>Ga0187892_10000275_pt1 | contig 137001 bp, 110 predicted proteins | sample MA1701073metaG_FD_139345 | JGI IMG/M metagenome (GOLD analysis project Ga0187892, IMG submission 139345) | Bio-ooze microbial communities from a basaltic lava cave in the Kipuka Kanohina Cave System on the Island of Hawaii, USA - MA170107-3 metaG ... | reverse complement strand
GCTTTCAGATCGGCCAGCCGATCCTCCACGTCGAGCGGGTGCATCTCGAGCGCCGCGACGTGCACGAAGTAGCGCGGGCCGATGAACGCCTCGTGCTTCCGGTGATCCCGAAGCACGTGACAGACGTCCTGGCAGAGGAAGCACTCGATGCACTTGCGGAACTCCTGCACGCGGTCGATGTCCGCCTGGTGCATGCGCCACGTGCCGTCGGCCGCGTCGGGGGGGCGGGGCGTGAACGGCTTGATGCGCGCCTTGACCGCGTAGTTCCAGGAGACGTCGGCGACCAGGTCCCGGAGGTGGGGAAACGCCCGGATGGGCTCGACCGTCACCGGCTCGCCCGGCGGCAGCGTGTTCAGCCGCGTCATGCACATGAGTTTCGGCTGGCCGTTGATCTCCGCCGAGCACGACCCGCACTTGCCGGCCTTGCAGTTCCAGCGGCAGGCGAGGTCCGGCGCCTGCTCGGCCTGAATGCGGTGCACGGCGTCGAGCACGACCATGCCCTCCTCGACCCGGACCGGATACTCCTCGAACCGGCCCTCGCCGCCCTGGCCCCGGAAGATGCGGAAGATCTGCGACGTCACGTGTTCTCCTCGATCACCTGCTGGAGCGGGGCGGGCACCGGTGGAACGGCCACGCGCTCGAGGTGCATGGCGCCGTCGGCGCCCTTCTGAATCACGAGGTTGACGCGGCCGAACGCCTCGGACTTCGTGGGAAAGTCCTCGCGAAACTGCGCGCCGCGGCTCTCCTGGCGCTCGAGCGCGGCGCGCGCGACGGCCTCGGACACGACGAGCAGCGGGTCGAGGTCGAGCGCCGTGTGCCAGCCACTGTTGTACTCGCGGTTGCCGCCGACGCCCGCGCGCCGGGCGCGGTCCCGCAGGCCGCCGAGCCGCTCGAGCGCCTGGCGCATCTCGGCCTCGGCGCGCACGATGCCGACGAGGTCCTGCATCATCGCCTGAAGGTCGCTCTGGACGGTGTAAGGGTTCTCGCCCGACGACCCACGCTCGAACGGCTCGAGCGCCCTCGCCGCGGCCTGCGTGACGGCCGTCTCGTCGATGCGGCCGCGCGCGTGCGCCTTCGCAAACGCCGCGGCATACTCGCCGGCCCGCTTGCCGAAGACGAGGAGATCCGACAGCGAATTGCCGCCGAGCCGGTTGGCGCCGTGCAGCCCGGCCGCCGCCTCGCCCGCCGCAAACAGGCCTGGCACCGTGGACATCTGCGTGTCGCCGTCCACGCGGATCCCGCCCATCGTGTAATGCGTCGTCGGCCCGACCTCCATCGGCGTGGTCGTGATGTCGAGGTCGGCGAGCTGCTTGAACTGGTGGTACATGCTCGGCAGCTTGCGCCGGATGTGGTCGGCGGCGTTCGGCAGCTTCCGGCCGATCCAGGCGATGTCCAGGAACACGCCGCCGTGCGGGCTGCCGCGCCCGGCCTTGACCTCGCGCATGATGCAGCGCGCGACGTGGTCGCGCGTCAGGAGTTCGGGCGGCCGCCGCGCTGACTTGTCGCCCTGCGTGTAGCGCCAGCCCTCTTCCTCGTTGTCCGCCGTCTGGTTGCGATAGTTCTCGGGGATGTCGTCGAACAGGAACCGGCGGCCGTCCTTGTTCACGAGAATGCCGCCCTCGCCGCGCACGCCCTCGGTCACCAGAATGCCCTGCACGCTCGGCGGCCAGACCATCCCGGTGGGATGGAACTGGATGAACTCCATGTCCTGGAGCGCCGCGCCAGCCTCGTAGGCGAGCGCGTAGCCGTCGCCCGTGTACTCCCAGCTGTTGCTCGTCACCCGGTAGGCGCGGCCCAGGCCGCCGGTGGCCACGACGACGGCGCCGGCGCGAAACACCTTGAACCGGCCGCGCTCGCGGTCGTAGGCCAGCGCGCCCGCGACGCGGCCATCGTCGGTGAGGAGCCGGATGACCGTGTGCTCCATGTAGACGTCCAGGCCGCGATGCACGCCGTAATCCTGGAGCGTCCGAATCATCTCGAGCCCGGTGCGGTCGCCGACGTGAGCAAGCCGCGGATACCTGTGGCCGCCGAAGTTGCGCTGCAGAATGCGGCCGTCGGCCGTGCGATCGAAGAGGGCGCCCCAGGCCTCGAGCTCCCGCACCCGATCGGGCGCTTCCTTCGCGTGGATCTCGGCCATCCGCCAGTTGCTCAGGTACTGGCCGCCGCGCATCGTGTCCGCGAAGTGCACCTTCCAGTTGTCCCGGTCGTCGACGTTGGCGAGGGCCGCCGCCACGCCGCCTTCCGCCATGACCGTATGCGCCTTGCCGAGGAGCGACTTCGTGACGACGCCGACCGTCGCGCCGCCGGCCGAGGCTTCAATGGCGGCCCGCAGGCCGGCGCCGCCGGCGCCGATGACGAGCACGTCATGGTCGAAAACGGGACAATCCATCGAACAGCCGTCAGCCTCGCGATCAGATCACGCGGATGTCGGTCCAGATCCCCATGGCACACAGGCGGATGTACACGTCGGTGAACGCCACCCAGACGAGGCTGGCCCAGGCAAACTGCATGTGGGTGCGGTTGAGCGCGCTCGAACACACGTAGGCCGCGCGACGCGCCGGCCGCGTCGACAGGATGTCCACGACACCGCCCACGAGGTGCCGGAAGGAATGGCAGCCGAGCGTGTACCCGGCAAGGAGCACGACGTTCACGGCCAGGATGAGCGTGCCCACACCGACGCCGAACTCGCGCGGCGCGCCGGCCACGAGCACGTCCGTGCCGACCGGAAACCAGAGCGCCTGCCACGTGTCCCACCCGAGGACGAAGAGGAACAGGATGGCGAGGTACATGAAGTACCGATGCACGTTCTGGACAACGAGCGGCAGGCGCTCTTCGCCGCGGTAGTTCCTGCGGAGCTCGCCGACCGCGCACGCGGGCGGGTCCGCCCAGAACGCCTTGTAGTACGCGCCCCGGTAGTAGTAGCAGGTCAATCGGAAGCCGCCCGGCATCCAGAGGATCAGGAACGCCGCCGAGTACGGCAGCGCGCTTGGCCACCACGTCGGGACGTCCGGCCCGCCGAACCACGAATGCGCCGACGTCCCGAAGAGGAGCGGCGAGAAGAGCGGCGACAAGTACGGTCCGGCTTCGTAGTACGCGTTCTGGAACATCACCCAGGTGGTGTAGACGATGAATCCAGACAGCACCAGAAAAGTGATGGCCGGCTGCACCCACCAGGCATCGCGACGGGTCGTCTCGCCGAAGCGGCGCACGGGCGCGAACGACGCGTTCATGTCAACCCGACACGATATCCGATGCCGGGCCGCCCGCGCAAACCGCGACACGTCCAAAAAGCCGCACCGTGAAAAACATGAAGGAGATGAAGGACATGAAGTGTTGTAGCAAAGACCCCTTCACGTTCCTCATCCCCTTCACGTCCTTCACGGTGCAGCTCCTGGCCCGCTCAGAACTCGATCAGCACGCCAACCGACGGCACGAACGGGATCAGCCGCTCGACGAAGTTGACCGCCTCGAAGTTGAATCGCACCGAGCCGTCCGCCTGGCCGACGTTCCGCCGGCCGACGAGATTCATGACCTCGGCGAAGAGCGTGAGCCGGCGCCGCTCGAACGTGAACGTGCGGGTGGCGCGCAGATCCAGCCGCGCGTAATAGGGCAGGCGCACAGCGTTCCGCGTCGCGCCGAGGCGGAGCGCCTCCGGCGTGCCGGCAAAGTAGCCGGCGATGGGCATGTTGCTGCCGACGCGCAGCTTGGCGCTGACCGCGAGCCGGTAGGACAGCCGCTGCTCGGCAAAGACGTTGAGCGTATGCCGCTGGTCGAAGTCGCCGTCGAACGTCTCGCCCGTGACCGTGTCCCGATAGCGCGTGCGCGCCCAGGTGTAGGCGACCCACCCGGTGAGCCCGGTCGTGCCGCGCCGGATGAGCACGACATCGACGCCGCGGGAGGTGCCATCCAGACGAGGCGCGAAGATGGGAAACGTCGCCTCGACAATACGCGCGCCGGTCGCCGGGTCGATCCGGTTCTCGCCCGTCGGACGAAGCACGCCGCGCTCGCGGCGATGGAAGCCTGTCGCGGTCACCCGCACCTCCCGGGCAAGCTGGTACTCGAGGCCGGCGTCGAGCGATCGGGCCCGCTCGGGCCGCACCGGGCCGGCCTCGACGCCGAAGAGCGCCGGATCCGGATACTGCGCCGACCAGCCGATGCTGCCGCGGAGCGTCACCGGACCCACGAGGCGTTCGCCCAGGAGCCACGGCGAGACGGCGCCGGCGCTCGCCAGGGTCCGCTCGGCGACGCGGACGCCCGCCAGCATCCCGCCGGCGGCGCCGCGGCGGCCGACCTCGACAAACCCCGCCCAGAGCGTTGTCCGCGCCTCGAGCTGGCGCGCCGTGCGGAGACGCACCTGGTTGCCGCTCGCCGTCTGGAAGACGCGCAGGATCTGGGTCATGCCGAACCGCTCTCGCCTGGCGCCGGCCTCCATCGTCCAGCCGCGGCCGAGCGAGCCCGTGACGTCCAGCCGGGCCGTGACGGCCTGCGTGTAGCCGCGGCCGAGCTGCTGAAACACCATGCCGCGGTTGTCGAAGTCGCTGCCGACGAACGACAGGCGCGAGGTCGCCACAAACCGGTTGCCGGCGTAACGCCAGGCCGCCGACATCAACCCGCTCGTCGAGGTGGCGTGCTGCAGGCCGTTGGCCAACGCGGTCTGCAGTTCCCGGTACGTGGCCCGTCCGCCGATCATCACGAACTGCGCCTGATGGCGCGTGGCCACGTCGTAGACGACCTTGACCTGGCCGTCGCCGAAGCCGATCGTGCTGTCGATCTCCGGCTCGAGCTTGCGGATCAGCCAGTCGATGTAGCTCTTTCGGACCGACACGAGCCACGATCCCCGGCGGCCGCGTCCGACGGGGCCCTCCAGCACGGCCGACGCGCTCGTGCCGCTCACGGCGGCGCGAAGGCCCGCGCGATCGCGCGATCCCTCGCGCAGGTCGAACGCGAGCGTGGCGCCGAGCCAGTCGCCATGACGCTGCGGGTGCGCGCCGGCCAGGAGCGAGGCGCGGCTGAGCACGTCCGTGTTGATCATGGCCACGGACCCGGTGTCCTGCGTGCCGCGCACGGCGTGCAGCAGCATGGGCGTCGCCGTGCCGTCGAGCACGACGCCGAGGTGCCGGAAGGCCGAGCCGCGGACGGAGAACTCCGCCTGAAAGTCGTCGCCGGTCGCCACGCCCGGCAGCGCCTGCATCGCGCGCATCGGATCGTCGGCCGCCACGCCCCGGAGGTCCGCGAGGCCGGCGGACCCGAGTTCCATCTGCGACGACACGCCCGCGACCGACGACCGGCGCGCATCGGCCGTGACGGTGACCGTTTCCTGGTACGTGCCCGTGCCTTCCGCCAGGGGAATCGTGAGGTCGGTCGCGCCGCCCGCGTCGGCGGCGACCCGGCGGCGCACGAAGATGTAGCCGATGGTCGACACCGTCAGCGTGTGCGTGCCGGGCGTGACGCCCGTGAGCTCGAACTGGCCGGCGTCCGACGTGCGGGCCGTGCGGTTCAGTTCCACCAGCACGACCTGGGCGTCGGCGAGCGGCACGCCCGTGCGGGCGTCGATGACGACGCCGCGAATAACGGCGGCCGGGTCCTGCACGGCCGGACCCGCCAGCAGCACGACGGTCAGCACGGCGGCGGCCGACGTCATCCGGCCTCGACGAGGTCGCGCTCGATCGCCGGCGCCGGCCGGTCTACCCGCGGGGGCCGGCTGAAGTCGCCGCCCTGCAGGAGTTCGTCCGTGACGTACTCGAGCGCCGGCTCGTCGGTCCTGGCGAGGAGCGCTTCGAGCGCCGAGCGCGGCTCGAACGCCGACTCGCGCACCTGCATCGACGGCCAGGACCCGTCCGGCCGGCGAGGCGCGTACCGGCACCAGAAGCCCACATGCCAGCGGAGGAACTCGCGCACGCGCGTGCGGCCGTGCTCGTCCGCGCCCCAGTGCTCGAAGGCGAGGGTGACGTAGCGGCGGTAGATGGCGATCCGTTCCTCGGCCGTGATGTCGTGATACCCGGTCGCCGCCTCCCGGAACAGCCACGGCTTGATGAGCGCCCCGCGCGCCGCCATGACGGCGGCGCAGCCGCTCGCCTGGCGGCACGCGTCGATCTCGTGCGCGAAGAGGAGGTCGCCGTTGCCGATGACGGGAACGGGCACGGCCCGCACGACGTCGCCGATGGCGCGCCAGTCGGCCGGATGCCGGTAGCGCGCCTCGCGCGTGCGGCCGTGCACGGTCACCGCGGCCGCGCCCGCGTCGACGGCCGCGCGCGCCAGATCGAGGTAGTTCAGCGCGGTGGCGTTCCAGCCGAGGCGGATCTTCACCGTCACCGGCACCGACACCGCCGCGCGCATGGCCGCGACGATGCGCGCGACGCGGCCGGGCTGGCGGGCCAGCGCCGCGCCAAGACCCATGCGCGTGAAGTGATCGATGGGGCAGCCGAGGTTGAGATCGACGAAGTCGGCGCCGCGCGCTTCGACGAGCGCGGCGGCCCACGCCAGTTCCTCCGGCTTGTTGCCGGCGAGCTGCACGCCGAAGGTCGGCTCGCCCGGGGCGCGCCGGACCAGCGCGAACTCGCCGCGGCGCCGCTGCTTCAGCCGTCGCGCCAGGACCATCTCGCTCACGAGCACCCGGGCGCCCAGCTCGACGGCCAGCCGCCGGTACGGCAGGTTCGAGCCCTTGGTCATCGGCGCCATCACCACGGCGCCCGCGACCCGCTCGGCCAGGGTCATCACCCGCATTCTAGACGGTTGCCTGCGCGAGCCGGGCGGGCGGGGCCGGCGAGCCCCGGCCGGCCGCCCGCGCTGGCGATCGCACGACGGCTGATCAACGATCGCCCGTCGTCGCCTGCCTGATGCCGATGGAACCGCTGCCGATTGACGCGCACGTGCCGCGAATGGTCGGCCTCCTCGCCGAGCATCGCGCGCTGGTGGTCACGGCCGCGCCGGGCGCGGGTAAGACGACCCGCGTGCCGCCGGCGCTGGCCGCGCGGGCGCCCGTGCTCCTCCTCCAGCCGCGGCGCGTGGCGGCGCGTGCCATCGCCAGACGGGTCGCGTCGGAACGGGGGTGGACGGTGGGCCGCGAGGTCGGCTGGCACGTCCGCTTCGATCGGCAGTTCTCGGCCGACACGCGCCTCCTCGTGGCGACCGAGGGGATCCTCACGGCGCGCCTGCAGGACGATCCGCTGCTGGCGGCTTTCGGGACCGTCGTCCTCGACGAGTTTCACGAGCGCCGCATCCACACCGATCTCGGCCTGGCGATGGCGCGCGAGGCCTGGCGCGCCCGGCCCGACTTCCAGATCGTCATCATGTCGGCGACGATCGATGCGGCCCGCGTCGCCGCCTTCCTCGGCGGCTGTCCGGTGGTCGAGGTCGAGGGTCGTACCTTCCCGGTGGAGGTGAGGTACGACCGTGCCCCGCTGGATCGCGTGCTGGCCGGCGCCATGCCGGCCGCCGACGGCGCGGTGCTGTGCTTTCTGGCCGGCGCGCCGGAAATCAGGCGCGCGGCCGAGACGCTTGCCGGCCTGCCCGCGCTCGCCGGCGTGCCGATCCTTCCGCTCCACGGCGGGCTGGATGCCGACGCCCAGGACGCCGCCCTCGAGCCGTCGGCTCCGCGGCGCATCATCCTCGCGACCAACATCGCGGAGACGACGCTCACCGTGCCCGACGTGTCGCTCGTGATCGATACGGGCCTCGAAAAGGTCGCGAGGTACGACCCCGACCGGCTGATCGACAGTCTCGAGACGGAGCGGATCTCGGCCGCGTCGGCCGGGCAGCGCGCCGGGCGGGCCGGACGGTCCAGGCCGGGCATGGCCATCCGGCTGTGGGACCGCCGCGATCGGCTGCGGCCGCACGGCGATCCGGAGATCGCGCGTCTGGATCTGGCGTCGGTCGTGCTTGCCATCCTCGCGTGGGGCGGCGAGCCGGCGGCATTCCCGTTCTTCGAGGCGCCGCCCGCGGGCGCGCTCGCGCGCGCGGAGGCGCTGCTCCGGCGTCTGGGCGCGGCGGACCGCGACGGTCGTCTCACGTCCCTCGGTCGCGACCTCCGGCGGCTCCCACTGCATCCGAGGCTCGGCCGCCTGCTCCTCGCGGCCGGCGGCGGCCCCGTCGCCGCCCGCGCGTGCGCGCTCCTCTCGGAACGCCACGCCCTGCCGCCGCGGCACGGCGCCACGTCGTGCGATCTGCTCTCGGCGGTGGAGGAGGAACGCGATCTGCCCGCCAGCGTCCGGCGCGTCGCCGGCGATCTTGCGGCGATGGCCGCCCGACTCACGACCGCCCGCGCGGCGGTGGGCGACGACGAGTTCCGGCGTGCGGTGCTCGCCGGCTATCCCGATCGCGTGGCCCGGCGGCGCGCGCTGAGGAGCGATCGTTTCGTGCTGGCCTCGGGCACCGGCGCTCGGCTCGCGCGCGAAAGCGGCGTGCACGACGCCGAATTCATCGTCGCGGTCGACGTGACGGCGGCCGCCGGACCGGCGCCGGGCCGGGCGGCCGCCGAGGCGCTCATCCGCCTGGCGACGTCAATCGATCGCGACTGGCTGGCACCGACCTCGACCGACATCCGCCACGAGCTTGACGCGGCGACCGGCCGTGTCCGGGCGGAGCGCACCGACCGGTACGACGAGATCGTGCTGGCACGCCAACCCGCGCCGTGCGATCCGGACGAGGCCGGCCGCCTCGTCACGGACGCGTATCTCGGCCGCGGCCCGACGGATCGTGACGCGCGGCTCCTCGCCCGCGCGCGGTTTGCCGGCCTCGACGTGTCGTTCGAGGCGCTCGTCCGCGCGGCCGGTCGTCGCGCCCTCGCCCTTGACGACGTGAAGCTCGAGCGGGCGCTGACGCGGGCAGCCGAGCAGCAGCTTGCGCGCGACGCGCCGCCCGCGTTCCGCGCGCCCTCGGGGCGTCAGGTTGCGCTCGAGTACCGGGATGACGGCGGCGTGGCCGCGTCCGCGAAGCTCCAGGATCTGTTCGGTCTCGCGGACACGCCGCGGGTGGGCCCCCGCGCCGTGCCGGTCACGCTGACCATTCTTTCGCCGGGCGGCCAGCCCGTGCAGGTCACGGGCGACCTTGCCGGCTTCTGGCAGCGGGCGTATCCGGGCGTTCGTGCGGAGCTCGCGCGGCGCTATCCCAGGCACGCGTGGCCGACGGATCCGATGCGGCGATAGCACCTCATCCGAAGGCGCGCTCGGACATAATGAACGCGGTCTTCGAGACAGCGATGAGGAATCTTACCGTCGGCATTGCGATAGTGGTTCTCGGTGGCCTGGCGTGCGCGATTCCCGGATGGGTACCGCAACAACCAGCGGCTAGCGACTGGGACTGGCTGCTGCAACACACAGAGAAGGCTTTCGACGCGCTGATGCCATTGGATCCTCCGGCACTAAGGTTAGTATCGTATCGGAGCTATGAGAGCCTGCCTGAGACGGTCGAGCGGTACTTTAGTATCGGTTTCGGCCCAGGTACGGGGTACGACAGGGACGACCTGCAGGCAACCGTTGTGTTGCCCATCGACGGGTCGATCCAACGACAACTCCTGGAGCTCCACATGAAGGACCGTGCGGCGGCGTTCGAGTCCGTGTTGTCCCGAGTGTCCCTCAGGCGTGTTGCCATTCGGGCGCCGGCTTGCCGGGCAGTCATTGAGCGCATCGACTCGCTGCCAACCGTTCGTATGCAGGTGGAGGAGCAAGACGTGGTTTACATCCACCCTTTCGTGCACCGCATCGTGATCGGCGTCGCAGGGGGCACGATAGAAGCCACGCTGAGGGACGAGGCACACCCTCTTGTTCGCTGGGCCATTCAGACCTTTGACCTTCTTCTGGCGTGTACGCGGACTCGATCATGATCGACCGCCTCGTCTCTTGGGACGGCGCGTCGAGCACTCGACGCGGAACTGACTGCCATCAGTCATCGCGTCGTGGACGAAGTCCATGCTCCGCCGCTCGCTCAGGCGCGTCGGCACCGGTGCCTCTCAGGTGCAGCGCTGTCGACCGTGTGTTGGCGTGGCGCGCCGGTTGGCGGCGCGCGGCCGCTCCCACACCGCTCGTGCGATGTACTCGACCCGCGTGCGGTGAATTGCCTCGGCGAGCTGCGTCGTCTCGATGGTGACTCGCGCGACGTGGGCCTGGACCGCCGGAAGGTTCACCGCACGCACCGTCGCCGCGGCGCGCTGCACGTGCCGGTCCAGGAGCCCGATCACCTGATCGAGGCCATCACCGGAGACCGCCGCCCGCACGAGAACACGCGGTGACATTCGGTCGCGCCCACGTCGGAGCAGGTTCGCCACGAGGTTGTACCGGCCGCGCTCGAGGTCCTCGTCCACGTCCGTCAGATCGTCGACGATTTGCCCCGCGATCGCCAGGTGATCGGCGCAGGCGAGGAGCGCCGCGGTCTCGCCCGCCGTGCGGTACGTCAGCCCGACAGCGGCCACGCCCACCTTGAGCACGGACGACACGCGCGCGTGCAGGGTGGCCCGGGAGGCGCTCAACCGGCCGGGCCGCCTCTGAAGCCGGTCGACCTGGACGATGGCGTCGAGCGTGTCCGCCACGGCCGTATGGAACAGCGGCCAGAACCGCGGAGCGCGGACTGACGCCTGGAACGCCCGGACCGCTTCTCCAAACAGGTGTTGCGCGACCCAGATCGCCGGGCCGGCCGGCATGTCGCCGTCGCACAGATCGTCCGCGATCCGGATGGCGAGGTAGAGGCAGTACTGGCCCCACGTGACGTCCGCGAGGAACCGGCGCGCGCGCGCGTGCTCAGCCGTCCGGATCGTGCCCACGGCCAGGCACGGAAGGGCGACCCAGTACGGCGCGCCCTCGGCGTCACCACCGGGGTGACGGCGGGCCGCGCCTGGCGGCCCGGACGCGCGCCGGATCGCGCTCGCGAGATCGGACGGCCAGCGGCGCAGGTAGCGTTCGAAGCGGCCGCGGCGTCCTCGAAGCGCGGCCGCCACGGTGAGCGGCGCAGGCGTTAGCGCCAGTGGCCCGACCGCCACGGAGGTCCGACCGCGGCGCGCCGGCCCGCCAGCCTGTGGAGGCGCCGGACGAACTCGTTGAAGTTGGCGACCGCCGGCACGGATTTGCCGCTCACGGCGCGGGAGAGCGTGCGCATCTGGCGCGCCGACAGCGTCATGCGTGTCGACTTGATGGCCGCGGCGGGATTCTTCCGCAGCGCCTGGAAAAACGCCCGGTCGTTCAGGGCCCGGGCGAGCACTTGATCGAGGGGGGAGCGTCGTCTGGGCACGGCGAGGATCCTTTCAACGGTCGTGCGGTTCAACGGCCGGCCAACCGTTCCAGCCGGCGAATGCCTGCCGCGAGTTCAACGGCGTCGGCGGCCGCTGCGTGCGGCAGCCGGGTGCGATAGGCGTCGAGCGCGCGCCGGTAGGCCTCGCGCGCCCTCGTTTGGTCGCCCATCTTAATGTAGGTGTCGCCCAACGCCTCTTGAAATCCCCCGGCACGCGGATCCCTCGCGGCCACGCTTTCGAGGAGCGCGGCCGCGGCCCCGTGGTCGCCGCGCGCCGAGGCGCTCGCGGCCAGGTGCCGGCAGGCCGGCAGCAGATCCGAGAAGTCCAGGCGCCGCCGAAGGTCACGGACGCGCTGCACGTACGCCGCCGCCACCCGCGCGGCTTCCCCCCGATCGCCCCTTCCCAGCGCGAGCGATTCGAGCAGGACCAGCACGCCGGGGTCGGGACGCACGCTCTTGAGCGCAAGGGAGGCCTCCATCACCTGGCGGGCCTCGTCCGGTCGGCCGGCGACGATGCCGCAGGCGCCCCAGAGCCGGTAGAGCGGCGGATACGGCCACATCATGCCCACGGCCGGGCGCATGGACTCGAGCGCGCCGAGGCAATCGCCGGTGGCCGCGCGCTCGTCGGCGAGGTTCATGAGCAGGATGAAATTGCCGGGCGAGTACTTGAGCGCGGTTTCGAGGTGCCCGAGGCGCGCCTCGCGATCGCGCGCGAGCAGCGCCCCCACATATCCGATCATCGTCTGCTCGAACGGGTTGGACGTGGGACCAAGCGCCAGCACCTCCTGGTATTGCGCGGTCGCCTCGTCAAGCCGTTGATGCGAGTACAGCAGCGAGATGAGCCAGATGCGAGGCGCCACGAACTCCGGGTCGAACTGGATCGCACGACGCAGGTCGGCCTCGCTCACGCCCTGCTCGTCGCGCAGGACGTACTGGCTCGCCTGCCAGAAGGCGCGGACGGCCTGAACCTTCTGCGCCCGCAGGGAAATCCACGGCCGGAGCTGCGTGTCCTCCGGCACGCGCAGCACTTGCAACTGGATGTAGGCCAGGAGCTCATCCGACACCTGGCGTGCGGCCGAGGCCAGCTCATCTTCGGACGCCACCGGCATGCGCGACGAGGTGAAGAGCGCGGCGCCTGTCGCCGGATCGAGCAGGCGGCACTGCACCGCGTACCCGCCGGCGTCCGGCAGCACGGCGCCATGCACCACGAGCGTGGCGCCGGCCCGCATGAGCACGCGCAGCATGCCAAGTTCCGAGTCTTGCGTGCCCTCCGCGGAGGTGTCGAGCAGCGCGTTGACGCTGATCGGGTCGAGCACGCCGACGTCTTGAATGCCGGTGAGTTCGCCGACGAGCAGGCTCTGCGCGAGCATTGACCAATCGGCCACGCGCGGCTGGCCTGTCAGGTTGCGGAGCGGAAGGACGCCCAGCTTCATCCCCACGCGAGCGGGCGGGACGCGATGGACGACCGACGCACCCGTCAGCGCGGCGACGAGCAATCCCGCCAGGAGCGCGGCCATCGGCCGACGCGGCGCCGCCACGACGCGCGAGGTCGACACGGAGCCGGCCGTCGCTGGCTCGAGCCGCCGCAGATCCACACCCATTTCCTTCGCCGATTGATACCGGCGGCCCGGCACGCGGTCGAGCGCTTTCAGAATCACGGCGTCCAGCTCGGGCGGCACGGCCGGATTGAGCGCGCGGAGACTGACGATCTCGCCGTGCAGGATGGCCTCGAGGAGCGCCGCGGTCCGCGACTCGCGAAAGAGCCGCTGGCCGGTCGCCATCTCGTAGAGCACGGCGCCCAGTGAGTAGATGTCGCACCGCGTGTCGGGCGAATCGCCGCGCACCTGCTCGGGCGACATATAGGGCAGCGTCCCGGGAAGCGACTGCCGGTCGGTGCCGCTGCGAGTGCTGGCCTCGCCGCCCTCCAGCAGTCGCGCCAGCCCGAAATCGAGAATCTTCGGTCGGCCCGACGCATCGACCCGGACGTTGCTCGGCTTGAGATCGCAATGGATGACGCCTTGCTCGTGTGCCGACGTCAGGCCATCGGCGAGTTGGATACCGAGCTTGACGACATCGGCCGGCACCATGCCGCGCGGCGGGATGAGGTCTCGCAGCACCCGGCCGGCGACGAACTCCATCACGAGAAAGTCGACGTCGCCGGCGTGATCGAAATCGTAGACCGCGGCGACGTTCGGATGATTGAGCTTCGAGAGCGCGAGCGCCTCGTGTCGGAGGTGCCCGCGCGAGGGGCGGGAGTCTCCGGGCCGCTCGGTCAAGACCTTCAGCGCGACATCACGGTTCAGGCGCTCGTCGCGGGCGCGGTAGACCACACCCATGCCGCCGGCGCCGACCTGTTCCAGAACCCGATAATGGCTCAGCGTCGTTCCGATCATGCGCCAAACGACGCATTGTACTCGGCTTGACCGGGCTCCCCGGTCACGCGTGCATGCCCCGCGCGCCGCACCCAAGGCGCGCCAGCGACGACGCGGTGATGAAATCGACTGACGGTGGACGATGCCTGGTTCGTCCGAGAGACGAACTCAGGCGCACGCCGGCGACGCCGGCTGTCTCGCGCCCGCGAGCCCGGCTTCCTCGAGCTCGGGGAGCGCCGCGATGTGCAGGGGGCCGTCGAAATAGCGCGAGTGCCCGTCCATCCGGACGCCTCCGGGGTCTAATCCCTCAGCCCTGCCTGGCACGCCGGTTCACAGAGGAGAACGCCCATGTCTCGGGTACGTGTGTGTGGTGTCGCACTGGGGCTCGGCATCCTGGCAGCGGTCGCGCTGGCCAGCGGTCAGACGGGCGCGCCGCCGGCGGCGGGCGCGGTCATCAAAGGCACGGTCGTCGACGACCGGCTGGCGCCTCTGCCGGGCGCGGCCGTCACGCTCGAACAGGCCGATCGCATCCTGGCCAGACAGGTCACCGACGTGGCAGGCAGGTTCGAGTTCGATCGTCTGCGGCCGGGAGCATTTCGCGTCAAGGCCGATCTCGCGGGATTCATCACCGTCACGCGCGAGGTCACGGTTCGCGCGGCGGGCGATGTCGTGTCCCTGCCGCTGGTCCTGCGGTCGGCCGGCCTGAAACAGGACATCACGGTTGAGGCCGCCGGAACCGCCGTGGTGGGCGGTCGCGGCGCCGGTGCAGGACGCGCGACGGCGACGCCACCCCCGCCCCCGGCGGCCGCGTCCGCACCGCCGGCGCAGCAGGTCATCGGCGGCATTGCCGCAGGAGCTGCCGGCGGCGTTCCGAATCGCAGCACCGACCAGTTCCAGGAGTTGCGCCTGCGGCCGGATCGCGGCGGCGAGTCGTACTTGCGCATTCCCGGCAACCGGTTCCGGTCCGCCATTGACGAGCCGCTGTCCACGTTCGGCGCGGACGTCGACACGGCGTCCTTCACCAACGTCCGGCGATTCCTGACGTCGGGCCGGATGCCGCCTCGCGACGCCGTGCGCGTCGAAGAACTGCTCAACTACTTCCGATTCCGCTACGCGGAGCCGACGGCCGGCCGCCCGATCGCCCTGACGACAGAAGTGGGGGAGTGCCCGTGGGCGCCCGGCCACACGCTCGTGCTCATCGGCGCGCGGGCGCGCCCGAGCGCCGGCCGCGAGATCGAAGGCCGCAACTTCGTCCTGCTCCTCGACGTGTCCGGGTCGATGGCGCCGCCCGAGCGCCTGCCCATGATCAAGACCGCCATGGCGATGTGGGTGGACACGCTCCGCCCCGACGACCGCGTGGCCATCGTCACCTACGCCGGCACGAGCGGCATCGCGCTGCCCTCGACGCCGGCGCGCGAGCGGCACACCATCCAGCGCGCCATCGATCGGCTCCAGGCCGGCGGCTCGACCAACGGCGGCGACGGGCTCATCCTGGCCTATCGCACCGCGCTCGAGTCGTTCATTCCGGGCGGGCTCAACCGCGTGATCCTCGCGACCGACGGCGACTTCAACGTCGGCATTGTCGATCGGCGCGATCTCGTGCGGCTCGTCGAGCGCGAGCGCGACACGGGCGTGTTCCTGTCCGTGTTCGGCGTGGGCGGCGGCAACCTGAAGGACGCGACGATGGAGCTCCTGGCGGATCGGGGCAACGGCAACTACGCCTACCTCGACTCGCTGCCGGAGGCGCGCCGCGTGCTCATCCGCGAGGGCGACGCCACGGTGGAGACCGTGGCGAAGGACGTGAAGTTCCAGGTCGAGTTCAACCCGGCGACGGTCGCCGCCTGGAAGCTCATCGGATACGAGGATCGCGCGCTCGCCGCCGAGGACTTCAACAACGACCGCAAGGACGGCGGCGAGATGGGCGCCGGGCACACGGTCACGGTGCTATATGAGATCGTGCCGGCGGGCCAGCGGGTGCCGGACGACCGATCGGACGATCGCCCGCTGGTCGATCCGCTGAAGTACCAGGCGTCACCGGTGGCCGCGCCACGCCCGGCGCCGGGCGTGGCGCGCGTGTCGGGCGAGCTCCTGACGGTGAAGGTGCGATACCAGGCGCCCGAGGGGTCGGCGAGCCGCCTCATCGAGCAGGCCGTTCGGGCGGGCGGTCCGGCGCGCTACCTGCCGTTTGCCTCGGCCGTCGCCGAGTTCGGCCTCCTCCTGCGCGACGACCGCGCGTTCGACGGCCACTGGGACGATCTGCGCGCCCGCGTGCGGTCGGTGCCGGCGGTCACGGGCCGCGAATCGGATCGCGAGACGCTCGCGGAGCTGGTTGAACTGGCGGCGGCGCTCCGGCGGGGGCGACGCTGAGGTCGCCCCGTCCGCCCTACTTGAGGGTGAGCATCTTGATGGTGTCGCCCTTTTCGATCTTGTCGGCGACGGCCATGCCCCTCGTCACGTGCCCCACCAGGGCGTACTTCCCGGCCAGTCCGGGATTCGCGTTGGTCAGGATGAAGAGCTGGCTGTCGCCGTCTTCCGCCCGCTGGTTCTGGCGGTAGGCGAGTCCGACGGATCCGCGCTCGAAGCGGCGTTTCGAGAACTCGGCGACGCCGATGGGCCGGATCGAGTTGCGGTAGCCGCTGCCGCCGGTGCCCCAGACGGTTTCCTTCGTCATGTCGCGCGACTGCGGGTCGCCGAACTGAATCACGCCGGGCTGCACCCAGTGAAACCGCTGGCCGCGGTAGAACCCCTGCTTGGTGAGCTCGACGATGCGGGCGACGGACTTGGGTGCGTCGGCCGGATGGAGTTCGATCTCGATCACGCCCTTGACGGTGTCGAGCACCAGCACCGGCGCAGCGGCCGCGCCGGGCTTCTGTGGCGCCGGCGGCTGCTGGCTGGAGGAGACTGCGCCGAGGAGAAGGCTCGCGCCGGCCAGGAGCGGGATGAAGCGGGGACGGACCATCGCCCACCTCCGCCGGTAGGATACGCCTCCAGGCCGGCGAAAGGAACGGGATCGCGTGAGCCGGTGCCTACCGGCCTTCGCGCCGGAACCCGGCCGGCACCTGCCCGATTGAGGCTGCGATACGATCGCCAGCCGTGCGCGCGATCCTTCCGCCCTCGTACCCGAAGCAGCACGGACAGGCCGAGCGCGTCGAGCTCGCCACCGACCGCGTCTACCGCGCGCGGAACACGATCCGCTACCGGCTGGCGCACTGGCCGATCTGGATCTGGGTGTTCTTCATCGCGCCCGGCCCGGTCACCTTCAGCCTGTTCGCCCATGGCCCGAGCGGCCCGATCATCGCGTGGCTCGGGGTGGTGATGGTCGGGACGGGCCTCGCGGGCCTCGCCGGCAAACTGCCCGGCGTCGAACCGGCGCCCTATATCCTGCGCTTCAGCGAGGATCGTCCGAACCCCATCTACCGCCGGATCTGCTACACGCTGGCGTGGAGCGAGGTGGTGACCTACGCCGTGCTCAATTCGGCCGGGCTCGTTGACGCCGTCGTGACGGGGACCTGGCGGATGCGCGCGATCTACGACGCCGGCTACCTGCCGATCGCCGGCGCCATGTGGGCGTTGGGCCTCGTCGGGCTCCTGCCGCGCGTCCGCGCGTCGACGAAGGGAGAGGGCACGGAGCGGCGGTACTTCTACGGCTCGGTCTGGGCCGTCTGCCTCGCGCAGCCGATCCTGTTCCTGCTCTGGAAAGTGCTGCCGGCCGGCCGCGAGTTCGACGTCGTGAAGCTCGCGGTGTTCTGGGGCCTGCTCGCGTGGGTCGGCAACCTCGCGCGTCGTGGCCTCCTGCCCCGCACGCGGCCGATCCTGCCGGGCGAAATCGCCCTGTCCGACTGAAGGCCATGCGTCGCGCGTGTGCGGCGGTCGTGATTGCGCTCGCGGCGCTCGCCTCGACGACGTGCGACCGCCGACCCACGTATCGCGATCCGTCGGCCGCGCCGAGCCGGCGCGTGGCCGACCTCCTGTCGCGGATGACGCTCGAAGAAAAAGTCGCGCAGATGCTGACGATCTGGCGCGGCAAGCGCGATCTGGTCGATGACGAAGGCCGGTTCGATCCGGCGCGCGCGGCCTCGGCCCTGAAGAACGGCATCGGGCAGGTCGCGCGCCCGCATGACGGTCTCGAGCGCAAGGGCCGGAAGCGATCCGCCCGCGAGACGGTCGGGTTCGTGAACGCGATTCAGCGCTGGGTCATCGAGCACACGCGGCTCGGCGTGCCTGTGCTCTTCCACGAGGAGGCGCTCCACGGCCTGATGGCGCCGGGCGGCACGCAGTTCCCCGTGCCGATCGGCCTCGCCAGCACGTGGGACCCGCCACTCGTCGAGCGGGCGTTCGCGGTCGTCGCCCGCGAGGCGCGCTCGCGCGGCGTGCACCTCGTCCTGTCGCCGGTGCTGGACCTCGCGCGCGATCCGCGGTGGGGGCGCGCCGAGGAGACGTACGGCGAAGACCCGTTTCTCGTCTCCGAGATGGGTCTGGCGGCCATCCGCGGGTACCAGGGGTCCGCGCCCAGGCTCGGCCCTGGGCGGGTGTTCGCGACGGCCAAACATTTCGCCGCCCACGGTCCGCACGAGGGCGGCGTCAACACGGCGCCCACGCCGGTGGGCCCGCGCGAGCTGCGCGAAGTCCTGCTCCGGCCCTTCGAGCGTGCCGTTCGCGAGGGCGCCGTCGGTGCCATCATGCCGTCCTACAACGAGATTGACGGCGTGCCCTCGTCGGCCAACCGCGCGCTCATGGACGGCATCCTCCGCCGCGAGTGGGGCTTCCAGGGACCGGTCGTGTCGGACTACTTCGGCATCGAGCAGCTCGTCGAGCGCCACCTCGTGGCCGGCTCGCTGGCCGAGGCGGCGGCGCTCGCCCTCGCGGCCGGCGTCGATCAGGAGCTGCCGGACGGGCAGGCCTACCTGACGCTCGTCGAGGGCGTGCGGGCGCGGCGCATCGACGAACGGGCGATCGACCTGGCGGCCGGGCGCGTGCTGCGGCTCAAGGTTCTGGCCGGTCTCTTCGAGGCGCCGTACGCCGATGCCGACGAGGCGGAGCGAGCCTCGAACACCCCGGACGCCCGGGCGTTGGCGCTCGAGGCGGCGCGCCGGTCGCTCGTGCTCCTCAAGAACGACGCCGCGACGCTGCCGCTCGACCGGTCGAGAATCCGGACGCTCGCGGTCGTCGGCCCGAACGCCGCCGACCTCCACCTCGGGACCTACAGCGGCGACCCCGGACGCGGCGTGAGCGTCTTGCAAGGGCTGCGCGACAAGGCCGGTGGCGTCCGGATCGTCTACGCCGAGGGCGCGCGGATTACCGAAGAACCGGCGAGCGAGGACCGGGACGCGGTTGTGCCGGGCGATCCCGTCAAGAACCGGCGGCGCATCGCCGAAGCGGTCGCCGTCGCCCGCGCGGCCGACGCCATCGTTGTCGTGGTCGGCACGAACGAATCGACGTCGCGCGAGGCCTGGGCCGACCGCCATCTGGGCGACGCGGCGTCCGTTGAGCTGTCCGACGATCAGTCGAGCCTGATCGAGGCCCTCGCGGCCACCGGCCGGCCGGTCGTCGTCGTGGTGATGAACGGACGCCCGCTGGCGCTCACGCGCGACGTCACTCGCGTGCCGGCGATTCTGGAGGTCTGGTACCCGGGTCAGGAGGGCGGCACGGCCGTGGCCGAGGCGATCTTCGGCGACGTGAATCCCGGCGGCAAGCTCCCGGTCAGCCTGCCGCGATCGACGGGCCAGCTTCCGGTGCACTACAACCGGAAGCCGACGTCTTTCCGGGACTATCTGTTCGAGCCGCGGGCGCCGCTCTTTCCGTTCGGCCACGGCCTGAGCTACACGACGTTCCGGCTCGACGAGCTGACGCTGGCCGACACGGAGATCCGGCCGGACGGCCGCACGATGGCGCACGTACGGGTCACGAACACGGGGCCCCGCACGGGCGACGAGGTGGTGCAGCTCTACGTGCGCGATCTGGTTGCGTCCGTTACGCGTCCCGTCAAGGCGCTGGCCGGCTTTGCGCGCGTCTCGCTCCAAGCGGGCGAGTCGCGCGTCGTGTCGCTCTGCATCGGTCCCGAGGCGCTCAGCCTTGTCGGCATCGATCTCCGGCGCCGGGTGGAGCCTGGCGAATTCGAGATCCTCGTCGGGACGAGTGCCCAGACGTCGCTCGCGGCAAAGCTCCGGGTCAGGCCGTAGGGGACGGGCGGCCGATCGGCACGCCTTCGGCAACGTAGGCGTCGAGGATGTCCTGGCTGAAGCACGCAAAGATCACGCGCGAGAGCGTGCCTGGCGGCTCGAGTGCCGTCCGGACCGTGGCCACGGCGATCCGCGTCGCGGCCGTCAAGGGATACCCGAAGATCCCGGTGCTGATGGCGGGGAAGGCCAGACTCTGCAGGTCTTCCTCAGCCGCAATCCTCAAGGCCGCCCGATAGGCGCTGGCCAGTCGATCTGCTTCGCCGTGGCCGCCGCCGCGCCAGACGGGGCCCACGGCGTGGATCACGTAGCGCGCGGGTAACTTGAACCCGGGTGTGAGCCGGGCTTCGCCGGTGGGACAGGGCCGCAATCGGGCGCACGCCACAGCCAGGTCCTTGCCGGCGGCGCGGTGGATGGCGCCCGAGACGCCGCCGCCGGGCAGGAGGTCGCTGTTGGCGGCGTTGACGATGGCGTCGACGGCGAGGGTGGTGATATCGGCGAGCCGGGCTTCGAGGACCATGGTCGTCCCACGCGCACCGCCAGCATATGCCTGGTTGCAAGCGTCCGATTACTATTGACGGGCATGTCCGCGCCTGCCGCCCTGCGCGACCGGTTTCTCGCCTTCGTCGCCGAGCAGTTCCCGTTCGTCCTGGATCCCGCGCTCGAGGCGTTCGATCGCGTGGTGAAGCGCCCGCCGCCGAAGACGGGCGCGGCCGACGCCATCGAGTCGTACCGGTCGCCGCTCGCCGACGCGCTGCAGGCCGCCGTCCCGAGGTCCCGCGCGGCGGCCAAGGGCGATCGGATCGAAACGACGCCGGGCGTGTCCGTGGACCGGCGGATCGCGCAGGGCGTGGACGCGCTCGTCGAGGCGTGCGACGGCTTCCTGCGCCGCGAGTCGATCGCCGCGAGCCTCACGACCGACGAGCGGCTGGAGATCCTGCGCGGCATGGTGCTCACGCGCGCCGTGGACACCCGGCTCAAGATCTTCTTCACCGGATCCGAGGTCAAGTACGGCTCGACGCCGTTCCAGGGCAAGGGCTTCCGGTCGCTCGGCCAGGAAGCCATCTACGCCTGCGCGATTCGCCTGCGCCGGGGCGCCGCCCATCGGGGCCCGAACGGCGCCTGGGAAGGTGACGTCGTTGGTCCGATCATCCGTGACGTGGGCGCCGCGCTCGCGATGCGCCCCGAGCCGGAGACGGTTCGCATGGTGCTCAACGCGCAGATGGGCAAGGCCGGGCCGCCGATGGACGGGCGCGACCTGCACATCGGCGACTTCGCGTGGGGCATCCTGCCCGCGACGGCGCCGCTGTCCGTGAGCTCGCTGACGATCGCCGGCATGGGCCTGGGGTTCAAGCTCGGCGGCCGCCCGCGTGTGGCCGTGTCGTTCATCGGCGAAGGCGGCTCGTCGCTCGGCGAGTGGCACGAGGCGATCAACCTCTGCGCCGTGCGCCGCCTGCCCGTGGTCTTCTGCCTCCAGAACAACCAGACGGCGCTGTCGACGCCGGTGGCGGATCAGTCCATCGTGCGGGTGTTCGCCGACAAAGCCGTCGGGTACGGTCTGCCGGCCGTCACGATCGACGGGACCGACCCCGAGGCGATCGCAGCGGCGTTCGCCTGGGCGGCCGAGCGCGCGCGTGCGGGCCAGGGCCCGGCGCTCATCGAACTCGTCGCCATGCGGATGTGCGGTCACGCGCACCACGACGACATGCTCTATCTCGGCAAGGACCCGCAGCCCTCGTGGGAGTATCCCGCGCTCACCGAGCAGGGGTACGCCGACCCCGACCTCTATCAGTACTGGTCCGCGCGCGATCCCATTCCGGCCTACGCGGCGAAGCTCGAGGGCCTCGGCCTCATCGCACGAGGCGATCTCGACCGCATCAAGCGCGAGTCGGAGGCCATCGTGGACGCCCAGGCGCAGGTCGTGATTGCCGCACCGTGGCCCGATCCCGCCACGGTGACCTCGGGCGTGATCGCCTCGGATCCGGTCGATCGCTCGAGAGTTGAAGTGCTGGACCGCGACGACGCCGCGGCAGACGTCCCGCCGGCGCTCGAGGTTGAGGCCGCACCGCCGTTCGACAAGAAGGGCATGACGTTTCTCGAGGCGGTCATGCACGGTGTCGGCGACGCCCTGGCCGCCGACGCGCGCACGTTCGTCTTCGGCCAGGACGTGGGCGGCCAGTACGGCAACGCGTTCCTGCTCCTGCGGCCGCTCCTCGAGCGGTACGGCGACCGCATCGTCAACTCGCCGCTGGCCGAAGGCGCCGTGCTCGGCGGCTGCATCGGCGCGGCGCTCGCGGGCCTTCGACCGATCGGCGAGATCCAGTTCAACGACTTCGTGGCGACCGGCTTCAACCAGCTCGTCAACAACGCCGCGAAGATCCGCTACCGCTGGGGCGGCAGCGTGCCGATGGTCATTCGCATGCCATGGGGCGGGCTGCGGCACGCCGGTCCGTATCACTCGCAGAACACCGAGCCCTGGTTCTACCGCACGCCCGGGTTGAAGATCGTCGCGCCGTCGACACCCTCCGACGCCCGCGCGCTTCTGGCCACCGCCGTGGCCGATCCCGATCCGGTGCTGTACTACGAGCACATCGCGCTCTACCGGGACCCGCGCATCAAGCAGACGCTCGACGACGCGGCCCCGGCGCCGCTGCCGGTCGGGCGGGCCGCGCTCCGGCGCGCCGGCGACGACCTCGCCATCATTTCTTATGGCGCGTACGTGCACGCGGCGATGCGAGTGGCGGGCGCGCTGGCCAGCTCCGGCATCGAGGCGAGCGTGCTCGATCTGCGCTGGATCGCGCCCCTGGACCGGGAGGCCGTGCTGGCGCTCGCCCGCCGCACGGGGCGCGTGCTCATCGTCCACGAGGACTCGCGCACGGGCGGCGTCGGCGAGTCGCTCGCGGCCGTCATCCAGGAGGAGGCGTTCGAGTGGCTCGACGCGCCGGTTCGCGTGCTTGCCGCGCTCGACACGCCCGTGCCGTACGCGCCGCCGCTCGAGGAGGCGTTCCTGCCGGGCGAGGCCGAGATCGAACATGCCGCCCGGCGATTGGTGCAGTACTGATTGCAGGAGCAGACACCGTGAGGGACATGAAGGAGATGAAGGAAGATGAAGGAACCTTCACGGCCCTCACCTTCTTCACGTCCTTCACGGTGTCTGCGCTTGCGGCTTAGACGTCCTTCACGGTGTCTGCGCTTGGTGCTAAGATCGCGAGTCCGCCCCGGGCGGAATCCGAAAGCGAGCACGCCATGTCCGGCCATTCCAAGTGGCACACGATCAAGCACAAGAAGGGCGCCGCCGACGCCAGGCGGGGCAAGGTGTTCACGCGCCTCATCAAGGAACTCACGGTGGCCGCCCGCGCGGGCGGCGGCGACCCGGACGCCAATCCGCGGCTCCGGACGGTCATCGTGGAAGCCAAGCAGCACAACATGCCGGCCGACAACATCAAGCGGGCCATTCGCCGCGGCACCGGTGAGGAAGAGGGCCTTACCTACGACGAGGTGACCTACGAGGGCTACGGGCCCGGCGGCGTCGCGATCCTCGTCGACACGCTGACTGACAACCGCAATCGCACGGTGGGCGAGATCCGGCACATCTTCAGCAAGCACGGCGGCAACCTCGGCGAGACCAACAGCGTGGCCTGGCTCTTCGAGAAGAAGGGCCACGTCATCGTCGCCAAGGACAAGGCGGGCGAAGAGGCCCTCATGGACGCCGTGATCGAGGCCGGCGCCGACGACATAAAGGACGACGGCAGCGCGTGGGAGATTGTGTCGGCGCCGGACGCCCATCCGGCGGTCGTCGACGCCGTCAAGAAGATCGGCGTCGAGCCCGACAGCGCCCAGATTGCGATGCTCCCGCAGAACTACGTCAAGCTCGAGGGCCGATCCGCCCAGCAGATGCTGAAGCTGATGGAGGCCCTGGAGGATCACGACGACACGCGGCACGTGTGGTCCAACTTCGACGTCGAGGAGCAGGAAATCGAGGCTTCGTTGGCGTGAGGATCTTCGGGATCGATCCCGGCTCCGCCCGCACCGGCTACGGCTGCGTTGACACGGACGGCCGGCGCCACCGGTTCGTGGCGTGCGGCGCGATCGTCCCGCCGGCCGGGGCGTCGCTGGCGGATCGCCTCCACTACATCCACGACGGGCTCGGACGCCTGCTCGCCCGGCACCGGCCCGAGGTGGCCGCCGTCGAGAACGTGTTTCACGCGCGCAACGTGAGGAGCGCGCTCGTCCTGGGCCACGCGCGCGGCGTGGCCGTCCTGGCGGCGGTCGAAGCCGGTCTGCCGGTCGTCGAGTACACGCCGGCCGAGGTCAAGCTTGGCGTGACCGGCTACGGCCGCGCCGACAAGCGGCAGCTGCAGCAGATGATTGCGTTGCTCCTCGGCCTGGACCGGCCGCCTACGCCGCACGACGCGGCCGACGCGCTGGCCCTCGCCATCTGCCACGCGCACGCCCGCCCGTCACGCCCGGTCGGGGGCCGACCGCCGCTCCGGCTGCGCAGCTGGCGGCATGCGCGCCTCGCCGACCTCGGCAGACGTCAGGCGCCGTGATCGCCCACCTGTCCGGCACGCTCCTCGAAAAGCAGGTCCAGCGGCTCGTCGTCGACGTCGGCGGCGTCGGGTACGACGTGGCCGTGCCGCTGTCCACCTTCTATGGAATCGGCGATCCGGGCGCGCGCGTCACGCTGCGCATCCATACGCACGTGCGCGAGGACGCCCTGCAGCTCTTCGGCTTCTCGACCGCGCTCGAACTCACGCTCTTCGAGCGGCTGATTGGCGTGAGCGGGATCGGCCCGAAGGTCGCGCTCGCCGTGCTCTCCGGCATCGAGCCGGAGCACCTCGTGCGCGCGATTCGGTCGGGTGACGTGGCGCGCCTGGTGAAGATCCCCGGCGTCGGCAAGAAAACGGCCGAGCGGCTCGTCGTCGAACTGCGCGACCGGCTGCCCGGCGTCAGCGCCGCCGAGCCCGAGACGCCGGCCGCCGAGGAGGACGCGCTCCGCGCCGATGTCCTGTCCGCCCTCGCCAACCTCGGCTACCAGCGAACGGCCGTCGAGAAGACGGTCGACAAGGTGCTGAAGGACCCGAAGGCGGACGCGTTTGAGACCGCGCTCCGACAGGTGCTCAGGGAGCTGGCGCGCTAGTCGCCTCTTGCCCATTCGCCCATTTCTCATTGCCCCATTTCTCATTGCCCCATTTCCCATTGCCCCATTTCCCATTGCCCCATTCACCCATTGCCCCATTCACCCATTGCCCCATTCACCCATTGCCCCATTCACCCATTCTCATTGCCTCATTGCCTCATTGCCCCATTGCCTCATTAACATTTCATTAACATGTGTCATCCATGTCCGATCCTCGCCTGGTAAACGCCAGCCGGCTGGACGATGACGTTCAGTACGAGGCGGGGCTGCGGCCGCGCACCCTGGCCGACTACATCGGCCAGGACCGCGTGCGGGAGAACCTGCAGGTGTCGGTGGCGGCGGCCCGGAAGCGCGCCGAGGCCCTCGACCACGTCCTGCTCTTCGGGCCGCCCGGCCTCGGCAAGACGACGCTCGCCTACGTGATTGGCCACGAGCTGGGCGCCACCGTGCGGGCGACGTCTGGGCCCGTGCTCGAGAAGCAGGGAGATCTGGCCGCCATCCTGACCAACCTCAAGGCGCGGGAGGTGCTCTTCATCGACGAGGTGCACCGGATGAACCCCGCGATCGAGGAGATCCTCTATCCCGCCATGGAGGACTTCGAGCTCGACATCGTCATCGGGCAGGGGCCGGGCGCGCGGTCGGTCAAGGTGCCGCTCGAGCCGTTCACGCTCATTGGCGCGACAACGCGAGCGGGCCTCTTGACGGCGCCGCTTCGGGCGCGGTTCGGCATCACGCACCGGCTCGACTTCTACGGCGAGTCCGATCTCATGGAAATCGTCACGCGGTCCTCGCGCATCCTTGACGTGCCTGTGGCGCCCGACGCCGCGGCCGAACTCGCGCGGCGGTCGCGCGGCACGCCGCGTATCGCCAACCGGCTCCTGCGCCGCGTGCGTGATTTCGCCGAGGTGCGCGCCGACGGCCGGGTGACGGGCGCCGTCTGCCTGGACGCCCTGCGCCTGCTCGAGGTCGACGCGCACGGCTTCGACGACGCCGACCGCCGGCTGCTCCGGACGATCATCGACAAGTTCGGCGGCGGGCCCGTGGGCCTGAACAGCCTCGCCGCCGCCATCGGCGAGGAGAAAGACGCGATCGAGGACATCTACGAGCCGTACCTGATCCAAATCGGCTTTCTGGATCGCACGCCGCGCGGGCGGGTCGCCACCGCCCGCGCCTACGAGTACTTCGGCCTCACGGCGCCGGGAAAGGAACGCCTGTGGTGACTGGGCTGCGGCCGGTCAAGGTCGCGGGGCTGGGCACGTACGTCCCGCCGCGCCTCCTGACCAACGCCGACCTCGAGAAGATGGTGAACACGACCGACGACTGGATCCGTCAGCGGACGGGGATCCTCGAGCGGCACATCGTCGATCCGGGAGTCGGCACGTCGGATCTGGCCGAGCCGGCCGCGCGCGACGCGATGCGCGAGGCCGGCGTCGGGCCGCTCGACATCGGCTTCATCGTGGTCGGCACGACCACGCCGGACACCGTGTTTCCCAGCACGGCGTGCACGCTCCAGGCCAGGCTGGGCGCCTCGAATGCCTGGGGCTACGACCTGGGCGCCGCCTGCTCCGGGTTCACCTTTTCGATGAGCGCGGCGTACCTTCTCGTCGCCACGGGCGCCGTCGAGCACGCGCTCGTCGTCGGCGGCGACGTGATGTCGAGCATCATCGACTACACGGACCGTGCGACCTGCGTGCTGTTCGGCGACGGCGCCGGCGCCGTCGTGCTGTCGCCCGCCGCGCCGGGGGACCCGGCCATCATCGACTTTCTCAATGTCACCGACGGCACCGGCGGGCCGGCGCTCTGCATGCCGGCCGGCGGCAGCCGGAAGCCTGCCACGCACGACACGGTGGACCAGCGCCTCCATTTCGTCAAGCAGGACGGCGGCAGCGTCTTCAAGTTCGCCGTGCGGTGGACGGAGGAGATCTCGCGCCGGATTCTCGAGCGCAACCAGATTCCGGCATCGGCCGTGGACCTCTTCGTCTCGCACCAGGCCAACCGCCGCATCATCGAGGCGGCGGCCGACCGGCTCGGCCTCACGGACCGTCAGGTCATCATCAACCTGGAACGGTACGGCAACACCACGGCCGGGACCATCCCGCTCGCGCTGGCGGACGCCCGGCGGGAGGGGCGCCTGAAGAAGGGCGACCTCGTCCTGCTCGCCTCGGTGGGCGCCGGATTCACGGTCGGATCCGTGCTCCTCCGCTGGGCGCTCGACTGAGCCCGAACACCGCCGCGGACCCGGGGGCAATCCGCACGCGCGATCCGGCCTGGGCGATCTCGGGCCTGGCGTCGGGATCCGCGCTGTCCACGTGGCGCGTCCAGGCGCGCGCGCCGCCCGCCGACTCGGGCAGGACGAAGTCCACGTCCGCGTCCTGCGCGTTCAGGACCACGAGCACGCCATCGAAGAGGAGTCCGATGGTCTGGCGGGGGGCGTCGTGCCACTCCCGTTCGGTCATCTCGCCGCCTTCCGGGCGCAGCCACCGGGCGTCGAGGCCGCCGTCGCCCGGGCTCCGCAGGAATTCCGTGCGGCGGAGCGCGGCATGCGTGGCGCGGTATAGCGCGAGGCGCCGGACGAACTCGAGGAATTGCGCTTGGTCTTCGGGGAGCGCCCAGTCGGTCCAACTGAGCGGCGAGTCGTGGCAGTACGCGTTGTTATTGCCGTGCTGCGTGCGGCCGACCTCGTCGCCGCCGGACAGCATGGGCACCCCTTGCGAGACGAAGAGCGTGACGAGGAGCGAGCGGCGGGCGCGGCGCCGGCGTTCCAGAACCTCCGGCCGCGAGGTCGGCCCCTCCTCGCCCGAGTTCCAACTGAAGTTGTGCGTCTCTCCGTCGCGGTTCTCTTCGCCGTTCGCGTCGTTCCGTTTCGAAACATATGAGACGAGGTCCGCGAGCGTGAACCCGTCGTGCGAGGTCACGTAGTTCACACTCGCCTGCGGGGACCGCCCCTCCTGGCCAAACAGGTCGCGGCTCCCGGCAAGCCGCGTGGCCAAATCGGGCAGCAGGCCGGCATCGCCCCGCCAGAAGCGCCGGACCGTGTCGCGGTACCGTCCGTTCCACTCGGCCCAGCCCGGCGGGAAGGCGCCGAGTTGGTGCCCGCCGGGCGCCGCATCCCAGGGTTCGACCAGCAGCTTGACCGGCGCGATGACGGGATCGGCCTGAATCGCGCCGAAGAAGCCGGCAAGATCCTGGACGGCATCGGTCCCTCGAGCCAGCGCCGGCGCGAGATCGAACCGGAACCCGTCCACGTGCATCTCCCGCACCCAGTATCGGAGGCTGTCCATCACGAGCGCCCGTGCAGGCGGCGACCGCATGTCCACCGTGTTCCCGCACCCGGTGAAGTCCTCGTAGCGCGAGCGCCGATCCGGCCGGAGCCGGTAGTACGCGGCGTTGTCGATGCCGCGAAGCGAGAGGTGCGGCCCGAGGTGGTCCCCTTCGGCGGTGTGGTTGTACACGACGTCGAGGATGACCTCGAGGCCGGCGGCGTGCAGCGCCTGCACCATGCGCTTGAATTCGGTGACCGCGGCCAGGGTCGTGCTGGAGGCGAAGCGAGGATCCGGCGCAAAAAAGGCGAGCGTGTTGTACCCCCAGTAGTTCGTCAGCCCGAGCGCGCTGAGTCGCCGCTCGTTGGCGCGGGCGTGGACGGGCAGGAGTTCGACGGCGGTGACGCCCAGCCGGCGCAGGTGGTCGAGGACGACCGGCGCGGCCACGCCGAGGAAGCGGCCGCGGTCCTGCGGGGCCACGCCCGGGTGTTGCGCGGTGAGACCCTTGACGTGCGCCTCGTAGATGACGGTGTCGGCCCACGGCGTCCGAGGCGGCCGGTCGTCGCCCCAGTCGAAGGGCGCGGGATCCGGCACGGCGGCGAGCGGCGCGTACGACGCGCTGTCGGACAGGTCGGCCGGTCCGTCACCGGCGCTGCCCGCCTGGTAACCGACGAGCGACGGATGCCACCGCGGCGGCCGTCCGATCGCCTGCGCGTACGGATCGAGCAGGACCTTGGCCGGATTGAATCGATGCCCGGCCGCCGGATCCCACGGACCGGAAACGCGGTATCCGTACAGGTGGCCGGGCGAGAGGCCGGGCATGACGGCGCGCCACGCATGGTCCTTCTCCTTGGCCAGCGGAACGGTCAGACGCGGCGCCCGCGCCTCGGGCGAGTCGAAGAGACACAGCTCCACCGCGCGCGCATGGGCGGACCACAGCGTGAAGATGACGTCGGCGTCGTCCCAGGTAGCGCCCAGGGGCGCGCCCGAAGGCATGGCGGATTCTAGTATTGAGTTGTTGGGGGATTGGTTATTGAGTTATTGAGCGGATGAGTGGTGTGGATGCTGGTCGCTGACTTCGACTTCACGCTGCCGCCGTCGCAGATCGCGCAGTCGCCCGTGCCGCGAGGCCAGGCGCGGCTGCTCGTCGTCACGCGCGCGACGGGGACGTGGCGTGAAGCGACGGTGGCCGATCTGGCTGCGCTGGTCACTCGCGGCGATCTCATCGTGGCCAACGACAGCCGCGTGTTCCCGGCGCGCCTCCTCGGCCGGCGCGAGCCGACGGGCGGCGCCGTCGAGTGCCTGCTCCTCGGGCGCGAGCCGGGAGGGGAGTGGGAGGCTCTCGTTCATCCCGGCCAGAAACTGAAGCCGGGCGCCCGCATGCGATTCGAGGACCGGGATCGGGCGCCCGGCGTCCGCGTGCTGGCGGAAGTCGTCGCGCGCCGGTACTTCGGCCGCCGCCTGCTGCGGTTCGAGGTCGAAGGCGCGGCCGACTTCGACCGGGCGGTTGACGCGATCGGACACGTGCCGTTGCCGCCCTACATTCACCGGCCGGACACGGACGCCGATCGCGAGCGCTATCAGACGGTATTCGCGCGCGCGCGAGGCTCGGTGGCGGCGCCGACGGCCGGCCTCCATTTCGACGAGCCGTTGCTCGCGGCCCTGGCGGCGGCCGGTGTCGGGTGGGCCACGGTCACGTTGCACGTCGGGTACGGCACGTTCAAGCCCGTGCGGGCCGAGCGCGTCGAGGATCACACGGTCGATCCGGAGCGCTACGACATTCCGGCGGCGACGGCGTCCGCCGTGGCCGCCCTGCGCGAGGCCGGCGGGCGCGTCATCGCGGTGGGCACGACGACCGCGCGCGCGCTCGAGACCGCAGCGACCGAGCGCCGAGGCGTTCGGGCGGGCGAGGGCGAGACGTCGCTCTTCATCCATCCCGGCCACCGGTTCCAGGTCGTCGACGCGCTCCTCACCAACTTCCACCTGCCGCGGTCGTCGCTTCTCATGCTCGTCGCCGCGTTCGCCGGCCCGGATCTCACGCGTGCGGCCTACCGGCACGCCGTCGATGCGGGCTTCCGCTTCTACAGCTACGGCGATGCGATGCTGATACTATGAGCCGCGTGAAGTTCGGCTACGACGAGTTCGATCTCTCGGGCGTCCGAACCTACCCCCTGGCCAGCCGATCGAGCAAAGCGCGACACGACGACTTCGCCCGTGCGTGGGATCCGGCCAGCGGCGTGCCGGGGCTGCTCGCGTCGATGCCGAATCTCCTGGCCGCCCGCGACCTTCGCGAGGTGGTGGCCGCGCTCAAGCGGGCGGCGGCCGGCGGCCGCGGCGTCGTCTGGGGCCTGGGCGCGCACGTGATCAAGACCGGACTCGGCCCGGTTGTGATCGATCTCATGGAGCGCGGATTCGTGTCCGCGATCGCGACGAACGGCGCCGGCCTGATTCACGACTTCGAAGTGGCGCTGTCGGGCGCCACCTCCGAAGACGTGGACGAGGCGCTTGCGCCCGGCGAGTTCGGGATGGCGGACGAAACGGGCCGCGAGCTGAACGCGGCCATCGTCGCCGGCGGCCGCGAGGGGCTCGGGCTCGGCCAGGCTGTCGTCGCCGCGCTCGCCCGGCGCCAGCACCCGTACGGACGGCTCTCGGTGCTCACGGCGGCCGGGCGCCTCCAGATTCCCGTGACCGTCCACGTCGGCATCGGCACGGACATCATCCACATGCACAAGGACGCCTCCGGCGAGGCCATCGGCGCCGCGAGCCTCCGCGACTTCCGCTACTTCACCTCATTCGTGGCCCGCCTCGCCGACGGCGTGTACCTCAATTGCGGGTCGGCGGTAATGCTGCCCGAGGTCTTTCTCAAGGCCGTGTCCCTCGTGCGCAACCGCGGCATCGCGCTCGACGGGCTGACCACGGTCAACCTGGATTTCGTCCGGCTGTACAGACCCGAGACGAACGTCGTACGCCGTCCCGTCGCCGGCATCGGTCGCGGCTATTCGCTGACCGGACACCACGAGATTCTGCTGCCGCTCATCGCGGCGGGACTGAAAGGCGCCATGCCGGGCCGCCCATGATCGGCCGAAGGCTCTCTCACTACGAAATCGTCAGCGAGATCAGCCGCGGCGGGATGGGTGTCGTCTACCGCGCCGTTGACGTGACGCTCGGACGTGAGGTGGCGCTCAAGGTCCTGCCCGAGGACCTGGTGCACGACGCCGGGCGCCGCGAGCGGCTGTTGCAGGAGGCGCGCGCCGCTTCCGCCCTCGAGCATCCCCACATTGCCGTCATCCATGAAGTCGGCGAAGCCGACGGCATGACGTTCATTGCGATGGAGCTCATCCGCGGCGCGAAGCTGAGCGACGTGCTGAGCCGTGGCCCCCTGCTGCCCGCGCGGGCGCTGGAGCTGTCGGTCGAAATCGCCGAAGGGCTGGCGCGGGCGCACGACAAGGGCATCGTGCATCGCGACCTGAAGCCGGCCAACGTCATGGTCACCGACGACGGCCACGCGAAGATCATCGACTTCGGCCTTGCGAAGCTGTTCGAACCGGTCAGTGACGACGCGGCGACCGCCAGCGTTCACGGCCCCCGGACCGGCGCCGGCGTCGTCCTGGGCACGGCGGCCTACATGTCGCCCGAGCAAGCCCGCGGCGCCAGGATCGACCACCGCACCGACGTGTTCTCACTCGGGGTCACCCTCTACGAAATGCTCGCGGGGCGGCCCGCCTACCAGGGTCAGTCGCAGCTCGACACGATGCAGGCCATTCTCACGCAGCCCGTGCCGCCGCTGCCGGCTGCAGCCGGCACGCCGGCGGAGACGTCGGCGGAATTGCAGCGCATCATCGGCAAGTGCACCGCCAAGGATCCGGACGACCGGTTTCAGGGCATGCGGGACCTCGTGGTGGACCTGCGCGCGGCGCGGCGACGCCTCGAGTCGACGCAGACGCTCACCGTCGCCCGGGAGCCGGGTTCACTGCGCGCGCGCCCGTCGGTGCGGGTACGGAGGCTGGCGGTCGTTGGACTCCCAGCCCTGCTGATCGTCGTGGCGGTCCTGGTCTGGTGGCCCGGGCGTCGCGGTCCGGTGTCGGTCAGCCCGTCGGGCCGGCCGGCCGTGGCGGTCATGTACTTCGAGAACAACACCGGCGACCCGTCCCTCGACTGGATGCGGACGGGGCTGACCGACATGATGGTGAACGATCTGTCGCAGTCGACTGACATCGAAGTGCTCGGCACGGACCGGCTCGTCCAGATCCTGCAGGAACTCCGGCGCGCGGACGACCGCGTCATCTCCGCTGACCTCGTGCAGGAAATCGCCGATCGAGCGGGTGTGGACACGGTGTTACTCGGCAGCTATGTCAAGTCCGCCGGCGAGATCCGCATCAATGCCCGTCTCCAGGACGCGAGGAGCGGACGCATCGTCACGTCGGAACGTGTGGAGGGACCCGGCGAAGCGGGCGTGTTCGACTTGGTGGACGAGCTGACCCGACGACTCAAGCGGACCATCGGCAGGGAGGGTTCCGCACGCGCGCCGATCCTCGCGCGTCCGGGTGGGGAGCCGGCGGAGGCGGGGCTGGATCGCGGCGTCACCGACATCACGACCTCGTCCATCGAGGCCTACCGCTACTACGCCGAGGGCATCAACTTTCACGAGCGCGGACTCGCCGCGCAGGCAGCGCCGCTCCTGGAACGGGCCGTGGCGATCGACCCGTCGTTTGCCATGGCCGTCGCCAAGCTCGCCGTCGTGTACAACAACCTCGGCCTGTTTCCGAAACGCGATGAGTACGCCAAGCGTGCGTTCGACCTGTCGAGCCGCCTGACGAGCCGCGAGCGCTATTACATCGAGGGGTCCTACTACAGCCTGCGATCGGAGACGCGGCAGCAGAGCATCGCCGCCTACCAGAAGGGGCTGGCGCTTCACCCCGAGCATCAGGCATCCCGGCACAACCTGGGGCTGCAGCTGATGCAACTCGAGAAGTTCGCCGAGAGCATCGAGCAGTACGAGGAACTTCGCCGCCGGCACGTGTCCAATCCGACGAGCTACGAGAACCTGGCCACAAGTTACGTCTGCGCCGGCGACGTGCAGCGCGCCCGTGAAGTCGCCGAGGAGTATGTGCGGCGGTTTCCAGAAAGCGCCGTCGGCCTGCGGATCCTCGGCTCAGCGCTGATCGCGACTGGCCGTCTCGACGAGGCGGGCGCGGCCTACGTCAAGGCCAGGGCGCTCGCGCCGCTGGACCGCACGAGCCGTTTCGGCGTGGTGGCCGTCGCGGCGCTGCAGAATCGCTGGGCGGACGCCGAGGTGGCCAATGAGGAGCTCATCCGGTCAACCAACCCGTTCGACCAGTTCGTCGGGCGGACAGGAGCGGCGCACCTGGCGCTCGTCCGCGGGCGGGGCCAGGCTGCTCGTGACTTTTTGGACCGCGCCGTGCGGACCGCCGGCCTGGGCGCGGCGCAGCGCGCCGGAACGCGCAACCTGCAAGCCAGACTCTTCCTCCGCGAGGGGAAACCGGCGCTGGCCTTGGAGCAGGCTCAGTTGGCGCTGGCTGACGCCCGCAACCAGGATCAGGAGTTCGAGACGCTGCAGCTTCTTGCGGTGGCGCAGGCCGCGCTGGGGCGCCGGACCGAATCGGAGCAGACGCTCGCCTCGCTCGAGGCGCGAGCCAGGATCCTGCCGAGCGATCGTGAAGCCCGGCGCCTGCCATGGGCGCGCGGCCTCATCGCGCTCCACGCGGGAGACGGCAAGCGCGCGGCTGCCGAAATGGCCAAGGTCGTCGCGGCGCTGCCGCCGCACGGCCCGCCGCTCGGCCCCCCGTCCTCCCATCCGAACGTCTGGCTTGACGCCGCGCTGGCCTATCTGGCCGCGGGCCAGGACGCCCAGGCGGCCGAGCTCCTCGAACGCCTGCAGGAGTCTCACGAGAGACTATGGGCCGCCGATGCGTGGGCGCGCAGCTCTTACCTGCTTGGTCAGATCTACGAGCGGCGGGGCGAGGCGGCGCGGGCGCGCGACCAGTACGCCCGCTTCCTTGACCTCTGGCGCGAGGGCGACCTCGAGCGCGGCTGGGTGGCCGACGCCTTGAAGAAATCGAAGGACTGACGGACCCAGGACCCAGGGACTGAGGACCGCTACATTCCCTCCCGCGTGCACCGGAACTCGATCTCGAGCTGGATCTTGTCGTCCACGCTCAAGAGCCTCGCGAGCGACGGCTTCGTCATCTTGAAATCGGCAAACGTCACCGTGGTCGTCGCGCGTCCGCCAACGGACGTGTTGCCGAAGACGGCGACCACGTTCCAGATGGTTTCCTTCGTGACGCCGTGCAGCGTCATGTCGGTCACGAGCTGGAAGCCGGCCTGCGCCTGGGCGCCAGCCGGCAGGGGCGCGGCCAGCCCGTCGGTGCGCTTGGGCACGATCTCCAGGAACTGAAACTTGTCGGTCTCGAGCGTGCGCGTCTGAATGTAGTTGTCGCGCAGCGACTGATCGCTCGAGAGCGTCTTCAGGTCGACCGTGATCTTCGAGTCCTGCGCGAAAGACCCGTCCGGGTTGACCACGAAGGCTCCGGTAATCGATTCCGTGGTGCCGACCGCCTCGCTCGGAAAGCTGATGCCGGCCAGCTGCTCCGTCACCTTGTAGCGGGCTCTGGTGCCCGTCGTGATTCCCAGCTTCTGGGGTTTCGTCCGATCCGGCGCCGGTGCGCCGGCGCGCGCCCCGGGCGGCGTCTGCCCGTCGGCGCGAAGCGCCACGGTCGCGCCGCTCGCGACCAGCGCGAGCCCGGCGACGATTGCAAGAACGATCTGACTCCTCCGCATGTCCAACCCTCCGTCGAGCGGCCAGGTCCGGTCCGCCAGCCCGGCCGCCACTGCCGCAGTCGGCAAAGTGTATCCGACTCGCGAGGACCGCCGGACCGCACGACCGCCGGACCGCAGGACCTCAGGACCTCGGACCGCAGGACCCCGGACCCAGGACCCGGGACGACGCGTATTCTGTTCTATGATCGAACTCCTGCCGGTGTAGCTCAGTGGTTAGAGCATGCGGCTCATATCCGCAGTGTCCGGGGTTCAAGTCCCTGCACCGGCACCAATTCTGTCTACTTGCAATGGGGCAATGGGGCAATGGGGCAATGCGGCAATGGGGCAATGCGGCAATGGGGCAATGCGGCAATGCGGCAATGCGGCAATGGGGCAATGCCGCAGTGAGGCAGTGCGGCAATGAGCCAAGGGAGCGATAAGTCTCTGCCGCGCTTGTCGGCTAGCGTCCTGCGCCACGTTCGGCGTCTGAAGCTCTGGGGCGAATCGGATCGCGTGGCGGCCGCCGTGTCCGGCGGGTCCGATTCCGTCGCCCTTGCCTGGATCCTCCGCGACCTCGAGCGCGCGGGGCTCGGCCGCGTCGCCGGCCTCGTGCACGTCAATCATCAACTGCGCGGAGCCGAGGCCGACGGCGACGAGGCGTTCTGCCGCGAGCTGGCGACGCGCCTCGGCTGGCCCATCGACATCGTCCGCGTGGACGTCGGCGCGCTGGCGCGCGATCGTCGGCAGTCCATCGAAGCCGCGGCGCGTGCAGCCCGGTACGCGGCCTTTGAGGCCGCGGCGGCCCGCCTCGGCGCGAGCGTCGTCGTCACGGGTCACACGGCGGACGATCAGGCGGAAACGGTGCTGCTCAGAATCCTGCGCGGCGCGGGGACCCGGGGGTTGTCGGGCGTGCGCGCGCGGCGCGGCCTGTACGCGCGGCCGCTCCTGCGATGCCGCCGTCTCGACCTTCGTCGCGAGCTCGCGCGGCGCGGCGAGCCCTTCCGCGAGGACGCCTCGAATGCCGATCCGGCCGTGCCGCGCAACAGGCTGCGGCGTGAGCTCATGCCCGTCGTCGAACGGCTGGCGCCTGGTGGCGTGTCGGCCCTGGCGCGGCTCGCCGCTCTGGCGGAAGGTGACGAGACGTACCTCACGAGCGTGGCCATTGAAACGGCGCGCGCGCTCGTCCTCTCCCGGGCGGAAGGCCCCGCCGGGCGGCCGGTCGCGATCGACGTCGACCGGCCGGCGCTCGGCCGGGTGCCGCCGGCCATCGGGCGGCGCGTCGTCCGGGACGTCCTCGCCCAGGTGGCGCCCGAGGTCGCGCCCGGCGCGGGGCACATCCAGGCTGTCTGGGACCTCGTTCAGGCCGATAAGCCTAGGGGGCATCTGGACCTGCCCGGCGTGGAGGTCGATCGGCGCGGTGCGCGGCTGACCGTCAGACGGGCGGCCGGTGACGTGGCGGACGCCCGGCGCGGCAGGTCGATTGGCACGCGGCGGAGTCTAAGAGATCAAAGGCCGGCTCGCACGCTGGAGGTGCCCGGCTCGGTTGACTGGCCCGAGGCCGGCGTGCGGATTACGGCCGAGCGCGCTCGCGCGTTCGACCCGGCGCACGAAACCGGCCGGTGGCGGGCGTCGGTGCAAGCCGCCTCGATCGAGCCGCCGCTGGCCGTGCGCGCGCGGCGGCCCGGCGACCGGTTCCGGCCGCTGGGCTCGCCCGGTCGTCGCAAGGTGCAGGACGTGCTCGTCGACCGGAAGGTGCCGCAGGACGAGCGCGACAAAGTGCCGGTGGTCGTGGATGCGCGCGGGCGTGTCGTGTGGGTGGCCGGTGTGGCCGTGGCCGAGGAGTGCCGGGTCACGGCCCCGGAAGCCGGCGTGGTAATCTTGGAGCTGCGGACTACCGAATGAACTCGACGTTGAAGAGCCTTCTGTTCTGGCTGGGCGTGATCGTCCTCGCGCTGTTGATCTGGAACTTGACGAGCGCGCAGAGCGCCGGGCAGACCGTTCCCTTCACCGACTTCCTGTTGAGCGTCGAGCGCGCCGAGGTCGCGAAGGTCACGATTCGCGGCAAGCAGGTCACCGGCGAGTACATGCCGCGATCTGAGGCCAAGGACCGCGCGTTCTACACCGTGCTGCCCTCCGAGCTGACCGACGAGCAGATCAAACTCCTGCGCAGCAAGAACGTCGTCATCACGGCCCACCCGGATTCGACGACGCCGTGGACGCAGATGCTCATTCTCTGGGCGCCCTTCGTCCTGATGATCGGCTTCTGGGTCTTCATGATGCGGCAGATGCAGAGCGGCGGCAACAAGGCGCTCTCGTTCGGCAAGAGCCGCGCGAAGCTCTCGTCGAGCACGCAGAAGAAGGTGACCTTCAAGGACGTCGCGGGCGCCGACGAAGCCAAGGACGAGCTGCAGGAGATCATCGATTTTCTGCGCGAGCCGCAGAAGTTCCAGAAGCTCGGCGGGCGCATCCCGAAGGGCGTGCTCCTCATGGGGTTGCCGGGCACCGGCAAGACGCTCCTCGCGCGCGCCGTGGCGGGCGAGGCCAACGTGCCGTTCTTCTCGATCAGCGGCTCCGACTTCGTCGAGATGTTCGTCGGCGTGGGCGCCTCGCGCGTGCGGGACCTGTTCGAGCAGGGCAAGAAGAACGCGCCCTGCATCGTGTTCATCGACGAGATTGACGCCGTCGGCCGGCACCGGGGCGCGGGGCTCGGCGGGGGCCACGACGAGCGCGAGCAGACGCTGAACCAGCTGCTCGTCGAGATGGACGGCTTCGAGTCGAACGAGGGCGTCATTCTCATCGCGGCCACGAACCGGCCGGACGTGCTCGATCCGGCGCTCCTGCGGCCCGGCCGCTTCGACCGGCGCATCGTCGTGGGCCGGCCCGACGTGAAGGGCCGCGAGGGCATCCTGATCGTCCACACCAAGAAGATCCCGCTCTCGGACGACGTGGATCTCAAGGTGGTGGCGCGCGGCACGTCCGGCTTCTGCGGCGCCGACCTGGCGAACCTCGTGAACGAGGCGGCGTTGAACGCCGCGCGGTACAACCAGAAGGTCGTGCGGATGCTCGACTTCGAGTTCGCGAAGGACAAGGTGCTGATGGGCTCGGAGCGGCGCTCCCTCATCATTACGGACGAGGAGAAGCGCAATACGGCGGTGCACGAGGCCGGGCACGCGCTGCTCGCCGCGATCCTGCCGAACGCCGATCCCGTCCACAAGGTCACGATCATCCCGCGGGGCATGGCGCTCGGCGTCACGCAGCAGCTGCCCCTGGACGATCGACTGAACTACTCGCGCGAGTACCTGCAGGATCAGCTGGCCATTCTGCTGGGCGGCCGCATCGCCGAGGAGATTACCGTCGGCAAGCTCACCACGGGCGCGGGCAACGACCTCGATCGCGTGACCGATCTCGCGCGCAAGATGGTCTGCGAGTGGGGCATGAGCGAGGCCATGGGGCCGCTCACCTTCGGCAAGCGCGACGAGCAGATCTTCCTCGGACGCGAGATCGCGAAGGCCCAGGACTACAGCGAGGACACGGCGATCCGCATCGATCAGGAAGTCAGGAAGTTCGTCATGGACGCCTACGCGCACGCCCGCGAGATCCTCGTGGCCAACCGCCCGGCACTCATGCGGATCGCGGAGGAGCTGCTGGCGCGGGAAGTGCTCGACGCGGCGCAGGTCCAGCGCCTGGCGCAGGGCCTGCCGCTCGAAGAGCCGCCGGCCGCGGTGCCCGCGCCCGCCGTCGAGGAGACGCCGAAGCGCGAGCCGGCGGAGTGGCCGGCCGCGCCCATCGTGCCCGCGCTCGTCAATCCCGTCGCGCAAGAGTAAGGTCCATCCCGACTCTGCCGCCGCGCGCGCGGTTCACGCTGCCTCTCGCCGACGGGAGCTCGCTCGAGCTCGGTGCCCGCACGCTCGTGATGGGCATCATCAACGTCACGCCCGACTCGTTCGCCGACGGCGGGCTCCGCGTCGATCCCGATCGGGCCGTCGCCGACGCGCGCCGCATGGTCGAGGCGGGCGCGGACCTCATTGACGTCGGCGGGGAGTCGACACGGCCGGGCGCCGAGCCGCTCCCGGCCGACGAGGAGTGGCGCCGCGTGGCGCCCGTGCTCGAGGGCCTCTGCGGCCGCGTGGGCGTGCCGGTGTCGATCGACACCTACAAGGCAGAGGTCGCGCGGCGCGCGCTGGACCTTGGCGCCGCGATCGTCAACGACATCAGCGCGCTGGCCTACGATCCTGCGCTCGGCCCGCTCGTGGCCGCCCGGGGCGCGGCCGTGATCCTGATGCACCACCGGGGCCGGTCGGCCGACATGTACGCGCGGGCCGAGTACGGCGACGTCGCGGCCGAGGTCGCCGCGGAGCTTGGCGCGCGCGCCGCGGCGGCTCGAGCCGCCGGCGTGCGCGGCGACCGCATCGTCGTGGATCCCGGCCTCGGCTTCGCCAAACGCGCCGGGCACACGCTGGCCGCGCTCGCCGGGTTGCCCGCGATTGCCGCCCTCGGGTACCCGATTCTGGCGGGACCATCGCGCAAGTCGTTTCTGACGCACGCCGTCGGCCAGGTGCCGCCCGCGGGCCGCGTGTGGGGCACGGCCGCGGCCGTCACCGCCGCGATCCTCTTTGGCGCGCACATCGTCCGCGTACACGACGTCGCCGAAATGGCGGACGTCGCGCGCGTGGCCGACGCGATCCGCGCGGCCGCCGGCGCTGCCGCCTTTTGATACTCTGTCGGCGTCGATGCCGCCGCTCCGCGACCTGCTCGACCGCCCCCCGCTGACGGCCTGGGATGTCGTCGACATTCTCATCGTCTCCGTGCTCATCTACGAGGCCCTGAAGCTCATCCGGGGCACGCGCGCCATGCAGATGGCGACGGGCTTCGTCGTCGTCCTGGCGCTCTTCTACCTGTCGCAGGCGTTTCCGCTGCAGACCGTGTCCTGGGTGATCCGCAACGTCCTCGCGTACGCCGTGATCGCCGGCATCGTGCTCTTCCAGTCCGACATCCGCCGGGCGCTCTCGCACCTCGGCCGGGCGCCGTTCTTCCGCTATTTCGGCCGCGCCGAGCGCGCCGCCGAGACGATCGAGGAAGTCATGACCGCGGCCGGCATGCTGGCCAAGGCGCGCACCGGGGCGATCATCGTCCTCGAGCGCATGATCGGCCTCCGCAACTACATCGAGAGCGGCATCCACCTCGATGCGGCCGTGAGTTACGACCTGCTCACGGCGATCTTCCAGCCGGTCGGGCCGATGCACGACGGTGCCGTGATCATTCAGGAGGATCGCATCGCGGCGGCGTCGTGCTTCCTGCCGCTCACGGTCAACCCGAAGCTGGACCGCGACCTGGGCACGCGCCATCGGGCGGCCATCGGGCTGACCGAGGAATGCGACGCCGTGGCCGTCGTCGTCTCGGAGGAACGCGGCGAGATCTCCCTGTCCGTGCGCGGCCGCATCGAACGCCGGCTGTCAACGGACGAGCTCCGCGCCCGGCTGCAGGATCTGATCCTCCAGAAGCGCGGCGCCGAGGATGAGCCCCGGCCCGCGGTGGAAACCGACGTCTGATGGCCTGGCACCCGTTCCGCAATCTCGGGCTGAAGCTGGCCGCGCTCGCCATCGGCACGGCCCTCTGGTTCACCGTCACCGGGCCGCGCGTCGATCGTGTCGTCCCCGCCGTGCCCGTGACCTACCGGAACACGCCGGGCGGTCTGGACTTGTCCAATCAGACGCAGTCGGTCGACGTGCACGTTCGAGGCGTGTCGGGGCAGGTCGGCCGGCTGCAGCCCAACGAGCTGCAGGTGACCGTCGATCTGTCGGGCCGGCCGGCCGGGCTCCTCGAGTTGCCCGTGCGCGCCGACCAGATCACGGCGCCGTCCGGCGTCGAAGTCGTGCAGGTCGTACCCGCGGCGGTCACGCTGCTCCTCGAACGGCGGGACACGGCCGAACGCACGATTGCCGCCGTCCCGATCACCCTTCGCAACCGCGCGCCCGCCGTTCGACAGATCGAGCTCGATCCGGAAACCGTCGCCGTCACCGTGCGGGGTTCGACGGCCGCGCTCGGTCGCCTCGATCCGGCGACGGTCGTGGCCGAAGTCGATCTCACCGGCCTGGGTCCCGGCCGCCACGTCCTGCCCGTTCGCGCGGCCGTGGGCGGTACGCTCGCCACCACGCTCGTGCGGCCCGCGTCGGTCGCCGTGCAGATCCGCTGATCGAGATGGCGCCGCGTCTCTTCGGCACCGATGGGGTCAGAGGCGTCGCCGGCGTCTATCCGCTGGATCCGCCGACGGTGGCCCGGCTCGGCGCCGCGCTCGTGCGCGAGCGCCGTCGCGACCGCCCGCTTCGACTGGTCGTCGGTCGCGACACGCGCGAGTCCGGCGAGTGGATCGAGCGCGAGCTGGGCCGCGGCGCCGCGGCCGAAGGCGCGACGATGACGTCGGCCGGCGTCATTCCCACGCCGGCCGTCGCGTATCTGGCGCGAGCGTCCGGTTTCGACCTCGGCATCGTGCTGTCGGCGTCGCACAACCCGTACGCGGACAACGGGATCAAGGTCTTTTCCGGCAGCGGCGAGAAGTTCGGCGAGATCGACGAGCGCGCCGTCGAGGCGATCATGGCCGACGCCGCGTGGTCGGTGGCGCCCGCGGCCGAGGCCCACATCGAGCGCCGCGACCTCTCGGACGGCTACCTGGCGCACCTCCGCCGCCTCCTGCCGGATGCCGGGTCCCTGCAGGGCGCGCAGGTGGCGGTCGACATGGCCAACGGCGCCACCACGTCAACGGCGGTCCGGTTGCTCGAGGACCTTGGCTTCGACGTGCTGCCCCTCGGCCACCGGCCCGACGGCCGCAACATCAACCTGGCGTGCGGATCGACCCACCCGGCTGGCCTGGCGGCCGCTGTCGTGGCCGGGCGGTGCCGCCTCGGCGTCGCGTTCGACGGCGACGGCGACCGCGCCATCTTCGTCGATGCCCGCGGTCGCATTGTCGATGGCGATGCCGTGCTGCTCCTGCTCGGCCGCGACTTCCACGCGCGGGGCCGCCTCTCGGGCGGCGCCGTCGTGGCCACCGTCATGAGCAACATCGGCCTCGAGCTGACCCTCGGCCGGCACGGCATCCGGCTCATCCGGACGCCAGTGGGCGACAAGTACGTGATGGAGGAAATGCTCGCTCGCGGGTACGTGCTCGGGGGAGAGCAGTCGGGGCACGTCATTCTCACCGAGCATCTGCCGACCGGCGACGGTCAGGCCACGCTCCTGGCCGTGCTCCGCGTCATGGCGTCCACCGGCCAGGAACTCGACGCGCTGGTCGGCGACTTCGTCACCTATCCGCAGACGCTGGTCAACGTGCGCGTGCGGGAGCGGACGCCCGTGGCCGAGGTGCCCGAGGTGCAGGCGGCCGTCGCCCGCGTGGAGGCCGCGCTCGACGGACGTGGTCGGGTGCTCGTCCGGTACTCCGGCACCGAGCCGCTCCTGCGCATCATGATCGAAGGACCGGACCAGGCGTCCGTGCAGGCCTGGGCCGAAGAGATCGCGGAGGCCGTGCGCGGGAGCCTTGGCTAGGTGAGCCGTCGGCGGGCGGGCCCATGATCAATCTCTCCGTCAACGTCAACAAGGTCGCGACGCTGCGAAACTCGCGCGGCGGCACCGTGCCGAGCGTGACGCAGGCGGCGGAGATCTGCCTTGACGCCGGCGCGCCAGGCCTGACCGTGCACCCGCGCGAGGATGAGCGCCACATCCGGCCCGCCGACGTCACGGCCGTCGCGGCGATCGTCGCGCGCCGATCTCGCCCGGGCCGCGTCGAATTCAACATCGAGGGCGACCCGCGCCCGCCGTTTGTCGACCTCGTGCTGGCGACCAGGCCCGACCAGTGCACGCTCGTTCCCGTGACGCCGGGCGAAATCACCAGCCGGGCGGGCTGGCCGCCCGACACCTCGCCGGAACGGCTGGGCGGCGTGATCCGGCGCCTGAAGGCCGCGGGCATCCGCGTCAGCCTGTTCGTCGATCCGGAGGAGGCGCCCATTCGATGGGCGGCCCGGCTCGGCGCGGATCGCATCGAGCTCTACACGGAGCCCTACGCCCGGGCGTTTGCCGAGGGCGACCAGGCGGCGCGCTGGTCGTTGGCGACCTACAGCACGGCGGCCGAGCTGGCGCACTCGCTCGGGCTCGGCGTGAATGCGGGCCACGATCTCGACCTCGACAACCTGACGCTCTTCCGTCGCCTGCCACACCTCGCGGAAGTGTCGATCGGACACGCGCTCATCAGTCGCGCGCTGTGGGTCGGGCTCGACCGCGCGGTCCGCGAGTACCTGGCCGTTCTGGCGCTATGATCGGACGGGTGGCCAGAGGATGAAGTCGCACGGCGTGCTCCTCGGTATTTCAGGGACGCTCTTCGGGCTGCTCGTCGGGTGGATCCTCGGCAGCCAGCAGGCTCGTCCCGCCGCCCCCGCGTCCGTTCAGGCCCAGGGGACGGCCAGATCGTCGCCGGCCGCACCGCCGCTCGACCTCGCGCGCGCGGCCGAACTCGAGCGCCAGGCCAACGCCCGCCCGAGGGACGCGGCCGTCCGCGTCGCGCTCGCCGATCTCTATCTCGAAGCGCAGCGGTTCGACCTGGCCATTCCCTGGTACCAGGCCGCGGTCAAGATGGACCGCAAGAACATCCAGGCCAGCACCGACCTCGCGCTGAGCCTGCTCTACACGGGCGACGCCCAGGCCGCGCTGAAGCAGATCGATCATTCCCTGTCCATTGACGCGCGCCACGTGAAGTCGCTCCTCAGCCAGGGTTTTATCCGCGCCTTCGGCACGCGGGACCTGGCTGGCGCCGCCGAGTCGTGGCAGAAGGTGATGACGATCGCGCCGGGCAGCCCGGAAGCGAACGAAGCGCGCCGGCAGCTCGACGGGCTCAAGGCCGCGCACCCGAACCTCGGGGGCGGTCAGAAGGCGCCCTGATGGGCGTCCTGCTCTGGATCCTCCGCATCCTTGGAGCCTTGGTGCTGCTCCGCCTGCTCTTTCGCCTTCTCGAACGCAGCGGCGTGCTGACGACCCCGCCCTGGGGCCGCGGCGGACCGCCGCCGCCGGGCGGCTGGCCGCCGGGGTCGCCGCGCGCGCCCGAGAGCAAGGCCGGCGGCGAGCTGGTGCGCGATCCCGAGTGCGGCACGTACGTCCCCAAGGCCACCGCGCTCGCCGTGAGGTTCGGCGGAGATACCGTGCACTTCTGTTCGGCCGGGTGCCGGGACGCCTACCTGGAGAAGGCGCGGGCCCACGCATGAGCGACGACGCCACGCCGGCTGTCACGGACCAGACCGCGCGGCTGCGCGCCGACATCGTCGATGTGGGTCGGCGCCTGTGGACGCGCGGCTACGTGGCGTCGAACGACGGCAATATCAGCGTCCGGCTGGGAGCGGACCGGCTGCTCGTGACGCCCGCCGGCGTGTCCAAGGGCGACATGACGCCCGACATGATGGTCGTGACCGACCTCCAGGGCCGGCTCGTGTCGGGCGCCCCCGGCCGCAGGCCCTCGTCCGAGATCCTCATGCACCTCGAGGCCTACCGGCTGCGGGCGGACGTCGGCGCGGTCGTTCACGCGCATCCGCCGACGGCCACCGGGTTCGCGGTGGCCGGCATCGCGCTCGATCGGGCCGTCCTGGCGGAGGTCGTGACGACGCTCGGGAGCATCCCGATCGCGGAGTACGGGACGCCCTCCACGCGGGAGCTGGCCGACGCCGTCGCGCCGTACCTCCGGGCGCACGACGGGCTCCTCCTTGCCAACCATGGCGCCCTGGCGCTCGGGAAGGACCTGTTTGCCGCCTACTACAAGATGGAAACCATCGAGCATTTCGCGCGCATCAGTCTCGTGGCGCGGCTGCTCGGCCGGGAGCACGTGCTGTCGCGTGAGGAAGTCACCCGCCTACAGGGGCTCCGCGGGACGTACGGCATTGCGGCGCCCGCGCCCATCTGCCCGGATCCGGCGCCCGGCACCGATGCGGATGCCGTCTGCCAGGTCGTGCAGGCGCCCGCCTCGCCGGGCGAGCGGCTCGTGCCGGCGTCGGTCACCGCGGACGCGCCCGACGCACTGGACGCGCCGGGCCATATCGTCGTAGGTACGGACGGCGGGATTCGGCTAACATACGCGCAGTTGACGGAGCTCATCGACGAGGCTGTCAAAGAGATCGGCGTCAGGCGTAGGGCGTAGGGCCACGAGTGGAGGCACCGATGGGCGAGGCGCTGGGAATGGTCGAGACGAAGGGGTTGGTTGCGATGATTGAAGCGGCCGACGCCATGGTCAAGGCCGCGAAGGTCACGCTGGTCGGCTGGGAGAAAATCGGCGCCGGCTACGTCACGGCGATCGTGCGCGGCGACGTCGCCGCGGTCAAGGCGGCCACCGACGCCGGCGCCGCCGCCGCGCGCCGCGTCGGCGAGCTCGTGTCGGTGCACGTCATTCCGCGCCCGCACGCCAACCTCGAGGACGTCCTGCCCATCGGCAAGGCCGCGAAGGGCTAGCCGGTACGCGGTCGGAGGCGGGGCCGCTCGCGCCGCGTCATGATTCTCGCCAAGGTCGTCGGCACGGTGGTCGCCACCAGAAAGGACGAGCGGCTGGTCAGCAGCAAGCTGCTCGTCGCCCGGCCGATCGATCCGGCCGGCAAGCCCGACGCCAACTATCTCGTCGCTGTCGATACCGTCGATGCCGGCGTCGGCGAGACGGTGCTCATCGTGAGCGGCAGTTCGGCGCGCATGGCCTCCGGCTTGAAGGACTGTCCCGTGGACGCGGCGATCGTCGGCGTCGTCGATGCCATCGACGTGAAGGGGTAAGGGATGCAGGTTGCACGCGTCATCGGCGACGTCGTGGCGACGGTCAAGGACGCCGCCCTCGTCGGCCACAAGCTGCTCGTCCTGCAGCCGGTGACGCCCGACCGGCAGGCCGCGGGCCGAACGCTCGTCGCCCTCGACGCCGTCGGCGCCGGCGTCGGCGAGCACGTGTTCTTCGTGCGCGGACGCGAGGCGTCGTTTCCGTTCCTGCCCGCCGAGACGCCGACCGACGCCTGCGTCGTCGGCATCGTCGATCGCTGGGATCTCGGCTGAGGGTTCCGTCATGCTCCTCGGCCGCGTTGTCGGCACGCTCGTCGCCACGCAGAAGCACCGCAAGCTGGACGGCGCCAAGCTCCTGCTCGTGCAGCCGCTGACGCTCGACGACGCGCCGCGGGGGGTGCCCGTCCTGACGATCGACTCGGTCGGCGCGGGCGTGGGCGAGACGGTGCTGATCGTGCTGGAAGGCCGCGCCGCCGGCGACGCGCTCCGCCGGCGCGCCGCGCCCGTGGATGCCGCGATCGTGGGCATTGTCGACCGGATCACGGTGGCGTAAGGTCAAGATCGCGTGGGAGGCTGACTCGTCAATGGCCATGACCGAGCAGGAATTGAGAGCGCTCGTTCGCGAGGCCGTGGCACGCCACCTCGGCGGCCCGGCCCCCGCAGGCGCCGGCGAGCCCCGCCCGCTCGAGGCGGCGGGCCAGCCGCTCCCGGCGTGGCGCCACCACATCAGCCACGGCGTCTATCTGACGCTCTCGGGCGGCGGCGACGCCTGTCTCATCGAGCCGGCCGTGCCGTGCTCGCACTGCGCCTACTGCCAGAGCCACGGACACTGAGGCGACCGGGAAACTGGTGAACTGGTCAACTGGAGAACTGGTGAACTAGGGAACTGGTGAACTAGGGAACTGGTGAACCGCAGCACTTCCCGCATCGTCGCCGTGCTCAACCGCCTGGACCGCGCCATTCGGACGCTCGAGGAGCCGGCCGTTGAGAAGATTGCGCGCGAGACGCGCGAGGATCCGTTTCGCGTGCTCATCGGCACGATGCTCTCGGCGCAGACGCGCGATCCGGTGACGGCCGCCGCGTCCGCCCGGCTGTTTGCCGTGGCGAGAACGCCGCGGACGATGGCGGCGCTGCCGGCCCGTCGCATCGAGCGTCTGATCTATCCGGTCAGCTTCTACCGGACCAAGGCCAGGCACGTCCGGCAGGCCTGCCGCCGCATCGTGGACGTCTACGGCGGTCGCGTGCCAGCCACGATGGCGCAGCTCCTCACGCTCCCGGGCGTGGGTCGCAAGACGGCCAACCTGGTGCTGATCCTCTCGCACGCGAGCCGCGACAACATCTGCGTAGACACGCACGTGCACCGCATCGCCAACCGCCTCGGCTGGGTGCGCACGCGCACACCCGACGAGACCGAGCGGGCGCTCTACCGCGTCGTGCCGCGCCGGTTCTGGCCAGAGGTCAACCTGTATCTCGTCACCTGGGGTCAGAACGTCTGCAAGCCGGTCTACCCGTTGTGCGGCGCCTGCGTCGTGTCGGCGCATTGCGCGAGACGAGGGGTGGTGCGAACGGGCCGCCCGAGTCCGGGCGGGGGCGATCGATCCGTTGAGGCCGGTCGTCTGGGGTAGGCTTGACCATGTCCTTCCGACGCACGGCAGCCGCGATGCTCGGACGCGCGGCGGCGGGCCTGGTCGTGGCGACGTGCCTCATCGGCGGCGCCGTCAGGGCCCTGTCGCAGCAGGCGCCCGCGCTGCCCCATGAACCCCTCAGCTTTGGCGTGTTTACCGGGCACTTCAGGCCTGACGGCACCTTCTCGATTGCCGGTCAGGGATGGCCGGCGCTCTCGGGCACCTGGAAGGCCGCCGGCGCGCGGCTGGAGCTGACGCTGGAGCGGCCGCCCCAGGGCTGCCAGGCGCCGGGACTCTACGAACTCAGCGTGACGGGCACGCGCGTCGGCTTCGCGCGCATCAAAGATGACTGCCAGCCGCGCCGCATGATCCTCGATGGCAGCCTGTGGCGGCCGGCCGCCGAGCCGGTGGTCGTGCCCATCCGCCGGCTCGTCAGGAGCGCGGCGTCGCCGATGCCGGCGCTGCCGCGCGGGTCGCCCGCGCGCGGGAGCTGGCCGTCGTTCCGTGGCGACCGGGCGACGGGCCTCGGTCGTGGCGGCGCGCTGCCGGATCGGTGGGACGTCAAAACGGGCGAGAACGTGCTCTGGCGCACGCCCCTCCCCGGCCTCGCCCATTCGAGTCCGATCGTGTGGGGCGATCGGGTGTACGTGACGACCGCGGTCAGCGAGCATCCGAACGCGACGTTCCGGCCCGGCCTGTACGGCGACGGTGACGCCTCCGACGATCGGTCGCGTCACCGGTGGATGGTCCTGGCGCTCGACCGGCAGACGGGCCGCGTGGTGTGGGAACGGGTCGCGCACGAGGGACCGCCGCGGAACAAGCGCCACATCAAGTCCACGTATGCGAGCGCCACGCCCGCGACCGACGGCCGGATTGTCGTCGCCTGGTTCGGGTCGGAGGGCGTCTTTGCGTACGATGTCGACGGGCGGTTCCGGTGGAAGGTCGACCTCGGGCGCGTCGACATGGGCGCCTACGACGTGCCGAGCTACGAGTGGGGTCCGGCCAGCTCGCCGATCATCTGGAACGACCTGGTAATCGTGCAGTGCGACACGCAGGCCGACTCGTTCGTGGTCGCCCTCAACGCCCTGACCGGCGAGACGGTCTGGAAAACCGAGCGCGACGAGCTGCCGTCGTGGGGCTCGCCGACGGTGGTGGACACGCCGAACGGCCCCGAGCTGGTCACGAACGCGTCGAACTTCGTACGGGGCTACGATCCGCGAACGGGCCGGGAGCGCTGGCGGCTCGGCCGAAGCTCGAAGATCACGGCGCCGACGCCGTTCGCGGCCGAGGGCCTCATTGTCGTGGCCAGCGGCCGCGCCCCCGAACGCCCGATTTTTGTCGTGCGACCCGGCGCCAAGGGCGACATCACGCCGGCCGAGGGAGCGACGTCGAGCGCCGGCCTCGCCTGGAGCCGGATGGGCCGCGGGTCGTACATGCCCACGCCGCTCGCCTACGAGGGCGTGCTGTACGTCCTGGCCAATAACGGCGTGTTCGACGCCTACCGACTCGCGTCCGGCGACGAAATCTACCGGCAGCGGATGGCGCACCCGGGCAGCGGCTTCAGCGCGTCGCCCGTCGCGGCGGGCGGGAAGATCTACTTGGCAAGCGAGGACGGCGATGTGATCGTGGTCGCGGCGGGCCCGGAGTTCAGGCACCTGGCGACCCATCCGATGGGCGAGCTGCTCATGGCCACGCCGGCCCTGTCGGACGGCGTGATGTTCGTGCGGTCGTCGGCGAGCGTGTTCGCGATTGGGCGGAAGTAGAAACGCGCGGCGCCCCGGCCGCGTATACTGGTCGACGCCCGACCCGCGTTCAAACCACGGATTCCCATTGACACGATTGCTGACGATAACCGCCCTCCTGATCTGCACGAGCGCCGGGCCCGCGGCCGCACAGGACCAGGGCGCCGCCGTGGCCGCCCAGAGCGGCCAGGTCCTGAGAGTGTTCTTCGACTGCAGCAGTCAGTGCGACTTCAACAACATCCGTCAGAACGTCGCGTTCGTGGACTACGTGCGCGATCAAAGCGACGCCGACGTGCACGTGCTGGTCACGAACCGCGGCACGGCCAGCGGCGGCCGCGAGTACACGTTTCAGTACATCGGTCTCGGCCAGTTCAAGGACATCCAGCAGCGTCTCCTCTATGCCAGCAGCGGCACCGACACGGAGGACGACCAGCGCCGGGGGGTCTCGCGGACGTTCTCGCTCGGGCTGGCGCCGTTCCTGCTCCGAACGCCTTCAGCCGCTCAGTTCTCGATGCGACACACGCCCCCGTCCGGTGGCGCGACGCCCGCCCAGGCTCAGGACGACCCGTGGGACTTCTGGATCTTCCGCATGGGGGCGAGCACCGAGCTGAACGGCGAGGAACGGCAGAACAGCCAGCGGTACCGCGTGAACCTGTCGGCGAACCGCACGACCGATCGGTGGAAGTTCAGCGTCAGCTCGAACGGGGACTTCAACAACAACGAGTTCACCCTGAGCGACGGCCGCGTCGTGACCAGCTCGACGAAGAACTGGGACGTGACCGGATCGACGATCAAGAGCCTGGGCGAGGACCACTGGGGCGGCCTCCTGCGGATGCAGGTGCGATCGAGCACGCAGAGCAACGAGCGCATCGATGCCCGGCTGTCGTCGGGCATCGAGTACGACGTCTACCCCTACGCACAGTCCACCGAACGCTCGCTCGTGATTCAGTACTCGGTCGGGTCGGCGTGGGTGTCCTACTTCCAGCCCACGCTCTTCGGGAAAACGGAGGAGACGCTCGGGGACCATCGGCTGGCGGCCATCCTCGCGCTCCGCCAGCCGTGGGGATCCTGGCGCGCGTCGGCGGCCTACTCGGCCTTCCTGCATGATGCCTCCAGGTACAACCTGGATTTCTTTGCCGACGCCGACGTCAGACTCTTCCGCGGGTTCAGCCTGAACGTGGAGGGCAGCTACTCGCGCGTGCGCGACCAGCTCTACCTGCCTGCCGGGGCGGCGTCGGACGAAGAAATCCTCTTGAGACTGCGCCGCCTGGCCACCGGGTATCGCTATCGCGTGCTCGTCGGCTTCAGCTATCAGTTCGGCTCCATCTACAACAACGTCGTCAATCCGCGCTGGAGTTCGACGACGGGCCGGTTCGGCGGGTAGGGGCCCGCGGCCCGCGGCGCTCACCCGGGACCTGCGTGCCGCGCTGACGCTCGAGATGCGGGCCCAGGCGCTGGACCTGCTCGGGCGGCTCGGGAGGACGCCTTGGCCTGGCACGAGATGCCTTCGCGCGGACGCGCCGGAAGCGCCCTAGAATCGACGTCGTACTGAGCAGGAGGCGCCTCATGGAGATCCGTACGGTTGCGATGCTTGCTGCGGCCGCGGTCATGGCGGGCCCGGCGCTCACGGCCGGCGGCGTCCTGCGCCAGGCGAAACCTCCGGCGGCGGCGCCCGTTCTGGTGCTCGAAACCGCGCGGGGCACGATCGAGATCGCCTTCTTTCCGGCCGACGCGCCGAAGAGCGTCGAGCACATCGTTGGACTCGTACGCCGGAGCTTTTACCGCGGCCAGCGGTTCCACCGGGTGATCGCGTCGCTCGTGCAATTTGGCGATCCGCGATCGCGAGACATGTCGCTCAAGGACTACTGGGGCAGCGGGGGAAGCGGACGCGCGATCAACGTCTTCGAGCTGTCCACGCGGGTGCACGTGCGCGGCACGGTCGGGCTCGGCCACGCCGGCAACCCCCTGGGGGCCGACAGTCAGCTGTACATCATGAAGGCCGCGAGTCCGAGCCTGAACGGCAAGCACGCCATCATCGGTCAGGTCAGGGCCGGCATGGCGGTGGTCGACCGCCTGCAGGTCGAAGACATGATCAAGGACGCCTATCTGAAAGGCGAAAAGGGCAAGTGAAAAAACGACCTCGGAGGTCGTTTTCTTGCGCCACCAGCGGCGCGTCAGGGCCGTCCCCGCCGCTCACAGCGGCAGGCGGGACGTGGTGACGATCCCCGCGAGGTCGGGGTAGCGATCGACCATGGCGGCCGGGTAGGCGCCCGGCACGACCTGTCCGAGGTCGTGTTTCAGCACGGCGGCATTGGCTGCGGCTTTCGCCGAGAAGTGGTTGTTGAAGTAGATCAACACCCGCCGCCCGGCGGCGGACGCGCGGCGCGCCGGCTCGGCCAACGGCGCGAGCTCCGCAGGCGAGTACAAGTAGTCGTACCGATCCTCGGCGGCGTCGTGCTCCCACCACCTGGCCGCATTCCGGCCGTGGAGGCGAAGGTAGGCGAGCGGCGCGCGCCCCGCGGGGTCCAGGCTCTGGCGGACGGAACTCTCGAACTTCGGCTCGTCGATCAGCACCCACGCGGCGCCTCCCTCGTCGAGCAGCGCCGACGTCGCCGCGCCCGCGTCGCTCCAGGATCGGTGGCGCAGCTCGACTGCCGTCGGGTACCCACCGAACGCCTCCAGCAGCCACGCCAGGTACTCGCGCGTCTCATCCGTGGCGTGGAAGCTCGGCGGGAACTGGACGAGCAGGGCCGCGAGCTTCCCGGCGTCGGCCAGGGGCGCGATGCCGGTCCGGAAGCGATCCACGTCACCGCGCGAGAGATCCCAGTCGGCCGCGCCGGTCTTGGCGAGGTACAGGTCCGGGTGCGTGAATTTTTGGAAGAGCTTCACCGCAAACAGGAACGGCGCCGGCGTTCGCCGGTGCCACGAGCGGGCCTGCGCGGCGTCCGGCATGCGATAGAACGTCGAGTTGACCTCGACCGTGTCGAAGTGCTCGGCGTAGTAGGCCAGTTCATCGAACCCTCGAGGCCGACGCGCCGGATAGAACACGCCGTTCCACGTGCCGCGGCCGGACGGGTAGTTCCACCCGGAGGTTCCGATGCGGACGGCATCCACGAGCCAAGCCTAATCCACCGACGGCTCTGTTAACATCCGGTCCCGTTCGGCACGACGGCTGCTCGATTGCGGTCCGCACGGCCGCCGGGTGACAGACATGGCGATTCGCGTTGTTCGGCTGGGAGCGCCGCGCGCCCGCGGCGAGGGCCCGCGCGTCGGCACCGTCCGTCGGCCGCCGCGCGGCGTTCCGAAAGCTGAGCACGCCGCCCGCCACTTCTATGACGTCTGGCTTCCCGAGCTGGCGCCATCCGAGCCGCTCGTCGGGATGGCGCTTCGAGCGAAGGACGATCGCGCGTGGCAGAAGGTCGTCAGGCGGTATCGGCGTGAGATGAAACGACCGGGCGCGCTCCGGTTGATCAGGCTCCTCGCGCTCCTGTCTCGGAACGCGGCGTTCTCGATCGGCTGCTACTGCGAGCGTGAAGACCGGTGCCACCGATCGGTCCTCAGGGCGCTCCTGGCCGAGCATGGCGCGCGCCTGGCGCGGTGACGTCGGCCCGCGCCTTCGTGGTTAAATCGACCGAGCGGCGGCGATGCTCACGGTCAGCGAGATCTATCGTTCGATCCAGGGCGAATCCACCCACGTCGGTCGGCCCTGCGTGTTCGTCCGGCTGACGGCCTGCGACCTTCGCTGCCGGTGGTGCGACACGCCCTACGCGTTCACGGGCGGCCGCAGCCGGTCCGTCGATGACGTCGTTGGCGAAGTCGAACGGCTGGGCGGCGACCTGGTCGAAATCACGGGCGGCGAGCCGCTCCTGCAGCGTGACGTCTACCCGCTCATGCAGCGGCTGCTCGATCGGCGCGTCGCGATTCTCCTCGAGACGGGCGGTCACGTGCCGCTCGACGAGGTGCCGGACGAGGTGGTGGCGATCGTCGACGTGAAGTGTCCGGCGAGCGGCGAGGCGCACCGGATGCATTGGCCCAACCTGGCTCAGCTCTCACCGCACGACGAGGTGAAGTTCGTCATTCAGGATCGCGCCGACTTCGAGTACGCGAGACAGGTGGTGACCCGTCACGATCTGGCCGGACGCGCGCGAGCCGTCCTCTTTTCCCCGGTCCACGGCGTGCTCGCGCCCGCGGATCTCGCGCGCTGGATCCTCGACGAGGGCCTTGCCGTTCGGCTGCAACTGCAGATCCACAAGTACGTCTGGGGCGCCGACGCGCGAGGCGTCTGATGCCACCGCGCGCCGTCGTCCTGCTGTCCGGCGGCCTCGATTCGGCGACGGCGGCGGCGCTCGCCCGGCGCGACGGCTACGCCCTCTACGCCCTGACCGTGCGCTACGGCCAGGTCCACGCCGCCGAGCTCGAGGCCGCCCGGCGCGTCGCCGCGGCGCTCTGCGTCGAGCGGCACGTCGAGCTGGCCGTCGATCTCCGGGCGTTCGGCGGGTCGTCGCTCCTCGGCGAGGGCGAAATCCCGAAATCCCCTCCCAATCACGCAATACGCCCTTCTCGGTCGGTTCCGTCAACGTACGTGCCGGCCCGCAACACGATTCTGCTGTCGCTCGCGCTCGGGTGGGCCGAGGTCGTCGAGGCGGATCGCATCGTGATCGGCGTGAACGCGATCGACTACTCGGGCTATCCCGACTGCCGGCCGGAGTTCCTGGCCGCGTTCGAATACCTGGCGGCGCTCGCCACGCGCGGGGGTGTCGGCGGGCGTGTCGTGCGGATCTGGGCGCCGCTCGTGCACCTCACCAAGGCCGGCATCATCCGGCTGGGCGGCGAGTTGAACGTTGATTTCGCGTTGACCCACAGTTGCTACGACCCGGCGCCGGACGGCCGTCCGTGCGAGCGCTGCGACAGCTGCCGGTTCCGGGCGCGCGGCTTTGCCGAAGCCGGGGTCGCCGATCCGTTGTTGTCACCCCGGCCCTGACCGGGGAAGAATAGGCGGCTTCACGTGGCCCGCCCCCTGAGAGAGCAGTTCCTGCTCGCCACGCTGGTCGTGCTGGTTCCGGTGGTCGCCGTCATGACCTGGGCCGTGCGCGACTTCTACTACGACCAGATCGACGAACTCGGCCGCGAGGCGCGCCGGCTCGCCATCGCCGTGGCCGAGCACATCGCGCGTCTCGGGGCCGAGGGCGACGCGGGCACGGCGCTCGAGTCCTACCTGTCCGCCCTCGAGCTGCCATCGGGCACGGAGATCAGCGTCGCCAGCGCCGACCGTGTCGTCGCGCGGCATCGGCGCGGCGCGGGGCCGCCCACCGAACTCGCCCTCAGCGAGATCAGCGTGGCCACCCGCCCGTGGAAAGTCACGGTCGGCATTCCCACGCAGGTCGCGCTCGCCCGCGCCAACGCGGCCGTGCAGCGCACGGTGCTGATCTCGGGCCTCGCCACGCTCGCGCTGCTCCTCCTGGGCGGCGCGTTCATTCGGCGCTGGCTGCCGCCGCTCCGGCGGCTCGAAGAGGCGGCCGACCGCGTGGGCGCCGGCGACCTCAGCCCGCCGCCGCCGCTCCGCATGCCGTCCCGCGAGCTGGAGCACCTGCACGACGCCTTCCGGGAAATGGTCGAGAAACTCCGGGCGGCGCGTGAGAGCGTCGAGTCGCTGCAGCAGCAGGTCATCCGCCAGGAGCGCCTCGCCGCCATCGGCGTCCTCCTGTCCGGCATCGCGCACGAGCTCAACAATCCGCTCCAGGCCATTTCCGGGTTCTCGGAAATCTTGCAGCGGGAGCGCGACCTCCGGCCGGAGACCCGCACGGACCTGGCGCTCATTCAGAAGGAAAGCGCGCGGGCGAGCGGCATCATCCGCAACCTCTCGCGCTTCAGCCGCCAGCAGCAGTCCAAGCCCTCGCCGGTTCGGCTCGCCGACGTCGTGCAGTCCGTCATCGAACTGCGGCAGCGCCGCCTGCAGGAGCAAGGCATCCGCCTCGAGATCAGCGAGGCCGCCACCCGGCCCGTTCACGCCGTGTTCACCGAGCTGCAGCAGGTCCTCCTCAACTTCGTCATCAACTCGGAGCAGGCCCTGGCCGCGCACCGGGGTCCCGACCGGCGCATTGTGATCCGGACGTCCGACACGAGCACGGGCGTGCACTTCGAAGTGGAAGACACCGGACCTGGCGTGACCCCCGAGGACGAGTCGAAACTCTTCCAGCCGTTCTTCACGACCAAGCCGGTCGGCGAGGGCACCGGGCTTGGCCTGTCGGTGAGCTACGGCATCGTCCGGTCCTTCGGGGGCGCGATTGGCTACCGGCGCAGTGCCGCCGGCGGCGCGCTGTTCTTCGTCGACCTGCCATCGAGCCAGGGGGCGCCGGCATGACCGACCGCCTCTACTACACGGACGCGATGGTGCGGGTCTTCGAGGCACGCGTGACCGGCGTCGACGCGGCCGAGGGACGCACGCGCGTCACGCTCGATCGCACGGCGTTCTACCCCTCGTCGGGCGGGCAGCCGTTTGACACCGGGCGCCTGGGCCGTGTCCGGGTGACGGACGTCGTGGAAGACGAGGGCGGCGAGATTCGACACATTCTGGAGGCGCCGCTCCTCATGGGCGCCTCCGTTCAGGGCGAGATCGACTGGCCGCGGCGTTTCGACCACATGCAGCAACACACCGGCCAGCACATCCTGTCGGCGGCGTTCGACCGGCGGTTCGGCGTCCGCACGGTGAGCTTTCACCTCGGGGCGGACGCCTCGACGATCGACCTGGCGCGCGAGGTGACGGCTGACGAGATCGCTCACGCCGAAGCGGATGCCAACGACGTCGTGTTCGCCGACCGGGCCGTCAGCGTCCGCTTCGTGTCCGAGGAGGAAGCCGCGCGGCTGCCGCTGCGCAAGGAGCCAGTGCGCACCGGACCGTTGCGCCTGGTCGACATTGCGGACTGGGATCTCTCCGCGTGCGGCGGCACGCACGTCCCGTCGACCGGCATGGTCGGTCTGGTGGCCGTGGCGGGTTGGGAGCGCTTCAAGGGCATGACGCGGCTGACGTTCGTGTGCGGCGACCGCGCGCGTCGATCCCATGGCCGGTTTCGGGACATCGGCCTATCCGCCAGTCGGGCCCTGGCGGTCTCGGTTGACGACATCGCGCCCGCGGTCGAGCGCCTGATGAGCGAGGCGCGCGACAAGGGCCGTGTCATCAGGCGGCTGCAGGACGAGCTGGCGGATGTCCGGGCGGCCGAACTGCGCGCCGCGGCCCCAACCGCCGGAGGCTACCGCCGCGTCTTAACGGCCATGGCCGGATGGGAGGCGGCGGCGCTGAAGACGCTTGCCGCGGCCGTGGTCAGCGAGCCCGGCTTCGTCGTCGTATTGGTCGGTGATGGACAGCCGACGCCGGTCGTGGTGGCACGGTCGGCCGATGTGACGCTCGACGCCGGCGCGTGGATGAAGCGCGCGACGTCCACACTCGGCGGGCGGGGCGGCGGCCGGCCGGACCTGGCGCAGGGCGGCATTCCGGCCCAGGCGAGGGAGATTCTGACATTTGCGTCAGAAACCCTGCAATGAGGGATCAATTGTCGATGTCGGTTCAATAGTACAATCCGCGAAACCAACCAGTGCTCGAGTCCCTGTTCACGTTCCTCTTCAAGTACGAGCCGCTCGTTTTTGAGCGAGGCCGGTTCGTCCTGTCAGCGTCGCGGGAGACGTGGCTCGTGGTCGTGCTGGGCGCCCTGGTTGGGCTGTATGCGCTCTGGACGTATCGGCAGCTCGCGGCGGTATCTGGTCGGGATCGCGCGGTGCTTCTCGCGCTCCGCGTGCCGCTCCTCCTCGTCGCGCTGTTCGCGTTGCTCCGTCCGACGATCGAGCTGCCGGTGGCCGTGCCTCAGCAGAACTTCGTCGGCATCCTGCTCGACGACTCGCGAAGCATGCACGTGACAGATCAGGGCGGCCGGGCGCGCCGGGAGTTTGTCCTGGACCAGCTCGGGCGCGCCGACGCCCCGCTCCTCACCGCGCTCGGCAAGCGGTTTCAACTGCGCGTCTACCGTTTCTCGTCGTCGGCCGAGCGGCTGCAGTCGACCGCCGACTTGGCGTTCGAAGGGACCGGGACACGTCTCGGCGACGCCTTCGATCGCGCGAGGAACGAACTGGCCGGCCTGCCCGTCGCGGGACTGGTTCTCGTGACCGACGGGTCGGACAACTCGGAACGCACGCTCGACGAGCCCGTTGCGGCGCTCAAGGCGCAGGCGATGCCCGTGTTTGCGGTCGGCGTCGGCCGCGAGCGCATGACGCGCGACGTGCAGGTCACGCGTGTCGAGACGCCACGGCGCGTGCTGAAGGGCACGGCGCTCGTGCTGGATCTCGTCATCTCGCAGACCGGCTACGCCGGCGCCAGGGTGCCACTCGTGGTCGAGGATGAGGGCCGGATCGTCAGCGCGCAGGACATCACGCTCCCCGCCGACGGCGAGTCCGAGACGTTCAAGGTGCGGCTGAAGACGATGGACGCCGGCGCGCGGCTGTTCCGGTTCCGGGTGCCGGTCCAGCCGAATGAGGAGGTCGCGCAGAACAACCAGCGCGACGCGCTCATCGAGGTCTACAACCGGCGCGAGAAGATCATCTACCTCGAAGGCGAGCCGCGCTTTGAGCCCAAGTTCATCCGGCAGGCCGCTGACGGGGACGACAACCTGCAGGTCGTGCTGCTCCAGCGCACGGCCCAGGCCACGGCGACGGCCTCCGACAAGTTCCTGCGCCTGGGCGTGGACGGACCGGAGGAGCTGGCCGGCGGGTTTCCCGCGACGCGCGAGGAGCTGTTCGCCTACCGCGCGATCATCCTGGGCAGCGTCGAGGCGTCTGCCTTCACGCCCGAGCAGCAGCGCATGATCGAGGATTTCGTGGACGTCCGCGGCGGCGGCCTCCTGGTGCTCGGCGGCGCGCGGTCGTTCTCGGAAGGCGGATGGGCCGGCACGCCGCTCGCCGACGCCCTCCCGGTCGTGCTCGACCGGGCCTCGCGCGGCCCCGAGTATCCGCCGGCCGAGCTGGTCGTGCGTCCGACGCGCGCCGGTCTGAGCCACCCGGCCACGCAGATCGCGGAGGCCGAGAAGGACCTGACGGCGAAGTGGCGCGACCTGCCGACGCTCACGTCCCTCAATCCAGTCGTCCAGACCAAGCCTGGCGCGCACGTCCTGCTCACCGGCACCGACGAGCGCGGCCGCGAGCAGGTCGTGCTGGCCTACCAGCGCTACGGGCGGGGCCGCGCGCTCGTCCTGCCCGTCCAGGACACCTGGATGTGGCGCATGCACAGCAAGATGGCCCTCGAGGACAAGACGCACCACACGTTCTGGCAGCGGCTGGCCCGATGGCTGGTCGACGGCGTGCCCGACCGCGTGACCGTCAGCCCGACGCCCGACCGGGTGCAGAAGGGCGAGCCCATCCGCCTGACGGCCGAGGTCATGGACCCCGAGTACAAGGGCATCAACGACGGACGGATTACCGCCCGCGTCACGGCGCCCTCCGGCAAGGTCGAAGACGTGCCGATGGAGTGGAGTGTGGAGCACGACGGCGAGTACACCGCCCGTTTCACGCCCACCGAGGACGGCCTGTATCGCGTGAGCGTCGGCGGGACGACGCGGGACGGCAAGGACACGACCCGCGGCACGGCGACGGTCCGCGTGGCGCCGAGCGACGCCGAGTACTTCGACGCCGCGATGCGGGCGCCCCTCCTCACGCGCATCGCGGACGAGACCGAAGGCGGCTACTACGCGGCGGCGGACGCGGATCGGCTGGTCGACGCGATCACGTACAGCGGCAAGGGCGTGACGGTGATTGACGAACGGGACCTGTGGGACATGCCGGTCGTGCTCATCGCGCTGCTCGGTCTCATGGGCGGCGAGTGGCTGATGCGGCGCCGGCGGGGACTGGCCTGAGACGGGAGGACGCCATGTGGACGCGCACGGGAACCCTGCTTGCGGTGGCTGCGGTCGTCGGGCTCGCGGCCGTCGCGACGCCGCACGCGCAGCGCGGCGCCTCGCGCGCCCAGTCGCAGTCCTACAGCGGCAACGTGCCGTACGACGGACGGTTCGTCTTCGTCCGGCTGAGTTACCCGTGGTGGGGCGGCCGGGGCGCGCCCTGGGCGCACGACTGGCCGCGCGGCGAAACCCACTTTCTGAAGATCTGGGGCGAGATCACCGCCGCGCCGTCGCACATCACCGAGAGCAGCATCATGAGCCTGAGCGACCCGGAACTCTTCAAGTTCCCGGTCGCCTACATGGCGGAAGCCGGCTTCTGGTCGCTCTCGAGTGACGACGAGGCGCGGGCGCTGCGCGCCTACCTCCAGAAGGGCGGGTTCCTGATCTTCGACGATTTCCGCAACCGGGACTGGGCCAACTTCGAGTACCAGATGACCAAGGTGCTGCCCGACGGCCGCTGGGAGGACCTCGACGCGAACCATCCAATCTTCCATTCCTTCTTCGAGATCAATTCGCTCGACATCATCCCGCAGGCCTACGACGCAGGCCGGCCCATGTTTCGCGGCTACTACCAGGACAACGACCGGACGAAGCGGCTGATGGTCGTGGCGGCGTACAACACTGACATCTCGGAATTCTGGGAGTGGTCGGACACGGGCTACGCGCCCATGGACGTCACGAACGAGGCGTACAAGATCGGGATCAATCTCTTCATGTACGGGATCACGCACTAGGGGCGAGACCCGCGTCAGATCGGAGTGCCGTTGTGGAGACAGGCGTCGCTGAAAAAGTCGTGAGGATGGATTCGCCGCAGGACATCGCGCTGGCCGACCGGATGAACCAGGCCAGGCAGCACATCGTCGGCGAGCTCGGGAAGCTCATCATCGGCCAGCAGGACGTCGTGCACCAGGTGCTCTTGACGCTCTTCGTCGGCGGCAACAGCCTGGTCGTGGGCGTGCCGGGCCTGGCCAAGACACTCCTCATCCGCACGCTGGCCCAGGTGCTCGATCTGAAGTTCAACCGCATCCAGTTCACGCCGGACCTGATGCCGTCCGACATCACGGGCACGGATCTCATCCAGGAGGATCCGGCCACGGGCAGGCGCCAGATGGTGTTTTCGCCGGGGCCGATCTTCGCCAACATCGTGCTGGCCGACGAGATCAACCGCACGCCGCCCAAGACGCAGGCGGCGCTCCTCGAGGCGATGCAGGAGCACCGCGTCACGATCCAGGGGCGGACCTACACGCTCGACGAGCCGTTCTTCGTGTTCGCGACGCAGAACCCCATCGAGCTCGAGGGCACCTACCCGCTGCCCGAGGCCCAGCTCGACCGTTTCATGTTCCACATCATCATCGAGCATCCGCCGGAGCACGAGGAGTACGACGTCGTGCGGACGACCACCGCCGTGCTGGACCCGAGGTTCGAGCGGCCGGTGACGGGCAAGGACCTGGTCGCCTTCCAGCAGCTCGTGCGTCGCGTGCCGGTGGCCGAGCCGGTCATGCGCTACGCGCTCTCGCTCGTGCGCACGAGCCGGCCGAAGGACCCGAACGCGCCCGAGCTCATCCGCAAGTTCGTGGCGTTCGGCGCCAGCGTGCGGGCGGCGCAATATCTGATTCTCGGCGCCAAGGCGCGCGCGCTGACCGAGGGGCGCTACCACGTGAGCTTCGAGGACGTGCGGTCGATGGCCCATCCGGTCATGCGCCACCGCGTGCTCACGAACTTCCGGGCGGAATCGGAGGGCGTGACGACCGACGCGCTGGTCGACGAGCTCCTGAAGACCGTCCCGCTGCCGAAGTCGGGGATGTAGCGGCCGGATCGGACGATCGTGGAAACCCACGCGATTCCCGGCGCGCGCTTCGTCGACCCGACGGTCCTCGTCCGGATCAAGGACCTCGACCTCGTGGCCCGGTCCGTGGTGGACGGCTTCATCAACGGGCTGCACCGGGCGCCGCACTTCGGCGCGTCGATCGACTTTGCCGAGCACCGCGGTTACGTGCCCGGCGACGACATCCGCCGGGTGGACTGGAAGCTCTACGCCCGGACCGATCGCTACTTCGTGAAGCAGTACGAGGCCGACACGAACGCCAACATGTCGGTGCTCTTCGACATCTCGCGCTCGATGGCGTTTGCGAGCGAAGGCGTGTCGAAGCTGCAGTACGGGTCGATTCTGGCGGCGTGCCTGACCTACCTCTCGCACAAGCAGCGCGACCGCGTCGGCATCATCACCTTCGACGAGGACATCGTCACCTACGTGCCGCCGTCGGCGAAGCACTTCAACGTCGTGCTGCAGACGCTCGACCGATCGCGCGCCGAGCGGCCCGGGCGGCTCCTGGCCGTCCTCGAGAAGGCCGCCGAGCACTTCAAGCGTCGCAGCATCGTCGCCCTCATCTCGGACCTCTACGAGAATCCGTCGGATCTCATCGAGGCCCTGAAACCGTACCGGTTCCTGGGGAACGACCTGATCGTGTTTCACGTGCTGGATCCGGCCGAAGTCGAGTTTCCGTACCGGCAGGCGTCGCGATTCGAGGATCTGGAGAGCGGCGAGGAGGTGCCGGTCGTCCCCGAGGTGTTCGCGGAACAGTACCGCCGGATGATGCGCGAGCACATCGAGACCATCAGCACGAAGTGCGCCGACTTGCGCATCGACTACGTGCAGCTCACGACGGTCCAACCGCTCGACGAGGCGCTCTTCAGCTACCTCGGCAACCGCGAGCGGCTGATGCGGGTGCGGTAGGCCATGTCGTTTCTCGCGCCGCTCTTTTTCGTGGGCCTCGCGGCGGTGGCCATCCCCGTGCTCGTGCACCTCATCCAGCGCGAGCGCAAGGACGTGGTGGCCTTTCCGTCGCTGATGTTCCTGCGGCGGATTCCCTATCAGTCGGTCGAGCGGCGTCGCATCCACAACTGGTTGCTGCTCGCGCTCCGGGTCGCGGCAATGGCACTCGTGGTCGCGGCGTTCACGCGCCCGTTCTTCGAGGGCGATCCCCTGCGGGCCGCGGCCGTGACGAGCGGCGCGCGCGAGGTCGTGATCCTGCTCGACCGGTCCGCCAGCATGGCGTACGGCGACCACTGGAAGCGGGCGCAGGACGAGGCGCTCAAGGTCGTTCGCAGCCTCGGCGGCGCCGATCAGGCGACGCTCGTGCTGTTCGGCACGGCCACGGAAGAGGCCGTGCGGGCGACGTCGGACAAGGGGCGGCTCGAGAGCGCCATTGCGGCGGCCACCGTGTCGTCGGACGGCACGCGCTACGCGCCGGCGCTCCGCTGGGCCCAGAGCCTGCTCGCCCGGTCCGAGCTCCCGCGCAAGGAGGCCGTCCTCATCAGCGACTTTCAGCGCTCGGGCTGGGAGCGCCAGGAGGACATCCACCTGCCGGAGGGCGCGACGCTCGCGGCCGTGTCGGTGGCGACGCCGGACTGGGCGAATCTGTCGGTCGCCTCGGCCGCGTTCGATCGCGGGTCGTTCTCGGGCGAGGAGCGCGTGACCGTGACCGCCGGCCTGACCAATCGCAGCGCGTCGCCCGTGACGGTCCCGGTCACGCTCGAGATCGACGGCCGCGTGCTCGACACCCGCCGGGTCACCGTCGCGGCCAACGCGTCCGGATCGGCCACGTTCCCGCCGTTCACGGTGGCCGTGCCGAGCCTCCGCGGTTCGATCCGCGCCGGATCGGACGCGCTCGCGGCTGACAACGTGTTCCACTTCGCGCTGTCGCCCAGCCGGCCGGTGTCGATCCTGATCGTCCAAGCGGAAGGCGCGGATCGAAGGTCGAGCGAATTCCTCACGACGGCCCTGTCCTTCGGCGCCTCACCGCCGTTCAGGGCGGAGGTCCTGCCGCCGTCCCGCGTCACGGCGGCCAGCCTCGAGCGCCGATCCGTGGTGATCCTGCACAACGCGACGTGGCTCGCCACGGAGGCCGATGCGGCCCTCAGGCGCTTCGTCGAACAGGGCGGCGGTCTCCTGGTCGTGCTGGCCGACCGCACGCCGTGGAACGGTCCCGAGTTCCCGCTGCTCGCCGGCCGGCCCGGCAACCCCGTCGATCGGCTCGGCATGGGCGGCGGCACGCTCGGGTTCCTCGACTACAGCCATCCGATCCTCGACGAGTTCAAGGACCCGCGGAACGGCAACTTCTCGAACATCCGTTTCCTGAAGTACCGGGCGCTGTCGCCCGCGCAGGGCGACCGCGTGCTGGCCCGCTTCGACGATGGCGGCGTGGCGATGGCCGAGCGCGCGGTGGGCGCGGGCCGTGCGATCACCTTCACCTCGCCTCTCGACGACACCTGGAACGACTTCCCCAAGCAGGCGCTCTTCCTGCCGCTCCTGCACGAGATGATGCGTTACCTCGCGAAGTACGAGGAGCCCGTCACCTGGCACACGGTCGGGCGCGTGCTGGACATCTCGGTGCCCCTGGCGGCCCTCGTCCGGGAGGGGTCGGCGGGGGACACGGCCGCCGGGCCGCGCAAGGCCACCGGCATCGTGATGACGCCAGGGGGCGCGCAGCAGACGATCGGGGAAGGCGGCGCGCCGTCCATCGCGCTGGCGGAGCAGGGGTTCTACGCCGTGCGGATCCAGGGCATGGGCGAGCGCCGGCCGTTCCAGGTGGCCGTGAACCTCGACCCCACCGAGTCGGATCTCGCGGCCCTGCCGCCGCAGGAGTTCGCCAAGACGGTGGCCGGCCGGGCCGCGACCGCGCCCGGCCAGTCGCTGGAGCACCCGGAGCTGACTCCGGCCGATATTGAGAAAAAGCAGTCGACGTGGTGGTTCCTGTTCCTGGCCGGTCTGGCCGCGATGGTCTCCGAGGCCGTCGTCGCCAACCGGCTGTCTAAACGGTTTGGGAAGGGCCTCCGATAGGCGCAAGACGTCCGGGGCCGCGGGGCCCCGGCGATGCTAAGCTCAGCGCGGGAGAACATCATGGACCACGAGCGGGCAGGCGCGCACCAGGAGCTGGTCACGGTCATCCGGCAGGTGCGAAGCCGGTGGCGCTTGAAGCTGCTCCTGCGAGGCGGCGTCATCGTGCTGGTCGGCGCGCTCGGGGCCATCATCCTCGCGTCGGTCGGACTGCAGTCCTACAAGTTCAGCCCGGCGTCGGTCACCGCGCTCCGGATCGCCGTGTTTGGCACCTTCGCCCTTCTCTTGGGCCTCTGGCTCATCCGCCCGATGCGCCAGCGCGTGACCGACATGCAGGTCGCGCTCTATGTCGAGGAGCACGAGCCGTCGCTGCAGGCCGCCATCCTGAGCGCCGTCGACGTGAGCGGTCCCGCCGGCGCCGGCGTGCCGCCCGTACCGCCTGCCATCGTGGAGAAGATGGTGGCCCAGGCGGTCGAGAAGTGCCGGACGATCGAGGGTGGCAAGGCCATCGGACGGCGGACGCTGCGGCGGTTGATCGTGGCGCTCACGTCGGCGGCCGGTGTCATCGCCCTGCTCTTGTCCATGGGGCCCGAGTTCCTCCGGCAGGGCGCCTCGGCGCTCCTGGTGCTGTCGCGGAGCGCCGCCGCGGCGAGTCCGTACGCCATTACGGTCGAGCCGGGTGACGTCACCGTGCCGAAAGGATCGGATCAGTCGATCAAGGCGCGTCTCGCCGGCTTCCGCACGAACGAAGTCGCCCTGATGGTGAGAGAGGCTGGGACGGACAAGTACGAGCGCCGCGCGCTGGTGGTGACCGGCGATACGTCGGTCTTCGAGGGGATGCTCTTCGACCTGAAGGCCTCCATCGACTACTACGTGGAAGCTGACGGCGTAAAGTCGCCCGGCTATTCGATGAAGGTCGTCGAGCTGCCGGCGGTCGCCAACCTCGAGCTCGAGTACATCTATCCGGCCTATACGGGCCTCGCGCCCCAGAAGGTGGAGATAGGCGGCGACGTGGCGGCGCTCCGGGGCACGGAGGTCCGCGTGAAGATCACGGCGACGATGGCCACGCCCGGCGGGCGGCTGCAGCTCGATCCGGGGTCGCCGACGTCGTTGGCCCTCCAGCCGGACGGCACGCTCACCGGCAAGTTCACCATCGGCCAGGACGGCTATTACCACGTCGAGCTCGACGGGCCGCGCGGCGAGAAGGTCACGGCGTCGCCCAAGTACACGATCGACGCGATTGAGGACCAGCCGCCGACGGTCGAGATCGAGAAGCCGAAGCGCGACATCTCGGCCAACCCGGTCGAGGAAGTCTTCATCAAGGCGCGCGCCGACGACGACTACGGCGTCAGGCAGCTGGATCTCGTGTACTCGGTGAACGGCGGGCCCGAGAAGACGGTCACGATCTACGGCAAGGGCGCCAAGCCGCTGCCCGAGGTGAGCGGCGGCCACACGATCTATCTGGAAGAGCTGGGCGTGAGGCCCGGCGACTTTGTCGCCTACTACGCCACCGCGAAGGACTCGGACACGGTCAAGGGGCCGAAGGGGACGTCGAGCGACATCTACTTCGTGCAGATCCGGCCGTTCAGCCAGAACTTCCGTGAGGCGCAGTCGCAGGCCGGGGGCGGCGGTGGGGGCGGGGGCGGCGGCGGCGCGCGCAACAACCAGCCCGGCGCCCTGTCCGAGCAGCAGCGGCAGATCATCTCCGCCACCTTCAACGTGGATCGGGACAAGACCAAGAACCCGCCGGAGAAGGTGAAGGAGGACATCAAGTTCGTGGAGCTGGCGCAGGAACGGCTGCGAACCGAGGTCGAGGACCTCGTGCTCACGATGCGGCAGCGGCTGGGCGGCGGCGGCGGCGAGAACATCCAGCGGATCGTCGAGCTTCTGCCGAAGGCGGCGGCTGAAATGAAGGCGGCCGAGGAGCTGCTGAAGGGCCAGAAGGCCAAGGACGCGCTCGCACCCGAGCAGCGGGCCTTGAAGCACCTGCAGGATGCCGAGCAGGTGTACGAGCTCGAAGTCCGCCGGCAGATGGGCGGTGGGGGTGGCGGCGGAGGCGGCGGTCAGATGGCCTCGGAGCTCGCGGATCTCTTCCAGCTGCAGCTCGACCGGATGGCGAATCAGTACGAGACGCAGCAGCGGGCCGAGCAGCAGTCGGCCGACCAGCAGCTCGACGAGCTGGCCGAGCGGCTGCGTGAGCTCGCGCGGCGCCAGCTCCAGCAGGCCGAACAGCAGCGGCGGCTCCGCGGCCAGCAGGGATCGGGCGGCGGGTCAGGCCAGCGCGCGCTCGCGGACGAAGTCGAACAGGCGGCGCGCCAGCTCGAGCAGCTCCGGCGCGAGGCCGAACGCCAGGGTCAGCAGCGCCAGGATTTGGCCGACGCCGCGCGGCGGCTCCAGGAATCCGCCAACGCGATGCGCCAGGCCGCGGCGAGCGGCGCCGACGGCGGCGCGCAGGCCCAGCAGGCCTACCAGCGGCTCCAGGAAGCGACGCGCCTCCTCGAGAACACGCAGTCACGGCAGTCAGGCCAGAACGTGCGCGATCTGCAGCGGCAGGCCGACGAGCTCGCCCGCCAGCAGCGTGACGTCGCGAGCCGCGTGGCGGGCCTCGACAGGGCCGGCGACCAGCGCGACCAGCAGCTCAAACAGCTGTCGCAGGACAAGGACGAGATGCGCGGCAGGGTCGGCGACATCGAACAGCAGCTCGGCAACCTGGCACGCCAGGCGCTCGCCTCGAATCAGCGCGACGCGGCGCGCCGGCTCCAGGAAGCCGCCGGCTCAATTCGCGACAACATGCTGAAGGAAAAGATCGAGTACTCGCGATCGGCGATGAGCGGCGGCGCCGAGTACAGCAAGCCGATCGAGACGGAGATCGGCGCGAACATCGACCAGCTCCGGCAGCGGATCGGCGAGGCCGTCAGGGCCACGGACGCGGCCGAGCAGGGGCAGGGCCTCAATCGCGCCGCCAACAACATGCGCAATCTCGCCCGCGACCTCAACTCGATGAACGAGCAGCTCAACCAGGCGCTCGGTCAGCAGGGGCAGCAGGGTCAAGGTCAGCATGGCCAGCAGGGCCAGGGTCAGCAGGGCCAGCAGGGTCAAGGTCAGCAGGGGCAGCAGGGTCAAGGTCAGCAGGGCCAGCAGGGCCAGGGTCAGCAGGGCCAGCAGGGCCAGGGTCAGCAGGGCCAGCAAGGCCAGGGTCAGCAGGGCCAGCAGGGTCAAGGTCAGCAGGGCCAGCAGGGCCAGGGTCAGCAGGGCCAGCAGGGCCAGGGTCAGCAGGGCCAGCAGGGCCAGCAAGGCCAGGGCGGCGGCCAGCAAGGTCAGACTGGACGCGGGCAGGGATCGCAGCGGCTGACGGACGGCGTCACCCGCGGTGACGGCCAGCAGGCGTTGGGTTCGCTCAGCGGCAGCCCGGCACCGCAGGGCAGCCGCCAGGCGAGCGGCGATGCGAGGCCCGACCTCAGCCAGGGCCAGATTCGCCAGTGGACGAACCAGGCCAACCAGCTCGCCAACGACGCGGCTGACGTTCGCCGGCAGCTGCAGGCCGCCGGCATTCCCGCACGGGATCTGACGGCCGTGGACGAAGTCGCCAAGGCCCTTCGCGCTCTGGGCGATCCGAAAGCCTACGCCGATCCGGCGCGGCTCCAGCAGCTCTACAGCACGGCGCTCGACAAGTTCAAGGCGCTCGAGTACGAGATCCGCAAGCGCGTGGACACGACGAACGAGCAGCTCTTCCTGTCGGGCTCCGACGAAGTCCCGCCGAAGTACCGGGACCTCATCCAGGAGTACTACCGCGCGCTCTCGAAGAAGGCGTCTGGGGGAGGCAAATAGAACTGGAGAACTGGGGAACTGGAGAACTGGAGAACGGGTGACCTAGGGGCGGCGGCCTCTCTCCAGAGACCGTGCGTTCAGCCCTCAGCCGCCGGGCGGGCACGTCTGAAGCAGCCGGAGGAACTCGACCACTCCGCGCCAGAATCGCCGCATCGGGTCCATTCTACGCCACGGCGCCTGGAGGCGCGTTCATGACTTCGCCTCATCGCATCACCGCCGGAATCGCCGTCGCGTTGGCCGCGATCCTCACCGCGCCCCTGGCCGCGCGCCAGGCGCAGCAGACCTACGAGCCCAGGGTCGGGATGGCGGGCAAGGACGTCGTCTGGGTGCCCACGCCGCTGGAAGTCGTCGAGAAGATGCTCGACATGGCCAAGGTCACGCCGAAGGACTTCGTTGTCGATCTTGGGTCGGGCGACGGCCGCAACGTGATTGCGGCCGCCCGGCGCGGTGCCCGGGCGCTTGGCGTCGAGTACAACGCCGACATGGTCGAGCTGTCGCGCAAGCTCGCGAAGGAAGCCGGCGTGGCCGACAAGGCGACCTTCGTGCGCGGCGACATGTACGAGGCCGAGTTCTCGGAGGCGACCGTCCTGGCGTTGTTCCTCCTGCCATCGAACCTCGAGCGCCTCAAGGACAAGATCCTGGCGCTCAAGCCGGGTACGCGCGTGGTGCTGAACACCTTCACCGTCGACGGATGGGAGCCGGACGAGACGGAGCGCGTCGGCGGCGACTGCGCGAGCTGGTGCCAGGTGCTGCTGCATGTCGTCCCGGCCAGAGTGGCCGGCACGTGGCGGGGGAGCGGCCTCGAGCTTGCGCTCGACCAGGAATTCCAGAAAGTCTCCGGCGCGATGGTCTCGACCGGCGCGTCGGTGAAGATCGATGGCGCCGTGCTGCGCGGCGACGAGCTGACGTTTGCCGCCGCGGGCGCGACGTATGCCGGACGAGTCGAGGGCGACCGCATCACGGGGACGATGACGCTGGTGGCCTCCGGCGAGCGCCGGGAGTGGCGTGTCACGCGCCAGCGCGATCCGCGCGTGGCGTCGGCTCAGCGCCCGACGAGCCGCACCAGCGCGCGCTCGGCAACGGCATCGATGTCGCTCGCTGGCGCCGTGAAGTGATTCGCAATAATCGAGAAGACGATCCGCTCACCGCTCGCCGTGTCCAGAAACCCTGACAGCGCCCGCATGTTGGCGATCGTGCCCGTCTTGGCCTGGACCCGTCCGGCGAGCGGGGTGCCCTTCATGCGCGATTCGAGCGTGCCGTCATGGCCGCCGACCGGCAGCGCGGCGAGAAAGGGGCCGCGGAGCCGCTCGTCCTGCCAGACGCGCTTGAGAACGGCCACGATGGCGTCGGCCGTGATGTAGTCGTACCGCGACAGGCCGGACCCGTCGTACATGACGAACGAGTCGCTGCCGATGCCCCAGGCGTTGAGCGTATCCCGGACGACGGCGCGTCCGGCCTCCGCCGTGCCGGCGCGTCCCGGCGCGCGGCCGATCGCCTTGAGCAGCGTCTCGCCGTAGAAGTTCTGGCTGACCTTGAGGAAATAGCCGCCCAAGGACGACAGCGGGCGCGAGTCGCGCCTCGCGATCGGGCGACGGTCGGCGCCCGGCGCACCCGGCACGTCGTCGATGTCCCAGGCGCCGCCGCGCACGACGACGCCGCGCGCGGTCAGGGCCAGCCGGAAGGCCTCGACGAAGAACCGCGTCGGGTTGTCGATGCTGGTCGTGCGGGTGGCCACGGCGCCGCTGAGGGGCACGCGGCCCCGCACGGTGAGGCGGGCGCTGCCCGGCAGCCGCGCCAGATCCAGGCTGACCGGCGACCCGGCCGGGCCCGTGCGCACGAGGTTGGCGACGTCGAGCTGGTGGCCGGGCGGCGCGACGTCGATCGCGGCCGGGTCGCCCTCCGCACGTCCTGGCGACACGCGGACGACCGCGACGTTCTCGTTGTAGCTCAGCGCGCCGGTCGGCGCCGCGTAGGCCGCGGCCATGTAGTCCCACGCCCATCCCGCGCCCAGCCCGACGTCATCGAAGGCGTTGTCGTCGCCGATGAGACGCCCGCTGACGCGGTGAATGCCGGCCTGCCGCAACGCCTCGGCCCACTCGCCGAAGAGCGCGGCCGGCCCCAGGTCCTGGGCCACGATCGACGGATCGCCTCCGCCAAGGACGACCAGGTCGCCGTCGAGCGTGCCGTCGGCGATCGATCCCGCGGCCTCGAGCCGGGTCTCGAAGCGGTAGTCCCAGCCCAGGCGATCGGCCGCCACGGCGAGCGTCACGAGCTTCATGTTCGAGGCGGGCACGACGAGCCTGGCACCGTTCCGCTCGTACAGCAGGCCGCGATCGAGCGATTCGATGCGCACGCCGACGAGCGCCCGGGCGAGCGCCGGGGCCGAGAACACGGCGTCCAGGTCGGCGGCGAGGGTCTGGTCCTGCGGGCCGCGCCCCGCCGCCCGGGGCGCGAGGACCGGCCAGATCCCCGCAAGTCCCGCGAGCGCGAGTGCGGCGGCGGTCCTCACTTGGTGCCGGCGAGCTCCTTGAAGAGCGCGAGCGCCTTGTCGAACTCGGAGGCCGACACGACCGCGGCGCCGGGCTCGCCCGGCAGGATCGCGTGCACCGTGTCGCCCGACTTGCGGAAGGTGACCTTTTCCGACCGCGGGCTGGCGGCGTCGCCGAACCGCGCCGTCACGATCAGCTCCTCGCCGCCCGCGTGGGCTCGATCCGCGAACGTATCGGCCCGCAGGTTGGACAGCGTCGTGAGCAGGTCCGTCATCTTGGACTGATCGACGTCCTTGGCGGCCGGTCTGGTCAGCTTCCACTTCTCGACCGGCGGCGCCGCCTCGTCCGGCTTGTCTTTGCCCGTTTCCTCTTTCGGCTGTTCCTTCTCCTTGGCAAAGGTGGCGGTCGTCTTGCCGTGCGCGAGGTCCAGGCCGATCGCCGTGAACGACCGGAAGTCGAACAGGTCCTTCTTCCGGAGGTCCGCGGGCTTGAGCTTGAAGTCGTCGAGCAACGACGCGTCCAGCGTGAACACCAGCGGTCGCGAGACGTCACGCGCGTAGACCGACGTCTCGTCGCGCTTCGTGCCGATGGCGAGCGTCGCCCGCGTGGATCCGACGCCGAGCGTCGCCGTGGCCTGTGGCTTGTCCAGGCCGTACGTCTTCAGCTCGGCGACGGACAGCTCCTTCACGCCGGCCGGCGTCGGCTCGATCGACTTCATGCGGGCCTGCGCGAGGCGCCCGATGACGTTGTCGACCAGGCTGAAGTCGGCGCGGGCATCGAGCGGGCGCGTCAGCCGCCACTCCGAGCCCTTCCGCCCGAACGCGAGTGTGGGCGATCCGCTCGATTCGAGCGCCATCACATCGACGCCGATCCGGTCGACCTTGAGGGCGGCCTTGTCGCGCAGGTCGAAGGGCGTCTTGTTCAGCGATTCCTCGAGGTACGCGCTGATCAGGAACAGCCGCGGCTGGCCCTCGACCCGCGCGTAGACGTCGCCCCCCGTCGGGGTCTTCCTGCCAAGGTGGAGCCGGCGGAGCGCGGTGTCGCCGGCAGCGCGGATCGCGACCGTCAACCGGGGCGGCTCGAGCCCGAACGGTGCGACCGACGCCGGGTTCTCCTCGAGCGTGCGCTGGATTTCCAGCGACTCGACCGTCGACACGAGCGAGCCGACGGCCGTGTCGTCCGCGTCCAGCCCGGCCGGCGAGGCGATCCGCCAGACCTCGCCGTCCTTCTTGAGCGTGGTCACCTCGCCGGACGCGGCCCGGACCTCGAGTTCCTCGAGCTTGGCTCCTTCGAGGGCGAAGACTCTGTCCCGCTTTTCGGCCGAGCCGGCGGGGTCGCGCTCGAGCTCGACGAAGTAGATGTAGGCCCCAAGCGCCGCCGCCACGCCGAGGAGCACGAAGAACGAACGACCGCCGCGCACTATCGCCGTCTCCACCAGACCCGGAACGCGTTCGCAAACAGCAGCCCCGGAATGATCGCCAGAGTGAGCCAGAACAGGAGCTGGCTCTGGTCCTGCGTCAGCTGGATCCGGCGGTCGGACGGGTCTTTCGGCCGGATCGAAATGAGGTTCTCCTGCTGCGCCAGCCAGTTGTCCATATTCAGGAAGAGATCCCGGTTGCCGCCGATCTCGATCGCGCGGTTCGACGCAAAGTCGCTGTCGCCGACGACCACCACTCGCGTTTCGGGCCGCGGCGCGTCCGACGGAGCGCCGTCCGGTCCGGGCGGCGGCGCGGCCGCGTCGGGCGCCGACGCGGACACCGCGGCCGCCAGCGAGATCGGGCCCGTCCGATCGCCCTTCGTCGTGTCGCGCACGGGCTTGCCGGTCGCCCAGAGGCCCGCAATATCGACCTCCGCCCACGCCTGCGGGCCGGTTTCCACGATCTTCTGCGCGTAGCGGCCGTCGGCGCCCCCTTCCATCGGCGTCACCGATCGCGCCAGCGGATACGCGGTAATCACGTTGCCGAAATCGCGCGTGATGGGATGCGAGAGCGCCATGCCGATCGGCACGGACGCGTCCGTGCCGATCAGGCGCCCGATGGGGCTCACATCGACCACGATGTCGGTGCCGACCTCGATCCCCCATTCGCGCGCGAGGGCGACGAGGCTGGCCGGTGCCTGCGTCGCGCCCTTGCCCGGCGGGTCGAGCATCAGGAGGATCTTGCCGCCGCGCTTGAGGAAGTTCCTGATGGCCTCGATTTCCGGCGCAAAGAAATCGATCGTCGGCCCCGCGATCACGAGGATGGTCGCGTCGTCGGGCACCTTGCCTTCCTGCGCGAGGGCGAGCTTGGCCACGTCGAAGTTGTCCTGGGCGAGGGCGTCGGCCGCCGCCTTGTACCCGCCCGGCTCGCTCGACGTGGGGTCGCGCTCGCCGTGGCCCTGCACGAAGTAGACCTTCTTCGCCTTGCCTTCCACGGCCTTCTTCAGCGCGTTGGTGATGCCCTGCTCGTCGGCCTGGTTCGTCCGCTCGGTCCGCCCCTGGTACTCGATGAGGATCGTGGGCACCATCGTGATGCCGTACTTCTCGGACTCGACCGGGTTGCGGTCCGCCTCGACGTACTCGACCGAGACCTGGCTCGACCAGTACTGGTACTCGTCCAGCCGGTCGCGGTAGCCCTGCGATCCCTGCTGGGCCGCGTGAAACACGCGGATCGTCACGGGCCGCGTCAGGCCCCTGAGCACCTGCTTGGTCTGCTCGGACATCGAGAACTGCCCGGCCTCGGTCCAGTCCCAGCGCTTGTTCTGGCGCGACGAAATCCAGTTGATGCCCGACAGCACGGCCAGAAACAGGACGATGCTGCCGATGGCGACCGAGCCGTACTGCACGGTGCGGCCCTGGAAGGATCGGCCGATGTCCCGCCACTGGCTGAGGGCGTACAGCCCCGTCACCACGAGGCCCGCGAGCGCGAGGCCCTGCGACCACTGCGCCCACTCCGGCTTCTGGAATCGGATCGCGACGGCCGCCACGACGAGCGCGACGCCCAGCCAGCCCAGGATGCCGACAATCCGCTTCACGGCTAGCCCCTCCACCGCTCGCTGTCCACCGACTTCAGGGTGAGGAACAGCCAGAACGCAATAAAGCTCAGATAGAACACCAGGTGCTTCGTGTCGATGATGCCCTTGCCGAAGTCGTCGAAGTGCTGCGTGACCGACAGGTACGACACGATCGGCGCCAGCCAGGACCAGGCGACATCCGACAGCCAGCCGATGATCCAGAAGAGCAGCGAGAAGACGAATGTCGCGGTGCCCGCCACCATCTGGTTTTTCGTCGTGCTGGAGATGAAGAGGCCCATCGAGATGAAGCAGCTGCCGAGCAGGAACAGGCCGACGTAACCGGACAGGACCGGCAGCGCCTCGGGCCGTCCGTAGACGAACAAGAGGCCGATGTAGATGAGCGTCACGCCGAGCAGCGCCCCGTACAGCCCGATAGCCCCGAGGAACTTGCCGATGACGATCTCGACGTCGGTGAGCGGCGACGTGAGGAGCAGCTCGACCGTGCCGGACCGCTTTTCCTCGGCATACGTGCGCATCGTCACCATCGGCAGCAGGAAGAGGATGATCACGCTGGCGTTGCTCAGGAGCGGCCGGATCAGGCGCATGTTCACGTTGACGGCCTGGGACGGGCCGCCGAACTGCGACATGCTGCTCCGGAGGCTTTCCTCCACGAAGGCCGACACGTGCAGCAGGTAGAAGTACGCGAAGATGAGCGCGAAGAGCCCCATCATCACCCAGGCCATGGGCGACACGAAGTAGCTGCGCAGCTCCTTGCCGGCGATGGCGCCGACGTTCCGCAGGGCATCAGACATGCGGCTTGTCCTCCGGCGCCGATGGCGCGGGTCCGTCGGCATTCGTCGCGGCGTCCTCCTCGGTCAGCTCGAGAAAGATCTCCTCGAGACCGACACGCATCGGCCGGAGTTCCAGGAGCCCCCAGCCCTTGTTCACGATCGTCCGGGCCAGGTCGCGCCGGACGTCCCGGGTGGGCTCCACCTCGATCTCGTAGCCGACGAAGCGCTCGTGCCGGTCGGCTTCCTTCACGGCGTGCACGCCCGGAATCGCCGAGAGGGCCGCCGCGGCCGCGCCGTCGCCCTCCAGCTGGACGTACAGCGACGCGGCACCCTTCAGTTGGTGGGTCAGGCTCTCCGGCGTGTCGATGGCGACCACGCGCCCCTTGTTGATGATGACGACGCGCTGGCAGGTCTGCTCGACCTCCGGGAGGATGTGCGTCGACAGCACGATCGTGTGGCTGCCCGCAAGACCGCGAATCAGATCGCGCGTTTCGATGATCTGCTTCGGGTCCAGGCCGGCCGTCGGCTCGTCGAGCACCAGCACCTCGGGGTCGTGCAGGATCGCCTGGGCGATGCCCACGCGCTGCCGGTAGCCCTTGGACAGCTTGGCGCAGTGCTTGCCCGCCGCGTCGTCGACGTGGGTCCGCTTCATGGCCGCCTCGACCTTGGCCGTGCGCTCGGTCTTGGTCGTCTTGCCGAGCTTGATGCGGGCCACGAACGTGAGGTACTCGCGGACCGTCATCTCGGGGTAGAGCGGCGGTGTTTCCGGCAGGTAGCCGGTGCGGCGCTTGGCTTCGAGCGGGTGCGTGAAGACGTTGAATCCGGCGACGGTGGCGGTGCCGTCCGTCGCCGGTATGTAGCCGGTGACAATGCGCATCGTCGTCGTCTTGCCGGCGCCGTTCGGACCGAGGAACCCGAGGATCTCGCCCTTTTCGACGCGGAAGCTCACATCATCGACGGCGGTCACCGGCCCGTAGCGTTTCGTGAGGTGCCTCACCTCGATCATCAGGACTCCAGAACTAAAAGACCTCGGGGGTCGTTTCCCAGCTTGCCGGAAACGACCCCCGAGGTCGTTTCTCCGTCGCGAACCGACGACGGATCGTAGTTTCACGCGAAAAGTCGTGTCAACGGGGCGGGTCTTGACATATGAACACATGCTCATATATTCATGTGTCATGACTCCGGGTACCCGCTCCCGACCCGTCGCCGGCGAGGCCGAACCTGGCTGCGCCGATCGGCATTCCCACGACCCGGCGGTGCTCGCGCGCGTGGCGTCGAAGCTCCTCAACCCGCGGACCGTGGACGCCGTATCCGACGTCTTCCGGCTGCTCGGCGATCCCACGCGCGTGCGGATTGTCGACGCGCTCACGCACGGCGAGCGCTGTGTCTGCGATCTCGCGGCGCTCGTCGGCCTGACGGAGTCGGCCGTGTCGCACCAGCTTCGGCTCCTGCGGACGGCGCGGCTCGTGCGCGCGCGCCGCGCCGGCCGCATGGCCTACTACTCGCTGGACGACCACCACGTGGCCGGCCTCGTGTACGACACCCGCACACACGTCGAGGAAGGGCACGCGTGAGCGAGGTCTGCTGCACCGGCGACGCCGCCGAGGCCCGCCAGGCGGCCGCGGAGGCCGAGTCCGCCCGGCGGCGGCGGGCGCTGTGGCGCGTCGGGGCGAGCGGCGTCGCCTTTGGCACGGGCGCCGTCCTCTTCTGGTCCGGATACGGTCCGGCCAGCCTCGCGTGTTTCCTTGCGACGATCGCGCTGTCGATGGGCGAGCCCGCGCGCCGCGCCTGGCGCGCGGCGCGCGCCCGGGCGCTCGATATCAACGTCCTGATGGTGATTGCCGTGGCGGGGGCCGGCCTGCTCGGCGAATGGTTCGAGGCCGCGGCCGTCGTCTGGCTCTTCGGGATCGCGCAGTGGCTCGAGTCGCACAGCATGGACCGCGCGCGCCACGCCATCCGGTCGCTCCTGACGGCCGCCCCGACCGCCGCCGTCCTCCGGCGCGGTCCGGCCCTCGTCACCGTGCCCGTCTCCGAGGTGCGCCCTGGCGACGTCGTGGTCGTCCGGCCTGGCGATCGCGTCCCCGTCGACGGCGTTGTCGTCTCGGGCGCCTCGGCGGTCGATCAGGCGCCCGTGACCGGCGAGTCCGTCCCGGCCGACAAGGCGCCCGGCGACGAGGTGTACGCGGGCACGATGAACGGCACGGGATCGCTGGACGTCGAAGCGCAGCGGCCCGCGCACGACAGCACGCTGGCGCGCATCGTCGCGCTCGTCGAACAGGCCCAGCGCCAGCGCGCGCCCATGCAGACCTTCGTGGATCGGTTTGCCCGGACCTACACGCCCGCCGTCGCGGCACTGGCGGTCGTCGTGGCCGTGGTGCCGCCGCTTGTCGCGCCAGGCGAGGCGGGGTTCGGTCATGCCTTTGGTGTCTGGACGTACCGCGCGCTGGCCCTGCTGGTCGTGGCGTGCCCTTGCGCGCTGGTGATCTCGACGCCCGTCGCATTCGTCTCCGCGCTGACCGCCGCCGCGCGCCGCGGCGTGCTGATCAAGGGAGGCGCCCACCTCGAGAGGCTGGCGACGATCCGGTGCGTGGCGTTTGACAAGACGGGGACGCTGACGCACAACCGCGTGACCGTCACGGACGTCCTCGGCGTCGGCGGCGCCACCTCGGAGGGCGTGCTCGCGGTGGCCGCAGCGCTCGAGTCGAGGTCGGAGCACCCGATCGGACGGGCGATCGTCGATCGCGCCCGCACGGCGGGACTGGCGGTGGCGCCGGGCGACGCGTTTCGGGCGCTGCCCGGCCTGGGCGCTGAAGCGACCGTGGCGGCGCTGCCGGCGCTCGTCGGCAGCCACCGTCTGTTCGAGGATCGCCGCCTGTGCACGCCGGCGCTCCACGCCTGCGTCGAGGAGCTGGAACGCCGCGGCGCGACGCCCGTGCTCGTCAGCCACGACGGTGCGGCGCTCGGCGCCATCGGGCTGACGGACGAGGTCCGGGCCGATGGCCGCGAGACCGTGGCCGGGCTCCGCGGCCACGGCGTCGGGCGGATCGCCCTGCTCACTGGCGACACTTCCCCGCGGGCGCGAGCGGCGCTCGCGGGTGCGGGCTTCGACGAGCTCCACGCCGAGCTCATGCCCGGCGACAAGGTCGAGGCCGTCGCGCGCCTGCGGAAAGCCCACGGGCCCGTCGCCATGGTCGGCGACGGCATCAATGACGCGCCGGCCCTGGCGGCCGCCGACGTCGGCATTGCCATGGGCGGCGCCGGCACCGGCGTGGCCCTCGAAACAGCCGACGTCGTGCTGATGGCCGACGACCTGTCGAAACTGCCGTACGCGCTGCGTCTCGGCCGGGCCACGCGCGCGAACGTCCAGCAGAACGTGACGGCCGCTCTCGCCCTGAAGCTCGGGTTCGTCGTGCTCGCCGCCGCCGGCCTCGCGACGATGTGGATGGCCATCGTCGCCGACACGGGCGCGTCGCTCGTCGTGACGGCCAACAGTCTCAGGCTGCTGAAGACGACCTGAGTCAGGCGCGCTCGTCCACGAACCGATCGATCGCGCTTTGACCGTCGGCCCCGATGCGCTCGAAGCGCACGCCCATGCCCACGTTGCGGTCGCTCCACGACACGCGCCCGGTCGCGCGGACGTCCGCCGTCTGGCCGGGCAGCCGGAACACCAAATCCAGGGCCGTGCCCTGGGGCAGCGGCTCCATCGTCCGGATGCCGAGGCCGCTCGGTGCGACGTCGAACGTGGTCGCCGCGGTGATGGTGCGGCCGATCTGAAACGACACGGGCACCGCCACGAGCACGCGGGGCCCTCCGCGGCGGTTGAAGTTGTCCGGAAACAGGTGTGGGGCGAGCGCCGGCAGGATGGCGGAGAGCGGCGCGAAGTCGTTCAGATAGCCGGCCACCGGCACCGCCGACAGCGCCGCGACATGGTCGGCTGACGACACGCCCGATGAAAACACGATGATCGGAGTCGGTCGTCCGGCCGCCTCGCCGAGCGCCCGGACGAAGCGGACGCCGTCTTCCGCGAGGCGCAGGTCGACGAGCGCCAGGCTCACGGCGTCGTCTCGCGCCCGCGCCAGCGCCTCGACGTCGGTCGCCGCCGGCACAAACGCGTGTCGGGCTTCAGCCAGCGCGGCCGCCAGGCGGTCCCGGACCGCCGCGCTCCCGTGCGCCACCAGGATCGTCTTGACAGACATGAGGGGGTCAGTCGCTATAATCGCCTTCCAACCCGGCCTGGGGGAGAGTGTATGGCGACCTGCCCGGAATGTGACGCCGAAATCGAGGTGGACCGGACCGATCTCGATGAACTGGAGATTGGCGACCCCTGGGACTGTGACGCCTGCGGCAGCCGCCTCCGCGTGGCCAATCTCGACCCGATCGACTTCGAGACCGACGAGGACGACGACGAGGACGAGGAGGAAGAGGACGACGACGCCGACGACGTGACCGATGACGACGACGATCTGCCCGACGACGACGAGGACTCGGGCGACGGGGGGTGGGACGAGTGAGCGAGTCGCCGGCGCCGCCGGACCCGTCCGGTCTCGACACGCGCGAAGCGGCGCTCGTCGAGCGCCTGCGGTCGACGAGGTCGCTCGTGGTGGCGTACAGCGGTGGCGTCGACTCGTCGTACCTGGCCTGGGCGGCCCATCGCGAGCTCGGTCCGCGGGCCCTCGCCGTTACCGCCGACAGTGAGAGCTATCCGGAGAGACACCGCGCCATGGCCCTGGCGGTCGCGGCTGCGGGTGGTCTGGCGCACGAAATCATCCGCACGCGCGAATTGGAACGGCCGGCCTATCGCGCCAATGGGCCGGACCGCTGCTATCACTGCAAACACGAGCTGTACCGCACGCTGACGACCCTTGCCCGCGCCCGCGGGTTCTCGGCCGTCGCCGATGGCACCAACGCCGACGACCGTGGCGACTACCGGCCGGGGCGCCAGGCGGCTCGGGAGTTCGGCGTCATCAGCCCGCTTGACGAGGCGGGGCTGACCAAGGCGGACATCCGGGCGTTGTCGCGGCAGGCCGGCCTGCCGTGCTGGGACGAGCCGGCGTCGGCTTGTCTCTCGTCACGCATCCCGTACTACTCGGAGGTCACGGCCGAAAAGCTCCGTCTCGTCGAGCGAGCCGAAGCGGCCGTGCGCGCGCTGGGGTTCCGCGTGGTTCGCGTGCGGCACCTCGGGGATTCCGCCCGTCTGGAGGTCGGCCGCGACGAGCTGCCGCGGGCGCAGGACCGGGCGCTTCTCGCCAGCATCGAACGGGAGCTGAAAGCGCTCGGCTTTCGCGACGTGGCGCTCGACCCTCGCGGCTATCGGACGGGAAGCCTGAACGAGGGCATTGCGCTCACGCCCGTGTCGTCCGCTCAGGGCTGAGCCGCAGGCACCCGCGTGGCCTTTCTCGCCACGCAGAGAATCGACGATCCGATCGGCAGATTGACCAGCGGCAGGAGCGCCGACTCGGCGCGTAGCGCCAGGTCGATCGCCAGGTTCACGGGGCCTGGGGGGACCGTGAGATCGGTCGTCGAGCCGGTCCGGCTCCGGCCGGTCAGCCGGTCGGCCGATCGCACGGCCAGCACGATCGGGAAGGTCACGAAGTTGGTGTACGTCATGCGTTCGACTGCGAACCCGGCTCCAGTCAGGAGCGAGCGGAGCGATCGTCGCGTGTAGCGCCGGCGTTCGCCCGCCAGGGCCGAGTGGGCGCCAAAAAGGAGCTGGAGCGCCGCGGCGTTGATGAGGGCGATGCCGCCGGGCTTGAGAACGCGCCACATCTCGTCGACCGCCCGCCGTTCGGACGCGTCGTCGAGGCAGACGAACACGTCGAAGGAGGTGGCGACGTCTGCGCATGCGTCCGGGAAGGGAAGGTGGGTGACCGATCCGCGGGCGACCGGACGGGCCCGCGCCCGGGCATGACGGACGCCGGTTGGCGAGAGCTCCACGCCGACGGCTGGGCCGAGGGTCTTCAGCCAGTCGAGATTGCGGCCGGTGCCCGTCCCGCAATCGACGATGAGCCCGACGGACCTGCCGTCGAGCGCCGCGTCGAGGAACGCGCGCGCGTTCCGTCGCAGACCGCGGAACCAGAAGTGGCGTTCCTCGGCCCGCGCGGTGGCTTCGAGCAGGCCTTCCACGGCGATCGATTCTAGCGTCTGGCGGTTTTCGTTGACAGGTTCCCCGCCCGCTCGATAAGCTCGGCGCGCCCGCAATTCGTTCGGGGCGGCTCGTCGAGTGCAGGAGCCCACAATGTTCACGTCTCTCTCTCGAGTTCTGTCGCTGGCTGGCGCCATCGCGCTGGTCGTGCTGGTCGTCGGGTGCGGCAAGAAGCAGCCGCCGGCGCCACCGCCGCCGCCTCCGCCGCCGCCGGCCCCGGTCGCCACGCCGCCACCGCCCCCCCCGCCGCCGGCTCCCAAGCCTCAGCCGCCGCCCCCGCCACCACCGCCCCGGCAGCCGACCGAAGCCGAGATCTTCGCCCGCATGACGGTGGAGGAGATCAATGCGCAGAAGCCGCTGGCGATGGTGTACTTCGACTACGACAAAGCGGACCTGACCGAGGCGGCCCGCAGCACGCTGCAGAGGAACGCCGACTGGCTGCGCAAGTGGTCGTCGACGCGGATCACGGTCGAAGGGCACGCCGACTCGCGTGGGACGAGCGAGTACAACCTCGCGCTGGGCGAGCGCCGGGCTGCAGCGGCCCGCGACTACCTCGTCAGTCTCGGCATCGCCGGCGATCGGATTGCCATCGTCAGCAAGGGCGAAGAGGAGCCGCTCTGCCGCGAAGAGGCCGAGAGCTGCTGGTCGCAGAACCGGCGCGGCTTCTTTCTCGTGACCGCCAGGTAGCCGCGCGCGTCCGTCAGCCCGCTCCGCCGATCTCCTTGGCGATGGCGGCGGCCGCCTGCCTGGGGTCGGCTGCCGCAGTGATCGGCCTCCCGATGACGAGATAGGAGCTGCCCGCGGCCACGGCGCCGGCCGGCGTGGCCGTGCGCTGCTGATCGTCCGGCGCCGAACCGCCATCCGGCCCGGCGGCGCTCCCGCCCCGAATCCCAGGCGTCACGATGAGCACGTCGGGTCCCATCGCCCGCCGGAGGTCGGCCGCCTCGAGCGGTGAAGCCACAACCCCGTCCAGGCCGGCCGCCTCGGCGAGCGCCGCCAGCCGCAGCACGTGCTCGCCCGGCGGCGTGACGACGCCCACCGACGCGAGCGCGGCCGCGTCCAGGCTCGTCAGCGCCGTGACGGCCACGACGAGCGGCCGCACACCGTCCGATCGCTCGGCCACAGCCTCGGCCGCCTCGCGGGCCGCGTCGAGCATGGGCAGCCCGCCGGAGGCGTGCACCGTCAGCATCCACACGCCCAGTCCCGCCGCGGATCGCACCGATCCGGCCACCGTGTTCGGAATGTCGTGGAACTTGAGATCGAGGAAGACCCGGTCGCCGTTGGCTACGAGCGCCTTGACGATGTCGGGCCCGGCGGCCGTGAAGAGTTCGCTCCCGATCTTGAAACCGCCGACGGCACCCCGCAGGAGGCCGGCCAGGCTCAGCGCCCGCGCGGCGTCGGGCACGTCGAGTGCGACTAGGATCCGCTCCATGCGTGCTCCGCCGCCGGCACCTGCAGCGTGCCGACCAGATTGGCGACGCGCGCCAGGCCGTGCCGCGTGAGGTAGGCGTCCACGCCGTCGATGAGCTTCGACCAGATGAGGGGATCGACGAAGTTGGCGGTACCCACCTGCACCGCCGCCGCGCCCGCGATGATGAACTCAAGCGCGTCGTCCACCGTGCTGATGCCGCCCATGCCCAGAATCGGCAGCTTGACGGCCTGCCGGCATTCCCAGACCATGCGGACCGCGATCGGCCGGATCGCCGGCCCGCTCAGGCCGCCCAGCACGTTCGACAGGCGGGGCCGCCGTGTCTCGACGTCGATGGCCATGGCCAGAAACGTGTTCACGAGCGAAACCGCGTCGGCGCCGGCGTCCTCCGCGGCTCGGGCGAACGAGGCGACGTCGGTCACGTTCGGCGTGAGCTTGGGGATAATCGGCAGCGGCGTCGCCCGGCGCACCGCCCGGACGACGTCGTGCGTGCCGGTCAGGCTGCAACCGAATTGAATGCCGCCTTCCTTGATGTTCGGGCACGAGATGTTGAGCTCGATGGCGTCCACGCCGGGCGCGTCCGACAGCACCAGGGCGATCTCGCGGTACTCGTCCAGCGTCGATCCGCAGATGTTGACGATGACGGTCGCGCCCAGGCGCTTGAGGTCGGGCAGCTTTTCCGCGACGAACCGGTGGACGCCGATGCCCTGCAGCCCGATCGCATTGAGCATGCCGGCCGGGGTCTCGACGATCCGCGGCGGCGGGTGACCCTCCCGCCCGGTCAGGAACAGGCCCTTGACTGCCACGCCGCCGAGCGACGCGAGGTCCACGGCGCCGGCGTACTCGACGCCGTACCCAAAACAGCCCGATGCGGCGATGATGGGATTCTTCAGCCGCAGGTTGCCGATCTGAACAGAGAGGTCTGCCACGTCAGTACGACCGGGCCGGAGCCCGGCTCTCCATGGACATGGCGGCGTCGGGCGCCGGGCCGTGGTCGGCCAGCGCCTCCCAGACCAGCACGCGCGCGTCGAACACCGGGCCGTCGAGACAGGATCGCACGAAGTGGCTGCCGGTGCCGCGCCGGACCGGGACCACGCAGCTGTAGCAGCCCCCAAGCCCGCACCCCATCACGGGCTCGAGCGACACGAACACCGGCCGGCCGGCACGGGCGCCGAGGGCGGCGACGGCCCGCATCATCGGCGTCGGCCCGCAGGCGTAGATCGTGACGGCGCTCTTGGCCGGGAGCGTGCGGAGCGCCCGGTCGAGCGGGTCGGTGACGCGCCCGCGGGCGCCGCGGCTGCCGTCCTCGGTGGCCAACACCAGGCGGGCGCCCACGGCCTCGAACGCCCGCAGGCCGTAGAGGTCCGCCGCGCGTCGGGCGCCGTAGAACAGCGTCATGGTCGTCCCCAGGCCGGCGAGCGCCTCCGCGAGCGTGACGAACGGCGCGAGGCCCACGCCGCCGGCGACCATCCACGCCTCCGCGGGCGGCCTGACGGGCACGAACGGTCTGCCGAGCGGCCCGAAGCAGCCCACGCGATCGCCCGGCCGCGCGGCGTGCAGGAGCGCCGTGCCGACGCCGACGCGCTTGTTGAGGAGCGTCAGCCCGGTCGCCCGACCGTCGGCGTTGCGCAGAATCTCGAAGATCGAGAACGGGCGGCGGAGCAGGGGATCGAGCCCCGCCTGCGGCCTGACCATGACGAACTGTCCGGGTTCGGCGACCTCGGCGATCGCAGGCGCCTCCAGCGCGATGATGTTGTAGCTCTCCGACAGCCGCGTGTTGCCGATCACGTGGGCGTCGACGTCGACGAGCATCGCGACAGTATAGCGTGCGCCTGCCGTATCCTTGTTTGGTGCGGTACCTGCGCATGCTCACGAACGCCGTCGCTGGCGCGTCGCTCGTGGCGATGTACCTCCTCGTGCTCGTGCTCCAGCTCAACCCGCACATTCCGGCGCTGTCGGCCACGGCGTTCAGATGGTTTGTCGCGCTCCTGGCCATGTACGGCCCGTATCTCACCGCGCTTCTGTTCGTGCTCATGCTCGTGCTCGAAGCGATGGCGTCGCGCCCGCTCAGACCGGCCTGGTTCAGCCTGCGCCTCATCGCGTGGCTGGGCTCGGTCGGCGCGGCGGCCGCGGCCGTCATCACCTGGGCCAATCTGCGGGGGTACGGCGCCGTGCTCCCGCGCGAGGCCGCCGATCACATGCGGCAGGGCGCGCTCGTGACGACCGTGTTCGCCGGCGTGCTACTCGCGGTGGCGATCGTCCGCTACTCGTTCGGCCGGCGGGGTGGTCGTGTGACGGCGTCGGCCCTGATTCTGGCCATGGCGGGCTCGGTGCTCGTGCCGCTCTGGCTGCGCGCACCGGCCGAACCGGTCGTGCCGTCGCCGGTCACGCGCCGCCCGCGCGAGCCCCAGGTTGTCGCGCAGCCGCCGCACGTGCGGCTGATCCTAATCGACGGCGCATCGCTCGGCTTCATTCGCCAGCGGATTGCCTCCGGCCAGCTGCCCAACTTCGGAAAGCTGATCGACCGCGGCGCGTCCCTGGATCTGGCCACACTCCGGCCGACACAGGTCGAGCCGGTCTGGACCGCCGCCGCCACCGGCAAATACCCGCCTCGCAACGGCATCCGCTCCCAGGCGCTCTTTCAGGTCAGGGCCGACGATGTGGAGCCGGTGGACCTTCTGCCGGACTACTGCTTCGCCTACGCGCTGCCGTACCAGGGGTTCGTCCGACCGGATGCGCAGACGCGGGACGCCCTGCGCGCGCGGCCGCTCTGGGACATCCTGGCCGACTTCGGACTCGCCTCAGGCATCGTCAACTGGCCGCTCACTCGCGCCGCCCGGGCCTCTCGCGGGTACATCATCAGCGACCGCTTCGACGAGGCGACCAGTCAGCCGCTGCGCCTCGGCGACGCCCAGGCCGGCGACCCGTCGACGGCCGTCGACATCGCGCGCGAGGCCTTCGACCTCTGGCAGCTGCGGACCTGGCGCGACGTCCTGCCGACCGTGGCGCCGGGCGAGGCGCCGACGTCGTCACTGATGCGCGTGCGCTGGGACCGCGCCTACGCGGACGCGGCCGCCGCGCTCGACGAGCGCTTTGCGCCGCGGCTGACGGCCATCCGGTACGAGGGCATCGACGAGCTGGCGCACACCCACCTGATCGACGCCATGCCGGAGCAGTTCGGCGCGGTCCGTCGCGGCGACCCCCACCGGTCGATCCTCGACCGGTACTACGCCTTTGTCGACAGCGAGGTCGGCCGCGCGATGGCGGAGCTCGACGGCGGCGACCTGCTCTTCGTCGTCTCCGGTTTCGGCATGGAGCCCAATTCGCTCGTCAAGCGGTTCTGGCGGCGGGTCCGGGGCCAGTCGGACCAGCCCGGAACCCACGAATGGGCGCCCGACGGGTTCCTGCTCGCCTACGGCGCCAACGTCGCGCCGGGCCAGCACGATCGCAGCTCGATCGTCGACCTGGCGCCCACAGTCCTGTACTACATGGGGCTGCCGGTCGGGCGCGACATGGATGGCTTCGCGCGCACCGACCTCTTCCGGGGCACCTTCACGATGGAGCGCCCGATCGCCTATACGCCGACGCACGAGCGATGGGCCGCGCGCCCGCCGGGGGTTCCGCGATAAGATAGGACGGCTCTTTAACGCGGTCCGGTGAGGCCGCAAAGAGGCGCGATGACCCTGCCCGTTTCCCCGCCGTCCAGCCCCCGCCCGAGGTCCGTATGCCCGTCGTGATGGACGCGGACCGCATGTCGCGCAGCCTCGCGCGGATCGCCCATGAGATCCTCGAGCGCAACCGCGGCGTCGACCGGCTGGCGCTCGTCGGCATCCGATCGCGCGGCGTCCCGCTGGCCGCCCGCCTGGCGCGGGAGCTGCAGGCGCTCACCGGCACCACGGTGCCCACCGGCGCCCTCGACATCACCCTGTACCGCGACGACCTCATGCGGCATGCGGTCGGCCCGCAGCCGGTCATCCGCCGGACCGAGATTCCGTTCTCGATCGACGACCGCGTGATCCTGCTCGTCGACGACGTGCTCTACACGGGCCGGACAATCCGGGCGGCGCTCGACGCGCTGATTGACTTTGGCCGGCCGCGCGCGATTCAGCTCATCGCCCTGGTCGACCGAGGCCACCGCGAGCTGCCGATTCGCGCCGACTACGTCGGCCGCAACATCCCCACGTCGCAGCAGCAGAGCGTCCAGGTCCGGCTCGTGGAGATCGACGGACGCGACGAGGTGGAGGTGGAGGGATGAGCACGGCCACGACGCTCCGGAGCCGCCACCTGCTCGGCATCGCGGGCCTCGAGCCCGACGAGATCGACCTCATTCTCGACACGGCGCTGGCCATGAAGGAAATCGCCACGCGCCCGATCAAGAAAGTGCCGACCCTCCGCGGCCGGACCATCATGAACTTGTTCTTCGAGGCCAGCACCCGCACGCGCATGTCCTTCGAACTGGCCGAGAAACGCCTGAGCGCGGACACGCTCGGCATGACGACGAGCGGGTCGAGCATGTCGAAGGGCGAGACCCTGGCCGATACGGCCCGCACGCTTGAGGCCATGGCGCCCGACATGATCGTCATGCGGCACGGCGCGTCCGGCGCGCCGCACCAGCTGGCGCGCATCTGCCGGGCGAGCATCATCAACGCCGGCGACGGCATGCACGAGCACCCGACGCAGGCCCTCCTCGACGCGTTTACGATTCGCGAGCACAAGGGCCGCCTCGGCGGCCTGCGCGTGGCCATCGTCGGCGACCTGGCGCACAGCCGCGTGCTGCGGTCGAACGCGCGCCTGCTCACCCGGATGGGCGCCAGCGTCGTCGCCTGCGGGCCGGCCACGCTGGTGCCGCCCGGCCTCGAGGCCCTCGGCGTGCGCGTCACGACGTCCATGGACGCCGCCGTCGACGGCGCCGACGTGGTGATGATGCTGCGCGTCCAGCACGAGCGGATGCACGGGCTGTACTTCCCGTCCGTGCGCGAGTACTTCACGCTGTACGGCCTGACGCCGGCGCGGCTGGCGCGGGCCGCCTCGGACGCGATCGTCATGCACCCGGGGCCGATGAATCGCGGCGTGGAGATCGACTCGGCCGTGGCCGACGGCCCGTGGTCGGTCATCCTCGATCAGGTCGCCAACGGCGTGGCCGTGCGGATGGCGGTGCTGTACCTCCTGGCCGGCGGCGACGAGCGCGCCGACGCGAGCGCCGCATGACGATTCTCCTCAAGGCCGCCCGCCTCGTCGACCCCGTCGCGGGGCGCAACGGCGTCTTCGACGTTCTGATTCTCGACGGCCTGGTACGGCGCGTGGGCACCGACCTCGCCGCCGCCGGCGCGCGCGTCGTCCGCCTGCCGGACGCCTGCGTGGTCGCCCCGGGGTTCATCGACATGCACGTCCACCTGCGCGAGCCGGGCCAGGAGTACAAGGAGACGATCGCGTCCGGCACAGCGGCCGCGGCGGCCGGCGGGTTCACCGCCGTGGCCTGCATGCCGAACACCGACCCCGTCAACGACACCGCGTCGGTGACCGAGTTCATCCTCAAGCGCGCGGCCGAAGCGGGATCCGTGCGCGTCTACCCGATTGGCGCCGTGTCCGTCGGATCGAAGGGCGAGCACCTGACGGAAGTGGCCGACCTGCGCGCCGCCGGCTGCGTCGCCCTGTCCGACGACGGCCGGCCGGTGGCGACGGCGCTGCTTATGCGGCGCGCCGTCGAGTACGCGTCGATGTTCGGGATGCCGGTCATCGATCATTGCGAAGATCCGTCGCTCAAGGGCGACGGCGTCGCGCACGAAGGGGCCGTGGCCGGGCTGCTCGGCCTGAAGGGCATCCCGGGCCCGGCCGAGTCGATCATGGTCGAGCGGGACATCGCGGTCGCCGAGATGACCGGGGGGAGCGTGCACGTGGCGCACATGAGCGCGCGCCAGTCGCTGCGAGCGGTTCGCGCGGGCAAGGAACGGGGCGTCCGCGTCACCGCAGAGGTGACGCCGCACCATTTCACGCTGACGGAGGCCGCCCTCGCCGAGCGTGGCGGCTTCGACACGAACACCAAGATGAACCCGCCGCTGCGCGAGGAAGCCGACCGGGCCGCCATGACGGAGGGCCTGCGCGACGGCTCGATCGACGCGATCGCGACCGATCACGCTCCCCATCACGCCGACGAGAAGGCGCTCGAGTTCGATCACGCGCCGTTCGGCATCGTCGGACTCGAAACGGCCGTGCCGATCTGTCTCGACCGGCTCGTGCATGCCGGGATCATCGGCCTGCCGAGGCTGGTCGAGCTCCTGTCGGCAAACCCGGCGCGGATCCTGGGCGTGCCGGGAGGCACGATTGCCGAAGGCGCGCCGGCCGACCTGACCATCCTGGCGCCCGACCGCACGGTGACCGTGCAGGCCTCTGCGTTCAGGTCGAAGTCGAGGAACACGCCCTTCGACGGCTGGACGCTCAAGGGCGCCGTGGCGGCCACGGTGGTCGGCGGGCGGGTCGCCTACGTGAACGGCGCCGCGCTCGACCCGGCGGGCCTGTGGGCCTGAGGCGCGCATGACGCGCACGGACAACCGCCGCCGGCAGGCGCTGCAGGATCTGCGTGACGCCGAGGTGCTCATGCTCGACGGGCACTTCGACTACGGCAACGGGTATCACGGCCGCGTGTATCTCAACCCGCATCGCATCTTTCGCCAGCCGTCGCTCATCTGGCGGCTCGCGCAGGATCTGATCGCGATCCTGCCCGATCGCGTGGTGGCGGACACCGACGTCGTGGCCGGGCCGGTGCTGGGGGGTGCGCTGCTCGCGCACACGATGGCCGGGCTGATGGACGCACGGCGCAGCCTCACGCGCGCGCCGACCAGCTTTGCGCCGCTGTCACCCGGGCCGGACGGCCTCGCGCTGCGCCCGTTCTACCGGACGGTGGTCCACGGCCGCCGCGTGCTCCTCGTCGACGACGTCCGCAACACGGGCGAGACGTTCGCGCGGGCGCGGGCGGTTCTGGCGGACGCCGGCGGCACGGTCATCGCCACCGCCGAGATCTGCGACCGCCTCGAGGCGATCGTGGACGCCGGCGTGCCGAACTATGCGCTCGCCGAGTACCCGGCGCCCGAGAACTACGCGGCCGCCGACTGCCCGCTCTGCGCCGCCGGCGTGGCGGTGACCCGATTCTGAGGCGCCGGCGGGGGCGGGCGGCCGCCCCGGATAGAGTAGGGGCCGTGCCGGACCGCCGGATCGAGTTGAAGGCGCGCCTCGATCGCCTCTACGCCGCGTTCAACCGGCCGGACTCGGCGCTGGATCCGATTCAGATCGTCCGTCGGTACGTCCGGCTGCCCGACCGTGAAGTCGTCGCGTTTGTCGCGGCCGGCCTCGCGTTCGGGCGCGTCCGGTCTGTGATGGCCTCCGTCGAAGCCGTGTGCCGTGCCATGGGCCCGGACCCCGCCCGGTTCGTGCGCGCGTTCGATCCGGCCGTTCACGGACACGACCTCCTACGGATCGTGCATCGCTGGACGCAGGGCCGCGACCTCGTGGCCTTGATCTGGATCCTCGGACGCCTGGTCGAGGAGCACGGATCGCTCGAAGCCAGCGTGGCGGCGCACCTGGATCCCGACGCCGCCGACGTGGGCCCGGCGATCGAGACGTGGTCGGCGCGCGCGCGGGCCGTCGATCTGCGCCCGGCCTACGGCCGCGTGCCGCGCGACCCCGGCGTGTACTACTTCTTCGCGCGACCGTCGACGGGCTCGGCCTGCAAGCGTCTCAATCTCTTCTTTCGCTGGATGGCGCGCCAGGACGCCGTCGATCCTGGCGGCTGGACGGCGATCCGGCCCGGCCAGCTCGTCGTGCCGCTCGACACACACACCATCCGCGTCGGGCGCTGCCTCGGCCTCACGCGGCGCGCCACGCCGGGCTGGCGGATGGCGACCGACATCACCGCGGCGCTCCGTGAACTCGACCCGGCCGATCCCGTCCGGTACGACTTTTCGTTGTGCCACCTGAGCATGATGGGCGGCTGCGGAACCGGCACGGCGCGGCGCGACCGTGCGTGCCCGTTGAAGGGGCTGTGCCGGCCCGCCGGCAGGCGTGGGGCGCACGCTCAGGACTGACCGAGCTCGGCGACACGCCGCCGGTACACCTCCCGGGTGCCGTCGACCATCCTGGCGACGCTGAAGTCGCGTTCGACGCGCGCCCGGCCGGCCTCGCCCAGCGCGGCGCGCCGCGGGGCGTCGCCGAGCAGCGCCACGATGGCCGCCGCCATGGCGGCCTCGTCGCCGGGCGGTACCAGGACGCCGGTCTCGCCGTCCGCCACGACCTCGGGAATCCCGCCCGCGCGCGTCGCGACGACGGCCCGGCGGCAGGCCATGGCCTCGAGAATCACGGACCCGAGGCCCTCCGTGACGGAGCTCATCGCAAACAGGTCGAACGACTTGAGCAGCCCGATCGCGTCGGCCCGGAAGCCGCCCAAGAGGACGTGGCGTTCGAGGCCGAGGTCCCGGATCTGGCGCTCGAGCGCGTCCTGGAGCTCGCCCTCGCCGAGGATGAGAAACCGCGCGTCGGGCACCTCGGGCACGACCCTGGCGGCCGCGGCCACGAGATGCTTCTGGCCCTTGTGGGGCACGAGCGCCGCGATGTTGCCGACGAGCGGCGCGCCCTTCGGCAGCCAGAACACGCCGTGCGCCTCCACGGCGGGCTGCCTGTCGATGGCGCTCGTGTTCACGCCGTCGTGCACGACCTCGATGTCCGACGCCGGAATGCCGTCTCCCTCGAGCATGGACGCGATGAGGCGAGACGCCGCGATGAACACATCCACGCGGTTGTACTTCCAGCGGGAAAACGCATGGCGCTTCAGATGAAAGTCCACGCGCCGCGCGGCGACGAGGAGCGGACGCCGCGCGAGGCCGCCGCTCATCTGCACGGCCATGGCCGAGAGCGAGACGCCCATCGGATCGTGTCCGTGGACGACGTCGGGCCCGACCGCCTTGAAGACGCGGGCGAGCTGCCAGGCCGCGTGGACGTCGAACTCGCTGCGCGGCGTGAAGCCGACGAAGCGGAGGCCCTCGGCCGCGCGCCGCTTGAGCTGGCCGTCGGCGTGCGCCACGAGCACGGGCGTGTCGCCGCGCTCGGCGAGTCCCGTCACGAGCTGCAGCACCTGGTTCTGGCCGCCGCGCCAGGTCCGCGCCGTGTCAACGTGGACGGACGTCACGGCCGGCCCCGAGGCTGCGGAGCTTCGCGAACTTCAGGAAGACGTAGTACGCGTTCATGGCCGAGATGATCAACCCCGGCACGCCGTCGAGCATGCCGCGCCGCACGAGGTAGTTGCGCGCGAAGGCCGCCGCCGGGTGGACCACGAGGTCGACCACGGTGGCGCGGCGGCCGGCCTCGGCCATGTCCTCGGCGCCAAGCGTCGTGTACCGGTCGATCGTGCTGTGGTGGTGGCTGAGATCGCGGTAGGCGTAGTGCTGCAATTCGTGGCGCAGCCGTTCGACCGGCCCGTCGGCCGACACCGACTCGTGCACGCGCCGGGGCGTCCACCGCGCCCGCCGGCGATCGTAGAGCCGGAGCTGCGGATCCGGATACCAGTCGGTCGTGCGAATCCAGCGCCCGAGGTGCCAGGCGACCCGCGGGATGCGGAAGCCGGCCGCCGCCGGATCGCCGTCGAGGGTCCGGCGGATCTCCTCGGCCAGGGCGGGCGTCACGCGCTCGTCGGCGTCGACCGAGAGGATCCAGTCGCACGCCGCTTCGGCGGCGGCGACATTCTTCTGCTCGGCGTAGCCCGGCCAGCCGCGCACGATGACGCGGGCGCCGGCGGCCCGCGCGCGATCGGGCGTCCCGTCCGTGCTCCCGCTGTCGACGACCACGACGTCGTCGGCCCAGGCGACCGACGCCAGGCAGGCGTCGATGTGCGCGGCCTCGTTCAGCGTGATGACCGTGACGGCGACCTTCGCCACGGCCGCGACTATAGCAAGGTTCCTACTGGATCTTCTGCACGCGCTCGAAATTGATGATGGCGCGGTTGTACAGGATCATCGCGTTCAGCTCGACGACCCGCGCCTGGGCGAGGCGCGACTGCCGGAACTGCTGGTCGAGCGGCGTCGACAGCCCGACCTCGAAGCGGCGGTCCTCGGCCTCGAGCTCGAGGACGCTGGCTTCCCGGGCGGCACGCGCCGCCTGCACGCGCTCGTAGCTGTTCGACACCTGCCGGGCCGCGTCGCGCACCTGCCGCACGATCTCGAGTTCCAGATCCCGCAGCCCGATCTCCTGCTGGCGCTTCCGAATCTGCGCCTGCGCGAACGCAGCTTCCGCCGACGTCCTGCCAATGGGGTAGCCGACCTGCACGCCGAGCGACCAGCTCGGGTACGCACCGGCAAAAGTGTCGCCGAGCGCGCTGCCGAAGCTCCTGTCCGTGCGGCCGACGATCGTCGGCGGAAAGCCGCTCCCGAACTGGAACTGCGTGCCGGCCGTGCCCTGCGCCGCGTAGGTGAGGCTGAAATCCACCGAAGGCAGGGTCAGGTTCCGGTTGAGGCGCAGGTTCAGGTCCGTGATGTCCAGCTGCTGGCGCGCGACCGTCAGGTCGAGCCGGGTGGCCAGCGCGTTGGCAATCGCTCCATCCACGTCGACCTGGAACGGCGTGAGCTGGATCGAATCGGTCGGCTCGAGGCGCACCTGCCAGTAGTCCGGCCGGGCCGGGTCCAGCACGAGCTGCCGCAGGAAGTCCTCCGCCTGCGCGATGCTCGCTTCGGCGGCGATGACCGATTCGCGGTTGCTCGCCACCTGCGCCTGCGCCTGGATGATCTCGATCTGCGGGGCCTGGCCGACCGCCACGCGCGCGCGCGCGTGGCGCAGCGACTGTTCCGCGATGTCCATGTTCTGCTGGGCGACCTTCTTGCCCTCGAGCGCGGCGATCAGGCTGAGGTAGGCGTGCTTGACCTGCACCTCCGTGGCAAAGACGCTCTGTTGAACCTGCAGGTCGGTGATCGTCCGGCTGCGCTCGGCCGTTTCAAGGCCGGCGCGCGGCGCATCGATGCGCAGATCGCGCAGGAGCGGCTGCGTGAAGCTGAGCGTCAGCGAGGAATTCAGACTCGGGTTGAAGCTGGAGAAGCCGCCCACGAGCGTGCGCCGGTTGCCCGACCAGCTCACGCTGTAGTCGCTGCCGAACCAGCGCAGCGCCTGGCTGATGGTGCCGCTCCCGCTCACGCTCGCGCTCGTGATGTCCTCGAAGCCCTGCGTGAAATCGCTCGGCACGGACTTCGCCGTGGAGCGGCCGACGCGCGACACGAACTGCGGGAGGTACGCGGCGCGCGCGCCCGCAATGCTCTGGGCGGCGGCGTCCAGGCTCAGCCGGTCGGCCTTGAGCCCGAGGTTCGTCTCGAGCGCCATCGCCACCGCCTCGTTCATCGACAGCCGCAGCGCGGGCCCCTGTGGCGTCGGGGGGGGCGCGGCCTGCTGCGCCCGCACGGGCACCGCGGACAGGGCGGCCGCGACCAGCACCGCGGTCGCCGTCCGGCACGATCGACGATTCCAGTTCACGTTCGTCATGTGATGGTCTCCGACGCCGGCCTGCCGCCGGCCCTGTGCAATCAGACGGATATACTATCGGCCGGGTTTTCGCATTTCCGGGACCCGCCTGTCCCGCGGCCCGGACCTGCGGCGCCGGAACATGACGCCGGGTCGCCGGCGTTCCCCCCTTCTCCCGAGAGAGTGCAAACCATGCGCCGTACCGTGCTTGTCGCCTCGCTCACCGTGATTGGCACCACGCTCGTCGCCGCGCCCCAGGCGCCCCGGCCGGCGTCGCCGGCCTCGGCCGCGTCCATGCTGACCGTCGACAGCATCATGCGCGGGCCGAAGCTCGTCGGCTCGCCCCCGTCCAACGTCCGCTGGTCGAAGCTGTCCGACAAGATCTACTTCTCATGGCAGAAGGCCGGCGAGGCGCGCTCGTCCACCTATGCGGTCAACCGTGACGGCACGGGCCTGAGGCCCCTCACGCCCGTGGAGGCGCGCACCCTCGACGTCCCGCCGAGCGGTCGCCACGATCGCGCCCGCACGCGCGTCCTGGCCGCCGAAGGCGGCGACATCGTCGTCTACGACGCGGAAACCGGCGCGCGACGCTTGCTGACGCGCACGGCGGCGGCCGAGAGCGCGCCGCGGTGGGCCCGCAACGACACGGCCGTGACCTTCATGCGCGACGGCAACCTCTTCATCGTCTCGTTGGACGGCGCCGGGCCGATTCCGTTTGCCCAGTTGACCGACATCGTCGTGCCGGACGCCGCGGCGCCTCAAGCCGCGGCGGCCCCGGGCGGCCGCGGGGGCCGCGGCGCGGAAGGTGGGCGCGGAGCAGGCGGCGGCCGCGGAGCAGAGACCGAGGTCCAGCGTCTGCTGCGCGAGCAGGAGCGAGGCCTGATCGACTTCATTCGCCGGCAGGCGGAGGAGCGCGAGTCGGGCCGCGGCGGCGGCCGCGGCGGCGACGCCGGCGGCCTCCCGGTCCCGCCACCCATCGCGCGATTGACGCTCGACACGCGCCAGTCACTGGTCGATCTCCAGCTCTCGAGCGACGAGCGCTACGTGTGGGTCAGCGTCACCGAGCGGCCGGAGGGCACGGCGCGCGGGCAGGACACGCCCAGCTACGTCACCGAGTCGGCCTACCCGGAGATGATCTCCGGCCGGCCCAATGTCGGCGACGTGCAGCCGCGCCGGCTCCTGGCCATCCTCGATCTGAAGGAGAACAAGCACGTCTGGGCCGACGGGTCCAGGTTCGCCGGTCACGAGCGCAAGGTGAAGCCGTCCGATGCGGACAGAGCGCGCCTTCTCAACTGGAGCTCGCCAGACTTCTCCCCGGACGGATCGAAGGTGGTCGTCACCGTGCGGCCGCTGGACAACAAGGACCGGTGGTACGTCACGGTCGATCCCGCCTCGGGTACAGCCACGGTCCTCGACCACCTGCACGACGAGGCGTGGACGCGGGAACCCGGCGTGACGAATCCCGGCGGCGGCCTGGCCTGGCTGCCCGACAGCAAGACGTTCCTGTTCCTGTCCGAGAAGACCGGGTATCTGCACCTCTACGCGCTGGACGTCACGGCGGGGCCGGGATCGGCCCGCGCGCTCACCTCGGGCGCCTGGGAGGTGACGAACGCGCAGCTCTCGATCGATCGCCGGACGGTCTTCCTGCAGACGAATGACGTCCACCCCGGCGAGCGGCACTTCTACACGATGTCGGCGGACGGCGGGCCGCGGACGCGGATTACCAAGGAGACGGGCGCGCACGACGTCACGGTGTCGCCCGACGAACGCTCGCTCGCGGTCGTGTACTCCTACAGCACGAAACCGCCCGAGCTCTTCCTGATGCCGCTCCTGGCCGGCGCGACGCCGGTCCGGGTGACGACGAGCCCGTCGGACGAGTGGTCGGCCTTCAAGTGGATCGACCCGAAGGTGATCACCTACAAGGCCCGTGACGGCGTCGAGGTACACGCGCGGCTCTACACGCCGGAGATGGTCGGCGCCCGGCGTGACCCGCGGCGCCCGGCGGTCATCTTCGTGCACGGCGCCGGGTACCTGCAGAACGCGCACCGCTACTGGTCCACCTATTACCGCGAGTACATGTTTCACAACCTCCTGGCCGCCCGAGGCTACGTGGTGCTCGACCCCGACTACCGGGCGAGCGCCGGCTACGGCCGCGACTGGCGGACCGCCATCTACCGGCACATGGGCGGCAAGGACCTCGAGGACGTCGTCGACGGCGCGACGTTCCTGGTGCAGACCGAGAAGGTGGATCCCAGACGACTCGGGGTGTACGGCGGGAGCTACGGCGGCTTCATCACGCTCATGGCGATGTTCACGACGCCGGACGTCTTCGCCGCCGGGGCCGCGCTCCGGCCCGTCACCGACTGGTCGCACTACAACCACGGCTACACGTCGAACATCCTGAATGTGCCCCAGATCGACTTCGAGGCCTACCGGCGCAGCTCGCCGATCTTCTTTGCCGAAGGCCTCAGGGGACGGCTGCTCATCTGCCACGGCATGGTCGACACGAACGTCTTCTTTCAGGACTCGGTGCGGCTCGTCCAGCGCCTGATCGAGCTGCGCAAGGAGAACTGGGAAATCGCCCCGTACCCGGTCGAAAACCACGGGTTTACCGAGGAGACGAGCTGGGCGGACGAGTACAAGCGCATTCTGAAAATGTTTGAGGAGACGCTCAGGAAGTGACGCGTGTTAATGGGGCAATGGGGCAATGGGGCAATGGGGCAATGGGGCAATGGGGCAATGGGGCAATGCGGCAATGCGGCAATGCGGCAATGCGGCAATGCGGCAATGGGGCAATGAGCTAATGGATGTCCTGGCCCTGTTTCGCGAGTCCGGCGCCCTCCTTGACGGCCACTTCCGCCTGTCGTCCGGCCTGCACAGCGCCGGCTACCTGCAGTGCGCGCTGGTCCTGCAGCACCCGCGCCATGCGGAGGTGCTGGGCCGCGCCCTGGCCGGTTCCGTCGGTGCCTCCGAGGCCAGTGTCGTGCTGTCGCCCGCCGTCGGCGGCCTGGTGATCGGCCATGAGGTGGCGCGCGCCCTCGGCGTGCGCGCCATCTTTGCCGAGCGCGAGAACGGCCGGATGACGCTGCGCCGCGGCTTCTCGCTCGCGGCCGCCGATCGGGTTGTCGTCATCGAGGACGTCGTGACCACCGGGCTGTCCACGCGCGAGACGATGGACGTGGCCCGCGCGAGCGGGGCGACGGTCGTCGCTGCGGGCGCGATTATCGACCGGAGCGGCGGCCAGTCTCAGGTCGGCGTGCCGTTTGCGGCGCTCGCGACGCTGGCGCTCCCGACCTACAACCCCGAAGCGTGTCCTCTCTGCGGCGCCGGCGTCCCCGTCTACGCGCCAGGCTCGCGCAACGCCTAAATTTAGTGCGTGGTCCGGCTCGTCGCGGCCGGGCCTGGAGCACGACACGCCGTCGGCAAGCGCGGTCGCCGGTCAGCGTCGGTCCGGACGATTCCCGGCCGGGGCAAGCGGCGCGACGTAGTGGCGCCTCGCGCGAACGACGAGCTTCGGGTCGGCGAGCTTGACGGCCAGTTCGTGCACCTTGCCGTCCAGCGTCTTCGGCGCGAACCCCAGCAGATACATGTAGTGCAGCTCTTTCATGATGTCGGTGAACAGCCGGTTGACGTCGTCGGCCGGCGTGAGCTGCAGGCGCCCGCCGCCCGTCTCCGACGCCAGCTCGTGCACGAGCTGCGGCCCGCGCGTCCAGCGCGGGTCGTCGACTCTCAGGAAGTCGGACAGGGGCGAGGCGTCGGAGAGTTCGAGGGCGTGGTGGAACGCGCAGGGGAACGAGGCCCCGGCCGGCCGGGCTGGAGGGCGGCGCCCCATCGGCGCGCCGAACGACATGACCCGCTCCGGCGGCGCCTGGAGCGCGTAACGCGGTCGGAATTGGACGGCGTACACCATCACGTCCTCCGCGTAGATGCGATGCAGAATCGGCCCCCAGCCGGTCTTGCTCGCCGTATCGCACCCGTCAGTGAACACCATCACGACGCGGCGGCCCGATTCAGACGCGAGCGCCGTGACCGCCTCGTCGATGGCATCGAACAGGCGCGTGGGCTTGCTGAAGGGCAGATCCTGACGCAGCCAGGTCAGCAGCCGGTCGCGATCCGCCGTGAACGCGTCGTTGAACGCAACCCGGATGCTGAAGATGCCCGCCTTGGCCTTGTCGTCCGGGCGGAGGCGGATCACGAACTGCTCGGCTGCCATCAGCGCGAGGTCGATAACGGGCATCATGCTCGCGCTCACGTCCACCAGGACGACGGCGCGGATCGGCTGCAGGCCGCTCGAGAAGTTCGTGATGTCCTGTTTCTTGCCGTTGTCGTAGACGGTGAAGTCGTCGCGGGTGAGTGAGGTGACGAGCGACTGGTACGGGTCGAACACCGTGACCGGCACGGCGACGGTCTCGAGACGCCCGCGGAAGACCGGCGGCTGCTGCTGCGGGTCCTGGGCTGGCGCCATCGCCAGGGCCACGAGGAGGAGCGCCGCCGCCCGGAGGGGGGCCATGACGAAGAGCTTATACAATCTGCCCTTCGCCGTTCGACGTTTTCGGCCCCTGACGCCCGGCACGCTGCATGCGCACGCTCAAACTCACGCTCGCTTACGACGGGACGAATTACGTCGGCTGGCAGCGCCAGGACAACGGCGTGTCGATTCAGGAGGTGCTGGAAGACGCGTTTCGCACCCTCGTCGGCGGCGAGGCGCCGACCCTGGCCGGGGCGAGCCGGACCGATGCCGGCGTGCACGCGCGAGGGCAGGTGGCCAGCGTCAGCGCGACCCTCGATCTCTCGCCCATTTCGGTCCAACGGGCCCTGAACGTCCGGCTGCCCGCCGACATTCGCGTGCTGGCCGTGGAAGAGGCGCCGCCGGGCTTTCATGCCCGGGCGTTCTCGGTCGCCAAGACGTACCGGTACCGCATCGCGACGGGCGCCGTGCTGTCGCCGTTCGATCGGCTCTTCGTCTGGCACCACCCGATCCCGAAGGACGTCGCCAGGATGCGCCACGCCGCCGATGCGCTCGTCGGCCGGCATGATTTCGCGTCGTTCCAGGCCGCCGGCACCGCCGTGATCGCGACCGTGCGGACGATTCACCGGCTGGCGGTCGTCGAGGCGGCCGATGAGATCGTGATCGACATCGAAGGCGATGGCTTCTTGCGCCACATGGTCCGCGCGATCGCGGGCACGCTCGCCGAGATCGGGACGGGCACGCGGCCCGCCGACGGCATGCCGGCGATCCTCGGCGCCCGCGACCGCCGGGCCGCCGGCACGACCGCGCCGGCCTGCGGGCTCACGCTGATGGCCGTCCGGTACTGATGCTAAGATCCCTATTCGCTCCATGGGCCTGTCTGACGTGCTTGCCGCGGTCGCGCCGGGATCGCCCGAGGAGGTCCTGGCCCAGGGCATCGATTTCGACCGTCTGCCGCGACATATCGCCATCATCATGGACGGCAACGGCCGCTGGGCGGCGGGCCGGCGGCTGCCGCGCGTCGAAGGCCACCGCGCGGGGATCGATGCCGTGCGCGACACGGTCGAGACGTCGGCGCGACTCGGTGTGGGCGTCCTCACGCTGTACGCGTTCTCCGTCGAGAACTGGAAGCGCCCGGACGCGGAGATCGCCGCGCTCATGGGCCTGCTTCGCCAGTACCTGCGGCTCGAGCTGAACACGCTGCTTCGCAACAACATCCGGTTCCGCGTCATCGGCCAGCCGGAGCGGTTGAACCGCGACATCCGCGACGAGCTGGCCCGCGCCGAGCGGCGCACGGCGGCGAACACGGGTATGCAGTTCAACATCGCCCTGTCGTACGGCGGCCGGGCCGAAATCGTCGACGCCGCGCGGCGGGCGATCCGCCAGGGTGTGAGCGCCGACGCGCTCGACGAGCCGACGTTCGCGTCCATGCTCTACACGGCAGGCCAGCCCGATCCGGATCTGCTGATTCGCACGAGCGGAGAGCTCAGGGTGAGCAACTTCCTGCTCTGGCAGATCGCCTATGCCGAGATCTGGGTCACGGACGCCCTCTGGCCCGACTTCCGCGCGCGGCACCTCTTCGAGGCCGTCCTGGATTATCAGAAACGCGAGCGCCGGTACGGCGCGATCGCCGCCGAGGCCGTGGGCGCCGGGAAAGAGTAGCGGGCGCGATCCATGGTGCGCGTCGCGAGCGCCGCCGTCCTGGTGGCGCTGCTGGCTCTGACGATCTGGTGGCTGCCGTCCTGGGCGACGGTCGTCCTGGCCGCGCTGGCGGCGCTTGTGGCCGGCGAGGAGCTGGCGGGTCTCGCGCGCCGCACCGGGGCCGACGTGCCGAGATCGTGGGCGGGCGTGTCGGCCGCCGTCACCGCATCGGCCTTCGGCGTGGCGGGCACGGCGCTCCATGGAGACGCCGGCCTCGTCGGCGTCGTCCTGCTCGCCGTCGCCGTCGCCGCCGGCGCGATGGCGCTGGCCACGAGTCCCCCGGGTCCGAACGCGCTGGCGCGGCCCGCGGTGGTCGTGCTGGCCGCCGTCTATGTTGGCGCGCCGCTCGGAGCGGCCGCCTGGGTGCGCGTCGCCGGTGGGCCCGGGCCGCTCACGTGGCTGCTCGCCGTTATCGCCATCAGCGATTCCGCGCAGTTCTACACGGGCCGCTGGCTCGGCCGGCGCCAGCTCGCTCCCGTCGTCAGCCCGGCCAAGACGGTCGAGGGCGCGCTGGGCGGTCTGGCCGCGGCGGCGGCTGCCGGCGCCGGGCTCGCCGGCTGGTGGCTGCCGGCCGTCGGCCCCGCCGAAGGCGCGGGCCTCGCCCTGCTCGTGAGCTGGTTCGGGATGGCGGGCGATCTCTTCCAGTCGATCCTCAAGCGAAGCGCCGGCGTCAAGGACAGCTCGGCGATCATCCCCGGCCACGGCGGCGTGCTCGATCGCGTCGACGCCTACCTGTTCGCCGCGCCGGTGTTCTATGCCTTCGTGAGGTTCGCTGCGTGAAGCGGGTGGCCATCCTGGGCTCGACCGGATCGATCGGGCGCAGCGCGCTGGCCGTCGTGGATGCCCACGCCGGCCGGCTCGAGGTCGTGGCGCTGGCCGCCGGCGAGAACGTCGCGCTCCTGGCGGACCAGATTGCCGCGTATCGGCCGGAGGTCGTCGGCGTCGCGACGCTTGCGGCGCGCGAAGAGCTTCAGGCGCGCCTCGACGACCGGGCCACGCCGCGGATGCTCGCCGGCGCGGAGGGCCTCGTCGCGGTGGCGACCCACCCGAATGCCGACATCGTGCTCTGCGCCTCGTCGGGCACGGCGGCGCTCGAGGCCGTGCTGGCCGCCATCGACGCCGGCACGGCCGTCGCGCTCGCCAACAAGGAAGTGCTCGTGATGGCGGGCGCGCTCATGGTCGGGGCCGCCCGGCGGCGAGACGTCGCCATCCTGCCGGTCGACAGCGAACACAACGCCATCCATCAGTGCCTGCACGGTCGCGCGCGCGATGAAGTGCGCCGCGTCATCCTGACGGCGTCGGGCGGCCCGTTCCGCCAGCTCGCGCCCGACGCGCTCGCGCGCGTCACGCCGCAGGACGCGTTGCGCCACCCGACCTGGCAGATGGGCCGCAAAATCACGATCGATTCCGCCACGCTCATGAACAAGGGACTCGAGGTGATCGAGGCGCACTGGCTCTTCGACCTGCCGGCCAGCGACATCGACGTCGTCATTCACCCGCAGTCGATCGTGCACTCGATGGTGGAGCTCGTCGACGGATCGGTCATCGCCCAGCTCGGCGTGACCGACATGCGGCTGCCCATCCAGTACGCGCTGTCGTACCCGGAGCGCTGGGCGGCGCCGCTCGCGCCGCTCGATATCGGCAAGCTGGGATCGCTCGAGTTTGCGCCGCCGGACTTCGAGCGGTTCCCGTGCCTCGGCCTGGCCTACGACGCGCTCGAGCACGGGGGCGCGTGGCCGATCGTCCTGAACGCGGCCAACGAAATCGCGGTTGAGGCGTTTCTGAACGGCCGGCTGCCGTTTGCCGGCATCCCGCGGACGATCGAGTGGGCGCTCGCGGCGGCCGACCGCGAGACCGGGCCGCTCGGCTCGCTCGCCGACGTCCGCCGCGTGGACGCGTGGGCCCGGGCGTTTTCGGCCGAAACAATCCGTACGCTACCATCGTCGTAAGGTCTGCATGTCGATTCCCGGCGTCCTCAATGCCATCTGGCCGTTTCTGCTCGTCCTGGGCGTGCTGGTGTTCGTGCACGAGCTGGGGCACTTCCTGGTCGCGCGCTGGCATGGCGTGCGCGTGATCACGTTCTCGCTGGGCTTCGGGCCGAAGATCGTGAAGTTCCTGCGGGGAGGCACGGAGTACTGCATCAGCGCCGTACCGTTGGGCGGCTACGTGCGGCTCGCGGGCGAGACGGTGCAGGACGAGGCCACGGGGGCGCCCGACGAGTTCTTGTCCCAGAGCAGATGGGTGCGGTTTCAGGTGTACCTCGCCGGCCCGGCCATGAACGTCCTGCTCGCCATTCTCGTGCTGGCGCTGGTGCGCGCGCGGGGCGCCGACGTGCCGGTGTACGTCCACGCGCCCGCGGTCATCGGATCGGTCGCGGCCGCGAGCGCGGCGGATCGGGCCGGCATCCGGCCGGGCGACCGCATCGTCGCGATCGAGGGGCAGCCCATTCCGAGCTGGCAGGCCCTGAACATGGCCGTCCTGCCGCGCCCCAACCGCGAGCTGGTCGTGAGCGTCGAGCGCGACGCGGAACGCCGCGACTTGCGGATCGTGCCGACGGCTGAGACGAAGTTCCGCGTGGGATCGCTCGGCGTCGGTCCGGTCCTGCGGCCGGAAGTGCTGCAGGTCCAGCCGGGCCGGCCCGGTGAGCAAGGCGGCCTCCGGCGGGGCGACGTCCTCGTCCGCGTCGACGGCCGCGCCGGCCTCAGCCGAGAGGAGATTGTCGCGCAGATCCGCAGCACGGGACCGAAGCCGATCATCTTCGGCATCGAACGTGACGGCCTGGCGCGGGACGTAACCGTCGTGCCCGAGGGCCGGGAAGGTGCCAGCACGATTGGCGTGTTCCTCGCGCCCTACGAAGTCGAGCACGTCGATCCCACGCTCCTTGAAGCGTTCCGGATCAGCCTGCGGGAGAACTGGGACTACACCGTCCAGATCGGGCAGACCCTTGGCGGGATCTTCACGCGCTCCACGCCGGTCGATCAGCTCGTGGGCCCGCTCGGGATCGCCGAGCTGTCGGCGACGGCCGCCCGCATCAGCTGGATCTACCTCTTCGAGCTCATGGCCACCATCAGCCTGAGCCTTGGCCTGCTCAACCTGCTGCCGGTGCCCGTGCTCGACGGCGGCCACATCGCCATTCTCGGCCTCGAGGGTCTCTTCCGCCGCAACATGAGCGTCCGCGTCAAGGAACGCATCCTGCTGGCGGGCGCCGCGCTCATCGTGGTCCTGATGGTCACGGTGATCTTCAACGACGTCGCCCGCCTGATGCGCTGAGGTTGGAGCGGCGCCGGTCAGCGCGCCCTCGCCAGCTCGACCTCCGCGCCGATGTAGCCGAACGACGGCCAGTCCGGGCCGGCCACGATCTGCTCGAACAGGCGTCGCGCCTCCGCCGCCCGCCCGTTGTACAGGTGCCAGGCGCCGACGCCGTACCGAGCGGCGGATCCGCTCGCGCCCTCGCCGGCCGCCTTGAGCACCTGGTCGGCCGATCGCTCGCCCTTATAGAGGAGCAGGAGCGCCTGATAGCTGCCGTTCTCGATGACGTCCAGATCGGCGCGAATCGGCGCGAGCACGCCGGCGGCGTCGTCCGCGCGGCCGGCGCGACGAAGCGTCGTGTACAGCCAGTGGCTCGCGCTCACGAGGTTGTCGGGATTCCGGCCGACGTCGCGCGTCGTGCGCCACGCCGGAATGGCGCGCCCGTAGTCGCCCGAGAGGTAATAGGCGAGGGCCAGGTGATACCAGATGTTCGACTGCAGCGTGCTCGTCGGAACGTTGCGGGCGTTCGGCTGCCCGTCAGGCTCGACCTCGTCCGGCCTGCCCTTGACGAGCGCCGCCGCGCGCTCGAGATCGGCGATGGCACGCGGGAACTCCCGCACCGTGATGTAGCGATGGCCCCGGTGCCGGAGGAACCTCGCGTCGTCCGCGTGCCGGGCCAGGCCGTCGGTGTAGATCGCGATCGCCTCTCGAAATCGACCGAGATAGGCCGTGCGACGACCCACCCAGATGTGGGCGTCGGCATTGGACCGGTCCTTGTCCCAGAGGGATCGCGCCTCGGCCAGGTCCTTCTCCATCCGCGCGCGCGCCTCGGCCGCAATCGGCGGGGCGAAGAGCGGCTTGCCGAGGAGCGACGTCGCCTCCGGCGTCTGAAGGGACGGCGCGGCGAATGCCAGGCCCGAGGCGACGGTCACGAGGGCGGCGACGGCGATCTTCATTTGACCCGTCTCAGAACCGGGTACGTCTTCGCGTCCTTGAGGAACTCATCCAGATAGTTCCAGTTCGTCAACCCGTCGTCGGAGGTCGGCGCCAGGAGGGAGAAGGCGAGCCGCGCGAGCGGCTGTGTCATCGGCACGGCCCAGGCGCCGGCAGGCACGCCGGTCGTCGCCGGCTGCCAGGCGCCCTCGAGCCGCCGCGGCTGATGGGGGCCCATTTCCCCACCGGCCTGGCTCGTCGTGTTGCCGGTAATCGCGAACGCCTCCACGCCGGTGACGGGCTTGGCCACCTGGCGCAACTGGATGCCGTGACGGCGCAGCAGTTCCAGCGCGCGCGTCGCGTCGGCCGGCACGTAGAACTCGGCCGGCACGAGTTCGGTCAGCGTCGGCTCGAACCAGAGTCGGTCGATCATCTTCTCGGCCCTGACCACGTCGCGGCGGCGGTTCATCATCAGTCCGTTCACCGGATTCGGGTCGTCTTCCACCTCGCCCATGAGGATCTCGATGAGCCCGCCCGACTTCTTCTGCGCGCGCGTGGCCAGTTCCTGGCCGACGATGACCTCGCGGTCGGCGGAGAGGACGGCGTCCTTCAGCGTCCCGGCGTGCTGGTGGGCGAACGCCAGCGCCTCCTCCATGAAGTAGTTCGTGGCCTTGATCCGGTCCTCGAACGTCGCGTACGAGTACGCCTCGCTCAGGAGCGCAAAGCGATTGCGAAGGCCGACGTAGTTGTTGTGGAACCGCGGCACGTGCTCGAACGTGCCCCACGCGCGGGGACCGGCGGGGGCCGGGTCAGCCGGCGGCGGTGGAGGCGGCGGAGCCGCGCCTCCCGCGCGGCCGCCCGCTCCCGCGGCGCCGCCTCCGGCGCGGCCGCCCGCGCCGGCTCGGCCGCCGCGGCCCGCGCCACCTTCGACGTTGCCGTAATAGAACATGTCCCACCGATGCTTCGCCTTGACCTGCTTCGTCACGAACGGGAACCACTCGTCCTTCATGATGCGCATGATGGCGTCGCTCGTGTTCGGGTGGAGTGGCGGCGAGTAGGTCAGGTAGTAGGCGTGGTTCGATCCGTTCGAGGTGTGAAGGTCGAAGCCGACGTGCGGGTCGTAGTCCACCCAGAGCCCGGCCGTGGCCTTGCCTTCAGGCGTGTCGAGCTTCATGAAGTCGCGGTTGAGGTTCATGTTCTGCGCCTGGTTCCGCGTGCCCATGCCCCAGATCGGCCCGTGCTGGCGCCCGCGGTTCGTCAGCGAGAAACGCTCGTTGCCGTCGGCGTTGTAGATCGGCGAGATCAGAAAGACCATCGACTGGAGCCAGTCCGCATGCTGGCCGAGCGCGAACTCCCGGAGCAGAATCTGCGCCGCCTCCTTGCCTTCCACCTCGCCGGCGTGAACGTTGGCCTGGATATGCACCCGAAGCCTGCCCGTCGCGCGCACGGCCGCGGGGCCGGGGTCCTTGAGGCCGGTGCCGACGACGGCGAGCGGCATGTCGCGGCCTTCGAAGGTCGTGCCGTACGTCGTGTAGAAGATCACCGGCGACAGCGAGGCCGCCGCCTTCATGAGCTGCACGACGCTCTCGTAGTTCGAGGTGGCCTTGAAGCCCGTCGCTTCGGCCGTCGTGACGAGGAGCGCCGGCGGTGCCTGGCGACTCTGGCCGGTCGCCGTCAGAATGCTGACAAGGCCGAGGACCAGGGCGGGCGTGACTCTCGGGGACATGCGGGCACCTCGGCCGGAATCCTATCACCGGGCTCCCGACGCGCTCCGGTCCCGCCCGGCCGGCCCCCGCTGCGTCTGGCGAACCCGCCCACCCCCTGGCCCCCCTGCCAAGAGGCCTGCCGTACGCGAAACGTACCCGGATATAATTCCGCGTCCACCGTGACCAGCCCGGGCCCCCTGCGGTTCAAGATCGCGGACGAAGCGGCGGAATTCGAGCAGATCTTCCGGCTCGGATACGACACGTTCGTCGAGGAAATCCCCCAGCACGCGCCCAACAGCCACCGCCGCCACGTGGACCGGTTCCACGACCAGAACACCTACGTCATCGCGCACCAGGACGGTCAGGTGGTGGGCATGATCGCGCTCCGGGGCGACCGTCCGTTTTCGCTCGACGAGAAGCTTGGCAGCGTGGACCGGTACCTGCCGCCGGGACGGCGCATCTGCGAGCTGCGCCTCCTGGCCGTGCGTCCCGACTACCGGCGCGGCGTGGTGTTCAAGAAGCTCGTGGATACCGTCGTCCGCGAGGGTCGATCCCGCGGTTTCGACCTGGCCATTATTTCGGGCACGCTGCGTCAGGCCAAACTCTACCGGAACCTGGGCTTCACGCCGTTCGGGCCCCGGGTGGGCACGGACGACGCCCCCTTCCAGCCGATGTACATCACGTTCGAAGAGTTCCTCGACACGGCGCCCGCGCTGGCCGGGGAGCCGGCGAGCTTTCTGCCCGGCCCCGTGCCGCTCGCCGACAACGTCCGTGCGGCGTTCGAGCGGGTGCCCGCCTACCACCGCGATGTCCGGTTCCGGGAGGAGTTCAGCCGCACGCGCGCGCGGCTGTCCGCGCTCGTCGGCGCCCCGAACGTTCAGATCCTGCTTGGGTCGGGCACGCTCGCCAACGACGCCGTCGCCGGCCAGATCTCGCTCCTCGACGCGCCCGGCATCGTGGCGAGCAACGGCGAGTTCGGCGAACGGCTGATCGACCAGGCCCGGCGGATGCGGTTGGTGCACGTGCCCGTCCAGTTTGGCTGGGGCGAGCCTCTCGACATGGATCGCATCGGACGGGCGGCCGAGTCGGCGCGGGCGGGATGGCTGTGGGCCGTCGCGTGCGAGACCTCGACGGGGATGCTGAACGACGTCGGCGCGCTCAAGGCGTTGTCACGCGCGCGCGGGCTGGCGCTCTGCCTCGACTGCGTCAGCGCCATCGGCGCCGTGCCCCTCGACTTGTCGAACGTCTTTCTGGCCTCGGGCGCGAGCGGCAAGGCGCTGGCGTCGTTTCCGGGCCTGTCGTTCGTGTTTCATGCCGAGCCGGTCGCGCCGCAGCCGTCCCGGCTGCCGCGCTACCTCGACCTCGGGTATTACCGGGAAAAGTGCGGCATTCCGTTCACGCACTCGTCGAACCTCATTGCCGCGCTGGACGCGGCGCTCGAGCGCTTCGACACGACCGCGCCGTTCGAGGAAATCGCGGGCCACTCGGTCTGGCTGCGGGCGCGTCTCGGCGAGATCGGGCTGCCCACCCTCGTCCCGGACCGCCAGGCGACGCCGGCCGTCGTCACGATCCCCTTCGACGCCATCGGGAGCGCCTCGGAGGTCGGCGACGCCTTGCAGCGCCGCGGCCTGCTGGTCGCCTACCAGAGCGAGTACCTCGTGCGCCGGAACTGGCTGCAGATCGGCCTCATGGGCCGCGTGCTGACCGAGCAGCTCGATCGGCTGGTCCACGTGCTGGCGCGGGTCGTCGCCCGCGAGCGCAACCTGCGCCCGACGGCCGCAGATCTTCCCGTCCGGGATTGACCCGTCCGCCGTGCCAGCAGGTGGCCGCGTCCGCTGGGTGAGGGGCGCCACGGCGCTGGCCGCCGTGTTCGCCGTCAAGCTGGCCGTGCTGTTCAGCCTGGGCCAGCATCCGCTGCTCCTGCCCGCGGGCGATCTGGACGGCGCGTATTACTACCATCTGGCCGGTCGTGTCGCAGCGGGCGACGTATGGCTGCTCGATGCCGCCAGCTTCTTCGGGCAGCCGCCGCCGGCCTTCTTCCTGTCTCCTCTCTACGTCTACGTCCTTGCGGCCGGACTGACGATCGGCCAGGGGTCGATCGAGACGGCCCGCTTCCTGCAGATCCTGCTGGGCACGGCCGGCGTGGGGCTGATGGCGCTCACCGCGCGCCGGTGGTTCGGCTCCGCGGCGGGCTGGTGGACGGGACTCGTCGCCGCGGGCTTTGGCCTCTTCACCTTCTACGAGATTCTGATCCTGCAGGCGTCCCTTGACCCGTTCCTGTCGGCCCTCGACCTGTACCTGATCACGAGGGCCGCGCAGGCTGCCGGCGCCGAGGGCGACGGGGCGCGGCGGGCGGTCGCGTGGTGGGCGGGCGCGGGCGCGGCGCTGGGTCTGCACGCCCTCAACCGGCCCAATATGATCGTGGTGGCGGCCGGCGTCGCCGTTCTCGTGGTCGCGGCCGGGGTCCTTCGAGCGCGCCGTACGGCGTTCCGGCCGATCGCGCATGCCGCGGTGCTTCTGGCCGCCGCCGCGTTGGCGATCGCACCGGCGACCGTTCGCAACTACAGGGCGACAGGACACTTCGTGCCGATCTCGTCGCACGGCGGCCTGAACCTGCTGATTGGGAACGGACCCGAAGCCGACGGCACCTTCGTGTCGGTGCTGGGCATTGACCCCAGCATCCGCGGTCAGTGGCTCGACTCGCCGCGCGTCGTCCGCGAGGCGCTCGGACGCGACGTCGCCGAGCTCGAGGTATCGGCGTACTTCCGCGACCGTGCCTTTGACTGGATGCGGGACCACCCCGGCGCCGCGCTGCGGCTCCTCGCGACCAAGGCCTGGTACGCCGTGTCAGCCGGGTTCCTCACGCTCAACCACAGCTATCCGTTTTTTGCGCGCGACCTGGCCGGCCCGCTCGGCTGGCTCGTCGTGGGGCCGGCGCTCATCGTGCCGCTCGGGTGCGTCGGGCTGGTCGTCGCCAGGCCCAGGCGGGCGGGCTACGGCATCTGGGTGGCCTACGTGCCGCTCGCGATGCTGTCCGTCGTCGTGTTCTTCGTCGCGGCGCGGTACCGCCTGCCGTTCCAGGTGGCGTGTTGCATCGGCGCCGGTGCGGCCGTGGCGTGGGCCGCGGAACGGGTGCGCGCGAGGGATTGGACGGGCGTGGCGTGGTTCGGAGCGGCCGTCGGCCTCGCCGCGGTGCCCGTGCTGTGGCCGACGGGCCTGAACGACGGGCGCGGTGAGGAACAGGCGCGGATGGGCCGCCACGAGATCCAGTCGGACCGTCTGGCCGAGGGCGAGGCGTGGATCGCCAGGGCCATCGAGCGGCACGCCTTTCCCGGCGTCGTCCACCTTCGCGCAGGGCAGATCTACGAGCTGCGCGGCCTGCAGGGCCCGGCCATCGGTCACTATCGCAAGGCACTGGCCATCGACGCCGACCAGCTGGCCGTACGGTTCGCGCTCGGCCGGGCGCTCTATCAGGATCGACGGTTCGAGGAGGCGGTGGCCGAGCTCGAGCGCGCGCGAAGCGGGCGGCAGGCGGACGCGGCCACGCGGATCCTCGTGCTCGCCCTCTCGCGCCTCGGCCGGACGGCCGACGCCAATGCGGCCGTTCGAGCGCTCGATCCCGCGCGATGGGACGCCGAGACGGCGCGCGAATTCGCCGTGAGCCTTGCCGACGTCGGGCGCGTGGACCTCAGCGCGACGGCCTGGCAGCGCGCGGCCGAGACCACCAACGACGCCCGCGACTACGAGCGGCTCGGCCTGACCTGGGCGCTCCTCGGCCGCCACCCGGACGCCGTCGCGGCGTTCTCGCAGGCGGTGGCGCGCGATCCGAAGTCCGCCACCATCCGTTTGAACTACGCCGTCGCGTTCGCGTCGGTCGGTCGCCTGGCCGACGCGCGCCGCGAGGCCGAGAACGCCCTGAAGCTCAACCCGGGCTACGAGCGCGCCAGAGAGTTCATCAGGTCGATCTCCAGGTAGGACGGTGTAACATGCCGAACCCTGCAGCGGATCACCGGACCATGGCACTCGTTGGCGCGCATGTGCTGCTCTACACGTCAAAGCCCGAAGACGTCCGGGCCATCTTCCGCATCGTCGGCAGGCCGCGGAACGAGGGCTGGGGCATCTCGGTCGAGATGGCACTCCCCGGAGGGCTGCGCGTGATGCTGTACGAGCCTCACCATGCCATGGCGATCGCGCCGCGACGGTCCCGACGGCTGTCTCGTTCGAGAGGAGGTACCCATGGCTGATGTCAACGCTGCGCTGGCCGGCAGCCGGGCGGCGCTCGAAGAGATGGTCACCGCCGCGGCCTCGTGCGCGGCCTCGTGGACGGTGCCCCGCGCGCCGGGCAAGTGGTCACCCAGCCAGCTCACGGAGCACGTCGCGCGCGCGCTCGAGGAGTCGGCCCAGGTCGTGGCCGGCCGACCGTCGAAGTTTCCGACCTTCCCGTCCTTCGTGCGGCCCCTCGTTCGCGGCCTGTTTTTCAACCGCGTGTTGAAGAAAGGCGCCTTTCCGAAGGCCAGGACGACCCGGCCCTTCGATCCCGACACCGGGCCGGCCTCGCCCGCCGACGCGAAAGAGCGCCTGGAAGCGGCCCATGCGCGGTTCGACGAGGCCTGCCGCGCGCGCGACCGGGACGGGGGCAAGGTCCAGAGCACGATCTTCGGGGGGGTGTCGGTGGCCGACTACGTCCGATTCCAGGAGCTCCACACTCGCAACCACCGCCGGCAGCTGCCGGCTTGAGGTATCCGCCATGACATGCCCTGTCTGCAGGAAGGCGATGGCGTCGCTCGGCCAGATTCCCGTTCGCGTCGGCGGTACGTCGGGCGGATGGCACCTGCTCTTCGGCCACCTCGCCGATATGGGGGAAGAGGTCATGCCGCTGGACGTCTTTCGCTGCAGCGCCTGCAAGCGCGTCGAGTTCTTCGATCTCGACCTCAGCCTGCCGGAAACCTGAGCGGCAGCGACGAGGGCCGGCTGGACCGGGCGGAGTCCGGGGTCTCGCTTGACTCGGTCCGGCGACTCGTCCAGGATCACTCTAACTCGTTCTGTTTGGCCCGCTTGAGGGAGACCTGATGCGCGTTCGACGCCTCGGCCGGCCGGCCGGCCTCGTGATGCTTCTGGGTGTGAGTGCCGTCTGGATGGGCGCGCTCACGCTGCGGGCGAGCGCCCGCGACGCCCGCCTGCAGGATCCGTCGCGCTCGCCGGCGGTAGCCGCCCAGACAGGCCCCGACGAGCTGGCGCGGCAGGCCTACGCGATCTTCAAGCAGCACTGCTTCGAGTGCCACGGCGAGGCCCGGGAGAGCGGTCTCGATCTGCGCACCGACGCCGGACTCCAGAAGGGCGGTCGCGGCGGAAAGGTCGTCGTGCCGCACAAGCCGGCCGAGAGCCGGCTGTATCAGGCCGTCATGCACGACGGCGAGCTGCAGATGCCCGACGGCAAGGATCAGCTGCCGGCCTCGGACCGCGACGTCATCCGTCGCTGGATCGAAGCGGGCGCGTCGCTTGCCGGCGTGCCCGAGGCCAGAGACGACGTGGACGAAGATGCCGCGCTCCTCGCGCGGCGCGAGGAACGGCCCATCACGCCCGAGGAGCGGGAGTACTGGGCCTACAAGATCCCTGTGCGCCCGGCGGTGCCGGCGGTGTCTCGGCCCGGGTGGACATCGAATCCCATTGACGCGTTCGTGCTGTCCACCTTGGAGGCGAAGGGGCTGCGGCCCGCGCCGCCGGCCGACGCCCGCGCGCTCGTCCGGCGGCTCTACCTCGACGTGCTCGGCCTGCCGCCCTCGCCCGAGGAGGTGGAGGCGTTCGTCGCGGACCCGGCCGCCGATCGGTGGCCGCGGCTCGTCGATCGCGTCCTCGCGTCGCCCCACTACGGCGAGCGCTGGGCGCGGCACTGGATGGATCTGGTGCGTTACGCGGACTCGGGCGGCTTCGAGTTCGACGTGGACCGGCCGGAGATGTACCGGTACCGCGACTACCTCGTCGATGCCTTCAATCGCGACAAGCCGTACGACCTGTTCGTCCGCGAGCAATTAGCCGGCGACGAGTACGCGCGCGATCGGGCCGACAAGGCCGGCCGCGACGAGGCGATGATCGCAACGGGCTTTCTGCGGCTGGGGCCGGAAGGCGGCGGCGGCCGGCTCGAAGCGCTCGACGACCTGGTGACGACGACCACGCTCACGTTTCTCGGGGTGACGGTCGGGTGCGCGCGCTGCCACAACCACAAGTTCGATCCCATTCCGCAGAAGGACTACTACCAGATGCAGGCGGTGTTCTTCTCGACGCGAGACGTGGAGTATCCGCTCGTCTCGCAGGAGGAGGTGGACCGCAACCGCAAGGAGACGCAGCGGCTCGACGCGCTGATCAAGCCCATCCGGGACCGGAAGACGCAGCTCGAAAGGCCGTACCACCAGCAGATTATCGACCGCGAGGTCGCCAAGCTGCCCGACTACATGCAGGTGGCGTGGAAGACGCCGGCGGCCCGGCGGACGGAGGGGCAGCGCCTGAACGTCATCCAGATTGAGAGCACGCTGGCCATCGACTCCCTGCGCAAGCTCGTGACCGAGGCGGACGTGGTCGCGCTCATGCCGCCTGACGTCAAGGCGCAGCACGCCGCGCTTAAGGCGGAGATCGAGGCGCTCGATCGCCAGAAGCCGCGCCGCGCGCCCTCGGCGCGCGCGATTGGCGAGCGCGGTCGCGCGCCGCAGCCTTCGTACTTCCTGCACCGCGGCAGCCCGGACGCGCGCGGCACGCTCATGACGCCGGGCGTCCTCTCGGTGACCCGCACGAGCGACTGGACGTTCCCCGAAGCGCCGCCGGACGCGGCGTCCAGCTACCGCCGCCGCGGCTTCGCCGAGTGGATCGTGTCGTCCGAGAATCCGCTGACGGCCCGCGTAATGGTCAACCGGCTGTGGCAGCACCACTTCGGCGAAGGCATCGTGCGGACGCCGAGCAACTTCGGCCGGATGGGCGAGCCGGCGACACACCCGGCGCTCCTCGACTGGCTGGCCGTGGTGTTCGTGGAGCAGGGCTGGAGCCTCAAGCGGATGCACCGGCTGATGCTCACGTCGGCGGCCTACCAGATGGCGAGCGCCGACATGCCCGCCAACATGGCCATCGACCCGGAGAACCGGCTGCTCTGGCGGATGCCGCGCATCCGGCTCGACGCGGAGACCATCCGCGACGCCATCCTGGCCGTGTCCGGCACGCTCGACCGCACGACGGGCGGGCCCGCGATCTTTCCGTACATCGACCCGGATCTGTTCGAGAAGAGCTCCCGGCGCGACTGGAAGGGCGTGGCCGACAGCGACCCGTCCACCTGGCGCCGCAGCCTGTACGTCTTCTCGAAGCGCAGCATCCGATACCCGATGTTCGAGACGTTCGACCAGCCCAACCTCGTGAACTCCACCGACCGCCGGAACCGCACGACGATTGCGACGCAGGCGTTGATTCTGATGAACAACCCGATGGTGCGGTTCCAGGCGGGGCGGTTCGCCGAGCGCGTCCGTCGCGAAGCCGGCGCCGATCCGGCCCGCCAGGTCGCCCGCGCGATCGAGCTGGCGCTCGGCCGGCCGGCCGACGCCGTGGAGCGGCGTCGCGGCCTCGAGTTCGTGCGGACCGGCGGCCCCGACGGCCTCGCCGAGTTCTGCCACGTGCTCCTGAATTTGAATGAGTTCGTGTACAGGCCCTAGCCTAGCTGAGTCCCGCGTTAATGGGGCAATGGGGCAATGGGGCAATGGGGCAATGAGAATGCGGCAATGGGGCAATGGGGCAATGAGAATGCGGCAATGGGGCAATGCGGCAAGTGGGGCCGCGGCAACGGGGCAATGAAGACGATGCACCATCACCATCACGGCTGCGGACACGTCGAGAAGCTCCTCTACTCGCGCCGGGAGTTGCTCGGCCGGCTCGGCGGCGGCCTCGCGGGGCTGGCGTTTGCCGACCTGCTCGCGGCCAACGGCCTGGCGGCCGTCGCCGCCGCCCAGCAGACCGCGCTCAGCCCGCTCGCGCCCAGGCCGCAGATGCTCCAGGCCAAGGCCAAGGCGGTCATCTCCATCTTCTGCTATGGCGGCGTGAGCCAGATCGACACCTTCGACCCGAAGCCCGACCTCGTCAAGTGGCAGGGCGAGACCATGAAGAACGTCGGGGAGGTGCGGACGGTGATGGGCAACCCCGGGGGGCTGATGCCGTCGCCGTGGACGTTCAAGAAGTACGGCCAGTCGGGCATGGACGTCTCGGAGCTCTTCCCGCACATGGCGCAGCACGTCGACGACATCGCGCTCGTTCGGTCGATGTACGGCGTCAGCCCGGCCCACGGCCCGGCGCTCTTCCAGATGAACACGGGCAGCATCCTGGCCGGCCATCCGAGCGTCGGGAGCTGGGTGACCTACGGACTCGGCAGCGAGAGCCAGAACCTGCCCGGCTTCATCGTCTTCACAGACCACCGCGGGGGGCCGATCAACGGGCCGCCCAACTGGGCCAACGGGTATCTGCCGGCGGCGTACCAGGGCACGCAGTTTCGCGACACGGGCACCCCGATCGTCGATCTCAAGCCGCCGGAAGACCGCACGGCGGACGAACAGCAGCGCTGGCTGCGCATGCTGCACGAGCTGAACGAGAAGTACGGCGACCTGAACCCGCTCGACACGGAGCTGTCGGCGCGCGTCTTCTCCTACGAGCTGGCGTTCCGGATGCAGACGCACGCGCCCGAGGCGATCGACATCAGCCGGGAATCGGCGGCCACGAAGAAGCTCTACGGCGTGGGCGAGGAGCCGACGGACTACTTCGGGCGGCAGGCGCTCATGGCGCGCCGCCTGGTCGAGCGCGGCGTGCGCTACGTGCAGATCTTCTCAGGCGGCGGCAACTTCGAGCCGAGCTGGGACGCGCACTGGGATCTCAAGGGCAATCACGGCCTGCACTGTGCGGAAACCGATAAGCCGCTCGCCGGGCTCATCAAGGACCTGAAGAGCCGCGGCCTCTTCGACTCGACGCTCCTCGTCTGGCACGGCGAGTTCGGCCGGCTGCCGATCTCGGAGCGCATGGACGGACGCGACCACAACAACAAGGGCTTCAGCGTCTGGCTGGCCGGCGGCGGCGTGAAGGGCGGCACGATCGTCGGGGCCACGGACGAGTACGGCTACCGCGCCGTCGAGAACCCGAAGTCGATCTACGAGCTGCACGCGACGATCCTGCACCTCGTCGGGCTGGACCACGAGAAGCTGACCTACCGGTTCAACGGCCGCGACATGCGGCTGACCGACGTCCACGGCAAGGTGATCACGGAAATCCTGGCGTAGCCGGCGCGCGTCATCGCACTTTCGGCGCGATGCCGATGCGCTTGGGCCCGCTCTGCCGCGCGAACTGGATGTGCCCGAGGACGCGCCGCGCGGCCGGATCGATCGCCGCGACCGCGTCCGAATACCACAGGCTCACGAACACGACCCGGCCGTCCGGCCGCGCCGCAAACCAGTGCGGGAAGTGTCCGACCGGAATCTGGTGAATCTCGGTCATGTCCGACAGCCGCACGATTCGGATGAGGTCGTGCACGTCGTCGGTGACCCAGAGCTCCGATTCGTCCGGCGACAGGTGGAGGTCGTGCGTGAAGGTGTCGACGTACGGTCGCGGAATGCTGTCGGGACGCGTCGCGAGTTCCACGCGCCGCGTGACGCCCTTCTCGACGTCGACCACCACGAAGCCGATGAGGTTCGACAGCGCGACGTACAGCGTGCGGCCGTCGCGCGTGGGCCGGAGCGGCCGCACGCCGTCGGCGGTCGCCAGCGTGTACAGCAGCTCCTGCCTGGCCGGATCGATGACGGCAATCGAGCGGCCGAACTGCGCGCCGACGAACACGCGTGTGCCGTCGGCCGAGAGATACGCGTCGTGCGGACCCTTGTCGAACGGGATCTTCTTCAGGAGCCTGAGCGGCTGGAGTTGCACCACCGCGACGGCGTCTTCGCCCCGCATCGGCACGTAGGCCAGCCGGCCGTCCTTCGTGACGGCCATCTGGTTCGGATCCTTCCCGATGTGGATCTGGTCGACGACGGCGCCCTGGCGGACGTCGACGACCTGGAAGTTGCCCGTGCGGTCGCTGGCCAGATAGACCTTCGATCCGTCCGGCGAAAACGCCAGCCCGTGCAGCTTGGGGTCCGTCGTGATGCGGCGGATTTCCGTGAAGGTGTACGGATCCGCTTCGACCAGCTGGTCGATGTCGCCGAGTGTGATCCAGAGGGTGACGTCGGCTGGCTGAAGGGGGCCCGGCGTCGTGAGCCAGCCGGCCGCGAGGACGGCGACGAGGAGCCTGAGCGCGAGCGGCATGGACGGCCTCCTGACTGGCGGGCGTCCGGCGTCGCGTTGGAGCCGCCCGCCCGGCCGTCCCGGCTTGGTAGTATCTCGCCATTACGGGGGAGGACGAATCGCCTTCCGGCGCAGCGGTGAGCGGCGGGAACCCAGCGCATGGGACTCAATTCCGGCGATCGGCTCGGTCCGTACCAGGTCCTTGGCGCGATTGGCGCCGGCGGCATGGGCGAGGTCTACCGGGGCCGGGACGGCCGTCTCGATCGCGATGTCGCGCTCAAGGTGCTGCCCGACGCGGTGGCGCGCGACCCCGAGCGGCTCGCGCGCTTCGAGCGCGAAGCCAAGACGCTCGCGGCGCTGAGCCACCCGAACATTGCGCAGATCTACGGCCTCGAAGAGGGCGCCGTTCCGACGGGCGGCGGCACCCCCGTGCGCGCGCTCGCCATGGAATACATCGATGGCGAGGATCTCTCGGCGCGGATCGGGCGCGGTCCCGTCCCGGTCGACGAGGCGCTCGAGATTGCCGGCCAGGTGGCGCTCGCGCTTGAGGCCGCGCACGAGTTCGGCATCGTGCATCGGGACCTGAAGCCGTCCAACATCCGGATTCGCGAGGACGGCACGGTGAAGGTGCTCGACTTCGGGCTGGCCAAGGCGCTCACGCCGCCGCGGCGGCGCCAGCCGCGACGCGGCCGTGGGCCGCCTGGGCGGTGGCGGCTGCCATGGCCGCGGTCGCCGGTGCGCTGGCTGTCGCCTCCTTTCGTAACCTGCCCGCGCCGCCGGGGCCCGTGACGTTTCAGATTCCGCCGCCCCCCGCGCAGGTGTTCCAGGGCAGCATGGCCGTCGCGCCCGACGGGCAGAGCGTGGGGTTTGTGGCGAGGGGCGAGGACGGGGTCTCCAGCGTGTGGGTCCGGAAGATGGACGCGCTCGAGGCCCGCCCGGTTGCCGGCACCGACGGGGCCACGTCGGTGTTCTGGTCGCCCGACGCGCGGTCGGTGGGGTTCGTCGTCGGCCGAGTGATGCGGCGCGTGCGGCCGGGTTCTTCTCGGCGGCCGGCGGCGTGGTGGCGTACCGCACCGGCCCCAGGGCCGCCGGAGGGACCACGTCGCAACTGACCTGGCTCGACCGCGCGGGGAAGCCTCTGGGAGTGGTCGGGAATCGTGACGTCTACGACGCCATTGCGCTCTCGCCGGACGGGACCCGGGCCGCCGTGGTCCTGGCCGCGCTCTCCGACGCGGGCCTTGGCAACGTCGACATCTGGGTCGTCGACCTCGCACGCGGTGTGCCGTATCGACTGACCACCGAGCCGACCGTCGAACGGGCACCGCTCTGGTCCCCGACCGGCGATCGCCTCGCCTTTTCTTCCGTTCGCGGAGGCATCGCCGACTTGTACGTCAGACCGTCGAGCGGATCCGGGGAGGACGCCTTGCTGGCCAAGTCCACCCAGGGCAAGAGTCCCACGGGCTGGTCGCGTGACGGACGCTTTCTCCTCTTGACCTCGAACGACCCCACGACGGCCGCTGACATCTGGCTGCTGCCCCTCGGGGGCGATCGAACGCCCGTGCCGCTCATCCAGACGCCCTTCGCGGAGGACGAGGCCTCGTTCTCGCCCGACATGCGGTGGATCGCCTACACGTCGAATCGATCCGGCCGATCCGAGATCTACGTGCAGCCCTTCGACAGAGCAGCGCCGGGATCGACAGCCGGCGCGGCCACGCTCATCTCGAAGGACGGCGGCCAGCGGGCGCGATGGCGGCAGGACGGCCGGGAGATCGTGTTCCAGGCGCCTGACGGCGCGATCATGGCCGTCGATCTCACGTATGACGGCGCGATTCACCCCGGCACGCCGACGCCGCTCTTCACGCCGGCCGGCCCTTACTGGGACGTCACGGCTGATGCCCGGCGCTTCCTGGTCACCGTGCCGCCGGCCGAGGCCGGCCGATCGCCGATTACGGTGATGCTGAACTGGAAGTAGCCGGCCGCGGCCCGTTCCGCGTCCCGGCTTGGTAGTATCTCGCCACACGCGGGAGGAGAGGCCATGCGCGCACACAGGACGAAGGCTCTGGTCGTGGCGACGGTCGTTGCCCTGCTGGCCCTGGCCGCTGGCCTGCCGGCCGATCAGGGTGCCGGCCGGCGGTTCGGGTTTGACGACTTCTCGCGCGTCAAGCGGGTGAGCGACCCGCAGTTTTCGCCCGACGGCGCGGCAATCGCCTACGTCGTCTCGACCCCGGACCTCGACGAGAACCGCCACGTCGCGTCGCTCCATCGGGTGGACGTCGCGACGGGCCGAGGCGAGCTTCTCGTCGACGGGGACAAGCACATAGCCGTGTCGTTTCCGCGGTGGGCGCCGGACGGGCGGTCCATCGCTTTCCTCGCGACCGTGCCGACGGGCGGGCAGAGCCGCGCGCAGATCTTTTCGGTCCCGAGCCGGGGAGGCAAGCCGAAGCAGCTGACGTCGGCGCCGGCCGGCGTCCAGCAGATGGCCTGGTCGCCCGACAGCCGGACGATCGGGTTTGCGACGGCCGACGTGCCCGAGCCGCGTCCGGGCTATCAGCGCTGGAACGACTCGTTCGAGGTGCAGCCGAACTTTCATCTCTTCATGACCGCGCCGGTGCCGCCGACGCACGTCTGGATCGTCCCGGCGGCGGGCGGGTCGTCCAGGCGGCTGACGTCGGGCGCCTGGACGCTGCCTGTCACGCGGCCGCCGGGCGCGCCCTCGTCGATGATCACGTGGACGCCGGACGGCCAGGCGATCGTGTTTGCGCGGACGGGCGGCGGCGCGGCCGGCGGCCTCCACGCCGTCGCCGTGTCGGACGCGGCCGTGCGCTCGCTCGCGGTGACCGGCACGTTCCCGCAGTATTCGCCGGCGGGCGACCGGCTCCTGTACCTCTCGGGCAGCGGGGCCTGGATCGCGCCGGCCGCCGGCGGCGACGGCCGCGGGCTCACGCAGGCCATCGACCGCGGCATCGCGCGCGCCCTCTGGATGCCCGACGGCCGATCGATCGTCGTCGGCGGGAACGACACCGAGCGCGTCTCCATCTGGCAGCAGCCGCTCGAGGGCGCGGCGCGCCGGATCGACACGGGCGGCGTCAGCCCCAACTCCTCGTACTTCGTGGACATGGCCGTCGGCCGCACCGGGGCGATCGCCTTGGCCGGGACGTCGCCCACGCGGCCGGCCGAGCTGTACTACCTGGCCTCGCCGGATGCGCCCGTGAAGCGCCTGACCGACGTCAACCGCGCGGTTGCCGAGCTCCCCCTCGGGCGGGCCGAGATGGTGTCCTACACCTTCGAGAAGTTCGACCAGAACGGCGTGCTCGTCCACCCGCCTGATTTCGATCCGTCGAAGAAGTACCCGCTGGTGCTCGTGATTCACGGCGGGCCGCGCGCCGCGTCGCTCCTCACGTTCGACGCCCGCGCGCAGATCATGGCGGCCAGGGGCTGGCTGGTCTTCTCGCCCAACTACCGCGGCAGCGACAACCTGGGCCGCCAGTTTCAGGGCGCCATTGCGAACGACGCCGGTGCCGGGCCGGGCCGCGACGTCATGGCGGGCATCGACGTCCTGAAGCAGCGCGGCATCGTGGACGACTCGCGCATGGCCGTCTCGGGATGGTCGTACGGCGGCTACATGACGACGTGGCTTCTCGGCAATTACCCGACGGCCTGGAAGGCGGGCGTCGCCGGCGCCGCCGTGACCGACCGGCTGGATCAGCAGAGCTTCAGCGACGGCGCCGGGCGCGGCAACGCCTGGATCAACGCCGAGGTCATGGCGCGCGAGCGCGAGCAGTCGCCGATCACCTACTCGGGCAAGATCAAGGCGCCGACGCTGATCCTCGCCAACACGGGCGACTACCGCGTGCCCACCACGCAGTCCTACAAGCTGTTCCACGCGCTCCGGGCCGCCGGCGTCACGACGCAGTTCGTGGCCTACCCGATCAACGCCCACAACGCCAGCGATCCGGTGCGGCAGCGGGACGTCCTGGAACGGTGGGTCGGCTGGTTCGAGCGCCACCTGAACGACGTGCCTGTGTCCGGCGGAACCCGGAGGCACTGACCCGGGCCGCCGCCACGCACGACCGCGAGATCCCTGATCGGTAGCCCCCGGGTGGCCGTCGGATGGCTGACGACCGCCACAGCGGGGTATGCTGTTCCGCTTCGCGTCCAGTTCGATCGGGGGGACCCCCACGTGCTGTCTGGGATGGTCGGTCATTATCGGATTGTGTCGACCGTCGGCACGGGCGGAATGGGCACCGTCTACCGGGCCCTCGACACGCGCCTGAACCGGCCGGTGGCGCTGAAGGCGATCGCCGATCGCCGGCGGGACGACGTCACGGCCCTCGAGCGGCTGCGCCGTGAAGCGTTGGCCGCGGCCGGTCTCGATCATCCCTACATCTGCAAGGTGTACGAGCTGGTCGAAACGGACACCCAGACGCTCATCGCGATGGAGTTCGTCGAGGGCGAGACGCTGGCCGCCCGGCTCCGGCGGGGTCCGCTCCCGGTCGCCGACGCGGTGCACCTGGCCGGCGAGATTGCCGAGGGCCTCGCCAACGCGCACCAGCATGGCCTGGTTCATCGGGACATCAAGCCCGCGAACATCATGATCACGCCCCACGGGCACGTGAAGCTGCTCGACTTCGGGCTCGCGCGCGCGGCCGCTCCGCCGGGCAGCCCGACACAGACGGGCAGCGGTGAGGCCATGCGGCACGCGGGCACGCCGCCCTACATGTCGCCCGAGCAGGTGCTCGGTCAGCCGGTGTCGCCGTCCTCCGATCTGTTCTCGTTTGGCGTCGTGCTCTACGAGAGTCTCACCGGGCGCCAGCCGTTCGACGACGCCGATGCCTACGGGCTGGCGCATCACATCGTCTCCACGCCGCCGAAGGCGCTCGAGGCTGCCGCGCCCCACGTCCCGACCGCGCTCGCGAAGCTCGTCGCGCGGTGCCTGGCCAAGCGGCCGGCCGATCGGCCGGACTCGGCTGGCGCCGTCGCAGAAGAGCTCCGGCGCCTGCAGATCCCGGCGGCGCCGGCGAGCAAGGTGCGCGCCGTCGCGGTGGCTGCGATTCTGGTGGCGGTCGCGGCGGCGGCGGTCGCGTGGGCCGTCCGCGAATGGCGCGCCGGCGACCGCGTCATCGCGCTCAGCGAGCAGCAGGTCTTCGTCGGGTGGCCGAGCGAGGAGTCCGAAAGCCGCTTTTCGCCGGATGGACGGCTGGTGTCGTTTCTGTCCGAGTCGGCGGGCGGCGAGCGCCGGCTCTTCGTACAGGCGGTCGCGGGCGGCGCGGCGCAGCAGGTGGTCGTGCCGGAGGGCGAGGTCCTGAGCCACGCCTGGTCGCCCGACGGCGCCGAACTCGCGTGTGCCGTCCGGCTTCGCGGCAGCATCGTCGTCTCGGTCGTACCCGCGCCGTTCGGCGGCGCCGCGCGCGCGCTGCCCGACGTCAAAGGGCCGTTCGAGACGCTCCGTCTGGTGCGCTGGGCCGGTGCCGACCTGTACCTCGAGACCCAGGAGACCGGAGATCGGCATGTCGTCCTGAAACGCCTGAACATCTCGACGGGGGTCCTCGGAGACGTGAGCACCGCCTGGGCGGTTCCCGGCACGCTTCGCGGCGTCGACGTCACACCGGACGGCCGGCGCGTGGCCTACGCCATGCTCCTGGACGGACAGGAAGACCTCTGGGCCGCCGCGATCGATGGCTCGGCGCCGAAGCAGCTGACGAACGACGCCTTTTTCAACCGCTTTCCAGTGTGGACGAACGACGACCGCACCGTGCTGTATCAGTCCAATCGCAGCGGCCAGGTGGACGTGTGGGGCGTCACCGCCTCGAGCGGTCGATCGTGGCAGATCACGTCGAGTCAGACCGAGGAACGACCCGACTCGGTGTCGGCCGACGGATCGATCTTGACCTACGAGCAGTACTCGAGCACGGCCAACCTCTGGATGCTCGATGTGTCGACAAGAGACGCCGTGCAGCTGTCCGCTGGTGCGCTCAGCGACTACTCGGCCTCGACTGCCGGCGCGGGCGGGACGGTCGTCTTCCAACGCGGCGCGTCGGTCGGCGCGGCACAACTCATGGTCGGAATCCTGAGCGGGTCGGCGTTCCGGTCTCCTCCCGAGGCGCTCGTCACGGGCTTCTCGCCGAAGGTGTCGCCCGACGGCCGGTGGCTGGCCTATCTGGCGACGCCGGCCGGCTCGCGCCTCCCGTCGCTCCACGTGATGAACCTCGCGACAGGCCAGGACGCCGTCGTGTCAAAGGACGTGAGAAACCCCGGCTACTCGCTCGTGCCGCCCGTGGACTGGGCCGAGCAGACGTTTGCGTGGAGCGCTGACAGCGGCGAGCTCTGGTTCATCGAACGCACGCCCGCCGGTCCCGCCCTGCGGCGGTACCGTCACGCCGGTGGCGTGGACAAGGAGGTCCGCGCCCAGGTGAAGGCCCCCGGAACCATGCGCGACATCTATCCGTCCCCCGACGGGCGGCGCGTGGCCTATGTGAAGGTCCTGCCCGGGCCCCAGGGTGGTCCGGTCAGCGAGCTGCACGTCGTCGATCTTGCGTCCGGCGGCGACCGAACCGCGTACGCCTCGGCCGGAGGCGGCCTGGCGTGGCTGTGCCGGGGCTGGACGGCCGGGGGCCGGTCCGTCATTCTCGTCAGGCGAACGGCAGCGGCACGCGATCTGGCGGAGCGGCTCGAGGTGTTCGAGGTGAGCGTCGGGCGCCGCGCGCCGGCGGCGCCGCTGATCATCGAACGCGGCTTCGTGCAGACGCTGCGCGTCGATCCGGACGCGCGGGTGATCTACGTGACGCGGTCCGACGCGGGCGTTCACAATCTCTACAGCGTGCCGCTTGACGGCCGTGCGCCCCGGCCGCTCTCCAGCAACCAGATGACGGGCATCTCGTTCTCGGGTGTCGTCCGCGCGGCGGGCGGCGACCTCATCTTCACGCGGGACGAACGCAAGCGGGACATCTACATCAGCCGAATCGACCGGTAGGTCGCGCACTACCAGCCAAGGAGCAACTGTCATGGACCTCGACCCCACCGCCTACAAGATCCTCGCCATCCGCTGGTACGCCTCGAAGATCGAAACGCTCGCGCTGGAGGCATCGATGACGATGAGCCAGGACAAGCCGGCCGGCTACAACTTCGATCGCGTGCGGGACGTCCTGCGGCACGCCGTCGCCGCCTTGGTGAACCTCAAGGTGTCGAGCGCGCTGATTCAGTGCGACCCTCCACTGGTGCCGTGCGAGGGTTTCTGCGTGGACGACTGCCCGAAGCCCGCCCCGGCGTCTGGCGGGCCCGCGCAGGCCAGGCGGTCGTGACTCCGCGTCCGGTCGGCTCTGTAGGGACTCGAGTCGCTGCGCCGTCACCTCGGGACCGCCGTACGCAACAAGGGGCGGGCCCTCCGGGCCCGCCCCTTGTGCGTGTGTGTGACGTCCGCCGGCCTTACCAGGTGAAGCGCGTGCCGATCTGCATTGTGCGCGCGGAGCCCGGCAGCCCGGCCTGCCAGCTGGCGAGCGTCGTGCTGCCGACGCCGAGCGTCGGCAGCCAGGTGACGCGATTCAGGACGTTGAACACGTCGACGCTGAGCTCGTAGGTCACGCGGCTCGTGATGGCCACGCGCTTGCGGAGGCTCAGGTCGAAGTTCGCCACGACCGGTCCGGTGACGACGAGTTCGCGGACGCCGCAGTCGCCGTAGCCGTTCGCGATCGCCTCGAGGCAGTCGGGGCCGTTGGCCGGCGCGAAGTACCGGCCGCTCGGCGGCCCGAGCGCGCCGTAGCCCGTGGGCGACGTCGCGCTGGTGCTGTACGCCTTGATCGTCTCGTCGATGATGTCCTGCGGCCAGCCGTAGACGATCTGGTTGTTGTTCGCGGCCGGCAGGATCCGCAGCTTGAACAGCCTCTGCACGTCGGCGTGGGTCATGCCGACGACGCGGACGTTGCCCAGGTCGAACAGCCGCCCGCTCTGGATGCGGGTCGTGCCGCTCACCTGCCAGCCGTTGATGACCCGGTCCATCACCGGCCCGACGCCGTTGAGGAACCGGCGGCCCTGCCCGAAGGGCAGCTCGTAGACGCCCGTGGCCTTGAAGCCGTGCGAGACGTCGCCTTCGCCACCCGTGACTCGGGTCAGGATGCGCGGCACCCGGAACGAGTAGTGCGACGAGTCGAAGGCCCGGCTGAGTGTGTAGTTCGCGTCGAACTGCAGGCCGCCCGACAGACGGCGCCGGAAGAGCAGTTGCAGGCCGTTGTACTTCGTGAACCCCCGGTTGCCGGTGGCGTTGGCGCCGCCCAGCATGTCAGGGTTCGCGCGGAAGAAGTTCGCCGGCAGCCCGGCGGCGATGGCGTTGGCCTGCCGCGTCGGATCGCCCGCGAGACCGCTCGTCGAGCTCGTGCCGGCCGGCGTGAACGGGTTGGCGCCGTACAGGCCGAGCGGGTTGATGAAGCTCGAGCTGGTCCAGCTCGACGACGTGTACCTCGCCGGATCGGCCGCCTGCGACGCCGGCACCGCGCTGAAGAACGCGAGGTAGATCGGCAAGGGCGACGTCCCGGTGCCCGGCCCGCGGTAGGCGAATGAGCAGGCGGGGTTGCCCGTCGTGCCGCAGCCCTGCGCGATGTGCGCCTGCAGGTTGGCCTGGGCGAGCCGGAACTCGTTCAGGAAGCCGTTCTCGATGATGTTCGACTCGTTGTAGTTGAACGTCTCCCACTGCTCGCGGCTGCGCGTGCCGACGTAGCGGATCTCCACCGCCGACAACTGGCCCAGCGCGCGCTGGAAGCCGACCGTCCACGTATCCGAGTACGGCACCTGCAGGTTCGGGTCGAAGATGTTCACGCTCCCCGTCGCCGTCTGATTGCTCAGCGGGTACTCGGGCGCGGCCAGCAGGCACCCTGTCGGCTTCGGCGCCGGCAGCGGCGGGCACGTGTTGGGCGGACCGAGGTAGCCGTTGCGGAAGAGGAGCGGCACGGTCAGGTTGCCGTTGGCCGTGCTGCGGGTCCCGGTGATCGTCAGCCCGGGGTTGCCCCCGAACCGTCCCGTGAAGTCGTTCATGCCGCGCCGATCGTAGGCGCGCGTGTAGCCGGCCGAGATCGACGACGTGCCCGTCGTGCCGAGCAGGAACCGCCGCCAGCCGCTCGAGGCGCTCGGCGTCCAGTTGACGCCGACGGTGGGCGCGATGTTGTCCCAGTCGGTGTTGTACGCCTTCACGCCCTTCCCGAGGTTCTGGTACGTGGGCTTCGCGCCGGTCATTACCCCCGGCCGGAAGAGGTTGCAGGCCGCCGACGTGGGGTTGCTCAGGTCGCACCCCGGCACGTAGCCGGACACGCCCCAGAGGTCGTCGAGCGTGGCCGTCGAGTAGCTGCTGTTCAGCGCGTAGAAGGGCAGCTGCAGGGCGTAGCGCACGCCCACGTTGACGGACAGATTGGGACGCGCGCGCCAGTTGTCCTGCACGAACAGATCCACCTGCCGCAGGCGCCCTTCGGCGCGGCTGTCGCCCAGGTAGACGTACTGGCCCGTCGTGGGGTGGATGCGCGCCGTCGCGCCGATCTGCGTCACGCGGCCCGTGAGCACGGCGTAGAGCGCCGCGGCGTTGTTGCGGTCCGTGGCGCTGCTGCCGGGGAAGTTGGACGCCACGAACATCGCGAGCGCCGGGTCCCCGGTCTGCGTGCCGAACGAGATCGACGCCGCCGACCGCAGGCCGTACGTGTCGAGCCAGACGTCGTACTGGCCGAACTCGCCGCCGAGGCTCAGGCTGTGCGATCCCATCAGCCAGCTCAGCGTATCGGACACGTTCAGCGTCGTCGCGTTACGGCCGCTCGGCGTGATCGCCACGCCGGCGTTCGTGATCCCGAGCGCCGCACTGATGCCCAGCGTGAAGCCGCCCTGGTTGGCGAGCGATCCCGTGAGCATGTCGGGGTTGTAGTACGGGGCAAACTGCACCGGCGCGCCCGAGTAGGCCACCCGCACCTCGTTGACCAGATTCTGGTTGAGCGTGGATCGCAGCGCGCCCGTGTACGCCTCGCGCCACGAGCCCTGCGTGCCGAACTGCGGGAAGTTCGGCCACGTCGGCTGGCGCGAATTCGTCGTGTCGTACCCCTTGTCGGTGAACCGCTGCCGGTACCACGTCCCGGACACGCGGTGCTGCGTGGTCACGTTGTAGTCGATGCGCACGGTCGGGTAGTAGACCGGGGCGCCGACCCTCTGCTGGAACGAGTACCGCTCGGTGTTCAGGCTGCCGGTGATTTCCGACAGCACGCCGGGCGCCACGGCCGCGTTCCGGATGTCCTGAAGGAGCCTCTGGACGATGGGATCGGGCGTCGCGATGTGGCCGTTGGCCGCGGCCAGGGCGTACAGGTTGATGCCGCCCGCCGGGCCGCCCGGGTACCGGAAGATGCCGTTCTGCGCGTCCACCAGCAGCAGGTTCGAGTTCGTCGTGATCGTGCTCGGCTGGCGCGTCTGCTCGAAGTTGACGAAGAAGAACAGCTTCCCATGTCCGTCGTACACGCCCGGAATCACGACCGGGCCGCCCTGGCGGACACCGGGCTGATTCAGCTTGAGCGGACCCTTCGGCAGTCCACGCACCTTGTTGGCGTACGTGTTCGAGTTGAGCTTGTCGCTCTGGAAGAAGTGGTAGCCGCTGCCGCTGAACGTGTTGGCGCCCGAGCGCGTCGTGAACCGGATCTGGACGCCGCCCTGGCCGCTGGCATCGGCGCCCTGCGCGGCCGACGTCACCGACACCTCCTCGATGGCGTCGAGCCGCGGGCTGACGATCGCGAAGAACCCGTCGGTCGTCTTGAGCGTGTTGTCCTGGATGTTCACGCCGTCGAGCGTGATGCTGATCGAGCTCTGCGGCAGGCCGTTGATGGTCGAGTTGCGCACCGTGCTGGCCGTCTGCACGCCGGGCAGGAACTGCGTGAAGTCCAGCGCGCTCCGCGAGCTGACCGGCAGGCTCAGAATCGACTTGGTGTTGATGGTTGTCGAGACGGCGGCCGACTGGGTCTGAATGACCTCGGTCGCGCCCTGCACCACCACGGTTTCCGTCAGCCCGCCCACCTCGAGGACGGCACGGACCGTGGCGGGCACGCCCGCTGTGACAATGACTCCCTTCAGGACCGCCTGCTTGAACCCCTGCAGCGTCACCGTGACCGTATACCGGCCCACGTTGAGCGCCGGAACGGTGAAGGCCCCATTCGATCCTGAAAAGGTGTTGAACTCCACGCCCGTGGTTTCGCTCGTGACAGTCACGGACGCGCCTGGAACGAAGCCGCCATCGGTGTCGACAACGACGCCGACGATAGACGACGTGGCGGTGCCTTGCGCGAGAGCTGACGAAGCGACCAGCGCCGGCAGGACCGCTGCCAGCGCGAGGTACAGACACATCCTTCTCATGTATCCCCCCAACGAGGCTTCCGACTTCCCGGTTGATAGAGGGCCTTACTATAGGTATCCGGGGTGGGCGGCGTCAAGGAAACGCCCGGCCCGAGCCCCCGGCCCCCGGGGGGCCCGACCGGCCCTACCGGAGGGCCGCCGCCCCGGCAATCGCGCACTGGGCGTCCTGCGGCCCCGTGACGCCGCTCACCCCGACTGCGCCGACGAGCTGGCCGCCGCTCACCAGGGGCACGCCCCCTTCGAGCGGCATGAACCCCTCGATGGGCAGGAGCGCCGTGCGGCCGCCCCGGGTCACTTCTTCCTCGAGGCCTTTCGTCTCTCCCTGGAAGAACACGGCCGTCCGTGCCTTGCGGATGGCGATGTCGATGGCCACGAGCTTGGCGCCGTCCATCCGCTGGAACAACACCAGGTGACCCGCGTCGTCCACGACGGCGATGGACACGTTCCAGTTGTTGCGGCGCGCTTCGGCTTCGGCGGCCGCGGCCACGCGGCGCGCGGCGTCCAGCGTGAGCACACGCTTGGTGGGCAGCTGCAGCGCCGCGGCGGATGCGAGGGCGGTCGAGGCGACAAGCACGGCGAGGATCGATCGCATCACGGCAGCACTCCTGAAAAAGGCGCCGACAGCGCGGCGGAAGCCTACTACCATGATCCGTCATGCGCAAGGTGCGATGGGGCGTCGTCGGTGTGGCCAAGATCGCGGTGGAGCAGGTGATTCCGGCGATGCGGCAGACGGCGCGCGGCGAGGTCGTCGCGATCGCCTCGCGCGACCTCGGCCGGGCGCGGGCGGCGGCGGCCCGGCTCGGGCTGCCGAAGGCCTACGGGTCCTACGACGCGCTCCTCGCCGATCCGGAGATCGACGCCGTCTACAACCCGCTGCCCAACCATCTGCACGTACCGCTCTCCGTCGAGGCGGCCGAGCGCGGCAAGCACGTCCTCTGCGAGAAACCGATTGGCCTGTCGGCCGTGGAGGTCGAGCGGCTGATCGAAGTCCGCGACCGCACGGACGTGAAGATCCAGGAGGCCTTCATGGTCGTGACCCACCCGCAGTGGCTGCGGGCGATCGACTTCTGCCGGTCGGGCCGGATTGGCGAGGTGCAGGCCTACCTCGGCGCGTTCAGCTACTTCAACGACGATCCCGCCAATATTCGCAACGTCCCGGCCTACGGCGGCGGCGGCCTGATGGACATCGGCTGCTACCTGGTGACGACGTCGCGCCTGGTCTTCGGCGAGCTGCCGGTCCGGGTCGCCTGCCTCATCGAGCGCGACCCCGCCTCGGGCGTCGACGTCGTCACCTCGATCCTCCTGGACTATCCGTCGGGCCACGCCGCCGGCGTCTGCAGCACGCGGATGGTGCCGTACCAGCGCGTCCAGATTCTCGGCACGCGCGGCCGGATCGAGATCGAGATCCCGTTCAACGCCCCGCCGGACCGCCCCTGCCGCATCTTCGTGGACGACGGCCGCGACGTCTTCGGGACGGGCATCGAGACGATCGCGATGCCGACCTGCGATCAGTACGCCATCCAGGGCGATCGCTTCTCGCAGGCGATCCAGGACGGCACGGACCTCGCGTGGCCCCTCGAACGCTCGCTCGAAAACATGCGCGTCATCGACGCGCTCTTTCGCGCGGCAGGGGGGGGAGGGTGGGAGGCGGTGGGTTCCTCTCGCCGTCCTCCGGCCCCGAAGGACCGGAGGACGCAGGACTCAGGACCGAGGACCTCTTAGAAGTCGAACAGGAACGACATCAACAGCCGCCGTGGCGACGCGTACGCCTGCGGCTTGCCGAAGTTCGGGTTCGGCTGCGTCGTCGGCTGGGCCGCCGTGTACGCGTCGGTCCAGCACGGCAGGCAGTCAGCCGGCGGCGTCCCGATGACCGTCTGGTTGCGCGGGTTCAGGAACTTCTGGCGATCGGCGAAGAGCACCGTTTCCTGGTTGAAGAGGTTCAGGATGCGGAGCTCGAGCCTGGCCGTCCGGCGGCTGTCGACCGGGATGCCGTACTTGACGAGCAGGTCCGTGTTCAGCCACATCGGATTCCGGTTCGTGCCGACCGGCTCGAGCAGCCGCAGCAGGGTCGCGCCGCTGCCCCACGGGAAGCCGCGCGCCTCCCACGGCGTGCCGCTCTGCGCGCGCACGTACGTGCCCAGACTCAGGTTCTCGATCCACTCGGGCATCCAGGTCGCGAGCACCTTGAAGACATGCGGACGGTCCTGGCTGAGGACGCCCTGGCGGAACGTGTCGGCGGCAAACGACCCGGGTCCGTCGTTGATGAGCGACGACGTGTTGAAGACGGCGGCGCCGCCGAGCCCGCCCGAGTAGTCCTGGTCGTAGTTGCCGTACAGCTTGCTCCACGCGTAGCTCACGTTCATCGACCAGCGGTCGCGCATGTGGCGGTTCAGCTCGAGCGCGAGCGTCTTGTACTTCCGATCGGCCACCGGGTCGTTCTGATAGACGAACGTGGAGAAGGGCAGAACGGTCGGGATGTCCTCGATGAAGCTGTCCGTGTCGCGGTAGAGGAAGAAGGCGTCCATCGACCAGCCGTCGCCGAGCGGCGTCGCATAGCCGAAGACGACCTCATCCATGAACGGCGGCGTGGTGCCGGGCCTGATGTTCTTGGATACGGTGTTGGCCTGCGGGGCCTGCGAGATGAGCGCCCCGGTCACCGGATCGAAGTCGGCGTTCTCCGTATACAGGCGGCCGGACGCCAGCGCCCGCGCGCTGCTCTTCTGGTCGAGGCCGTAGAAGCGGCCCCAGTTGGCGTACACCTTGTCGCCCCGGCCCTTGCGGAGCTGGTAGTTGAAGCCGATCCGCGGCTGGACCTGCTTCGAGAAGCCGAACGCCAGGAACGTGCCCGTCTGGATGATGGTGGTCGAGCTCGCAGGGACGAGATTCGGCAGTTCCTGGATGAACTCGTCCTTGCTGAGGAGCAGCCCGGCGTTGACCGTCAGGCGCGGCGTGAGCGAGATGTCGTCCTGCAGGAAGATCGAATAGGTGCGGCCCTTGCTGAGCTGCGTCGGTTGTTCGGGGTAGTAGTTCGCGCGGATGCGCGGCTGCCCGCTCACGGTGACGTTCGAGATGTCGCCCCACCCGTTGCTCTTCCGTGTGAGGTCCTCGACGCCCTCGTCGTACCCGAAGCCGCCCTTCACCTGGTGCGTCATTCCGGCAAAATCGAAGAACCGCCCGATCGTGGCTTTCACTTCGTTGCGGTAGTAGTTCTGCCGGTTCAGCCGGAGCGAGGCGCCGCCCTGGCCGACGCCGCCGATGACCACGCGGCCCATTTTCGGCAGGTTGTTGACGTCGAACGGCGGCTGGAACCCGAGATCGGTGATGGCGACCGTCTCGTTCTGCTCGTCCATGTGCAGGTACTTCACGGTCACCGTTGTCCGGCTGTTGAGGAACCAGTCGTAGCTGGCCGACACCACACGGTTCGTCCCCTGGGAGTTCGTGCCCACCGTCGGCGCGTCGTTCGCGCCGATGCCGGCGTAGTCGGCCTCCGAGGGCCGATGCCGGTAGCTCACGTTGACGAACTGCGACGATCCGATCGGCGCCGTGACCTTGCCGAACACTTCGTTCGTCCGGTCCTTCCGGTCGGGCAGCGGGCCGAAGAGATTGGCCGACCGCGTGCCCTTCGAGCGGAAGATGCGCGCCGAGGCGTAGAAGAACAGCCGGTCCTTGACGATCGGACCGCCCGCGCTCGCCGCGTTCACCCACCGATCGGTGTTGCTCCGGATCGTCTTCTTGGACGCGTGGATCCACTCGTTCGGAATCGCCTCGAACCGGTAGCTCCCGCTGAACCGGTTGGTGCCCGATCGCGTGACGGCGTTGCTCACGAATCCGGCCGATCGTCCGAAGTCCGCCGTGATCGCACCGCGCTTGGCGTTGACCTCGACGACGTCGAGCTCGTTCACTTCCGTGCCGAGGTAGCCGAAGAGCGGGTTGGTGATGTTCACGCCGTCCACGAGATAGGTGTTGTCCTGCCGGCTGCCGCCGCCGTTCGGGGCGAACGACCCGTTCTCGGCGATGCCGGGAATGAGCTGCAGGAGGCCGAGGTAGCTCCGATCGAGCGGCAGGTCCTGAATGAAGTCGCGCGTGAAGTTGAAGCTGACCTCGGTCGATTTCAGATCGACCGCGGGCGGTACGGCCGTGACCGTGACTTCCTCCGTCACCGCGCCCAGGATGAACTCCGCCTGCGTGTCCCTGCCGACCGAGACCACGACGCCGCGCCCGACCTTGCCGACGCCGGCCTTTTCGACTTCGATGACGTAGGTGCCCGGCAGAAGCGCCAGAAAGCTGTAGGCGCCAGTGGTCGACGTGCGGGTCGTACGGGCGACGGGCATCGCGTCGCCGCTGATCTTCACGGTCGCGCCCGCGACCGGGGAGCCGTTCCGTTCGAACACGTTGCCCGAGACCGTGCCGGTCTCCTGGGCGAGCGCCACGGCCGGGGCCAAGACCAGGCCGACGACCGCCACGAACCAGAGCCTTTTCAGCATGGATCCTCCCGGAAAGCCATTACGTGGCCCCCGATGCTATTGGGTTCTCACGAATAACTCAATAACCCGATCCGCTTGTTCTCTACACTCAATAGCCCAATACGCAGCTCTCAGTGCTCAATCACCCTTGCCGCGCCCACGGCCGCGCCCAGGAGCCCGGCCGCCGGGTTGAGGATGACCGACACAGGAATCGTGCGGAGGAGGTCGGTGAGCGGCGGCTTGTCGCGAAAGGCGTCCAGGAACAGGCCGCCCTCGAGCGCGGGCAGGATCTTGGGCGCGATGCCGCCCCCGACGTAGACGCCCGCCGTGGCGACGGAGCGGAGCGCCAGGTTGCCGGCCTCGGCGCCGTAGGCCGCCACGAACAGGTCGAGCGCCTCGGCGCAGCGGTCGCACCGCCCGGCGAGCGCCGACGCGCTGATGGCCGCGGGCATGTCCGCCGCATCCACGTTGGCGCCGACGGCGTGGCAGGACGCCGTGCCGCCCCCGGCGCCGTGCGTGAAGCGAAAGAGGTTGACGAGGCCGGGGCCGGAGATGACCCGTTCGTTGTCCACGCGGCCGTGGATGCGCCGGAGCTCGGCGACGAGCGCCAGCTCACGCGGCGTCCGCGCGGCAAAATCCGCGTGGCCGGCCTCGGTGGGCGACGCGATGAAGCGCCCATCCACGTTGTGGAGGAGCGCCTCGCCAAGACCCGTGCCCGCCGCGATGACGGCGGCGTTGCCCGTCGGCACCGCCACCCCCTCCTGCAGCACCGTGAGTTCCTCCGGCTCGAGCACCGGCACGGCCTCGGCCAGGGCTTCGAGATCGTTCACGAGCCGCACGGGACAGCCGCCGAATCGATCGGCGGCGAAGGACACGTCGGCCAGCCACGGCACGTTGGTCAGCCGCGCGACGAGCCCCCGCACCGGCCCGGCGACGCCCACGCACACGGCGTCCACGCGCCCGGCGCCGGTTTCGTCCAGGAACGTCTCGACCAAGTCCTCGAGGCTCTCGAAGTCAAGCGTGGCGAACTCGCGCATGACCTGCGATCGCGGCCGGCCGTCCGCGGGCGCCGGGGTGTAGAGGCCGAGGAGGGTCTTGGTGCCGCCGACATCCGCGGCAAGCAGCATGGGTGATGATGATATCGTGACGGACGACACGCCGTGATCACGCCGTCGGCAGACCGGCCGTTCTCGGGGCGGCACGTCGCCCTCCTCGGCAGGCTGAGTGTCCTGTCGAAGCGCGACACGCGCGCCCTCGTCGAGCGGCTCGGCGGCATCTTCTCATCCGACCTCACGCCCGGCACCACCATCGTCGTCACCGGCGCCGAGCTGCTAGACGTGCCGGCCGGCGTCGAGCGCGTGCTCACCGAAGGCGATCTCTGCCGCGAGGCGGGCCTGCCCGACGTAGAGACGCTCAAGTCGCGGTATTACTCGGCGAAAGACCTGCGTGGCATGTATCCCGTGCTGCGCGACGACCACTTGCGCTACCTCGGCAAGTGGGGCCTCGTCCGGCCGATTGCGGGCCGCTATTCGTTTACCGATCTGCACGTGATCAGGCAGGCGGCCGCCGAGCTCGAGACGGGCGTGCCGCTCCACGCCATCCTGCGCGCGATGGCGTCGGCCCAGGAAGGGCAGCTTGCCTTCGACTTCCAGCCCTCGCGCGCCGAGCGCGCGCCGGCGCGCGTCGTCTCGCTGCCGGCGCCGCCGCCGGCCGAAATGACGCTGTTTCCGTCAGGCCGCGCGCAGCAGCTGGCAGCCGCCAATCAGGCGCTGGCGGCCAAGTACTTCCTGGAGGGCGCCGAGCTCGACGACGGCGAGGCGCGGGACCTGGACAAGGCGGCGGCCGCCTACCGCCGCGCGGCGCTCTTCGACCCGCAGCTCGTGCCCGCCATCGTCAATCTGGCCAACATTCACTACGAGCGCGACGAGCTCGTGGAGGCCGAGGCGCTCTACGAGAAGGCGATTCGCGTGGACGCCGAGTGCTTCGAGGCCTACTTCAACCTCGGCAACATCCACCACGATCTCGGGCGATATCCGGAGGCCGTGACGGCCTACCGCGACGCGCTCGGCATCAACCCCGCGTACCCGGAGGCGCACTTCTATCTGGCCGTGACGCTCGAGAAGCTCGGCCGATCGGCCGAGGCGAAGCCCCACTGGCGCGAGTACCGCACGCTCGCGCCCGAGGGGGAGTTCGTCGAGCTGGCGAAAGAGTTCTCGGACTGACCCTGAGCGCCGCGGCCAGTGGGGGGTCCGACCGCCCTCCGCGGAGCTGGCGCTCGAAACCCGCGCCTCCGCCGGCCTGTCTCTCGTCACCCCGCGCGGGGACCCCCATCCCCGCGCCGGTGCCAGCGGCGCCGGCGCGGGTTTCACGCTGCCATGTGTCGCGCCACTCCGAGTCGGGCGTTCGGATCCCCCCACCGGCCGCAGCGCTCTCGCTCGGTCGCGGCGCCCCGCCGGCGACCGATCCTACGACCCGCCGCCGCCGCGTCCGCCGGCGTTTGGCGCGGGCTTCACGAGCGGCTGCGGGTTCTTGACGTACTTGTCCAGCCACGCGGCCCACCGCGACCAGAGGTCGAGCAGGGTCTCGCGCGATGCCGGTCCGTGATCCTCGAACGGGTACCGGTAGAGCGCCACCGTCTTCCCGAGCCCGTTCAACGCGTGGAAGAGCCGGGTCGAGTTGATCGGGTCCGTGCCGACGTTCTGGTCGTGCATGCCGTGGTACATCAGGAGCGCGCCGGTGAGCTGGTTCGCCCGGAGGAACGGCGACATGTCGAGGTACACGTTGGGCGCCTCCCAGAGATCGCGCCGCTCCGTCTGGAACCCGAGCGGCGTGAGCGTCCGGTTGTAGGCGCCGTCGCCGGCGATGCCCGCCTTGAAGAACGGCGTGTTGACCATTGCGTTGACGGTCGAAAACGCGCCGTAGCTGTGGCCGCCGATGCCCAGCCGCTGCCGATCGACGAGCATCCGTCGATCGAGCTCGTCGATCGTGGCCGACAGGTTGTTCCGCAGGTCGTTCACGTAGTTGTTGTTCATCTGGCCCTGCGCGCCGACGATGGGCGCGTCGTTCTCGATGACGGCGTAGCCGAGCCGCACCAGGAACTGCTTGGACAGCGTGCCGAAGTTCGGGAACGTCGTGGGCGGCGTCGGCTCGAGCCCGTTCGGGCCGTTGTACTGCTCCTGGGTCGTGTACTCGCGGGGATAGAACCAGAAGAAGCCGGGCAGCCGCGTGCCTTCCTTGTAGCCCGGCGGCAGGTACACGACCGTGCGGAACGTGAAGCCGTCGGGCCGGGTGACCGTGAAGCGCTGGACCACCATGCCGGTGAGATCCGGGAACAGGTCCTCGTTGTTCGTGAGCTGCCGGCGCGCGCCGTTGTCGAAGAGGAACTGCTGCGCGGGGCTCGTCGGGCTCTGCCGCGTGAGGATCAGCTTCTTCAGATCGGCGTCGATGATGGTCGAGATCGTTTCGGTGATGTTGGTGCTGTCGCCCTCGAAGATGCGCACCTTCTCGCCGGTCTTGATGTTGACCCGGTCGATGAAGGCCTTGGCCGGCGTCGCGTTGGCGCCGCGGCCGCCGCCCGAGGAGCCCTGCAGGAAGACGCTGGTGCCGTCGGCCGAGAGGAGCACCGGCCCGCCGCCCCCTCCGCCGCCGCCCCCGCGTCCGCCTCCGCGTCCGCCGCCCCCGCCCCCGCCGCCGCCCGCGCCGATGCCCACGAGCGTCCCGGGGCCGTCGCCGCCCGGGCCGCCGCGGCCGCCCTGTCCGGCGGGGGGCGCCGGGCCGGCGCCCGCGCCGCCCTGATCGCCGCCGCGGCCGCCGCCCGTGCGGGCGATGGTGTACTTCTGCGTCGCGTCGGCCAGGTACACGGCGACCGTCGCGTTCGTCTCGCTGAAGAAGATGATCTGCCCGTCGGGCGAGAAGCGGACGCCCGTCATGCGCGTCGGGTTCTCGTAGATGAGCTTCGTGTCCGTGTCGCCGAACGGCGGCACCCAGTGCATCAGGCGGTCCCGGCGCGGTGGCGCCTGCGCGTTGGCGCCGCCGCCCCCGCGACCGCCGCCGGCGGCCTGCGCGCGGCCGCCGCCTGCGGCACCTGGCGCGCCCGCGCCCGCGGCTTGCGTGCCCGCGCCGGCCGCGTTCGCCCCGCCGCCCCGTGCGGGCGCGGGCGGTGGCGGCTCGAGCTGCAGGTAGGTGAAGCCCTGGCCGTCGGGCCGCCAGGTGATCTCGCGCTTGCCGTTCTCATTGGCCGCGCCGCCGCCCCGGCCGGCGCCGGGCGCCGGCTGCTGCGGCGGCGTGCCGGGCTGCGTGGGATCGGGCGGGTCCGGCGTCGTGTCCTGCACGCCCAGGTTGATCTCGCGCTCGGTGATCTTCGCGAGCGCCTTGCCCTTGGCGTCCCAGACTTCTTCAATCGCGCCGAAGCTGCCGACCGGCACGTCGTACGAGAACGGCTTCTTCATGCGCGTCACGCGCGCGTACTGGGCCGTCGGGCCCATGTCGACGCCGGTGATCATGCCGGGCACGCCGAAGCGCGTGAGGGCGCCCGTCGCGACGTCGACGAGGCCGATCTGGCCGGTGGCGTGCCATTCGAGCAGCTCGAAGTCGTAGGGCGTCGTCATCAGGCTCGGGAAGGTGCGGAGCCGGTTGCGGTCGGGCGTCAGCGCCACGCGCACTTCCGGGCCCGCGGGCACGGCCGGCGGCGACGGCCGCGCGCGGCGGCCGTCGGGCGGGAACACGGCGACGAGCGTCTTGCCGCCGTTCACGAAGTCGACGTTCGTCACGAACGTGGCGAGGAGCGGAATCTTGGTGATCTGGCGAGGCTTGTTCGTCGCCAGGTCCGTGATCCAGATATGAGTGGCCTCGTCGCCCAGCGTCAGGTAGGCGACGCCCGTGGCGTCGGGCGTCCACCGCGCGTTGGTCACGCGCAAGCCGGCCGGCGTGGCGAGCGTGCGGCGCGATCCGTCGGCGGCGGAGATGAGCTGCAGGCCGCTCGTGTTGCGTCGCGTCAGGGCGCGCTGGCGGTTGGCCTTGAAGTCGATGAACACGCCGCCCAGCTCGTCGAACGGCCGGCCGAAGATGGCCATGGGGACGGGCCCGTCGCCGATTTCGTCGAGGAACCACTTCTTGTCGGGGCTCGGGTTGGTGAGGGTGATGTTCATCTCGCGCGGCGCGAGCACGGCGTCGGCCAGCTCGCGTGGCGGGAGGACGTAGCCCTCGTGGGTCAGGATCTTGTCCTGCCAGCCGGGCCCTTCGAAGGGCACGGCGACGGCGGCGCCGGGCGGCAGCGTCGCGCGGCCCGGGCCCTGCTGCCACGCGGTGAGCGTGAGGGGCACGAGCGCGAGCGCGAGGACGAGCACGAGGCGCGCGTGGTAGGCGCCGCGCGGGCGGCGGACGGGCACTGGAGCGGTCATACAGCCTCCGGGTATCTGGTGGTGACGCGGACGATCCCGGGGAAGATACCGCAAGGGCGGGCTGGTGTCATCGCCTACGTGGGCGGAGGCGTGGCGGCGGGTTAGGCTGACGGCCGGACGAAGCCGGTTGCCTGATGACCTTCGCAGGTTATGGCGGTGGCGGCTCGCCGGCGGCGGGTGGGTGTAACATCGCGGGCGTTGGGGGCTTGCGGGTATCGGGTTCGGTTTGACGCGGGCTGGATTAGGCTGACGAGTTTCGTCAGGAACCTGCCCAGCCTCCTGCAGGTCCAATACTAAAGAGTCCAGTACAAGTAACGGACGGCCATCGGTCGTCGTACCACGGCGGTATGAGACCACATGGCAGTCAAGCTGAGCTCGAGGCGCGCCGCCGGCGGGCCGTCGCGTTTCTTCAGCAAG
>Ga0187892_10000274_pt1 | contig 137976 bp, 138 predicted proteins | sample MA1701073metaG_FD_139345 | JGI IMG/M metagenome (GOLD analysis project Ga0187892, IMG submission 139345) | Bio-ooze microbial communities from a basaltic lava cave in the Kipuka Kanohina Cave System on the Island of Hawaii, USA - MA170107-3 metaG ... | reverse complement strand
TTCGGCATCGACATCAATCCCGAGCGCGTCCCCGTCGAGGTCGGCGTGCGCAACTCCATCGACGCCCTGCGCGCGGCGGCCGATCGGGTGAACGGGCTCGACCACGAGCAGGTCATCTGGGCGACGGCGCACCCGGACCGGGCGCGGGGCTGGCTGGAGGCCTACCTGATCCGGCAGCGGGCGCGCCGACCGGAGGCGCTCCCGCCGCTGGCCGCCCTGGATCGCCGCGGATGAGCGAGCCGCGGGTCGGTTTTCTGACCATGGGGACCGCCCCGCTGGCGCGTGAGCTCCCCCAGATCGGCATCGGCATGCTCGGCTACGCATTCATGGGCAAGGCGCACAGCAACGCTTACAAGACGATGCCGTACATGATGTATCCACCCCCGGCGATTCCCCAGCTGGTGGCGATCTGCGGCCGCAACGCTGAGGCGGTGAACAGCGCAGCGCGCCGGTACGGCTACGAGACTGCCTACACGGATTGGAGGGATATGCTAGCCGACCGGCGCGTACATCTCTTCGACAACGGCGCGCCCAACGACGCCCACGCCGAACCATGCATCGCCGCGGCCCAGGCCGGCAAGCACGTCCTCTGCGAGAAACCGCTGGCCCGGTCGGCTGAGGAGGCGCGGCTGATGGTCGAGGCGGTCAGGGCCGCGGGGGTCAAGCACATGGTGGCCTTCAACTACCGGTTCGTCCCGGCGCTCCGGCAGGCACGGGAACTGATCCATGCCGGCGATCTGGGGGAGATCTACCACTTCCGCGCCGCCTATCTACAGGAGTGGATCGCCGAGCCCGAGTTCCCGCGCGTCTGGCGGCTGGACCGCGCGGTGGCGGGCAGCGGCGTCCTCGGCGACCTGGGCACGCACATCATCGACCTGGCGCGCTTCTTCATCGGCGAGGTGGCGAGCGTCTCGGGGGTCACCAGGACCTTCGTGGACGAGCGCCCGCTCGCCGGCGAGGCGGGACGCGGGCGGGTCGAGGTCGAGGACGCCTTCGCCGCCGCCGTCGAGTTCGCCAACGGGGCGATCGGCACGCTGGAGGCGACCCGCTTCGCCCCGGGACGGAAGAACCATCAGGTCATCGAGGTGAACGGCTCGAAGGGATCGCTGCGCTTCGACCTGGAGCGGATGAACGAGCTGGAGGTCTACCTCGCCGGCGAGCAGCCGCGCGAGACGCGCGGCTTCCACCGCGTACTGGTCACGGAGAGCTACCACCCCTACTGGGAGCACTGGTGGCCGCACGGTTCCATCATCGGCTGGGAGCACACCTTCGTGCACGAGGTCTATCATTTCCTCGATGCGATTGTGAACGACAAGGCGGTCGCGCCATATGGCGCGACATTCGAGGATGGCTACCGCGCCTCGCTCGTCGCCGACGCCATCGCCGAGTCCGCCCGCACCGGCCGCCGGGTGCGCATTCCCGCCTGAGCGCGGATGAGCGTCCTGTTGGGATTGGACATCGGCACGACGGGCGCCAAGACCGTCCTGATCGATCCCGGCGGGACGGTGCGGGCCTCCGCCACGAGCGAGTATCCCCTCCTGACGCCGCGGCCGGGGTGGACGGAGCAAGACCCGGCCCGCTGGTGGGAGGCCGCCGTCGGCAGCATCCGCGAGGCCCTCGACCGCGCGGGGGTGCGCGGCGCCGAGGTGGCCGCGGTGGGACTGACGGGGCAGATGCACGGCCTGGTGGCGCTCGACGGGCGCGGCGAGGTGCTGCGTCCGGCCATCCTCTGGAACGACCAGCGCACCGGCGAAGAGTGCGCGTGGATCACGGAGCGCGTCGGCGCGGCGCGCGTGCTGGCGCTGACCGGCAACCCCGTTCTCACCGGCTTCACCGCTCCCAAACTCATCTGGATGCGCCGCCACGAGCCGGACCGCTTCGCGCGCATCCGCACCATCCTCCTGCCCAAGGATTACGCGCGCCTCCGCCTGACCGGCGAGATGGCCTCCGATGTCGCGGACGCATCGGGCACCTCGCTCTTCGACGTGCGGCGGCGGGCCTGGTCCGGCGAGATGCTCGAGGCCCTCGATCTGCCGCGCGCGTGGCTGCCCGACGTCGTCGAGTCTCCAGAACGCACCGGAGGCGTGACGGAGGAGGCCGCGGAGGTGACGAGCCTGCGCGCCGGCACACCGGTGGTAGGCGGGGCTGGGGATCAGGCGGCAGGTGCGGTCGGCACCGGCACCGTGGAGGCCGGATTGCTCTCGGTCACCATCGGCACCTCCGGCGTAGTCTTCGCCCCGCTGCCTGCCGTGCAGGTCGATCCGCAGGGGCGGCTGCACACCTTCTGCCATGCTGTCCCCGGCGGCTGGCATGTGATGGGGGTGATGTTGTCGGCGGGAGGCTCGCTGCGCTGGCTGCGAGATGTTCTCGCCGCTGCGGCGTGGAGGGTTTCTGGCGACCCCTACGACGCCATGACGGCCGAAGCTGCGGCGAGTCCGCCCGGCGCTGAGGGCCTCCTCTTCCTTCCTTATCTCACCGGCGAGCGCACACCACACGCCGACCCTGCTGCGCGGGGAGCCTTCGTCGGCCTGACGCTGCGCCATGGACAGGGACACCTGACCAGGGCGGTGATGGAAGGGGTCGCCATGGGTCTGCGCGACGCCCTGGAGATCATGCGTACGCTCAACATCCCCGTGACGCAGGTGCGCATCTCCGGCGGTGGGGCCCGCAGTCCCCTCTGGCGGCAAATCGTGGCGGACCTCTTTGCCGCGGAGGTGGTGACGGTGACGCCCACCGAAGGCGCCGCCTATGGCGCCGCACTGCTGGCGGGCGTCGGCGCCGGGGTCTTCCCCACGGTTGCGGCGGCCTGCGCGACGGCCGTGCGCGCCACCGGCTCCACCCGACCCGATCTCGATCAGATCCACCGCTACGATCACCTCTACCGGACCTATCGCGCACTCTACCCCGCGTTGCGCCCATCGTTGCACGCGCTGGGGGAGAGCGCCTCAGGCAGGTCTGACCAATCAGGAGGGATTCCATGAGGATGCTCACGGTGATCGTGACGGTCGTGCTGCTGGCCGCGGCGTGCGGGGGACCGGAGGTCGGGGGGGCGCCGCGATTCGTGGAGGAGACGAGCGCGGCCGGCATCGCCCACGTCTACGACGGGGACTGGGAGTTCTACGTCGGCGGCGGGGTGGCCGTCTTCGATTGCAACGGCGACGGGCGGCCCGACCTCTTCTTCGTGGGGGGAAGCAACGCCGCCTCGCTCTACCGCAACGAGAGCCCCAGCGGCGGTGCGCTGCGCTTCGCCCGCCAGAGCGGCAGCGGTCTGGAGGTCAAGGCGGCTTCCGGCGCCTACCCCCTCGATGTGGACGGCGATGGGATCACCGACCTGGCGGTGCTGCGCGTCGGTGAGAACCTGCTCTTCCGCGGCCGGGGGAACTGCCGCTTCGAGCGCGCCAACGACCTCTGGCGCTTCAACGGCGGGACGGAGTGGACGACGGCCTTCAGCGCGACCTGGGAAGCGGGAAGCGAGTGGCCGACGCTGGCGGTGGGAAACTATGTTGATCGGCAGAAGCCCGGTGCGCCCTTCGGCACCTGTCACGACAACTCTCTCCATCGCCCGGCGCCCGAAGGCGGGCGTTTCGGCCCCCCGATCCCATTGCGTCCGGGCTACTGCGCGCTCTCCATGCTCTTCAGCGACTGGAGCCGCTCCGGGCACGCCGACCTGTTGGTCAGCAACGATCGCCACTACTACCGCGGCGGGGAGGACCAGCTGTGGCGCATCCTCCCCGGACAGCCTCCCGTCCTCTACGGCCGGGGCGACGGATGGCAGCAATTGCAGATCAACGGCATGGGTATCGCCAGCGCCGACCTCACGGGAGACGGCTACCCCGAGTACTTCCTCACCTCCATGGGCGACAACAAGCTGCGCGCCCTCGCCGCCGGACCGCAGCGCCCCGAGTATCAGGACATGGCGCGCGCGCGGGGCGTCACCGCCCACCGGCCGTTCACCGGCGGGGACCTCCGGCCGTCGACCGCCTGGCACGCGGAGTTTAGCGACGTCAACAACGACGGCTACGTCGACCTCTTCATCGCCAAGGGCAACGTCGAGGCGATGGAGGAGGCCGCCCGGAGGGATCCCAGCAACCTGCTGCTGGGGCAAGCGGACGGCCGCTTCGTCGAAGGCGCGGAGGCGGCGGGGATCCTCAGCTTCGCCCGCGCCCGCGGCGCCGCCCTGGCCGACTTCAACCTCGATGGGATGCTGGACCTGGTCGTGGTGAACCGGCGCGAGAACGTGAAACTGTGGCGCAACGTCGGGCGGGGGTCGGCGGCGCGTCCCCGGCCAATGGGCCGATGGGTGGCGCTGCAGCTGCGACAGGGGGGAGGCAACCGGGACGCCGTGGGCGCCTGGGTGGAGGTCCGCATGGGAGACCGGGTGGTCCGCCGCGAGGTGACGGTGGGGGGCGGGCACGCCGGCGGGCAGCGGGGCTGGCTGCACTTCGGACTGGGCGCGGCCCGGCGACCGGAGGTGCGCGTGCAGTGGCCGGGGCCGGGCGCCGGCTGGGGCCCCTGGCTGCCGGTGTCGTCGGGCCGGTTCGTCTACCTCGAGCGAGGGACGAACGGGGAGAGCGATCGCGTGCTTCCCTGGACGCGTCCGCCGCGGTGACCGTCGACGTGCGGGGGAGGAAGGCAGAATGAGCCCCCGGAATAATTGGGGTGCGCCGTACCAAAAGCGATTCCAAGGGGGGATGTCCGTGAGGGTTATGCGTCTTGCCGCGGTTGGCGTCGTCATGCTGCTCGTGCTGACGACGATGGGGTCGGCCGCCCCGACGCTCACCATCGGGGTCAGCTGGGCCAACTTCCAGGAGGAGCGCTGGAAGATCGACGAGGCGGCCATCAAGGCCGCGCTGGCCACGGTCGGCGCGCGCTACGTCAGCGCCGACGCGCAGAGTTCGAATGAGAAGCAGATCTCCGACGTCGAGGGGCTGATCGCCCGCAAGGTAAACGCCCTGATCATCCTGGCCTGGGACAAAGACGCCGTCCTGCCGGCGGTGAACAAGGCCAAGGCCGAGAAGATCCCCGTCATCGGTTACGACCGGCTGATCGAGACGCCGGGCGTCTTCTACATCACCTTCGACAACCGCGAGGTCGGCCGGATGCAGGCCCGGGAGGTCTTCAAGGTCCGGCCGAAGGGGAACTACGTCTTCATCAAAGGGAGCAGCACCGACCCCAACGCCGACTTCGTACGCGGAGGGCAGCAGGATGTACTTGGCCCGGCCATCGCCAAGGGGGATATCAAGATCGTCGGCGAGCAGTACACGGACGGCTGGCGCCCCGAAGTCGCGCAGAAGAACATGGAGCAGATCCTCACCCGCAACAACAACAAGGTGGACGCGGTCGTCAGTTCCAACGACGGCATGGCCGGCGGCGTCATCGCCGCCCTCGCCGCCGTCGGCCTGGCCGGCAAGATTCCGGTCTCCGGTCAGGACGGGGACGTCGCCGCGCTGAACCACGTGGCCAAGGGCAACCAGACCGTCTCCGTCTGGAAGGACGCCCGCGCCCTGGGGCGCGCCGCCGGCGAAGTGGCCGTGGCGCTGGCACAGGGAACGGCCTTGGCGCGGGTCAAAGGCGCGGTCAAGTTCAAGGGACCCAAGGGCGTGACGCTGGACTCGATCCTCCTCGCGCCGGTGCCGATCACGTTCAACAACCTGGACGTGGTCATCAAGGCGAAGTGGGTCACCAAGGCCCAGGTCTGTCAGGGGGTCAATCCGGCCAAGGCCCCGGCGGCCTGCAAGTAGTGCGTCGCTAGTCGAGCGGGTGCCGCCGGCGGGGCCTGACCCTTTCGGCGGCACCTGACTTTCGGACCGGGAGAGGGCATGTCGGTCGAGACCACCGCGCCGGGTGAGGCTCCCGCCGAGGCTCCGCCTTCGGCGCGCTTCGGCCGGATCAACGTGTTCACGCGGTTCGCGGCCTGGGCCGGCCTCGATCCGCGGCTGCTCGGGATGCTGGCCGCCCTGGCCGTCATCTGGATCGGATTTCACCCGCTCACCGAGGGCACGTTCCTCACCGCGCGCAACCTCTGGAACCTGATGGTGCAGTCCAGCGTCGTCGGCGTCATGGTGGGCGGCATGGTGCTGGTGATCGTCGCCCGCCAGATCGACCTGTCGGTGGGCTCCGTCCTCGGCTTCGTCGGCATGGTCATGGCCTACATCCAGGCGCAGATCTTTCCGCTGGAGGTCTGGTGGAATCCGCTGGCGACGATCCTCGTGGGGCTCTCCCTCGGCGCGCTGATCGGCGCCTTCCATGGCTACCTCGTCGCCTACCTGGAGGTCCCCTCCTTCATCGTCACCCTGGGCTCGCTGCTGGCCTTCCGCGGCGGCGCCTGGCTGGTCACCAGCGGGCGCACCATCGCCCCGCTGGATACGACCTACCAGATCTTCGGCGGGGGCGTGAACGGCTCCATCGGCGCGACCGCCAGCTGGATCGCCGGCATCGTCGCCATGGCCCTGATCGTCTGGTACTTCCTCAGCTCGCGGGCGCGGCGCCGCCGCTACGGCTTCACCGTGCGGCCGCTGTGGGGAGAGGGGATCGTCCTCACCCTCAACCTCGCCTTTGTCGCCGGATTCATCTGGCTGATGAACTCCTATCCCTACCCCGGCACCACCGAGCCGCGCGGCCTGCCCGTGCCGGTGCTGATCATGCTCGGCCTCGGCGTGCTGATGAGCACGGTGCTGCGGTCGACGAAGTTCTGGCGCTATGTCTTCGCCATCGGCGGCAACCCCGAGGCGGCGCGCTTCTCCGGCATCCCCACCCGCCGGATCACGCTGATCGTCTTCATGATCATGGGTATGCTGGCCGCCGTCGCGGGCATCATCGCCACGGCGAGGCTGAACGCCGGGACGAACTCGGCGGGGGAGCTGGCTGAGCTCTCCGTCATCGCCGCGGCGGTCATCGGCGGGACCTCGCTGTCCGGCGGGGTGGGCAGCATCCCCGGCGCGCTGATCGGTGCGGTGCTGATGGAGAGCCTGCGCAACGGCATGGTGTTGATGGACCTGCCCAGCGCCATGCAGAACGTCGTGCAGGGCTCGGTGCTGGTGCTGGCCGTCTGGCTGGACGTCATTTACCAACGCTATCGCAGGCGTTGAGGGCAACGGTATCGGAGGCGGTGACGATGCAGAAGTTCCCCCTCGTGGAAATGCGCGGCATCTACAAGGCCTTCGGCGGCGTGCACGCCGTGGAGGACGTCACCGTCGACCTCTACCGCGGGGAGGTCGTCGGGCTCGTCGGGCACAACGGCGCCGGCAAATCCACGCTGATCAAGATCCTCTCCGGCGTCTTCGAGGCGGACAGCGGCCAGATCTTCATCGAGGGGGAGGAGGCGACGATCCGCAACCCGCGCGACGCCCGCCGCTACGGCATCGAGACCATCTACCAGAACCTCGCCCTGGCCGACAACCTGGACTGCCCCGCCAACGTCTTCCTGGGCCGCGAATTGATGCGCGGCTTCGCGCTCAACGAAGACGCCATGGAAGCGGAGACGCGCAAGGTCCTCGACCGCCTGCGCATCCGCGTGCCGTCGTTGCGCGAGAGCGTGATCAACCTCTCCGGGGGGCAGCGCCAGGCGGTGGCCATCGGGCGCGCGCTCTACTTCAACGCCCGCATCCTGATCATGGACGAGCCGACCGCGGCGCTCGGCCCCGCCGAAGCGCGCCAGGTCGGGCAGCTGATCAAGCAGCTCAAGGCGGAAGGGGTCGGCATCTTCCTGATCAGCCACGACATCCACGATGTCTTCGAATACGCCGACCGGATTAGCGTTCTGAAGACCGGCCGTCTCGTCGGGACGGTGCGCAAGACGGAGGTCACGCAGGACGACGTTCTGACGATGATCATCGCCGGGATGCTGCCTCACCGCGGCGTCGTCACCTCGGCCGCCCAGCCGCAGGTCTCTCCGGGCGCTTAGCCCGGCGGGGTGCCGGTGGCGGTCCGGTTCGTCCAGCGGGTCCTCCCCGACCTGCCCCTTCCTGCGGAGGTCCCCCTCCTCCCTCCCCACATCTTTGAGAACCGCTCAGCCCGGCTAAACGAGACGCAGCACGGGGCTGGGCTGGACTGCCTGGCCATCTACGCCGACCGCGAGCACAGCGCCAACCTGGCCTGGCTTTGCGGTTTTGATCCGCGTTTCGAGGAAGCCCTCTGGGTTCAGGGCTCGGCGCCGCGCGCGACCCTCCTTGTGGGCAACGAGAACCTGGGCCACGCCGCTGCCCAATTGCGCCTCCGCGCCGACATCGTGCTCTACCAGCCCTTCAGCCTCCCCGACCAGGACCGCAGCCTTGCGGCCGACCTGGATGGTCTCCTCCGCCGGGCCGGCGTGCGCGCGGGCATGCGCGCTGGATTGATCGGCTGGAAGCCCCAGGAGCGCTCCGAAGTCCCCTACTGGATCGTCCGGACATTCGCCGACATCACCGGGCGCGAGCCCGAGAACGCCACGGGCCTGCTGATGGATCCGGACCGCGGCCTGCGCACCATCCTCGAGCCGGAGATGATCCGCTTTTGCGAATACGCCTCGTCGCTGACGAGCACGGCGGTGCGCGACTGGGTCTTCTCGCTGCGCGAGGGCTTGAGCGAGCGTGACGCCGCGACAGCGCTGCGCTCGTACGGCCTGGAGCTCAGCTGCCACCCGATGGTGAATTTCGGCCGCCCCATGCCCAGCGGGCTGAAGAGCCCGCGCAATGCCCGCGTCGTGCGCGGAGAATACGCGCAGTGCGCCTTTGGGGTGATCGGCGCCCTAACCTGCCGCGCGGGGCGGCTGATCGGACCGGACGATCCCGACCAGGATGACTACCTGGCGCTCGTCGAGAACTACCTGCAGGTAGTGCGCGCCTGGTTTGCGGCGGTGCGGATCGGTACGACCGGCGGCGCGGTGGTGGCCTCGGCCGACGCGGCCCGCTCCGGCGCCTGGGCGCCGGCGGTGAAGGGGCACCTCATCCACCTGGACGAGTGGGTGAGCAGCCCCTTCTACGCCGGTTCGACGGCGACGCTCAAGTCCGGCTACGCCATCCAGCAGGACATCATCCCGGTGCCGCGCCATGGCCAGGCGGTCCTCAACATGGAGGATGGCTTCGCGCTGGCAGACGGAGACCTCCGTGACCGACTGGCCCACTTCGACCCTGAGATGATGCGCCGCTGCGATGAGCGCCGCGCGCTGATGGAGTCGCTTGGTTACGCGATCGCACCCGAAGTCTTGCCGCTTAGCAACATCGCCGGTGCCTTCTTCCCTTTCCTCCTTGCGCCACAGGTAATAGCTCTCCCCTCGTAGGGACCGGGGAGATCAACCGAAGTCGGTCCGGACCGTGTTCGGTGAGAATTCTAGAGAGGACTCGCTGTCCGCGCGGCGCGGCGATGGCGGAGGAACTCGAGGGCGACGGGGAGCACGGAGATGAAGATGATGACGATGAGGACGATGAAGAGGTTGTCCTTCACCAGCGGAATGTTGCCGAAGAAGTAGCCTCCCAGGACGAACAACGCGACCCAGGCGAGGCCGCCCACCACGTTATAGGCGAGGAACCGCGCATAACGCATCCGGCCGACCCCGGCCAGGAAGGGAGCGAAGGTCCGCACGATCGGGACGAAGCGGGCGACGATGATGGTGGCGGCGCCGTAGCGCTCGTAGAACTGCTCGGTGCGCCGGAGGTACTCCGGCCTGAAGATCTTGGAGCGCTCCGCGGCAAACGCCCGCGGCCCAATCCGCTGCCCGATCCAATAGTTGACGGTGTCCCCGAGGATCGCGGCGGCGGCCAGCACGAGGAGCAACGGCACGAGAGCGAGTCCGCCCCGCGCCGCCAGGGCGCCCAGCGTGAAGAGCAGGGAGTCTCCCGGCAGGAACGGCGTGACCACCAGCCCCGTCTCCGCGAAGACCACCAGAAAGACCAGCGGGTAGACCCATGCGCCGTAGGCTTGGAGAAGCGCGTCCAGATAGCGGTCGAGGTGGAGGATGAAGTCGAGCACGCCGGGCTGTCCCGCCCCGCGCCTGGATCAGGCGCTCAAGAAGCCGGAACCTGCTCGCGGACGACGGTTTCGCGCAGGTAGCGCGCCGCCTCTTCGGGGGCGATCGGGTTGATGTGGAAGCCCGAGCCCCACTCGAACCCGGCCGTGTGGGTCAGTTGCGGCATCACCTCGATGTGCCAGTGATAGGCCGGAGAGCGCGGGTACTCGTAGGGCGCGGCGTGCACGATGAAGTTGTAGGGCGGGTTCTTCACGCAGAGGTTGAGCTTCTGCAGCACCGTCTTGAGCGCCTCCGCCAGCGGCGCCACGTCCTCGGGGCCGATGCGGCCGAAGCTGGCCATGTGCGCGCGGGGGAGGATCCAGGTCTCGAAGGGAAAGCGCGAAGCGTAGGGGGCGATAGCCAGGAAGCGCTCGTTCTCGTAGACGACGCGGTCCCCGCCCTTGCGCTCCTGGGCGATCATGTCGCAGAAGATGCAGGATCCCTGCTTGACGTAGTAGCGCTCCGCCACGTCTAATTCCTCGCTGATCCGCTTCGGCACCATCGGCAGCGCGATCAGCTGCGAGTGCGGATGCGAGAGGGACGCGCCCGCGGCGCTGCCGTGGTTGCGGAAGAGTAGCAGGTACTCGAAGCGCTTGTCCCGATCCAGATCCTCATAACGCTGGTAGTAGGCGCGGATGACGTCGGCGATCTCTCCTTCGGACATCAACGCCAGGTGGGTGTCGTGGTCGGGCGTCTCGACGATGACCTCGTGCGCGCCGACGCCGTCCATTCGTCTGAAGAGCCCCATCTGAGTACGGTCGGTCTTGCCCTCGATGCGCAGGGCGGGGTACTTGTTGCTGACCACGCGCACGCGCCAGCCCGGGCTATCGCTGGGGCCGCCGTTGGGGCGGATGGCAAAGATCTCGGGTGGGGTCTTCTCCTCCCGGCCTTCGCAGAACGGGCAGCGCTCAGGGTCGGTGCGGTCGTCGTTGACGGTCCTGGTGAAATCGGTCGGGCGGGTGGCCCGTTCCGTCGCGATGATGACCCAGCGGCGGGTGATCGGATCTTTGCGCAGTTCGGGCACAGGGACGCTCCTTTAGGCCAGGCGGGTTTCTCCCGCCAGCCCTCCTACTCTTCTGCCCACGGCCTCGCGGTACAAGGCGGCGTAGCGGACCGCGGAACGGTCCCAGGAGAAGTCTGCCCGCATCCCCGCCTGCTGGACGCGGCGCCAGAGCACCGGATCGCGAAACGCCGCCAGCGCGCGGTCGAGCGCGCCCAGGAACGCCTGCGGCGTGTACTCATCAAAGACGAATCCCGTGGCGGCCCCTTCCGCCAGCGCGGCGGGGGAGGCGTCGATGACCGAATCGGCCAGGCCGCCGGTCCGGCGGACGACGGGAACCGTCCCGTAGCGCATGCTGTACAGCTGGTTGAGGCCGGAGGGCTCGAATCTGGACGGCATCAGGAAGAGGTCCGCCCCGCCCTCGATGCGGTGGGCCAACCCCTCGTCGAAGGTGAGCGCGGCCAAGACCTGGCGTGGATGGTCCCGGGCGAGATGGGTGAAGAGCGCGTGGTAGCGGGGGTCGCCCGTCCCCAGGAGCGCGAACTGCATGCCCTGCTCGAGCACGGCAGGCAGCACGGCGGCGACGAGATCGCAGCCTTTCTGGTCGGTCAGGCGCGTAACCATCCCCAGCAGAGGCGCGTAGGGCAGCGTGTCCATCCCGCCTTCCTGCTGGAGCGCCCGCTTGCAAAAGCGCTTGCCGTCCAGGTCATCGGGTCCATAGCGCGCCGGCAGGTGGGGATCCACGCGCGGATCCCACTGCGTGTAATCTACGCCGTTGAGGACGCCGAAGAGGTCGCGCTGCCGCCGCGTCAGCAAGTCTCCCAGCCCGGCGCCGAATTCCGCCGTCTGGATCTCGCGGGCGTAGGTCTCGCTGACGGTGTTCAGCAGATCGGCCAGGAGCAGGCCGCCCTTGAGGCAGTTGACCTTTCCCCAGAACTCCAGCCCGTCCGGGCTGAAGTACTCCTCCAGCAGACCGAGGCCGGGAAACTCCTGCGCTGGGAAGAGTCCCTGCATCGCGATGTTGTGGATCGTCAGCAGCGTCGGCCAGGAGCGCTGCCCGGCCCGCTCGCGCTGATGCAGGTAGAGCGGGATCAGCGCGGTGTGCCAGTCGTTGCAGTGCACCAGGTCGGGAGGAAACGCCTGCGCGGCGATCGCCACGGCGGCGCGGGAAAAGAGGGCGAAGCGCGCCAGGTTGTCGGGGTAATCGCGGCCCCCCTCGCCGTAGAGGCCGGCGCGGTCGTAGAACCTGGGACAGTCCACGAAGTAGATCGGGATGCCCGAGGGCGTCCGTCCTTCCAGGATCAGACCGCCCACGACCTCGCCGCCGAGCTCGATCCGCAGCGGGAAGAGCGGCGTCAGGGTCTCCGCCGAGATGCCTCGGTAGCGCGGCAGGACGAGCCGGACGTCATGCCCGAGTGCCCGCAGCGCCGCGGGCAGCGCGCCCGCGACATCGGCCAAACCTCCGGTTTTTGCGTATGGAACGGCCTCTGAGACGCAGTAGAGGACCTTCACAGCCTTCCTCTTATATCACGCGACGGCTGCTTTCGAAAGGGGGGCAGAAGAGTATCCTGAGGGCGTGCCCATGACCACGAAGCGGTACCTTGCCGCTGTCTCCCTCTGCCTCGTGTTGACCGCCATAATGCTAGTGGTGCGCCCCGCGCTGGGACTTGCCGCGGTGGCGCTGGTCTATCTTCTGGGCGTCTTCCTCAGCGCCGTCTGGTGGGGGCGCGGTCCGAGCCTGCTGGCCAGCGTTCTGTCGTTTCTCACCCTGAACTTCTTCTTCACCGTGCCGTACAAAACGTTCTTCGTCGCCGCCACGCAAGACGTCATCAGCTTGCTGGTCTTCCTTGTCGTCGCCGAGATGACCTCGCGCCTGGTGGCCAGCGCCCTCGAGCGCCTCCGGCTGCAGAAGTAAGCAGCGGAAGCGGAGGTGCTGCGGAAGACGGACGAACTGAAATCGGCGTTGCTCTCAGCCGTCTCCCACGATCTGAGGACGCCCCTGGCCTCCATCCGCGTCGCCGCCACCGGGCTGCTCCAGAACGGGATTGGCGCCAGCGATCTGGCGAGGCGGGAGCTGCTGCAGACGATCGACACCGAGGCGGCCAGGCTGGCCCGCCTCGTCACCAACCTCCTGGACTTGTCTCGCATCGAAGCGGGCGCCTTGACGCCGATGAAGGCGTGGGAGGATCTCCAGGAGGTGGTGGCCCGGGCCGTCGATAGCATGGGCGACCGACTGCGCGAGCACACGGTGATGGTGGACATCCCCTCCGCGCTCCCGCTCGTGCCGCTTGATTTCACGCAGATCGAGGACGTGCTGGTGAACCTGCTGGACAACGCCGTCCGTCACTCCCCGGAGGGGACGGCGATCCGCATCTCTGGGGAGCGGCGAGGCGCTGACGTGATCGTTCACGTGGAGAACGCCGGACCACCTGTCCCCAAAGAGTCGGCCGATCAGATCTTCAGCCGATTCTACCGCGCGCAGCGGGATCGGCGGGGCCTGGGGCTGGGGCTGGCCATCTGCAGAGGCCTGGTCGAGGCGCACGGAGGGCGCATCTGGGTGGAGCGGCCGGGCGAGGCCGGCGCTCGGTTCGCCTTCGCCCTGCCTCTGGACGAAGCGTCCGTTCCCGCCTCCCCGTAGGGCTGAACCGGGACCGACCATGGGTGCGCGAATCCTGATTGTGGACGATGAGCCGCAGATGCGGCGGGTCCTCACGCGCACGCTGGGGGCGCACGGATTCGAGGTCCGGGCGGTCGCCACCGGCGAAGAAGCGCTCGCCGCGCTCCGCTGGCATCCCGATCTCATCCTCCTCGATCTGATGCTGCCCGACCTGGACGGTCTCGAGGTGGCGAAACGCATCCGCGAGCACGGCGGCGTCCCCATCCCGGTGCTCTCTGCGAGAGGAGAAGAACGGCAGAAGGTCACCGCCCTCGATCTGGGAGCGGACGACTACATCACCAAGCCCTTCGGCGCCGAAGAGTTGCTGGCGAGAATCAGGGTGGCGCTCCGGCATACCGCGCAGACCTCCGAGCCCATCATCGAGGCGGGAGAGCTGCAGATTGACCTGGAGCGCCGAGTGGTCAGCCGCGGGAGCGAGGAGCTTCATCTTACCCCAACGGAATACGAGGTGCTGAAGTACCTGGCCCTGCACGCGGGCAAGGTCGTCACCCACCGCGCCCTCTTGCAGGAGGTCTGGGGCCCCGAACACGTTGAAGAGACGCAGTACCTGCACGTCCTGATCAGCCAGCTTCGTCGCAAGATCGAGCCCCAGGTGGCCCGGCCGCAGTACATCCTGACCGAGCCCGGCGTGGGGTATCGCTTCCGCCTGCCCGCCTGAATCTCAAGGACTTCTTAAGGTCCGCTCTGTTACCCTCAGGCACCGGAATGCCGGACCGCCTGATCGTGGCCGTTCTTGTCGCCGTGGCGCTACTCGTGGTGGCGCTGGCCACCGACGTGCCATTTCTCCAGATGGCCGCGGGCATCACCGCCCTGGTCTTTGTAGCCGCGCTCGGTTTCCGGGCATTCTTGAGGTCGCTGGCGGTCATTCCGACGCCGGTGACCCTGCCCGCCGCCTCACGCGTCTTCTCTCTGCGCAGGTTGATCCTGGGACCGCCGCTGCCCAGCCACGAGATGCCGCGCCAGACGGTCGGGAAGGCGGTGGGGCTGGCCGTCTTCGGCTCCGACGTCCTCTCCTCGGTCGCCTACGCCACGGAAGAGATGCTGGTCATCCTCGTGCTGGCCGGCACCGCGTTCTTTGCCCTCTCCATCCCCATCTCCATCGCCATCTCGCTCCTCCTCATCGTGCTGACCATCTCCTACCGGCAGACCATCTTCGCCTATCCCGGCGGCGGCGGCGCCTACATCGTGGCCCGGGACAACCTGGGAGAGGGGCCGGCCCAGACAGCCGGCGCGTCGCTGCTGACCGACTACATCCTGACCGTCTCGGTGAGCATCGCCTCTGGGGTGGCGCAGATCGCCTCCGCCTTCCCCGCGCTCGCGCCGTGGCGGGTGGGGATCGCGGTGGGCGCCATCTTCTTCATGATGCTGGTGAACCTCCGGGGCGTGCGCGAGTCGGGGAGCTTCTTCGCCGTCCCCACCTACTTCTTCGTCCTCATGATGCTGGGGATGCTCGCCATCGGTTTCTATCAGCTCTTCACGGGGCGGCTGCAGCAGGTGTCCGGCGTGCAGCTCGAGAGCGCCGCGCTCCAGCCGTTCACCATCTTCCTGCTCCTACGCGCCTTCAGCAGCGGCGCGGTCGCGGTGACGGGCACGGAGGCGATCAGCAACGGCATCACGGCCTTTCGCGAACCGAGGAGCCGGAACGCCGCCGCGACGATGGCCTGGATGAGCATCCTCATCGGGATCATGTTCGTCGGGACCACGATCCTGGCCCACCGTGTTCACGCCCTCCCGGTGGAGCACGAGACGATCGTGTCCCAACTGGCCCGGACGGTCTACGGCCCAGGCATCATGCACGTGGTGACGCTGGCGGCGACGACCCTCATCCTGATCCTCGCGGGCAATACCGCGTTCGCCGACTTTCCCAGGCTCGCCGCGCTGCAGGCCGGAGATGGATTCCTGCCGCGCCAGCTGACCTACCGGGGCAGCCGGCTGGTCTTCTCCTGGGGCATCGTGCTGCTGGCTGTCATCTCATCGCTGCTGGTCATCCTCTTCCGAGCGGATGTGAGCCAGTTGATTCCCCTCTACGCGATCGGCGTCTTCCTCTCGTTCACGATGTCGCAGACCGGGATGATCGTGCGCTGGCGCAGGATCGGGCGGCTGCGCCCGGATGAGGTGGTCGAGACCCAGGGCTCAGTGCTCCGCTACGATCCGCTATGGCGCGTCAAGCTGGCGATCAACACCGTCGGGGCGATGCTGACAACCGCGGTGATCGTCGTCCTGGCCGTGACGAAATTCCGCGACGGCGCCTGGATCGTCGTCATCCTCATCCCCACCCTGGTATGGATCTTCTACCGCATTCATCGACACTACCAGGAGGTGCGACAGAAGCTCAGCGTGGGCGACCGCCGGTCGCCGCCCGAGCCCGTGGACGTCATCCATCTGGTCCTGATCTCCAACGTCCACGCCGCGGCCCTACGGCAGATGCAGTTCGTGCAGTCCCTGGGACTCCGCTGGGTGGCGGTCCATGTAGAGACGGACGATGCCAAAGCCGCCGAGGTGCGCCGGAAGTGGCAGCGCTTCTTCCCCAACGAGGCGCTGGTCGTCTTGCCCTCGCCGCTGCGCGACGTCGTCGGTCCCATCCGCGGCTACGTCGAGCGTCTCCGGGCGGAGCACCCGAAAGCCTTCATCCACGTCATCATGGCGCAGATCCTCATGGACAACCTGCTGGAGCAGGCGCTCCATTAAAACACGACGGTCATCTTCAAGCTGGCGCTGCAGGACATCCCCATGGTCGTCGTCACCGACGTCGCCTACCCCCTCCACCCTGAAGCGCCTGAACGGATGGTCGAGGTTGTGCCTGGCGCGGAGGGGACGGCAGCGCCCGTGGGGAGGGTCAGGTCTCCGCTTTAGCGTTCGGGACGCTGAGGTAGATCACGCCCGGGGCGGGCCTGTCCACAAACGCCATCATCAGGTCGTTGACGTTGGTCAGCGTCGGGCCCGTCATGATCAAGTCCTCCAACGCCGCGAAGAATGGGTAGGCGTCGTTGCGGTCCAGAGCCTGCCGCGGGTCGAGACCAAGCCGGCGGGCGCGCACCGGCGTCGCCCCATCGACCGCGGCGCCCGCTGCATCGGTCGGCCCGTCGGTGCCATCCGTGCCCGCCGCCACGACGAGCGTGCCGGGCAGCCCTTCGATCTCCAGAGCGGCGCCGAGGGCGACCTCCTGGTTCCTCCCGCCTTTCCCCGCTCCCCGCACCGTCACCGTCGTTTCGCCGCCCTGGATGAGACAGACCGGAAGGGCCCCGAACCGCCCCTCCTGAGCTTCGCGCGCGTGTCGTCCGAGCGCCGCCCCGACGTCACGCGCCTCTCCTTCGACCTGCTCCTCCAACACCACCGTCGCGAATCCCTGATCTTCCGCCGCGTGCTTGGCCGCCTCCAGGGCCAGAGCGAGGTCCCCGATGATGACCGCCTGCACCCGTTCGAAGGCATGATCGCCCTCCTTGGGCGTCTCGGGATGGCGCCCGGCGGCGCCGTCACGCAGGCGGGCCACGACAGGAGGAGCGGCCCGTTCGGCGGCGGCCATCACCCCTCGCCTCTCCATCGCCGCGAGCGCGTCGGCGTAGGTCGAGCGGTCGGGGGCCGTTGGCCCGGAAGCGATCACGTCAAGCAGGTTCCCCAGCACGTCGGAGAGGGCGAGGGTGATGATTCGGGCAGGAGCGATCCGCCGCGCGAGGTGCCCCCCCTTGATGCGTGAGAGGTGCTTGCGCACCGCGTTCAGTTCGCCGATCGGCGCGCCCGCCTCGAGCAGCAGCCGGCTCACCGCCAGCTTGTCGTCGAGCGTGATCCCCTCGCTGGGGGCGACCAGGAGCGCGGAGCCGCCTCCGGAGAGCAGCACGAACACCAGATCCTCCTCGCCTGCCCGATCCGCCAGGGTGAGAACGGCGTCGGCGGCCGCGACCGAGGCGGCGTCGGGTAGGGGGTGTCCGGCCTCCCTGACCTCGACGCGGGAGGTGGCGACGCTGTGTCCGTACTTGACGCTGACGAGTCCGCCCGCCAGCCGGTCGCCGAGGATCCCTTCGAGTGCGGCGGCCATGGCGGCCGCGGCCTTACCCGCGCCGACGGCGGAAATGGCGCCGACCTGGCGGAGATCGTAGCGCCGCCCGGCGACGGTGAGCGCGTCGGCCTCCCGCTGCACGGCGCGGCGCACCGCGGCGACAGGGTCGGCGGCGCGCAGCGCCCGCTCCAGACAGCGCACCGCCGCCCGGCGCAGGGCCTCGGTCTCCCGTTTTCGGAAAAAGGCCTCAGGGAGCGGCCGCATCCACCGGGAGGGCCGCCGGCGGTTCCAGGGCTCCCATCGTCGACTCCCAGATGGGCCCGGCCCCGTTGGAACGCACCGCCTCGACCGACGTGGCGCGGGCCCCCTCGCGCTCCAGCGCCCAGCGCACCGTGTCGCGCGCCAGCGGCAGCAGGTTGTTGGCGTCGCTGAGGTGGATCAGCAGGACGGTCTGGGCCCGGCCGCCCCGCGCCGCGCGCAGCACCGCCTCGGCGGCGTGGTCGTTGGAGAGATGGCCGGTCGCGCTGATGATGCGATTCTTCAGGAACCAGGGATAGGTGCCCACGCCCAGCAGGCGGGGATCGTAGTTCGCCTCCAGCAGGATCAGGTCCGCCGCGGGCAGCCGTTCCAGCAGCGGCCCGGTGAGCCCGCCCAGATCGTACGCCAGGAGGACGCGCACCCCACCGGCCGCCAGCAGGAAGCCGACGGGCTCCGTGGCGTCGTGAGGGAGCGGGAATGGGTCGACCTCAACCTCGCCGACTTGGAAGGGTGCGCCGGTGCGGAATCGCTCGGTGCGGGCACCGCCGAGAAAGGGCGCCCCCCGGAGCAGCGTCCCCTCGTTGGCCAGCACGGGAATGCCCGCCATCCGGCTGAGCGGTCCGGCGCCGCGGGCGTGATCGTCATGCTCGTGGGTCAGCAGGACGGCCGTGAGATCCTCCGGCGCGAGGGCCATCGGCGCGAGCAGGCGGGTCAGGTTCTCCGCCGGCAGTCCCGCGTCGACGAGCAGCCGGGTGGGTCCCGCCTCCACCAGGATGGCGTTCCCGCCGCTGCCGCTGCGCAGCACCTGGACATGTACGCGCCGTGACCGATCAGCCGTAGGCATCTGCGAGGGGGCGGCGAGCCTGGTCACGGCGCGGAAGCCTCCATCATCAGGAGAAGTGTGCGCTCCTCCGCCAGCGCGCGGATCTGGTGCAGCGCCGCCATGGCCTCGGTCAGGGCCGCCGCGGGCGCGAAGGTGGGTGAGGGAGCGGCGCGCGGAGGACGGATGGTGGCCACGGTGACCGCGCGATCCTCGGGGATGCGGGCCAATTCGCGAGCCCGCCGTACCGCGAGGGCAAAGTCCCCCAGTTCGTCCACCAGTCCGCGCTCCAGCGCCTGACGCCCCGTCCAGACGCGGCCCCGCGCGATCGCCTCGATCTCGGGTTCAGATCGGCGGCGGCCCTCCGTGACGCGGCGCTTGAACCGATCGTAGACGTCGCCCATCTCCGCGCGCAACCGCTCCCACTCGCCGTCGCTGAAGCGGGTGAAGCCGGAGGGGATCGTCGCCGTCGCCCCGCGGGCCAGAACCTCACGGTGCAGCCCATGGCGCTCGGTGAGATCGGCCAGAACGAGTTTGCCCTCCACGACGCCGATCGAACCGGTGATCGTGGACGGGCTGGCGATGATCCGGTGTGCGCCGCAGGAGACGTAGTAGCCGCCGGAGCCGGCCACGTCTCCCATGAAGACGACGACCGGGCGTTCGCGCTTGACCCGCTCCACCTCGCGCCAGATCAGGTCGGAGCCGAGGGCCGAGCCTCCGGGCGAATCGACGACGAAGATCACGGCGCGCACCCGCCGCATCCGCTCGAGCGCCCTGAACGCCCGGGCGATGGTCGCGGCACCGGCGAGAGCGCGCCCCAGGAAGGGCAGGCGCGCCGGGAATTCCCGGCTCTCCCCAGGGACGATGGCCCCGCGTAAGGTGACCACGGCGATCACATCCTGAGCGGAGCGCCATTCGTACGGAATGGGGATGCGCCGCCGCGCCTGCGGCCAGGGCACCAGGCGGGCCGGACGGCGGGCCGTGCCCAGGTGGGCCGGCAGCTCGTCTTCGTAGAGCACGGCGTCGACCAGCTTTGCCTCCAGGGCCTCGGCGGCCGTCAGCGGCGCGCGGTCGATGAGCGAACGGAGCGTCTCGGCGGGAATCCCCCGCGCCGCCGCGGTGTCCTCGAGGATCTGACCCAGCACCGAATCGAGCAGCCAGTTCACCATCTCCCGGTGCGTCTCCGACATCGTCGAGCGCCGGAAGGGGTCGGCAGCGGTCTTGTATTCGGCGATGCTGTCGAAGTCCGGCGTGATGCCGAGACGGTCGAAGGCGCCCCGGAGGAAGGTGATCTCCACCCGCGGGCCGGTGATGCCCAGCGAGGCGCTCTCGGGGAGGATGATCTCGTCGGCGGCGGTCGCCAGGTAGTAGTGCGGCAGCGCGACGGTGGTCAGATAGGCGATGACGCGGCGCCCGCCCCGCCTCGCTGCCAGCAACGCGTCGCGCAGCCGCTGCACCGTGGCCGACCCGCCCCCGAGCTCTCCGATCCGGACGACCACCCCGCGAACGCCGGGAGCCCGCGTCAGCCGCTCCAGCGTCTCGCGCAGATCCTCCAGGCTCTCTTCCGGCTGGCCATCCAGCGGCACCATCCCGCGGAGGGAGAACAGGCGGCGGGGCGTCCGGCGCTCCGGGTAGGAGCCGGCCAGGTCCAGCACGACGTACTCGGGCGCGCCCGCGGCGGCGGCCAGCAGGTTGGCCAGCAGCCGGAGAAGATTGCGGATCAGATCGGCCAGCAGGCCCATTCAGTCATACCCCAGCTCGGCCAGCGCGTCCTCGTCCAAGCCGAAGTGGTGCGCCACCTCATGGATCACCGTGCGGCGGACCTCTTCCCGGATCTCCTCTTCCGAATCGCACGCTTCCGTCAGGGGACCGCGGAAGATGCTGATGCGGTCGGGCAGGAGCGGGTCGGCCAGGATGCCGCGTTCGATCAGCGGCGTGCCCTCGTAGAGGCCAAAGAGCAGATCGTCCGGCTCGACCCCCGCTTCCTCTACTTGCTCACGCGTCGGCCATTCCTCGATGAGGATCCCGACGTTGTCCATCCGCGCGCGCAGCGGATCCGGGATGCTGGCCAGGGCCTCTTCGACCAGCCGGGCGAACACCTTGCGGCTTACCGTGATCGGCACCGCGGCCGTTCCCCGATCCTAGTCTTCAGGCCACCGTCGGAGGAGGTAGTCACGGCCGCCCATCTCGACGAGATCGACGATCTCGGTCATCAGTTCCCGGTACTCTTCGCTCTGGCGCAGCTGCTCGAAGGCCGCTTCGTAGGCGGCCAGGCTGGGCCATTCCGTCTCCCAGGTGACCACGAAGAGATCGCCGGAGAGGTCGGTGTAGATGCGCGCGCGGCGCTCGGCCTCCAGCGTCACCGAGATCCCCTTGAGCAGCTCCACGACGGTCGAGGCCGCGCCCCACTTGGTCCGGAACCACGTGCGCACGAGGATCATGCACGGCCACTTCGTCGGCCTCGGCAATACTCCCTCCGAACAGCGATCACGCGCCGCTCAGACGCTGCGCAGTGGGGCCCGCAGGTCTGTCCCCACGGGGCAACGAATTTGGGGCTGGCTCGGGATGAGATCCGTCGCCGATGATGGAGGTGAGCCGAAGTGGGAATGATGACCCGCCCCGTAGGATTGCGGCCGGCCCTGCTGGTCGCGGGTGCGTATTCGGTCGTTATCGGATTCATCTTGCTCTTCCCCGCGTTCGCCAGCACGGTGTTCGCCCGTCCGGTTCCCGATCCCGCCGTGCTTGGCGGCTGGGGGACGAGCATAATCGCCAACGGTATCCTCGCCCTCGGGGCGGCCTCAGACACCCGACGCTATGGAGGACTGGCCCCGTTGTTCGCCGTCGGCCTCCTGGTCGTGACCTTCGGCCTGCTGTACTACCTTCTGACGGGGGCCTACGAGCTCCGGACGGTCCTCGTCCCGCTGATCGTGAACACGCTGCTCGTGGCCTGGATCTGGTCCGCGCGTCCTAAGGAATAAAGGGCGAGAAAGGGTCTGTCCCGCTCCAGAAGTACAGGATACTTCCGCGGGCACAGACCCTTTCTCGCCCTCTAGTCCAAGAACAGCGGGACCAGATGCCCTGCTCGCACGTCGACCAATCCCCGGTCGGTCAACTTCAATTCCGGAATCACAGATAAGGCAAGAAAAGAGAGGGTCATGAAGGGATCTTCCAGCGGCGAGCCCATGCGGCGGGCCGCCGCCAGCAGCCGGCGCATGTTCTCCGCCACGGCGCCAACGGGCTGATCGGACATCAGCCCGGCGATGGGGAGCGGCAGCGTAACAACCTCCCGACCGGCCACGGCCACCAGCCCGCCCTGCATCTCCAGGACCAGGTCGACGGCGGCGCGCATATCCTCGTCGTTCGTCCCGACCACGATGATGTTGTGCGCGTCGTGCGCCACGCTCGAGGCCAGGGCGCCCAGGGTGAGCCCAAAGCCGCGCACGAACCCGAGCCCGATGCGGCCGGTGCCGGCGTGCCGTTCGATCACGGCCAGCTTGAGCAGGTCCCATCTCGGATCGGCCACGGCTTCGCCGCCCTGGACAGTAACCTCCGCCTCCCCCGCCCTGGTGACGATCTGGTTAGGGATCACCTCGATCAGGCGCACGCGGGCCGCGGCGGCCGGCGAGGGCGCGGCGACCCGAAAGAGCAGAGTGCCGCGGGGCACGTTCACCGACCCGCGCAGGGTGGGCAGTTCCGGGCGCTCGTAGGGCAGCAGCTTCCCATCCAGAGCCACCAGCCGTCCGTGCCGGTAGACCCGGCGGGGGCGGGGAGCGGCGAGGTCGTCGAAGACGATCAGGTCCGCCAGCCGTCCCGGGCTGACCGCGCCGCGATCGCCCAGGCCGAAGTATTCGGCGGCGTTCAGGCTGCCGATCTGCAGCGCCAGCAGGGGATCGAGCCCGAGGGCGATGGCCTGGCGCACCATCGCGTCGATGTGCCCCTCCGCCAGCAGATGCACCGGGGTGCGGTCGTCCGTGACGAAGAGGAAGCGCCGCGCGTTCTGCGGCGTCACCAGCGGCAGGAGGTCGCGCAGGTTGCGGGCGGCGGAGGCCTCGCGGATCATCACGACCATCCCACGCGCCAGCTTCTCGCGCGCCTCGGCGGGCGTGGTGGACTCATGATCGGAGCCGATCCCCGCGGCGACGTAGGCGTTGAGGTCCAGGCCGGAGATTCCGGGGGCGTGGCCGTCGACGGGACGCCCGTTCGCCGCGCGCAGTTTTGCCAGCACCTCGGGGTCGCCGGCAAGGAGCCCAGGGTAGTCCATCAGCTCGGCCAGCCCCAGCACCCACTTGTCCTGCAAGAGCGTCTCCAGGTCGTAGGCGGAGAGTTCGGCGCCGGAGGACTCCATCGGTCCGGCCGGCACGCATGAGGAAGCCATCACGTACACGGACAGCGGGTTGTACTTGGCGGCCTGGAGCATGAAGCGGATGCCGCTCATGCCCAGGACATTGGCGATCTCGTGCGGGTCGGCGATGACGGTCGTCGTGCCGTGCGGGACGACGGCGCGGGCGAACTCGGGCACGCTGACCATGGAGCTCTCGATGTGCACGTGGCCGTCGATCAGCCCCGGAGCCAGGTAGGCGCCGGCGAGGTCGTGCGTCTCGAGCGCGCGGTAGGCGCCCGGCGCGCCCCATCCGGCGATGCGGTCGCCGGCGATGGCCAGGTCCGCGCCGATCAGCTCCAGGCCGAAGAGGTCGACGATCCGAACGTTGCGCAACAGCAGATCGGCGGGGCGGAGGCCGCGGGCCGTCTCGATGAGCGCGGGGAGCTCCATTGGCATCACGTTCCCTGGGACGCGGGGGGCTTCCTGCGGCAGCGCAGGCGCCGCGGCAGGCATCAGTCCCGGAGAGCAAGAACCCCCTCAGGCGCAAACAATGCTGCGCCAGAGGTGAACCATGCCCCACATCCTGCCGTTCCGCGGACAGCCGACCTATGACCTGGAGATCGCCGGGACGGTGCGCACGCTGCCGCTCATCCAGGTGGCGCCCGACACCTGGATCGCCTACTACTACAGCCTGGGGGACACCGAGGTGATCGACCGCGCGGCGCGCATCCTGGCGCCCAAGATGGAATCCTGTGACCTCTTCGTCACCACCGAGACCAAGGGCATCCCCCTGGCCCACGCCATCGCCACGTACCTGGGGCTGAAACCCTACGTCGTCTGCCGCAAGGAGATCCGGCCCTTCATGCTCTCGCCGCTGGTCGTGCGCTACAAACCGATCACGGCGAAGACCGAGCAGGAGCTCTTCATGGACGGCCGGGACGCGAACAAGGTGCGCGGCAAGAAGGTCGGCATCGTCGACGACATCGTTAGCACCGGCGAGACGCTGCAGGCGATGGGCGACCTGGTAACGCAGGCGGGCGGAGAGGTCGTGACCAAGGCGGCGCTGCTGCTGGAAGGCGAGGAATGGAAGGACGTCGTCAACGTCGGCATCCTGCCCGTGTTCAAGCTGCCGGACCGCAGCGATCAGTGACGTTCACGCGGTCGGAGTGCGCGTCGTCGAAGTACGCGCATTCTTACCCCGTTCCACCGGGGAGAAGAGGCGAGGGCGGCCAGGGTGCCCCGGCCGCCCTCCGATGCTCAGCCGTCGCCGCGCGAGTCCTCTCTCAGGACTTGCGCACGCGGATCACCCGCGTGTAATTGACCCGCCCGTTCGCTCCAATCGCCTTCGCGTAGAAGTAGGCGCGCCGGTTGGTGTAGGTCCCCATGTTGAAAGTGGTCGACGCGATCCCACCCGAGGCGCTCACGGTGGCGATTAGCGTCTTCCCCTGCCGGAACTCGACCGTCGGCGCGTCGGTTACCGCGCAGAGGGTGATCATACCCGTGGCGACCGCGTTGTCTGCGGCGCAGGTGGGGTAGGACGTCCCAAAGGCCATTTTTACACGCGGGGCGGCTGCGAAGGTCCCAGCGGTGTCCCCGTCCTGGCGCATCGCCACGTACTCGGCATCGAAGACTCTACCCGCCGCCGCCTGGTCCTTGCGGTAAAGGGTAAAGTTCGTCGACCGGAGCAGCCCCGTCTGGTTCCGGAACCGCATATAGCTCGCGGAGTCTCCATTCCAAACGTAGCTGATCAACGGGTCGCCGGGGAAGTTCACGTCGTTGAACTGGACCTTGGCCGCCTCCGAGTCGCAGGTGCCGTTCTGGAGGCAGGTCGCGTAGGTCACGGCCGTGCCCACGCCCTGCACCAGGCCGTCCTCGTAGAGTTCGTCGCCGGGAGAGCCAAGCACATGTTTGTGGATGTTGATCCCCGCGCCGCCTTTGTTCTGGCCGTCGACAAGAAACCCGGTGAGGACGAAGTGCGTGGCATGATGCGAAATCTGGAGACCGCTGTTGCCGATCGCCCGCACGCCGTACAGCGAGTAGGTCGTGTTGTAGGCGCCCATCTCGATCCCGGTCCCATTGTTCCAGGCAAGGAGATCGACGTCGGCCTGAGGGCCGGCGCCATTCTGCCACCAGAAGAACCCTTTCGTGCTCGAGCTCGTGGTCGCCCGGAGGACACGGGGGGTCCGGTCGGGGTTGTTGGCGTTGACGGTGGTGGGGTTCCCGCAGCCCTCGCACCAGTGGTACCCGGAGGCGAAGCCGCCGAGCCCGCCCACGGCGTGAGCGCCGACGATGTAGGCGCCCAACCCTCCTCCCAGGTAGAACGCAGCGGTCCGCTGATCGTCGGTGTGGCCCCACGACACGACGAGAGGGCGGTCCAACCAGGCGTCGTTCGCCCCGCTGTCGGCGACGTTGTTCCCCCCGGAGTCCTTGGCGGACTCAAGATCGACAGCGTGGGTGCCGTTGGCCGCGGTTGGAACGAAAACCTTGGCCTGATTGTAGACGACCAGGTCTTCCACGATCACACCGTAGGAGTCGTGGATGTGTAACCCGTCGCCGTCGCCGTCCCTGATGACAACCTCTTTCAAGTAGCTACCCCGCGACCAGTCCTTCTGCATGTGGAAGTGCAGCGCGTACCGGCCGAACGGCTTCTTGGCGCCGTTGGGGAAGGCCCCCATGAGCTTGGGCGTTGGCCCGAACCCGACGATGGCCAGGTCGGCGATTTCGGCCTTCGCCTGGTCCATCAGCTGAATGTGGGGGTTCTCGGTGGGGACGGCGGCCTCGAAGACGACGTTGCGCGTCAGGTTCGCCACGGGCGGGGCGAGGGTCTCGGTCCAGGAGTCTCCCCATGCGTCCGTCCACGCGATGCTCTGAAACGTGTGGGCATAGGTCAGAGGACCGCTGAGAGTGTACTTGCCACCTCCCAGATCGGCAACAATGGTACGCAATTCGTTCTCGTTCTTGAAGAACGTCCCCACGACGGGGGTGTTCGTCTGCCCGATCAGGAGCTGGTCGCCCACGTTCCACTTGCTCACGAAGGTTGGATCTACCGTGATCTGCGTGGCGCCAACGCCAGCGGTTGCCGCGAGCGTCGTCCAGCCGCCCCGCGCCGTACCTTTCGTTTGGACCTTCCCCGTCCCGACGACCCAGAGCCCGACGTCGGTGGCAAGCGGCACCATCGTGTCGCCGCCCACGAACGCGGCCTCAGCCAAGGTGAACCTGATTTTTGCCGTGATCGTCGAGGGGATCGCCGACGTCGGCGTGCCGTAGTCGAGGACGCCGCCGCTTTGCACGACGAGGTTCCCCGACACCGTGAGGGTGGAGCTGACGGTGCGGGAGGCCTTGAGCGTGCCCTTCACCGTCACGCTCTTGGCGACCGCGGCGGTCGTCGAGACGGTGACCGTGTGACCGGCAACGATCGTAACGATACTGGCTACGGTAGGTACGCACGTGCAGGACCACGTCGAGGTCGCGGTCCATTCACCCGTCGCCTTCGAGGTGACGGTCGAGGCTGGACCGGGCGTGGGGGTGGGGCCCGGGGCCGGCGTGGGGGTGGGGCCCGGGGCCGGCGTGGGAGACCGAGTTGGGCGCGGCCGGGGAGCCGGAGCCCCGCTGACAGAGGTCGGCGCCCGCAGACCTGACGCCGACGAGGCCAGGAGAACCGCAATGATGGTGATGACGATCCCTGTTCGTCCATAGCGTGACAGCACCATTCACCTCCCTCTTGTCTAGCGTTTCATGTCACAGCGGGAGCCTACCCGGGCACCCGCGCCGGGGGGGCCCGCGGGTAGACGAGCCTCACATGGGAAACGGGGGCCCGAGAGCCGAATCGGCTGCGGCCACAGTGAGAAGACACAGGCATTCCCATGGAGGTCCGCCGTGCGGGCCTGTGTAGGGAGGTCTCGAAAGGCGCCCCTACGGAACGATCAGATGGAACGGAGGCTCAAGCCAGCGGCTTCAACACACCATTCCGGTTGCGAAAACGCGTCGGCCCTTTGAAAGGCCTCGAGTCAATGCTCTCCCATCTTGCTCCTTCGGAAGTGCTACCCGATCTCCTTCCCTGTTCCGTCGTTTGTTACTCCTTCTTTACGGCGAATGGAAAGGCTACAGCGCGCTCCCATGCGGCCAGTCCATCCTCACATGAGGGCTGTAAGCCGCTCAGGCGCTCGTTCGTAGGGCGCGCTCCAGCGGTTTGCGACTGCTGCACGAGCGCTTCTGCCGAGCCACGGGGGGCGTTTGTGGGCGCGCTTGTTCAAAAAAAACGGGTGGGCATTAGCTGCCCACCCGCGGCTCAGCAAGAACTGACGGGGCTTACGGCTCCTTCGGCCAGGGGCCGACGATGCCCGGCGCCGCCCACTCCATCGTGGTCAGCTGCAGGACGTTCATGGTCACCCCTGCCGGCACGCGCATGACGCCCTTGCGGTCGCGGATCGGGCCGGTGAAGGGATCGAAGGCGACCGGGGTCCTCGACATCTGGGCCAACCGCCTGTTCACCAGGTCGTAGACGGAAATCCGGCCGAGGTCGGGCGTGTTTATCCGGACCGCCTGCAGCCGTGCCTTGTAGGCCGGGTTGATGGGCATGCCGAAGTCGGCTCCCATCTCTACCGCCCGGTCACCCAGCAGCCACCAGTAGTCGAGATTCTGCAGGTTGTCGCTCGTGTACCTGCCAGCGAGTACCTTGCGGAGGAAGTCGATGTAGATCTTGTCCCAGTGAACGATCTGTCCCGAAAGAGTGTACTGGGGCGCTACCTTCAGCATGGGGGAGTAATGGGAAAAGCTGGGCAGCCTCCGCTTCGCCGCAACCTGCAGCACTGTCGGGGTATCTTCTGTGTAGGCGAGGGCGTCTGCTCGAGTGGCGATGAGCGCCTCGGCGGCTTCTTTGGCTTTGGGAGGGTCGAACCAGGAATAGAGCCAGCGTACCTCCACGGTGGCCTTAGGGTTCACCGCCCGGACTCCAAGGGCGTAAGCTGAGATGTGCCGCTTCACCTCGGGGATCGGGAAGGCGCCGACGTAGCCGACCTTCCCCGTCTTACTCAGCGCTCCCGCCATCAGGCCATTGAGATAGTAGATCTGGTAGAAATCAGCCATGTACGTGAACATATTGGGCGCGCGTTTGAAGCCCGTCGCATGCCCAAAAATCACGTTGGGGTACCGCTTTGCGGCCGCCAATGTCCCGTCCATGAAGCCGAAGCTGGTGGTGAATATGACTTTGGCGCCCTGCTGCACCAGCTTGTCAATGAACGGCTCGACCTGGGCCTCGGGGACCGACTCGACGTAGATCGTCTCGACCGGGAGCGCCTTCTCGGTGAGAAGCCGCCCCCTGTCGTGGGCATTGGTCCATCCATAGTCTCCGATGGGCCCGACATAGATGAACCCAACCTTGAGCTTCGCCTGCGCCGCACCGGCGCTCGCAAAGGTCAAGATCAGCAGAACAACGAGGACGGCCTTAATCCAGCGCATCTCTTCCCTCCCTCTCCCTGGTCTCGCTCCTGTCACGCTACCACTTCCAGAACATTCTCACCCCTTCCTGTGTTGTCATCGCTCTCCACGCACGTACGGAATGCCCAGGGCCTCCGGCGCTCCCTGTCGGCGCCTTCCGCGCTGGGTGGTTAGGGCCAGAGCGAGGATCGTGAAGGCAAACGGCATCATCTGCAGCGGCTCCGGCGCCACCCAGGTCTGCAGGCGGAACGACAGGTGGAAGAGCGCCCCGAAGAAGAACGCGCCCGCCACGGCGCGCAGCGGATCCCACGCCGCGAAAATGGCAATGGCGATGGCGATCCAGCCCAACCCCGCGGTCATCCCCTCCGTCCAGCTGGGCCGGTAGGCCACCGAGAGGAAGCCGCCGGCGACCCCCGCCATCGCTCCCCCGAAGACCACCGCCACGTAGCGCACGACGAAGACGTTCACCCCGAGGGCGTCGGCGGCGGCCGGCGCCTCCCCCGCCGAGCGCAGCGCCACGCCCCAGCTCGTGTGATAGAGGATGAACCAGAGCGCCGCGGCCAGGGCCAGGCCGGCGTAGGTGAGCCAGGAGATCTCGGGGAGAGAGTTGAGGAGCGGCACCCCTTCCCAGCGCCGCCCCAGCAGCGCCGAGAGCCCCAGGCCCAGCATGGTCAGCGCCAGCCCGGAGACGTACTGGTTGGCGCGCAGCGTGATGGCCATCACGGCGTGCAGCAGCGCCGCCGCGCCTCCGATCCCCGCCGCGGCGACCAACCCCAGCCCGGGCCTGCCGGTGGTCGAAGCGACGGCGAAGGCCAGAAACGCCCCCAGGATCATCATCCCCTCGACCCCGAGGTTCACGACGCCCGAACGCTCCGCGTAGATCTCTCCGAGGGCGGCCCAGAGCAGCGGGCTCCCCAGGGCGACGGCGCGGATGATCGTGTTGAGGACGTCTTCCATAAAGGCTCTCGTCAGATTCTCGTCAGGTTCTCGTCTCTGCCCCTCCGTCCGCGCCGACCGCGCCAACCGCCGCCGGAGCAGGGCCGGCGCGCGCCGGCGCCCAGCGCAGGCGGTAGTACATCAATCGCTCGCTGCCGATGAGGCAGAAGAGGATCAGTCCGTTGACGACGTCGGTCACCCGCGCGGGCATCTGCAGCCCGACCCGCATGACGTCTCCGGCGGCGAAGACCACCCCGAGAAAGAGCGACGTCACGATCGCCGCCAGCGGGCTCCCCCGGGCCAGCCAGGCGACGATGATCGCAGCGTAGCCAAACCCCAGCGAGATCTGGTTGGGGTCGAGGAGGCGCCGGTGAATGCCCGCCACCTCCCCCACGCCCGCCAGACCGGCGGCGCCGCCGGCCAGCAGCATCACCAGCAGCGTCGTCCGCGTCGGATCGATGCCGGCGTAGCGGGCGGCGTCGGGGTTCTCGCCCTGCACGCGGATCTCGAAGCCCAGCCTCGTACGGCTGAGCAGCAGCGCGCTCCCCGCGGCCAGCAGCAGCCCGATCACCAGCGTGGGCCAGTGCACGCGGGTACCGGCGATGAGGGGGATCACGGCGGCGGGCGGGAAGGAGTCCGTAAAGGCGAAGCCGCGCATCTCCGGGCCCTTCCACGGGCCGTGCACCAGCCACGACACCAGGTAGATGGCGACGTAGTTCATCATCAGGGTGGTGATCACTTCGTTCACGGAGAGGCGCAGCCGCAGTACGGTGGGCACCAGTCCCCACAGCGCGCCGCCGACGAACCCGGCCAGGAACATGGCGGGCAGCATCCAGGGCGCCGGCATCGAGAAGGGCAGGAAGAGGGCGACCCACGTGGCCGCGGTGGCGCCGGCCAAGATCTGCCCCTCGGCGCCGATGTTCCAGAACTGCGCCCGGAAGGCCAGCACCAGTCCCACGCCGGCCAGCAAGAGCGGGATGGTGTTGCGGATGATCTCCGGCAGCGCCCGGCCGCTGAACAGCGTCCCGCGGGTGATGACGCTGAAGGCGCGCACCGGTCCCACGCCGTAGCTCCAGAAGATCGCCGCGACCAGCAGCAGCGCCACGGCGATCGCGGCCAGGGAGACGCCCAGCACCCAGGTCCCCGGCGGGGCCGCCCGCCGCTCGATCTCGAAAGGGCCCACGCGGCTCATGCTGCCTGGCCCGCCATCATCAGCCCGATCCGCTCCCGGTCGGCCTCCGCGGCGTCGACGATGCCCACGACCTGCCCTTCAAAGAGCACCGCGATCCTGTCGCTGAGGGCCAGGACCTCCTCCAGATCCTCCGAGACCAGCAGCACCCCCGCGCCCTCCGCCCGGCGCCGCGGCAGCAACGTCTGGATCTGCTCGGTCGCCGAGACGTCCAGGCCGAAGGTGGGGTGCGCCGCCACGATCAGCCCAGGCGAACCCGAGAATTCGCGGGCGAGGATGAGCCGCTGGATGTTGCCTCCGGAGAGGTGCCGCGCCTGCGCCCCTGGGCCGGGGGTGGCGATCTCGTACTCCGCGATCATCCGCTCAGCGAATCGCGACACCGCCTGCTGATCCAGCAGTGGCCCCCGCGAGAAGGGAGGGGTGCGGTAGCGGTTGAGCACCAGGTTCTCGCCCACCGACATCCCCGCCACGATACCCATCCGCACGCGCTCCTCGGGAATGTGCGCCACCCCGGCCTCATGGAACGCCCGCGCCGAGCGGTTGGTGATGTCCCGGCCCAGGACACGCACCCGGCCCTGGGTGGCGGGACGCAGCCCGGTGACGACCTCCACCAGTTCCCGCTGCCCGTTCCCGGCGACGCCGGCGATCCCCAGGATTTCGCCCCGGCGCACCTCCAAAGAGACCCCTTTCAGCGCCATCAGTCCGCGGTCGCCGCGGGCCCAGAGATCGGCGGCCGAGAGCGCCTCCTCCTCGGAGGGGACGCCCGACTTGGAGCGCCTGAACTCCACATCCCGACCCACCATCATCCGGGCCAGCGAACGCACGTCCGCCTGCACGATCGGCACGGTGCCGACGACGCGTCCCCGCCGGAGCACCGTCACCCGGTCGGCGACCTCCAACACCTCATCCAGCTTGTGGGTGATGAAGATGACCGCGTGCCCTTCCTCCTTCATCCGCCGCAGCACGGCGAAGAGGCCGCGGGCCTCCTGCGGGGTGAGGACGCTGGTGGGTTCGTCGAGGACCAGGATCTGCGCGCCGCGCAGCAGCGCCTTGAGGATCTCCACACGCTGCTGCTCGCTGACGGACAGCTCCCAGATGCGCGCGTGCGGGTCGACGGCCAGCCCGTAGCGCCGGCCCAGGTCTGTGATTCGTGGGGCGATCGCGCGCGCCGGGAAGAGGGCGCCCGCCCCCGGCAGCCCCAGGGCGGCGTTCTCGGCGACGGTGTGGCGCCGCACCAGGAGGAAGTGCTGCGGCACCATGCCGATGCCCAGCGTGATGGCGTCCCGGGGGGAACGGATCCGCGCCGGCCGCCCGCGCACCAGGATCTCTCCGGCATCGGGCTGGTAGATGCCGTAGAGGATGCTCATCAGCGTGGTCTTGCCCGCGCCGTTCTCGCCGAGGAGGGCGTGGACCTCGCCCGCGCGCACCTCCAGGGTGACGCGGTCGTTGGCGACCACCCCGGGGAAGGCTTTGGTGATGTTCCGGAGGGTCAGGAACGCGGACGGACTGCTCATGAACGAGAAGCCTCTCCCTGTGTTGCTGAGGGTTCTCTTCGCGTGGCCATCCTCTCCTTCCACTTCATGCCGGAGCGACGATGGTTCGGATTTCGGCCCCTACAGCCCGGCGCGGGTCAGGGGGAAATGGTTCTAATCGTGGTGAAAGTGACCTGACCGATGGACGTTCTGCTCCCGCGGTCTCTTTCCGAAGCCCTGGAGATGAAGGCGGAACACCCCGAGGCGGTCCCCATTGCCGGTGGGACCGATCTGATGGTCGAACTGAACTTCGACCGGAGGCGGCCCGAGCGCATGATGGACGTTTCCCGCCTGCCCGAGCTGCGGGTCTGGCGGCGGGAGGATGGCCACCTCTTCCTCGGCGCAGGGGTCACCTACAGCCGCATCATCGCCGAGCTGCGGGAATTCCGCCCGCTCGTCGAAGCATCGCGCACCGTCGGATCGCCGCAGATCCGCAACCGCGCCACCGTCGGCGGGAACCTGGGCACATCCTCCCCAGCCGGCGACGCCCTCCCAGTGCTGGCGGCGTACAACGCCGAGGTGGTGCTTGCCCGCGCGGGCGGCCATACGCGCGCCGTCCCCTTTGCCCGCTTTATGTCCGGTCCGAAGAAGACGGCTATGGATCCGGCGGAATTGATTCTGGGTGCGCGCTGGCGGATCGTGCCGGGCCTCGGCTCCTTCTCCAAGATCGGCCCACGCAACGCCATGGTCATTGCGGTCGCCAACCTCTGCCTCGTCGTCGACGTCGCCGGCCGGACGGTCCGCGTGGCCCTCGGGTCGGTCGGCCCGACTATCCTCCGCGCTCCCGACGCCGAGGTCTTCGCCGCGCGGTCTCTCGCCGCCGCAGGCTGGTGGGAGGATCGCAGCGCGTCGCTATCCCCCGCCGTCATTGAGGAGTTCGGCGAGCGGGTGGCGGCGGCGGCCAGGCCCATCGACGACGTGCGCGGCACGGCCCGCTATCGCCGGCTTGCCTGCGCGGTCCTGGCCCGGCGCGCCCTCGCCTGGGCCCTGGCCGATCGGAGCGCCTGATGCTGGTCAAGGCGAAGGTGAACGGCGAGTGGCGGACGGCCGACGTCTGGGGCGGCGCCAGCCTGCTCACCATGCTGCGCGAACCCCTCGGCCTTCCGGGCAGCAAGAACGCCTGCGAGCAGGGGGAGTGCGGCTCCTGCTCGGTCTGGCTGGACGGCGAGCTGGTCTGCGCCTGCCTCGTGCTGGCGGCGCAGGCGCACGAGCGGGAAGTGCGCACGGTGGAGGCCCTGGCCCCCGAGGCTGGCCTCCACCCTGTGCAGGAGGCCTTCGTCGAGAGCGGGGCGGTGCAGTGCGGCTTTTGCACGCCGGGGCTGATCGTAGCGGTGACCGACCTCCTCGACCGCGACCCCGCTCCCACCGAAGCAGTCATCCGCGAGGCCCTCTCCGGAAACCTCTGCCGCTGCACCGGCTACGCGAAGATCCTCGACGCCGTGCAGCTCGCCGCACGGCGCATGCGGGAGTCGGCGTGATGTCGCGCGCCTACATCCAGAGGCTGCGCGACGTCCTCGGCCACGAGAAGGTAATCGTCCCGGCGGTGCCGGACGGACGCGTGCTGCTGCAGGAACGCACGGACTTAGACATCTGGGGCCTTCCCGGTGGCTTCGTAGAGATCGGGGAGAGCGCGGTCGCGGCGCTCCAACGAGAGGTCGAGGAGGAGACGGGCCTGACGCCTCTCTCCTCGAATTTGGTCGGCCTCTACAGCGATCCTCGGTTCGATTTCACGTACCCCAATGGCGACAAGGTGCAGAATTTCATCATCGTCTTCCATGTCCGCGAGTGGACAGGTGACGTCGCACCCCGCGACGCCGAATCCAAAACGATCAAGTTCTTTGATCAGGCCAGTTTTCCAGATCGGTTGGCGCCGTTCGCCAAGGAAATCATCCGGGACTTTCTCGCGGCAGACGGACGCGTCACCGTCAAGTAGATGAAGCAGCAATGAAGACGCTCATCCACGACTGTGAGGCTATCGTCACCATGGATAACGCCAGCGGGGAAGTCGCCGGTGGTTCCATCCTTATCGACAACGGCGAGATTGTCTGGCTCGGCGCAGGGGATCCAGGTGCGGACTTGGCGCGCGGCGCCGAACGCGTCGATGGCCGGGGAACGGTCGCCCTCCCCGGCCTGATCAACACTCACCATCACCTGTACCAAACGCTTACCCGTGTACGGGCGATGGATCAGGGACTCTTCGGCTGGCTCAAGGCCCTCTACCCTGTATGGGCAAACTTGGATGAAGAGTGGGTCGAGACAGGCGCGCGCCTGGGTCTCGCCGAGCTCGCCCTCTCCGGCTGCGCGACGACCACGGATCATCACTACATCTTTCCGCCGGGCCGGCCGGGGTTGCTCGAGGCCGAGATCCACGCCGCCTCCGAGATCGGTTTGCGCTTCCACCCCTGCCGCGGGTCGATGGATCTCGGAGAATCACGCGGCGGCCTTCCCCCGGATGAGATCGTTCAGGATCTCGACGCCATCCTGGCCGAGACTGAGGAAGCGGTGCGCCGCCACCACGATCCGCGGCCGGGTGCGATGCTGCGTATCGCCGTGGCCCCCTGTTCGCCCTTCTCGGTGACGCCGGAACTGATGAAAGAATCGGCTGGACTGGCCCGCCGGCTGGGGGTCCGGCTGCACACGCACATCGCCGAGACCCTCGACGAGGAGGAGTACTGCCGACAGACTTACGGCCGCCGGCCACTCGAACTGCTCGACGATCTCGGCTGGCTGGGCGAGGATGTCTGGCTGGCGCACTGCGTGCACCTCTCGCCGGAAGACATCACCGCGATGGCCTCCAGCAAATCCGGCGTGGCCTGGTGCCCTACCTCCAACCTGCGCATCGCCTCGGGCATCGCGCCGGTCCGCGACCTGCTCATGGCGGGGGCGCGCGTCGGGCTGGGGGTGGACGGCTCCGCGTCCAACGACGGGGGGGATCTCCTGGCCGAAGCGCGCATCGGCATGTTGATCCAGCGGCTGGGCGGGACCGCGGCGATGAGCGCGCGCGAGGCGCTGCGCGTGGCCACGCGGGGCGGGGCGGCCTGCCTCGGACGCGAGGACATCGGCTCCCTCGAGGTGGGGAAGCGCGGCGATGTCGCCCTCTTCGACATCGAAGGGCTGGCTCACGCCGGCGCCGATGCGGATCCCGCTGCGGCGCTGATTTTCTGCGCCCCACAGCGTGTCCGTTACCTGTTTGTCGAAGGACGCGCAATCGTGCGCGACCAGCGCCTCGTTCAGGCTGACGAGGAAGCGATCGCGGCTGCAGGGCACCGGCTGGGCCGGCGCATCGCCGGGGGCGCCTACCGGAGGGTCGCGTCGTGAGCGCGGTGCGTACGATCCGCCGGACGCGCGGTCTGGTCGGCGAAAACGTCCGCCGCGTCGACGGCACTCCCAAGGTAAAAGGACAGTTCCTCTTCGGCAGCGACCTGTGGGCCGAGGGCATGCTCTGGGGCTACACGGTGCGCAGCCCGCACCCCTCGGCGCGCATCCGCTCGATCGACATCGCCAAGGCGGTGGCCACACCGGGAGTCGCGGCCGTGCTGGTGGCCGCGGACGTACCCGGTCGGAAGACCTACGGCCTGGAGTTTTCCGACCAACCGGTGCTGGCTTGGGAGCGCGTGCGCTACGCGGGGGAGCCCGTCGTCATCCTCGCCGCATCCGACCTGGAGACCGCCCGCCGCGCCGCCGAGAAGATCGTCGTGGATTACGAGGTTCTGCCGGCGGTCACGGACATGGAAGCCGCCCTCGGCGCGGACGCGCCTCGGGTACACGACTTCGGCAACATCCTCCGCCACGTCCACATCGCGCACGGCGATCCACATACCGAGGCCGAGGTCTGGATCGACGGCTACTACGAAACGGGGATGCAGGATCAGGCGATGCTCGGGCCCGAGTCCGGCATGGCCATGCCGGCCGAGGATGGCGGCATCGACCTCTACGTGGCCACGCAGTGGCTACACGTGGACCGGGAGCAGATCGCGCCCTGCCTCGACATCCCGCAGGAGAAGGTGCGGCTGCACCTCTCCGGCGTCGGCGGCGCCTTCGGCGCTCGGGAGGACGTGAGCATGCAGATTCACGCCTGCATGCTGGCGCTGCGCACAGGCCGGCCGGTCAAGATAGCCTACGGCCGGGAGGAGTCCTTTTACGGCCACGTGCACCGCCATCCCGCCCGCATCTGGATGCGGCACGGCGCCCGGCGCGACGGCACCCTGCTCAACGTCTACGCGCGGATACTGCTCGACGGGGGAGCGTACGCCTCATCATCGGCGGCCGTCATCCACAACGCCGCCACGTTCGCCGCCGGCCCGTATGAGGTTCCCAACGCGCTGATCGAGGCCACCTGCGTCTACACCAACAACCCCCCCTGCGGCGCGATGCGCGCGTTCGGATCGCTGCAGGCCGCGATCGGCTATGAGGCGCAGATGGACAAGCTGGCGCGCGTCCTGGGGATCGATCCGATCGAACTGCGGCTCAAGAACGCTGTCTCGAAGGGATCGGTGCTGCCGACAGGCCAGGTCATCCGCGGAGCCGCGCCGGTGCGCGAGGTGATCCGCCGGTGCGCGGCCATCCCCCTGCCGCCGTCTGAGCCGGCTCCGACCGGCCGGCGTGATCCGCTCTTCCTGCCCGGCGGCGCTGGGAACGTATCCCGCGGAGAGCGGCTCAAGCGCGGCGTGGGCTTCGCCCTCGGCTACAAGAACATCGGCTACAGCGGGGGCTTCGACGACTCGGCGGAGGCGCGCGTCCGCCTCTTCGCCGGTCCCGGCGGCGCCATCGCCGAGGTGCACAGCGCCGCGGCCGAGGTCGGGCAGGGCGTGCACACGATCCTCGTGCAGATCGCCCGCACCGAACTGGGCATCGAGCAGGTCGTGCTCCACCCTTCGGACACGAACGTCGGGTCGGCCGGATCGACCTCGGCCTCCCGGCAGACGATGATGTCTGGCGGCGCCGTGCAGCTGGCCTGCGCCGCCGTGCGCGAGGAGCTCTTCGATCGCGTGCGCGCCCGCGCCGCCGCCACCGGGCGGACGCTTCCCGACGACCTCTCGCTGGAGGGGGGACACATCCTCTCGGGAGCGGACGTCGTGGGCCCCATCGAGACGTTTCTCGAGCCGCCGATCGAGCAGACGCGCACCTATCACCACCGCCAGACAACCCCCCTCGACGAGGACGGCCAGGGAGATCCTCACGTCACCTTCGGGTTCGCGGCGGAGCGGGCGGTGGTTGAGGTCGATGAGGAGCTGGGACTGGTGCGCGTGGTGCAGATCGCGGCGGCGCAGGACGTCGGCCGGGCCCTCAACCCGCAGGCCGTCTACGGGCAGATCGAAGGCGGCACGGCGCAGGGTCTGGGCTTCGCGTTGATGGAGGAGATCCAGCTGCAGGACGGCCTGATCAAGAACGCGTCGTTCACCGACTACCTGATCCCCACGATCCTGGACATGCCCCAGGTCGTCTCAGCGCTGATCGAAGAGCCCGAGCCGGGCGTCCCCTTCGGCGCCAAAGGCGTGGGCGAGATGTCGACGATCGTCTCCACCCCGGCCATCCTCGCGGCGCTGCGCGACGCCACAGGACGGGAACTCAACCGCGCCCCCGTCCGCCCCGACGACCTGATCGGCCTGGCGCCCCCCGCCACTTCGTCCGGGCCGCCACCCGTCCCTGATGTCCCAAAGCAAAAGCCCATTCCCGAGCTGCATGGTCTGGCCGCGGGTCAGGACATCCTTGGTGGGAGGGAATAGCTTCCGCGAAACGGGAAGTTGCCGATTCTATACGTGCCTGTGTTGATGCGGTTGATCCGGATCATCGTCGTCCCGATTGTCTTCGCGATCTCGTTGTTTCAGTTTCCTCGGACGCTCGCGCAGTTCTCTGCTGTGGGCTGGGTCCGGAGGATCGCCGAAATATTCGATCCTGGAAAACCGATTGGGCTTGTCATCTTGGTATTCTTGGTCATCACATTTGCCTACTTCGCTGTCTCGGTAGAGCGGAATCGACCAAGGTAGTGACCGCGGCGCCGGATTGTAACGACAACTCGGTCCGGACCGAGTTCCTCCAATATTCCACCGAATTGACGGGGAATTTCCATATGAGGGAAGGATGATAATCCATGATACCTTTAGTTAGGAGGCGCTCGTGGGCTCTGCCCAGATCGCGATCACGATGCGGAGAGAGCTTCTTACTCAAATTGACAGATGGGTTGCGGAGGGACGGTATCCCAACCGCAGCCAGGCCATCCAGGCCGCTGTCACTGAGAAGCTGGCGCGCGCTTACCGCACCCGCTTGGCGGAGGAAACGGCGAAGCTCGACCCTGAAGAAGAACGCGCCCTGGCCGAAGAAGGGCTGCCCGATGGCGCGGAGTGGCCACCCTATTGAAGCGGCGTATCTCCGCGATCGGGGACTGTGATCGCGATGGCCATCACAAGCCAACCTCAACGAGCAGCTTTTCCCCTGACCCTTCAATTGGAGAGCGTGCGCCTACCCAAACCTTCCTGGATCAAGATCAGCCAGATTCGCACTCTCTCGACCGAGCGACTGCGCCGTCGGCTTGGAACAGCATCCGCCGAAGAGCTCGGCCGTGCTGTCGAAGGGCTGCTTGAGCTCATCGCCTAATCCTTCGAAGTCCGGCTAATGATCACGAGAGTCAGCAGATGAACTGCTACTACTGCGACCAAATATCAGCGGTCGAGGCTGCATACCAGGGCCGCCCAGCCGGGTTTGACCTCGGGTCGGAGGCGCCGCGCTGTGCCTGGCACTGGCGGTACGTCTGCGATCACTGCGGGGAGCCCGGGCACTTCATGGCCCGCTTCTTCTGCCCGACCTCGGGGCGGCTGCTCTGCCCCGAGGCCGGCCCGGTCCAGTTCCAGGACGGCAGCTTCTGGGCGTGGGAGTACTGGTGGACTCTGGACTGCCCCGACTGCGGTGAGCGCCATCCCTCCCTTGACCGGGCGGAGTTCGAGGGAAGCCACCCCTGGCAACGGGATCCCCACGCCGCCGAGACGAGACGCGGGCTGTCTCCCGACTCCTACCTCTCGCGCTATCCACCGCTCCGCTTCGCTCCCGTGGCCTTCGAGTCGATCACCGACGCCGATGTGGACTCGACCTGGAGCGCCAACTTTGACGTCTGGGAGGCAGGGTACGACGAACGGGGCGACCACACGCGAAAGTACCAGACCAATCCGGTCCTCTTCGAGTTCCTCGGCGCGGTGGACGGCCTGCAGGTCCTCGACGCCGGCAGCGGCGCGGGGTATCTCTCCCGCCTACTCGCACGGCGAGGCGCACGGATGGTGGCGGTGGAGAACGCCCGGCGCGCCTACGAGATCGCCCTCGAACACCAGCGTCGCGACCGGCTCGAGATCGAGTTCCACCATGCCTCCATCTCGTCGGTGCCCTTTCTTGCCGACGGATCCATCGACGCCGCGGTGGCCAACTTCGTCCTGATGGACGTGCGCGACTACGAGGGAGCGATCGGCGAGGTCGCCCGGGTGCTGCGGCCGGGCGGGCGCTTCGTCGCGGTCATCTCCCATTCGTCCATGGACGGTCGGTGGCACACGCCCGCCCCGGACTCGCCAAGGCGCGAAGACCGCGCCGGTTGGCTCGATGACGACTACTTCGTCCGGCGCGCCGGTTACACGCAGTGGGGCGAGCTCAAACCGTTTCTCACCTTCCACCGGCCCTTGCGAGATTACATCCAAGCGGCGAAACGCGCCGGCCTCGCGCTGACAGATCTCGAGGAGCCGGAGGTTTCTGAAGAGGGCAGACAGATCTGGCCCGCGAGAATGGTACGCGATCACCTCAGGGTGGCCTGGGCCTACGTGCTGAAATTCGTGAAAGCCTAGGCCGCTACGACCGCAGCGCTTTCCTCCAGCCCGAGGGAAGACGATTTCCGTAGGTACTGCCGCTTCGCTTTCGGAACGTAGATCTCCAGTCGGAAATGGAAGTTGAAGAGTATTTCCGTTCGTTCGCGCTCGTTGATCAGGGTGTCGAACGGCGAGAGCAGGGTGGTGCGGGGACGCCACGTTCCTCGTCGCAGACGATCGAGTAGCGTCAGCCCGGCCCGCGAGACATACCAGCGACCGGGCAACGCTGTGCCGTCGCGCTGAATCCGCACCTCCTCGGCCTGCCCGTCTCGCTCCAGGTGCGCCAGGGCCGTCGCCGGCCCCACGCGTATCCCGCGGGTGGGCGCGGTGATCCACCAGGTCGGAGGGGCGATCCGGGCAACCCCCGCCGCGTTCAGCCTCCCCTCCGCCACACGCCGGCTGAACTCCCCCTCGCTGATCGCCTCGCGCGGCGCCCAGGAGGGAAGGCATCGCTCCGTCAGATCCCAGAACCGCTGCCCGTCTCGCCGGCCGGCGACCATGATCGCGCCCGCCGCCGCCAGCAACTCCAGCAGCAACCTGACGTTCTTGCCGCCGTACCAGCTGTCCGGGCGCGGGCGCCATGGGGTGATCGCCTCGCCTTCAAACTGGCGGGAGAACAGGGGACCTTCCCGCCGCAACCGGGTAAGGATCTGCCGGCGGAAGTTTCGGTTCTTCTCCATAAAGGCGCGGATCCGCCGGACCCAGACGCCTTCTCCCTGTCCGAAGTGGCGCATCCGCCAAGCGTGAATCGGATAGTCCTCGGTCGGATAGATGAAGGCGCGATACTCGAACAGCCGGCGCGATTTCCAGAGCAGTGCATCGAGATCGGCGACGTCGTACAGACCCAGCCGGCTCCACAGCACCAGCAGGTGGCTGCGCGCCACGGCATTCGTCGGATCCAACTGCAGGTGACGCAGGGCGCGCACGGTGTCCAGGATCGCGCCCGGACCCGGACGAGAACGCTCTCCGGAGAGTCGCTGAGCGGAAATGGCCAACCGGCGTGCCTCCCGCAGCGTCAGTGTCCGCATCGGCAGAGTAGGATTCTCTCTCTTCTTGTGGGAACCCTCAAGACGCGGGCCATGAGCCCCACGCTCCCGATCGTCACAACGAAACTAGACATGCCTATCCAGCAGCCGGGGATGCTGGACCGGGTGCGGCTGACCGACCGATTGGCGGAAGCGCTGCGCCTGCGCCTCACCCTCATCGCCGCTGACGCGGGCTTCGGCAAGACCACGGCGATGGCCCAGGCCGTCTCTGCTTCCGGACTTCCCATGATCTGGTACCGGCTGGATCCCGGGGACAGCGATCCGGCCACGTTCACGGCTTACGTGCTGGAAGGCCTCCGCTCTCATGCCAGCCGGTCGGGGCTGGAGACGGCCCGCCGCGGCCTCTCCCTCGTCACCGACTGGACGATCGCCGCCCAGGTGCTCTCCACGGTCCTGGTCCGCGTGCGGGGAAACCTGCTCATCGTGCTGGACGACCTCCACGCCCTGGCCTCCCCGACGCTTACGGAAGGCATGACGCGCTTCATTGAGGACCTACCGGCTCGGATCCACCTGGCGCTCTTGACCCGCGTCCGCCCCACGTTGCCGCTCGCTCGCTGGCTGGCCCAGGGAGCCCTGACAGAGTTTGGTCCCGATGACCTGCGCTTCACAAGCGCAGAGCTCCATGACCTTCTCGTCGGTGTGCACGGGCTCCCATTGACGGAGGCGTCGCTTCACCTTGTTGGGGCCAAGACCGAAGGGTGGCCGGCCGGAATCGTCCTGGCTCTGCATGCGGTCCAGGCCGGGGGACCGGCGGCGGCCGCTCAGTCGCTGGCCGGGATCTCCGGGTCCAGCCGAGAGATCTACGCGTATCTGGCTCAAGAAGCCTACGCGCGCCAAACCGTCGAAGTCCAGCGGTTTCTTCTGGCCACCTCCCTCCTCTCTCGCTTCTCTGCGGGTTTGACCGACCGGCTCCTCGGAACGACTGGGGGGCAGCGGATCATCGACCATCTGGAGCAGAGCCACCTCTTCCTCGTGCCGCTCGACCCTGAACGCCGCTGGTACCGCTACCATCATCTGTTTCAAGACTTCCTCCAACGCGTCGCCGCCGAGCGCGATCCCGAGTGGCTCCGCGACATCCACAGGGGGGCCGCCCGCCTGTGGGAAGCGGACGGCAATCTGGATGAGGCCCTGCCCCACCTCATTGAAGGCGGCGAGCCGGCCGAGGCCGCGCGTATGCTCTCCAGTTCTGTCTGGGAGTTGCTCGCCCGGGGGCGGTTCGACACGCTCCGCCGGTGGCTCTCCATGATTCCGGAGCAGCTGAGGGCCGCCGCGCCGCGCCTCTTCATGATCGAGGCCAATTGCGCGATCGCCGCGGGCGATCACGGTTCAGCGATGCGAGTGTGGGAGACCGCCCGACGGCATCTTCATGCGGCCGGGGATCTGGAAGGTGAGGCCGAGGCGCTGCGAATTTTGGGACGCCTGTTGATGTGGGAGGGAGCCCCGGAGCGTCTGCGCGTCCTGGCAGAGGCCGCCCCTCACCTGGAAGCGTTCCCCCCGGCCATGCGGCCGTCCGTCTTGGAGATGCTCGCGGGCGCGGCCGAGATGGAGGGTGATCTCGCGCGCGCGGAAGAGCTGTACCGGACAGCGCTGCAGGCGGCAGAGGCCCACCCGACGCCGCGGGGCCCGGTCACCCCCATGCGGTATCTGGCCGGACTCCTGGGAACGACAGGCGGATTTGCGGAGGCCATCTCCTTGTACGAAGCAGTCATCGCCGGATACGGCCGGATCGGCGGGACGCACGAGGAGGCCCATGTCCGCGTCAACCTGGCGGTGCTGCTCGCCTCACTCGGCAAGCAGGATGAAGCCGAAATTCAGCTCTCCCACGTCGCCGCCGTGCTGCCGACGGTGCCCTGCCGGGTCCTGGAAGGGAATCTCCTCTTCGCCCGGGCTCAGCTGGCGGCCGGCCGGGGACGCGTCGACGTCGCGGTAAGCCAGCTGCGTGATGCCCTCGATCCCGGCCGCCCCTCGTACCGATATCTCAGCGACAGAGTCCCCTCCCAGATAGTGCTTGCCCTCCTCATAGAGGCACGGGAACCGGACGAGGCGCGACGGCTCGCCGCCGCGGCGGGCCGGGCCGGCTCCCGGCTGGGACCGGTGTGGGGGGCGAGAACCCTGCTGGCTTCCGGCGTCGTCACCGCATCGACCCGACAGTGTGTCGAGGCCGCGGAGCAGTTCTCAACGCTGGGGCTGCCACACTGGAGGGCCCTGGCTCTGGTGAGCGCATCGGCAGTCGCGCGTGCGCAGGACCGGTCGGATGAGCCCTCCAGACGGCTGCGCCGGGAGGCAGCCAACGCGCTCGGCGCGCTACAGACCGATGAGGCCTGGGCATTCCTGGCGGCTCAGGCCGGAGCCGCACGACTGGCGGCGTTCCGCAGCGAGCCGGAGGTGGGGACACGCGTCAGCCAGGCGCTCCTCTCCCTTGCGGAGTCGCCGGTTGTTGTGACCATCCGCTGTCTAGGGCGCTTCGAGGTGATTCGGCACGGTCGCCCTGTCGGTGCGGCGGAGTGGCCGCGCAGTGCGCCCCGCCGGTTGCTGCAGTATCTCGCCGTCCAGAGGCGACCCCTGCACCGTGAAGAGATCATGGAGGCGTTCTGGCCCGGCCTGGACCCTCGTCAGGCTGGGAATCGGCTGCGGGTCGCCCTGTCTCAATTGCGCGCGGTCCTCGAACCCAACCGCCCGCCGGACAAAACAGGGGCGTTGATCCTGACCGTCGGTCCGACGATTGCTCTCGCCCGCGACCGTGTCGACGTCGACGTCGACGCTTTTCAGCGAGGACTCAGCCGCGCCCGGGCTGAGCAGAGTGAGCGCCGCCGGGCCGCGCTGAGCGAAGCCATTGCGATGTACGTGGGCGAGCTTCTCCCCGAGACCCCCTATGAAGAATGGGCGATGGTCGCACGCGAGCGGCTCGCCCGGCAGTATCTGAGCGCTCTGGCCAAGCTGGCCGAGGAGGAGGAGAGCGCGGGCTTGTGGGAGGACGCCGTGTCCCGTTGGCAGACGCTTCTGGATCGCGAACCGGAAGCCGAGCACGCCTGCCGCGGGGTCATGCGGTGCGCCCTGGCCCTCGGGCGCGTTCCCGAGGCCCTCCGCGCCTTCGAGCGCTGCCGCGCGGCGCTGACTGCGCTCGGGGCTTCCCCCTCGCCGGACACCCTGCTGCTGCACAAACGACTTACTGCCGCCACCGCGTAAATCCCCCGGTAACGTCTGGGAAACGGCCCCTCCTCAGGATGAGGCCAACACTTCTGAGGAGGTGAGGATATGCGGTTCTTGCCGCTCCTGTGGAGGCGGGGGATTCTTCTGGCTACCGCCCTGGTGGCCGTTGGCGCCGGCCTCGTCTGGGGCCAGGTGGGATTGAGGTCGACGACGGTTCTGCAGACCTCGACGACGGCCATCGGACAGCCGATTGAGTTCCCGCTGATGCGCAACCAGTTCACCGGCGCCATCGTCGAGATCGCGCCGGGAGGGCAGGTGGGCCGGCACATGCACCCGGTGCCCAATTTTGTCTACGTCCTCGAGGGGCAGCTCACCATCGAGGCCGAAGGGCACCCCGCCCGGACTTACTCGGCGGGGGAGGCCTTCGCGGAGAGCGTCAACACCTGGCACAACGGCCTCAACCGCGGTTCGGCGCCGGTCAAGTTCTTCGTCGTCTTCGCGGGTGAGGTCGGCAAGCCTGTCACGATCCGGCCGTAGGCCGTGCCTCTAACCGGGAGGTGACGGATGATGCGGATTGCTTATGACGCGCAGGCCGACGCGCTGCGGCTGGTCTTTGCGGAGGGCGAGGTGGCGAACAGCCGGGAAATGGCCCGTGGGATCATCGTCAATCTCGATCCGGACGGGAATGCTGTGGCGGTCCAAGTGCTGCGCGCCAGCCAGCGGATCGGGCAGAGCGGGATGAGCCGCATCACCATCGACCTGCGCGATCTCGGTCAGACCGAAGGGAGGGAATAGGGATGGCACGGCAAGCGACAGCGACGCGATCGGGGCATCTGGTCATGGTGCGAGCGGGGCTCGTGGGCCTCGTGATCCTCGGCATCGGCGGACTCACGCCGTCCGCCTTTGCTAGTCACACGGGGCTGCTCTTCGGGGCCTCCAAACGCATCGTCGTCACCATGAGCGAGTACAAGATCAACCCCTCAAGGATCACCCTCGAGGCGGGGCAGTCCGTGGACCTCGTCATCGAGAACAAGGGGATCATCTCTCACGCTTTCATGGTCTACCCCAAACCGGCCAAGCCGTACAAGAGCGTCGGGGATTGGTGGGAGTATGCCCTGGCCAACACCTACTTCCAGGGCATGGGGGAGATCACCGTGCACACTCAGCGTGAGGTCACTGTTGACGCCACCCGCGTGGCCGGAATCGCGTTGGAACCAGGCAAGGTGGTCACGCTGACGTTCACACCCACGAGAAAAGGAACCTTTGAGATGGCCTGCCAGCTCTCCACGGCCGCGGGAACCACGCACTTCAAGGCCGGGATGGGGGGTCTCCTCGTGGTGAAGTAGCGGGGCGAGGCTCTGCAGTCAGGCGCCGATGCGGGTCCCGGTCTCTCCGACCAGGGCCCGCTCGATGTTCCCGGGAGAGGTGATCAGCACTTCCTTCCCGCCGCCCTGCAGGTAGGCGATCGCCGCCTCGATCTTCGGCCCCATGCTGCCGGGGGGAAACTGCCCCTCGGCGAGATGGCGCTGCGCGTCAGCCAGAGTCAGCCGATCAAGTGGACGCTCATCCGGCTTCTTGTAGTTCAGCGCCACCCCTTCCACCGCCGTGGAGATGAGCAGGAGGTCGGCGCGGATCGTTCGGGCCAGCAGGCTGCTGGCGTGGTCCTTGTCGATCACCGCCTCCACGCCCCGCATGTCGCCGTTCTCCCTCACCACCGGGATCCCGCCCCCGCCCACGCCGACGACGACGAAGCCGGCCGCGAGCAGCGTCCTGATGGCATCGCTCTCGACGATCTCCAGGGGCCGCGGCGAGGGGACCACCCGGCGCCACCCCCGACCGGCGTCTTCCACCATCGCCCAGCTCCGCTCGCCGCGATAACGGTCGGCCTGCTCCTGGGTGTAGAAGGGGCCGATCGGTTTGGTCGGCTTCTGGAAGGCCGGGTCGTCGCGGTCGACCACGACGCGCGTGACGACGGTGGCGGTGCGGCGCGTCAGTCCCAGACGGGCCATCGCCTGATCCAGCCCCACCTGCGCCATGTAGCCGATGGCCCCCTGCGTGTCCGCGCCGCAGACGTCCAGCGGCACCGTGTGCAGGACATGGCTGGCCAGCTCGGAGCGCAGCAGGATGAAGCCCACCTGGGGGCCGTTGCCGTGGGTGACGACGACGTCCCATCCGCGGGCGATCATCGCGGCGATGTGTGCGCTGGTCTCGGCCATCGCCTCCCACTGGTCCGGAACAGATTGATGCTTCGGACTCTTGATCAGCGAATTCCCTCCGATGGCGACGACCGCAAGACGACCCATGCCTCCTCCTTTTCTCCCGTCAGACGCCGCGGGGTCCGCTCAGTCCCCAGGAGACGACCGCGATGGCGAGGGCGACGAGCGCCAACCCTCCGAACCCCAGGGCGACGGCGTTCGTGGTGACGGCGGTGCCCAACAGGACCCCGGCCGCGGAGGCGCCCAACACGCCTCCGACGTAGCGGCTCGTCAGATAGGCGCCCGCGGCCATTCCCGTCGAGCCGTCCGGCACGCTTTCGATCGCGGCGGTCTGGCGCGACGGGCCGCTCAGCCCGAATCCCACGCCGACCAGGCCGAGCAGCGCTCCGACCTGCCAGATGGCGACCTCGCCGGCCCATGCCCACAACGCGGCCAGACCCGCGGCCATGCACAGGCAGCCGGCGACTGCGGGAGCCCGCCGGCCTAAGCGATCGGAGAGGCGCCCGCCCAACGGCGCAATCAGGGCGCTCAGCCCAGAGATGGCCAGCAGCGCCGTGCCGCTGGCGGCCGGGGAGGCGCCCATCAAGGTCTGGGTGAGGATCGGGATGAGGATCATCGTGGCGTGCAGGATGACCGTCGCGCCCAGGACCGCGGCGACGGCGGAGGCGAACGGACGGAGGCGGAAGAGGCGCAGGTCGATCGCCGGTGCGGCGGCCCGCAACTCGTGCATGACGAACCACCCCAGGAGCACAGGAAACGCCGCCGCGCCCCACCATTGCCAGCCATTCTGGCCGCGCAGCTCCGAGATCGCCCCGACCAACACCAACACCGAGGCCGAGAGCAGGAGCAGCCCTGTGAGGTCGAGGGGAGGCGACGCCTCGCGGCGGGAACCACGCGGCACGACCGCGCTGACCAGCAGGAACGCCACCAGCCCCAGCGGCACTGCCACCCCGAAGAGCGACCGCCAGCCGAACCCGGCGACGAGCACGCCGCCGACAAACGGCCCCAGCGCCGCGCTCGTGGAGATGAGCATGTCGAAGAGGCCAAAACTGCCGCCGCGGCGGTCTGTCGGACTGATCCTGCCTACCAGCGAGAGCGCATTGGCGCTGATCGACGCGCCCGTGGCCGCCTGCAGCACCCGCGCCGCCACCAGGACAGGAAAAGACCAGGCCAGCGCCGCGATCACCGAGGTGAGGGTGAACCCGCCCACGCCCACCAGAAACACGCGGCGATGTCCAAACCGGTCTCCCAGGATGCCGCTCGACGGCAGCGCCAGGGCCACCGTGGCCAGGTAGAGTGTGACGAGCCAGGAGACCGTCCCCGCGCCCACGCCGAAGTCGCTCATGATCCCCGGGAGGGCGACCGCGAGCATCGTCGAGTTGAGGGGTATGAGGATGGAGCCCGAGGCCACGCCTAACAGCGCGATCGCCCAGGCCCGCGGCGGGTCGGCCGCGGAGACCACCGTCCCGACCTTGACGGCCTCCGCGCCGACGGCGTCGGGTCGGATCACAACACCCTGACCTCGCCGGCGATCCCGTCGACCTCCACCATCTGCCCGTCGGAGATGGCGCGCGTGGCGACTCCCGTGCCCACGACCGCCGGTAACCCGTACTCGCGGGCCACGACGGCGCAGTGGGAGAGCACGCCTCCCGTATCCGTGACGACGGCGGCCACGGTCTTGAAAAGCGTCACCCAGGACGCGTTGGTCGTCGTGCACACCAGGACATCCCCGGGACGGATCCCGTCGGCTTCCTCCAGCCGGGTAACGACGCGCGCCGGGCCAATCGCGACCCCGGGAGAAGCGGCCGACCCGCGGATGACGCCCTGCGTCGTCTGGGCTACCGGCGCCCCCATGAAGCGCGCTCCGTGGCGCCGCCGGATCTCGTCCGTTGAACCGGCAGCGCCCTCAGGCGGCGGAGCCCCCAGCCGGGCCGGGGGATCGAGCATCTGCCACCGTGCGAATTCGGCCCGCCGGCCGGCAGCGACGTGACGCAGGTTGGATGAATCGCGCAGCGCCCCGGTGACCTCTGCCAGCGTGAGGAAGTAGACGTCTTCGTCCTGATCGATCACGTCGCGGCGAACGAGCTGCGCGCCGATCTTCAGGACCAGTCGGCGCTCCCTCCAACGGAAGTTCCGATCGATGTAAAAGTGATGGTCCTCCGTGAGGATCACGCCGGCCCGCGCCTGGTCGTGGAGGTCGTCAAATCTCCGCCGTTCTTCCTCCCCCAGTCTGGCGCGGGCTTCCGCGAGCGCCGTGTCGCGTTCACGGACGAGCTCCATGCGCCGACCCCGCAGATCGTCTGTGCGTCCTGTTCGCCCCAGGATCTCCCCGAAGAACCGCGGCAGATCGTCGGCCCAAGAGGCGCCGAATGCGTCGCCCTCGTCCGCACCCAACGGGCCGTATTCCGTTAGCACCGCCTGCAGATGGGAAGCGAACGTGGGGGAACCTGACAGGTCTTCCAGCGTCCGCGCGTTGCGCAGGACCGGGAGCAGCTCGTTCTCCTCTGCCACCCGGGCCAGATCGTCGAGCGCATCCCCAGCTTCGGTGGTCTTGTTTCCATAACCCTGAAGAAGACGGGCCGCGTTGAGGTCGGAGGCCTCCGGGAAGAGCGGCTGACAATAATCGAGAAAGGCATTGATCGCCGTGTAGGCGGGCAGCACCACCAGGAAATGAATCTCTGAGAGCCGGGTCATCTGGTATGTCACCGTGGCGAGATAGTCCGCCAGGGCTACGCCGTCCGCATCGAACGCGTCGAAGCGATCCATTGCACTGTAGATGCGGAGGACTTCCGGGAGGTATCGTTCCTTCCAATCCCGTTCAAGAGTGACTGCAGCTTCCTGCTCATCGAAGGTGGGCGCAGAAGAAGGCGGAGCAGGTTCTTGGGCGGTGTATAAGAACCCGTTGACGAAGCGGTTGCGACTCAGGAAAGGGCGGCCGAACGCCGCCTGGATGCGCTGCCTCCCCTCGCCGACGCACCCCCACAGATCCTGACTCAGCGGCGGAAGCGGCCGAGGGTTGTGCATCCTTACAAGAGCCCAAGAGAGATCGGGACGGTCCACCTCCCAATTGACATTGCTGCTCATCCCAACATCCGGACCTCTCCGGCCGTCCCATCCACCTCCACCAGCTGGCCGTCGCGCAGCCGCTGCGTCGCCTCACCCGTTCCCACCACCGCGGGAACGCCGAACTCCCGGGCCACGACGGCGGCGTGCGACAGAGCCCCTCCCGTGTTGGTGATCAGGCCGCCGATGATGCCGAAGAGTGGCACCCACGACGGATTGGAAGACGGGCAGACCAGAATGTCTCCTGCACCTACACGCTCGAAGTCGTCCGGTGAGAGGGCGATGCGGGCCCGGCCTCTCACGATGCCGGGAGAGGCGCCAATGCCCCGCAACAGGCCCATCCCTTCCACCTGCTCGATCGGCGGCGGCTCGAAGCGGTTCGGCTGCGGCGTTTGCGGGGGCCGGCCGAGGTAGCGGGGCGGTCGGATCTGCGCCCATCGCTGATGCTCGGCGCGCCGCTGGGCGATCAGGGCGCGCAGGTTTCGCGGGTTCCGCAGCGCCTCGGGGATTTCGTCGTAGTGCAGGAAGAAGATGTGGGCGGGGGCGGCCAGCACGCCGGCGTCGACCAAGCGACGGCCCATGCGGACCGCAAAACGGTGCGCGTGCGCCTGCAGCATGCGATCCAGCCAGTAGTTGTGCCCTTCGGTGAGCGGGCCGACGTCGAGGGCCAGCGCCAGGGCGTCCTCGAAGCGCTGCAGCACCTCGGGACGGTCGCGCAACCGCTCTCGCATCTGCTCAACGAGCGACTCCGCCCGGACACGCTGGCGCAGTCGGAGGATCTCGGGATCTTCCCCGCGGTCGGTCAGCCGCTTCCGCACCTCCGCCAGCAGCAGCGCGGGGTTGTCCCCCCATGACGGGATGGCGAGATCGTCGAAGGGCTGCCCGAGATGACCGTGCGCATCCAGGAACGCGCGCAGGGCCGCCACGAACTCCTCTCCGCCCTGCACCTGGAGAAGGGCGTCCATCGCCGCGGCAGGATCGCGGCTGATCAGGTCGACGACGGCCGGCAGCGTCCGCGCCTTCTCGACCAGCAGGAAGAGATCACGCTGCGTGCGCTGGAGATCGTTGGGTACCCCCTGCACCAGCGAGAGCGCTTCGCCGGGATGCGCATTCTCCACGACGGAGTCATAGAGGTCGGCCAGCTCATTCATCGCCTGATATGACCCGGCGTTGGTCATGAAGTGCATCCCCCAGAGCCACTTCCAGCGGTCCCACTGCTCCTCCCAGAGCGTCGCGAGCGCCGGGAGCGCCGCGGATTCGACCGGCGCCCCACGCATGGCCTCGTAGCTCTCCAGCAGGGCAGGGAGGACCTTCTGATCCCAGTAGCTGCGGACCACACGCGCCTGGGTGCGCCGGCTCTCCTGCGTCTGCTCGCGGACGCGCGGCAGCTCGCTCTCGGGCACGAGCGGCTGTTCGGCCATGAAGAGGTAGCCGTTGATCACCCGGCACTGGACCCGCATCGGAACGCCGAAGCGCTCCAGGCGATAGGAGATGCCGTCTGAGATGATCCGCCCATAATCGCCGGCCAGCGGCGAGAGGATCCCCGGCATGTGCATATCGTCCCACTCCCAGGAGAGGTCGGGGTCGGACGGGTCTTCCCAAGTGACGGGGAAATCTTCAGTCATCGCAATCGCAGGTCTCTCGTCGTTCTACGTGGTTCATACCCACCCCTTCGCGCGGACACCTGGGGGTGAGCCAACGGCCCCGCACAAACCACGCAGTGTGACCAGAGTCATGTGACGGCGATGGCAGAAGATGACCGTCGAGTCTATTCGGGGCGGACACCGGGCCGTTAGGCTCCTCCGTGGAGGTGAAACGGTGGACGCGATCGTGAACGTGCAGAACCTGCGGAAACGCTACGGCGCGGTCGAGGCGGTCCGCGACGTCTCCTTCTCCGTCCAGGCGGGCGAGATCTTCGGCATCCTCGGCCCCAACGGCGCGGGGAAGACGACGACCCTGGAAATCATCGAGGGCCTGCGCCGCGCCGACGGAGGCGAGGCGCGCGTGGCCGGGATCGACGTCCGCGCCAACCCCCAGGGCGTGAAGGCCGTCATCGGCGTGCAGCTCCAGGAGGCCGGCTTCTTCGACCGGCTGACCGTCGAGGAGACGATCAACCTCTTCGGGGCGTTTCACCGCCGGCGCGTGCCCGCGGCGCCGCTGATGAGCGCGCTCGAACTGACGGAAAAGCGGCGCGCGCTGACCGAGACCCTTTCGGGAGGACAGCGCCAGCGGCTCAGCCTGGCCCTCGCCATGGTCAACGATCCGCAGGTGCTCTTCCTCGATGAGCCCACCACCGGCCTCGATCCGGCGGCGCGGCGGCACCTCTGGTCGACCATCGAGTCCATCCGCGCCGACGGCCGGACCATCGTCATGACCACGCATTACATGGAAGAGGCGCAGCGGCTCTGCGACCGTGTCGCCGTCCTCGACCACGGCCAGATCCTCGCCCTGGGCGCCCCCGCCGACCTCATCCACCAGCACGCCGGGACCTCCACGGTTGCGCTGGCGGTGGAGTCGGGGACGGCTGACCTGCGCGGCATCACCGGCGTGGAGGAGGTCAGCCAGAGCAACGGCGACCTGCGGCTGCACACCCGCGACCCGCTGGGTACGCTGCACGCCGTCGTGGAGATGCGGCGGACCGGGCAGCTGCGCTATCGCAGCCTCCGCCTGGAGGAACCCACGCTGGAAGACGTCTTCTTGACCCTGACCGGGAGGAGGTTGCGGGAATGAGAGCCTTTGGCGCAATGCTGGCCACGTCGATCAAGACGTACGCGCGCAATCGAGGGTCCGTCTTCTTCGGCATCGCCTTCCCCCTGATTCTGATGGGGCTGATCGGCGTGGCCTTCGGCGGCGGCGACGACATTCAGTTCACCGTCTCCTTCGTCGACGAAGGGAACGCGCAGGTGGCCGCCCCGCTGCTGGCGGGGCTGCGGCAGGTCCCGGTCTTTCGCATCGTCGAAGAACCCCGCGCCGCCGCCCTCGCCCAGCTCAAGGAGGGGGACCGCTCGCTGGTCGTCATCGTCCCCGCCCGGGGAACGACGTTGCAGGCCTTCTATGACAGCAGCCAGGAGCAATCCAGCCGGACGGCGTTGATGATCCTGGAGCGGTTCGTCGCCGAGGCGAACCTGCGCGTCAGCGGCGCCCCCGCCGTGCTGCGCGTCGCCTCCAATCCCGTCGCCGGCGAGCGGGTGAGGTTCTTCGACTTCCTCCTTCCCGGGATTCTCGCCATGACGATCGCCCAGACCGGCCTGCTCGGCGTGGCCCCGGCCATCGCCGGATTGCGCGAGACCCTCCTGCTCAAGCGGGTCATGGCGACGCCGGTTCCGCCGCTTGCCTTCCTGGGCGGCCTGCTCGGGCGAAACACGCTCGTCCAGCTCTCCCAGGGTGTCATCATCCTGCTGATCGGCACCCTCGTCTTCGGCGCCCAGGTGCACGGCAGCCTGCTTCAGGTGGGCGTCCTCGCCCTGGTGGGAGCGGTGACCTTCTTCGGCATCGGCTTCGCCGTCTCGACCCTCTCCCGCACCGCCGAGACGGCCAACCTCTTCGGCAGCGTCATCTTCTTCCCGATGATGTTCCTCTCAGGGACCTTCTGGCCGCGCGAGTTCATGCCCGAGGCGATCCGGCCCCTCATCGCCTATCTCCCGCTGAGCCCCCTGGTGGACGCGATGCGCGGGGTCTCCGCCTTCGGTGAGCCCCTAGGGCAATTCGGCGGAGCCATCCTCTACCTGCTGGGGTGGACCGCCGCGGCCTTCGTCGTCGCGGTGCGCCGCTTCCGCTGGGAGTAGACTGAACCGAGATGAGCCCGCAGGTGCGCATCGGCTTGGCCATCGCCCGCTACGGACTCTTCCTGTTCGTCTTTCTGACCCAGGCGCTGGAGCCCCCACGCCTCTCGGGCCCCCGGCTCATCGCCCTGGCGGTCCTGTACCTGGCGCTCGCCACGATCGGCTACCTCTTCACGCAGGGCCGCGCGCGCCTGTGGGTTCTGGTTGCCCTGGAGGTGGTGCTGGTCTCCGCGATCGGCCTGCTCGCCCCCCGCGGATCATTCTGGCTCTCCTATTTCGTGGTCGTCGCCGACGCCGGATTCGCCCTGGGCAGGCCGCGGGCGCTCTACGCGTCCGCCGTGGGAATCTACCTGCTCCTGGCCCTGAACGCCTACCTGGCCTGGGGGCCGGTCGACCGCGAATTCATCGAGGGACTGTTCGCGCTGCTCTTCGGCTTCGTCTTCATCACCTCTGCCACACGCCTCGCCCTGGAGCAGATGGCCGCCCGCCAGTTGAGCGAGCGCCTCCTTCAGCAGCTTGGTGAAGCGCACGAGAAGCTCCAGGCGTCCGCGGCCGAGGTGGAGACGCTCTCGGTCGCCCGGGAGCGCCAGCGCCTCGCTCAGGAGGTGCACGATTCGGTGGCGCACACCCTGACCGGGCTCCTCGTGCAGCTGCAGGCGGCCCGGCGGACCCTCCCCACCGACCCGGGGGCGGCGTCGGCGCGGCTGGCGGCGCTCGAGGAGGTCGTGCGGCGCGGGCTGGAGGACGTGCGCCGCGCGGTCCGGGCCATGCGGCCGGAATACCTGGAAACGGTCGGCGGCCTGGAAGCGATGCGGCGCCTCTGTGCCCAATTCGCCGAGCGCACCGGCATTCGCGTCACCTTCGTGGCCGACGGCGTCGCCGCTCTCGCCCCGGCCCAGGAGGTTCTGCTCTACCGCGCGCTGCAGGAGAGCCTCACCAACGCGGCGCGGCACGGCCGGGCCTCGAACGTCTGGGCGTCGCTGCGTCCTCTCAACGGCCGGATCGAGCTGCGCGTGCGCGACGACGGCACAGGCGCCGCGGAGGTCGCACCGGGCATGGGTCTGAGCGGCATGGCCGAGCGGGCCGAGGCGTCCGGCGGTCGCCTCCTGTATCACAGCGCCGCCGGAGGAGGATTTGAGTCGGTGATGGAGCTGCCCGTCGACGCTGCCGTCACGGCCTAGCCGGCGCGATGTCCGGCCGGATCCGTGTCCTGCTCTGCGACGACCAGCGGCTGTTCCGCGAAGGGCTGCGCACGCTGATCGAGGCCGAGTCTGACTTCGAGGTCGTCGGGGAGGCGGGCGACGGCGCAGAGGCGGTGGAGATGTGCGCCACGCTCACCCCGGACCTCGTGCTCCTGGATGTCCGCATGCCGCGGATGGACGGCGTCGAGGCGACGCGCCGCATCCGCGCCTCGGGCGGGCCGCAGGTGGTCATCCTCTCGACCTACGACGACGATGAGTTCATCTTCGAGGCCCTCAAGGCCGGAGCGGCCGGGTACCTGCTGAAGGACTTCCCCGCGGAAGAGTTGATCAAGGCGCTGCGCACCGTGCACCACGGCGGGGGCATCCTCATTCCACCGCCGATCGCCGCGAAGGTGGTCGGCGAGCTGCGCCGCGGCCAGCCCGCCGCCGGCGCGCCGGAGAGCACCTCGCTCGTCGAGGCGCTGACGCAGCGCGAGGAAGAGATCCTCAGGCTGCTGGCGCGCGGCCGGGCCAACAAGGAAATCGCGGAGCAGCTTTTTCTCACCGAAGGCACGGTGAAGAACTACATCAGCCGCGTCTACGCCAAGCTGGGCGCGCGCGACCGCACCCAGGCCGCGCTGTGGGCGGTGGAGCACGGCCTGCTGAAGGAGTAGCCTACCCGCGCCATCCAAACCGGCGCAGGTCGACCCGGCCACCAACAAAGCGGATCCCTTCCCGCTGGAGTCGCCGCCGCTGTCTGGCCGCCGCCGGGCGTGGGGCGATCGTGCCGTCCCCCCGGACGACCCGCCACCAGGGAATGCGGTCATCCGACACGCCGGCTAGGGCCCACCCGACGGTGCGCGCTCCTCCGCGCAGTCCGGCTTGGCGGGCGATGTCCCCGTACGTCGCCACTCGTCCCGATGGTACCGCGCGCACCATCTCGTAGATGCGGGCAAAGACACTCCTTCCCCCCGTGGACAGTGTGATCACCTCGCGGGTCAAGTTCATCGCGCCGAAGCCCGACCGCCTATGTGCTTGCGCCAGCGAAGCCAGGAGTGGGGCGCCTCGTCCAGAATCCCAGAGGCGCCTAACTCATGCACGGTCAACCGGTCATCAAACCGCTCCTTCAGCGGGGGTGATGGATGCAGGAGTTTGAGAAACTCGGGGTCTTCTACCTTGGGCGCCGGTACGATCTGCAGAAGGACGCGGCCACCGAAGACCTGATCCTCTACGACTCTCGGGATCTGGTCACCCACGGGGTCTGCATCGGCATGACGGGGAGCGGCAAGACGGGGCTCTGCCTCAGCCTCCTCGAGGAAGCCGCGCTGGACGGTGTCCCAACGATCGCCATTGACCCCAAAGGCGACGTCGGCAACATCCTGCTGACCTTTCCCCTCCTTCGCCCCGAAGACTTCCTTCCCTGGGTTGATCCCGATGACGCCCGGCGCCAGGGTCTGGAGGTGAACGCTTTCGCGCGGCAGCAGGCGGAGCGATGGAGGAAGGGGTTGGCCGAGTGGGGGCAGGACCCTGATCGGATCCAACGGCTGCGCGAGGCGGCCGATCTTGCCATCTACACGCCGGGCAGTACTGCTGGCCTTCCAGTCTCCATCCTCAAGTCCTTCGCCGCGCCCCCGGCGGCGATCCGTGAGGACGCTGAGCTGCTGGCCGAGCGCATCGCCAGCACGGCCACCAGCCTGCTCACCCTCGTCGGCGTGGAGGCGGATCCCCTGAAGAGCCGGGAGCACATCCTCCTCTCCACAATCCTGGACGGGCTCTGGAAGGAAGGACGTGACCTGGACCTGCCCTCCCTGATCCAGCAGATCCAGAGCCCGCCGGTCGCCCGCGTCGGCGTCCTCGACCTGGATGCGTTCTATCCCCCGGCCGACCGCTTCGCCCTGGCGACCCGGGTGAACAACCTGCTCGCGGCGCCGGGGTTCGCTGCCTGGCTGGACGGGGACGCTCTGGACGTGGACCGCTTCCTGCACACCGCCGAGGGGAAACCACGGATCTCCATCTTTTCGATCGCGCACCTGGGAGACGCGGAGCGCATGTTCTTCGTCACGCTGCTGCTGAACCAGGTGCTGGGGTGGATGCGGGCTCAGTCCGGCACCGGAAGCCTTCGGGCCATCCTCTACGTGGACGAGGTCTTCGGCTACTTCCCGCCGGTCGCCAACCCATCATCCAAGATCCCGCTCCTGACCCTCCTCAAGCAGGCCCGCGCATTCGGCCTCGGCATCTTGCTGGCGACGCAGAATCCTGTCGATCTCGATTACAAAGGGTTGTCCAATGCCGGCACCTGGTTTCTGGGACGGCTGCAGACTGAGCGGGACAAAGCCCGCGTCCTCGACGGTCTCGAGGGAGTGGCCGCCGGCAGCGGGAGACTCGAACGGCGGGCGGCGGACGAAACCCTCTCGGCACTGAAGAGCCGGGTGTTCTTGCTGCACAACGTTCACGACGATGGCCATGAGGTCTTTGAGAGCCGTTGGGCCATGTCCTACCTGCGGGGGCCGCTCACGCGCGACCAGATCCGGACGCTGATGGCGCCGGTGAAAGCGGCTGCGCTCCCGGCAGCTTCGACCCCTGCAGCGACGGCGACGGCTCGAGCTGTTGCGACAGCATCGGCGAGGAGCCCGGCCGCGATAGACGGGGGAGCACCTCCTGGCGGTGTGCGGCCGGTTCTTCCGCCCGATCTCCCGCAGCATTTCGTCCCGCTCCGGGCTCCGGCCGGTGAGGATTCGCTCATCTACCTGCCCCATCTGGTCGGGGCGGCCAAGGTGGGATTTGCGGACGAGAAGCGCAAGGTGGACCTGACCCGAGACGTCACCGTCCTCGCGCCGCTGCGGGCCTCCATCCCCCCGGTCGATTGGGCCGCGGCGCGCGAAACAGCCTTCAGCGCCAGCGATCTCGAAGCCGGACCGGATCCCTCCGGGGCCTTTGCCGACCTGCCGGCGGCCGCCCTGAAGCCCAGGAATTACGAGACATGGTCGAAAGACTTCGCCCGGTGGCTCTATCAAAACCAGCGGCTCGACTTGTGGCGAAGCCCGGCGCTGGGCCTGCTGTCGCGACCCGAGGAAGAGGAACGAGAGTTCCGGATCCGCATGGGCGAGGCCGCCCGCGAGCAGCGGGATGCGTTGACCGAGCGGCTACGAGCGAAGTACGCGCCGAGGATCGAGGCCCTCTCAGAGCGGCTGCGCCGGGCCCGGCAGGCAGTAGCCAGGGAAACCGAGCAGCAGAAGCAGCAGAGGGTGCAGACAGCGGTCTCCGTGGGGGCCACGATTCTCGGAGCGTTCATCGGGAGAAAGGCCGCCAGCTACTCCACCCTGGATCGGGCGACCACAGCAGCGCGGGGGGCCAGCCGATCCGCGAAGGAGGCGCAGGACGTCCGGCGCGCCGAGGAGAGTGTGGCGGTCTTGGAGGCGCAGCTGGCCGACCTGGAGTCTCAATTCCGGAACGAGGTCGGGGGGCTCACCGCGGGCATCGGAATGGACGAGCCTTTGGAAAGGATGTCCCTCAAACCGAAACGCGCTCAGATCGGCGTTCAACTCGTGGGACTGGCGTGGGTTCCCTACGTGCGCAACGCACAGGGGGCGCTGATCACCGCCTGGGAATGACCGCGGCGCACGGACCCTTCTCCCGACCCCCAATCATGACAAGGAGGGATTGAGCATGCTCAAGGAGTTCAGGGAATTCGCTCTGCGCGGCAGCCTCCTGGACCTGGCGCTCGGCATCATCATCGGCACCGCGTTCGGGAAGATCATCACATCATTCGTCAGCGACGTCCTCATGCCGCCTGTGGGCCTGCTGCTGGGAAGAGCGAACTTCGCCAACCTGTACATCAATCTCACCGGCCAGCCGTATCCGAGCCTGTCGGCGGCGAAGGAGGCCGGCGCCGCCACGATCAACTACGGAATCTTCTTCAATACGATCCTCGACTTCATCATCGTGGCGTTCGTGCTCTTCCTCCTCGTGCGCCAGGTAAACCGCCTCCGCAGGGAACCGACGCCGACGACCAAAGAGTGCCCCTACTGTTTCAGCATGATCCCCATCAAGGCCAGCCGGTGCCCCAACTGCACCTCGCAACTCCAGGCAGCCTAAATGGGCACCGCCCCACAGCGCTATGGCGCTCCCTCGGCGAACCGGACCCCGTACCGACCGCGCGCATAGTCATACATCAGGTCGGTGAACCGGCGCGGCTCGGCAAATCCCCGGGCCTCCGCTTTGATCTGGGAGAGCTGGATCATAAACCGTGCGTCGCCGTTCTCGTAAAAGAAGTAGAGGGACCACCGTTCATCGCGTTCCAGCACCATGTAATCAGATCGCAGTCCCGCCGACCGCACGGTATGCCAGGCCGCCTCTAAGTCGTCGACCACAAAGCCGATGTGATGGATCCGGGAAGGAATCCCGGGGTTGAGCGGTCCCGGGACGGCATCGAAGAGAAAGATCGACGTGTTGCCGGTCGTGAGCACCGTCTGATGCGAATCTTCCCGGATGAGCGCCATTCCAAGAATATCCCCGAAGAATCGGCGCGCGTCGCCCCTGTCGGCGACGGCCATTGCCAGATGGTCGAACCCTAAATTGCGCCAGGTCCCCGCTCCCTCCCCCAACGGCTCGGACTGAACCCTAAAGGTCGTCCCCCCGAAATGGTCGGCCGTCTCGCCAATGAACATGTCAGGGTAGACCGGCTCTCCACCAAGGGTGCGGATCGCGACGCGACGGCCGATCCGCAGGCGCTCTGGGAGCAGGCGCTCGAGCGCCTCATGAAAGACGTCACCCCGGTCGAAGCGGCCGCTGAACGGCCCTTCGTCTGTGAAGAAGGTCAGGTCTATCTCCATTGACGGTCCCCCCAGGGTTGCTATGCTTCAATTAGACCAACTAGACCGACGCGTCGGTCTGATTCTACCAGACAGGACGAGAGGCTCGTGGTGAGATCGAACACCGAAGTCCCCACCCGTGACCGGCTGATGGCCGCCGCCATGGACGTCTTCGCGCTCAAGGGTTACCACGGGGCGGTGGTCGACGACATCGTCGCCGGTTCGGGCACCTCCAAGGGCGCCTTCTACCACTACTTCCGGAGCAAACAGGAGATCTTCCTCACCCTCCTGGACGAGCTCGCCGCAGCCGTGGAGGGCGGGGTGGAAACCGTCATCGCCTCGGAGAGCGGCGCCCTTGCCAAGGTCGAGGCGGCGCTGCGGGTGGTGCTGGAGACGGCGGCGGCCCGGCGTGATCTGGTGAAGATCCTCCTGGTCGAAGCGGTGGGTCTGGGCCCCACCCTCGAGCAAAAGCGCCTGGAGATCCACGGGCGATTCGCGGGGTTGATCCAGCGTCACCTCGATCGGGCCGCCATGGATGGATCGATCCCCGCCCAGGACACCGCCCTGGCGGCGCAGGCCTGGATCGGCGCGCTCAACGAGGTGACCACGCAGTGGCTGATGGCAAACGGCGGCGATCTGATGGCCCGCCTCCCCGGTCTACAGGCCCTGCTGCTGCGCAGCATCGGGGCGCCGCGATGAGCGTCCAGCAGCTCACCGTCGCCGACGTCATCGAGGCGATCGAGCGCCATCTCGCCGCCCGCCACGTCTGCACCCTGGCCACCTCGCAGGGTGACGTCCCCTGGGCCGCCACCAGCTTCTACGTGGCCCGCGCGACCGACCTCTTCGTCTGCCAGGGCAAGCGCGCCCGCACCCTCGCCAACATGCGCGTCAACCCGCTGGTGGGATTCGCCGTGGACGACCGCAAGGCCGAGGCCTGGCTGCAGGGGCTGGGGCGGGCCATCCCCGTGGACGCCGAGGAAGAGGCCTGGGCGCGGGAGCAGCTGCGGCAACGGGCGCCGGAGTTCACGCACCACTTCGCCAATCCCGAGCAGCCGGTACTGCTGCTCCAGGTCGAGGAAGTAACCTTCGCCGACCGCCCCAACGGGATCTACCCGCGGCGGCATTTGAAGAAGCGAGACGAAAGGTGGGAGTTCGCCCATGACGGCTAGGACGCTAGTCCGCATTGGTATCGCCCTCATCGCGCTGGCCCTGATCTTCCCGAGCGCCGCGCCGGCGCAACCCGCGTTGACCAAGCTGCGCGTGGTGCACGTGCCGGTGATGATCTTCGGCCCGCTCTACGTAGCCATCGAGCGCGGCTACTTCGCGCAGCAGGGCATCGAGGTGGAGCTGATCGGCACGCCGGGAGGTGCCTCCTCGTTCGTCGTGCTGGCCAGCGGCCGGGCTGAGGTGGTCATCGGCGGGTTGGGCGCGGCGCTCTTCAACGCGGCCGCCCGCGGGCTCGACTTCAAGGTGGTCGGCCCCGTGCACATGGAGAAACCGCCGGTGCCCACGCCGCTGGTGGTGAGCAAGCGCGCCTACGACAGCGGCGAGATCCGCGCGGTCAAGGACCTGCGCGGCAAGAAGGTCTCGGTGAACGTGCTGGGCTCGGCGACGGAGTTCTGGATGCAGGCCGCGCTGCACAAGGGCGGGCTGACCCTCTCCGACGTGGACCTGGTCGCGGTCAACTTCCCCGAGGTTCCCGCCGCGCTGGCCAACGGCGCCATCGCCGCCGGTCTCCTGGGGGAGCCGCTGGCCACCTTGGCCGAAGAGCGTGGGCAGATCGTCCGCCTCTCCGACGACTTCATCAACGGGGTCCAGGTCACCGCCATCTACTACAGCGGGGAGTTCATGCGCGGCCGCCCCGAGCTGGCTACGGGCTTTCTGGTGGCCTGGCTGCGCGCCTCCCGCGACCTCTACGGGAACGGCTACCGCCGCGAGACAAACGTGCGGATCATCGAGAAGTACACGGGCGTTCCCGCCGACATCGTCCGCAGGGCGAAGCTGCCCTTCCACGAGCCCAACGGGAGGATGAACTTCAACGACTTCAAGCGCCTGCAGGAGTTCTTCAAGAACCGCGGCTCGCTGACGTACGAGAAGCCCCTCAACCCCGCCGCCTACATCGACACCTCCTTTGTCCGAAAGGCGCTGGCGATCGTCGGGGAGTTCAAGCCGCCGCGGTGACGCCCGCGTCCGCCGTTGTCCCGGCCGCGCCTCCCGCGCAGGCGCGTATCGCCGTCGCCGGGCTGAGCAAGACCTATCCGGGGGCGCACGGGCCGCTGCTCGCGCTCGCCGATGTCACCTTTGACGTGAGCGAGGGGGAGTTCGTCGCCTGCATCGGGCCTTCGGGCTGTGGCAAGACCACGCTGCTGCACATCCTGGCCGGGCTGATCCCTCCAACGACCGGGACCGTGCGCATGCCGGCGGCACAGAATGGACGCCTCGCCGCCGCCGTCGTCTTTCAAGGGATCTCCACCCTCCCCTGGTTCACGGTGCTGCAGAACGTCGAGTACGGCCTGCGTCTGATGGGGGTTTCGCGGGGCGAGCGGCGCGAGCGCGCCCTCGACCACATCCGCCGCGTTGGCCTGCTGCCTTTCCGCGATGCCTACCCGCCGCATCTCTCCGAGGGCATGCGCCAGCGCGTCTCCATCGCCAGGGCCCTGGCCACCGACCCGGAGATCCTGTTGATGGACGAGCCGTTCGCCAACCTGGACGCGCAGAACCGGCTGCTGCTGCAGGACGAGCTGCTGCGCATCTGGGCAGAGTCGCGCAAGACGATGCTCTTCGTGACGCACAGCCTGGACGAGGCGATCCGCCTGTCCGACCGCGTGCTGGTCATGTCCGCTTCGCCGGGGCGGATCTTGATGGAAGTGCCCGTGCCTCTGCCTCGCCCCCGCGACTTCGGGGCGCTGCGGCAGGATCCGCGCTACGGAGCCTTGTCCGCGGCCCTCTGGGACGTGCTGCGCGAGGAAGTGCTGAGAGGACGGCAGCTCGGATGAGGAACACGCGGTGGCTGGCCGTCGCGTCGCCCATCGCCTTCCTGTTGCTGTGGGAAGGTCTCAGCCGCAGCGGGATCCTCGACGCGCGCTTCTTCCCGCCGCCCAGCGCGATCCTACGGACACTGGCGGGGATGACCGGCAGCGGCGTGCTTCCCCATCACCTCGGGGTGAGCGTGCGGCGCATCCTGCTGGGCTTTCTGGCCGGCTCGGTGCCCGCGGTGGCGGTGGGGCTGCTGATGGGGATGAACCGCCCGGTGCGCGCCGCCTTGATGCCGCTGGTCTCCGCTATCTACCCCATCCCCAAGATCGCCATTTACCCATTGGTCATCTTCTACCTGGGCATCGGCGAGGCATCGAAGGTCAGCATCGTCGCCCTATCGATCTTCTTTCTGGTCCTCCTGAACACGATGGCCGGGGTCCTCGGCCTCGACCGCGCCTACTTCAACATCGCCCGCGCCTACGGGGCCGGGACGTTGGGGACCTTCACCACGATCGCGTTCCCCGGCGCGCTGCCGGCGATCTTCACGGGGCTGAAGCTGGGAATGGGCTTCGCCCTGATCGTCATCGTCGGGGCCGAATTACTAGGGTCGGATGCGGGGATCGGACATTTGATCTGGCAGTCCTATCAGATCTTTGCGGTCGAGGCGATGTTCGCCGGTTTGCTGGTGACCGCGGTGCTGGGGTGGCTGGCCACGATCGCCCTGGACTGGCTGGAGCGCCGCGCCCTGCCCTGGCGCGCCTGAACGGAGCCGCGTGGCCTCGATCTCGATCTGGTGGCGGGCGGTCCGGCCTTTCTCGTTCACGGCTTCCTTCACGCCAATATTGGTTGGATCCGCCTCGGCGCTGCACCAGGGAGCCCCCTTCCCCGCGAACCTGGCGGCATTCCATGCGGACCGCTTCCTGGCTGCCCTCATCGGGGCGGTGGCGATTCATGCGGGCACCAACCTGATCAACGACTACTACGATCACGCCCGCGGCGTCGATACTTCCGCATCCATCGGCCCCAGCGGCGTGATCCAGCAGGGACTGCTCCCCGCCCGCGCCGTGCTCAAGGGCGGGCTGGTCCTTTTTGCGCTGGGCGCCGTCCTGGGATTGTGGCTCGTCGTCGTGGTCGGCTGGCCTATCCTGCTCCTGGGGCTGGCGAGCGTGGCGGCGGGATACGCCTATACGGGCGGGCCGTTTCCCCTGGGCTATTTCGGGCTGGGGGACCTGGTCGTCTTCCTCTTTATGGGGCCGATGATCGTCCTGGGCGCGCACTATGTCCAAACCGGCACTCTGTCCGCCGGCGCGTTCTGGGCGTCACTGCCGATCGGCGCGCTGGTCACCGCCATCCTGGTGGTGAACAACCTTCGCGACCTGCAGCACGACCGCGCGAGGGGCAAGCGCACGCTGGCCACCCTCCTGGGTACGAATGGCTCGCGCGCGGAGTACGCCGCACTCGTCGCATCGGCCTATCTGCTCCTCATTGCAGGTGTGGCCCTACGGCAACTCCCCCTGCTCAGCCTCGTCGCGTTCTTGAGCCTTCCCCGGGCCCTCGCCGTCTGGCGAGTGGTGCGCTCCGAGACAGATCCCCTGGCCCTGACCCGCGGGGGGCTGCGGGGCACCGCCAACCTGCATCTGCGCGTCGGGATCGTCCTGGCCTGGGCCTTCCTGTTTCCCGTGCGCTAACTCCAAGGCGGCTGCGCCGCCAGACGTGTGCCCCCTTTCACAGGGGTGCTGTGACCTCCGGTATCGGCGCGCTCGCCGCCGGCGCGTACGATCCAAGCAGATTAAAGAGGAGGGAGTCGCGATGATCAGCCATCCCGATGTGTTCGAGCAGGTCGTCAGACAGCGGATGGACGTTCGGCGTCTGGAAGCCGAGGGCGAGCGTCTGGCCAGGCTGGCGGACCCCCGCCGGCGGGACGCGGGATTCTCGGTGCGGGAGTTCCTCGGTCGGGTGCGCCTGCGGCTGGCATCGCCCCGTGGTGCAACGGCGGCGCTGCACCGCACGGCGCACCCTTCGAGGGCCTAAGCCGTCGGTTGAGCCAGACTACGCCTTCCCGGAAGGGAAGTGTGGCCGCGGCTCAACCGACTCGTTAATAGACGCGCTGCCGAAGACGGTCGGGGTCGCGCAGGATGATCTGGCGACCGCGGAGATCGACGAGGCCCTGCGCGCGGAAGCCGGCGAGGGCCCGGTTGACTCTCTCCCGCGTGGCCCCGACCATCGCCGCCAGGTCCGTCTGGGTGAGGTCCAGATCGATCGTAATGCCGTCGCCACGGACGCCGTAGCGACCGGCGAGCTCCAGGAGGGCGCGCGCCACGCGCCCGTGCACGTCGAGAAAGGCCAGGCTCTCCGCGTAGTCGGTGACGTGCCGCAGCCTGGTGCTGAGCAGTCCGATCACCGCGGCCGCGAGTTCCGGGGAGGCCGCGAGCGAGGCTTGAAAATCCTCCCGCCCGAGCATGTGGGTGACCGTCTCTTCCAGGGCCTCGACGCTGGCCGAGCGCGGCTGACCGTCGAGCAGGGCCAGTTCCCCGAAGACTTCCCCCTCCCCTGCGACGTCGATCGTCAACTCCTCTCCGCCTTGCGTGGGAAGAAAGAAGCGCACGCGGCCGGACTCGATGACGTAGAGCCCGTCTCCGGTCTGATCCTTGTGGAAGATCACGGTTCCCCGCCGGTAGACCCGCCGCCGCAGCCGGGCGGCTAGCCCCTTCAGCGCGGCGCCGTCCAGCCCGGCGAAGAGCGGCACGCGAGCCAGCAGGGCGGCGGGATCGGCGGCCATCAGCGCACCGACACCTCGCGTCCCAGCGCGCTGAGCGATTCGCTCCCGCGCTCGGTGACCACGACGATCTCTTCCAGCCGCACCCCAAACTCGCCGGTGAGGTAGATCCCCGGCTCGACGCTGAACGCCATTCTCGCAGCGAGCGGCAGCTCGTTGGGATGGGTGATCGAGGGGAGCTCGTGTCCTGTGATGCCGATGCCGTGCCCGGTGCGGTGGGTGAACTGCGCGCCGTAGCCCGCCCGCTCGATCACCCCGCGCGCTGCCCGATCCACGTCGCGGATCGCCACACCGGGACGGATCACCGCCAGCGCGGCGGCGACGGCGTCATCGACGATGGTGTGGATCTCGCGGTAGCGGGCGGAGGGCGTACCGAGAAAGGCCATGCGCGTGATGTCTGACATGTAGCCGTCCAGGCGCCCGCCGCAGTCCAGCAGGAGCGGTTCGCCCGCGGCCAGGACCCGTGCGGTGGAGTGGTGGTGCGGAAAGGCGGAGTTGGGCCCCCCTCCGGCGATGGCGAAGATGGGGTCGCCGACGCCCTGGCGGCGAAAACCCTCTTCCGCCAGAAGAGCCACCTCCCGTTCGCTGAGGCCGGGGCGGAGGGCGGCGAAGACTTCCCGCACCACGACGTCGGCGGTGCCCGCGGCGCGGCGCAGCGCCGCGATCTCCTCCGCGCTCTTGATCATCCGCACCGGCGCCATCACCGTTGCGCCGGGCTGATAGCGCGCATCGGGCCAGATCTCCTGCAACAGCAGGAGCGCATCGGCGCGCATCGTGTCCCCGAGGGCGATCGCGCGCGGCCGTCCCAGCCGAGCCGCCGCCGCCTGCAGCGCCGCCCGCGGGCCCTCGGCGTCGGTGTACGAGTGCGTCGGGAAGTCAATCTTTTGCGCCGCCTCCGCCGCATTGAGCTCGGGGACGACGAAGACTATCTCGTCCGAATTCAGCAAGAGATAGCAGGGACGTTCGTCGAGATGGGGCGAGTAGGCCAGCAGGTAGAGCAGGTCGTCACCGGGAGGCAGCGCGAGGAGGTCGATGCCTTCCTCGCGCATCCGCCGCCGCGTCGCCTCGAGCCGTTGCGTCACCATGGTCGCATTGTACGATAGCGTCGTGCCTGCCGTTGCCACCCGGCTGCCCACGCGCGAATCGATCCCCGCCGCACGCGGGCGGGCGCGAAAGATCATCGCCGCCCTCCGCCGGCGCTACCCCAATCCACGCGTGCCCCTCCGCCACGCTGATGCCTTCCAACTGCTGGTTGCCACGATCCTTTCGGCGCAGTGCACCGACGCGATGGTCAACCGCGTCACGCCCGTCCTCTTCGCCCGCTACCGCACGCCCCGCGACTTCGCCGCCGCCCGCCCCCGCGATCTGGAACGGCTGATCCGGCCGACCGGCTTCTTCCGTCAGAAGACCAAGGCAATTCAGGGCGCGAGCCGCGACTTGCTGGCGCGTTTCGGGGGTGACATGCCGCAGCGCATGGAGGACCTGGTCACCCTGAGCGGTGTGGGACGCAAGACCGCCAACGTCATCCTCGGCGGGTACTTCGGCATCCCCGGGGTGGTCGTCGACACCCACGTGCGCCGCCTCAGCCAGCGGCTGGCGCTCACCGGATGGGACGACCCCGAGCGAATCGAACAGGACCTGATGCGCCTGATCCCCCGGCGCGAGTGGTCCGACTTCTCGCTGCGGCTGATCTTCTTCGGGCGGGAGGTCTGCACCGCGCGCGCGCCGCGCTGTCCCACCTGTCCGCTCAATGCCCTCTGCCCCTCGGCGAAGTACCGCGGGTCGCCGCCGTGGATGCCGCGACGAGCGGCGGCGCCTCAGGCCGGACGGGGGCGGGCGAAGCGTCCGTAACTGCGGCAGAGGCTCGCCATCGGGCACTGCGCGCAGGCGGGGGTTCGGGCGGTGCAGATGAGCGCGCCGAAGTCCATCAGCGCCTGATTGAAGTCGTCGTAGGCGCGCCGCGGCAGCAGGCGCTCGGCCAGCGCCCAGACCGTTCGGTCCGGCACCGAGCGGCCGAAGAAGACGCGCTGCAGCACCCGGCGGACGTTCGTGTCAACGACGGCGGCGCGCCGGCGGAAGGCGAAGGCGCGGACCGCGCCTGCGGTGTACGGACCAATCCCCTTCAGGGCCAGGAGGGCGTCGCGTCCCTCGGGCAGGCGCCCGCCGTGCCGGCGCATCACCTCGTTGGCGATCGTCCAGAGGCGGACGGGCCGGATATTGTAGCCGAGCGGTCGCCAGAGTTCCCGCACCTCGCTCACCTGCGCGCGGGCCAGCGCGGCGATCGATGGGTAGCGCCGCAGGAACTGGCGGTACTTGGGGAGGACGCGCTCGACCTGCGTCTGCTGCAGCATCACCTCGGAGATCAGGATGCGATAGGGATCGCGGGTGCGCCGCCAGGGAAGCGCGCGCCCTTCCCGCCGATACCAGCGGAGGAGGCGGCGCACGAACGTCCGGTGCGTGCGGGTCTTCACGGGGCCGATCGGGGAGGTTCGGGAGCGCCGCCCTTTCTCCTGGAGTCCCAGGGCAGTATCATCCTGAACCGGCGGCCGCGCCGCGTGAGACGAGCCGCGTCAGGGAGGATGATCATGTCCGAGGTCCGAGGGGAGCGCACGCTCGTCTTCGTCAAGCCCGACGGCGTGCAGCGCGGCCTGGTCGGCGAGATTCTCGGCCGCTTCGAGCGGACGGGGCTGCGCATCGCGGGGATGAAGATGGTCTGGGCGCGCGCGGACTTTCTGCAGCGGCACTACCCGGCCGACGAGGCCTTCCTGCGCACCATCGGCGGCAAGACGAAGGAGGCCTTCGCGGCCGCGGGTCTGGACGTGAAGAAGCAGACGGGCAGCGACGACGCGCTGGCGATCGGCCGGTCGGTTCGCGGCTGGCTGATCGACTATGTGGCCAGCAGCCCGGTGGTGGCGTTCGTCCTCGAAGGCATCCAGGCTGTGACCACGGTGCGCAAGATCGTCGGGGACACCCTGCCGGTCCGCGCCGCGCCCGGCACCATCCGCGGCGATCTGTCCGTCGACTCACCCACGGTGGCCAACCTGCAGCGCCGGCCCGTGCGGAACCTCGTGCACGCCTCGGGCACCGTGGAGGAAGCTCAGTCGGAGATCGCGCTGTGGTTCAAACCCGAAGAGTTATTCGACTACCGGCGTGTGGATGAAGCCCTAATCCAGGGCGAGTAAGTCAGGCGCTCGGATCGATCCCAGCAGGAAGAGACGCTCATGAAAGGCCAACTCATCTTGCTCCGCGATTTTGACGGGGGGCCTCTCGTCAGGCGCCTATGGTCGTCGGACGCCGACAGAGTCTATGTTTGCATGAGTGATGACTATGATCGGTTGGTAAATCAGCAACCCGCTCCGTCGCCGACTGGATTCCCGAAGGAGAACGCTTTCCAGTTCGAAGAGGCGTTGGTTGCGAGTCTGCAGGATGCCTTCAAGAAAGGAGATCTAAATCGGGTGCAGCGACTTTGGAGAAGGGCCGTTCCCTTTCCATTTGTCCCCGGCAACCTAGGAAGCTCTCTCCTCTGGAAGTTCTAGGGGACTTTCCGCCGCTACTTGTTCTGGAACAAGTTCGCAAGATTTTCACAATCCCCCCAAAAAACGCGGTAACCGCCGATGAGTGGGATAGGCGGCCCAGACTGCCTGGACACAGCCGCTGCGAATTGGGGGTAACGGACGACATGGACGCAACAGCCCTGTCTCTTGCTCAACTCTCCGATCAGGAGCTTCTGGCCAAGGTCACAGAGCTGGCCGCAGAGGAACGGGAGGCGACCGTCCTTCTGATCGCCCACCTGGCCGAACTGGACGCGCGCCGCCTTCATCTCGCCGAAGGCTATTCTTCGCTCTTTGGTTACTACACCGTGGCGCTTCACCTCTCCGAGGACGCCGCCTACACCCGCATCGTAGCTGCCCGCGCGTCCCGCAGGTTCCCCGTCCTCTTGAGGCTCCTGTCTGACGGATCACTCACGCTGACCGCAGCAAGGCTTCTGGCACCCCACCTGACAGCAGAGAATCACGAGGGCCTGCTGCACCAGGCTCGCCATCAGAACAAGCGCGGGGTGGAGGAGTTGCTCGCGCGGGTATCTCCGCGGCCCGCCGTCCCACCGACGATGCGCAGGCTGCCCGCCCCGCGCACCCAAGAGCCCCAGCCAGACCTAGCGGGGCTCACGACGACAGAACTCGTGGAGCCTCTCACGACGGCTCAACTGCCGCCCAGGCGACTCGCAACGGTCACCCCCCTGGCGCCGGAGCGCTACAAGGTCCAATTCACGGCAAGTGCGGGGACGCACCAGAAGCTGCTGCAGGTGCAGAACCTGCTGCGACATCAGGTTCTAGATGGGGACCTGGATCAAGTCATCGATCGTGCACTCACAGCGCTTCTGAATGAACTGGCAAAGAAGATGCTCGCGGCTGCGGAACATCCTCGCCAGGCGCGGCCGACAGGTTTCGGCTCACGGCACATTCCGGCGGAAGTAAAACGAGCAGTCTGGTTCCGTGACGGCGGGCAGTGCGCCTTCGTGAGCAAGAAGGGCCGCCGCTGCAACGAAATCAGCTATCTGGAGTTTCATCACATCGAGCCGCACGCGGCTGGCGGACCGGCCACGGTGAGTAATATCCAGCTGCGCTGCCGCGCGCACAATGCAGGTGAGGCTGAACTGCAGTTCGGCCCACGGAACTATGCGAGAGTCGCCGAGGGCGCCGGCGCGGAACGTGCTCGGTCCGGCCCAGGGTGACGGTTACGGCCGGCTGAAGCTCAGCCCTCCGGGTCGAGCACCTTCGCCAGCGTCCAGCAGGAGGCCGAGAGGACGTTCCCGCGCTGCGGGTCGGTCGGCAGCGTCTCTCGATCCACGAGGATGGGCAGGGACACCTTCCCGCAGTCCACCGTCAGCAGCCAGTAGGGGGCTTCGGTGATCTGGTTGGTCAGCAGGCGCGCCTCGGCGACGATCCCGGTGATGAGGGCGGTGGCCTCGGGCTCGATCTCCGGCAGATCTGCCCCGAAGTGGGCTGAGGAGACGACCGATCGCAGCGGCGGCTGATACTGGCTTGCCCGGGTCCGTTCGTAGGCCGGCGGATCCGGCGATAGCGCGGCCTCGGAGGCGATGGCGCAGATCTCCATCGGCAGCACCGCCCCGGTGCGCAACGCCTCCCGCGCGAGCGCGTAGTTCACCACGTCCAGGCGCAGGGGAAACGCGCCGGAGATCGGCTCATCGGCCTCCACCGGCTCCACCCACCCTTCCACCCAGCCCTGGTTCTCCTCTTCGGCGTCCTCGCCGACGGCGGTCAGGGCCACCCGCAGGGTGGGGGCGCGGTGAAAGGGCGTCGCGTCAACCACCGCGCCATCCGCGTCCACCATCGTCCAGACCTCCGGTCCGCCGCCGATCTCCCAGCGGACGATCGCGCCGCCGCCCGGCAGGGGCGTCCGCACGCCATGCGCCACGGCTTGCTCCTTCAATCGCTCATACTCCGCCATCTCGCGGACGGGAAACCCGATGCAGGCGAAGTGGCTGGACACCGGCTCAGCCGGAGGTCAATTGAGCCGGCGCGCCTGCAGCTGGAGGCTAATCATGTGGGCCTGGATGCGGGCTCGATCTGGCGCCTCCGGCGCCTCGGCCACGTAGCGTTCCAGGTGCGGCAGCGCCTCGCGCACCCGCCCCGCCCGGGCGAGCAGCAGGCCCAGGTCGCGCCGCTCTCCCGCCGTCGGGGTGGCCAGCAGGATCCGTTCGCTGCAGCGGATCGCGCGGGGGAAATCCTCGCGCGTGATGTAGACGTGCTTGAGGTTGCGCAGCAGGCGGGCGATGACCTCGTGCGGGGTGGCCGGGCGGAGCAGCGCCGGGTCGAGGTCGGTCCCCAGTCCGAACTGTTCGAGGGCGAGCAGACGGAAGTCGGTCTCGGTGACCGGCCGGCCCTGATTGAACGCGTCCAGGAAGAACGGCTGCGGCGCGGCCCGGTAGACCACGATGAAGTGCCCTGGGAAGGAGACGCCGGCCAGCGGCAACCCCAGGCGGGTTCCCACGGCCACGTAGACGATCGACAGCGTGATCGGAATGCCGACCCGGCGGTCGAGGACCTCGTTGAGAAAGCTGTTCCGCGGATCGTAGTAGTCCCCCACGTTGCCGCGGAAGCCGAGGCGGGTGAAGAGGTGCTCGGAGAGGGTGGCGGCGAGCCGGTTAGGGTCTAGTTCCCCTGCCACCCGGCCGGCCAGGGCGCGGGCCATCTCGTCGAGGCGCTCCTGGTAGAGGCGCATCTCCAGCGCCGGGTTTTCCTCCGCGGCCACCAGCAGCGCCGCCTCGTCGAGGGAGATCGCCTGCGCATCCTGCGCCATCAGCAGCGCAAACCGCTCGCGGGGATCGATCAGGCGCTCGGCGCCGGGGCCCGCCCGGGGGGGAGGCTGATGACCTGATCCGCCGGCAGATCGCCGTGCTGCCAGGCCGTGAAGAGAAAGACCTGTCGCGCCGCTGCGGCGCTGGCGAGCAGGCCGAGGACGCCGGCCAGACGCTCGGGATCGACGTTGACGAAGGGCTCGTCGAGGAAGAGCGGCGGGGTCCGCCCCTGACAGATCACCTCGAGCAGCGCCAGGCGCAGCGAGAGGTAGAGCTGGTCCACGGTTCCCTGGCTGAGGGCCGCCGGCCCTTTCCAGCCGCGGGCCGCCTCCACCCACACCTTGGGCGCCAGCGTGCGCTCGTCCAGCGAGATCTTTTGATAGGCGCCGCGCGTGGCGAGGCGGAGGTAATCTCCCGCGCGGCGCTCCAGGAGCTCGCGCGCGGGGAAGACGCTCTGCCGCTTGGCTTCCTCGAGCATCCGCCGCGTGAAGGTGAGGAGCTCGAGGAACTCGGCGGTGCGGGCCTGCGTGCGCTGCTGAGCGGCGATCTGTTCCTCGATCACCTCACGCAGTTCGGGCCGGTCGCGCTGTCCCTCCAGCATCGCCGCGAGCCGGCCCTTGCGATCGCGCAGCCCCTCCGCTTCCTTTTGCAGCGCCGCCACCTCGCGGGCCAGACGCTCCCGCGAGGCCGCCGCCGGCGCCGGGGTCTTGCCCGCCTCCGGCGCCTCGGCCAGCGCGCGCTGTGCCTCGGCGACTTCCCCTTCGAGCTCGCGCACGCGCTCGGCCACGCGCTCCCGCGTCCGGCCGGCCAGCAGTTGCTGCATCGCCACCCGCGTCTCCTCCTGCTGCCGCACGACCTCCATGTATGAGGAGAAACGGCGCTCGACGCCCTCCAGCGAATCGGCCCCCAAGGAGGAGAGCTTCCCCTGCAGTTCCCTGTCCGCTTCGCGCAGCTGCGCCTGCGCGCCCTCCACCCGCCGGCGCAGCTCGAGGACGCGCTGCTCCTGCCGGCGGTACTGCAGGCCGGTCGCGCCCACCCGGCCGCGCTGGTTGACGGCGAGCAGGATCAGCACGATCGCCGCGGCCACCACGCCCCAGCCCCAGATCAGCCCGCGGAGTTGGGTCAGTAGGATGCCGCTGATCGCGGCCGCTCCGCCGAGGGCGCCCAGGACCAGGCCGATCCCTGCGCGCTGCCGCGTCCGCTGATGCCGCGTCCCGAGCTGTTCCAGGGCACCTTCCTCCCGCTCCAGTTGCTGGCGGCCGGCGGCGAGGGTCTGCTGCACCCCCTGGGCGGTGCGGCGGGCCTGGATGAACGCCTGCAGGGCTGCCTGGCTCTGATCGGTGAAGGTGCGCAGCCGCGCCTCGAGATCGAACATGGTCGCCGCCAGCTTCTCGTAGCGGGTGAGCTGGTCCCGGGTCTCCCGTAGCTCCCGGTCGGCCGCCTCCACCCGCCGCTGCAGCTGGCCGTGCGCGTCGGCGGCGGTGAGCTGCTCGGCCCTGGCGGCGATCTGTCGCTCCAGGTCCTCGAGCTGCCGGCCGACGGTGCGCGCCTCGTTCCACAGTCCGTGGGTGCGGTCTTCCTTCTGATCCAACTCGGTGAGGCGGGCGGTCAGCGCGGCGATGCCCTCCCGGTCGCCGCTCTTGGCGACGGCGGTCTCCACCGCGCGGCGGCGGTCGTCGAGCCAGCGCACGGCGCCGTCCACGCCCTCGGTGCCCCCTCCCGTGAGCACCCGAGAGAGTCGCGCGCCGATGAGCCGGCGGTCGTCCGTGACGCGGGCCAGCTCGCCTTGACCTACGAAGGCGGTGGAGCGGAACGCTCCCTCCCCCGGAAGGCCGAGCCAGTCGAAGATCCGCTGCTGGATCTCCCGCGCGCCCTCGACCGTTTGGGGGCGGTCCTGGCGCTGCAGCAGCGCGGTGCCCGCCTCCAGATCCTTGCGCAGCAGATAGGCACCGCCGTCGGCCTCGAACTCGAGGATCAGCTCCCCCAGCCGCTGCTCCCCCCAGGACCTGGCGAGCTCCGCGAAGTCGGGAGGAGGCTGCGCCGGGTTCATCAGCAACCCGGCGAAGAGCGCCTCCATCAGCGTCGTCTTCCCGGATTCGTTCGGCCCCCGGATGACGTTCAATCCTGGCGCGAAGGTGAACGTCTCGTTGGCGACGCCCTTGAAGCGCCGCACGCGCAGCTGCCGCAGGATCACGAACGTCCACCCGGCCGCGCCATCAGCCAGAGACCCAGGCGCTGCGCCGCCCCGATGCGCCGCCGCTCCGTCTCCGAGCGGGCCTGCTGCAACTGGGCGGCCATCAACTCGGCGAACTTCCCCGGCACGGTGATCGTCCCCGCCGACCCACCCGACGCGGCCGCCGGATCGGGCATCGCCTCGTCGGTGATCTCGAGGGCAAAGAAGCGGGGAGCGAGCGACTGTTCCAGGGCCAGCACGTCGATGAATTGCGCGGGGTGGGCCCGCCCGCTCAGACGCACCTCCAGCATCAGCTCGGGATCGGCGAGGGCCTGGATCTCGGCGGCCAGGGGCTCCGGCGTCGTATAGGCGGCGGGCTCGAGGCTCAGCCGTTGGACACGGCCGCGCGCCAAGGGCAGAGGGGTCACGCGCGTGCCGCTGCGGTCGAGATCGACCAGCAAGGCAACCCCCGGCGGCTCGGCGCGCGCGAGGAGATCGAGCGACCCCGGATACCAGGCCGTCACTTTCTCTGACCCGAGATCGAGCGTCCGGTGGCTGCCCCCGAGGGCGAGGTAGGCAAACCCCGTCGCCCCGGCCGCGCGGGCCAGCGCCTCAGCCCCTCCGGCGCGGCGGAGGTCGGCGGCGACGAGCCCAACGGTCCGGCCTTTCCCCGCCGTCAGTCCCTTCACGGGATCGGCCATCTCCTTGCCCTTGATCGCGGACCGCCCGCTCACCGCCACGTCCAACCCCGGAATGTCCACGACCTTCGGCGTTGCGGGGAGGACCGTGACCCGCGCCAGCCCGTTGAGCGCGCCGTCGGCGTAAACCCCCTGAGCGTCCAGCCCATCGGCCGCCCCCGCGGCGATCACCGTTTCAATTCCTTGCTCGGCCAGGCGGGAGAGTTGGCCGCGCACGAACTCGACCAGCTCCTGTTGGGGGCGGCTGCTGCCGAAGAGGCACCCGGCGACGAGCACCAGGTCCACCTCCTCGGCGGCACCCTTGCTCAGCGCGTCGGCGAAGGTCTGGCGCAGTCGCCGCCGGTGCGCGGCGCCGCGCTCGCCCAGCCAAGGAAAAGCGGCCCCCAGGTAGACGTCGGCCAGATGGAGCAGCCGCGGCACCTCGCGCGCCGTCTTGGTCATTCCGCGTCCCTCTTCAGTGTGTCGACCTCCGACTCCCTTCAGCGGAGAGCGCCCGGCGGCTCCCTTCAACAGAGAGGCGGCCCGGGCCCAGCAGCCCGATGGCGAGGCAGGTAAGGGCGATCACCATTTCGTATTCCGTCGCGCCCACGAAACCCTGCGGCAGCCGCACCGTGACGATGGCGACCGCCATCTCCACCGCCAGCAGGATCGCGGCGGGACGGGAGAGCAGGCCGACCAGCAGGGCCGCGCCGCCGGCCAGCTCGAGGGCGCCGACGAACCAGGCTGCCGCCTCCGCCAGCGGGATGTTGACGGTGAGGAAGAGCGCGACCGTCAGGTCATGGTGACCCCCCAGCAGCTTCAGGTATCCGTGGACCAGAAAGACGACGCCCGGCCCCAGCCGCAGCAGCAGCAGCCCCACGGCCTCCCCCGGGCGTGGACCTGCGGCTATCCGGCCTGCGGCAAAGATGGCGTGAGAGCCCTGCTCCCCCACGGCATGTCGTGATAGTCGGGATCATTGCGCTGGATGGCCGCCCAGAGGCAGACGGCGAGCTTGGCGTCCAGCCGCCGGAGGATCTCGTACTCGCGCAGCGCCGCCGCGCGATCACCCTTGGCCAGGTAGGCTCGGGCCAGGTAATCGTGCGCCTGGGGGAAGGTCGGCCGCAGCGCGATGGCTACTTTGTAGAGCTCAATAGATTTGTCGATCAAGCCGGTCTTGCGATAGCAGTAAGCCAGATTGTTAAACGCCTCGGGGAAACGCCCGCCCAAGGCGATCGCGCGCTCGTACTCGGGGATGGCCGCCGCCCACTTCTTGGCCTTGTGCAGCTCCAGGCCGCGCTTGAACGCCTTGACCGCTTCCGTCCCGATGCCCTGAGGCACGTCGGTGATGTCGGCGGCGCGGAGCGGGACCGCAGCCAGCAACAACGCCAGCACCGTCGCCAGCACGAGGAACACGCGCATGCGGGGATTCCCTCCTACCCTCTCAGAGCCCGGCCGGGGTGGGCAGGTTTACTGGCTCCCGGCGCGGGCGCAGGCGCCCGCTTACTCTCTCGCCGCGGCGTCGCCGGCGCCACTGCTTGATGCTTGCCCGACATCCAGCCGGTATACTCGCGCGGCGTTCCCTCCCAGGATGGCCTCGCGGTCCTCCGCCGGCAGTTCCAGCCGGTCGAGCACCTCCAGCTGCTCCTTGAGGATGTGGTGGCGGAATCCGTCCATGAAGGTGGAGTCGGTGCCGAAGAGGATGCGCTGGGGCCCGAAGGTGCGCAGGGCGTCGCGGAAGACCGCCTCCAGCGAGGGCTCGCCGGGATGGTAGAGGCGCCAGTTGTTCGTGCCGGAGGTGTCCACGCAGACGTTGTCCGTGTGGTAGGCGAGGAAGAGCGTCTCCCGCAGAAAGCCCGCGCCGAAGTGGGCGACGACGAAGGTGACGTCGGGAAACTCCTTCGCCACCGCCGCCAGCGGCAGCGGGCTGGCGAAGGTGAGGTCGTAGATCGCCGCCACGGTGATGCCGAAGTGAAAGAGGATGGGGATGGACGCTTCCGCGCAGGCCTCATAGATCGGGTAGAAGGCGCGGTCGTTGGCGAGGAACCGCTGCGTGGGGGGGTAGAGCTTCAGCCCGGAGAGCCCCAGCTCCCGGAACCGGCGGATCGTCCGGGCGGCGTCGGGATCGCGCGGGTCGGCGAGGGACCCGATGCCGTGCAGCCGCCCCGGATTGAGGGCCACGAAGGCGGCCAGCTCCTCGTTCGCCCCCCGCATGGCGATGAAGAGGCCTCCATCCACGCCGGCCTGGTCGAAGGAGGCCAGCCAGGAGGCGGCGTGCTGCTCCAGCGTGATTCCCTCCAGCGCGGCCAGCCGCTCCTCGAAGCTCTTGCCGCGCACGCGCGACCGCGCCACCGCCTCGGCGCGGAGCAGGCTCGACCGTTCCCCCATCCGGCGCATCATCCCGGCGGTGAAGAGATGCAGGTGCGCGTCGATGAGCCGGGGCATACCCCCGCCGGCCGCGCTCATCCTACTGCCCGCCAGCGACGCTCAACCTACTGATGGAGAATCTTGGAGAGGAAGAGTTTGGTCCGCTCGTGCTGGGGGTTGGTGAAGAAGTGCTGGGGCGTGCCCTCCTCCACCACGGTCCCCTCGTCCATGAAGACGATCCGCTGCGCCACCTCGCGGGCGAAGCCCATCTCGTGGGTCACGACCAGCATCGTCATCCCCTGATCGTGGGCGAGGGCGCGCATCACGTCGAGGACTTCGTTGATCATTTCCGGGTCGAGCGCGGAGGTAGGCTCGTCGAAGAGCATGATCCGCGGCTGCATCGCCAGCGCCCGGGCAATGGCCACCCGCTGCTGCTGGCCGCCCGAGAGCTGGCCTGGATAGGCATGCGCCTTCTCCGGGATGCCCACCCGCTCCAGCAGCTCGATGCCAACGCGCTCCGCCCGCGGCCGCGCCCACTTGCGCACCCGGATGGGCGCCAGGCTGATGTTCTGGAGGGCGGTGAGGTGGGGGAAGAGGTTGAAGGACTGGAAGACCATCCCCACCTCGCTGCGCACCGCGTCCACGTTGCGCAGGTCGTCCGTCAGCTCGATCCCATCCACGACGATGCGTCCGCTGTTGTGCTGCTCCAGGCGGTTGATGCAGCGGATCATCGTGGACTTCCCCGACCCCGAGGGCCCGCAGATCACCACGACCTCGCCGACGCGAACCGCCAGGTTGATCCCCCGCAGCACGTGCAGGCGGTTGAACCACTTGTGCACCTCCTGCAGCACGATGATCGGCTGCCCTTCAGCCGAAGGTGTTGGGGACCCTCCCTGCCGCGGAGACACTTCCTGCGCCTGCCTCATCGGCTATGCACCTCGGACCCTATTCTACTGTCGGCCTCCCGCGGCAGCCAGGAGGCGGGTGTCGAATGTGAGCAGGGGAAGGCTCAACGTTCTCGCGATGTACAGATACGAAGCGTCATGCGCCGTCAGACCGGTTTCAAGCGCCAGCGCGAGCACGGCTGGATGTACAACTTCCACCCAGTCGATGTCGAGACCCAGCCCCAACTCGAGGGCCGTGACAATCGCCTCCCTCCTCTCGGGCTCGCGCACACACTTCGTGCGCGCCGCGTTCGCGAGCTCATACCCCAAGAGGGTGGGCTCCACGAGGGCCGTTCGCTCCAGGAGCGCTCTGGCCTCATCAAGGCGGGGCTCCCCAAAGATGTACGCGGCCAGAACGGATGCATCGGCAACCTTAGCGACTGTCGCGGTCGGCACGGATGATCTCAACAGAATCTGACTCCGTCCGCAGACCCAACTCACGGAGGCGTTTGTCCAGCTCGGCAAGCGTCAAGGGTTCTTGCCGAACAGACTCTTCAAGGATTGTCAGGAGTTCGCCCTGCAACGATCGGTTCCGCTGACGTGCGCGGGCCCTCAGACGGGCAACCACATCATCAGGAACGTTCTTTATTGATAGGTTTGCAGGCATCGAATTCACCTCTCGACGCGCCTGAAGAAATGGTTCCATTTTGGCACCATTTTGTAACCGGAGCAAGATGGACCTCTTCTATCGCTCCCCCAGACCCAGGCGGCGTTCCAGCGCGCGGCTGCCGGACGACATTGCGTACGAAAAGATGAAGTACGTCACCAGCAGAAAGACGTACACCTCGCGCTCGTCGTGCAGGTACTGCGTGATCGCCAGGAGCGAGCGTCCCGTGCCGACTAACTCGGAGAGACCGATGATGACGGTGAGAGAGGTGTCCTTGAAAAGGCTGATGAACTGCCCGACCAACGAGGGGATCATGTTCTTCACGGCCTGAGGCAGCACGATGTCGCGCATCGTCTGCAAGGAGGACAGCCCCACCGCCCGCGCCGCCTCGGTCTGCCCACGGGGCACCGATTGGATCCCGGCGCGGACGATCTCCCCGACGTATGCGGAGGTGAAGATTGTCAGGGCGATCATGGCGCGGGCCACGCGCGTGACGGCGTCGCCGGAGAGCAGGGTGACGAAGACGAAGAACCACAGCAGCAAGGTGATCAGGGGGATCCCGCGGATGAGCTCGATGTAGAGGGTGGCGATACCTCTGACCACGGGCAGGCGGCTGACGCGTCCCATCCCCACCAGCACCCCGATCGGAAAGGAAGCGGAGATGGCCACGACGCCCAGCAGGACTGTTAGGTAGAGTCCGCCGATCTGATCCACGCGGACCGGAGACATCACCCAGACGACGGCGATGACGATCCCGCCCCAAAGACCGACCAGGGTGCGGGTGTGAACGCGCGCGCGGGCACCGATGGCCGTCAATATGGCCGCCAGCACCACCAGCCCTCCCGCCCAGTAGGCGCGCCGGGCGAATTCGACCGGCATTAGGCCGACCAACCAGAATCGCGGGTTGTCCGTGATCACGTTCCAGTTCGCCTGAGCCGCCCAGCGCAAGATGGAAGTGGCCGCAAAGAGGAGGGCCGCGGTGCTGGCGATCGTCAGGGCCGCATTCCACCAGCCGTCAAAGAGGTTGCGGCGGGCCCATTCCCAGGCCGTCAGCCGTTGGTCGGGAGGCAGCAAGACGTCCGCACGCACGGCCATGGGCGCTCCTAGGCCACCCGCAGGCTCAGCCGGGAGCGAATCAGGTTGAGGACGGCGGAGATGACCAGCGAGATGACCAGATACCCCAGGGTCACGAATGTGAAGGCCTCGAGCGAGCGGAAGGACTGACTGCTGACGGTGTAGGCGACCGTCAGGAATTCAGCAAAGCCGATGCCCAACGCCAGGCTGCTGTTCTTCGTTAGATTGAGGAACTGGCTGCCCAGCGGTGGTATGACAATGCGCAGGGCCTGCGGCAGGACGATCAGCCGCAGCGCCAGACCGTAGGTCAGTCCCAGGCTGCGCGCCGCCTCCATCTGTCCGCGGGAAACCGTCAGGATGCCGCCGCGGATGATCTCGGCGATGAAGGAGGAGGTATACGCCGCCAGCCCCACGACCAGGGCCGCGAACTCCGTCGTCAACTGCAGCCCGCCGTCAACGATGAGGCGGTTGAACCGTTCAACCACCGTCCCACCGAAGACGAGGCCGGAGTTGGTGAGCACAATGAAGTCGTCGAAGAACCGCAGCGGCGGACGCTGCGCTGATCCGTCCGGCAGCTGCAGAAAGACGGCGAAGTACCAGAAGAATAGCTGAACCAGCAGGGGCGTGTTTCGCAAGAACTCGACGTAGGCTAGGGCGAGCCGATTGACCAGCCAGTTCCGCGAGAGGCGCGCCACTCCCACCAGCAGTCCCAGGGCGGTGGCCAGGACGATCCCGAGGCCCGCGACCTTGATCGTATTGAACAGCCCGGCGATCATCGCCTCAGCGTAAGAGTCGGTGGGCTCGTAATCCTTGAACCGCCAGGTCTCCAGGTCGATCGTCAACGTCAGCGCGGTCAGCTCGAAGCCCGCCGGCTGGCGGAAGAAGCCCCAGTTGAAGCGGATGTTCTGGCGTACGAAACTGCGTTGCAACGTCGAGGTGACGTTCCAGATCGCGAAGGCTAACAGGAGGACGAACAGGACCTGGGCGACGATCTCGCGGATCCGCGCGTCCCGCCAGAGGGGTGGCCGCGCGGCCGGGGTGACCTTCATGAATTGGGCGGCGGCGCCCCGGACCGGATACGCGGCGAGCGGCAGGCGCGAATGGGCACCCGCGCCCTACCGCTCGCCGTCCCGCAGGATGCGCTCAACGCGCCGGCTTGTGCGCTAGGGTCGGAATGGCCGGCTGTTGAGTGCTCCTCCGGTCTTAGCCAGTTCGTTCCGCGACCCGTTGCGGGTGATGGCGGTGCGCTGGCGCGGGCCGAAGTAGCGATCGTAGACCTCGCCGTAGTTCCCGACCAGCTGGAGCACCCGGGTCATCGCGTTTCCTTTGAACTCCATCAGGTTTTTCGCGGCCGGGTCGCGCGCCGTGATTTCGTTCAGGCGGGCGGGGGTCCGGGCGATCGCCTGCGTGATGCCGAGCTCCTCCGCCAGGATCATCCCGTAGACCGTGTAATTGACAGCATCCGCCCACTTCGAATCGTTCTCTTGATAGAACGGCGCCAGCGGCTCATCGCTAAACTCCCTGCCTACCAACTTGAAGTCCCCGGGGGTAGGCGCCGTCGCTCGGAAGGCAGTGAGCTGGCTGGCGTCGGTCGTCCAGACGTCACAGCGACCGGTGACCAGGCCGTTGAATGCCTCGCCCGGCTGGGCGAAGGTGACGAGGGTGAAACGGAAGTTTCGCAGGCGCATCTGGTCGGTGATGTTGCGCTCGCTGGTGGTCCCGGTCTGCGTACAGATGCGGGCGCCGCTGAGATCATCCAGGCCGTTGATCCGCGAATCCGATTTCACGAGCAGACGCTGCCCGTCGTAGAAGGTGACCGGTCCGAAGTCGACCTGATCGTCGCGGCCGATCGTCACCGTTGTCGTGCGGAAGACGACGTCCACTGACCCGGAGGCGACGGCGGCGAGCCGGTTGGCTGACGTGAGGTTGACGAACTCCACCGACGGGACGTCGATGAATGCCGCCACCGCCCGGCAGAAGTCCGCGTCAAACCCGATCATTCGGCCCGAGGCCGGGTCGGGGAAACTGAAGCCCGCCGTCACCCCCGACACGCCGCAAATCAAGTTCCCGCGCGCCTTCACCACGTCCAGACGCGACCGCGGCTGCTGGGCCTGAGTGACGTAGTCCGCCAGGCCGACGGCCAGCGTCACCGCCAGCGCTAATCCTACGATCTTTCGCATCGTGCACCCCCTCGGAGTGAATTTCTACCTGTACACCTCGTAACCCCGTTCCTGCGCGGCCCGGCCGCGGAAGAAGAACCCGATCAGGAAGCCCGCGGCGAACCCGCCGATGTGCGCCCACCAGGCCACGCCCCCGCCCGCCCCGCCCATGTCCAGGGCTCCCTGAAGAAACTGGATGAGGATCCAGAAGCCCAGCACGTACAGCGCCGGCAGCGCGACGACGCGGATGAAGACGAAGTAGATCAGCAGCGTGTCCACGCGCGCCCGGGGGAAGAAGGCCAGGTAGGCGCCCATCACCCCGGCGATGGCCCCGCTGGCGCCGATCAGAGGGACCTGCGAGGCGGGACTGATCAGGATCTGCCCCAGGTGCCCGGCCAGACCCACCAGCAGGTAGAAGATGAGAAACCCGATCCTTCCGAAGACGTCCTCGACGTTGTTTCCGAAGATCCAGAGGTAGAGCATGTTGCCGCCGAGGTGCAACCAGGAGCCGTGCATGAACATCGACGAGAACAGCGTCGCGTAGATGGGTTCCGGGCCGGCCGGCCCAATGTCCTGGCCTCTCGTAATCTCGAACGGGATCATGCCGTAGGAGGTGACGAAGCTCTCCAGACGAGCCTCCGACAGGCTGTATTCGTAGACGAAGACCAGGACGTTGATCAGGATGAGCAGGAAGACGACGATGGGCGTGCTGCGACCGGGCAGGTGGTCGCGAAGGGGAATCACAGCCGGAGGATTCGGGCGGCTGCGGCTCCCCTCCTCCGACGCCGCCCGCGGAAGCCGTCAGGTGGCGCGACGGCGCGAGAGGGTCTTCCACAGCCACAAGAAGAGGACCGCCCCGAGAGTAGCGATGAGGATGGAGTACAGGTTGATGCCGGTAGCCCCCGCGTACCCCAGGGCGTTGGCGATGACCCCGCCCACGACCGCCCCGACGACGCCGATGATCAGGGTCATCAGCAACCCACCCGGCTCCGGACCGGAAGAGATCCTCTTGGCCAGCCACCCCGCGATCAGTCCCACGACGATCCACGACAAGATTCCCACGGTTCACCCCCTTGACGCCTAACTCTACCACCCATTCCCAAACGGGGAGACATGGGAAGACGCCGGGACCGAAAGCCGGCCCCGGCGACTACCGCGTAGCTTTCGTTAGTCCTTGACCACGGTACGCTGCGTCTCACCGCCGCGCGAGACCGCGACGATCGCCAGGATGACGATCAGCAGCAGCACGGCTCCAACGATGAGCGCCGTGGTCTGATCCATCCCGAAGACCATGGGTCCCGGAGGTCCAGCCGGACCCGGAGGTCCAGGCGGTCCGGGGACGCCGGGCTGTCCGGGCTGGCCGGGAGCACCTGGAGGTCCCGGAGGAGCCGGCGGCGGCTCCTGCGCCCAGGCCGCCCCACTGGCCGCGACCAGCAGCGTGAGAAGCACCAGCATCAACGTGGCTGTGCGCCTTCGCATTAGACGGCCTCCTTTCCGAAATCGTTAGAATCGTTATCGTTATCCCCTCCGCGGCATCGCTCTAAACGAACCCTGGCGGCCGGGGGAAAATGGAAGAGCGCCCCCGGTCGCGGGCGTTGAGGAGGTCGAGAATGGGCCACTATCGCTACCTGATCGTCGGGGGAGGCATGACGGCCGACGCCGCCGTGCGCGGCATCCGGGAGGTCGACCCCGCCGGGTCGATCGGCCTGATCGGCTCCGACCCTCACCCCCCGTACAACCGCCCTCCCCTGACGAAAGGGCTCTGGAAGGGCAAGGCCTTCGAGACGATCTGGCGGCACACCGAGGAGACCGACGCCGACCTGCACCTGGGGCGCACCGTCGTGGCCCTCGACCCCGCGGGCCGGCGCCTCCATGACGATGGGGGCGGCGACCACACCTTCGAGCGTCTGCTCATCGCCACCGGGGGCACGCCGCGGCGCCTTCCTTTCGACGGGGAGCGCATGATCTACTACCGCACGGTCGACGACTACCAACGGCTGCGCGCGCTGACCGAGGAGGGCGAGCGCTTCGCCATCATCGGCGGAGGGTTCATCGGCTCCGAGATCGCCGCCGCCCTGGCAATGAATAAGAAATCGGCCGCGCTCTTGCTGCAGACGCCCGGGATCGGCGCGCGGATCTTCCCCCCGGGGCTGTCCCGGTATCTCAGCGGATACTACGCGGAGCAGGGTGTGGAGGTGCTCGAAGGCGACGCCGCCGTTGGCTTGGAGACGGAGGGGGAGCGCATGCTCCTCTCCACCAAGGCGGGGAGACGGCTGCGCGTCGACGGGGTCGTAGCGGGGATCGGCATCGAGCCCAACGTGGGCCTCGCCCAGGCGGCGGGGCTGGCCGTCGAGAACGGGATCGTCACCGACGAATTCCTGCGTACGACACACCCCGACATCTTCGCCGCCGGAGATGTGGCCGGCTTTACCAATCCGGCGCTGGGAGAGGTGCTCCGGGTCGAGCACGAAGACAACGCCAACACGATGGGGAAGGTGGCCGGGCGCAACATGGCCGGCGCGACCGACCTCTACCACCACCTGCCCTTCTTCTATTCAGACCTCTTCGATCTGGGCTACGAAGCCGTGGGCGATCTCGACCCCCGGCTGGACGTGGTCGAGGACTGGCAGGAGCCCTACCACAAGGGCGTCATCTATTATCTGCGGGAGCACCGCGTGAAGGGCGTGCTCCTCTGGAACGTCTGGGAGCAGGTGGACCACGCCCGCCAGTTGATCGGCGAGTTCGGGCCCTTCAGGCCCGGCGACCTGATCGGGCGACTGCCGGCCTGAATCCTATCCTTTGTAAGTGAGGACGCGGCCCCAGAGGCTCTTCGTCCCCCAGATCCCGCTGCGCAAGCACTCCAGCTGCACGATCTGGCTGTGGTCGACGAAGAGGTTGACCTCCACGCCGTAGTTCTTGATGTACCAGGAGAAGACGTCGGGATCGGCGGCCTCGAACATCACCCGCTCCAGCCCCAGCCCGTCCACGAACTTGGTGACGATGTCCGTCCGCCAGCTCTGCACGTTCTCGGTGATGCCCTCCGACTCGACCATGATCATGTACGCGCCCGCCTCCAGCAGCCTCCGCGCCTGCGCGATCGCGTAGTCGGGGTCGCGCACGCCCTCCGCCGCCAAGTCCGCCGCCGCGCTGGCGCCGCCCGCCCCGTACTGAATCCCCACCTCCGGCTTGGGCTTCATCCCCGCCTTCGCCACCTGCTCCACCAACCGCAGCCAGTCGTCGGTGGGGATGGTGATGAACCCCGTGGAGAGCTCGATGATGTCGAAGCCGAGACCCTTGCACTCCTCGATATAGCGGCGCACCGCCTCGCGCCCCTGGGTGAGCACATACTCAATAAAGCCCCCGGTGGAGACGAGGACGTTGTGCGCGTGAGCCAGGTCGATCAGGTCGCGGACGGCCTTGCGCGGCATCAAGGAGAACGATCCGCCGGCGAACTTGAGCGCGTCGACGTAGGCGCCCATCGTCTCAAGCACGTCCTGCAGGTAGCGCGTGCCCATGGGGGTGTAGTAGGGGCCGCGGATCTCCGTGATGCCCCGGCTGCGCGGCTTGCCGCCCCGGTCGTTCATGCGGATGAAGGCGAGGGACCGTTCGATCTCCGCCGTCTGCAGCGGGGGTACCCGCCCATCCCCGCCAGGCGCAGCCGACCCTTTCCTCCGCGGTCTGATCTTCGCCACTCGTCTCGCCATCGATGCTCCTCCTTTGTCCTTAGCGCTGCGATCCCACGCGTGCGAGCAGGGCGGTGAGATCTTTCGCCGTCAACGTCTCCAACGCCGCCACCGCTTCGACAATCTGGCGGAGCAGCCCGGGGTCGCCGCGCAATGCGGTGAGGCGCTCGAACTTCCCGGCAACGGTCTCCCAGCGCATCGGCCGGGTGGGGAACCCTTCGTAGTCTTCCTGTTCCCGCACCAGCACCCGCCCGTCCCGCGTCTCGATGCTGATGCGGCAGGACATGTGCTGGGGGAACTGCTTTGTGAATTCCTCGGCCGGCCGCACCGTCACCTGGCGGAGCAAGCGCTGGACGTCTTCGCGCAGGATCCGCTCGGGGTGGTACTGCTCCGGCATCACCTGACCGTCTAGCAACGCCACCGCCGTCATGTAGTGCAGGCTGTGGTCTGCCTCCTCCTTGGTGCGGACGATGGTCTTGTCCCCTTCCTCCCCTCCGCCGATGATGTGGAAGGCCACGTCGAAGGTATCGATTTCTATCTCCTCTACCTCATCGGCCCTCACCCCGGCCTCGCGGCGCAGCGCCAGGATGCCCTCCAGAGTGGACTGGGAATGATACTCGGCGTTGTACCGCTTCACGCCCGTGAGGATGACGCGCTCCAGGTCTTCCGCCGCCCAGTCGATCTCGAAGCGGCCGGCGATCGCGTCCATGAAGCCCTTGTTCCCTTCAAACACCAGCGGGGGTCCGGTGATGCCTCGAGCGGCGAGATAGGCCGCATGGGTGCCCCCGAAGGCGGTGTGCGGGTAGGCGAGCCCTTTCCAGTGCGAGAGCAGGCCGGTGCGCGTCACCCGGAGCGCGTTCAGCGCGGTGCCGCTGATGGCGAGGGCGTTGGCGGTCCGCGCCGCGTCCAGGCCGAGCGCCCTGGACACCCCCGCGGCGACGGCATACGACCCCTGGGTCGTGTGGTCGAATCCCTTGGCCCGCACGGGCGCCACGTCGCTGAGCCGGCACTGCACCTGGTAGGCAACGGCCAGCGAGGCCATGAGGTCCCGGCCGCCGGCGCCGGCGTCCTCGGCCGCCGCCAGCACCGGCCCCAGGTTGTCGCTGGGATGGCAGCTCTCCCCCGGCGCGACGTAGGAGTCGTTGAAGTCCAGGTAGCGCACCAGGGCGGCGTTGTAGAAGGCGGCGCGGTCGGGCGGCGCCGCCCCGCCTCCGATCAGCGTACAGCGCGGCGCGCCACCGAAGTCCTCCGTGTGCGCGCGCAGCAGCCGCACCGGCTCGCCGTCCAGGGCGCCGATGGCACAGCCCAGCGCGTCGAGGATGCGGATCTTCAGCTGGCTGCGGGCGGTCTCGGAGAGGTCCTCGTAGGACGCCCGCACCGCGAACGTCGCCAGCTGCTCGGCCGCGGTCATCGGCGCGCCGGCACTGTCACGTCTTGGCGGTGCCCCAATGCGCTTTGGCCTCCTCCTCCATCCGGCCCAGCCGATCATAGTAGTCGGGGAATTCGCGCAGGTGCGCCAGCGCGATCTTTCCCGTGAGAAGGTCGTCGTCATTCGTCACGTTCGTCTCGGGGTCGGCGAGGCCGTGCTCCAGCTCCACGTCCATGCCCCTCCGAAATTGATCGACGTCGAAATCGTGCCAGTCCACGCCCAGAGCCGTTCCCACGCGCCGGGCCTCTTCTCCTGTGAACGACTTGCGCATCATGCTGACCAGCCCCCTCTGTCGTTGCTCCTCACGTCCCGATCGCTCGCAGACGCGGCTCCGCGCGTTTGAGCAGCACGGCGTTCGTCGCCACGATGACCGACGACGCCGACATCAGCAGCGCCGACCATTCCGGCCGCAGCATGATCCCAAAGCTGGGGAAAAGCACGCCGGCGGCGATCGGGATCGCTAACACGTTATATATGGAAGCCCAGAAGAGGTTCTGCCGCATCTTCCCCACGGTCGCGCGGGAAAGGAAGATCGCCCGCAGTACGTCGGCGGGATCAGAGCGCATCAGCACGACGTCGGCCGTCTCGATCGCCACGTCGGTGCCGGCGCCGATGGCGATACCGATGTCGGCCTGGGCCAGCGCGGGTGCGTCGTTCACGCCGTCTCCCACCATCGCCACGAACTTCCCTTCCTGCTGCAGACGTTTCACGTACTCGGACTTCTCTTCCGGCAGCACCTCCGCGAAGACGCGCTCGATCCCCAGCGTGCGCCCCACGGCCTCCGCCGTTTGGCGGTTGTCTCCGGTGATCATGGCCACCTCGATGCCCAGCCGTCGGAGCCCCTCCACCGCGTGCGCCGAGCTCTCCCGCACGGGATCAGCGGCGGCCGCCACGCCCGCCGCCTTTCCCTCGACGGCAACAACCATAAGCGTCTTGCCTTCGCCCAGCAGCCGGTCGAGATCGCCCTGCACCGGCGCCAGATCAACCTGACGGTCGCGCATCAATTTCGCCGTACCCACCAGGACCCGCCGGCCGCCCACGGTGGCCTGCACACCGTGGCCCGCCAGGTTCTCGAAGCCGGTGACCGCTCCGTCCACGGCGATCTTCCGCCGCTCCGCCTCCTCCATGACCGCCTTGCTGAGCGGATGGCCGGAGCGGGCCTCCGCAGCGGCGGCCAGCCGCAGCACCTCATCGGGACTGGAGCCGTCCACCCCGACGACGTCGGTGACGCGTGGCTGTCCTTCCGTCAGCGTGCCGGTCTTGTCCAGCACCACCGCCGTGATGCGCGAGACGGCTTCCAGCGTGGCGGCGTTTTTGATCAGAATGTTGTGGCGGGCGCCGATCCCCGTCCCTACCGCGACCGCCGTCGGTGTGGCCAGCCCCAACGCGTCGGGACAGGCGATCACGACCGCGGAGATGGCGAAGGTCAGCGCGACGATGACGGATTCGCGCATCACGCCGTACCATACGCCGAAGGTCACGATCCCCGCGCCTACGGCCAGGATCACGAGATACTGCGCCCACCGGTCGGCCAGCCGCTGCCCAGGCGCCTTGGAGGCCTGCGCCTCCCCGACCAGCTTGACGATCTGCGCGAGCGCCGTCTCCTCCCCCACTTTCGTGGCCTCGAAGCGGATCGATCCGGACTGGTTGATCGTCCCGCCGATCACCTGAGCTCCGGGGCCCTTCGCCACGGGGATCGACTCGCCGGTGACCAGAGATTCATCGATGGCGGTCTCGCCCTCGGTGACGACGCCGTCGGTGGGCACGCGGTCGCCGGGCCGCAACTCGACGATCTCGCCGCGGCGGATCTCCGCGGTGGGTACCTCGACTACGCGCCCCTCCCGTACCACCCGGGCCTTCGGCGGAACCAAGTCGAAGAGCGCCTGCAGCGCGTCAGAGGTGCCGCGGCGGGAGCGCATCTCCATCCAGTGGCCGAAGAGCACGAAGGTCACCAGCATCGCCGCGGCCTCATAGAAGGTCTCGCCGGCGTCGAGCAGCGTGATCACGACGCTGAAGAGGTAGGCAGCCAGCACCCCCACGCTGATCAGCACCGACATGTTCAGCGCGCGACTGCGCAGCGCGTGGTAGGCGCCGGTGATGAAGATAGACCCGGTCCAGAAGACTACCGGCGTCGTGAGCAGGAAGAGGATCCAGTTCGCCGGGATGGGCGCGGGCAAGCGCAGCCCCAGCAGGTTCGCGCCCAACGGCGAGTAGAGCACCGCGGGGATTGTCAGAATCAGCGAGAGCAGGAAGCGCCGCCGCATGTCCGCCTCCATGACGCGGGCCATGCGCGGGTCGGCCATCTGGGCGTCGTGGTCGTGCATCTGCGCGACGCCGCCGGGCGTCTCGTGGCGAGCGTAGACGTGGTCGTGGTGCTCGTGCACCGGTCCTGACCCTCTACTTACCGTTGGTTAGAACTCTGCAGCCTGATTGTATTCGAGCTCGGTGATCCGCAGGCGGATGTACGTGAAATCATCGGATTCATACTTCCACGCCCCCTCTCCCTCTACTGGGACTCTGATCCCGCTGAATTCCCCGTAGGCCCTGATGGGTGTGGACCAGGGCAGCATCCGGCCCCGAGCCTCGTTGTAGCGCTCCGCCATCATGTTGATGAGCCGGCCCTCTTCGCCGAAGATCAACCGCCGTTCGAAGATCACATTCATCGACCAACAGATCGCAGCAGGTAGCCGACCACGTAGGCGACCAGAGCGGCGCCCGAGCCAATGGCCAGCATCTCTAGCCCGCTGTGCAGCCAGTTGCGTCCGGTGACGGCGGTACGCGCGGCACCGACGGAAAAGAGCGTCGCCAGCGTCGGGAGCACGTGAGACGGAAGGCAGGCAGACCCGAACCGCCCAGGATATAAGGAAGGAGCGGCACGGCGCCCAGGGCCACGAAGGCGGCGAGGATGGAGACGGCCCCGGCGCGCGGGGTCCTCGGTCCTTTCACTCCGAGGGCCTGCTCGCTCGATTCTAGGCTGAGGAAGTTTCCGGCGGCCATCGCCACGCCGTCGGCGAACAGGTTGGCCAGCCCAAGGATGATGACGATTCGGGAGGAAAGTGAGGCCCCCGCAACCCCCGCCACGAGGGCAAACGTTGTCACAATGCCGTCGGCGGCTCCAAAGACCACGTCACCAATAGACGCCTTCCACCATCGCCCCATCTGACATTAGGGTAGAACGATGGACGCACGCGGGCCCATCCGGGTGGAAACGAATTCGGGCATCGGACCCCACCTGATGCGGAAGAGCGCTCGCGACACTATCCTAAGTTTGAACCGTCACGGGGAGGTGCCTGATGGCAGCGCAACGCCGGACACGCAGGGCGGCAGTTTCGCCCAAACAGATCGTCCTGGCCACCGACTTCTCGCCGTACGCGGAAACCGCCCTCCGCTGGGCCGACGCCATAAGCAAGGCTTTTAGGGCCAAACTGATCATCGTCCACGCGCTTGACCTGACGCTCGGGGGATTGGCCGGGCTGGCTCCCGAGGTGGCCGCCTACCCCGTGGCCGACCAGCTGGTGGACCGGCTGCGCGAGGAGGCGAAGACGGAGATGGCCCGGCTGGGCAAGCGCTTTCCCCGGGCGCGGACCATCATCCGGGAGGGCCCGCCCCGCTCCGTCCTCCTGAAGGTCGCTTCATCGGTCGGCGCCGACCTGATCGTCGTGGGGACGCAGGGCCGCTCCGGCCTCGCGCACATGCTGATCGGCAGCGTCGCCGAACATCTGGTGCGCCACAGCCGCATCCCCGTCCTCACCGTCAGGGTGGGTCAACCGGCCTAGAACACCCACGCCCCCGAAATCAGGCGCGCGCCCGATAGTGGGACGGGCACCGTCCTCCTTACGCTGGGACTGGAAGCCAGTGGCCGGTCATCGGTCGGAAGGGAGGACGGAGATGCATCTCAGGCGCTGGGAACCGCTGGACGAGCTCCTCTGCCTCCGCGAGTCAATACGGCATCCCTTGATTGGCTACCCACAGCGAACGTTCAGAAGGTTTCAGCGGCCGCGGCAGCCCGCCGTGGAGATCAACGAGGAAGAAGGGGACGTGGTCCTCTTCGCCGCGCTGCCAAAGGTCAACCGGCAGAGCCTGGAGGTGACCGTTTCCAGCGACATCGTCACGGTGAAGGCTGCGACCGAGACGCCGTGGGGCGCCGGGAACGGCAGCTACGACCACCACCTAGTCTACGGGTTCTACGCGATGCCCGCTCCGGTGCTGGCCGGCGGGGCGAAGGCCAGCTTCAAGAACGGCATCCTCGAGGTCCGCATCCCCAAGGCCACAGAGCCCGAGGCGCGGACCGTCAAGGTGGAAGTGGCGATCTGAGATGCGGCAGATCCTCGTCGCCGTCGACGTTTCGCCGCTCGGCGCGTCCGTTATCGAAGAAGCGCCGCCGCTGGCCCGTCGCCTGGGAGGAGCGGTGCTGATTCTGCACGTCTGCTCCATCGAGGGCTACACAGTCGGACCGGCCTCGTCTGGGTCGTGCTGGGGAGCGTCACCGCATCGGTATTGAGGCGCGCGCGCGCTCCCGTGCTCATCCTTCCCCTGGCTGCGCGACAACGGCGGCGGCTTTGATGCGGACGGCGACCTCGAGACCCCTCAGCGCCGCAGCCTCGGCCTGCACGGCATGCGCGAACGGGCGCAGCTCGTCGACGGCTCGGTACAGATCCTCTCCGCCCCCGGGGTCGGCACGACCGTTCTGGCGCGGCTCCCCGTGCCCGGCGCCCAAGTGGACTAATAGGGTTGCTTGGTTTCACCGCAGCCGGGCTCGCGTTCCTGGGCATCTGGGTGCCTAGCGTCTCGTGGAGCAATCTCGCGGTGGCGTCCGCCGTCGTCTCGACTAACTCGTTCTGGAACGAGTACCGGCGCAAAGTTCCCTGAAACTTGCGGAACCAGCTGTCGCAAGAGCCCCGTTTCTCGCTCTGATGCTATCAGCGAGGAGGCGTGAATCGGTTAGAGGGCAATCAGAATCAGATCAGGTCGTCGCCTGACCCCTGCCTGAGGGAGGGCCACTGCGGCTTCCGCGAGCGTCTTACCTGAAGAGGCCGGCCGGAAGTCCGGGGCGATCTCCGCGAGAGGGACGGCCGCGTGGGGGCGCGTCAGGACCTCGGGGTTCTGGATCGCATCGTTGAAGATCGCGATGTCGATGTCGATGGTCCGGGGGGCGTTCTTATCGGCGGTGCGGCGCCGGCCGAGGTGGTCTTCGATCGGACGGAGCACTTCCCGTTTTAGTGCGTCCGCCGAAAGCGGGGTCTCGACGAGAACGGCTGCGTTGAGGAAGCGTTCCTGACTCGGGTTCCCGACCGGGTCTGTCTCGTACGCTGAGGAGACGGCGGTCACCCTGACCACCTCCGCGAGCAGCCGGACCGCCGTGGCGAGGTTCCGCTCTTTGTCGATGTTGGATCCCAGCGATAGGGCGGCGCGGTTCAGCGGGACCTCAGGCATTGCCCGCGGGCGGTCGAGCACGCGTGACGGTAACCCCCACGGACCGGGCGAAGCGGAGGGCGCCGGGTTTTTCTACGCGCACCTCCACCGCGGCGACCTTGGGGTCGTTCAGGCAGAGAGCCGCGACGGACTCGGCGAGAGCCTCCACGAGAAGGAACTGCGACGCCTCCACCTGTTCAATGATCCGCTTCGTCAAGGAGCGGTAGTTCACCGTGTCCTCGATCCGATCGCTCCGCCCCGCAGCCCGCGTGTCCGTCGTCAAGGTGATGGTGAGAAGGACGTCCTGCTTCTGCTCACGCTCCCACTCGTTGACGCCGATGATGCAGCGGAGCAGCAGATCCTCGATGCGGATGCGGTCTGGGGCGTCACCCATGAGGCCGGGCTCTCACGTGCGGTGGAAGACGGTGATGCGCGCCCCGGTGATCGATTGCGCCCCCGCGGAGCAGAGAAAGAGGATGGTCTCGGCGATCTGGTCGGGCTGCACCCAGGCGCTGTAATCCGCGTCGGGCTGGGCGCGGCGGTTGGCCGGCGTGTCCAGGGTTCCCGGGATGATGACGTTGACCGTGACCCCCTGGTCGCGCACCTCCTGGGCAAGGACTTCGGTGAAGAGGATCACGCCGCCCTTGCTCACGGCGTGGGCCGCGGCCCCACCCCGCCCCGCCAGCCCCGCGCGCGCCCCCACGTTGATGATCCGGCCCCACCCCTGCCGGGTCATCTGCAGCACGACCGCCCGGGAAGTCAGGAAGACGGATTTGAGGTTGACGGCCAGGGCCCGGTCAAAGTCTTCCTCGGCGAGATCCGCCACCGGGCCGGCGCCGAAATACCCGCCGGCGATGTTGAGGAGGATGTCGATGCGGCCGAACGCTTCCACGCCACGCCGCGCGACGTCGGCCACCTGAGCCGCGTCGGTGACGTCCACCCGGCCGCTGATGCAGCGCTCCGCTCCGGCCTCCCGGCTCATCTCGTCCATCTTGTGCGTCTCCAGGTCGCAGAGGACGAGACGCGCGCCCGCATCCAGAAAGCGGCGGCTGACCACCGATCCCAACGCGCCGGTGGCTCCGGTGATCAGCGCGACTCTCCCTTCGACGGACATCGCTCCTCGACCCTAGACCAGGCTGCGGCCGCCGTCGACGAAGACGGTCTCGCCGGTGACGTAGTCGCTCTCCAGCAGGTAGAGCATCGCGCGGGCGACTTCCTCCGCGCCGCCCCAGCGCCCCAGCGGCACCTCCGAGATGATCCGCGCCTTGCGCGCCTCGCTGGCGCTCTCGGGCGGGAGGATGGCCCCCAGCGCCAGACAATTGACGTGCACGCGGGGGGCCAGGGCGATGGCGGTGCCTCTCGTCAGCGCGATCAGCGCCCCCTTGCTCATCGTGTAGGCGAAGTGGTCGTCAGCCGGCCGGAACCCGCGCCAGTCGTTGAGGTTGACGACCTTGCCGGTCCGCCCTTCCTCCACCTGGGCGGCGAACGCCTGGGTCAAGAGAAACGGGGCTTTCAGGTTGATCAGGAAGTGGCGGTCCCATTGCGCCGACGTCGTCTTGGCAAACGCCCCCGCTTCAAAGATGGAGGCGCTGTTGATCAGGATGTCCACGGGAGCGCCAAAGCGCTCGCGCACCGCCGGGACGATCCGGCCCACGGCCGCCTCGTCGGCCAGGTCGGCGGAGAGGGCGAACGCCTCCGCCCCCAGCCCCCGCGCTTCCGCCACCGCGCTCTCCGCCGCTTCGGCGGAGCTCCCGTAGTGCACGGCCACCCGCACCCCCCGGCCGGCCAGCGCGAGGACCAGCGCCCGCCCGACGCGCACGGCGCCCCCGGTGACGACCGCGACCGCCCCCGCCAGTTCCATCAGGCGAGCAAGGAAAACCCAGCCCCGCCGTTGCCGCCGATGTGAGTGAGGAACTCCGCTCGGGTCTTGGAGTTGTCCTTGAAGGTGCCCAGCACGGAGCTGGTGCGCATGCGGGCGTGCGACTTCTTCACGCCCCGCATCATCACGCACATGTGGTAGGCGTCCACCACCACTCCCACGCCCTGGGGCGCCACCCACTCGTCGATGAATTCGGCGATCTGCCGCGTCATTCGCTCCTGCACCTGCAGGCGGCGCGCGAACGCGTCGACGATGCGCGGGATCTTCGAGAGCCCCACGACCTTCTCGTTGGGCAGGTAGCCGACGTGGGCCACCCCGTAGATGGGCAATAGATGATGCTCGCACATGCTGAAGAAATCGATGTCCCGGACGACGACCATCTCGTCGTACTTCACGCTGAAGAGGGCTTCATTGATCAGCTCGACGGGGTCGACCTTGTAGCCGGCAAGAATCTCGTCGTACATGCGGGCCACGCGCTCGGGGGTGCGGCGGAGGCCCTCTCGGGTGGGATCTTCCCCCACCGCGGTGAGGATGTGCAGGACGGCGTTCGCCACCTGCTTCTTGCACCCCGCGCTGAGGACCGGCCCATCTTCCAGCCGCGCGGCCAGCGCGTCGTCGACCAGGTCGACCTCCATATGCTTCGTCATTCGATGCCCCCTATGTAAGGTGCGGCCGGACGCCTTTACACTATCAACGCCAACTGCGCGGTCAAGCAATCCCGGGCAGAGGAGGTATCCACCGCATGGCGGAACGCACGAAACGACGAGCCGCGACGGCGCTGACGATCCTGCTGCTCGGCCTGACCATCTTTCAGCTCCTGCTGGTGCTCGGCCTGCCGCTCGGCAGGGCTGCCTGGGGCGGACAGTACACCACACTCCCGCCCGCGTTGCGGATTGGAAGCCTTGTATCGGTCGGTCTCTACATCCTTGCAATCCGGATCGCGTGGACGCGGGCAGGACTGACGAAGGCATCGCCCGCATCGCCTTTCGCCCGTTATGGAAGCTGGGTGTTCACCGTTCTCTTCCTTCTAAGCGTCCTTCTGAACGTCGCCTCGCGAAGTCCATGGGAGCGATGGCTCATGGCACCGTTCGCACTCGCTCTGAGCGTCTTGTTCTATTTCGTCGCAAGACCCGCGCCCAAAGGAGGGCTCTATGACATTGCAACGGCACAACCCACCCCAGTTGAGTTCAGCGCAAACCTACTCACAGTTGGTCGTCGCCCAGGGGGCGAAGACCGTGTACGTTTCGGGTCAGGTTGCGCTGGACGCGGCAGGGACTCTCGTCGGGCCGGGCGACCTCGCTATGCAGGCCAAGCAGACATTCCGCAATCTTGTCGCGGCGCTGGCCGCGGCCGGGGCAACCCCCGCGAGCGTCGCCAAGATGACCTGGTACATCGTGAACTATGACGAGGACGCCCTGCCGAAGCTCATCGAGGCGCGACGAGAAGCATTCGGCTCTCATGCCCCCAGCCAGCACGTTGATCGGTGTTCAAACCCTCGCCCAGAAGGGATTCTTGATTGAAGTGGAGGCGATCGCCGTCCTGGATTAAGGGGGGCGAGAGCTGACGTCTTCGGCTTGCAACTGCCCGATGAGAGCAGCGCGGTCGTAGTAGATCCGCTCGCCGGTGAACCTGCGGTCTTGGGGGCTCCAGGGGAAGTGAATCAGGATGAGCAGCCGCACCGGTCTCCCCGTCGGCGCCATGCCGGCCCAGTGCCCGCGGTGGGTGCCGGTCATCTGCGCCACCTCGAAGACGCCCTGCGGTCCGATGACGATGTCGGTCATGTCGAAGTCGACGTCCGGAAACGCCCCGAGAAAGGTCTCATAGAACTGGCGCGCCCCTTCGTGGCCCTCCCAGCGCTGGCCCGTCGGCACGATCTCGTATACGCACGCTGGGGAGAGGGTGTCGATCAGCCCCTGCACGTCGCGGGCTTCCTCCGCCTTGGAGTGCTTCACCCACAACGCGCGGATGGTCTGGTACAGCTCGGGCGTGATCTCCCAATCCATACGCTCCTGAATCGTCGAGCCGCTCATCGCCATCTCCCTTGTCTGGTGACGTGGGGTTTCGACCCGACCGGCGGCCGCTCCCTGTCGCCGCTGCGCCACGGCGAGGAGTATCCTTGTTCGCCCGATCGTTGCAGGGAAAGGCGGGACCCGCCACACCGAAACGAGGGACGGGTAGTATGACACTACCGACTGAGGGTACCACCGAAACGCGGTTCCGGATCCATCCGGCCACCAGGCTGGGGCACGTCCACCTGACCGTGGCGGACCTGGAGCGCCAGATCTCCTTCTACGAGCAGGTCCTGGGCCTGCGGCTGCACCGCCGCGAGGGGGAAACCGCCGCCCTGGGGGCCGGCGGCGCGGACCTGCTGCGGCTCTCAGAACGGCGGGAGGCGCGCCGGGTGCGGGGCAGCACCGGCCTCTACCACTTTGCCGTCCTCCTGCCCGACCGGCGGGAGCTGGCGCGCGCGGTGGCGCGGCTGTACTCGCTGCGCTACCGCCACTACCCGACCGATCACGTGATGACCAAGACGACTTACCTCTCCGATCCTGAAGGGAACGGGATCGAACTCTACGCCGACACCCCTGAAGAGGGCTCCTGGGGCGTCGCGGACGGCGAGTTCGTGGTCAGGGATGCCACAGGCGCACTGCGCTCCGGGAGAGAGCCGCTCGATGTGGAGGCGCTGCTGAAGGAACTCACGCCGGGAGAGCGGCTGGATCTGCCCATGCCGGAGCCGACGAGGATCGGCCACGTCCACCTGCACGTTGCGGCGATTCCCCCGGCGCTGCGCTTCTACGACGACCTCCTGGGCTTCGACGTCCAGCTGTCGTCAGCGGAGATGGGCGCGGCGTTCGTCTCCGCGGGCGGCTACCACCACCACATCGGGCTGAACACCTGGGCCGGCGAGGGCGCGCCCCCGCCACCGCCCGACGCACTCGGCCTGCGCTACTTTACCGTGGTCCTGCCGGACCGCAGCGAACTTGAGCGGACCCTCGCCCGGGCGCGCGCGGCCGTCCCCCTCGAGGAAATTCCCGAAGGAGCCCTGCTCCGCGATCCCTCGCGGAATGGGGTCGTGCTGACCGACCGCGAGGATGCCCCCGCGCGCTAGGGTCGTTCCCGGCGGCGCACGATATCGGTCCCCATCATGAGCGCGGCCGAGACGAGGCCGAGCACCACAGCGGTGGCATAGGCGGCGATGTACTGCCGCTCCTCGAGGGCGCGGAAGGCGAACAGCGTCGCCGTCTCCGTCCGGCCCTGCAGCGCGCCGCCGACCACCAGGACCGCGCCGAACTCGCCGAGGGCGCGGGCAAACGTCAGCGTGACGCCGTAGATGAACCCCCAGCGCAGCGCCGGAAGGGTGACGCGCCAGAAAGTCTGCCACCCGGTGGCCCCGCAGGTCGCGGCCGCCTGTTCCTGGTCGGTGCCAAAGGCGGCGAGGACCGGCATCAGCTCCCGGATCATGAAGGGGAACGTGACGAAGAGTGTGGCCAGGATCATTCCCGGGAGGGCAAACGCGACTTTGATGCCCAGCGCGTTCAGCAGCGGCGCGAGGGGGCTGCGCGCCCCAAAGATGAGGAACAGCATGTACCCCGCCACGACCGGGGAGACGGCAAAGGGCAGGTCGATCAGCCCGTTGATCACCCGGCCGCCGCGGGGGCGGTAGCGGACCAGCATCCACGCCACGGTCGTGCCCAGGACCGTGTGCACCGCGACGGTGATCAAGGCGATCAGGAGCGTGCGCCAGAACGCCAGCAGGAGGTCGGGGTGGGCGAGGGCGGCGGCGACCGCGCCCAGGCCGCGCGCAAAGGTGCGGGTGACCAGCGCCGCCACGGGCGCCACGACGAGCACCGCCAGGTACGCGGCCACGATCCCGATAGCCAGGAAACGACCCCACCCGACCGCGGCGCGGGCGGGCCGGGCCTCGACCGAGACGGCCGTCGCGCTCACGCCGTTTCCTCGCCGCGAGACCGCTGCAGGAGATCGATCACCACGATGAGGATGAACGCGATCGCGAGCATCACCACTGACATCGCGCTGGCGCCCCGCCGATTCTCGGATTCAATCTCCCCGAGCACGTAGACCGCGGCGGTCTGGGAGCGCAGGGGAATGTTGCCCGCGACGATGACGATGGCCCCGAACTCGCCGATGGCGCGGGCGAAGCTGAGCAGGGTGCCGCTGATCACCGGCGGCGCGAGGACCGGCAGCGTGACCCGGCGGAAGATCGTCCAGGGGCCGGCGCCGCAGGTCGCCGCCGCGTCCTCCTGCTCGCGGTCCAGGCCCTGGATCACGGGCTGCACCGCGCGGACGACGAAGGGCATGGTGACGAAGAGCAGCGCCAGGATGATGCCCGGCGGCGCAAAGATGACGCGCAGCCCGACCTCACGCTGCAGCCACGCCCCCAGCGCCTCCTGCGGTCCGTAGAGCAGAACCAGCATCAGGCCCGTGACGAGGGTGGGGATCGCCAGCGGCAGGTCGATCAACGCGTTGATGACCGATTTGCCGAAGAACTCGTAGCGCACGAGAACGTGGGCCGTCAACGTGCCCATGATCGCGTTGATCGCCGCCATCACAGCGCCCGTCCAGAGGGTCAACTGCAGCGCGTGCAGCGCGACGGGCGAGCGGATGGCGCGCCAGAGGCCGTCTATCCCATCCTGCAGACCGTCGACCGCGATGACGGTCACCGGAATGACCACCATGATCGTCAGGTAGGCGAGGGCCGTGAGGCGGACGCTCCACTGCCCCAGAGGCGGGGGGGCGGACCGCGCCGCGGCCCTCGTCTCGACCGCCCGCGCGCTCATCTAGCGGGACTGCACGTCCTCAATCGCCTGCGTGTAGACGCCGCCCTCTCCGAAGAACCGCTCCGCGACCTGCTGCCACCCGCCGAGGAACGCGATGGTCCAGAGGTCCTGCACTTTCGGATAGCGAGCCGCAGTCGCGCGCAGCACGGCCGGGTCGACCGCGCGGAGGCCGAACTGCGCGAAGACCTCCTGCGCCTCCTTGGTGATGAGGAAAGCCACGAACGCCTCGGCGGCGCGGCGGGTGCCGTGCCGCTCGACGTAGGCGTCGACCACGGCCACGGGATTCTCGATCAGGATCGTGGAGCGCGGAATGACGAGCTCGTAGTCCAACCCCTGGGCCTGGCCCACGAGGACCTCGTTCTCGTAGGTGATCGCGACGTCGCCGATGCCCTTCTCGAAGTTCGTAATGCTGTCGCGGGCTGACTTGTCCATCACCGTAACGTTCTTGAGCACCGCGCGCAGGAACGCCGCCGCGGCCTCCGCATCGCCTTTCGCGACACCGCTGACGTGGCCGCGCAGGGCGGCTCCATAGAGCGCAAGGATGTTCCACTGCGCGCCGCCGCTGGTCTTCGGGTTGGGGGTGAGGACCTCCAGTCCCGGCCGGGCGAGATCAGCCCAGTCCGTGATGCCCTTGGGGTTGCCCTTCCGCACGGCGAACGCCACGATCGAGGTGCTCACCATGCCCTTGGTCGGCGTGGCCCGCCAATCGTGCCTGATCAGACCGGCCTTGACGATGCGTTCGACGTCCGCCTCCAGAGAGAGCGCGGTCACGTCGGCCTCGAACCCCTCGACGATCGACCGCGACTGCGCTCCCGATCCCAGGTAGGACTCTTCGAACCCCAGCTCCTGGCCGGATTCGGCCTTCCAGCGTTTTTGGAACATCGGGATCAGCTTCGCGTAGGCCTCCCGGGGGGTCGCGTACGCGCCCAGCGTCAGTGTCATCCCCCGGTGTTGCTCCCCCCGTCCCGTGCACCCAGCAAGCGTCGCCCCCAGGAGCAGCAGCACCACCCAACGAGCGACCGAAGGTCTCATCGCACTCAGCCGCCTCGGCAAAGGTGAGTCACCGGGAGCGCTGCCGTTTCGCTGCGTCACCGGGGCTGGCGGCGGCGCTCCGTGCGGCGGAAGGCCGACGGCACGATCATCACGGCGTAGTCGTGGGCGGCCGCGTCTCTCAGCAGCTCCCCGACGATGCCGGAGACCCCGGCGCGCCGCGTCTGGCCGTCGAGCGGGGCTCCCAGGATCAGCAAATCGTGATTGCCCGCCCTCAGCTGCGCCAGAATTTCCTGGGAGGCCGGGCCTGAGCGCACGATGGTCTCTGCCTCGACCCCCAACGCGGCGAGCGTTCTCGCCCCCGCGGCGACGAACCGTTCCGCCCGGGCCCGATCCTCCGCCCCGCCGTTGGCCAGGACAGATAGCAACGTGCCGTGGGCGCCGAGGTGGCGCACAAAGCGGGCGGAGAAGCCGACGTCCTCCTTGCCCGGCTCCCCGGGAGTGACGCAGATCAACACCCTGGACGGGGTGGGCTGGACCCGCGGAACCAACAGCAGGTTGGTCTCGGCGGCGCGGAGGAGCTCGCCCGCCAGTTCGAGTGCCCCCTCCGCCGGCAGCGCGGCGATGATCAGGTCGTCCGGGTGACGTTCCCCCTCCCGTCGCAGCGCCTCGGAGAGCGCCGCCGGGCTCACCTGGATCTCGAGGCCCGGCAGCCCGCTCCCGATCTGCTCGCGGGCTTCTTCGAGGCGGCGGCTGAGATCCTCGGATGAGGCGTCCGCTCCGTAGCCGAGTATGGTCGTGCGGGCGTGCGCCAGGCGGGAGAGCTGACCGCCCACCACGAGCGCCGGCTGCGCCTGCGTCGACCCGTCGGTGAGGATGAGGAAACTCAAACCCGGGTGCGTCAGCGCGTGGATCTGGCGCACCCCGATCCATGCCGCGTCGCCAGCGCGGAGGGGAAAGCGCAGCGCCTCCCCCGCAGACCGGCTCGCCTCCAGCTCGACGTAGTCGCCGCCGAAGGATGCGCGGGGCGCGATGGCACGCACTCCCTTGATGGGAGGCAGGCTCAGCCGCAGCCGCTCGAACCCGCCGGTAAAGAGGGTCTCCTCCACCCGCCCGGCTCCCAGCGCGCGGCCGGTGAGCGCCTTCTCGGTGGGCGCCAGGTCGATATCCTCGGGGCGAAAGAGCACCTGGACACGCTCGACCTGATCCGCGGGAGCCGCGTCGCTGTTCAGCGGAAAGTGGATCGAGCCCAGCTGCACCCCGTCGCGCTTCGCCTCTCCGACCAGCAGGTTGGCGGTTCCCAGGAAGGATGCCACGAACTCCGTCTGCGGCCGCTGGTAGAGATCCTTGGGGGGGCCGGCCTCGAGGAGCCGCCCGACGTTCATCACGCCGACCCGGTCCGCCAGCTCGAACGCTTCCTCCTGGTCGTGCGTGACGAAGATCGTGGTCACGCCGAGCTCCCGCTGGATCTCCTTGACCGTACGGCGCAGTTCGACGCGGATCTTGGCATCGAGCGCCCCGAAGGGCTCGTCGAGGAGCAGCACCTCCGGACCGTAGGCGAGGGCGCGCGCCAGCGCCACCCGCTGCTGCTGCCCGCCGGAGAGCTGCCGGGGCATCCGGTCGCCCAACCCCGCCAGGCCGACGAGATCGAGGAGTTCGGTGCGCCGGCGCCGCCGCTCCGCCGCTGCCACCTTGCGGATCTGCAGGCCGAACTCAATATTGTCGGAGACGGACATGTGGCGGAAGAGCGCGTAGTGCTGAAAGACGAACCCCACGCCCCGCTGCTGGGGAGCCAGCGGCGTGACGTCCCGGCCGTGCAGCAGCACGCGCCCCTCATCGACCGGCGTCAGCCCCGCGATCAGGCGGAGCATCGTGCTCTTGCCGCTCCCGCTGGGGCCGAGCAAGACGAAGAACTCCTTGTCGGCGACCTCCAGCGAGACGTGGTTCACCACCGGCAGGTCTTCGTACCGCTTCGTCAGTCGTTCAAGGATGATGGACATGCGCCTCAGGCGTCGCCATCGCGCGAGAGCAGCCCCATCGCCCCAGGGTAGCCGATCGCGCGCGCCCGATCGGCCACGTCGGCCAGGCTGGTGCGTTCCAGCACCTCGGCCATGGCGCGTCGGGCCTCCTGCCATACGCCTCTGAGGGGACAGACCTCCTCGTGGGGACAGGTGCACGGCGCATACGCCGTGAGGCTGACGCAGCGGACGGGAGCCAGTGGTCCGTCCGCCGCCCGCACCACCTCGGCCATGGTGATCTGCTGCGCCGGCCGGGCGAGCATATACCCCCCGTTCAACCCCGGTTTGCTGCGCACCATCCCCTCCCGCTTGAAGACCAGCAGGATCTGTTCCAGGTACTTCTTGGGGATGCGCTGCCGCGCTGCCACGTCCGCGGTCTTGACCACCGTGCCCTCCCGGGCGAGCGCCAGGTCGAGGAGAGCCCGAGTTGCGTATTCCGTTCGTGTGGAGATGCCCATTCTGGAAAACCCCTAAACCTCGATAGGGTTTTGGTAGAAATCGGGTCGAGCCCAACCTTATCAGGCACCCATCGCATCAGGAATCCGTCAGATGGGGGATTCTCCTCGCTCAGACGGAAGACCCTACCGTCTCGACATCAGGATCTCTGAAGGGATGGTCCCATGACCCAACCGGTGGCGTCACGGCCGTTTGATATGCGCCTGATCCAACGAGGGGCTCGCCTGCGCCGCTCGCCCTTCTTCGAGGTGACCCAACGCTACGGATGCCGCGCCTACACCGTCTACAATCACATGTTCCTGCCCAGCTACTACGACGACCCAGAGGCCGAGTACTGGCACCTCCTCGAACACGTTACTCTCTGGGACGTCAGCGTGGAGCGGCAGGTCGAGATCACCGGACCGGACGCCTTTCGCTTCACCAACATGCTCACGCCGCGAGACCTCAGCCGCTGCCCCGTCGGGCAGGGACGCTACGCGCTAATCACGGCCGAGGATGGGGGAATCATCAACGATCCCGTCCTGCTGCGGTTGGGAGAGAATCACTTCTGGCTGGCCGTCGCCGACAGCGACGTCCTCCTCTGGGCCAGAGGGCTGGCCGTGCGCGCGGAGCTGCGGGTGAGGGTCGAAGAGCCCGACGTCTCGCCGCTGCAGGTTCAGGGGCCGAAGTCCAAGCCGGTCATGCACGCGCTCTTCGGAGACCGCGTCCTCGACCTGGCCTACTACCACTTCTTCGAGACGGAGCTGGACGGCATCCCGGTCGTCGTCACCCGGACCGGCTGGAGCGGTGAGGTGGGATACGAGATCTACCTCCGCGACGGCAGCCGCGGACTGGAACTGTGGGAGCGCATCATCGAGGCTGGAAGGCCTCACGACATCCGGCCTATCGGGCCCTCAGACATCCGGCGGATCGAGGCCGGGCTGCTCAACTATGGGGTGGACATGACCCTCCAGACCAATCCGTATGAGGTGGGGTTGGACCGCCTCGTCGATCTAGACAAGCGCGATGACTTCATCGGGAGAGAGGCGCTGCGACGGATTGCCGCCGCAGGCGTCGGCCGGAGGCTTGTGGGCGTCGAGATCGAGACGGATCCCCTCGACCTGAATGAGACGGTCTGGCCCGTGCACAGCAACGGCGCCATCATCGGCCTGGTGACCTCGGCGGTCTACTCGCCCCGCCTGAAGCGGAACATTGGCTATGCCCTTGTCCCCACCGCGCACGCGGCCATGGGGACCGCGCTGCAGGTGGATGCGTCGCGTGGGCGGGCGAGCGCCTCGGTGGTGGCGCTGCCCTTCATCGACCCGCGGAAGAGGATCCCGCGGAGCTAGCCCATGGCGTCTGCGCACCGCCTCCCGTCCCAGGGCCCAGCGTCTGGTGCTGGTCGCGAGGTGACCTCCAACCCCGACGCCGGCGACCCCGGGCGACCCGTCACCGAGTGGCTCATCACTCGCGTTCCGCTCCAGCGGGGAGCCCGCGTCCTGGAGATCGCCGCAGGGTCAGGGACGGTGACGTTCGCCGCGGCGGCGCACGCGCCCGAGGCAACCTACGTCTGCACGGACGTGAATGTGGACGCGTTGAGCGCGGCCGCCGCGCACCGTGCGAGCTGGACGTCCGAAGCAGCGCACGCGCAGGGCCGCGTCCCATCTATCGCGTTCCTCGCCGCCGACATGCGCCACCTGCCCTTCGCCACCGGCGCCTTTGACGCGGCGCTCTGCCGGATGGGGTTCATGTTTGCGCCCGATCCCACGGCAGCGTTCCGGGAGGCGCGCCGCGTCCTCCGCCCCGGCGGGACCCTGGCGTTCGCCGTCTGGGGGCCGCCCGACCAGAACCCGTGGCAGTCGCACCTCGACGAGGCGCTCGCCTCTTTCGGGGTGGAGGACCGTTCCGCGGAGCGCTGGCCCGAAGGGATGTTTGGTCTGGGCGATGAGGAGACCCTTCACCGGAACCTCGAGGAGGCTGGGTTCTCCGTCGCCGAGCAAGCAGGCGTTCGGGTTCAGCGACAGTACCGTAGCTTCGACGAGTATTGGGCTCGGGAAGTCGACGTTGGCTTCGTGCGACAGATCCGGCTCCGTGCGCTGGGCGCTGAGGTGGTGTCCGCGTTTCACGCCCGGCTCGAGGCCGCGATCTCTCCCTACCGCAAAAGGAGCGGATACCGGATCCCAAGTCTCAGCCTCGCCATGGTCGCTTACGCATAACTCACTGCTCGCCGCATCTTCGGGAAGAAGATAACCCTTTTGGAGGATGCGCCGCTGGCGGGCAAGGTTATCTGGTATGTCGGTTGTGGAGAACCACATGACGAGCTCCACCAAAGATCGACCCACCGCGCCACCCCGTGCCGTCTCGGTTGACGCCTTCCGGGGTTTCGTGATTGGGGGCATGCTGCTCGTGAACAACGTGATTTGGACCGAGACCACGCCGCGCCAGTTGATGCACGCGAAGTGGAATCAGGGGGTGACGTTCACGGATCTGATCTTTCCCTGGTTCCTCCTGGCGATGGGGGTGGCCATCGCACTCAGCGGGGTCGCGCGGAAGCGGCGGAGAGTGGGCCGAGGATCATCTTGGTGGTCCTCGGAATGGTGCTCGACTCCATCGTCGCCGGGCGACCGGTGATCGGTTTGGGTGTGCTCCAGCTGCTCGGTCTGGCCTACCTGGTCGACGCGCTGGTGTGGTCGCTCCCCGTCTGGGTCCGGTTGAGCATGGCCGGCGGATTGCTCGTGGCGCACTGGGAGTTGATTCGCTTCGTTCCCATCCCTGGGGTGGGCGCTGGTATCTTCGCTGAGAGCCAGAACATCATCCGGTATCTGAACGAGACGTACCTGTACCGTTACCATGTGAGTGGGCTGCTCTCGGTCGCTCCAACATCGGGAGGCGTGTGCAGCAGTACCGTACTTCGCAAAGGCGCTCGCCGGCGCGGGCCATGAGCTCGCCAACCACACCTTCCATCACGTGAACCTCACCCGGATACCACCTGACCAGATCCCAACGGAGATCGCTCGGGCTCAGGAAGTCATCGCCGCCGTGACGGGCCGCACTCCGCGCTACTTCCGTCCGCCGGGCGGCGACTACGACGCCAACGTGCTCAACGCCGCGCGCGACCTCAACCTGATTACCGTATTCTGGACTGATGATCCGGCGGACTACGCCCGCCCGGGCCCGTCGGTGCTGGAGACGCGGCTGCTGTCACGGGTGTCCAATGGAGGGATCCTGCTGCTCCACCAGGGTGTGGAGAATACGATTCGCATCCTCCCGGTTGCCGTGGAAGCGTTGCGGCGGAGCGGGTTTGCGATTACTACCGTAACGGGCCTGCTCGCCGCTCGATAGGGACCCTCCGAGCCCAGAAGTCTTTGACAGAGTCCCACACGAACTCATCGCCCGAGTCCGACCGAATGACCGCCAGCGCCGCTGCCGGAAGATTCGCCGCACCCAGGTACACCAGGTATCGGGGGGACCAGTGCGGGTGAAACTTTTCCTTGAACGCATGTAGGCCTTTGAAGTTGTAGAACTGATTGATGTGCTCGTAGACGTAGTGTAGGGATCGTTCCACGAACGGGTCTCCGGGTCCAAGACCCACGCCCGCGAGCGGGCTCAATCCCAGGCTAAAAGAGTCGTAGCCCTGCGCCTTGGCCCATTCGAGGAGATGGACAAAGAGAAAGCCCATTGTGCCCGCCTCGGCCCTCGGGCGGCGACGCATCAGGTCGATCGTGATCTCGTTCCGCTGATACTCCGAGATGATGTTCGCGAAGGCTGTGACCGCGCCCCCCACCGCGTGCACGGCCATCGCGGGTCCGTTTCGGATGTACTCGTCATCGAACCACCCCAGCGAGAAACCCTTCTCGCGTCCATGCATCATCGCCAGCCACTGGTCGCTGACGACCCGAAGTTCCTCGAGCAGCCCCTCTGCCAGGGGCGGCTCGTGCAGGACCGCTGTGTGGCCGAGGCGGATGAGGCGGTTCACAGCGCCGCGCAGCGCCTTCCCCGCCTTCCCTTCGAGGGAAAAGTCGCCCACCATGACCTGTCCCTCGTTGCCGATATGGAGCGCCTGAAAGCCCGCAGCTTTGTAGTCGTCGAGGTAGTCGGGAAGGGTTTGGTAGAACCCGGGTACCCAGTCATTTCCTTGGCAGTAGGCGTGGAAGCGGCGAATGGCTTCTTGGGCATCGGGTGCGGGGCCGATGGGGTCGCCGAGGGCAAGTGCCGTGTGGCCCTTTACCATATAGGCGACAACCGAGCCTGAAGGGCTGAAGAAGTAATGCTTGTCCGAGAGGAGGGTCAGGCGCGCGAGAGAGGAGCGGCCGAAGCTCTCGACAATGGCGCGCGCCCGCCCGCGTTCCGATGGTGAGGCCACCCCCCGCAGGAGAACGGGTCGGAGGAGCATCACCAACCCAAAGCCCACCGTCACCGTGCCGATGAAGTAGATCGAGTCCGCGAAGTACCGTCCAAAGCCGGTAAGAGGCTCGAGGCCAGGGTCGCGCAGGGTAGTGAACATCAGAGACGTCTGGCGCACCGCGGCGCGCAAATCGAAATTGACCTGGAAGTGGCGGTCGAGCAGATAGAACCCGGCTGAGCCGTAGGCCAGGGTGAACAGGAAGGCGGCCACTACCACGGCGACGCCGCGGGAAACGGAGGGTGGATCGGAGCGTGCCTGAAAGTGCCACCGCAGCGTCATGAGCCAGGCGCCCAGGAGGGCGGCGAGACCTGCCTCCTCGTAGTCGAGACCTTTCAGCAGATGGCTGACGACCGAGAGAAGCAAGACTCCCAGCGAAAGCGCCCAGGCGAGGCGCTTGCGCCTCCAGAGGCCGAGCGCCAGCAGCAGGAGGGCGAACCCGGCGAGGGCGGCCGCCGCATGCGCCCCGTGGCGCACGGACAAGGGCGAGAACCGCTCCAGAGAGGCCATGCGTGACGACAGCGCTGGCGTCAGCGCTGAGAACACGTTGATGATCCCCATCGCCGCTGTAAGGAGGGCAGTGCCCCGCACGCTCCAGAGCGCCGTCCGCATTTCCGCCGCACCAGGAAAGGAACCCAGCCGGTGCAAGAGCACGAAGCCGACCGCTAATGGCAGCCAGAAGGTCATGCCCCGGAACCCGAAGGCGATCAGCGTCGCTTCTCCGGCAGGGACGCCCAACGAGATGTAGACCAGAGCCAGGACGCCCTCGACGACGCCGATTCCCTGCGGCGTAATGGAAACGTTCCAGAACACGATCGCCATGGCATATCCTGCGACGAGGGGACCAAATCCAATGGGCTCATAGAAGGCCAGGACGACGCCGTACAGGGTCGCCAGGTCGAGGAGGTGCGCACCGAGAGCCAGCGCGAGCGTGCGGACCAGACGGAGCGGGTGCGCGGCGATACCGGCGGTCGCCCCGGCAAAGTCGCTTGCTCTGCGCTCGACCCATTCGGCCGGCACGAGTGCTGGGCGCCGGAACCAAGCCCCGATGCCGTTCGCCATCCGCTGGAACCTTTCCAGCAGCAGGCGGATCCAACCCGGGCGCCAGAGTCCGATGAACATGACGCCGCCCAGCGCGCCGGCGATGGCAACGAGGATGGCCGCGGCGATCACCTCGTACGGCTCCAGCGCGTGCAGCACGATCAGCACGGCCATCCCCGGAACGAGCACGATCACGAACGCTGTGAGGTCCGCGACCAACGCGAGCAGCATGCCCACTCCAGCCCGGCCCGGGGATTCTCCGCGTCGTGCGGCGTCGTCGAGGAAGAGAGCCCCGCCCCCGACGCCGGCGGGCACGGTCACATTGACGGCGGTGGCGGCGAAGATGATCGGAAGGAGCTGGCGGACGCCGGCCCGCACTCCCACGGTGTCGAACGCGGACTGGTGGACCGCGGCGAACATGAGGAAGTAGAGCCCTTGAATCACACCGGCCGCCAGGAGCCACTCCCAGCGCGCCTGAAGGAAGGCGCGCGAGAGCGCTTCGATCTCGGTCAAGCGGTTGACAACAAACCAGAGAAACGCGACGACAAGAACCCGGAGAACCCACACCCTCTTCATGATCCCCTCACCGCCCTGGCCACGCTCAGGGATTCTCCCGAGCTCGCGGACCATACCTTCCCACCAACACTGTCCCCATCCTTGCCGCTTACCTTCGCCGTCGGACCACCAGCGGCGGAAGGTGCACCGCTCATTGAGACCAAACTCGGACAAAGAATCGGAGGTGCATGACTATGCTGACTTTGGCAATTCCAGCATGGGAGATCGTCATCCGCACGACGGTCGTCTACCTGTTTATCTTTGCGGGCCTACGCGTGATGGGGAAGCGGGAGATGGGTCAGATCACAATCCTTGACCTCGTGGCCATACTCCTCATCGCCAACGCCGTCCAGAATGCCATGGTCGGCCCAGACGTCTCTCTCGCCGGCGGTCTTCTGGCGGCGGGCGTTCTGCTCGCGATGAACCGGGCGCTCGAGGTGGTCCGCCTGCGCAGCAGTTTCTGGGGAAGACTGTTGGAGGGAACGCCCACCGTGCTGGTCGAGGATGGAGAATTCCTTGCCCCGCACCTCCGCAAAGAGGGGCTGGAGCGATCTGAACTGGAAATGGCCATGCGAGAGCATGGCGTGGAATCTGTGGGCGAGGTGAAGCTCGCGGTCTTGGAGACGGATGGCTCGATCAGCATCGTCCCGCAGGATTCTCGGGTCGTCCGGACCCGAAAGCACATCCGCCAGCTGCGCCGGCGCTGAGAGCAGTGGGCAAGCCCGTCCTCAGCGCAGCTCCGGGAACGCGCGAGCGAAATCCCCTCAGACGCTTCCTCAAACTGCTGGGTCCCGGACTGATCACCGGCTGCGCGGACGACGATCCATCCGGCATCGGTACGTATGCGACCGCCGGCGCCTCGCTCGGGTACTCGCTCCTCTGGACCGCGCTCGTGACGTTCCCGGCTATGGCGGGGGTGCAGTTCATCTGTGCCCGCATCGGCCTGGTCAGCGGCATGGGGCTGGCCCGGGTGCTCCGCAAGCATTACTCGCGGGCCCTGCTCTACCCCGTGGTCATAGGCCTCCTTGCCGCCAACACGATCAACGCGGGGACAGACATCGGCGCGATCGCCGCGGCCGTGAATCTTCTCGTGCCGATTCCCATCCACGTCGTGATCATTCCCATCGGGATCAGCATTGTCGTCCTGCAGATCTGGGCATCCTACCGGGTGATCGCCAGAACGTTCAAGTGGTTGACGCTCAGCCTCTTCGCCTACGTTGGCGCGGGTCTACTGGCAAACCCTGACGCGGGGGAGGTGCTTCGGGCCACGTTCATCCCGACGTTGAGGCTCGACCAGACCTTCCTCCTGACGCTCGTTGCCGTCCTCGGGACAACGATCTCTCCCTACCTCTTCTTCTGGCAGGCCTCCCAGGAGGTGGAAGAGGAGGTGGGGATAGGTCGGCGCCACCTCTGGCAACGGAAGGGAGCGACGAAGGAGGAGCTGCGAACCGCGGAATGGGACGTAGACATCGGCATGTTGTTCTCCATCGCCATCATGTACTTCATCATGCTGGCCACGGGGGCCACCCTCTTCAAGGCGGGCACGAGGGAGATCACGTCCGCGGTGGAGGCCGCCCAGGCCTTGCGACCGCTCGCGGGCGACGCGGCCGGCCTCCTCTTCGCCCTGGGTTTGATTGGGACCGGCTTCCTCGCCGTGCCGATCCTCACGGGGTCGGCTGCCTTTGCCGTCGCGGAGGCATGGGGCTGGCGATCGGGATTGGACGAGCGGCTGCGCCGCGCCTGGGGGTTCTATGGGACGATCGCCGCCGCGACACTGATCGGGATCACGATCAATTTCCTTGGTATCAACCCCATCAAAGCGCTCTTCTGGACGGCCGTGATCAACGGCTTCTTGGCGCCGCCGCTGCTCGTCGTTATCATGCGCATCGCCAACGATCGGCGGGTGATGGGGGACGCGGTCAACAGCCGTGGCCTCAATGTGGTCGGGTGGGCGACAACCGCACTGATGTTCGCCGCGGCGGGAGCCTTGATATGGGCGTGGATCGGAGATTAGAACGCCGGGCGCTCGTTGCAAGGGACAGCAAGGCCCCCGACACCCCCTCGCGCCGACTTGGAGAACGACGCCGATGCCCGGAACCCAAGGCGCACTGTGACCGATGTCACGCAGCCTGCTGCCGGCGTTTTGATAAAGTGAACACCTATGCGTTCTCGTCTTTCGCCGTGGTAGATGGAAACTGAAGGCCGTGTGGGCCTGCAGGGGGAGGTCTTCGACAATCCGACCGAGTGGGTCGCCCGTCATATCCGTCGCTACGTCGAGACAGACGGACGGGAAGGGCATCGCTGGAAGGGCGTGCAGACGCTCCTGCTCACGACCCGCGGGCGGAAGTCTGGAAGGCTGCGGCGCACGGCTTTGATCTACGGCCGCGACGGTGATCGGTACCTTGTCGTTGCCTCCCAGGGCGGCGCCCCGAAGCATCCGTCCTGGTACCTCAATCTCAACGCGCACCCCGAAGTCGCTGTGCAGGTCGGCGCCGACAGATTCACGGCTCGAGCCTCTACCGCCCCGGCCGACGAGAAACCCAGGCTCTGGCGATCAATGACTGCGCTCTGGCCCGACTACGACCGGTATCAGGCCAGGACCAGCCGGGAGATCCCCGTCGTGATCCTGGAGCGACGGTAGCGTGCCCAGGACCACGCTCTCAGCCGCGGCCGCCGAAGTGGCCCGCCGTGACAGGGTGATGGCCAGACTGATGCAGCGGACGGGGCCGTTCCGTCTCCCCAGGCCGACCACGGGTCATTTCGCAGCGCTGGCCGAGAGCATCCTCTACCAGCAACTGGCGGGCGCCGCGGCGGCCGCCATCCACGGGCGGTTCATCGCGCTCTTCGACGGGGACCTCTCCCCCGAGGCGGTCCTGGCCCTCCGCCCCAAGCGGCTCCGCGCCGTCGGGCTGTCGGGTAACAAAGCCGCCTCGATCCGAGATCTCGCCGCGAAGGTGTCCGACGGCACCGTCCCGCTCGAACGCATCGGCAGGCTCTCCGACGAGGAGATCATTACGCGCCTGTGCGTCGTCCGGGGCATTGGGCGCTGGACCGCCGAGATGTTTTTGATCTTCCAGCTCCGCCGCCTCGACGTCTGGCCCGTCGGCGACTACGGGGTTCGCCAGGGCTACGCGCTGGCGTATGGCCTGCGGGCCCTCCCCACGCCGAGGGAACTTCAGGCCGAGGGCGAACGGTTCCGCCCGTTCCGCACGATCGCGGCCTGGTACTGCTGGCAGGCCGTCCACGAAACACGGAAACCACGGCCATGATTGCCGCCCCGACGCCCCACTCTCCTAGACCCGCCCCGTGGATCAGCCGCCCGATCTGCTGGCCGTCGAGGAGATCCAGGACAATACCGGCGCGACCGATGACGGCGTGACACAGGTCGGGTTGACCCCCAGAATCCGGCCTGGTCAACGCCAGAAGAGGTGCGGAAGTCTCTCGCCGGCGAGTTCCTGGCCCATGGGAAGAAGCTGTTCGTGATCGCCAACCATTGGAAGTCGAAGAGCCAGGACCAGCCTCTCTTCGGCCGCTTTCAGCCTCCGACGCTGGTCACGCAGCCCCAACGCGTCGACGAGGCGAACGTGGTGAGGAACTTCGTAGACCAGATCTTGGCGCTCGACCCGTTTGCCAACGTGATTGTCCTCGGGGACCTCAATGACTTCGAGTTCTCTGCGCCGCTGACGACCCTGAAGGGGAGCGGCGCCCTGGAGCTCCACCCGCTCATCGAAATGCTGTCGCAGAGTGAGCGTTACTCGTACGTGTTCGACGGCAATTCGCAGACGCTCGACCACATCCTGCTCAGCAACCTCTTCACGCACTTCGTGTTCGTGTTTGACGTCGTGCATGTCAACTCGGAGTTCCCCGATCAAGCCTCCGACCACGAACCGCAGGTCGTGCGTCTCGATCTCAGGGGAAAGCCAACGCCCTAGCCGTGGCCTCCGATTGAAGGACATCATCACCTTATCCAAATAAAAAGGAGGGGTCCAATGTCCCAATATCTGATGCGTTTCAGTTATACGCCTGAAACCTGGGCCAGACTCATTCAGAACCCGGAGGACCGCAGGGATGCGGGGCGGGCATATATCGAGCAGGTGGGCGGCAAATTGCTCGGCTTCTGGTATGGGTTCGGTGAGTACGACGGCTACGTGCTCTTCGAGGCCCCGGACAACGTTGCAGTGTCGGCGGCCATACTGGCCATTGCGGGCGGCGGTGCCCTTCGTTCTATTGAGACGACCGTGCTGATGACTGTCGAAGAAGCGGTGGAGGCGCTTCGGAAAGCCCAGACGGTGAAGTACCGGAAGCCGGGAGCGTCAGCCTAGCCTTGGGAGCCAAGGGCCATCTCACTCGTTGTGCTTCCAGCCGATTCATGCGACACTAAATGGGCATCGCAGAAGGACTCAGGTCTGTGGTAGCTCGCAGTGAAGGTGGGAGATAGCATGGCAACTGGTACCGTGAAGTGGTTCAGCAGTGAGAAGGGATACGGCTTTATCACCCCGGAGGACGGGACGAAGGACGTGTTCGTCCACTTCAGCGCCATCGAGGGAGAAGGGTACAAGTCCCTCAACGAGGGTCAGAAAGTCGAGTACACGGAGACGCAGGGTCAGAAGGGCCCCCAGGCGTCGGGAGTCCGGCCGATCGGCTAACGCCTTCAGGCAACGTAGTTCGTGCGGCAGGCCCGGGCGGTATCGTCCGGGCCTGTTGATTTGTTCCAGCTCCCACGTCCGTGCTAGGTGTGGAGCGCGGCCAGACGTTCGCTTTCTTCGCGCAGCTCACGCCGCGTCGCCTGGTCGAGCCGCTCAAACGGCTGCAAGCGCACCCTCCCCTGTTCGTACCTCCAGAGGCCGGCCACCTGGCCGTCGACGAGGAACGTCCTCACGGATTGCGGGGTTTTGGTTGAAAAGACGAACGCGCGGTACTTCTCCGGGAGAATGCCGGTTCGTCGCGCGTGCGCCAGCAGCGTCGCGTCCCAAGTCGGCAAGAACCGCACCGGGGCAGGCGTCTCGGGGTCGGGGAGGGGTGCTCGGGGAAGGTCGACGAGCTCCTCTCCACTTTCGCTGCGGAAGCGACGCAGTGTGAGACGCGCGATCGCGCGCGCGACATTCGTCACCGGCAGTCCGGCCCAATTCCCGATCTCGCGCGGCGTCGCCGGGCCGAAGCCACGCAGGTAGGCGCGCACGATGTGCTCGAGCCCCTCCTCCGGCGTCGCCTTTGGCGGACCCAGCCAATCTTCGGCCAAGGCGTAGAGGTCGGCGCGCCGGCGTTCCCAGGTCCCCGAGGGTGGGACGCGCACCAGGTCGACCCACAACCCGATGCCACCGGCGAGGCGCCTGCCGAGTAGTTGCTCGATCTCTGCCCAAGCCATCTGCCCGCCGGCGATCTGCCGCCTCAGCCGCGCGGCGGCGGCAGGCGTACGCGCGCTCGGCTCCGCGCCCGCCCTGGACCCTCAGCCACCACTCTCGCCGGCGCTTCCTGATCCCACCCGCGAACGGCCAGTAATCTCGCGCCGAGACGAGATGGATCGTCACACGCATGAGGGTCCCCTGAACGACTGATCGGCGCTCTAGTGCGCGATTGAGGTGGTTGCGTGTGAAGCCTTCGAGCCGCGACCAGAGTCCGATGTACATCGACGGCGCGTACTGCGCCTGCAGACCGCCCATCTGCTCCAAGGCTTTGGGCAAAGATATCCGACCTCGCGTGAGCAGGAGCTGCCGGGCGAGCAAAGCGCGATTGAGGTCGCGCTGCGTGAGGGCGGGCGCAGAGGTGTCGGCCACGGCGCTGGAGCCTTCCACGGCGGCCTCGGACTTTACCTCGTCCATTTCGGTCCGCATCTGGATACCCAGGAGTACTCCGGGCGGGACCACGCCCCCTGAAGGCGGAATGTATCGGGTACCCAGGAATTAGGAGGGAGCAGGGATGGACGTGGAGACCATGCTCGATGTCGTGTTCGAGCCGGCGCAGACGGACATCGACGAGATCACGCGCAGCAGCGTGGATTACATCGAGTCTGGTACACGGGAGACGGCGAGCGGATGCGGCAGTGTTTGCACCCCGACCTGGCCAAGCGCGGCATTCGGCGCGATCCCAGCACCGGAGAACTCGTGCTTCGCCACATCGACGCCGCTGGGATGGTGCCGGCCACCGCGGAAGGCCGCGGGACAGAGACGGAGCCCGCCAATCGGAAGCATCACGTGACGATCCTCGATGTCTTCCGTAACACCGCGTGCACAAAGGTTGTCTCCTATCCCTACGTCGACTACCTGCACCTCGCCCGATCCGGCCCCCGGTGGCTCATCGTAAACGCGCTCTGGGAGCCGCGGCGAGCGCACGAGGAGCAAGGAGAGAAGCGATGACGGGGTATCGATCGGACCATGTCGGCAGCTTCCTGCGGCCTTCCGAGCTGCTGGATGCCCGCACGGCCGGGGCGGACCCGGACCGGTTGCGCGAAATCGAGGATCGCCACATCCGGCGCGTCTTGGCGAAACAGCGCGAACTCGGGTTTGATGTTTTCACGGACGGGGAACTCCGCCGGCGCAACTTCATGAGCGACTTCACGGACGCGGTGGATGGCTTTGACCTGGGGGATGCGGTGGCGCGGTCGTGGGACGCCAGCAGAGGCGCGACGACCGTCGCGGTGAGCAGCGTCACCGGGATCGTCGCGGGCAGACTGCGCCAACGGGGGCGGCTGACCGGGCACGAGCTGCCCTTCATGAAGCAGCAGAGCCCGGGGCCGATCAAGATGACCCTTCCGTCTTCTACTCAGTTTCCGGCGATCTCCTGGAAGCGCGGTGTCACCGACACGGTCTACCCCACTCATTCAGATTTGCTGTGGGACATTGTCCCAATTATGAGAGGCGAGATGCAGGCGCTGGCCGGCGAGGGCGTTTCGTACCTCCAGATCGACGCGCCGCGGTATTCCTACTACATCGACCCCAAGTGGCGGGAGTTCATCAAGACGGAGATGCGCATGGAACCTGACGCCGCGCTGGATGAGGCCATCCGGGCGGACAACACCGTCCTGGACGGAGCAGTGGCCGGGGGCGCGCGGGAGAAGGGAGCCACCCTGGCGATGCATCTCTGCCGCGGAAACAACCGCAGCCACTGGTACGCCGAGGGCGGCTACGACCCCATTGCCGAGAAGCTTTTCAATACCATGCAGGTGGACCGTTTTCTCCTCGAGTACGACGACGCGCGCTCGGGGACGTTCGAGCCGCTGCGCTTCATCCCCAAAGGCAAGCAGGTCGTGCTCGGGCTGGTCAGCAGCAAACGGCCCGAACTGGAGTCGAAGGACGACCTGAAGCGGCGGATCGAGGAGGCGTCGCGCTACGTCCCGATGGAGAACCTGGCGCTGAGTCCCCAGTGCGGCTTCGCCTCCACGATGGAAGGCAACCTCCTTACCGAAGACGATCAGTGGGCCAAGCTGCGGCTGGTCGTGGAGACCGCCGGGGAGGTCTGGGGGCCGGCGACCTAAAGCCCAGATTTGGCGCCGATCTCCAACGGTGACACGCATCTCTTTGTGGATGGTGGATAGAGAATTTCATGGGACATTTCCAAGTCTCGGCTCGTCTCACTGGTCCGACCGGGGTGAGTGAAGAGGTCGAGCTGTTCGTTGATACAGGCTCGACCTTCCTCGTTGTCTCTCAGACTCTTGCTGATCGCCTTGCGCTTGTTGTCAGTCGACACGCTCGCGTTCTTGTTGCCGGAGGAAGGCGAGAAGTCTGGCCCGTTGCCGAGGTCAGGCTCGCCATCGGCAGCGCAGAAGCCACAACCCCCTGCTTCGTCACCTCTGAGGGGCCGCTCTTGCTGGGAGCGGTGGCTCTCGAGAGTCTGCTGCTTGCCGTTGACACGGTCGGAAAGTGTCTTGTGCCCGCGGAGGGCTATGCCCTAACCGTCTAGGGCAAGTTCCTTACCACGCCGCTCGGCGGGAGGTCTGGGCCTAGACCGGGCGAACCTTTCCAGCGCCGAATACGGGCCCGAGAGGGCTTCGGAGGTGGATCGGATGCGGAGAGTGAGCCTGCTTGCGCTCGTCGTTGGACTGGCCGTCAGCCTGTTGCCGCAGTGGAGCGCCGGGGCGCCGGTGGCGGGGATCCAGCTCGGCGCGGTCATTCCCCTCACCGGACGGTACGCCGGCCCGGCTGTCCAGGTGAAGAACGGCTACGAGATCGCCGTCGAGGACATCAATGCTCGCGGTGGGGTCCGCGTGGGCGGGCGGCAGGTCCGGCTCGAGGTCGTGATCCTCGACGACGAGTCCGATCCCACCAAGACGGTGGCCCGGCTGCAGACGCTCTCCGACCAGGGGGTCCCCGTCCTGCTGGGCGGTTTCGGCAGCGACCTGCACGCGGCGGCGGCCGCGGTGGCCGAGAAGAACAAGATCCCTTACTGCGGCGTGGCGTTTGCCTTTTGGGCCATCCACCAGCAGGGGTACAAGTACCTCTTCTCCCCGTTTGAGAAGTCGCCGAACCTTTCCATCGACATCTACCGCTTCCTCAACGCCAGCATTCCGGCGGGCCAGCGCCCGACGAAGGTGGCCATCTTCGCCGAGCGCACCGACTGGGGGCGTGAGCTGGACCGGCTGTGGACCGCGCGCTCCACAGAGTTCGGCTATCAGATCGTTCTCTCGGCTGAGTACTCGGTGGGCACCCGCGACTTCTCCGACATCATCCTGCGGGCCAAGGCGGCGGGCGCGGAGGCGGTGTTCTCGCTGCCCACGCCGCCCGATGGGATCGGGTTGATCCGCCAGATGAAGGAACTCGACTTCAATCCCAAGCTCATCTTGATGATCCGGGCGCCCGACGCTCCCGCCTGGAGCGCGGCGCTGGGGAAGGATGGGGATTACGTCCTTTTGGCTCCGGGCTGGCACAATACCCTCAAGGCTCCCGGCGTGGCCGAGCTGAACGCCAAGCACCAGGCGCGCTTCAACCGGCCCGCCGACGTCATCACCGGGCCGGCCTACGCCTGTGTCCAGATCGTCGCCGACGCGATCCAGCGGGCCGGAAAGGTAGACCCGACGGCCATCCGCGACGCCATGGCCGCGACCAACAACCTGCAGACGGTCATCGGGCCGGTACGCTTCCGCCCCGACGGCACGGGCATCGTGCCGACCGTCGTGGTGCAGTGGCAGGCCGGCAGGCAGGTGATGGTGTGGCCGAAGGAATTGGGCGCACAGCAATTGCTCTACCCGGCTCCGCCCTTCCGGGGGCGCTGACCGGCCGGCCCCTGCTCGAAGTTTCAGGTCTCTCGAAGGCGTTCGGCGGCCTACGCGCCGTCCGGGATCTCTCCTTCACGATCACTGAGGGAGAGATCCTTGGTTTGGTCGGGCCGAATGGGTCGGGCAAGACCACCGTCTTCAACTTGATCGCCGGTGCGCTACGCCCCGACGCCGGGGACGTGTCCCTGTTCGGGCGTCGCATCACGACCGCTCCACCCAATCTCCGCAGTGCGCTCGGCATCGCGCGGACCTTCCAGCTGGTCAGGGCGTTGATCGGCCTGACGGTCCTTGAAAACGTCCTGGTGGCGGCGATGTATGGACGGATGGCCCCCTCAGTCGGCGTCGAAGCCGAAGTGGACGCTCGGGGAGAGAGGGCCTTCAGAGATCCTCGAACGGAGGCAGAGCGCCTTCTCGAACTGGTTGGCCTGGCAACGTGGGCTGATGTTCCGGCGCGTTTGCTCACCCTGGCTCAACGGAAACATCTCGAAATCACGCGATCCCTCGCGACCCGGCCGCGGCTCCTGCTGCTCGATGAGCCGCTGGCGGGGCTTAATCCCACCGAAGTGCAGTCCATGCTGGCGCTCTTCCGGAAGATCCACGCCGAGGGCGTGACGCTCGCGCTAGTGGAGCATAATGTCCCAGCCGTGCGCGCGCTGTGTGGCCGACTGATCGTGCTGAACTCCGGGCGGATGATCGCGGAGGGCCGCCCCGAGGAGGCGCTGGCGCAGCCGGAGGTCATCGAAGTGTACCTCGGGGCGCGCGCGGCGCACTGAGCGCATGAACACCATTCTGCTGCAGAACGCGGTGTTCGGGCTGCTCATCGGCGGCCTCTATGGCCTGGGCGCGGTGGGTCTCTCGCTCGTCTTCGGCGTACTGCGGATGCTCAACGTCGCCCACGGGGAGATGATCATGCTCGGCGGATACGTCACCTTCTGGCTCTTCACCCTGTGGCGTGTTGATCCGTTCGTCTCGATCCTTCTCAGCGGACCCGCGCTGTTTCTCGTCGGTGCGGTCCTCTACCAGGTGATGTTCCGACGTCTCGCGCATTTTGCCGAACACGACAAGATCAAGAACTCCATTCTGATCGGTTTCGGACTGGCGCTGGCGCTGCACACACTGGCCATTCTGCTCTGGGAGGCGGACGACCGCGCCGTGAACCCCGCCTACGCGGGTGAGGTGGCGCGCCTTGGTTCCGTCGTGATTCCCTTCTCCCGGCTGGGCGCGCTGGCGGCAGCGTTTCTCATCCTGGGCGCCCTCCATCTCTTCTTGAATCGGACCAAACTCGGCATCGCCATCCGTGCCACCGCCGAGGACTGGGAAGCGGCGAGCCTGATGGGCATCCCGATTGGGCGGGTCTTTCTGATCGCCTTCGCCCTGGGCAGCGCGCTGGCCGGCGTGGCCGGAACTCTGGTCAGCATCTCCGAAGCGATCAGCCCAGCGATCGGTCTGAACTGGACCCTGAAGGCGCTGATCGTCATCGTCCTCGGCGGCATGGGGAACGTCATTGGGACCTTCGTGGCCGGCCTCTTCCTCGGTCTGGTGGAATCAACGAGCGGATTCCTGCTGGGCAACGTCTACCGCGAGGTCATCGGCCTCGCCATGTTTCTGCTCGTGCTTAGCCTGCGCCCCCAAGGGTTGTTCGCGCGGTCATGATCCGCCGGCCGGCACGGCGCAGCAGCGGGGGGCGCGGCCAGGCCCTTCTGACGCCCGCCCTCATCGTCGTTGGCGCTGCGGCGCTCGCCGTCTTTCCCATTTTGGGCCCGCGTCCGGCGGTTCTCACTTCCGCCTTCCTCGTCCTCCTCTATATAGCTCTGGCGCAGTCTTGGAACCTGCTGAGCGGGTTTGGCGGGCAGGTCAGTCTGGGGCATGCGGCGTTCTTCGGTCTGGGGGCGCTGGTGACGCGGTTCCTCTGGCTGCATGGGCAGCCGCTGCCGCTCGCGCTGGCGGCGGGGACCGCGGTGGCCGCGGCGGCGGGATTCGTCATGGGTGCGCCGTCGCTGCGCCTGCACGGTGCCTACTTCGCCATCGGCACGCTTGCCGTCGCGGAGATCCTGCGGATCACGACGGGCAACGTTTACCCGGAAGTCTCGTCATTGCCCGCCGATCGTCTCGCCGCCTACAACGTGATCCCACGATACTATCTGGCGCTTTTGATCGCGGCGGTGACGACGCTGGTGGCCTGGCTGTTCACGCGGTCAAGGTTCGGCTACGGCCTGGCGGCGGTGCGAGAGGACGAGGAGGTGGCGGAGGCCATCGGCGTACCGGCCTTCCGCCACAAGGTCACGGCATTCGTCATCAGCAGCGCGCTCGCCGGCGCCGCCGGCGGCGTCTTCGGCTACTACCATCCCAGCTTCTATCCCCAGCTCGCCTTCAACCCGGTCTGGACCTTCGACGCGCTACTGATCACCTTTCTCGGCGGCGTGGGGACCATCTGGGGGCCGGTCGTCGGGTCCGCGTTCTTCCTGCTCCTCCGCGACGCGCTGGCGTTGAGGCTGGTGGAGGTGCACCTGCTGATCTTCGGGCTTCTCTTCATCGTCATCGTGCTGGCGTTTCCCGGGGGGCTGATCGAGGCCTGGCGCAGCCTCGTGCGGGGCGGGCGCGGGCCGTTCCGGCGGAAGTCCGTACAGGGGGCGTAACGGAGCGGTTTCCGTTCCCTAGCGCGGTCGCGCCAGCGCAGGAACGATGGCGAGGATCAAGACTCCCGCCGCTTCGGTGTGCCGGTAGTAGACTAACCAGCGTCTCTGCAGGACGAAGTAGCGCAGCCCGGCGAACGGACCGCGCTGCCGTTTGGGATGCATGGCCGGGAATTGGACGATGAGGTCAAATAGTTCGAAAAGCCCCTGACGCTGAGGTGGGGTCAGCAAAGCCAGCCCGAGGACGGCTTCGTTCGTCCAGCGGGGTTGCTTCACCGACGACGCGGCTTAGCTCTACGACGCACGACCTGCTGCGTCGTTTTGACTCGACCCGTTCGTTCATCAGTGAGAGCGCGCTCAAGGGAGCTCCGAATCCCCGGCTGCAGTTCCAGCCAATCCAGGTATTGTTCGAACCCTTCCTGTTCAGCCATCCGCTGGACAGCCTCTCGGACGACAAAACTCTTGTTTCCGGCCCGAGGCGCGGCGAGGGTATCCAGGAGCCTCGCCGTTCCTTCATCGATGGTGACCTGAACCTTTTTCACGCCCTAAACCTCCACGATCTGTCCTGATCCACATCTATCCATCCTTATCCATATCATAGCATACTCAGCCCGGCGAAGAGGATTTCCGCTACCACCAGGCCTCCAGCAGAGACAGTTCCCTGGTCTCCTCGGGCGGCGCGGTGGCCTCGGCGCCGGGCGTCCACAGTCCGGCGGGCAGCGGGATGGTCCCGTAGAAGCGGCCGCGGTAGAACGTCAGCGGCGATCCGTCACGATGCCACAAGGAAGCGACCCGGCCGAGGAAGAGGGTGTGGTCGCCGCCCGGGTGGGTCGTCTCTACCGAGCAGACCAGGTGGGCGAGGGCGTGTTCGACCAGGGGGATGCCGGCGCGCCACAGGAATGCCGGCTCCAATCCCTCCTGCGGGCGGCCGGCGAAGTGCCACGCAAGGGCTACCTGATCCTCACTGAGGACGCTGACGCCGAAACGAGGGGTCTGCAGAAGGTGGGCGTGCATGCGCGCCTGCCTGCCCACCGCGACCAGCACCAGCGGGGGGTCGAGGGAGACCGAGGTGAAGGCGTTCGCGGTCATCCCGCGCACTGCGCCCTCTACCTCCGTGGTCAGTACCGTGAGGCCTGTGGCGAACCGGCCCAGGGCGTTGCGGAACGCCCGGGCATCGAATGCTCCCTCGCTCATCCGGTCACCTCACCGTCAGGCTCCCCAGACTCCGCCGGCCTGATCGGCCCGCGTGGGTGGCATGAGACTTCGAGGCGAGGAGGGAATCTACTTCATCACCATGGCGAGCGTGCCTCCGCTGTTGGAAGTCACGGCACTCTCCAAGGCGTTCGGCGGTGTCCGCGCCGTGCAGGACGTCTCCTTCAGCCTGGCTCCCGGCGAGATCGTCGGGCTGATCGGCCCCAACGGCGCCGGAAAGACCACGGTCCTCAATATCATCAGCGGGCTGATCCGGCCGAGCGCGGGCACGGTGCGCCTGGAGGGGCGGCACATCACCCGTCTGGCCCCGTACCGGATCAGCCGCCTCGGCGTGGGCCGGACCTTTCAGGTGCCTCGACTCTTCCCCTATCTCACGGCGATGGAAAACGTGCTCACCGGCGCCTTCTTCCGGTCGCGCGCCGCCGCCTCGTGGCAGACCCGGGCGGGGGCTGAGGGGGAGGCCTTCCGGGCTCTCGAGTTCGTGAAACTGGAAAACCGCGCCCCCTTCTCTGTCGCCCGCGAGCCCACCGGGCACCGCAAGCTGATGGAGCTCGCCATGGTCCTGGCGACCCGCCCGCGGCTCCTGCTGCTGGACGAACTGATGGCCGGGTTGAACCCAGGGGAGATCCAGTCCGCGGCGCGGCTGATCCGCCGCGTGCGCGACGAACGGGGGACTGCCGTGTTCTGGGTGGAGCACGTGATGGAGGCGGTGATGGGGCTGGCGGAGCGTGTGGTCGTCTTGCACCATGGCCGGAAACTCGCCGAAGGATCGCCGCGGGAGGTCGCGGAGGACCCTCGCGTTCTCGAAGCGTACCTCGGCGACGGGGCGCACGGCGGTGCACCCGGCCCTGCTTGAGGTTGTAGATCTCCAGGCGGAGTACCGCGACATCCCGGTGCTCTGGAACGTCTCGCTGACGGTCGCCGCCGGGGAGATCGTCGCGCTCGTCGGCTCCAACGGGGCCGGCAAGACCACGCTCCTCCGCGCGCTCTCCGGCCTACGGGAGGGTTTCCTCGATGTGACGGGGGGAGTCATCCGCTTTCAGGGCCGCCCACTCGACGGCATGGATGCCGCGCGCATCGTGGCCCTCGGCATCGCCCACGTCCCGGAGGGCCGGCATGTGTTCCCCGGCTTGACGGTGTTGGAGAACCTCCGGCTGGCCGGATATGTGCGCTTGCGCCGGAGCGAACGGCGCGCCTCGCTGGATCGAACCTTCGCGATCCTCCCGGTGCTCTCCGAGCGGCGAGGCCAGCTGGCCGGCACGCTCTCGGGCGGCGAGCAGCAGATGCTGGCGATCGGGCGGGCGCTGATGCAGCGGCCCACGCTGCTGATGCTGGACGAGCCTTCTCAGGGGCTGGCGCCGCGCGTCGTCTCCGCGCTCTTCGAGCTCATCGCGCGGATCCGTGCGGACGGGGTGACGGTGCTGCTGGCCGAGCAGAACGTCGGCCGCACGCTGGAACTGGCGGACCGCGGCTACGTGATGGAGAACGGCCGGGTGGTGATGGAGGGGCGGGGGAGGAGCCTGCTCGAGGAGAGAAAGGTTAGGGAAGCCTATCTGGGATTGTAAGGGCGTCCGGGGAGAGGGAGGCGAAGAGCCATGGCCAGCACGATCACGCGCAGGAAGTTCCTGAAGGTGGCGGGAGCGACGGCCGCGGCGGTCGCGGCGGGGTCGACGCTGCCGCTGCCCCGTCTGCGGGCGCAGGCCGGCCCTGTCCGTATCGGATACGCGATTTCCGAGACCGGGCCGTTCGCCATCGGCGCGGGGATCACGCAGATCCCCAACTACTTGCTGTGGCTGGATGAGGTGAACGCCAAGGGCGGCCTGATGGTGGCGGGGCAGGGCCGCCGCCCGGTGGAGTTCGTCAAGTACGACGACCGCAGCGATATCGAGACGATGGTCCGCCTCTACGAGCGGCTGATCACCGTCGATCGGGTCGATCTGCTGCTGCCGCCCTGGGGCACCGCCGCCAACTTCGCCGTCGCGCCGGTGGCGAACCGCAACGGCTACCCGCTCATCGGGCCGACCGTGGGGTCGCTGCGGCTGCGTGACCTGGGGTTGCCGTACTTCTACGCGATCCTGGCGCAGCCCGACGCCATGATGACCGCGCTCGTCGGCTACCTGAAGGAGCTCAAGAGCAGGCACCAATTCAATAAGGTCGCGGTGATCCACGTAGCCGACCTCTTTGGCGTCGAGCACTACCAGGCGCTGATGCCACTGCTGAGGGCGGGAGGCTTCGAGGTCGTCGAGGACAAGAGCTATCCCTTCGGCGTCCAGGATCTCTCGGACACGCTGAAGGGCGCCCAGGCGAAGCGGCCCGACGTTTTCATCGGACTGACCTATCCGGCGGACACGAACCTGGCCGTCAACCAGTCGAGCGGCATCGGCTTCAGCCCCTCGGTCTTCTACACGGCCGTGGGGACGGCGTTTCCCGCCTTCCGCGACAACTTCAAGACCAGGGCGGAAGGGGTCAGCGGCATCGGTGTCTGGAACCCCAAGGTCCGCTACCGGGGCGCCCGAGAGTACTTCAGCGCCCACGTCCGCAAATTCAACCGCGAGCCGGACCGGTGGGCGAGCGCCTTCGCCTACTCGTCGCTGAAGATTCTGGAGGAGTCGGTGGAGAAGGTGGGGCTGGATCGCGCCAAGATCAAGGCGTACATCGACGCCACGACCTTCTCCACGATCGTGGGGCCGGTGAAGTTCGTCGGCGGCATCAACCGGGCGACCCCGGGTATGGTCGGGCAGTGGCAGAAGGGGGAGTTTGAGGTCGTCTGGCCGCGCGCCCTGGCGACGGCCTCGGCGGTCGTCCCCAAACCGGCCTGGCAGTAGCCGCCGCAGCGGCGTGAACCCCCCGCTCATCCTTAAGCGGCGTGAACGTTTCGCTCATCCTTGAAGTGGCGGCGGGCGGACTCCTCCTTGGGGGACTCTACGCCCTCATCGCCGTGGGGCTCAACGTCCAGTACGGCCTGTTGCGCGTGCTGAATGTGGCCCACGGCGAGTTCGTGATGATCGGCGCCTATCTCACCTTCGTGCTGCACGCGCACCTGGGGCTCAACCCGCTGCTCACCCTCGCCGTCAGCGGCCCGGTGATGTTTGTGGCCGGCGTCGCGATTCACGCCCTGCTGTTCCGTCATCTCCTACGGCTGCGGCGCACCCGCGAGGAGCTCGAGGCCAACTCCCTGCTCATCTCCTTCGGGCTGCTCTTCATCCTGCAGAACGCCGCGCTGCTCCTGTGGAGCCCAAACATCCGCGGCTACCAGTACTTGGCCGAGCCGGTGAGGCTCTTCGGCGCCGTCTTCCCGGCAAACCGCGTGGTCGCCTTTGGTGTGGCGGCGCTGCTCACGATCCTCCTCGTGGCGTTTCTCCGCGGGACGCTGGCCGGCACCGCCCTGCGGGCGCTGATGCAGGATGCCATCGGATCCCGCCTGGTGGGCTTGCCGGTGGCGCGCCTCCACGGGCTCGCCTTCGGCCTGGGCGCGGGGTTGGCCGGCGTGACCGGGTCGCTGCTGAGCATGCTCTTCCCGCTCACGCCCTTCATCGGGTTGCCTTACACGGTCACCGCGCTGGTCGTCGTCATCCTCGGCGGGCTGGGGAGCGTGGGGGGAAGTCTCGTCGGCGGCCTCATCCTCGGCGTGGTGGAGAGTCTCGGCGTACACTTTTCGGCGCCGGACCTGCGCCTGGTCCTCAGCTACGGCGTGCTGGTGCTGATGCTGATCTTGCGGCCGTACGGGCTGTTCAACCCGGTCGCGCACCGCCCGGGGCAGGCTGATCGAGCGTAGACGACGGTGAAGGCGCCCTGGATCGTCACCCGCGTGCGCCAGCGCTTCCGCCGTTTCTTCGAACTGCGCCGGAGATGGCCATGGATTGCGGCGTGCCTGCTGATTCTGGCCCTCTGGCCGTTCCTGGCTCGGGCCTACTACGTCTCGCTGGTGCTGGTGCTCCTGTCCTACGCGGCGCTGGCCTCCGCCTGGGCGCTGTTCTCCGGACCAACCCGCTATTTGTCCTTCGCAGCCGCGGCTTTCTACGGCGTGGGCGCCTACAGCACGTTCTTGCTGGGAGCCGGCCTCGCCTGGCCGCTGCCGGTGCTGGCCGGCGCGGCCGTAGGGGGGCTGCTCGCGCTGGCGGTGGGAGGCCTCTCGCTGCGCCTGCGCGGCCCCTATTTCGCGATCCTCACGTTTGGGCTGAGCGAGCTGGTCCGCCACCTCTTCATCTGGTACGAGTTCAACGTCACCGGAACCCGCGGACGGATCCTGGTCAGCCGTCTCGATCTCGCATCGATCTACTACACCGTCTTCGTCATCGCAGCGTTGACCGTGGGGATCGCCTGGCTGATCCGGCGGTCGCGGTGGGGGTTGGCCCTGGTCGCCATCGGCGGGGACGAAGAGCGCGCCGAGGTGCTCGGCGTGCGGCCGACCTGGATCAAGGTGGCGGTGTTCGCCCTCAGCGCCGCCCTGATCGGCGGCACGGGGGCGGCAATGGCGCCGCGGCTGACCTACCTCGATCCGAACATCGCCTTCAACCCATTGATTTCGTTCCAGACGGTGATCATGGCGCTGCTCGGCGGTGCCGGGCAGGTGTCGGGGCCCGTGGTGGGCGCGCTTTTCCTCGGCCTGATCTCCGAAGCCTTCCTACTGCGGTTTCAGTACCTTTATCTGATCACGCTGGGGCTGGTGCTCATCGGAACCGTGCTGGCCCTTCCGCACGGCATCATGGGGTGGCATGTTGAAGAGAAGACGGGAGACCTCGTGCGTGCCGTCCGGTGGAGCATCGCGCGCCGGATTCCCCGGAGGTCCTTTATGAAGCGCGACTATCAGCTCTTCATCGACGGCGAGTGGCAGGACGCCCCTGACGGGCGGACCTTCCCCGATGTCAACCCGGCCACCGGCGAGGTTTTCGCGCAAGTCGCGGCCGGCGGGGCGGAGGCCGCGCGCCACGCGGTGGAGGCCGCCGATCGCGCGAAAGGGGAGTGGGGAGAACTCGCGCCCGCGGTCCGGGCCGGGATCGTGCTCAAAGCCTCCGAGATCTGGGAGCGACGCAAGGACGCTCTTGCCGAGATGCTCACGACGGAGACCGGGGCCACGGCGGGGAAGGCGCAGTTCGAGGTTGGGTACTGCATCGAGTTGATCCGCCAGGCCGCCTCGCTGCCCTACCAGGCCGGCGGAGAGGTGGCGCCCTCCAACGTTACGGGAAAAGTGAACTACTTCATGCGCCGCCCGATCGGCGTGGCCTCGGTCATCTCGCCCTGGAACGTCCCCTTCACGCTAACGCTGCGCGCCGTCGCGCCCGCACTGGCCCTCGGCAACGCGGTGGTGCTGAAGCCGTCTGAAGAGACGCCCATCGCCGGCGGCATCCTCGTCGCTGAGGTCTTTGAGGAAGCCGGCCTGCCGCCGGGAGCGCTCAACGTCGTCACCTGTCCGCGTCAGCTCGTGCAGGAGGTCGGCGACGTCATGGTCTCGCACCCCGCCGTCGGCGTGGTGAGTTTCACCGGATCCACGGCCACGGGCAAGAAGCTTGCCGAGAAGGCCGGCCGCCACCTCAAGCGGATCGTCCTGGAGCTCGGGGGGAAGAGCCCCTTGATCGTCCTGGCCGACGCAGACCTGGATTTGGCCGTCAGCGCCGCCTGCTTCGGCGCATTCTTCCATCAGGGGCAGGTCTGCATGGCCGTGACGCGCATCATCGTGGAAGAGCCGTTGGCCCAACCCCTCACCGCCCAGCTCGTCGAGAAGGTGAAGCACCTCAAGACCGGGGATCCGCGCGACCTGCACACCGACATCGGTCCCATCACCAGCGCGACGCAGCTGGCCAAGATCCAGGCGCACGTCGAGGACGCCGTGGCGAAGGGCGCCAAAGTGCAGGTGGGTGGACGCAGCCGTGGGCCCTACTTCGAGCCGACGGTGCTGACCGGCGTCACCCCGGAGATGCGGCTGTACTACGAGGAGACGTTTGGTCCCGTCGTGGCGATCACTCCCGTGAAGGACGCAGAGGAGGCCGTCCGCCTGGCGAACGACACCAGCTACGGGCTGTCGGCGGGCATCATCACCAGCGACCCGGATCGGGGCATGGCGCTGGCCGAGCGGGTGCAGTCCGGCATGGTTCACATCAACGATTCCTCATTTCACGATGAGCCGCAGGCGCCGTTTGGAGGCATCAAGGGGTCGGGGCTGGGGCGCCACGGCGGCAAGGCCGCGATCGAGGCCTTCACCGAGATCCGCTGGGTCAGTCTGCAGACGGAACGCCGCCGCTACGCATTTGACCGCTGACGGTGCGCACTCGAGGCCCTCGCCGAGGGTGAGAACCTGGCGAGCCGTCTTCAGCCGGGTGTAGGACGGATGAACCCGCCCAGGTACTTGGACTGGACGCCCAGTTCAGCTCCCGAGACCGCCGCCTCTCTCATCATCTCCATCACGCGGTCGCTGGGTCTGCCGTAGATTTCGAATCCTTCAGGCTCCAAGAACTCCAACGCCTTCCTCGTCCTCTCCTCCGCTCCTTGCACGTGGAGGTCCATAGAATCTGCGTCCGCAAAGACATGAACGAAACTCGCTTCCGTGCCGCCCTCGTTGATATAGGACAGGAACACGAGCGTCCGAGGCTTCTCCCCTTCCAGCGCCTTCGTCACCTCTCGAAACAGCTGCCCCAAGGCGTCAAGCTTGCCCTCCTTGATCCTGAAGTGACTGACGAACACAACCGGCTCAGACAACGTGGCCTCCCCCTGGCCCTGATGGGACAACCTCGGATGCCCTTTGGGATTGGAGATGCGTTTCCGTGCAGCATCTTCTCGGACCTCCTCCGCGACTCCCGGCGGGAGTCCTCCCTCAGGCGTAGAAACACGTGGGCGTTCGGGCGGAGGTGAGGTCGTGAGAGGGTGTCGATGATGTTGGACCTCGTCACCGGGCTGATGACCGGCCAGCAGTATCTGGACAGCCTGCGAGATGGGCGCGCAGTGTACATCTACGGCGAGCGGGTGGACGACGTCGTCACCCATCCGGCCTTCCGCAACGCCGCCCGCTCGATCGCGCGGCTCTACGATGCCCTGCACGACCCTTCATATAAGGAAGTGCTGCTGGCCACCGACCGGCAGGGCATCCTCACGCACAAGTTCTTCAAGCCCAGTTACTCCGCGGCCGAGTTGATGGAGGCGCGCGAGGCGATCGCGGCCTGGGCGCGTTTCTCCTACGGCTTCATGGGGCGCACCCCTGACTACAAGGCGTCCTTCATGGCCACGCTGGGCGCCGCGCCCGATTTCTACGAGCCATTTGCCGAGAACGCCGCCCGCTGGTACCGCGAGTACGCCAGCAAGGTGCTCTTCCTCAACCACGTCATCGTCAACCCGCCGGTGGACCGCAACCGGCCGGTGCACGAGGTGGCCGATGTCTTCGTCCACGTGGTCCGCGAGACGGACGGCGGCATCATCGTCAGCGGCGCCAAGATGCTGGCGACGGGGTCGGCGTTGACCCACGCCACGTTCGTCGCGCAGAACAGCGCGGTGCAGTTGGAGGCGGGGAAGGCGGAGGACTACGCCCTCGTCTTCCTGGCGCCCCTGAACACGCCGGGGCAGAAGCTGATTTGTCGAACCTCCTATGAGCACGCGGCAGCCAGTCCCTTTGACTACCCCCTCTCCAGCCGGTTTGACGAGAACGACGCCGTCCTCGTCTTCGAGAACGCCTTCATTCCCTGGGAGAACGTGCTCGTCTACCGAGATATCGACAAGGCCACCGGCTTTTACGCCGCCTCGGGATTCCTGAATCGCTACAACTTTCAGTCGCTCACCCGCCTGGCCGTCAAGCTGGATTTCATGTGCGGGCTCCTGACCAAGGGGCTGGCGGCCACCGGCGCCGACGTCTACCGCGGCGTGCAGACTAACCTGGGCGAGGTGATCGGCTGGCGCCACCTCATCTGGGCGATCACGACCGCGATGGCGCTGGACCCGATGCCTGGCCCCGGCGGGAGCGCGCTGCCGAAGACTGAATACGCGGCGGCGGGCCGCCTCTTCGCGACGCTGGCGTGGCCGCGGGTGAAGGAGATCTTCGAACTCATCTTGGGTGGCAGCCCGATCGTCGTTCCTTCCTCCTATAGGGACCTCAAGAGCGAGGAACTGCGCCCGATCCTGGAGCGCTTCTACCGCGGCTCGGACAGCAGCGCGGAAGAGCGCATCAAGCTCTTCAAGTTGATCTGGGACGCCATCGGCACGGAGTTCGGCGGCCGCCACGAACTCTACGAGCGCAACTACTCCGGTAACCATGAGCAGATGCGCGTCGATCTGTTGTCGCTGGCGAAACGCCGCGGGTTGCTGGAGGATTTCACGGCGTTGGTGGACCGCTGCATGGCCGAGTACGGCATCGACGGGTGGCGGGATGGCACGTGGACGTGGGAGAGGACGTAGAGAGAACAGCCACAATCGAAAGAAAGGGTGAGGCACGGAGATGATGAGGACAATAGGCGCTGCCCTGATTGGAATTCTGCTCTTCCCGGCTCTGCCCGCGCCTGCGGGCGCCGCGACGAACTGCGACAATCCCTATGTGCCGGCGCGAGAAGGGATCAGCTGGACCTACGCCGTCACGAGGAAGTCGGGTGGGTCAGGCAGCCAGTGGACGCTCAGCGTTGAGAAGGTGACGGCGGGTGGCTTTGACTGGCGATACACCTTCCCACAAGCCAGCTTCACGGTGACCTTCACGTGCACGCCCGCCGGACTGTCCGCCCCAGGTTTTGGGCTGACGCAGATCGCTCAGGTTTCCGGGGGCACCTTCGAGATAACGTCCCACAGCGGCGTTGGCTACGCGCCTCCCGATAAGTGGACCGTCGGGAACAGCTGGAGCGCGAGCAGCGAGGGAACCTTCACCAGGGGCGGACAAAAGTTCACCTTCAAGAGAACCGGGACTTTTCAGGTGCTCGCCCGCGAACGCGTCACCGTCCCTGCCGGGGCTTTCGACGCGCTGAAGTTGCTGCTCACCGTGAAGGGCGAGGTTGGCGGCGGCGGAGCTACCCAGCCGTTGGATGCCAGGATCACGCAATGGTACGCGTCAGGCGTCGGGCTGGTGCGGCAGGAGGACGCGACGAGCGTTCACCAGCTGGTGTCATACAGGCGCTGAGGTCACAGCTCGCGCAGGGCGTCCCGGACGCGGGCAAGCGCCTTGAGGTGATCGTCCGGCGTCGCGAGTCTGGCGCCCATCGTCCCAATGCTCAGGTGCGTCACGCCCGCGTTCCGCCACTCTTCGGCGGTGCGGCGCCAATCGTCTGGAGTGCCCGCGGCCGGTATCCGTCCCTCGAATCCCAACTCGCCCGGGTCGCGGCCCGCCGCTTTAGCGTAGCCGCGCACCCGTTCAATCTGGACGGCGCGCTCGGCGATCGCCGCCCGGCCGGAAATGAACCAGCCGTCGGCCAGGCGACCGATGCGGCGCAGGACCGGTTCGGCTGACCCACCCATCCAGATCGGAATGGGACGCTGCACCGGGAGCGGGTTGATGCCTGCGTCTTCGATGTGGTGCCACCGCCCGTGAAAGGTCACGGTCTCTTGCGTCCACAATGCCCGCAGCACCCGCACCTGCTCGGCGACCATCGCGCCGCGCCGGTGGAAGTCCACGCCGAGCGCGGTGTACTCGACCTCATTCCACCCGATACCGACACCCAGGCGGAGTCGCCCGCCTGAGAGGAGGTCCACCTGCGCCGCCTGTTTGGCCACGAGTACGGTCTGCCGTTGGGGCAGGATGAGGATCCCCGTCGCCAGCTCCAGCCGTTCTGTGATCCCCGCCAGGTAGGCGAAGAGGGCGAAGGGCTCGTGGAACGCGTCCGGCAGCGCATAGGGACCTCTCCATCCCGGGCGCGAGGCGGTATTGGCGCCGAGGACATGCTCGTAGGCGACGAGATGGTCGTATCCCAGGGCTTCGACCGCCTGAGCGAAGTCTCGGATGACGTGCGGATCGGTGCCGATCTCGGTTTGAGGGAAGAGGACGCCGAGGCGCATGATCCTCCAGTTTTCGCCTGAGAAGAGGTTCGGCAGCCATTATGAGGTCCCGTCAGGTTGCGGGGAAGAGCTCACCGCCGGAAACACGGCGCCTCTGCGACGATGCTCTTGAAAGGGCACCGAGGGTGATGCTATTCTGAATCAGAATGAATCAGGGTATGATTCACATGAGGGGCTCTGCGATGAAGCCGCTCACGTTGAGAAATGTTCCACCCGATGTGGAACGGGCGATCCGGCGTCGCGCCCGCGAGCGGGGGCTCAGTCTCAACAAGGCGATCATTACGCTGCTTGAGGGAGATGAGGGGACACACGCGAGGCGGAAGGGTGTCGTGTATCACGACCTGGATTACCTCGCGGGAACGTGGAGCGCCAAGGACGCTGCCGAGTTCGATGCGGCCCTGGAGGAACAGCGGCGCATTGACGAGGAGCTCTGGGAGTGAGCCGCGTCCTGGTGGACACCTCGGCGTACGCCGCCTTCAAGCGCGGCCATGCCGGTATCCGCTCCGCCCTCCAGCGCGCCGATGAGATCTGGCTGACCCCCGTTGTCCTCGGTGAGCTGCATGCCGGGTTCCGGAGAGGCGACCGGAGGGACCGAAATGAGGAGGAGCTTCGCGCCTTTCTTTCCTCCCCGCGGGTCGCCGTCGGGGACATGACCGCAGAAACCGCGGACCGCTACGCCGTGATCCTCACCGCACTGCGAGAAGCCGGCACCCCCATCCCCACGAACGATGTCTGGATTGCGGCCAGCGCCATGGAACACGGGTTGAGGCTGCTCACGACCGACTCCCATCACCGCAAGGTGGGGCAGGTCGTCGTCGACCACTTCGCGCCCGGCCGCTAGCCCCAGGAGGAGAACCGACCCTTCCCGGCGAACGCCCCTGCTCAATTTCATGAAATCGATTTCAGAACGGCGGGGCGGGGCGGGCGTTCCCACCATCCGGGACGTGGCGCGGCGGGCCGGCGTCTCGCCGAGCACGGTCTCCCGCATCCTGACGGGGAATACCCCCGTCTCGGCCGCCAAGCAGAAGCGGGTCCGGCAGGCCATTCAGCGCCTGCGCTTCCGCCCCAACGCCCTGGCCCGGGGGCTGAAGCAGCGGCGCTCCCAATCGGTCGGGCTGCTCATCCCCGACATCACCAACCCCTACTTTGCCGAGGCGGCCAAAGGCGTCGAAGAGGCCGCGCAGCGGGAAGGGTTTGCCGTGCTGCTGTGCGACTCTGAGGGAGACCTGCGCCGGGAAGCCCACTACCTGGAGGTGCTGCGCGAGCGGCAAGTCGACGGGCTGATCTACGTGACCGCAGGGGACGGAACCTCGTTGCGGCGCACCTGGCCGGGGCGGCCGCTCGTGGTGATGGACCGCGAGGTCCCCGGGCTCCCCGCCGACACCGTCACGACCGACAACGAGCGCGGCGCCTACGAGATCACCCGCTTTCTGTTGCAGCAGGGGCACCGGCGGATCGCCTTTCTGGCCGGTCCCGGCCATCTGGCGCCGGCGCGACTCCGTCTCCGGGGGTATCGGCGGGCGCTGCGGGAATTCAAGGTGTCCGCCGGGAGCGGCCTGATCAGGTACGGCGACTTCACTGTGGAGGGGGGCCGTAAAGCGATGCGGGGACTCCTCGAGGTCTCCCCGCCTCCCACCGCCGTCGCCGCCGCGGACGACGTCATGGCCCTGGGGGCGGTACAGGCGATCGAGGACGCGGGGCTGCGGGTTCCCGCCGACATCTCCGTCGCCGGCTTCGACGACATTCCGGTGGCCGCCCTCGTCAGGCCGCCTCTCACCACAGTGAAGCAGCCGGTGCGGCGGATGGGGGCGGTCGCGGTGGAGCTGCTGCTGGCGCAGCTGGCCGCCCGCCCCCGCGGCCACCGGCGCGTGCTGCTCGAGCCGCGCTTGGTCGTGCGGGGGTCGGTGGGAGCGCCGGCATGACCCGCGTCTGCGTCGTCGGCAGCCTGAACATGGACCTGGTGATTAGGGCCCCGCGCCTGCCCGCGCGGGGGGAAACGGTGACGGAGGGAGCGTTTGCCACCTTCCGCGGGGGGAAGGGCGCGAATCAGGCGGTCGCCGCGGCCAGGTTGGGGGCCCGGGTCTCGATGGTGGGCTGCGTTGGCGACGATCTCTTCGGCCGCCAATTGCTGGACGGTCTGCGCGACGAAGGCATCGAGACCACGGCGGTGCGGGTCGACGGCGGGGCGCCAACAGGGGTGGCGCTGATCACGGTGGATCCATCCGGCCACAACACCATCGTGGTGGCGCCGGGCGCGAACCGGCAGCTCACTGTCTCGGATGGCGAAGCCGCCGGCGCGGCGATCGTCGAGGCCGACGTGGTGCTGGCCCAACTAGAGGTGCCGGTGGAGTCGGTGCTGGCGGCGGCTCGCCTGGCGCGCGGGCGGGGACGCCGCGTCGTCCTCGATCCGGCGCCGGCCGGCCCGCTGCTGGATGAACTCTATCGGCACCTGACGCTGATCAATCCCAACGAGGGCGAGGCGCAGCGGCTGACCGGAATGGCCGTGCAGGATGACGCCGGCGTGCGTACCGCGGCGGAGATCCTCCTGGCGCGAGGGTGCGGCGGCGTGATCATCAAGATGGGAGAGAAGGGCGCGTTCGTCGCGGCAGACGGGACGCGGGAGATGGTGGAAGGGGTCGCCGTGCAGGCCGTGGATACGACGGCAGCTGGAGACGCGTTCGCCGCCGCGCTCGCCGTGGCGCTGGCCGAGGGACGCGACGCGGTGGCGGCGACGCGCTTCGCCAATCTCGTGGGCGCCCTCTCGGTTACGCGCATGGGGGCGCAGGCCTCCATGCCGACGCGCGATGAGGTCGCCGCGCTGGCGCCGCGATGACGGGGACGCAGAAGCGCTTCCTGGTGATCGGCCCCGCCGAGGCCGAGCGCTGGCTGACCGGCGAGGGGCTGCGCACCCTCGAGCGCGCCGGGGAGGTGCGGCGGCTGGACCTGCCGGCGCTGGCGAACGAGGCGGAGCGGGAGGCGGCGTTCGACCGCGCCATTGAGGACACCGATGCGCTGCTGGTCGCGCCGTGGGGGCGCCAGGGCGTGCCCGCCTTCACGGTGGAGCGCTGGGAGCGGACGAAGGCGCTGGCGGTGATTGCGGGGACGTTCGACCACCGCTTCGCCGGCTGGCTGGACGTGGCCGAGGCGCGGCGGCGCGGCGTGGCCGTCATCGACACCTCCGGCGCGATGAGCCTGACGGTGGCGGAGTTCGCGCTGACCATGATTCTCAATCTGCTCAGAGACGTGCCGGATACGGTGGCCGAGGTCCGCCGTGGGGGTTGGCCGCACGGCTGGCAGGATCTGCCGGGGTTCGTCTTCGGCGACCTGGCCGGCCGGCGCGTCGGCCTGGCCGGCTTCGGCGTCATCGGCCGCAGGCTCACCGAGCTGCTCGCGCCCTTTCGCTGCGTCGTCTCCGCCTGCGATCCGTTCGTCCCGACGGAACTGATGCAGCGGTTCGGGGTGCGCCGCGTCGAGGCGATGCGCGATCTGGCCGTGTCCAGCGAGATCTTCGTCGTCGCCATCCCCAAGACGCCGGCCACTGAAGGCGTCGTCAGCCGCGAGGTGATCGACGCGCTGCCCCGCGGGGCGCTCTTCGTCCTCGTCGGCCGGATGTGGACCGTCGAGCAGGAAGCCTTGTGGCGGCGGACGGAGGCAGGGGAGATCCGCGCCGCGATCGACGTCTTCCTGCCGGAGCCTCCCCCCGCGGACCACCCGGCGCGCACAGATCTGCACGTGCTGCCGACGCCGCACCTGGCGGGCAACACGGTCCAGGCGAACCGGCGCTGCTTCACCGCGGCCTGCGCCGAGGCGATCGCCGCCCTGGAAGGGCGGGCCCTTCAGTACGCGGTCAGACCCGCGCAGGCGGCGCTGTACGCCGGCACGCCCGAGCCGGCCGCCGTCCCGGCAAGCGCGCGCGTCGCGGGGAGGCAGGAGTGATGGCGCGGACCGGCGCGCTGTCGATGACGCCGCCGCAGACCGCGCGCCGGCGGGCCCTCGGTGGGTTGCTGCTCTATCTGCCTCTGCTCATCCCCGTCGTCATCCTGTCGGTCATCCCGCTCGTGCAGGGCATCTCGCTGGGCTTCACCGACTACCGCCTGGGCTCCCCGGCGCGGTTCAACTTCCTGGCCAACTACGCGCGCATGCTGGGGGACCGCGACTTCTGGACCTCCTTCCGCACCGGCTTCGCCTGGACGTTCACGGTGACCGGCGGCGAGATCGTCCTGGGGATGGGCTTGGCGCTGCTGCTCAACGCGCGCATCCCCTTCCGCGGGCTGTGGCGCATCCTCATCCTCATTCCCTGGGCGATGCCGCCGGTGATCAAGGGGCTGATCTGGCGCTTCGTCTACCATCCCGACGCCGGGCTGCTCAACTACGCGCTGATCTCGCTGGGGGTCCTGCGCGATCCAATCAACTGGCTGGCCGACTTTTCCTGGGCGCTGCAGGCGGTCGTCCTGGTGGGCATCTGGACCGGCTTGCCCCTGGCCACGGTGGTCCTGCTCAGCGGGCTGCAGACCATCCCCGAGGAGCTGCGCGAGGCTTCATCCCTCGATGGCGCCTCCGGCTGGCGCCAGTTCCGCTATGTCACGCTGCCGCTGATGGCGCCGATCATCGTCGCGCTCTCGTCGCTGGAGTTCATCTGGAACTTCAACTCCTTCGGGCTTGTGTACGTGCTGACAGAGGGCGGACCGGCGGGGCTGACGCGCCTGCCGATGCTCTTTGCCTACTTCGAGGGCTTCCAGTACGGCAACCTGGGATATGCCGCCGCCCTGGGCAACGTCATGGTGCTGATCATCGGGGGCTTCGTCCTCTACGGTGTGCGGCGCCAGGGCTCGGGGCCGGCGTGAGGGGCCGGGCGATGCGATGACGCTCTCTCAGCCCACCCGCCGCCGCGCCGCCACCGCGTTCCTGCTGGTGCCGCTGGTCGCCTACATCATCTTCCTGGCGTTTCCGCTGCTCTGGCTGACCTCGACTTCCTTCAAGCGTCCCAACGAGATCCTGGTGCTGCGGCCGCGTGTCATCCCCAAAGCGCCGACGCTGGAGAACTACCGCGAAGTCCTGGGACCGGGGGGCGTCGTGCGGGCCAGCCTCAACACGATGAAGGTGGCCGTGGCCTCGGCCGTGCTGGCGCTGGCGATCGCGCTGCCGGCCGCGTACGCGCTGGCGCGAAAGCAGTCGCGGGTGAACAAGGCCATCATCGGCTGGATCCTGGTCAGTCAGAGCTTTCCCAGCATCCTGATCATCGTGCCGCTCTTTCTCATCCTGGCGCGCTTCTCGCTGGCCAACTCGCACCTGGGATTGATCATGGTCTACGTGGTCTGGAGCCTTCCCTTCGTCCTCTGGATCCTGCACGGGTTCGTCAAGGGGTTGCCCAGCGAGCTGGAAGAGGCGGCGGCGGTGGACGGAGCTTCCTTTCCGCAGATCCTCTTCCGCATCCTCATGCCGCTGCTGCTGCCCGGTCTGGCGACGACGCTGCTCTACGCCTTCGTCAACGCCTGGAACGAGTTCTTCTTCGCCCTGGTGGTGTTGAAGGACCCGCAGTTGATGACGGTGCAGGTCAGTCTCTCGCGATTCCGCGGCCTGGAAGGGCTGGCGCGGTGGGGGCCGCTGGCCGCCGGCAGCGTCGTCGCGACGCTGCCCGCCATGGTTGCCTTCGCGTTCCTGCAGCGGCGTCTGGTGTCGGGGTTGTTGTCGGGAGGACTGAAAAACTGATGGGAGGTGGTTGACGGGGAGAGAGGGCGCGTACCGTTGCGCGCACGTTCGAGATCGCGTGGAGGAGGAGAGCGATGAGACGGATTCGATTACTGATCGCCGCGCTGCTGGTCGCCTTTCTGGCCGGCACGGGCGCGTCCACCGCGGGAACCGCGCCGGTGCGCGTCCGCTTCGTCAGCCTGGCCTGGCAGAAGACGGCGGTCGAGGCGGTGAAAGAGGTCGTCACGGCGTGGAACCGCACCAATCCGGCCATTCAGGTGGACTACGCGCAGGTGGACTGGGGCGCGATCCACGACTACATGCTGACCTCGTTCCAGACGGGGAACGTGCCGGACGTCTTCCACTACGAGTCGATTCCTATTCTCGACTTCGCCAAGCGCGGCTTTCTCACGGACCTCGCGCCGATGATCCCGCCGGAGATGCGGGGCGACATTTTCCCCAGCGCCTGGCAGACCGTGCTCAGCGAGGGCAACAAGATCTACGCGGTCCCGTACCTCTGGGAGTCGCTGATCATCATCTACAACAAGAAGATGTTCCGGGACGCGGGGATCACTCCGCCGACGATCGAGAAGCCCTGGACGTGGACCGATCTGCAGAGGGCGGCCAAGACGCTGACGAAGGATCTCAACGGCGATGGGCGGACCGATCAGTTCGGCGCCGCGATGGGGCTGCGCAGCCCCGTCACCCGCATCCTCAACCTCTCCCTCGCCTTCGGCGGCAACTACTTCTACACGCAGGGCGGCCGCGACGTCGTGCTGGTCGGCGAGGCGGAGCGCGCGCTGCTGGCGATCATCATGAACATGCTGTACGTGGACAAGACCCTCTCCACGGACAGCCTCGGCCGCGGCAGTCCCGAGCTCATCCCCGGCTTCCTGGCGGGCCGCTACGCGATGCTCCCGGGGATCGGCGTGTGGGCGCGGCAGGGCCTGGTCGAGAGCGCGCCGGCCGATTTCGAGTGGGGCGTCCTCCCGCCGCTGAAGGCCAAGACGCAGTACCAGGGCTCAGCGACGCAGACGCTCTCCATCCCCACCGCCGCCAAGAACAAGGAGGCGGCGTGGAAGTTCATCCAGTTCGCGCTCAGCCGCGAGAACATGGCCAAACAGGCACAGGGCGACTGGCTCTTCCCCACCCGGCAGTCCTCGATCCGGCTGTCCAGCTTCACGACGACGAAGTACGGGTGGGACGTCTCCACCGACTCGGTGCGCTTCCTGCGCATGGCGACGTGGCAGAAAGTGCTCGGGTACAATGAGTGGCGCACCCGGCTGGCCACGCCCTTGATGAACGAGCTCTTCGCCAACCGCATCACCGTTGAT
>Ga0187892_10000272_pt1 | contig 138009 bp, 96 predicted proteins | sample MA1701073metaG_FD_139345 | JGI IMG/M metagenome (GOLD analysis project Ga0187892, IMG submission 139345) | Bio-ooze microbial communities from a basaltic lava cave in the Kipuka Kanohina Cave System on the Island of Hawaii, USA - MA170107-3 metaG ... | reverse complement strand
GATGAACCCTGAGTGGTTCGTAGGGGGCTGGCTGATCCCGTGCGGGGCGGCGGGGGCCGTCATCATCGGATCCTGGTTGGTGGAGGCGAAGCAAAGTGTCATCGAGAACATGGCACCGGTGCTGACCAGGCTGTTCACGCCGCTGTTCACAGTTCTGCTACTGGTATTTCTGGCCACGATGGCGTGGACAGGCAGCCCCATCAACGTGAAGCGGGAGGTACTTATCGGCTTCGACCTGCTGCTGGTGCTGGTCGTTGGGTTGGTACTCTACGCCGCCTCCGCGCGCGACCCGGAGGCACCGCCCGACTTCTTCGACGGCCTGCAACTACTGCTCGTGGTCAGCGCGCTCGTGGTTGATGGGGTAGCGCTCGCGGCGATCGCGGCCCGCATCTCCGAGTTTGGCTTCACTCCCAACAGAGTGGCGGCTCTTGGCGAGAATCTCATTCTGCTCGTCAACCTGGCGTGGTCAGCGTGGCTCTATGCGTCCTTCCTGCGTCACCGGGGCTCGTTCGCTGCCCTGGAGCGATGGCAGATCGCCTATCTGCCCGTGTACTCCGTATGGGCGGCACTGGTGGTTGTCATGTTCCCGCCCGTGTTCGGCTACCGTTGATCCACCGCTCGCGGGCACTGCTTCGGCGGATAGTCCTGACTGTCGGCCAGTGTTTACCAAAACCAAGTCAAGGTTGAAGTATGAATCCCATCCGGAGACCGACCACCTGGGGTCTTTGATTTCAAGTTTTCACCTGCCAGCTTCCAACCAAAGAGACCCTGCTCTGTTCTATCCAGGGCCTCTCGAGCAGCCTGCCCAAGTGCAGATAAAGATCTCCAGGGAACCAGGCTCAAACTAAAAAGCTTGTAAGAAGGCTTGAGCCCGAATCCACTCTCTCCGCCAGCCTCCCAGAGCGATGCCTTTCTGGGGACTATTCATGCTCCGAAAGGCGTGCCTTCCCAGGTGAAGACTGGGGCAAAACACTCCAAGCTCTGGAAGTCTTGGGCAAAGCGAGCGCCGAACTTGGCGGTCTGCTCGAGGCTCGTCGTTTGCAGGATGTCCAAAAGCGTCCGTGTATGTCGCCCGGATCGTTCAGTCCTGCTCAGGCTCCTCCACGGTGAGCGTCTGATCAGCGCTCAGATTCGCCAGTACCTGATGAATCCCGCTGGGCCACTGGATTTCAAGACGTTTGACTGTACTGCTCTTTCCCAAACCGAAATGCACTCGTGGGTCGCTGGAAGAGGCGTAACCCGCCGAGGTCGTTGCGTGGTTCCACAACCATCGTCCATCTTCGGTCTCCACCTTCACAACAGCTCCCAATCCTTCACGGTTCGACTTTCTTCCACGAAGCTTGATCAGCAATCCGTGGGTGCTGCCAGGCGCCTGATTCTGAAGCAGGCTCGGAGCTTCTCCAAGCGCTGTCACCACAACATCCATGCTTGCGTCGTTGTTGAAGTCTGCCAAAGCCGCTCCTCGGTGGGCGGCCTTCCGCTGAAGGCCAGCCTCAGATGACACATCCCGAAAGACGCTGCCACCTGCATTCAGAAAGAGAGAGTTGGGCTGATGGTAGGTGCGGCTTTGGGTGAGTTCAATGTTATCCAGAACATGACCGTTGGCCGAGAACAAGTCATTCCAACCGTCGTTGTTGAAGTCCGCAATGAAGTTGCTCCATCCGCTGAATGGCAGACTTGCCAGACCCAACTGCGTCGCATCAGCAATGTCATCAAACAGGATCTCCCGGTTGCGGAAGAGCAGGAACCCTTCGTTGGAAAGGGTCGTCACGAAGAGATCAGGAGCTCCATCGTTGTCGAGATCGCGGAAATCCACTCCCATCGATGACACTGGCGTGCCAAACTGATTGAAAGCGACACCGCGCGCTGCCGCGATTTCGTCAAACTTGCCGTTGCCCAGGTTCCGAAAAAGAAAGTTGGGCTCTGTATCATTGGCCACAAACACATCAGGCCAGCCATCGTTGTCCACATCCGCAGCCGCAGCGCCCATGCCCTTTCCCAAATACCTGCCAATGCCAGAAGCCAGTGAGACGTCCTGGAACGTGCCATCGTGATTGTTACGAAGCAGCTGATTGGGAAGAGGGCGATATTTGCCTGGATGGCAATAAGAACGGTACCCAGGACGCGTGTCGCCGCAAAAGGGCTCCGTCTTAGGGTCCCACTGGCAGTAGTTCACGACCAGCAGATCAAGCCAACCGTCACGATCAAAATCAAACCAGACCCCATGGATGCCCCACATCCTGCCAAATTGGGGATGAGGCTGGTCGAGACCCGCAACGGCAGTGATATCGGTAAATGTTCCATTGCGGTTGTTGCGATAAAGAAGATTGTGGTCCACTCCCGTAACGAAAAGGTCTGGATAGCCGTCGTTGTCAAAATCAGCCGCCGCCGCAGCCATGGCATAGCCTGTACCCGCCACGCCTGCACGATCGGTCACATCTGTGAACGTGAGATCGCCGTTGTTTCGGTACAGCCGATTGTTATATCGCCCGCTTGTCTTGCGTAACGTTGGGCTCTCAGCACCGTTGCTAAAATAGATGTCCATGAAGCCATCTTGGTCGTAGTCCAGCACAGCGACTCCGCCAGGCATGGTCTCAATCTGGTGTTTCGCAGCCGTGGGCGAGTGCTCTAAGCGGAAGTTCAAGCCTGCCTGTACTGCGACGTCGTGGAACCGCGGGGAGGGTGCGATGTCTGCCTTGATCAAACGATTGACTTCAAGGCGCGAGCGCGCCTGCAACGCACGTTGTGCCTCCAGCATCGTGGTGTCGCGCGGATTGAGCGCCGCAGCTTTGTGAATTTGTATTCCCGCCTCACTCACACGTCCCAGACGTAGAAGCACTGTGGCAAAGGAAGCGTGCGGCGCAGCCATTGGCTTTCCACTCCGTTCATTCTCGGCTACGGCCCGGTCGAAACAACTCACGGCTTTTTGAGGATCACCCAGCCCAAACCAGGTGAAGGCGAGCGACGTCCAGGCGGAGACGTCAGATGGGTTCAGCTCTACCGCTCGCTCCAGCTGCGGGGCCGCTTCCTTGAACCGGCTCGATTCCTGATAGAGTCTGCCCAGGAGAGACCACACCTCGGCATCATCCGGCGACAGATGAGTTGTTTTCTGCAGCAATCCCTCGACTTCAAGCCGCTCTCCTGAAAGGAGCTGCGCCTTGACGAGGAGTTTGAGGATGGCTGCGTTGGCTGGGTCAGCCTGGGCGGCGATTCTGAGGTGGACAACGGCCTTGGTGTAGTCTTCCTGTTGGAGTGTCACCATGCCCATCAGATAGTGGGGTTCTGGGTCTTTGCCATCAGCGCCGGCTACAAGAGGTTCTAGCCGTTGGCGGGCTTGCTGAAATTCTCCTTTGCCAATGAGCGCTTTGATTTGGTCCAGCTCAGACTGGGCGGCCAACGTGGCAGCCAGCCATGAGAGAATGATGATCCAGAAAACTCGGCGCATGGAATTGAGTGAAGCTTAGCACCACAACTGAACGCACTGGAATCTGAAAGCCGGTGCGATGGGGAACTGGTGCACCGCTACGGCCTTGTCGCCTGACGAGCGGAGAAAATGCTTGCTTTAGGATCGCTGTCACTAACGGTGGCTTGGAGCTAGAGGTCCAATCATCGTGATCCTTGTAGGCCTTTCCAGTGAGAGGCCCATGGAGACTCAGTGGTTTGCTTCACCACAGCGGTATTCGGTAGAGGTTGCGATGCGTGCTCCGAGTGAAAGGATTGGGACTTGGAGCCTCGCTCGCGCTATCTACTGCACAACGGGCAGGGCACGCAAATTCTACTTTGATCTGACGTTAGATCTCGGAAAGTTCGGCAGAACCTGTCCCGGATTCAGCGCCACGACGTCTTCCGGTTCTGCGCCGCCTTATGGGTCGGTTACACAAGTTGAAAAAGAATTCTCCGTGGTCAATCCACCTTCGTCAGTAAGACAACTTCGCCCATCCCGTTTGGGCCGAGTTTGCTGAGAATACGGCAAACGGAAAATCGTCTCGAAAAATTGCCGCAACCATTGCCCTCATCCGAACTCGCGCTGATAGCCCTCCCAGCGCTCCTTCATCTCGGCGATGAACTGAAGGAAAGCCGGGTCTTTGCGGATTGGGTCCAGCATCGAGTCGCGAGCAAAGAGCGGGTAACAGGGGAAGCCTTCTTTGACCGTCTCGCGCAGCCACTTCAGGGCTTCGTGGCTCTTGCCTCCCAGCGCATAGATGCGGGCAATGTTGTAAATGCCGTGATGGTATCCACGGTATCGTCGCTCCCTTTTTAGAATCGAAGGGACCGCCGCCTGGGCCTCCTGGTGTTTCCCTTGTAGGGCCAACAGCAACACCCGAATTCCAAACCTATATGGAGAGCCCGGTTCCTTTTGATACTCCTCCTCCACCAGCGGTGCGGCCTCCTTCACCATTCTCTTTTCCAGGTAATATCTGAAGTCTGGGCCGCGGCCAAATAGCCTCTGGTTTGCCTCAAACCCTTCATCGGGTCTGGCCGACTGAGAGAATTCTTGAACATAAGCTGCTTTGATAGTGTCGCTGTTCGGATCCACCGCCAGAGCCATCTCAAACTCGTTGACCGCCTGCTGTTCCAGACCGATGTGGTTGTACAGGTCTGCCAGCTCCGGGTGTCCCGCGCTGGGATCAAGCTGTTGGGCCAAACGCAACTGGCGAACCGCCGCTTCAACCTGCCTTCGTATTGGCTGAATACCATGAAGTAGAGTGCCACATGAACTTGTGCCAGCTGCGGATCCAGCCTTTCCGCGATGCCAAGCTCCCGTTTGGCCTGTTCGATCAAAGCAGGATTATCTTCCTGAAACACAGCGATCCGCGTGTAAGCGTATCCCAGTTGTGCGTGAGCCAGCGCGAAGTTCGGATCCAGTTCGACCGCTTTCTTGAAGAGATCAACCGCCAGGTCGGACTCTGGACGAGTTTTGAGATTAGGACCAATATTGCTGAAGTAATACATGGCCTTGGCGTAATAGTTGTAGGCTTCCAGGTTGGAGGTATAGCGCTTGCCCAGCCGCGCCTGCTGCGCCGGGCTGAGCCTCAGCCGCAGACGCTGAGCTACCTGCTGCGATACTTTGTGCTGGATCGTGAAGATGTCGGTGAAACGCTCATCGAACTTCTCGGCCCACACCGACGCGCCGTCCTCGACTCTAAGCAGATTCACGGTAACCTGCAGCCGTTCGCCCACCTGCAAGAATGTGCTGTCGAGCACAGCATCCACCTTCAGCTCACCTGCGGCTGCGAGCGCGTCCATTTCCTGGTTGACATATTTCCGTACGGCACTGGTCGGGCGCACTGTCAGTTCGCCGCTCTGGCTGGCCTTTGTGATGATGTCGGAAGCGATCGCCAGCCCCAAGTAGTCCTCCTTCGCCTGTTGGTTGAGCGATTTGAACGGCAGCACCGCCAGCGATTTGATCTCAGGGGAGACCGCCCAGGGCTCGTTTCGGAATAGTAAGATGTAGACGAGCGCGGGCAGCACCACCATCAAAACGACCGAGATGGCAAGCCAACGGCGAGACGTGAGTAACCCTCTCCGCTTGGCTTGGCTCTCAGCGACTGCAGCGGGTGTTTCAAGCTCACGCTCTCGCCCGAGAACCGCGCGGTCAACCGGCAGTTCCGGCGCTGACTGAACTCGCTCGGTCTCGCTCTCAGTCGGCCTGGCACTCCGTCCGAGCCCGTCACCAGATTCCTGATCCTGTTGCAGGTGACTCAGATCGTGCTGGAGTTCCACCACTGTCTGATACCGTTCTCCCCGGTCTTTGCACAGCGCCTTGCTGGCAACTTGCTCCAGCTCACGAGGCACTTCAGAAAGATAGTCACTCAACGGAGGCGGCTCAGTTTTCAGGACGGCAGCCATCACATCACTCGTCGTGAGGCCTTGAAACGGCGCCTGGCCTGCCATCATCTCGTAGAGAACCACTCCCAAGCTGAAGATATCGGTGCGTGTATCTAACTCCAGTCCCCGCGCCTGCTCGGGCGACATATAGGCTACCGAACCCATCACGATCCCGGAAATAGTGTGGCTTTCGACGCTTGCGGCTTGGTTACTTATGAATTTGGCCAGCCCGAAGTCGAGCACCTTCACGAGACCGTCTTCCCGCACCATGATGTTCTCGGGCTTGATGTCCCGATGAATGATCCCCTCCGCATGAGCCGCTGCAAGCGCGTTTGCCGTCTGCAATGTTTAACGCTTTGTCCAGCTCCAGCCGCTGGTGTGTCATCAGCGACCTCAAGGTTTGACCAGCCACAAATTCTGTGGCGATAAATTGCGTGCCGTCTGCCTCGTCGATCTCGTAAATCGTAACGATGTTAGGGTGGTTAAGCGCCGAAGCCGCGAGCGCTTCCCGTTCAAAGCGCCGGAGCTGGTCCTCCTGGCCGGCAGAGTCCTCGGGCAGCAGCTTGAGCGCCACCTTGCGGTGAAGCCGGTTGTCTTCCGCCAGGCCTCCCGACCCCAGATGCGCAAGGATCTGGAAGTGCCCCAGGCGCTGCCCAACCCGGGATTGCCGACCCTTCAGCCAATCCGCTGCCAGATCAGCAGCAGCGGTCTCCAGGTTTCCGCTCGCTTCGTGGGCAGCCAGCAGTGATTCCACTTCACGTTGCAGTTCGAGGTCGCCGTCCGAGGGTTCGCGCAGATATGCGACCCGCTCGTGTGAAGCACGTTCGAGAGCCGCGTGGAAGAGCCTTTCGACTTGTTGCCACCGCTCAGCCTGCACCCGAACCTCCGTGGGTCATCTCACGTTGCAGCCAGGCTTTGGCCAGAGTCCAGTCACGCATGACGGTTCCGGGCGAAACGCCCAAGACTTCGGCCGTCTCTTCAATGCTCATACCGCCAAAGAAACGCAATTCAACCAACCGGCTCTTGCGTGAGTCGAGCTCGGCCAGTCTCATCAATGCCTCGTCCAGCGCAACCACTTCCGGAGCCCGGTCACTGGACACGACTATGGCCTCATCCAGCTCCACCTGCTGAGCGCTACCGCCGCGTTTGGCATACTGGCGTGCCCGGGCATAATCCACCAGGATACGGCGCATCATCTGCGCTGCCACTGCAAAAAACTGCGCGCGGTTCTTCCAGCTGGCGTCTTGCTGATCGACCAGTCGAATGTAGGCCTCGTGGACCAGGGCGGTCGTTTGAAGCGTGTGGTCGGGACGCTCGTGGCCAAGGCGGCCATGTGCGAGCCGGCGCAGTTCCCGGTACACCAGCGGCATCAACTCCTGCAAGGCGTGCTGGTCCCCATGGCCCCAGGCCAGGAGCAGCTCGGTTACCGGCTTGGGGGACGGTTCCCGCATATTCTCGATTCCTGTGCTGGATTACAAGTTAAGTGCGGCAATTATAGCACTTGTCCCCAGTCAAGCCCAGCCGTGGACAGTGACCCGCAGGGACCCGTCAAAGCTTTCGTAGCGCAGACCCGCGTTGGGTGCGGGTCCGCGGTTTGAACTCCTCCGGACCACCTGTGAAAAGCCGCAGACCCGCACCCAACGCGGGTCTGCGCTACGAGGTCCCGAGCTGTGCTCCAAAGGATCGAGCCCTGCAAGCTGGAATCACTGACTTTCACGGGAACCCTGGGTCGGACCGGGCCCCGTCAAGCCCCGCAGGTGGTCCATTGTAATTCGGCCTTCTGACGCGCCGGCTACTGACCTGGATTCCGCACCGTTCAGTAGCCCGACCATCAGGGAGGGCTAAGACTTCAACGGGTCCTTGGGCCGGACAAGAATTCTTTGCTATGCATTAGAGGTTTTGCCTGAAGTTCTCGCGTATATGGGCAAAAGCGAATTCGCACTCAGCTCTTGTGTTACACGTCAACCGGCACCTGAGCGCGCATCGCGTGCGCGAGACACGGCGGAGCCCAAACAGCTTCAAGGAGAAACTATGAAAAGGAAAGTGCTTTCACTTCTGGTCGCTTTAGGTCTGGCCAGTATCCTGCCCAGCTTACCGCCTGAGCTCGGAGTGCACCCTGCGGTGCAGGCCGACACTGAGACCACCCTCAAGCTGGATGTAGCGTGCGATTGCCGAACCTATGCCTTCAATGGCGGACCTTTCTCTCCCAGGGGCGATGTCTTCATCATCAGCGGCAAGGTGTTTCCTGCCGGCACGCTTCCCGTGGGACCTGCTACCAACGATCCAAACGATCCTGGCAGTATCGGCAACTGGACATGCCGCGGAACTGTGACGGGAGCTGCTGATCCGTTTGCGTTCATCACCCAGTACCACCTGCTGGCCAATGGCGGACTGGTGAGCGAGGGCCCAACTGGCCCGCCGCTGGCGGTGGTTGGTGGCATGCGCGCCTTCAGCGGCGCCAGTGGTGAAGTGTCGGCGGAGGAGATCGGCCCAAACATCACCGGCTGCCCGAATATACGCTTCAACTTCAAGCTCAAGAAGCAGGCGCCGAAGTAGTGTCTGTCGCCAAAGTCAAAAAGGCTGAAACCCACTGTAGCCGCTTCGTTTTGAAACTGGGAACTCCTTTGTCACTCGCAGGACCAAAACGCAGCAACCGTTCCGGTTGGAGACGCGGCACGCCCCACCAAGTTTCGCAATAAGAACCTGAGGTAACTGCTTGGGGGGGCAGGGCTGGGGCAGACCGGGACGGTGCGATCGGAGATAATACCTAGGCTCTTGAACGCTCAACCCCGTCTCGCCCAAGCCCGGGGCAACCGCCCAGGCTCAAGTGGATTGCTCCGTTAAGATTACTTCAACATCCTAATCCGGATATTTCTGAACTGCACCATCTGTGGATAGCTGTGATGCAGCTGGAATGCCAGTACCCCGGACAGCGCCCGCTTGTGGGGGTTGTCATCGATGACATCGGTCATCGTCTGGCCATTGATCTGGTGAGTCATGTGATTGCCTTTGGCGATAATCACGTAGTCATTCCATTCGCCGCGCCTGATCAGCTTGTCGAGTATTTCGGGATCTCCCACGGAACCGACGACACTCATCTTTCCGGCGGCATCATTGACCGTCTTCTGTCCACGCATGCCGAGAAAGCGCCGGCCCTCCATCTCAACTAGAATGCCGTTCCACTGATTGCCCGATTCGATGTCGGCTTGATAGCCCGTTACCAACCAGTTGCCGATGTTCTTGCCTCGATAGGAGACCCCCGTGTTGACGCGCTCGCCTTGGAAGCGAAAGGAAAGGCGCAGCTCAAAGTCCCTCACTTCTCCACCCTTCCAAACGAGATAAGTCATCTTCCCTTGCTGCACGTCGGCTTCAGTGGTTTGGCCAGTAATGGCGGCACCTTTCACGGTCCAGAATTTCATATTCCCTTCCCAACCGGTCAGGTCTTTTCCGTTGAACAGCGACTGGAACCCTGCTTCCACGTTCTTTGACGAATCAGGCGCGGCCAGTTGAACGAACTCCGGGAATAGCCCGACGGCCAAAAGAAAAACGATTCGCTTCATAGCTAACACCTCCTTGAAGATCCTTTTGGAATGCGGCGGCAAGGGAAGCAGCGACGGCTGCGTTCTTGGCAGGCTCTGGTAGTCGTCCAGAGGCCGGCTCCTACATTGCGGCTAGTGCTTGGAATCGATTCCGGCAAGCGCTTTTCGCGCTGACTCGCGAACGGTCTTGTCACCCTCGCGCAACCCAATCTGCAAATGCGGAATGGCTTCCTGAGAGCGACCTTGTTGAATCAGACACAAACCTAGATTGTTGTGAGCCATCGGATTGGCGGGCTCCAAGCGGAGCGCTTTTTCAAACTGACTCTGCGCCAAATCAAGGGCCCCATCCAAGAGATACAGGTTGCCGAGATTCAGCTGGGCTGTGGTCTGTCGCGGATCCATCGCGATGGCCCGCTGGAGTAGTTTCTTGGCATCGGCCCGATTTCCGGAATTCGCCAGACCCAGAGCCAGGTTGCTGAGAATCTCTGCCGCCGCCGGGTCTGCATCCAGCAGCCGCAGCGCACGTTCGTCTCCCTGAGGAAAGGCCATCTGTAAGTGAGCCAACGCGCGGCTTTGCTCCCCCCGACGGGAGAGCAGCATGCCCAGGTTGTAATGTGCCTCCCGCAGCTTCGGGTCGAGAGCAATGGCCTGTTCAAATTCCGTAATTGCCTCCGCCTGCCGGCCCAAAGCTGAGAGTGTCAGTCCCAGTTTGCTTCGGGCGAGAGCATAGCCAGGCATTTTGCGAGCGGCCTTTTCGAAAGCAGCGGCGGCTTCGGAAAGTTGCCCTTGCTTGCGGCAGGCTTCACCCAGGTTGAAATAGGCTTCGCCAGCCTGCGGCGATGCCAGTACGAGCGACTGGCGCATGGCCAGCTCTGAATTCGGAGACCAGAGCTCGAGCGCACCCAGCGCCAGCACTGCCACGCTCAGATATACGGCCTGCGTTATGCCCGGAGTCCAAACCGCCCGGAAGCCCTGCAGTCGCCTGCTAAAGAAGCTGGCGGGGGAAGATGCCAAACTCGCCCAGTCCGGCAATCGCCGGACTTCTCTCTCACCAGCGGATGCGGCCGCGCTGCCAATGTTCAGGACCTGGCGCGTTTCGCGCTCTCGCACCTTCCAGATGAAGCCGTCGTAGTAGTAATGCAACGATCCCGATGTGATCACGAAAGCCATCAGCCACTGCCGCAGCCGTTCATCGGAGACATACGGAATGCCGTAGTTGATTCCGCCGTAGGCCAGAATCAGCCCCACATAGAGAATCACCAGCCCGGGGCTGGGCCGAAACAAGAAGCGCACGAAGCGGCTCACCGCCTGGCTCTTGGCTACCCGGTTGCGATTGAAGACCCACACGATGCCGTAATACTGAAGGCAATGAAAGGCGGACCAGATTGCAAACCCTGCAGTGAAGTCGTTCAACCCGATGTACAAGTAACCCGTAGCCACCAGAAAAATCGTCAACGTAACTAGCTTTCGCCAGTTGAAGTGCCGGCGCTTTTTCCAAAGATAGACTGTGTAGACCCCATAGGCCCCAGTCAGCAGGCAACTGAAGCCCAGCATCAGTTTCACCGTTGACTCCACCAGAGCGGGCGCCAGGAAGGGGATGCCGCTGGCATAAGCCCGCAGGAGCAAGTTGTGCCGATATTGCGGGCTGAGGGCGATGAAGGTGAGATACCAGGAGAGCGAAACAGCCAGGTCCAGGCGCGCGGTCCAAGTACTGATCTCGCCTTGCTTGGCATCATAGATCCGCATGAAGCCGTAGTGTTGCATCAGCACATGCCAGATGTCCCAAGTAAAAACCAGAAACAGCAAGCCATGAAGGTCGCGGGCGCTGAACCAGAGCGTGGCCGCCAGAATCAGAGGCGGCGCCAGCAGAAAACGCCAGCTATATCGGGCAAACAACTCACGGTCACCGTAAGCTCGAATGAATCCAGGCAGATGGTGTCCAAAGGTGAAGAAGGCCAGCAGAAAGAGCGACAGGTTTTCCGCGCCCCAGACAGAACGGAGTGGCAGAAAGGCGGCGATGCAAATCAGCGGCGCGCCAATGAAGAGCAGGCTGTCCGACAGAGGCGACAGAATCCAGGCCGAACCCGGCGTCGTGCCGCGCAGCGTCGGGGCATCGGATCTTGCTCTCGGAATGCCTGAAGATGCCTTGGCGGGCATAGAGAATCTCAAACCGAGAAAGTGCGCTCAACGGCTGTCTTTTTCAGCCTGAAGCTACCATGATCCAACAAATGATTCCGATTCGAGTTGACCCGAAGGGTAGTCATGATCTTGGACCTGTAGGGGACCTGCTCTGCCATTCGGGGTGTGCCGCCAGAGTCTGCTCTGTTCGAGTGACTCAAGCAATCTTGTCTTGCCACCGCAGCGGCACCATCGGCCCCAGCCAGACGCCGTAAATGAGCGCTCCCAACAACAGGCTGATCGAAGCCGCCACGAACGCCAGGTAGAACGAACCCGTTTGACTCACAATCCAGCCGGTGACAATCGGCGCAACAACTCCGCCGAGGTTACCGATGCTGTTCTGGAGCCCGGTCCACTGGCCAGCGGTCGCCGGCCCGGCCAGCGTCTGTGTAATGGCCCAGATATTGGAAGTCACCATGCCGATGCCGAAAAACGCAATGCTTAAGAGAACCATGGCCAGCACTCGGGGCGCGGCAGCCGAGGCGGGCAGCAGCAGAGCACACAGAACCAGTCCCGAGACCAGGAACCCCTTGCGCACCTTGGACGGCGCAGCACCTCCCAGGATCCAACGGTCTGACAGCCACCCACACAACAACGAGGCGACCGCTGTAACACCGAAGGGTAGCGCTCCAAAGATTGCCATCATCTGCATCGAAAAGTGGCGTTCAGAGACCAGATAGGAAGGCAGCCAGGAAAGGAGGAAGTAAAAAGCGTAATTAAAGCAGAACAGTCCGCTGAACGTGGCCCAGCCTTCAGGGCGGCTGAGGATCTGAAGCATTCCAGGTCCCCTTGGCACCGACACCGACAGCTGGCGCTCACGCGGCGCCCAGCTCCACCAAGGTAGAAGCCAGAGCAAGCTCAACAGCCCAATGCCCAAGAAAAAAGGCCGCCAACCGAAGCGGGCCATCAGCAATCCCCCGAGCAACGTGCCCACAGCCGGTCCAGCCTTTGTCCCCACGTCCACCAAAGCATTGGCAAGGCCCCGCTGATGCTCGGCAAAATTCCGAGCCAGGATTTTCGAGTAGGCTGGATACGCCACCGATTCTCCGACCCCGAGCAGCAAACGCAGCGCCAGGAGCATGGCAAAGCCATTGGCCACGCCAGTGAGGAGTGTGGCCGTCGACCACACGAGGTAACCCAGGCCATACACCAGGCTGACACTGTAGCGATCCACCAGCCAGCCACCCAGGAACTGAAGCCCCGCATAGATCCAAAAGAAAGACGACAACAATAGGCCCATCTGCACAGGCGTGAGATTGAGCTCAGGGCCAAGAAGCGGCGCCGCTACCGACAGGTTGCCACGATCGATGTAGTTGATCCAAACCGAGACCAGCAACAACCACAGAACGCCCCACTGAGCGCGGGTGAGACGCATGACAGGCGTGTGGGATTGGATCATCTGTGTTTGCCTGGTCGTTTCAGGGTTAGATCTCAGTAGAGCCCGGCTTTAACGTCTCCATAAACTTTGGGCACGTTTCCGCCAATGCGTCGCTCCAGGTCCTGAGGTGGAAACTCTGCGGCATACTTGGGAGCCAGCTGAGCCACAACGGACTTCTGAGCTTGCTCCAGGGTCGATCCCTTGCTGACTTCCGCTTTCACAGCGCGGATAAACTCATTGAGAAAATTCCGCTGCACTTCAATCACGCGTTTGCCTGAGACCTCTCCATGCCCGACGATGACGCTCTCGATGCCGAGCTTGGAAATTTCGCTCAGGGTGCCGATCCATTCATTCGGATACCCATCATTCATTCCCGGCACCCAGGCCGTAACCAGGTCACCCGTGGCCAGCACTCTCTCTCGAGGCAGGTACACGACGATGTCCCCACCCGTGTGGCCTCGGCCCAGGAACAAGAGCATGATCTCGCGGTCCCTCTTGTGCAGAATCATCGACCGGTCGAATGTCAGACCCGGAAGCACAAGCTCCACCGATTTCAGTTCTTGATGGTAGATTCTCGCCTGATTTAGCGTCTCCGCCAGTTCCTGTTTCTTCTTGCCATCGGAGTCTCTGGCCAGATCCTGCTCCAACTTCGCGATGATTCCGGGCAGGTCCGCCACTTCCTGTTTCAGCCGCGACATTTCGATTCCGATTAAATCCTTTCGTGTCTGCTCAGAGGAGATCAGCGTTACCTCTTGAGGAAACCCGGAGAAGAAAGCTTGATTGCCGCGGGCATGATCGTAGTGAAAGTGGGTGTTCACGACATAACGCACGGGGTTCCGGGTGATCTTGCCGATCTGTTTGACAAGTGCTTTGGCTGCGGAAGGCTTGGAGTGGGAATCGACGATGAGCACGTCATCTTCATTAACGATGACAGCAGCATTGCAATTCAGCTTGTACTGCGGTTTTGCTACGGCGGCGTAGATCCCGTCCTTCACCTTCACCAGCTCAAACAGTTCTTCGTCCGGAGTCACCGCCAGCAAGGCACACAGACACAGCGCCAACAGAACCGGCGACACAAATTTCGATACCTTCATGAATGCGCTCTCAAGCCAGACTACCGCATTTCAACGGGCGACTCGCCTCGGATCGCTGAGGCATCCACTCCCAGCTCTTCTGCCGAACGGCTGATACCCTCGAGCGTTGCCTCGTTGAGCGGAATGCCTTCCCGGCGATACTGGCGTTCGGTTTCTGCCTCAAGTCCTCCCGGAGCATAGATGCAGTCCGCATTCGGCGACTTTCGCCCATTCCGGATTTGGCGAATGACGCCGTCCACCCGGCCCTTGAACTCAGACAACTCAACGAAGGCCGATACCTTCACCGCCAGATAGAAATGCCCGTCGTGTCCCGGCTGCGGCCCATCCACCATGTTGCCCAATTCTGTCCCGTAACTGGCGCCAGACAACAATGTGGACAGGATGCCCATCACCAAAGCCAAACCGGTTCCTTTGTATCCACCAATCGGCTGCAGCAAGCCGTTGATCGCCTCTGCCGGATCCGTTGTGGGGCGCCCATCGGCGTCAAAAGCCCAATCCGGCGGAATCGATTCTCCCTTCTGGTGGTAGACCCGGATCTTGCCGTGGGAAGAGCCGCTGAAGGCAGCATCCAAGACGATGGGATCTTCCTCGCCAGCCGGGACTGCGACAGCCAGCGGATTGATTCCGAGAATTTTGTCCAAGCCTCCCCAGGGGGCCATCGTCGGCAAGGCATTGGTGGCAGCAATGCCAATCATGTCTTGCGGCAATGCCAGCATGGCGTAGTAGGCCATCGCTCCACAATGGTTGCTGCCCCGCACGGCCGCCAGCGCCAGGCTATACTCGCGGGCCCGGTGAATGGCCTCCCGCATGGCGAAACTGCTGCCGATCTGGCCCATACTGTTACTCCCATCCACGACCAGGGCTGCTTTGGAGTCATGGACTACAATCGGTTTGCCCGCCGGATCGACACCACCTTCTTTCAACTTGAAAACATACTCCGGAACGCGCAGAACCCCATGCGAGTGGCAGCCACGCAGATCGGCCTGCACCAGCGTGTTGGCCAGCAGTTCAGCATCCTCGCCAGACATCCCGCAGGCCTGGAATATCCCGGAAACCGTTGTCTGCAGTACCTTCCATGGGATTCGTCTTTCCCGTTCTGTGCCAGGGTAGTAGGACATCGGCCCTCCTCCAAGAGTAAGGCGCCGGGTGCTTCATCGAGCGCCGGTAAACAGCCAGATGCGCCGGAAGCCAGGCGAGAGAAATCCTTCGTCCGGCTCTTCTGTTGCAGGAAAACTGTGCAAGATGCTAGCCAAGAGAAAATGCGATTGATAGAAGAAAATGGCCGGATTTTCTAACAATATGATGGCGTCCGAGTTTAGCGGGACAATGGGCTCTTCCTGCCTTCCAAATGCGACTTGTACTCTCGAGGTGTCATATGCAGGAACTTCCGAAACACCTGTCCGAAGTAGCTCTGGTCGCAGAAGCCTACCTCCTGGCTGACCTCGGCGATAGACTTCTCTGTCACTGCCAGCAAAGCCTGGGCCCGCGCGACCCGGAACTGGTTGAGATAGTTCACAAACGACTGGCCTGTGACCTGCTTGAAGAAATGCAGGAAGTGCGACTGGCTCATATTGACAATGGAAGCCGCATCCTCCAGAGCAATCGGTTCTCTGAAGTGCTGGTCCAGATGGCTGAACAGCGGACGCAAGCGCTCCAGCCGTCGGCGTTTGACATCAAAGACGTCTTCTTGGCTCTGATATACCGTGTAGTGATTCAGCAGCTTGATCAGAATCATCCTCAAATAAGTCTTGACCGAAAGGCGCGCCCGTCGCGTGCCTGCCGGCAACTCGGCTGCGATCTGCTGAATCAAGTCATAGATTTTTGCCGGGATGCCTGTCTGAGCTGGAATGACGTGAGGGAAGCTGGAATCCTGCTGGAGAAATGGCATCAAGTATTCCATTTCTTCGCCGCTGTTGCCTGAGTTGCGAATCCACTCCGGAAGAAAATGCAGCAGCACTGCATCCAAGTCCGAAACAGACACGGACGAGGCCGCTGGACGCACTTTGTGATACTGAGTGCTATTGATGATGATCAAGTCGCCTTCGGTCATCGGATAGAAGCGTTCCTGGAGTTGAAACACGATCTGGCCGCTGTGCACCAGGAATACCTCAAAGTGGTTGTGCCGGCACATACGGAAATCGCGTTGCCGGTCGTAGCGGTAAAAGTGCACCTGCACGGGCGTGGCAGCGTCGAAAGACGACACCAGCAGCCCTTCCGCATTGATCAGTGGCAGCACCGCAGAATAGGCATCCTCCCAGACAATCGGATGGACTGTGCCCATAAGAACCTCCACAAAGGTCTCGGGGACCCGGTTTGCGAGCCTGCTCAGCAGAGTTCGACCGAGCAGAATTCCATTCGACAGGGCGGCTAAGGAAGTTTCCGCACCGTCTTCCGTCTCTCGGGCATTCCGACCAAGATGCTCAAATCCTGATAGGCTGCGTTAATCGTTTGAGAAGCTGCGGAAAATTCAGAATCCTCACCGAAACCTATCGTAAAGCTTGCCGGTGCCACGCTCAGATAACGGCCACAGCACCGATACTGGCGGCCAAAGCCAAAAACCGTCATATTGCCTTCCATTGGCCAGAACTGGTCCGTAGCGTCGTCGTGCTGGTGATTGACCAGATAGAGCATCCGCTTCAAGCGGCTATCTCCAAAATAAATCCATTCGGGACCGGGAATGTCTCCACTCCAGTGTTCCTTGTTGGATCGTCTCAACCCGTCGGAAAGCACATGGAAGTCAGCCTCTTCGTCCAGCTTGCCGCCTGGGGTGCCTTCGTAGAGGAACCAATAAGGGGTTTCGTTCTTGCGGACAGTCATTCTGGCATAATCCGGATAGAACTCCCAGCGTGTCACCCAGGTTTTTGCGGAATTCTCAGAAATCACTGTAATCTTGAGTGGACCCTGATGCAGCACTTGGCTTCGGGCGCCTTTGTCACCTGAGTAGCCAGGGTGAGCGAAGGCGCCGAGGTTGGGGATGCCACGAAACTCTCCAGCCGATCTCCCTCCCGGGTGATAGCTGATCCAGTCGTTGCCGTCTTTGTCCAGCAGGCTCGCTAAGCCAGCGCCATCCTTGTGATAGAAGTAAGTGGCGCCCCGAGTGCCGATCTTGAAAGTTTCCTGGCCTTCGTATTGAAGTGTCTCGACAGGTCCAACCAGTCGAGATTCCGGTGCGGTCCCGAACTTCCCGGCAGAGTCGAAGTAAACGAAGAAGTGACGTGCACTGCGCTCAGGCGTCACTCCTCTCAATAACCAAATCAGGCTTCCACCAACAGTTGATTTGGAAGTAGAGGCCTCCACTCTGTCAAACTGAAACCGCACGTTCTCATCGAGCAGTTCTCCCTGCGCGTTGACTTCGATTACGCGGAGGGACTTGTCTTCTAAGACGCCAGGCAGGCCCAGAGCCTGCGACGTCTTGGTAAAGTCGATGTCGACTTCGGCGGGTCTGTCTCTCCGCTCATGTCCATTGGCTTCCACCCGCAAGGGAATTCGATAGCGCCAGCGAAGGTCCCACCACTTTCGGCCTGGTTGTTCCCCGTAAATTTCCTGCTCCGCCAAACCAACTACCACTGGTTCTCGAAACTCAATCAGCAGGATCGGGCCTGGCCAATTGACTTCGGCGGCGTGGTGCTGTGTGGGAGAAGCAATGTAAAACGTGTTGCTCCCTTTCTTCACTACATTGCCGGGCACAGGAATGGAGTCGAAACTGTAGTTGTGTATGACACCAATGCGGTCCCGCAGCCTTGTATCGTTCAGGCCGATCTCACCATCGTGGGCCGCCGACCAGGTTGACAAAACCAACCGAATCTCTCGAGCGTTACTCAGGTCATCCGGCACGTCGATTTGACAGGTTTTTCTCCGTCCAACCCGGACGCCAAAGTTCTCAGGAACGCCGGACGGCTTATACATCTTCACCGAGCGATCTGAACGTCTCAGCGTCAAGCTGACGTCCGGAGTCATGTGGGTCATCCCAAGGCTGTCGGTAATGCGAGCCGCCACACGAATCGGCTCGTCTTGATCCGGAACCCAGCGGTTGTCCCAGACGACCGCGTAGGGTGGACTCTCGGCAGAACCGACGTGCCCTCGAATGCGCCCCTGCTCGAAGTAGTAGTGCCACTGCCGGTAGAATCCGTCGCCCTCTCGGTTGATATCTTCATAGTGGGCGATGAAATCCACCTTGCTGATCGTGCTGTGCGTGCTTTCGGCTGTCGCGACCAACCGCGGCAGATCTCCAATGACCGATCCGTTGCCAGGAGAGATCACGGTTCCGGTCGGGTGTGGCTTGGAGGAACTGTAGTAGACCCGCACCGTAAAGGCGTAGACCCAATAGAACCCCCAGTTAAAGCCGTGGCAGAGCTGAGGGCCAGCGGTGAATTGAAAACGATTGGTTCCGGACTTCAACTGACTGAGAGGAATCGGGACAGTGGCCTTAAGCAGCGTTCGATAGTAGCACTGCGGCTGGGTTGGAGTACCGACCGGTTGCGGAATGTGAATCCAGTCAGCTTGGTTCAATCGAAATTTCTGATCACTGGTTCCGATGTGGCCTCCCCAATACTCGACGACCGCTTCGGCTTTGGTCGCGTCTTTCAGATCGTCGATATCCAGGGCACGCTCTTGTAGACTTCGCTCCCTGAGCTGCTCAATACCTTCTCGCGTAGAACCCGGATCGAGTTCACTGAATCGAACCGAGTAGGTGTATTCTCGAAAAACATCGCCTGGAGCTGGCTCACCCCACAATGCGGGAGAGGCTGTCAGTACCCAGGCGAAGATGACCGGCTTCAATTTCATCTATACAGACCTCGTGGGTGAGGAGATTTCGCTCGCCTGATCCAGCCAGTGCGGCGAGGGGGAAACGATGAAAAGAGGGTTCCGTGTTATATGGGAGAAGGGGGGCTGAAATTGAACTTGTTTTGATCTCTGCAGCATTGAAGTTGAGGTTCAGAGGTTCGCAGCGTGATGAAACCCCAAACATATCGGCAGGCAAACCTGAGTCTAAGGCTTCGGGCTAACCCCAGTTTTCCAGCGCGCAACCGCGTCGTTGCGCCAAACATGGAGATAGCGGAAGTCATTCCAGGCAATGCTGACAATATCCAAGTCCCCATCGCCATCAAGATCCGCGAGCCGCGCTCCCAAATGGCCTTCCTTCCCGCGATCCAACTCATGCACGGTGAAGGTTCCTTTGCCGTTGTTCTCCAGTACCTGCAACCGCTCTGCCGGCCCTTTGTGTTCACAGATGACAATATCGATATCGCCGTCCCGATCCGGATCGGCGACGTCGAGATTGTTAAGTGAATACTCCGTAAGGATCTTGTGCCGTCGCCAGTTCGGAGTAGCCGGATCAGAGGGTTGCTCAAACCAATAAATGCTCCCGTCTGGGTGTGGACCTGGATAGCGCTCTTCTGTTACGACCACGTCCAAACGCCCGTCGCCATTGATGTCTGCCACAGCGCAACGGTCGGCCCAGAACACAGTCGAACCGATCTTGTGGATCGTCCACGATTGTCCTTTTTGTCCGGGATTCTCCCACCACGCCACATACTCAGTGGCCCGGCCGGCCGCAATATCCAAGTAGCCGTCTCTATTGATGTCGCCAATTCCGATTCCTTCACCGGTTTCTTCGGCTGTGATTCTTGTCCGCGGCCAGGCGTCCTTCTCCGGATTTGCAGGGATCTCAAAGAAGTAGTTGCCATCACCACCTGCCAAAATGATCTCGGGCCTTCCTCCAGGCACCAACTGAGCGAGCGCATATCCCTGACTGTTCATGTGGCCGGTCTTTGGAATCGAGCCGACTGCGCGAGCCTTCCATGAACTGCCCAGGCGATCTTGAGCCTCCAGCCAGAAGACGTCGGGCAGTGATTCGGCAATCACGTCGCCATACTGATCGCTGTCGACATCCACGATCAGCATGGCATCAGCTTTTTCATGCATCTCAATGCGACTCCACTGGCCTGTCATCTCTTCGCCCGGGTTTCGGTAAAACCACTTTCCGGAGGCAATATCCTGGTAAGCGTCACCGGTTAGATCCCCCATGGCCAAACCAAACCACCACCCGTCTCCTCGGTTTTTGTCGGGATGGCGGCTCCGACTGTCGTCTACCTGGATATAGGTCCATTTCTCCAGAGACCACTTACGGTCGCTCGTTTTGTTTTCCCAAAGCTCCAACGGAGACGGCTGGTCCTTGAGCCCGAAGTTGGCGCCGAGAATGTCTGTGTCTCCGTCGTTCCCGATGTCTCCGACCCGAACATTGTGCGCCCCGGTGTTCGCCAGGACCTGCATGTGCCAAGAAGTTCCGTTCTTCTGGTTGGTGTAAATGCCAACGCGCTTCCGTTTCGACTGCTGCATTTCTGCAAACACGATATCCAGATCACCGTCGTTGTCCGTGTCAGCCATCTTGAGGGTATGAACGTAATCCACGGAGTTGTCGATTGAATGAGGAATCCAGGTGCCCTCTCTCGGGTTGAGAGATGCTTCATACCAGACCAACCGGCCGGTGCTTTCCGCTTCAGCCAGGAAGATGTCGGGCAGGCCGTCTCGATTGACATCAGCGACATAGGGAGAGACTCGATTGCTCCAACCGGAAGCTACAGCGTGTTTCACCCAGGCGTTACCGTCTCCAGGATTCGAAGGAGCTTCCAGCCAGTAGCCGTCCTGAACGATATCGAGATCGCCGTCGAGATCGATGTCACTGAGAGCAGTTCCTTCTCCCGCGCTGGCTACGTTGAGGGTTGTCTTTTTCCACGCGTTCGAACTCTCTTGGAGGAACAGTGTTGTTGGACCCCGGTGTCCGCGAATGACGGCGTCCAATCTGCCATTGTGGTCAACGTCACCGACTTCGACATCATGCGATCCGGTTTTGTCTGCGTCCCCGATGACGAAGGGCTGCCACTGGCCCTGGCCATCCCCGGGATTTCTGTACCAGAGCAGCTTTCTGGCTTCATGGTCGGGAACGATCACATCCAGATTCCCGTCTGCGTCGACGTCACCAAGTTGCATGTCGGTGGTAAATACCGACCGGGAGTCGATGATGTGCTTCGTCCATTTAGGATACTCGTACCATTGCAAGGGAGTGCCGCTGTTGTCGGCCACCACAATGTCAGCAAACCCGTCGCCGCTAATGTCTCCTATCGCCTTGCAATCCACACCGAGGTCAGACTCGTCGATGAACCGGTGTTCAAAGGGAATCAGGCCGACATCTTCTCCCACGAGCAATCCCATCGACAAGCCTAGGAACACACCGCAACCGGCCCAACTCCTAGCTCTATTCATGACAGGTCCCTTCCCTCGCCGTTCACCCGCAGCGTGGTACTCCAGATCTGAGCGGAATACAACGCTAGAGGTTACGGCGCCGCCAGTGCTTATCCAGGACGGTGCCGGCTATTTCGCACTTCGGACCACCAAGGCCGGTCCAGGCAACAGAACTTCAATACCGTGGTGTTCGGTGTCTGAGAGCAGTTCGATCCGGTTCTCGCCCTTGCGAAGAAGGGCCGGTTCGACAGGCAGCCTGGAGTAGATCACATCGTGCTTGCCGTCCCCGGCGATCTTTAGCGGGTGGCCGTTCAGCGTGAAGTAGTCTTTGATCGTCCCTGCCCCGCCATCCCAGACGACGACGTGGAGTTCCGCCTTTTCGATCACGGCCGGATCGGTGGCGAGTTCTAGAGTGCATTGGTTCTTACGCCCGGCACGCGACCAGAAGGGCTTGGGCAGATCTTTGGAAGTGATAAGCTCAACGCTCTTTGACTCCGGGCGAACCAGCTGTGGGCCTCGAACCGGCGCTGTGAGGTAGATCAACTCGGGGTGTTCCTTGAAGTGAACGATAGCTTGGACCGCTGCGTCTTCCTGGGCCGGAAGCATCGAGAAATCCCAGTCGGCGTTGAAGGAGGGCGGCTGCCCCATCGCCAACATCGCCACAGGCTCGCGTTCCTTGGTGAAACCATGCCAACTCGCGATCTCCAAGCTGCCGTTCTCCGCATAGCCACGATAGAAACCTTGGTAGTCGACGGACGCAATCGAAAGCAAGTTCGGTGAAGATGCCGACAACGCCAACCGAAGGCTCTCCTTTCCCCCTTCCACCAGTGCCACTTTCACGCTGGCTTCAAAGCCAAGCAGGCCGAACTTCTTCAAATCAGCGTGATCGGGCTTCAAAGCCAGCCGCAGCACGGCATTCTCCACGATGAAGTGACCCCAGAATGAAGACCCTTTATCGCAGGCAAACTGGAGTGCGTTGTAGCCGTTCACAAGGTCAGTGATCTTCAAGGCCAGGGTTGGGTAAAGATGAGTACAGTTCCCGCCGGCCGTGCCATTGTCGGCAATGGAGTGCTGACTACGGCCATTGATGGTAACCCGCTTGTTTGCCGTGCCTGGGTGCCCGCCCCAGAGTTCCAGATAAAGCTCGGCAGCACCCAGTTGAGCGAGATCTTCTTCAATCCGAATCTGCATCATGCCATTGCCGCGAGGTTCGGAGCGGTACATGAAACGCGGGTTCAGGGCAACCTCAGGATCGTTCACCCGGAAACGGGAATTGAAAAAGGGATTGCCATGTTCGAGCCCCTTCTCATACCAGTAGAGGCGATAGAACTGGCCGCCAAACGGTGCAGCTGTGTCGGCAGCAAAGACAAGTGGCCACAGAACCATGAAGGCACAAAACGGCGAAATGGCGAGCTGTCCAATCCGCGAAGCTAGGCATGGTGGGCGTAAAGCTGAATGCAACAAACCTCCTAACCTGGAGAACCAAACAACACTCGAGGTTCAAAGACGCGAAGAACGTGAAAGCAATGAATCGACTCGCCTCAGGACTAGTCAAGACAATTGCAGCCCCCAAAGTACTCGCGATCGGGTTCACGGTGACGTAACGATGGGAGTCAAGAATTGGGCGTTCTGCAAATCGTTCGAACACTCTCCAGAGTTACCGTTCAGGCAGGGGCCGGAGCATCTCTTGTGGAAACTTTTTCAGCAGTATCATTCAGAACCTGACCGACTTCAGAAACTCCAAACTCTGCGGGACCTGCCGGGGAGCTTCGGGGCTCTCGTCCTCGATATAGTAGCGCCGCACGCCGGCTTTGGCAGCAGCACGCAGGATCGCTGAAAAATCCAGCTGGCCGGTACCGAGTACAACACTGGTTTCATCCGGAGCCTTGCCCCTCAGATCGCCTGTCGGTGTGCCCTTGCGAAGGTCTTTGAGGTGGGCAAGCGAGAAACGATTGGGATACTTCTCGAGATATCGAACTGGATCGGCGCCACCGTGAAAAAACCAGAAGACGTCGATCTCATACTCAACAAACTCCGGCTTTGTTAGCCTCAACAGCGTGTCGAACAGCGTGCCTTCGGCAGTGGGTACGAACTCAAAACCGTGCGGGTGATAGCCAAACTGCAGGCGTTGGGCTTTGAGCGTTTCACCCCACTGGTTGAAATTTTTTGCTGCGCGCTGGCAATCCTCCAAAGTGAAATCGCCTTTGCGCGGAATCCCTGCGGTCAAGACATAGCGGGCACCCAGCGCCTTAGCATCGCTGGCCACAGCGTCGAGTTCATGGCTCAACCGGTCGTAGCTGGTGATGTAGCTACTGCAGTTCAGGCCCGCCTTGTCTAATTCTCTGCGGAACTCTGCTGCCGAACGCCCATAAAAGCTGGCCGTTTCAATATCTGTGAATCCCAATTTGCGTATGGTTGCCAGGGCTCCCGGCAGGTCTTGTTCCAACTGCTTGCGGTAGGTCCAGAGTTCCATGCCGAGCGGCCCTTTGAAGGTCTGGGCTCCTTTACCTGCCCGAAGCGGCTTGCGTGGTCCGCTGCCGTTGTTCAGCCACACATCCACACGCGGCGCCATCCACGTGTAGGGTTTGTTGAGAACGTCGATGTCCCCATCGCCATCCAGGTCAGCTAAGCGGCCCTCGTGCCAGCCGTGTCCGACCACAAGTTCGGTCTTGCGGAAGTTGCCCTTCCCGTCCCCGTAAAGAATCCAAGCCGTTGCTCCCGGATAATCGGCGTCCTTGGGCTCGCGGGTCCACTTGGCCATTTCTGCTGTGAAGATATCAAGGTCTCCATCCCCGTTAACATCGCCCAAATCGAGCGTGTGGCCATGAACGATATCGCGCCCGATCAAGTCGCGCCCCGTCCAGGATTCCGGTTTGGCAGGGTCCCCCTGGCATCCATAAAATTTCACAGGACCGCTGCCATCGCCGGGCGCGATAACAATCTGCGCGACCTTCCCCGGTTTAAACTTGCCAGCGGCTATTCGCCCGCCAATCGGCCCCACCCTGACCGGTCTGAACTTGTTTCCTCCCTCATGCTTGAACCAGTAGTTGCCAGCCAACAGATCCACTCTGCCATCGCCATCCACGTCGAAAGCAGCTGCTCCTTCGGCATATAGTGCGGCGCCTTGAACTCCTTCCCCGGCACTTCCTGAAAAGATTTCCGTGTAGGGCCACGGCTCTGTGTTCTTGGGGTCTACAGGGATGTCGGCGAGGAACAGAGCCTTCGCCTTCTGGTTCCAGAACACCAGCTGGGGTTTGCCCGTTCCTTTGAAATCGCCAAAGACCTGGTCGTGATGTTGATTCTCGCCGCTGTCTTTAATCACGCGTCTCTTCCACGAAACGCCGGGGTTGTAGCTGGGGTAAGGGTTCTCCCACCACCAAAGCTGTCTGTTTTGGGAATCGGCGCCGAAGACGACGTCCCAATCACCATCGCCGTCGATATCGTATGCAGCACCTCCAGCCTCGACGGTCAAGAAGTCCTTTTCAATCACGTACCGGTCCCAGCCTTTGTCGTTGCGACGAAACCAGACTAACGCCGGCGCGGCCACCCGGTAGCTGATGACAAAGTCGGCTACACCGTCACGATCCAGTTCCGACACCAGCACGCCCGTCTGCTGGTTGGATTCAGGATGAGGTACAGGCAAATCGCCTTTCGAGCTGGAAAGTTGAGTCCATTGAATGGCAGCAGGGGCCGATTCGGGGCGGGCCAGAAGGAATTGTGTCAAAAAAACAGTGAGGCCAATCCAGGGAAGGATGAGGACTGCCAGACGAGCTTCGTAGCTCTTCAGAAAGAGAAGGAGCATTTTCACCTCGATTCTAATCGGTTCTAAGACAGGTGAAAAGATCTGCTACAGAAACACCGAGGCGAGAGAACGACAGAAACACAAATCGCGCGGATCAACGGGTGAATTCAGAACAATCCGTTGGATTCGCTCTCAGATGAAACGGCTCCGCGTGCATCTGAGCAGTCTGTATCCTGCTACGCTGCCCATCTCAGGGTCTCTGCGGTGAAAGTCCCTCTCGCTAGAAATCCAGCCGCGTCGTGAATTGAACTGTACGATTCCCCCCGACACTGGTCACTTGGCCAAACAGCGGATTGGTGACGGTGGTAATGATTCCGCCGTAGCTGGGCCGATTGAAGCCATTCAGAAAATCGGCCCGAATCTGGAAGCGATATTTCTCCTTGAACCAATGATTCTTCTGCAGCGTGAAGTCCTCGGTAACTGTTCCGAAGTTACGCGCCTGGGTGTAATACTTTGCCGCCGTTCCCAGAGTGAGCGGAGCCGGATCTGAAAACAGGGACTTGTTGAGATAGGTGTTCCCGGGCGACGCTGTCGTGATCGCTTGCACCTTTGAAGGATCGAAGTTATCTACCCGAAATTCGCCAGCGGCGATGTTGGCCCGATTGGTGGCTCCGTTCCAGCCACCCGCCAGCGGGAACGATCCAGGGAACTCCAGTGGCGTTCCAGCACCATAGTTCAAAATTCCAGAAACGGCCCATCCGCCAAAAACGGCATTCATAGCTTTGCTCGCTCCACCCCAAAGCGCCTTCCCCCGGCCGAACGGCAATTCATAGTCAAAGTAGACCTTCAAGAAGTGGGGGCGATCGTAGTCGGCGATGGCTTTCTCCAGCGCCAGGTTATAGTAGTCGAGTGGCCGTCCAGGATTCGCATTGGCCAATTGAGACCGCACGTTCGTCAGGGTCTTGGACCAGACGTAGTTGACATAGGCGGTGAGCCCCTTGCTGAACTGGCGATTCATGGTGACCTGTAAAGCGTGGTGAGTCGAAAAGCCCAAGGGAGCGCCATACACGTTGACAGTTTGGTTGCCTTGAACTTGAGGAAAAGGGCGCAAGGCGCTGGCTACGGTTCCCGCGAACCCTGCATAGGGATAGGCAATGCCATTGGCATTGGCGTCAGCAGCGCTGCGAACCGCGTTGTTGAGATTGCGTCCAAACTGCGAAAGCACGGCAACTGGGAGCTGATTGACCCGCTGCAACTCACCGATACGCAGTCCCTGCGATTTGCTTCCCACGTAGCCAACATCCACTAGAAAATTCCAGAAGACTTCGCGCTGAATGTTGAAGTTCCATTGGTAACTGTATCCGTTGCGTCCATAGTTCAGATCCAGCATTCCAGGCTGATTACGATTTCCCCACGAAACATCAAAAACAGGCGGCACGTATCGATTGTTGGGAAAACCCGCGTCCCAGTTGAAAATGCCCGCCCACGGGTTCACGGGGTCAGCATCAAGCACGTAAGTGCCACCTGCCTGGACGCTGGTCGCCTTTCCCAGTGGTGACGCGCCCGTCCCATTGAAGATATCGGCTGCGTAAAACACGCCCCAAGCGCCTCGAATGGTCCACTTCTCCTTCGGCTGGTAGGCAAAACCAACTCGGGGCCCCCAATCGCGCAAGCTGCGCCTTCCGAAGTACCGCTTGCCGGTGCAGCCGGTGCAGTCTCCTGCAAAGTCGTAAGCGCCAGCTCTTCCGCTCACTGGATCGATCTTGGTGGGGTTCCAACTCGACAGTCGATCGGCTGCCTCGTAGCCGGGCGGTTGATACTCCCACCGCATGCCAAGATTCAACGTCAGCTTCGGACTCAGCTTGTAATCATCCTGCAGGAACAAACTATAGAACCTCCGTCGCGCTCCAAGAGTGATTGGGTCGTTCAGAGCAGCGCTGTCCACGATGCCAAGCAGGTAACTGGCAAACGAATATCCAGTTTGGTTGCCTGAAAACGCTTCATTCGGTATCGCGGTGGCTCGCGGATGAAAGTTAAAGTTTGCGCCCTTCACCGTAGGCCTGATGTTGCGGTGATTTCCCCGCATGTCATAACCGGCCTTCATGAAGTGCTTGCCCTTCGAAAAACTGGTGGCATTGAGCAATCCCCAACTGTCGCTGGCGGTAAAGCTGGTAATCTCTCGCCCGACGGTGTCCAGATTGACGAAAGGACCGCCGCCGCCGTTCCAATTAATCTGGGGATAGCCTACGGTCGAGAGGCCTTTGATTCCCAGCGCCGAAGCCCCGTCAATCTCCGACTGCGAACCTTCCGAACTGTCCGACAGACGGTCGTAAGAAACAGTCACGTGATTCAAAACTCTCGGGGAAACGGTCCAATCCCAGGCAACACGAGTCAGCGGTGCTTTCAGGTTTTGGCGAAAATAGCGGGCCAGCGGACCGCCGTTTCTCTGGTTCTGGTCGAAGAGCCCGCCCTGGTTGGCCAAGTCGCGCGGGTTGCCATCGTAGCTAAACGAGCCCGAGACTTTGTGGCGGGTGCTGATGATCTGATCCACCTTTATGGTGAAGAAGTACTCGTCACTGACGGGAATTCCCGCCGGTCCTTCCAGGCCGAACATGTTGTTGACCAGAGGAATCTGGCCAGAGGCATCGCGAACTGGCGGCAGATAGGACTTTGACGCAATGGCGTTCAGATTCTTTGCCACGCTGCTGAACCGATCCGTTGGGATGCGATTACCTGGAAAAGGATCCCCCACCCAGCGTCCACCTGGCAACTGCCGAAATGTCGCAGGATCGTAGATCGCTCCTCGAAAGACCGGTCGGCCGAGCGCATCGGTTCCAACCTGCGTGGTCGTCAAGAGTCGGCCGAAATCGCCGTTGTACCACTCGGGCTGCGGCGCGGTTCGAAGCGGCGATCCAAAGACAAAATTGACGTCGTGGTAGCGCTCGAATGTGGAATAGAAAAACGTCTTGTTGTGCCCGTCATAGACCTTCGGAATTACAACCGGCCCGCCAAAGCTGAAGGCGTAGTTCTGCTTGCGGTCGAGCGGCCTTTTGACCCCACGAACCTTGTTCGGAATTGTGTTTCCGTTGAGAACCTCGTTGCGAATAGAGCCATAGACGCTGCCGTGAATGTCGTTGCTGCCGGACTTGAGCACGTAGTTGTAGATGCCCGACTGCGTGCGCCCGAATTCGGCTGAGATGCCACTAGTCTGAACCTTCAATTCCTCGACCGCTTCCATTGAAACCGAGGTCAGAACCATGCCACCTTGGACTTGAGTCGTGGTCGAGGCGCCATCCAGCAAAGTGTCACGGGAAAAGAACGGAGCGCCATTGATGTTGTTCTCCCAGCGGTTGCCGAAAACCCCTGGGTGCGTCTTATAGGTGAAGTTTTCCATGAGACGCCCGTTGGCAAAACTGAAAGGGACATCGACCATCTGGCGATTGGACATCGTCGTGCTCATCTCCGGCGTGTCCGTTTGCAGGCGTGGCACTTCGGCAGTGACTTCGATGGTCTCGTCCATCGATCCAATCTCGAGCGCCACATCCACTCGGAGAACCTGTGTCACCCCCAGTTCAATGTTGCCGCGCAGCAGCTTTTTGAAACTGGCAGCCTCGAAAGTGATTTGATACGGGCCAATGGGCAGGTTGGGAACTGTATATTGGCCATTCTCATTGGCAACCGTCTCGTAGGTGGCATTAGTGGCCGTATTCTGGATCACAATGTTCACCCGCGGGATGACCGCTCCGGTTGGATCGGTGACCGTGCCGGTGATGGAGCCGCGATTCAACTGCGCCTGCAGCGAGGCAACGACGCACAGCACAGCGGATAGGGAAAGTAGAATGCGTTTCAGAGAAGTCATACATTCCTCCTTATTCCGGTTCCGGGAGAACTGGGAACCCAAGCCTTCCGTTTGCGACAGAGACAGAGATGTCCGTGGAACAGCGTGACCGATGTTAATCAGGCAGCCTCCGGGATTGATAGAAGAATGTCCTGAAGTTTTCTGACAAAATGATGCATTCCTGCCCGCTTAAAAGCTGAACCAGGAGAGGAGCGAGACGCACAGGTACCCCGCCTTCATTGAGGGAAACTCTTGAGCCGTGGGGAGAACCTTGTTTTACTTGCGCTGCAGCAGCCGCAGCGCTTCCTCGGCAATGTTGCTGGCCCGCAGCCCGTAGCGATCCAGCAACTCCTGGGCCATGCCGGACTCTCCGAACACGTCCTTCACGCCGACACGCCGAACGGGTGTCGGTAGCGTCTCGGATAAGAAACCAGCCACAGCTTCGCCCAGGCCTCCGAGAATTGAATGTTCTTCTGCCGTCACGATGCCGCGCGTCTCTTTCGCGGCCTTCAGAAGAACTTCTACATCCAGCGGCTTCACCGTCGGCATGTGGATCACCCGCGCAATAATCCGTTTGTGGCGCAGCAGATCGCTTGCCTTCAGGCCTTCGCTCACCATGATTCCTGTCGTAACGATTGAAAGATCGTTACCTTCTCGAAGCAGCTTCGAGTGTCCAATCTGAAAGCCGTCATGGATCTCTGGCACCACGGGATAAACATCCCGTCCAAACCTCAAGTACACGGGACCTTTGAATGCAGCGGCCGCCTTGGTTGCCAGTCTCGCCTCCTCATAATCGCCCGGAACGAGAATGGTCATGTTGGGGAACGAGCGCATGATGGCGATGTCTTCATTGGCCTGGTGCGAGGCGCCATCGCCTCCGGTGGTGATGCCACAATGCGTGGCGCCGATCTTCACGTTGACCTTGGGATACGCGATGGAGTTGCGCACCTGGTCGCCCGCCCGGCAGGTTGCAAAGACGCCGAACGTTGTGGCATAGGGAATAAAGCCCTCCAGCGCCAGGCCAGCGGCTACCGACATCATGTTGCCTTCCTGAACGCCGCAGTTGAAGAAGCGATCAGGGAACACTCTCTGAAAATCGCAGCTTCTGCTTGCCTTGGCGACGTCGCTGTCGAGAACCAGAACCCGCGGGTTCTCTCGGCCCAGTTCAATCAGTCCGTCGGCGTAACCTTGCTTCGTGGCTCTATATTCCAAGAGTCAACTCCTTCAGGGCGCGTTCAAATTGCTCCTGGTTAGGAGGCGTGCCATGCCAGCTGGCTTCGTTTTCCATAAAGGGAACGCCTTTCCCCTTCACCGTGCGGGCAATAATCATCGTGGGCTTCCCCTTCAGGCGTTGCGCTGCCTCAACCGTGTCCACAATCTCGTGAAAGTTGTTTCCATCGATGTCGTAGGTTCTCCATCCGAAGGCTTCCCACTTGGGCGCCAGAGGATCGAGCGGCATGACGTCTTCGGAATTCCCATCCGTCTGCAGATAGTTTCGATCGACAAAAGCAATCACGTTGTCGAGGTGATACTTATTCCCAAACAAAGCTGCCTCCCAGACTTGTCCCTCCTGAACCTCACCATCGCCGCACAAGACGTAGTGCCAGTGCCGTTCTCCCTTTAGCTTGGCTGCCAGTGCCATGCCCATTGCCGTCGAGACGCCGAGACCCAAAGTTCCGGTGGAAGCTTCAATGCCCGGCGTCTTCGGCTGATACGGATGTCCCTGCAGGTGGGAACCTGGGCGGCGGAACGTTCTCAAATCGTCCTTAGGAAAGTAACCGCATCCGGCCAGTATGGCGTAGATGACCGGCGTGCAGTGCCCTTTGGAGAGAATGAACCGGTCGCGCTCCGCCCATCGAGGATTCTTGGGGTCATGCCGCATCAGGTGATAGTACAAAGCCACAACCAGATCGGCTGCCCCCAGGCTTCCTCCAACGTGTCCCGACTGGGCGCGGTAAACCATCTCCAGAATGTCCTGGCGAGCCTGGAATGCCTTTTCTCTCAGAAGCTGAAGTTTCTTATCCTCGAGCATCGGTCACCCGCGGCCTACGCTGCTTCTCAAGCGCAAAACAGAAAGTGGCAAGTTTCATCGAAGATCTCTTCGCTGCACCTAAAACCAGACAGAATGAGGCGCGTGGCGAGCTACAGGCCCAAGGATTTTTCTGAGTCGGGCGACAATATGGCCGAATGGAAGCGGTCTCGTCCAATATATGTTTCATGTTTAATTGAGACGAAAAACGTATTACAAGCCTGTTCGCCTCAGTCCACCATTTCGTTACCTCAGGTGCTGCGGCGAACCAGGCTGACTAACTTCGAGACTCAGTTGAACGGCGAGTGAGATTGAAAGAATGTGGCGGAGACGGGTTCGTGATTGCCTTCGCACACAGGCAATTAGACACCACAGTGACCTCCAGCCAGCCTGGGGCACGGCCACGAATGCCATGGACAGTGCTGTCCCAGCGGCCTTCAAACGCAACGCCGGGCACTGCTGGACCGGGTGAGCAGGAATTGTGGGAGCGAGTCTTGGCTTTCCGTTGTGCGTCCCTGCCTCTGCTTAACACTGCAATGCAAGAATGCGCTCCGGACGGAGCAGGTAGGGGGGAACGATGCAGGCCATGTTGGAGAGAAGGAGAATTTCCTCCGGCAGCCCGATTCCCAGCACCTCCTGGACAAAACGCCTCCGAGCTTGGCAACGCTGATAACACCCCGGGAAGCGGCGTTGGAGTTCCTCTCGCAAGATGTCATCGACGATGGCCACTCCGTCCTCCATGCGAGTCGAGAAATACACTGGCGACGACGGAATGACATCTGTTTGAATCACCATTCCCGGCTGGATGGGAATGTCTGATCCTTCATAAACCGGAGAGCTCAACCATTCATCCAGGTGGATGAGGTGGCCGGGGTTGAGAAAGATGCCGAATTTGTCAAACGGCAGACGCTCCTGGATCACGCGGTAGAGCGCTCCGCCGGGCTGGCCGATGCGCAGTTGATTCAGCCATTCAGCCATCGCCTCAAAATACGGACCCGCAAACGCGTTGACATACTGTCGCGCGATTGGCGGCAAGTCCTCTGCTCCTTCCGCGATCCAGCCCGCCCTGCAGATGTTGCTTCCCCAGAAGGAAATGTTTGCCGACCAGGTGTGACCCCTCTCGATCCGGCTGCCCCTCGGGCTAGCCAGGCTGATGCGGCCTGGACCCGTCTTCAAAGTCATGTGACAGGCGAGCGGTGTTCCATCGTAGCGCGCCTGTTCCAGGAGTTCATAGTCTGTCATGCCACACTGGAGCGCGAAGTGGATGCGCTTCATGGCTTCAGATGCCTTGATGTTGCTGTATTCGAAAAAGGCAATCTCAGATGAGGAACACCTCGAGCGGAGACCGTGGCCGGGATGGACAAGCAGCTCCGTAGCGTCGGTCACGCTGTCGAAACCAGCGAGGCTACGAAGCGCGTCGATCACGTACGAGGGCACGTCCATTTTGTGCGGGTCGCCATAGTACTTCCAGCCCACACAACCGACCTGGGCGCCGGGTACAATGCTCTCGCCGCGAAAGATGTCCTCCAGGGAACGGCTGCGGTCGCGCGGCTGATCCAGTAGAGAGAAGGGCTGAAAGCGCTCCGCGCGCAGGCCTCCGGCTTGGAACAGCGGGCTGATCGGTAGATAGGCCTCACATTCGTTGCCCACGAGCAGCAGCGGCCGAGACTCCGGGCCAATCACCAGCAACGCTTCTTCAAAGCGAGGATCAAAGTTTGTGAGATAGGCGAGATTGGCGAAGTGTTCCCGATCTCCGTAGACGACGAGATGGCCTAGCCGCTGTTCCTCCATCCGGGCGCGCAGCCGGTCGATGCGGGACTGGAACTCTTCGGCCGGCACCACGGGCTGCTCTGGCGCTGGCGTAAATTCAGGCCAAGCCGTCTCAATCAGGCGATGGACAGGCGGTTTCATCGAGATCCTCCAAATCGGTTGTTCACGCTTGGCAGATAGGCAATCAAGAAACCGAATCGAGGCAATTCTAAACCACGCCCGTGTCTGAGCCGCAATCCACGGTCCGAGCGGAGCCCGGGTGCGGCCTGGGGAAAGCAGGCTTTTGCGGTTCCGCACCTTCCGGCCTCGAGAGCGTCTTCCATTCTTCTCGCAGCTTTGCCTGAGCAGGGAGATTCAGGGAGCCATTCTGGCGCTCTGCGCTGCTAGACCTGGACCTCGGTACTAAGGAACCTCTCGGAGCCAGTGAGGCCGCCTCAGCTCGACACGCCCGGAATTTTACGAGTTGGGCTGGAATGCTGCTAGACAAGAACGGTTTCGTCAAATATATTTTTCATGGTTGATTAAGACCTCAAACCTATTATCAAAAACCAATGGAGATTCGTCACTTACGCTACTTCAGTGCAGTGGCGGAACACCTTCACTTCGGTCGGGCGGCTCAGGAACTGCATATTTCCCAACCACCATTGAGCCAGCAGATCCGTGAGATGGAAGAGGAACTGGGCGTGCAGCTTTTCTTTCGCACCAAGCGCCGTGTGGAGCTCACCGATGCCGGTCGTGTGTTCTTGAGAGAAGCCCGGTTGATCCTGGATCAGGTGAGCCATGCGGTGCAGACTGCCCAGCGCAGCAGTCGCGGGGAAACCGGCCGGCTCGTGGTCGGGTTTGTGATGTCAGCCACTTGCAGCGTGCTGCCGGAAATCCTGCGGGTGTTTCGGGAGCGCTATCCAGGCGTGACGCTAGTGCTCGAGGAAGCAACAACAGGCGGCGGCCTTGCGGCTCTTCGAGAGAAAAGAATGCACCTTTGCTTCCTGAGGCTTCCGATCCGGGACGAGAAGCTGGCGATAGAAACTATTTTGAAGGAGTCGCTGATCGTGGCGCTGCCCGAAGGCCACCGGCTTTCAAGCAGGCACAAAGTGCCGATGGCCCAGTTAGCTGATGAGCCTTTCGTTCTGTTTCCGCGCTCTCATGGCCCTGGCTTCTATGACCAGATCGTCGCCTTTTGCCACCAAGCGGGCTTCAGCCCCAGGGTGGTCCAGGAAGCTTCCCAAATGCAGACAATCCTGAGCCTGGTGGCTGCTGGGATCGGCGTCGCCCTCATCCCCGAGTCCGTTCAGAACTTGAGGACAGACAGGATTGTTTATCGTCCTCTGCAGGAACGAACTCAAGTTACGGGTTTGGCAATCGCCTGGTTGCGCGCCAGCACGTCGCCGCTCACCGATCACTTTGTGGCGGTGGCACGGGAGGCCGGAATGAAGAACGTGTCAAGGCCGCGGAACCGCGCTCGACGCTGAAAGCCCATTCTGAGGAGCATCGCGAACTGTTCAGAAAAACCGTCCTGCTGGCCGAGTACTTGAAAGTGTCCATGATTAACGTTCCATCAGGCTGCGCCGGAGATTGTGCGGAAGCTCGCCATTCCAACCGGGGGACTTCTGCCTGGCCACCAGAGTATCCCCAGGTGCTCGAGTGGCAATGGACCCAAAGCAGCGGCCAATGGCTGCCTGGATGGCTGACCGTACAATGAACGCAATCGGGGTAGTCCCTGGACAATTCCTTCCGGCCTTCTGCTGGGTCGCAGCTGGCTTCCTCTTCCTGCCTGGCAGCCTTCTTCAAGCGGGCGATCCTTCCAGCGGCTTCACCGGCAGTTCTTCTTGCGCTGAGTGTCATTCCCGAGTCTACCAGAGCTATATGGCGACGCCGATGGCGCGCAGCAGCGGACAGTTGAACAACGACAATTTCGTTGAGAGCTTTGCCAAGAGCGAGTTTGTTCATCCACGGTCCGGCGTGAACTACCGAGTGTGGCGGGGGGCCAACGGTACCTACTTCGAATTCTCAAGACCCGCAGCTCTCGGAGATCGCTTCCCTATCCAGGGAAAGCGGCAGATGGACTATTTCGTCGGCTCCGGCGCTGCCGGCCGCAGCTACCTTTCAACGATGGGAGGATTTCTTTTTCAGGCCCCAGTCTCCTACTACTCCAGACTGTCAAAGTGGGACATCTCTCCCGGCTTTCAGCGTTCGGAGACCCTAAACCTCACTCGGCCCATTGAAGCCGAGTGTCTTCAGTGCCACGCCAGCCAGCTGCAAGCGGTTCCGGGAACGCAAAATGGGTATCGAGATCCGGCCTTTCTCGAAAGCGGCGTCGGTTGTGAGCGCTGCCACGGCCCAGGCAAGAACCATGTGGAACGAATGCGGGCGGGCCAGCCGCATGAGGCGAGGTCGATTGTCAATCCAGCCAAGTTGGAAGCCAACCGTCGCGACAGCGTTTGCGCCCAATGTCACCTCGCAGGTGAAGTCCGAATTGCAAAGCCAGGAAAGTCTCTTGCGGAGTTTCGGCCAGGAGATCTCTTGTCGGATTACGCGATCTCGTTTGTCTGGGAAACCGCCGCAGCACCAGGGCTGACTGTGACGAGCCACTACGAAAGGCTGTGGCAGAGCCAGTGCAAGAAGGCCAGTGGCGATCGGCTCTGGTGCGGCAGCTGTCATGACCCGCATTCTCTTCCAAGCAAGACAATCCTGCAGGATTACTTCCGCCAGAAATGCTTAGCTTGCCACCGGTCCGCCGATTGCGGAAGTAACTCTCGGTTACGGTTGGCCACGGGCAACGATTGCATAGCATGTCACATGCCCAAGAGCGAGACTGTGGATGTGGGTCATGTGGTCTATACGGATCATTCCATCCCGCGAATTGCGCGGGCGAGAAGTGACGCGGACAGGAACCAGCAGAACCAAGCTTTGGTGGCTTTCGGAGGTGCAACTTCCTCGCCGCGCGATCTGGGACTCGCTTACGCCAAACTGGCGATCCGGGACTCGAAACAGACCTATTTCGCGGGCGCCTTCGATTTGCTGAAACAGGCCGCAGGGGAGAAATCTGGAGACGCTGAGTTGCTGCTGCATCTGGGTTATGTTTACGATCAAGCGGGGAATGAAGACAAAGCCATGCCGCTTTACAAAGGCGCCATTCAGCTAGATCCCACGAAGCTTGAGGCCGCAATCAATCTCGGCTCTATTCTGACGGTTCGAGGGCGCCACTCAGACGCCATACAAGTTTGGGAAGACGCGTTAACCCGGAATCCTGGACTCGATCCAGCACGGATCAACCTGGCGCTCGCTCATCTGCGCTTGGGAGACCGAACCTCGGCTGAGCGGGCGTTACGCAAGGCTCTTGAGTATCAACCGGATCTGCCAGTGGCTCAAAAACTTTTGTCTGACGTCCTGAGACTTGCGGGAAACTAAGAAGATCTGGCGCCCAGGGCGCTTTCTCAATGATGAAGATCGTCCCAAGGTGTGCATGCCAAAGAGAACGGATCGGATTTACAGTGTGTGTCCATTCTCTTTTGATCATCCCCATGGACGAGCAGGATCAAGAATAAGGAGGCAAGCTCCTCAGCCTGGGGTCTTCAACCGGGCCACCCATGGTGAAGTGATACAGACTCTGGTACTGCAGGGTCTTCAGCCCCAACACCGAGTGCATCGCATCGTCGAAAAAGCAGCCGATGCCGGTGCCACGGATCCCGATCGCCTCAGCTTCAAGATATAAGACTTGGCCGACGACACCGCTCTCCCAAAAGAGCCGCGGATAGAACCAGGCTCCGTATTGCCGCAACGGTCGTTCGAACTCAGCGATCATGCCAAGACTGAAGCAGCCGTCGGCCGCAATGGATTGATAGCAGGAGACCTGCTCGGACAAGTGGCGCGCGTCACCCGTCTGGAGGCGGTAGAATTCCAGCCCGCCCGGACAGGCCGCCGGCTTTTCCCAGGCAAATTCCGATCTCATCTCAGAACGCAGCACCGTCGTCTGCATAGGATCACGAACCAGAACATATAAACCGGCTTCAAGATCCTGAACTCGGTGGACAAAGAGTGCCAGGTGAATGAGCGGCGTCCAGGGGAGCATATTAAAAGGGAATTGCCCTGGCCCGGCCAGGGTCTTGGCCAGGATTTGATACACCGCGTCGCGAGTGATACCGGTCTGGCCATCCAAGGCGACCGCACTACGGCGCTGACGAATCGTCATTCGAAGCGAAACCGACGCCGTACCAATCACAAGCGGGTGCCCCGTTGGCTCAGGGGTCCCATACACCCGCTTGGTGTGCGGCTTCTTGGTCGCAGCTGTCACACGGTTTATCGCCGGCCAGTCCACGTGGCCGCAGCTCAGCACGTTCGGTCGTCCCTGCCACGGCAAAGTCGCAAAAGTCGCCAGCGCCTCGTTCGGCAGGGTGCGACGCCGGACCGAGGCTCCCTGTGGATGAACTACTAGCAAACAATCAGGCTCCTCGGCTTCGGCCCCTTGGGAGTCACAAACGCCCAGCAGTGTGGCCAAGGCCTCTGTGCCAAGGTCGTCTAGCAGGGTCGCCTGCCAGCCCAGGGCTGCGGCAGCCAGACTCACGGCGGCCATCGCATGACCCGCATCGTGCTGACAGTAGCGATAGGCCCGTTCACCGTATTTCCAGGCCTCCCGCCAGTGCACCGAGGTGAAGGCGACCAAGAGCGCCGGATCTGGAAGCTCATGGGTCAGTGCTTGCCAGGTTTCCAATGAAATTTCAGCGCGGCGTTCCAGTGCATGTTCGGCGGGCGCATAATGACAGACCATCGGGATCGTACATAATCCAGCGATCGGCCCACAAATCAGATAACCCTCCGTCGGATGGAGATTGCCGCTGGAGGGATTGATCCGCAGCGCCCAGGAAGAGTTCCCCGCCTGCTTCCACGCTGACAAGGCCAGACTGTCTGAAAAGAGTTGCGACACGTGCCAATGCGTGAAGGGCTGCGGCAGAACATGGCCCTCCACGAAGGCCAAGTCATAAGAGGGTTCCAGGCTGGGAGGAATATGGTCTAGCGCGATCAGCGGCGCACCCTCGTATCGTCGAAAGGGATTGGGCTGCGTGGCCCAGTCCATCTGGCTTGGCCCCCGCGCATAGGCACGAAACTGGTGTTTCGTGGCTTGGTGGTAGGCGATCACCTCCGTGAGTGAGTCAGACATAGGCGATTGATGGTAACCCATCCACGGTCGGCACGGGCATGCGGACCAGTGCGAATGGAGGCACCCTACTCTTCAGTTAAGGCGAAGAGAGGAACGTTCTTAGAAGTTGAAGGCCGTCGGGAATGACGACATAGCAGTCTCAGAAAACAGCCCTCTGCAACTCTAAAAACTGCGTTCGCTGCGCGCGAGGGGTATTCTCACCTCCACCGAGTGTTCCTGGTGGTCGTCGATCAGCGCAATGGTCTTACCCTGTCGTTCGACACGATCAACCGTCACGCTGCTTTCGTCAGTCGCGGCGCTGGTTTGCAGGACAGTGATGTGGTACACCGTTTCCCGGTACCGGTAGTGCACCTTGAACGACTTCCAATCTGCAGGGAGGCACGGAGCAAAACTCAATTTGTCCACCTCAAGCCTCAGCCCCAGGAGTGATTCCACGATAAGCCGGTACATCCAGCCGGCTGAGCCGGTGTACCAGGTCCATCCGCCGCGGCCGGTGTGAGGCGAAAATGCATAGACGTCGGCCGCAACAACATACGGCTCGACTTTGTAGGTTGCGATCCCCTCGGGGGATCGCGCATGGTTCACCGGATTAATCATTCCCAGCAGCTCCCACGCGCGCCGCCTGTCGCCCAGGGCAGCAAACGCCATCGCTGCCCAGATCGCCGCGTGAGTGTACTGGCCCCCATTCTCCCTCACGCCCGGGACGTATCCCTTGATATAGCCAGGATTCAAAGCCGACTTGTCGAACGGCGGATCCAGAAGTTGAATCAGCGCATGGTCCCGGCGAACGAGGCGCTGATCCACTGCTTCCATCGCCATGCGCGACCGCCCGGCATCGCCCGCCCCGGATAGAACCGACCAGCTTTGACTAATGGAGTCGATCTGGCATTCAACATTGCTGGCCGACCCCAGCGCCGAACCGTCGTCAAAGTAAGCGCGCCTATACCACGCGCCGTCCCAGCCGTTCTGCTCGAGATTCTGGCGCAGTTGAGCAGCTTCCCTCTGGCAACGTTCGACGAAGGCAATGTCGCCCCGCAGGCGAGCCACCTCAACGAACTGCAGAAGCACTTGACAAAGGAAGAAGCCCAACCAGACGCTTTCACCTTTGCCGCGCTCCCCCACCCGGTTCATACCGTCGTTCCAATCACCCGTGCCGATGAGCGGCAGACCATGTTCGCCGAAAACCAGGCCCCTCGAAATTGCACGCACGCAGTGTTCGTACAAGCTGGCGGTCTCTTCAGACCGGCCGGGCAGATCGTAATACGAGTCGTCCTCAGGGTTGACCGGGCGGCCTTCCAGGAAGCGGCTGGTCTCATCCAGCACTCCGGTGTCACCAGTGTTCATCACGTAGCGACACGTTGCCAACGGCAACCAGAGGTAATCATCGGAACACCGGGTGCGAACTCCCCGACCCGAGGGGGGATGCCACCAATGCTGGACGTCACCTTCCCGAAACTGGCGGCCCGCGCAGAGGAGCAGTTGCTCGCGCACGAAATCTGGCTTGGCGTGAATGAGCGCCATCACGTCTTGCAGCTGATCGCGGAACCCAAAGGCGCCTCCCGACTGGTAGTATCCGCTCCGCCCCCAGAGTCGGCAGGCCACAGTCTGATACACGAGCCAGCCGTTGGCCAGCACGTTGAGAGACGCGTCGGGAGTTTGCACATGAACAGCACCGAGAGTGTGATTCCAGTGCTGCCACACCGCCTCCAGCGCGGCACGGGCCGCGGCAGATCCGCGGAACCGATGCACCAGGTTGCGGGCGTCGTTGGGGTCGCGCCCGACCCCGAGCCTGAAGATGATCTCGCGCTCTTGCCCGTCGGACAGCTCGAAGGGAACCTGGATGGCAGCGCAGGGGTCCAGACCAGCCCCCACCTTGCCGGAAAGCCGAGCCCGGCTCATCGCAGCCGGACTCCGATGCGTGCCGTTGCGTCCGAGGAATTCAGTGCGATCGCCGGTGAAGGTCCGAGCCGAATCGTCCACGTCCAAGAAGGCCGTCCGTCCAGAGAACTCTGTGTTGTAGGGGCTTCGCGCGATCAAGGCACCGCTGTGCGGGGCCACTTCGGTCGCGATGTGCATGACCGACTTCGGTCGCAGATCTCCGAGCACCCATTCCACGTAACCCGTAGCAGACAGCCGGCGCGGCCGCCCTGACACGTTTCGTACCCGAAGCACGATAAATTTGACGGCCGCGTCCACGGCTACGTAGACCCACAACTCTGAGTGGAGGCCCCCCTCCGCATGCTCGAAGACACTGTAGCCAAAGCCGTGCCGGCTGATGTAAGGCTTGGCGCCGCGGCTGGGCAGCGGCGTCGGAGACCAGAAATGACCGCTCTCCTCGTCGCGGAGGTACAAGGCTTCGCCGCTCGAATCGCTCACCGGATCGTTGTGCCAGGGAGTGAGGCGGAACTCGTGAGCGTTCTCGCTCCAGGTGTAGCCGAGGCCGCTCTCTGAGATCACGGTTCCAAAGTGCGGGTTCGCCAGCACATTCACCCACGGTGCTGGCGTTACCTGCGCTTGCGTGGTTGCAATGACGTACTCGCGTCCATCCGGAGTGAATCCGCCGAGCCCGTTGAAGAAAATCAGATCGGGGGTCAATTCGAGCGACAACGGAGAATCGGCCTGGTGGTTGCGAGTCGGCCTGAGGCGCGGGGTTCGTTCTTCCATTGCGCCGCGACGATTGAGCTGCTCTGCCAGCGTTTTCCTGTTGTCAGTGATGATGGCGCGAGCCACCGATTGGAGGAGAATCCGGTCCTCGCTCGATATCTGGTCAGCAGGCCTTACAAAAATGCCGCCGGGCCGATCGGTCAGGTTGGCCTCAACGCCCTTGGCAATCAGTCCCAGGATTTGGTCTTGGAGCAGTTGCCGGTAGCCGGCGTGATCTTCATTCCATATCACCAGGTCCACCGCTAATCCCTTCAACCGCCAGTAAGCATGAGCCTGGACGAGTTGGCGCACCAGATCGATGTTGGCGGCGTCTCCAATCTGCAGAAGCACGATGGGCAAATCACCGGAAATGGCGTAACCCCAGAGTCCGGATTGCCCGCGGCGGTTCTTGATGAGGATGTTCGGGTCGGCGCGCAGCGAGGAGCCAGCATAAATGACAGATCTGGCCAGCCGTCCATAGAGTTGCGCGTCGGCTTCAGTGGCATTGAGTTGCCGCAAGACCACCTGGCTATGTGTCCAGGCGAGATCGAAGACACGGTCGGCCAGCCGCCGATCCTGATATTTTTCGACCAGGCCCAGGCAGAGCTCGCGAGTTTCGCCGATGCCGTAGACAATGTTGATCGTTACCGACTGTTCCGGATCGAGCGTTATCCGATTACGGATCGAAACAACGGGATCCAATACCGAGCCCTGGCTGCCGGATAGTGCCGAGGAGCCGCCCATCGCTTGTGGATGGGCGACGGTGTTCCCGCGTCCGATGAACCGCAGGCGGTCCGTCTCATAGGAGATCTCTCCACCGTGCGCCCCGGGCACGACCATCAGGTGAAACATCCAGGGTGGCTGCTCGTCGAGCGAGCGTGGCCGGCGCGTACAGAGGATCGCCTGGCATTGGCTAAGAATCTCGGTCTGCACAAAGAGATTGCTGAACGCCGGATGCAGCGCGTCCGCCGCAGGGGATGTGAGGACGACTTCCGCGTAACTCGTGACATCGATCGCTCTGCGGGTCTGAGAGCCGTTCGTGATGCGGATCCGCCGCAGTTCAATGTCATCCTCCGGTGACACAACGATCTCGGTATGAGTGTCGAAGTTGTGGTCGCGACGGCGAAACTCCGCGCGGCCCTCCGAAAAAATCACTTCGTAACTCTTCGGTGGTTTTAGCGTCGGTTGATAGGTGGTTGACCAGAACTCCCCGCTCGCCACGTCGCGGAGGTAACAAAACGTGCCCCAGTTGTCACAGGTGCTGTCTTCGCGCCAGCGGGTGACGGCGATATCCTTCCAACGGCTGTAACCGCCTCCTGCATTGGTGACCATGACGTGGTATCTGCCATTCGACAATAATTGGACTTCAGGGGCAGGAGTGCTGGGGCTGCTGAAGACGCGCACCGGCGTCGCTGTCTCACTGGAGCTGGCATGTAAATCAGAGCTCTCAACCGTGTGCGCAGGGAACGCGGTCGCCTTCGGAATGCGTTCCTGAAGCAACAGCGTCGTCGCCTGGAACAACGGGTCGGACTCGAATCGTTTCTGCATCGGGCTGTCCAGGAGCAGATACGCCAAAGAGAGCAAGCTCATTCCCTGGTGATGGGCCATGAACGCGCGAACTACCACGCTCGATTGCCCCCGCCGCTGGCGCGCAGGCGTGTAGTCGATGGCTTCAAAGAGGCCAAATTTGCCGCCTAAACCTGCCGCGCTGAGCCGCTCGAGATTCAGGCAAGCTTGCTCGGGGGCCACCATCAGCGCCAGCGCAGAGGCGTACGGCGCAATGACCAGATCCTCAGCAAGTCCGCGCTTGAGCCCCAAGCCGGGCACGCCAAAGGCGCGGTACTGGTAGTTGAGATGGACGTCGACCATGTTGTAAGCGGACTCCGACATCCCCCAGGGAATGCCGCGTTGTCTCCCGTACTCGATCTGCCTCGCCACTGCCGTCTTGCAGGTTTGGTCGAGCAGGGTGCTTTCATACGTCGGCATCACGAGCAGCGGCATGAGGTATTCGAACATCGAGCCGCTCCAGGAAAGCAGAATCGGCTCCCCGCCGGTGCTGGCGAGCAACCGCCCGAGAGCGAACCAGCTCTCCTGTGACAGTTGCCCTTGCGCGATCGCCACGAACGTGCACAACCGCGCTTCTGAAGCCAGCAGGTCGTAGTAACTTGTGTCCCGCCGCCGCTCGCCCACGTTGTACCCAATCGCTAGCAGATGACGCGCGTCATCGAACAGGAAGTCATACTCCAGGCGAGCGAATTCGTTAGATCGCAGCGCAAGGCCTTCGATAGCAGCAATCCTCGTGCTGGCGCGCTGGCTTGCCTCCTGGACGAGAGGTCGGAGTTCGTCGAGCCACGCTCTCTCTTCGGGTGTTGCGCCGGCGCCGAGGCGATGCTCGATGGCTGGCAGCGCCTCCACCTCCAGTTTCGCCAATTCACGCAACGTGGGGATCTTGCCGTCGGCCGGCAGATCGCCAAACCCCTGCGGAGCGGCAGGCAACAATAGCCATGGGGCAAGAAAGGTCAACTCGTCCAATACATCCTGGCATTGCCGGGTGAAGGCCTGGGTCCAAAACTGTGCCAGGCTCTCAGGCTCGGCATGCATGTCGGCCAAGACGCCCGAAGCCGCCTCTATCAGCCCGTCAAGGCAGAGCCGAGCCGCGGCGAGCGTGCTGGGCAATGCATCGAGTGCCAAGCCCATCTCCTTTTGGAGCTGAGCGAACCGGGCAACAGAGGCTGATGCGCCATTGTCCTCCAAAATACCGAAGGTGATTCTCAGCCCTTCAAGCCACCGCGCTCCCAGGATGTTGTCATCGGGAAGAGCGAGCAGACCAGGCCGCAGGGTCAGCAGATGACCCGCGAGGTTTCCGCTATCCACGGTTGAGACATAGATGGGCAACAGCGGTTCGAGAGACTGTGTGTCGTACCAGTTATAGAAGTGGCCTCGATGCCGTTCCAAGGCTTCCATCGTGTGGAATGTCTTCTCTGTACGGTCGATGAGCCGTCCGGCGGAAATGTAGCCGAAGTCGTAGGCGGACAGATTCGCGAGCAATGCCAGTCCGATGTTAGTCGGTGAAGTCCGATGGGCAACTACCGCCGCTCGATACTCCTGATAGTTATCCGGTGGCAGCCAATGATCTTCAGGACCGACGAAGGTTTCGAAAAACGCCCAGGTCTTCCGGGCAAGCTTCTGAAGAAAGAGCGTCTGCTCCGCCGTCAGTTTGGGAGCGCGGCGAACAAGCGGCCGGCTTATCCACCACGCAACCGATGGAGAAGCAAACCACAGGCACAGGACCGGCGCCGCTGCAGCCAGTGCCGCCGGTCTTGCGAGTCCCAAATAAATCGCCGCAGCAGAAGCAATCAGCGGGGCGGCCCACATCATTCTCCAAAGTGCTCCCACATCCGTGGGGTGATTCCGATCCGGGTCATCCGACGGTGTCCACTGCAGCAGGCGCTGCCGTGTGACCAGCATCCGCACGGCTGTGCGTCCAATCGCATCCAGACTGATGAACGCTTCGTAGGGAAGGCAGACCAGCGCAAAGAGAGACTGAGCAAGATGCCGGCCCAGCGAACGCGCGGCAGCGGCGAAATGCTGGCTCAAGAGCACGTCGTCCGGCTTCCGAATGACATCGAGAAGGAAGATCAGCAAGGAGGGAAGCAGCAGGATTCCGATCACTGAAAAAGTCCAGAACCAGGCCGCCGGCAGGATTGTCCAACCGAACAGCAACAACAGGGTCAATGCGGAGGGCACGAGGCTGCGCCGCAGGTTGTCGAAGATCTTCCATCGCGAAAGCCCGGAAAGCGGATTCTTTTGACGGCGCCCCTCGGGGCCGGGAACTCTCGGCAACAGCCAGCGAGCAATCTGCCAGTCGCCCCGAATCCATCGGTGCCGGCGGCTTATGTCCGCGCTGTAGCGGGAAGGATACTCCTCATACAATTGCACATCGCTTAGCAGCCCAGCCCGCGCGTAACATCCTTCCAGAAGATCGTGACTGAGGATGCGGTTCTCCGGGAATCGGTCAAGGAGCGACTGCTCGAACCCATCTACTTCGTAAATCCCCTTGCCAATGAAAGAGCCCTCACCAAACAGGTCCTGATAGACATCTGAGACGGCGCGCGTATAGGGATCGATGCCTGGTTCACTCCCAAACAATCGGGCATATCGCGACCGGGTCGTGCAAGGCAGACTCACAGCCACGCGCGGTTGAAGGATGCCGTGCCCTTCACTGATACGCTGCTTGCTTTCGTCATACCGGGCACGATTCAATGGATGCGCCATGGCGCCCACAAACTGCCAGGCCGAATCGCGCGGGAGCTGCGTATCCGTGTCCAGGGTAATCACATACTTCACGTTCGATAAAATGGCCGTCTCACCGACGACCAGTGAAAAGCGATCCCTAGAACCGCCGCGCAAGAAAGAATTCAACTCTGCCAGTTTGCCACGCTTCCGCTCGTACCCCATCCAAAGCCGTTCCCGAGGATTCCAACGGCGAGGGCGATGGAAAAGGAAGAAATTTCCGCCGGTTGCGCCTCCGTACTTCTCATTGAGCACTTCGATCCCCTGCTGCGCAAGCCGCAACAGCGGCTCGTCTTCTGGAAGCGTTTCTTCGCATGCGTCTCGGAAGTCAGTCAATAAGCCGAAGTGCAGGTTCTCATCTCGATTGGCGAGGAACCGGACTTCCAGAGCCTCGACCAGATTCTCAATGCTCTGGGAGCCCGACAGCATCGTTGGGATCACCACCAGAGCACGCGATTCATGAGGAATTCCCGCGGAGAAATCCATGCGCGGCAGCGACTCTGGAGCGGCTAGCAACGTGACGAAGCAATTCACCAGCGCGACCGCCAGGTGACTGGCGCACAGAGCCAAAAGGGCACCGAGCAGCGCGAGCTTCCAGCCCTGCAAGCCACCAGCGTGAGTCTTTGCCAGCAGGCTGACGCTGAGGAGGGCCGTGATCAGCAGGATCGTGCCGAGGTACCCGAGCAATGGGAATCGGAAGCTAATTCTTTGGAAAGCTTCCGGAAGGGATCGGCGCAACTTCGCAGCTTGTTCGAGTTGCGATAATCCTTTGTCAATCAGGTAAAACCCAACATGTGACGCACGATCGTCGCAGCCCTTCCGTGCGGCAACCTCGCGAGCCAGTGTGATCGCCTGGCGTGCCACATCGCCTTCAGAGTACCGGGTGCTCTTCGCCATTCTCTCTACAACGTGGCGGTAGCGGTCACGCGTGGCAAAATCCATCCGGCCGTAGACTCCGCAGGGATCTTCACGCAGTGTCTGTTCGACAACGCTCATCGTCTCGACGAACTCACGCCAGTCCATCGTCCCCAGAAATCGGAGACTGCCGATGCTGTTGCCGATCGAGACCTGATTGGCAGCCTGTTGTTGGTTGTCCGACTGGACCAACTGCTCAATCGTCTGGCCGGATTCTGAGAGCCTCTGTTCGATCCAGGTAAGCGGCAGAGCCAGAGCATGGCTCTGTCCCTGCAACCGGCGGGCAAATTCCGCAACGAACGAACTCACCATCGGCGGGTCGGACCGCGCCATGTCCGCAATCACGAGAATCAGGCTCTTGGGGTCCTTCTCCGCGATCTCCGTCATCTGGTCCGCCCAGGAGCTGGCGCGGTTTCGCTCGATTCGGTTAGCGGCGGTTCGCGCCGCAACGCGACGGAGGTTCTCAATCAACGCCAGGCGCAGCATGATCGGGATGGCCCACAATTCACCTAACTTTAGAGCCGTCACCGTCTGGTAAGACGCCACAAAACTGCTGAGACTCTCCGTATCCACCCGTCCATCACCGTGTGCAATCGTCTCCAGCGCGATGTCATAGACGCGTGGAAGGCCAGCCGAAGGGCCACTCAGCAAGCGAGGCAATTCCCGGCTATAGCCCTTGGGCAAATGTCTTTTTGCTGTCCGAATCTGTTCTTCAATCAGATAGAAGTTATCGAGCAGCCATTCTCCAGCTGGCGTAATCCGGAGGTTTGCCTGAACTGCCTCTGTCAGCAGATTGCGGACGCCGACCAGGACCGCTTCGTTTTCAGCCAGCCGATTCAAGAGTGGCTCCGCAGCGCGCTCCGAGCTCAGTTTATGCGAGCCGGCCAAGGTCCTACCATGCCGCTCCATCTGGTCGCTGCTGAACAGCTCCGAGCGCAGCGGTGGCTCATCACTGGCATACTTCCGTGCCAAACCGTTTCCGCGCAGGTTCGTCCTCTTTAAATGGAATAGGCTTCGAGCGATGGGTTTGATGCCTGCATTCAAGCGTGCGGTCTCCTTTGTCGAAGAGAAATCTTAATAAATCGCGCAGCTGACCAACAGAGAGAGTGTTGACCGCAAATAGAACCGGTGCGAGTTTCGTTTCAAGGCTTGGTTAAAGTTGGGGCAGAATCACTCGTCAAGGTATCGTCAAGAAGCTGAGCGAAAACCTACCTCCTCACAGAGGAGGAACTGTGTCAGCTTCAGCCTGCGCGGGATAATGGGACCGGGAATCAGGATGCGCTTCAGCCTAAAGGGTAACCAGCTTCCGTCGCGGCCAAGGCTATCCCTTCACGGCGGCCAAGCAGTGCGGGTCTTGTTTAGGATGCCTTTTCTGAAAGGTTGGATAGCGAGGAACGAATCTCCTGGATGTCTGGTCACCGGAACTGTGTCTTCTTGGCAAACTCAAGAGTAAGGCGCTTGACTCACGGCCGGTTGCGTTTTGAGCGGCGCTATTCTTTCTGTCGTTCAATTCGCTACCATGTTTCGCTTGAGGATCCTTTCCCAAATCGCTAACGTTTGAGGAACCCCTGAAAAATATCAATGGGAACGGGAAAGATAACGGTCGTGTTCTTTTCAACCCCGATCTCCGTCAAGGTCTGCAAATACCGGAGCTGGATTGCCACAGGCTCCTTGGCGACCACTGCAGCAGCTTCCGCCAACTTTGCGGCGGCTTCAAATTCTCCGGAGGCATGAATGATCTTGGCTCGTTTCTCGCGCTCCGCCTCAGCTTGCTTGGACATGGCCCGCTGCATTTCTTGCGGCAACTCCACCTGCTTGACCTCCACCAGAGCGACTTTGATTCCCCAGGAATCGGTATGCTGGTCCAGTATCGTTTGCAGCTTTGCGTTCAAAGTTTCTCGCCGGCTGAGGAGATCATCCAACGCCACTTCTCCCAACACCGAACGCAGCGTGGTCTGGGCTAACTGGGAGATCGCATATAGGTAGTTTTCGACCTCCACAATGGCTTTAATCGCATCCATAACCCGAAAATAAGTCACCGCGTTGACCTTCACCGACACGTTGTCGCTGGTGATGATATCTTGAGGGGGAACGTCCAGAGTCACTGTACGGAGTGGGACCTTCACAATCTTGTCAATCGGCCAGAAGACCAGGACGAGACCGGGCCCCTTGGCCTGGGGGACCAATCGCCCCAACCGGAACACGACACCTCGCTCATATTCGCGAAGCACATTGATTGAGTTAAAAAGCCAAGTAACGATAAGTAGAATTCCAAAAAGACTAAGCGGAGTGAATCCGTCCATAAGCCTGTCTCCTTTGAGCTTAATACTCTTAGCAACTAGCGATTCTCAACCAGTCTTGCTGCTCTGAGGTCCCAACCAGCATTTGCTGCTCAAACACTTTCTGTGCGACTCATGCACGGCGGAAATGGAGAGGGTCTCTAAGGTTCTGCAGCTCCCGGTAGTAGTAAAGCCCGTTAGGGCGCTTTTCCTTGAACCGCAATCTTCTCAGAAACTCGATCTCCTCTTCAGTCGCATCGCCACTGAGGGAAGCATCCTGAAGGAACTCTGACAGGCCTGACCCGCTGTCAATAGCAGGTTCGACGTGCTTCTCGACAAACTCAAATCTTTTGGGGGTTCCCGGTGACACTCTCCGGTTTAAGACAACCTCTACACCAAAACTTGCAAGGTCGATGTCCCAGGTTTCGATCAGCGGATCCAGAAATGACGCACAGCTTTCAATGGACACATCCAAAACGTCGGCATCCAGAAACTCGAGAATGGCAACTCGCATTTCTTCATAACTTCGCTTGCTCAGCCCAGCCACCGAGCGAACCCACCTTTCACTTTCTAGTTCCTCTTTCGCAAGTTTCTTAGCCACATCTAACAACCGCTGAGTGACCAAACGCTCGAGTTCACCGAACGGCTGCTTCTCAAAAATCCCCTGGATCTGTTTCCGTTTGTCCGGCTTGCATTTGCGAAGAACCAACTCTCGAACTTCCTTGAACAACGGCACTGGGGGTTCTGCCAGTCTTCTGTTGGATTCGTCCTTGCGCTGCATCTCGGCCAACTTCGCTAGTTTGCCCCCGGGAAGCTTCAAAAATTTTCCGATTTTGCCATAGATATCTGTTCGACTTGGTGCCGGCGGGGCCTTCCTCCGGGTGAGCAGCTGGGAAATATAGGATTCTGTGACTTGGGCAGCGCTTGCGAGTTCGCGTTGTTCGAGGCCCAACTCCTCCAGCCGATGCTTGATCACCAAAGACACATCCACTGCACCCCTCCATTACTTAACCTAAACTGATTAACCCTGTCGTGCATCTCAAACTTTCTCACATTCTACTTGACAAGTAAAGTGAATTAACCTACTTTAGTTAATCCAATAAGTAGGTCCAGTCATCTTCCAGACCTACTGAACTGAGTCGAGTTATCTCCGATTCAAAGCTTGGCCGATAACGAAGGAGGTTGCCATGTTCGCACGAAATCTTCACTTGCCTTCGAAACCCTATAGCGCAGAAGAACTCTCCACTGAAAAGGGAATCACTCCATTCCTCCGGGAGGACTTCCGCGACGAGATCCTCTTCGTCACACCTGGGGAGACAGATATCGTGGGGATCAGTCTGTGGGATGAGAAAGAGAACGCGCAAGCCGGTAACCGCGTTGGCAAAAGTGGTTGACGAAGATCCTCAGGTTCAAAGTCTCCAATTGGAACTTCTAGACGACGATCGCTGCGCCGTTTCGGTTTGAGCGAGACAGGCCTTAGATCACGCACAGCCAACGTTGGCTCTACCTGTCCGGAGTGGAAGAAGAATCCAGATACAAGAAAGACGGGTCACCAATGCTTACGAAGCTCTTGAAGTGGGTCTCCATCGCGGTGCTGTTACTAGCGGGGGTACGCCTCTCCCCACAGAGTTACCAGGGGCTGCTTGAATTTATCGTCTGTGTGTCTGCCCTCCTGGTAGCCACGCAAGCGGTCTATGCTGGGAAGTACGGTTGGGCGGCAGGATTTTCAACCATCGCTGTGCTCTTCAATCCCGCGATACCGATTGTGCTCTCTGGGAAGCTCTCCCTCCTGGTCAATTGGATTTGTGTAGCGGCGTTTCTTGTATCCCTGCTGGCGTTAAGGACTCAGCCAGTCCTTTCGATTCCTTCGATAACCAATCGGGCGCCTAGGAGCGAATCCTTGTAGGCCGGGCAGTCCGGAGCGGTTGTGCAGTGGAGCGGCGAAGCTCATGACATTGAAAATGAACGCTGGACGGGATCGAGGAGACAACCCGGCGGAGCGATGTTCCCCCTGGGTAGGCGCTCGACAGCCTTCGTGGTTGGTTTTTCTCTGTTTGGTTGCGCTGATGCCACGCGCATCAGCTCAGACAGCGAGCGCGGCACCACCCCTGCAGACCATCATCGCTCGTATGGCACGCGCCCGGGCCGAAAACCAAGCCCGCTTTCGGGCCTATGTCGTAACACGCGATTACACGCTGTTTGGCAAGGAGAGGCATGAGCCCAAATCCCAGGTGACTGTCAATGTGACATTCGTCCCCCCGGACTCGAAGAAGTACGCGATCCAGCAGTCCAACGGAACCGGACTGGGTGAAAGAATTGTTCGTCGAATGTTGGCAGGTGAAGCCCAAATTGCGAAGGATTACCTTTCAACAGACTTTTCGCCGGACAATTACGATTTCAAGTTTTTCCGCGAGGAACAGCTCAACGGCCGGCGCTGCTACGCGCTTGAATTGCTTCCAAGGCGCCTGGAAAGGAGTCTGCTCAGCGGGATCATCTGGGTCGATGCCCAGACGTACTTGCTTCAGCGCACAGAAGGTGCACCTGCGAAGAAGCCGTCCTGGTGGCTGCGCGACGTGCGGATCGTATTGCTGTATGGCGGAGTCGGCGGAATGTGGTTGCAGACCTCGTCGGAAGCGACAGCCACGGTCTGGGTCTTGGGCCAACACACAATGGCTTGGCGCGATATGAAATACAGCATTGGCGAGCTCGTTGCCGCCGGACCCAAGCAAGCCTTCAAACTAGATAGCTTATAGATCCCGTCAACGGATCCGTGATCCGATCACAGAGATTCGTCGCGGCTTAACAGGACAGATCTGTAGAAAAACCACTCCCGTTGGGGAGCGGCTCAACCCAAAGTGAAAGGATATTACCCCAATGAAAGTGAGACTCCTGCATGATCGCATTCTGCTCAAACGGATTGAAGAGAAGGATAGCGTTAAAGGTGGAATCATTATTCCCGACACCGCCAAAGAGAAGCCCCAGGAAGGGTTGGTGGTAGCGGTCGGCAATGGCAAGATTCTCGAGAATGGGACCAAGATCACCTTGGAAGTCAAAGAGGGCGATCGCGTTCTGTTCGGGAAGTATTCCGGCTCGGAGATCAAAATTGACGGTGAGGAATACCTGATCGTCCGCGAAGATGATGTCTTGGGAATTCTGGCGGAGTCGGCCAAAGCAAAGGCTTCCAAATAATTGTCCACCTGGCGAGCGACGACCCGCTCGCTCACTGATTCAGGAGGTTTCAATGGCAAAACAAATTATTCAGGGGGCAGCGTCCCGGCAGGCCATCCTGAGGGGCGTCAATCAATTGGCAGACGCCGTGAAGATTACCCTCGGACCCAAGGGCCGCAATGTCGTGATCGACAAGAAGTTTGGTTCCCCCACCATCACAAAAGACGGCGTGACGGTGGCCAAGGAAATTGAATTAAAGGACGCGCTGGAAAACATGGGAGCTCAGATGGTGCGTGAAGTGGCTTCCAAGACCAGTGATGTCGCCGGTGACGGCACCACCACAGCCACCGTTCTGGCCCAGGCCATTTTTCGGGAAGGCGTCAAGACCGTCGCCGCCGGGGCCAATCCGATGGCCTTAAAGCGGGGTATCGAACGGGCTGTTGAGCTGATCGTGGCAGAGATCAAGAAGCTCTCCAAGCCGGTGAAGGGCGACATGATTGCCCAGGTGGGTACGGTGTCGGCCAACGGCGATGCCACCATCGGCAACATTATCTCCGAAGCCATGAAGAAGGTGGGCAAGGATGGAGTCATCACGGTGGAGGAGGCCAAGTCGATTGAGACGACGCTGGAGATTGTGGAAGGCATGCAGTTCGACCGCGGTTACCTCTCTCCGTATTTTGTCACCAATCCGGAGCGCATGGAGGCGGTATTGGAGGAGGCCTATGTCTTGTTGCACGAGAAGAAAATCAGCTCGATGAAGGAGCTGCTTCCCTTGCTGGAGCAGATTGCCAAGACTGGCAAGCCGTTCCTGATCGTGGCTGAAGAAGTGGAAGGCGAGGCTCTCGCCACCCTGGTCGTCAACAAACTGCGTGGCACCCTGAATTGCGCCGCCGTCAAGGCCCCCGGCTTCGGGGACCGCCGCAAAGCCATGTTAGAGGATATTGCTGTTTTGACCGGTGCCAAGGTGATCAGCGAAGACCTGGGAATCAAGCTGGAGACGGTTCAACTGACTGACCTGGGCCGAGCCAAGAAGATTACGGTGGACAAAGACAACACGACGATTGTTGAAGGCGCCGGCAAATCGGCGGACATTCAAGGACGCGTGAAGCAGTTGCGCACACAAGTGGAAGACACCACATCGGACTACGACCGCGAGAAGCTGCAGGAGCGGCTGGCCAAGCTGGTAGGCGGCGTGGCGGTCATCAAGGTCGGAGCGGCTACGGAAACAGAACTGAAGGAGAAAAAGGCCCGCGTGGAAGATGCCATGCATGCCACCCGCGCAGCCGTGGAGGAAGGTATTGTTCCTGGCGGCGGTGTCAGCTTCATTCGCGCCATCAGCGTACTGGAGAAACTGAAGCTGGATGACGACGAGCAGATTGGCGTGAACATCGTGCGCCGCGCGCTGGAAGAGCCTCTGCGTCAGATTGCCCAGAATGCCGGAGTCGAAGGCGCGGTGGTGCTTTCCCGCGTGCGCGCGGAAAAGGGTGAGAACTATGGCTACAATGCCGAGACCGACACCTACGGAGACCTGGTGAAGGAGGGTGTCATTGATCCAGCCAAGGTGACCCGCATCGCCCTGCAGAATGCTTCCTCCATCGCGGGATTGATGCTGACCACCGAAGCGCTCATTGCCGAACTTCCGACCGAGGCGAAAGCTGCTGCGAGCCCTCATGCCGGCGACATGGGCGGCGGAATGTACTGAGCCCACCTCAGCAACCGATGTAGACGTATAGAGGTGGGTTGGGACTTGGATCCCACGACAAGCTCGACGGCGAGTGCACCTGGAACGCCACCGCAAACACAAGAGAGAGGCCAAATGGCAGACAAAATAAGAGCGGGGACCATTCTGATCGAGGAGGATGTCATTTTCCCAGACTTGTTCCGAGTAGAAACTGAACCCTACGCGAATGGCTGGAGAATACTCAAAGATCTCGATGGCTACGGACTGGATCGAAGAATGAACGAAGCGTGGTGGGCCTGATTCCATGTGGTAAGTGGAATCAACGCCAGCGCCTTCGCACTTAATAAAGAAAAATCCCTGCGCAGGGCAGTCAGCCAAATTCTGACGAAGCTGAAGTCGGAAAGATTTAATTCTCTGGAAATCACCAAGGCAACTACGAAGCGGTTCATGGGGATACCTCACACGACTGTCACTGCCCATCCGCGCCATATTCAGGAGAGTATGTTTCTGTTCGACTGGATCAGAAAGCAAGGACAAACAGTGCCTGCTTTAAGTGACGAGAAAACGGCAGCGTATGGCTCGCGGTCAGCCTGAATGACTGGGGCAGTATGGCTAACCGAATTGTCTCGAGCGTTTTGTCACGCGCGAGGCACCAGATCCCCAAGGGAGAACCCAAATGATCACCGCTCGCAGCGTCGCAGTTTCAATTTTTTGTGCCTTGCTATGGACGCCGTTGCTTCATGCACAAGATCTTTCCCGGTACCGAGAGTTTCAATTTGGAATGAATCTCCCGACGGTAGCGAAGCAGGCAAATGTGAAACAGTCTGCGGCCAGGGCAGTCCACCAACGCCCGGCGATGATTCAAGAACTGGAATGGCGGCCGCTACACTTTCCCACGGCTTCTCCTCAAGGGGACCCGGTCAAAAACATCCTCTTCAGTTTTTACAACGACGAGCTTTTTCGAATGGTGGTCAATTATGATTCTGATAGGACCTTTGGGCTGACCAACGACGACATGGTCCGCGCTATTTCGGCAAGCTACGGAACCGCAACCCAACCGGCTGCGAAGATGATCAGCTTTACGTCTGCCCAAGGTTACAACGAAAGTGAAAAAGTTGTGGCCCGTTGGGAAGACTCGCAGTACTCGTTCAACCTCTTCCGTTCCTCCTCCCAGCCCAGGTTTGGAATAGTAGTGTTTTCGAAGCGGCTGGATGCCTTGGCCCGGCTGGCCGTCGTCAACGCGATCCGGCTGGACGAGCGAGAGGCTCCCCAACGAGAAATTGAACGTCAAAAGAAGGAAGCTCAGGAGAACCGTGCTGCAGAAGAAAAGGCGAGGTTAGCGAACAAAGCAAACTTTCGCCCTTAACTGTCAATGACCCTGCCTTCCCTTCGTCAAATAGTCAAGCGGCGTGCGGAATGGGACCGAGCCCAGCTTGGCTGGTGCCTAAACCGATGCATAGGACTCCCAAGGAGGAAATTGTGTCGCGAAGAAATGGTGACAAAGCCAGGTTTGATCGACAACAAAAGAAAAAAACTCTTCACCGCGAACGTATTCGAGAGTTACGGAAGCGGCTGGAATTGGAAAGCAAAGCAACCCTGGTGAGCACGGAGCTCAGCAAAAAGCAGAAGGCGTTGGATGGTCCGCCGTCGAGCTGACCGAGTGAGATTGGCAAATGATCGGGACAAGGCCGAAGGCTTGGCCGCAGTGGACCATTTTCTCCGCATCTTCCCATCTCTGTAACGACACCGACAGGGTCATCTGCCCGTTGGGCAGACAACCTACTTTTGGAATGCTTGCTTCCTCGAAACGGTTCGATGCCTTGGCGTGGCTGGCCATCGTCGAGACGACCCTATTGGACGAGCAACAAGCTCACCAGTGAGAAATCGCACGTCAAGAGAAGGAAGACGAGACGAGCGGCTTCCCCAGAAGAAGGTCCAGGGAATAATGCCGCCCTTAACAGGTCTGTGGCCGAGGACAAGGAATGCAGATGCAGACTTCAATGATCCAGTACAGGGGCTTCGAACAGAACTTAAGTGCTCGAACCTGCTTTTTTCGAGTGTTTCGGGCTCTCGATGCGAATCAGCAAGAGCGTCAGTTTAGGCTGAGCGTAAAGATTCTGTCACTGAGGGAGAACAAGTTTAAATTGCAGGACTTGCCCGATCTCTGTTTTTCGAGGCTGAAACGTGAACTCAGCAATGAAACAGGCAAGCTAGGGCTTCCATTGCAAATGAGCATATCTGACGGCGAGCTTAGGAAGTACAACGACGATCATTACCCCCAGAGAGGCAAATCTCATAGACCTCGCAAGCGAGAGCAGTGAACTCGCGCACCTTGAGCACAAAGCCCTTCAGGGCGTACTGAGTGGTTCCCATGGTTAGAAATAGCAATCTCTACGGTGAATCTATTGTCCAAACTGTGCGCGATGCAATTCTCGTTCTCAGTCCAGATCTGCGGGTCAAGTGGGCGAATCGATCCTTCTACAAGACCTTCCAGGTGGGGCCCAGAGAGACTGAGGGAGAGTTTATCTTCGATCTGGGAAACGGACAGTGGAATATTCCCAAGCTGAAAACATTGCTAGAACAGATACTTCCCGGTTCCAGTGAGTGTCCAGATTTTGAAGTTGAGCATGATTTCTTGAGCATCGGTCGACGAACAATGCGCCTAAATGCCAGGAGGCTGCGCGGCGAGAGTCCGAGCTCAGACATGATCCTGCTGGCGATTGAAGACGCCACCGAGCACCACCAAGCGGAGATGGAGCGATACAAACTTGATCTCGAACTTAAGAACGCCAACCAGGCGCTGCGAGCCCTTATATGGATCGATGATCTAACCGGTCTGTACAACCGGCGTGGCTTCCTGACTTTTGCCGAACAGCACATGAAGTCGGCCCGCCGAACCCGGCAGGAATTACTATTGGTATTTCTAGATCTGGATGGTCTGAAGCAGATCAACGACACCTTTGGCCACCAGGAAGGCGATCTGGCGTTGACAAGAACAGCGAGTATTCTCAAGGCGCCTCAGTGGGGATGAGTTCGTGGTGCTTGCTATAGATTCCTTCCATGAAAGTACTGAAATGATTTCTGCCCGTTTGCAGGAGCACTTAAACAACGCCAACGAGCGAATCCATCGCAGCTACCAGCTATCCTTCTGCCTCGGTATGACGCGTTTCAACGTCAACAGCAGTATGACCATTGATGACCTGATGGCCAAAGCAGACGCAGCGTTGTATGAGGAAAAACGAGCCAGAACTAACCTTGACCTCGTTGGCTCTAGCGTCCAAAGGATGGAGCTTGTTTCTCAGCACCAGGGTGCTTCGACACTAACCCGCCACGGTTGGCAATCCTGAGAGCCAGGGCTTAGAGATTCCTCCTCGACAGTGCCAAGAGCCTCAGGATCTCTTTCCCAAGTCTAAACGCGCTTCTCTTCCCCAAAACAAGTCTCGACAGTGAGGAGACTCTCATGGCTGCAACTCTGAGCAATGTGCTAGGAATTATTCTAGGGGGCGGCAGAGGGGAGCGTCTGTTTCCATTGACCAAACATCGCTCCAAACCAGCTGTGCCATTGGCTGGGAAGTATCGGATTGTCGATATTCCTCTCAGTAACTGCATCAATTCCGACATTCTCAAGATATTTGTCCTGACCCAATTCAACTCAGCCTCTCTGAATCAACATATTGCTCGCACCTACCGTTTTGACAATTTCTCGGAGGGATTCGTCAATGTTTTGGCGACCGAACAAACCCGCGATAACCTGGACTGGTCACAAGGGTCCGCAGATTCTGTGCGACAGAGCATCCAACATCTCGAAAACATTAATGTCTCCCACGTTTTGATCCTGTCCGGAGACCAACTCTACAAAATGGATTATCGGGAGATTCTGGACTTTCATGTAAGAAGCCGGGCCGACATCACCGTTTCTACCATCCCGGTCCCGGCTCAGCGAGCTTCACTCTTTGGAATCATGAAAGTAGATGAAAAGGGCAGGATTGTCTTTTTCCAAGAAAAGCCGGCAGGAAACCTGGCGCCTCTGGAAAGTCAATTCCCAGGGGCATTGGCCTCCCATCAGTTTCCTGATGGCAAAGCCTACCTGGCGTCCATGGGCATTTATGTCTTCTCTAAGGAACTGTTGATCGAAATCCTCAGCGCCGGCAGCGCCAACGATTTTGGGCAGGATGTCATTCCGGACGCAGTTGGCAAATACCAGGTGATGAGTCATCCGTTCTTTGGCTATTGGGCCGACATCGGAACGATGCGGTCATTTTACGAGGCCAACCTGGATCTGGCGGCGGTCTTGCCCAAGTTCGATTTCTATGATGAGTCGCATCCCATTTACACACAAGCTCGGTTCTTGCCAGGCTCGAAAATGCAGAATTGCCATTCGCATCAGAGTGTCATTTCGGAAGGCAGCTTTCTCAATGGTTCTGACATTAGATACTCCGTCGTTGGCATCCGCAGCCGCATTGGCTATGAAACCAAGATCACCAATTCCTGCGTCATGGGGGCAGACTTTTATGAAACGTTTCAGCAGCTCCAGGAGAACGCGCACCATGGCATCCCCAATATCGGAATTGGTGATCATGTCACAATCGTCAATGCGATCATCGACAAGAACACCCGGATAGGAAACAACGTCATCATTGGCAATTCTGAAAAGCGCGCTGATGTCGATGGCGAGAATTTTTACGTGCGGGACAGCATTGTCGTCATTCCCAAAGACGCCATCATTCCTGACGGGACCATCATTTGAACGGGGAGCTCAAACCAAATGTGGTGATCTATTTGGTGTGTTTTTTCTAGAACTCAACAAACAGATTTTGGCGAAACGGAAAGACTGTGAGCAATCGCCGGTAGGCGCTCGCTCTCGATGGGCCATCGTGCCGCCAAATGAACGGAGCCAACACCCTTGCCAATACTCGGTACCTATTATTCTCACTTCTTATAGACACCAAGATGGGAACGAGCACTAAGAAGGCAATCAGGTGCGCACAGAATGACTCCAGAAGTTCGATCAAGAACAGAATGATTTACGTGCCCTATTTTGATGGGTCTGAGGTGATCCTGAACGAACGTCTTTAGGCGATCCCGGCCCCAACGAGATTGATGCTCCTCAATAGCTGAACTACAATGTCATTTGTAGAGCCATTGTGAGGAAACAGGTCACGCGATGTCTAAAATGAATGCGTCCCAGCTGATTCCATGATGTCGTTCCGGCAAGCTTTCTGGAATGTGGCTCGTACCTTTGGTGCGTTCGCAGCCGCCTAGCAAGAAGCAAATCGGGCTGTAACTCAGTCCCGCAACATCCGGCTTCCGCAAGTTTGTTGCAAGACGTTACTTGACCTATCCTTCGCAGGAGTACCGCAGTGAATCTTACTCACCGACGCCAATTCCGCCGCGGACTGTGTCCGTTGATGTGTGCGTTTCTTCTTGCTCCTCTGACTCTGTCGTCGAGCAGCGATAGTTCGAGCACCAAACATTCCTCACTTGCCAGCAACGGGTTTTCCACAACGAATATTTCGCCGTCAAAGCCCTGGCAAAAAAAAGTCTCTCTGTTGAAGGGCCAAGCCATCGAGCTGAGCGTGCGTATTCCAAAGCCCTCGATTCTTCCGCTGCACAGCCGAGTGGGAGTCGCCTGGTTGCTCACGCGTGAGAGTGAAGTTCTTTCGGCTCCGGCTTTGAAGGATGCAGCCAAAGTCGTGTTCGAATCGCGAAAGCCCGACGCCTTCGAGATTTACACGAAGCCGACAGCCAACTGGCGAAAGATGCTCCACGCACTGGATCCGGACGCGTACGTCGTCTATCGCGCTCCAGTCAGCGGGGACTATCTTCTGGAGGTTGCACCCGTTGAGCAGGGCCCCACTCCCTTTGAAGGGACACGCTGGCGGGAATCCGGCCTCGCACCAACGGCTGTGGCGTTTCCCAGGAGCACACCCTGGCCGAAGGGAGCCAGTATCCCGATATCGATATCACTCCAGCCTTTCGAGCTTGGTCCGGTTCAGTCGCCCGTTCTGGAGGTTGAGACCGAACCTAACGGCACTCCCGAGATGGCGCAACGTATCGCACTGCCCATAGGCGACGGGATTCAAAGGCTTCTGATCACAGCCGGTGCGGATGACATCGAATACTTCGATAACGGCAAAGTATCAGGGGACGACTGGTTTCAGTTCACTTATGAAGAACAGGAACCGAAGCTTCTGACTTGTAACCTTGCGATCCCAGACCTAACGTTGGCGGCAAGGCTAGGCCTGTATACCCTGAGTACTGACGGAAAAACGGCAGGATCAGAAATCCTGGCGCACGCAGGCGGGATGGTCCAGCCGGCACCCGAGTGGCCGGCCATAACGTTTGCACGGCTGAGCGCGTATGGCCGGCACGAAAGCTGCATTCCATGCAGGCTATTCGCGCGGCCAACCACGTTCTGCACACGGCCGACCCCAGTGGGATTAACGCTGCCGGTCCTGGGTCGAACGTAGGACAATCCGTCGTTTATAACTATGCAGGCGAGATTCTCCGCACCGCGTGGGATCGTACTGGCCATCCTCGCTATCTTGCTGCGCTCGAAGAAAAAGCGGAGAAGATGCTGGCAGTCCAGCCCAGGTACAGCGACGACCTGTCGCATCGTATTGAGTTTTTCAAGCGATTTTTCCCTCAGGACTTATCCGGCTCAGAGCCGCAGGTCGGCTACGTGCAATTCAGAACGACAACGGAACTTGGGGATTTGATCCCGGCAAGCTCTCTGAAGGCAAGAAAACTTTGAAGACAGACGGGCAGTTCGACCCAGCGCCGACGGCCTTGGCTTTGATTGCATTGCAGGCCTGGGTCACACGAAAGATGATCCGCCGATTGCTCGCGGAGTTCAGGGAATGTTGCGGCTGCAGGATCCTTACGGCCGTTGGAACAAAAATGCTCAGACCGGCTTTGTCACCACGGCGTATGCCTTGCATGCGCTCTCGCGATTGTACCCGCTGCCACCGGACCAAACGAACCGCACGGGTTTTGAGTCACAGCCCAACGAAAGTCTGCGGACGACAATTGCGCATGCTCGAGCTCTGTCCCACAGCAACGACCGGGCCTTGGTTGATCTGATGGTTCGAGCGGCTTCACATTCCAGTCCGCTCGTTCGTTTCTGGGGAGTGATGGGGCTGGCAGGCAAGCTGTTGGAGTCTGAGAAAAGCGGACGTTTTTGCGAGACGGCCGAAAGCTCCAAGGACTGGCAAATCTGCAGCTGGTCCTTGAAGGATCTGTCACCGCGTGCTTCTCGTTCTTTCAAGCACCGAACATTTTGCACCGCTTTGAGTTGATGGCGGTGTTAGAAACTCCATCATGCGCAAGGCAGAACAAAGCACTTGCCCAAAGGAACTTGGTGGCTCTAAGATGTTGAGTATGCATCCTCCAAAGCCTTTCATCGCGGTCGTTCTGCTGTTGGCGTTTGTTTGCAGCGCGACTGAGTTGAGTGCCTTCGCCCAGACTTGGAGAGTCTCGAGCCAAACCGCGAAGCCAGCTTCCTGCCCAATGCATGCCTCCAAGTGCTGCTGTCCGAAGGTATGCAAGGCACCGAAAAAAGCTACGGAGAAGGCAGGCTGTCACACGGCCAATAAAGAATCCCAATCTGCCTCTGCGCCAGCGCCCACTTGCTTCGTGAAAGCCGGATGCGAACAAAAGGATACAGTAGCCTTTGCCACGAGCTTGGCAAAGGAGTTCGTTCTGGAATCGGCGCAGCAACTCATCCAGGCGTCAGATGGCTCTCCCTTTCGCGTCTCCGCAACTTCTTACCTTTTGTTCGGGCATCTTTCTCTGCCCTTCCATCCCCCAAAAAACTCCTGATCTATACGCTGGCAGGGACCGCATCGGGGAGTTGTTTTGTCCCGATCAGCCTTAATCCCTAAATTCCTTGCCGACGCGCACGAAATCCAGGCGTTTGGACTCGCGCTGTTCATAGATTTCTTGATCCTTGTGCTCTCCCATGGAGGGCTTGTTTCACCTCATCAGAGAAGATTTTCGTAGGAGTTTGCCAGGTTCCTCAACCACTCGCGTCTTGAATCGGTGGATTGTCGCATCCGCTGAATTGGTGCCGAGCACGCTGGGGTCTTCGCCGCGTGGCGGCTATTCACGAAGGCTTTGAGCTCAACCCGATTAAGGAAGGCATGGATAACATGGAGCGATTCATCGTCAAATTTGTAGTCTTAGCGTTTTGGTCGGCGGCCTTTGCACTGAGTGCCGTGGCGCAGGAAACCGTCAATTCCGCCAGCGTCAGTGGCCGGGTTACAGATCCATCCGGCGCCGTCGTGGAAGGCGCGCAAGTCACAGTGCGTCAAACCGACACCAACCTCTCCAGGACCGCCCTAAGCGACCCAGAAGGACGTTTTCGGTTTCCGTATCTCAGAGTCGGAACCTACGAAATCAAGGTGAATGGGAAAGGGTTCGTTGAGACAACACACACGTTGACCCTCACGGTGGGCGCCGCGTTTGAGCTGCCAATTACGCTCGCCATTGGGACCACAGAAACGAAGCTGACCGTTACGGAGGGGGCAACCCTGCTCGAGGCGGCACGCAGCCAGATTGCCGGAACTGTGATGCAGACGGAGGTGAGAAACCTGCCGCTGAACGGACGCAACTTTCTTGACCTGGCCCTGCTGGTTCCTGGTGTGTCGCCCACCAACACCGCGAGCACGCAGTTATTTCCCGAGACCTCCGCGGTTCCGGGTCAGGGTATCTCCGTCAGCAGCCAGCGCAACTTCTCAAACAACTTCAGTGTCGACGGCCTTTCCGCCAATGACGATGCGGCCGGACTCAGCGGCAGCTTCTACGGGCTCGATGTCGTACACGAATTTCAAGTGGTCACGTCCGGCGGCCAAGCCGAATTTGGGCGCGCCCTCGGCGGCTACATCAACATGGTGACTAAGAGTGGCACGAACTCTTTGCACGGCAGCTTGTATGGTTATCTGCGCAACAAGCGTTTCAACGCCGCAAACGCACTGTCCAGGAACAAACTTCCCTTAACTCAGGCACAGTACGGCGCGAGTCTCGGGGGTCCCATTATCCAAGACCGGACTTTTTTCTTCTCGAATTTCGAGCAGCGCCTGCTGAACCAGTCTGGTTTGGTCACCATCTCTCCCGCCAACGTCAGCACGATCAATGCTCGGCTGTCGGCCGCCGGCTATCGAGGACCATTGATCGCGACCGGTCTCTATCCAAACCCGGTGCATAACGTCAATTTCCTGGCCAAGGTAGATCACAAATTCAGCGCCAAGGACCAGTTCAGCATTCGTTATAGTCTCTATGATGTCAAAGCGAGCAACTCTCGAGGCGCCGGTGCTCTGAGCGCGCCGACCGCCTCCTCCGGATTGGACAACATGGACCAGACCATCGCAGCCAGCAATATCGTGACCCTATCGTCGAGGACGGTTAATGAAACACGCGGGCAGTTCACCTACAGCGATCTGAGAGCGCTGCCCAGCGATCCTGTCGGACCGGCGGTCAGCATCTCTGGCGTGGCTTCCTTCGGCACGCTATCAGGCTCTCCTCAGGGCCGTCTCAACAAGCTCTACGAAATTGTTAACAATCTTTCTCATCAAGCAGGAGCGCACGCATTCCGGGTAGGTGGGAACTTCCTCTACAACTGCTCCAGGATCACCTTCCCTCGATCTCTCCGCGGGAGCTACGCCTTTTCCGCACTCAACAGTTTCCTGTCGGGAGTCTACAATAACTCGGGCTTTACGCAGACCTTCGGCAATACGGCAGTTTCGCAGACCAATCCGAACGTCGGCCTCTATGCTCAAGATGAGTGGAAGCTGAATCCGCGGCTGACTCTCAATGCGGGCTTGCGATATGACTTGCAGTTCCTGGAGGCAATTTCCACCGACAGGAATAACTTTTCGCCGCGAATGGGTTTTGCGTGGTTGCCCTTCGAATCCCGGCTCACCGTGGTGCGGGGCAGCTACGGACTCTTCTACGACCGTGTTCCTCTGCGTGCTCTTGCAAATGCGCTTTTGTCAGCCCGTAACACCACCGACCTCAGCAATCTGAGCCAGATCAGCGTGAGTCTTTCCCCAACACAAACCGGGGCTCCCATTTTCCCGAACATCCTGAGTGGCATCGTCCCATCCGTCACTCTGGTCAACCTCACAACCATGGACCGGCAAATGCAGAACGCCTATTCCCAGCAAGCTAGTCTTGAAATCGAGCAGCAGATCGGGGAACACGGCACCTTCAGCGTAGGCTATCAGAATCTGCGCGGACTTCACTTGATCATCGCCGTAAACCAGAACGTACCGACCTGTGTGGCGTCGGGCAACAACAACGGCTGCCGTCCGAACCCGAACTACGCCAACAACAGCCGATATTCGTCTCTGGCCGATTCGAACTATAACGCTCTGCACGTCGCATTCGTGCAGCGTCCGGTTCGATGGGGGAACTACCGTGTCTCGTACACGTATTCGAAGGCACTCAACAACGTGGGTGAGTTCTTCTTCAGCTCGCCCATCGACCACAACAACATCTGGCGGGATTACGGACGATCCGATGACGACCAGCGGCACCGGTTTGTATTCAATGGCACAGCCCACACTTCCATGGGTCCTGCGAGAAACGCCTGGGAACGTATCACTCATGGCTTACTGTTGAGCGCCATGGTGCAGCGTTACTCTGCCCTGCCTTTCAACATCACGGCAGGCACAACGACCCTCCAGGGTACGAATGCCCGGCCGACCATAAACGGAGCATTTATCAGTCGCAACGCGGGTACAGGTTTTGACTTTCTCAATGTGAATGTGCGGCTTAGCCGTACGTTCCAGCTCACTGAGAGGGTACGCATTGAAGGAATCGCCGAGGGCTTCAATCTCTCGAATCGTGTGAACGGTGTCACCCGGAATGGCACTTTCGGTACCGGAGCGTATCCTAGAAATCCCTCGCTGAGTTTCGGGCAGATCACGTCGGTGGGTGACCCGAGAACGCTGCAGCTGGCGTTGCGACTCTCGTTCTGAATCCAACAACAGTCATCGGTAAGTTTCGGCGGAGAAAAGGCCAGGGACAGCGCGATCAAGGAAGTGAGTCCTTCTACAGCAAATAGCAGGTAGATGTCACCACGTCAGCTTGAGCAGAGAAACGCCTTGTCGCGGCAGGTTGAAGCTGATGGTTGCCTGACCGCTCGAGGCCGGCAACCATTCGGGGGATTTCAGCAATTGGAGCTCGCTTGCCCTCTCGAGCCGGGCGTACTGCTCCGGCGAAGGCGTTTGTGGTGAGCCCAGCTTCTTCCAGACTTCGAACGAGTTGCTGTAATCCGCATCGATCCGGTAGTGGCTAAGCAGAACGCGGTTGGCGCGCAGGCCTTCCACAGTCAAATCCACCAGAGCCGGCGGTCCGGGCAGATCGTCGTCATGATAGTTCCAAACCATGACTTCAACCGAGCGCTCCTGCCGGCTGGCAAGCGCGCTTACGTCGGGTTCGGCTCTCACGCCGTCTTTGAGCATCGTTTCCAAATCGGTCGCCCCGCTGCTCTCGGCTGCTATGCGCTGGCCACCCATCAATCCAAGCATCCGGAACACGTTCAGCACGGGTTTGCCGATGCCATTGGTCGCGAGGTCGCGAAAACCGTCAAAGTAAGGCTGATCTTCAAATTCAAAGGCCCAAGTAACTGCGCCTTCAAAGTTTACCTGGTGGCGCGCGGCCAGGTCATGCTTGCGGGCAAATGAAGCTGCCGTATAGCTGGAATACATGGTTCCGTTGCGATATCCGTTGTGCGGGTGAAACCGCACCGAACAAGCCGCGCAGCCTTCCGGATCAGACTCGCCAATGATGATCGGGAGCTTTTTCAATTCGGGAAACGAAGCTACGATTTCAAAGCCTCGCGAAATGCTCCGCAACTGATTGCTAATGCCCATTTGAACGTGACCTTCCACAACCTTCGGGCTGCCCTTCGCGTGGAAGCCAACATAGTCAATGGGTGTGCCGATTTCGCCGGTCGCGTAGTTTTTGCCGCCAACGACGTGCTCGAGAAAGTTGCGGAGGAATCCCGCCGCCTGCTCGCTTCCCGGACCTGTCGAATGGGGTCCGCCCACCCGCGCGGTCGGCAAAGCACGCTTCAACGCAGCGACGCTGTAGTCGTAAAGCTTGTGATACTCCTCGGGTGTGCCCTGCCAGTAACCGATATTCGGTTCGTTCCAAACCTCCCAATACCAGGACTCCACTTCCGATTTGCCGTATTTCTCAACGCTGTGCCGCGCCCATTGATAGATCAATTCCGCCCACTTGCCGTAATCTCGCGGCGGATAGGCCCAACCGGTGAAGATGTTCCGGTATTGCTGCTCGGGCGACCAGAAGTGACGGTAAGGTTGCGGCTTTACGGACAAGGCCTCAGGCATGAAGCCAATCTGTGCCAGAGGTTTCAGTTTTCTTTCCAGCAAGGTGTCAAAGATGCGGTCGACGAGGGTCCAATCGTAGTGTGGCCGTCCCGATGCATCCTCGGTGTAGGCATTTGTTGAGCCCCATTTCAGGGCCGCCGTTCCGTCGCCTGTGGTGAGAAGATTGTGCGTCCGCACGTAGACGGGCACAGGACTCGCCGTAGCGAGCTGCGAAAGAAGCTTCTTGCCGTCTTTCATGTAGGTGTAGTTCGGCTCGTCGTATCCAAAGTAGCTGTAGATTGGCCTCAAGGGACCCTTGCCCACAGCGGCATCAACGCGAAGTAAGACACGGTCAGCCGGTCGAGCCTGGTCGGACAGCGGAACCAGCAAAAGCTGAAAGAGAACAATGGCAGGAATCGGCGGCAGTCGCATGGAGCTCCTCTGAAGGTCCGGGATTCAGGCTGAATTATTCACCTGGTAAGGGGATAGCCGTCGTGCGTCAATCGAGGGAAGGACGGTCTTGCAAGGCAGTTCTGATGATCGACAAGGTCTCGTCGAGTTCCTTCCCGATGAGCTCGAGTCGTGGCGGGCGCACGAACACGGTGCCCATGTTCAGCTCAGCTTGAACCAGCTTGATCATCTGGACGAACTTGACGACTGTATCCATTCGGAGCAACGGCAAGAACCAGCGATAGAGCTTGTGCGCTTTCTCGAAATCGCCGGCACTGACGGAGTTGAAGAGCGCCACCGACTCCTTGGGCAGAGCATTTACGAGGCCCGCAATCCATCCGGCGGCGCCAGCCGGGACAGCCTCGACGATGAGGTCGTCCACGCCGACCAACACATTCAAACGATTACCAATCAAAGCCCGAATCGCCGTCACCCGGCGAACATCAGCACTCGACTCTTTGACGGAATGGAAGTTTCGGTGCTCCTCAGCCAGTTCAGCGATGTGCTCCGGCAAGAAGTCGGTGCCGTATGCAACGGGATTGTTATAGAGCATGCACGAAAGGTCGGTGGCCCTGAAGATTTCCACGATGTGCGCTTTCATCTCGCGCCAGTCACTGCGATACACATACGGAGGCAACACCATCAGGCCACGGCAACCTTTGTCTGCGGCAGCTCGCGCGTAGTCCACAGCATCCCGAGTGCTCAAGGCGGAAACACCGGAAATGACGGGCACTCTTGCGCCAACACTCTTGACAACAGTACCAATGACGCTGAGCTTCTCCTCTCGTGTTAAGGTAGCTCCTTCTCCTAAGGAGCCTCCGACCACAATTCCGGTGCACCCGCAATCTACCAGCCAGGCCACGTGCCTGGCGACGAATTCGTAATCGACACTCAAGTCCTTCCTGAAACAGGTCGTGAGCGCTGGAATAATGCCCTTCCATGCAGACTGGTCCATGGTCTTCCTTTCTTACCGCTCTCCAAAGAGCTTTCGCAACAGATAAAGAAACGCTGCGTTTCCTGGGGTTCCAGCACTGGGAAACAATGCCAACATCTCGGCCAACATCCGTTCGAGGCTGTTTAGACAGGAGGAGCTCATGTCCGTATACCGTAGCAGAACGGATCTTTTTCATCGAGGATCAGGTCTGCTTCCGCGTTCACATGAGCCGTGCCTCGGATCCTGGGAAAGATCCGACCATCGACAACCTTCACAGTGCCTTCAAAGATACTGCCGATGATGCTCTCCTGCCGCCAGACCTCACCTTCCTTCAGCTTTCCGTCAGCAAACAGACAGGCCAGCTTGGCACTGGTTCCTGTTCCGCAGGGAGAGCGGTCGTAGGCTTTCCCTGGGCAAAGGACGAAATTCTTGCCATGCGCTTTCCCGCTCTCGGAAGGACCAAACAGTTCGACGTGGTCGATTTCGCCGCCGTTATCACCAGTGATGCCCTGCTGAGCCAGTGTCTGGCGGATCTTCCAGGTGCAATCAGTCAACTGCTCGATATTCTGCACGCTCAGCTTCAAGCTGTGCTCGCTGATAAGAAAGAACCAGTTGCCTCCCCAGGCGACGTCCCCCGTGACAGTCCCATAACCTTCCACATCGACCTTCACATCCTTGGCTGCGCGGTAACTCGCCACATTGGTGATAGTCACCTCTTCAGAGCCACGCAACTCAGCGCTCACGATCCCTACCGGTGTCTCGATCTGATGGGTGCCTGGAGAGATTCTTCCCAGGTGAGCCAAAGTGACGACCAGACCGATTGTTCCGTGACCGCACATGCCCAGGTAGCCCACATTGTTGAAGAAAATGACTCCTGCCGCAAAGGAGGCATTGGTGGGCTCGCACAGCAGGGCCGCCACGACCACGTCGGAGCCTCTGGGCTCGTTCACCACCGCAGAGCGAAACCTGTCGTGCTCTACACGAAAGCGATGGAGACGCTCTCCGAGAGAGCCACTCCCCAAATCTGGACCACCACTGAATACCACACGGGTGGGTTCACCACCCGTATGAGAATCGACGACCCTTACTCGTCTGATTGATCTGGATTGCATGATCGGATCACAATCCTTGGATGCTAACCATAATTTTTGCGGATCCAGAAGACGCTGCGTGAGGTTGAGGCTTCAAGAAAGCCTCAAGCCTACAACAATCTTGGTAAACCGTGTCGACTGACTCGGCGTTTCTTCCGATCTGGTGCCATGCACCCTCGTTCTGTCGTCGTGAATAAAGTGAGGCAACCTCTCGTCTTCGCCGGCAAACGACTGGCACCTGCAGACGCGACGGCTGCTATTGCAGGCTGCCTTTCAGCATCGTGTAGGAGTGCGGGGGAAACGTGTACTTGACCCGATCGCCTTTGGCACTGAGGCTCTTTCGAGCAGTTTGGACTCTCGAGGAGCCAAATGTATTCTCCGCCTTAATGTCAGGTCCGTTGACTTCTGTAATCTCGAAGTTTCCGGAGAACTCACCCTTCTGGCTTTGGATTTCCACCTCGATGGCTTGATCCAGGTGCCGGTTGACCACGTTCAGTACCAAGGTTCCATTGTCGTAGGCTGCCGAGGTGTCCAGGTAAGGAACGGCTGAGTGTTTGGCTGTCTTATAGGTCGGTGAGTTCACAAATAGATCCAAGGCAGTTCCTTTGCTGTTGCCGGCAAACAACTGCAGCGGGTAGTAGATGGTTTGCAGGTAGAGTCCCTGGTCGTTGGTAAAGATCGGAGCAATCACGTTGACCAGTTGAGCCATGTTGGCCATCTTCACAATGTGAGCATTGTTAATGAAGGTGTTGAGAAAAGTAGCCACAACCAGGGCGTCTTCCAGGTTGTACTTCTCTTCCAGAATATTCCGGCCTCGCTGTTGCGGGCCGCGGGCACGATACCAGACGTTCCATTCGTCCCAGGCTATATAGATGGATCGTTGCCGCGGATTGTCGGTCAGCGCTACTCGGATCAGGCCTTCGGCAACTTTGGTCTTCTCGTTGAGGTCGACCGAGCTGCTGAGGAAATCATAATAGTCATTGTTGCGGTTTCCCACATAGAGGTGCAATGAAAGGTAGTCGATATGGTTCTTGAGATTGTGTAGGACCGTGCGGTTCCATCCTACCCAATCCGCATTGTAGTTCGACGATCCGGCCCCAATCAGTTTGATGTTGGGATCAGTCCATTTCATCAACTTGGCAGCTTCGAGAGCAAACTTGCTGTAGTCTTCGACATTCTTGTACCCCATCTGCCAGGGTCCATCCATTTCATTCCCCAAGCCCCAGTAGGTGACTCCCCAAGGTTTCTCGCGGCCGTTCTTCTTGCGTAGATCGGAGTAGCGGGTCCCGCCCTGCAGGTTGGTATACTCGACCCAGAATTTTGCTTCGTCGAAAGTTCCAGTACCAAGGTTGACGCAGATGTAGGGCTGAGTGGCGAGCATCTCCGCATAGTTGAGGAACTCGTGGGTGCCAAAGCGATTGCTCTCGATCGTACCCCACGCCAGCTCTAATCTCGCGGGGCGCTGGTCGCGGGCGCCGATCCCGTCCTCCCAATGGTAACCAGAGGCAAAATTCCCTCCTGGCCAGCGCAATACGGAAACGTTGAGTCCTTTGATTGCCTCAAACACATCCTTGCGATAGCCGTTGTTGTCTGAGAGTCGAGAACCTTCCTGAAAGACGCCACCTTCAATGCAGCGGCCCAGGTGTTCAATGAAGTTGCCGTAGATCAGCGGGTCTATCTGGCCAATCACGCGGTCTGTATCAATCTTGATCGCAGCAGAAAGAGTCTTTTGCTGCCCTCCAGCCGACTGGGCAACGGCCAATAGAAGGATTCCGCATCCGATCAATGCATGCCACACCGCTCGTTTCATGGATCTCCTCCGCGACCGGAGTTTCTGGTCGTTACAGGCTTGTCTGAATGTAAGTGCTTGCATGCTGGAAGGTATTCGAACTCGCCTGATTCTGTCAACCCTCTCAACGGGAACTGAAGTGGTCGAGTGCGCTTGGGCAGAAGTAGACAGCGCACCCCCCTGGTCAGCCAGCGGGTTTGCAGCGCTGGGTGTTGCAGGAAGCGGTGAGGCATCTTGGTGAAGCGGCTGCATGTGCTAGAATGCAAGCGTTGTCACTCGTCGAGTTCAACTTAAGGTGACGCTCAACCGCTACAGAAGCCGTGCCACTGCTTCTGCTGGCTCGCTGCCTTGCCTTCGTCTACACTTTTGGCCAGTGCGAGCTTCACGGAGACGATTCCATTCGTGTTCCGGGAGGTGCCGCTTCCGAGTTTGCTACCCATACCATGTCCCTTCAAGTTCGAACCGACGGCTAGGATTTCCTGGTAAGCGAGCCGCCCAGGTCTGCCCAACAATGGGGATACTCGTCGGTCAGTGAATCGAGGCCCTAGCATCATGCCGAATCCCTGGACAGGAAAAGGAAACCCCTACACGCGCAAGGAGGTCATCGGGCGCCTCCGGGCCACCCTCAAGCGGGGCAAACCCATTATTGCAGCCGGGGCAGGCACCGGCATTTCGGCCAAGTTTATCGAGAAGGGCGGCGCTGACCTCATCATCATCTATAACTCTGGCCGATTCCGCATGAGCGGCCACGGTTCCACCTGCGGCCTGATGGCTTACGGTGATGCCAACGCTATTGCCATGGAGATCGGTGAACACGAGGTCCTTCCCGTAGTGGAAGAAGTACCCGTCATTTGCGGCGTGCACGCCACCGACCCCCGTCGACGGATGTGGCACTGGCTGCTGCAGGTAAAAGAGATGGGTTTCAGCGGGGTGAATAACTTTCCCACACACACCATAGTAGACGGCCAGTTTCGCCAGGTGCTGGAGGAAACAGGCATGAGCGTTCAGAAGGAATTCGAGATGGTTGCTCTGGCGCGAAAGATGGATCTGTTCACAATCGTGTATGTCGCAACTCCGGACGAAGCAGCCCAGATGGCAAGGGCTGGTGCCGATGCTATCATCGCTCACGTGGGAACCACTATTGGCGGCTCGATTGGTGTGAAGGGCGCAGCCTGTTCGATGGATGAAGCGGTGAAACGGACACAAGCGATTATTGACGCGGCCCGACCCATTCGGAAAGATATCTTCTTTCTCTCCCACGGTGGTCCGATCTGCTTGCCGGAGGATGCAGCTTACATCAACCAGCGCACTGACTGTGTCGGATTCGTTGGTGCCTCGAGTCTCGAACGCATCGCCGTCGAGCAATCGTTGATCGATGTGACACAACGGTTCAAGAACATTCCTGTCCCGGCAGCCAAACTGTTCATGCGTTCCGGAGTCGCCAGCAGGCCTGGCACGAAAAGGAGTCGATGACCATGAGCGTTGCCAGCCGTCATTTCGTCACCGGGGCAGAAGCGTTTCAGCGTAACGTTCCCTGGGCTCTGGAGGAATGGTTATGCAGTTCCGACGTGGTGCAGAATGAGTATTTGCTCCTGGTCCGGGTCAACATAGAACCCGGCAGGGCTCATGCCTTTCATAAGCATCCGACCCGCGAGGAACTGCTTTATGTCCTGTCTGGCCGCGCCGAGCAGTGGGTAAGCCAGGAGCGGCGGATCCTCAAACCGGGAGAGGTCGCCTTTGTCCCGATGGGAGAAGTTCACGGTACCTACAATCCCTTTCCTGAAAAGCTCGTATTTCTGGCTATTCTCTCTCCCGCTCAAGCTCCCGAACCTGCCTTGGTGGACGTCTCCGGGGAAGAACCATGGCGTTCGCTGCGGAATGGCGCTCCGCCGGAAATCTGAAACAAGGAGCACTCCATTCTGATATGGCGACAATAGCCCTTATGGGAACAATGGACACCAAAGGCGAGGAGTACGCCTTTCTGGCTGAGCGCATCCGGGAGCGCGGCCACGACACGTTGGTAGTCGATGTCGGGATTCTTGGAGAGCCCCGGCTTGTGCCGGCCATACAGCGAGCTGAAGTGGCGGCAGCAGGAGGGTCAGAACTTTCCGCTCTGGTGGCAAAACGGGATCGTGGCGATGCCGTCACAGCCATGTCATTGGGCGCGCCAGTCATCCTCTCGCGGCTTGTCGCCGAAGGCCGAGTGCAAGGTGTGATTGCGCTCGGTGGCAGCGGCGGCACGACAATTGCCACGGCGGCCATGCGAGCCCTGCCCATCGGTTTTCCCAAGGTCATGGTCTCGATCCTGGCTAGCGGCAATACCGCTCCCTATGTGGACGTCAAGGATATCGTCATGTTTCCGAGCATTGTCGATATCGCGGGCTTGAACCATATTTCTCGAGTCCTCTTGAGCCGGGCGGCCGGGGCGATTTGCGGCATGGTAGAAGTTTGTTTGCCGGACTCTAGCGGCAAACCAATCATCGTTGCCAGCCAGTTTGGCAACACCACTCCCTGCGTGGACCAGGCGCGCAAGATACTCGAGGAAGCGGGCTATGAGGTCGTAGTGTTCGCTGCTGTGGGCACGGGAGGCCGAACGATGGAGTCGCTGATTGCGTCTGGCTTGGTTGGCGGTGTCCTCGACATTACCACCACGGAATGGGCAGACGAACTCGTTGGAGGCGTGTTGACAGCAGGCCCCTACAGACTGGAAGCAGCTGCCCAGCACGGAGTGCCCGCCGTTGTTTCAACCGGTTGCCTGGATATGGTGAACTTCGGTCCGCCTGATACGGTTCCGGTGAAGTTCAAGAGCCGAAAATTTTATCAGCACAATCCCCAAGTCACTCTCATGCGCACGACTCCTGAAGAGAACCACGAGCTCGGTTGTATCCTGGCCCGCAAACTGAATCTCTCCATCGGGTCAGTCACGCTCATGCTGCCATTGCGTGGCAACAGCCAGCTCAGCGCTCCCGGCCAGCCTTTCCACGACCCGCAAGCCGACCAAGCCCTTTGGAATGCTCTCACATCAAACCTGAGGCCAGATATTTCAGTGGTGGCACTTGATTGCTCCATCAATGATCGGATCTTTGCCTCAGCCTGCGCACGAGAACTCCTGAAGAATCTCAAGTTCACCGATGCTTCGCTGGCGGGTTCCATCGATGGTTCCCTGCCCGCTAAATGAAGAGCTAAGCCACAAGCAATCTGCAAACGAGTCACAAATCACACTTTTCGCCAACCTGCCAGCCACTCGGAGGAGCACTGACGCTCCCATAAGAGTTGCCACAGCTGGAGGAACTGCGCGTTTCCTGGCGAGATTGCCCCTACTTTGCTTTTCCCCACAGCTCCCGCAGCCGCTGATCGCGCCCGCATCGATACCGGTACTCGTGGTATTCCTGCGGGTTCCGTATGTAATAGTCCTGGTGATAGTCCTCGGCCGGATAAAACTCTCCCGCCGGCGCGATCTCAACAGCAACTTTTGGGAAACGCCTAGACTGTTCCAGCGCCTGCTTCGATTCCTCTGCCAGCCGGCGCTGCGTCTCGTCGTGATAGAAGATGGCGGCACGATATTGACTTCCTGAATCGCAGAACTGTCGATTGGGTGTGGTGGGATCGATGTTGTGCCAGAAGACTTTGAGTAGTTTGGAATAGGTGACTCTCTCGGGATCGTAGGTGACGCGGACGGCTTCCGCGTGGCCGGTCAGTCCTCGGGAGACTTCCGCATAGGTCGGCTTCTTTTTGGTTCCGCCGATGTAGCCGGAGGTAGTGGCTGTCACTCCTTTGAGCTTGTCGAACGGCGGCTCCATGCACCAGAAGCAACCGCCGGCAAAAGTGGCCGTCTCGACCTGGCGGTCGCGTGCTGAATAAGAAAGGCCGATCAGCATCAGCAATGCAATTCCTGCGTTACGGATGCACCTGAGTCGAATTCTCATGTCAAGTTCTGGCATTGTCGAAAGTGCCTGTCTTGAGGTTGAGATGCAGGGCTGCGTTCTGGGCATTTTGGCATGATTGAGGAACTCATGAGTGCCGCAGTCTCTTCTCAGTCATGCCCCAGGCGACCAGACTCAAGCCAAAGTGAGCTGCAAACGTGTCACGGAAGCCGGGGCAAAGCGATAGTTCAATGACCCACCTCCCGTCACCGCCAACTTTTCACTTCTGGGCTCCAGTGCTCGAGGATTCTCGAAGCTGTTATGCGCGTGAATATCGCTGGCCGCCAGGATCGTCGCCTGTCCCGACTGTACCGTTGCGCCCCGCACGGCCACTTCCGTCTCTCTGGCTTCAGTTGCATGCGGGTTGACGACGGTCAAAGTCAATTGCTTTCCCTTTAGAGACGCAGAGCCCTGCAAGCCCCACAAGGTTCCCGTGGGCGACTGCGCCTCGGCAGCCATCCTGGCTCTCGCCTGCGGTGACATCTGAGCAGCAATACCCGGCGGAATGTTTGGAGGATTCCGTTTGTAGCTGAGCGCTGGCGCTGAGAACATGGTGCGAACGGATTGGCCGCCTTGATGCGCCGCATACATTTCGAAGACGTGAAAGTTCGGAGTCACAGCGAACTTATCTTCATAGGCTATAAAAAGCGAATGGATGGTGTTGATGAGCTGCGCCACGTTCGCCATCACCACCTTGTCAGCATGACGATTGAAGGTGTCCAACGTGAGTCCCGAGACCAGCGCGTCGCGCAGCGTGCCCGGATAACCAAACAGGTAGCCTGGAGGCAACATCGGGTTCTGCGTGTGCCATGCGCCACATTCATCCACGATCAGCTTGATGCGATGCTGCGGATCGGTTTCTCCCATGACCGCCCAGTGCTGCTCAATGAGATTCTCCATTCGGTCTGATCGTCCAATCAGCTCGTACCACTCGTCCGTGGTGAACTGGAGAGCGTTTCCATCGCCAGTCGTTCCGGCATAGTAGTGCAGGGCCCAGCCATACATGGAATTCAGTTGGTTCTGACCCTTCTCGGCCATGTTGGCAAAGAAACGGCGGGTCCAGCTGATGTCCCCGCTGTTGGGGCCGGCCGGGATGAACTTCAGTTCAACTCCAAAGCGCGGGACGAAGGCAACGAACCGTCGATATTCCTGCGAATACTCCTCCGGCGTGAAATTGCCGCCGCAACCCCACGACTCGTTACCGATGCCCCAGAACTGAACGTTGAAAGGTTCGCGGTCTCCCGCGGCAGCTCGTTGATCGGAGAGCGTCGTCGTCCCGGCAGGGGCGTTACAGTACTCGACCCACTCGTAAAAATCTTTGGCCGGCAAGCTACGCAGGTTGGCCGCAAAGTAAGGCTGCGCACCTGTAGCCTTACAGAAGCGCATGAATTCGTTGGTGCCGAACCAGTTTGGCTCATACTTTTGCGGACCGGAGTCGAGTTTCGCGTAAGCCTCAGCGGCCCTGCGCCCCCTGCTGTCTCTCCAGAAATTGGTTCGACGTGGACGAGACGAGCGCGGACCGACTCCATCGCGCCAATCATAGCTGTCGGCAAAGCAGCCGCCGGGCCATCGCACGACGCTCGGCTGGATTCGCCGCATGTGATCCACCAACTCCTTGCGGATACCGCCAACGTTGGGAACTTTCGAATCTTCACCCACCCAGATGCCGTCATACACGACACCGCCAAGATGCTCAACAAAATGTCCATAGATATCGGGAGAAATCGTGCCCACGGGCTCGTTTAATAGGAGTTCGATTCGAGAGTCAGCTGAGGGAGCAGAAAACATAGGGGATTCCGCGCCACGACCCATCATCGAGGCTGCGGCTGTGCCCGTAACGGTTTTGAGAAACTGGCGACGAGTGGCAATCATGTGGGCTGTCCTCGCTTCCTAGAGTACGGCTCGATATTCAGAAACGGAGTGCTACTAAATTGTTGAAAATTGCGGAACAAAGACATTCCATTGCTGAGTGGGGTGTAAAACAATTCCTGTAGCGGCGGTCTGCGACCGCCGACTAGAGTTTTGCATTCTCGGTGCAGGCGAGACGCCCTCACCACAAGCAGAAACAAACACAGCCAACATTGTGGTGCAGGTTTCTAGCCTGCAGGTCGGCGCTCATAGAGCGCTGCTACAATTCTTCACGGTTCCAGAGAGCAGCGGTGCTGAAACCGCTTCTTCCCACTCGCGGCCTGAACGTCAGCGGTTGGTCTGATGAGGCTGATCACGGCGCATCTCGCGGCGCTTCTGCTCGAACTCGGTCGCTTCCTTCTCCAGCCGGCGAAAGATCTCCATTTGTTCTTCGCTTTCTTTTGATTTGCCCAGGCGTCGGTAAATGCCGCCCAGCAGATAGTGGTAAGCAGAAGCGCGTGGGTTTGCGCTGATAGCCGCTTCAAGAGCTCTCGCCGCTGGGGCCCACTCCTGCAAACGATCGAGCGCCTTGGCTAACTGGAAGTTGGCAGCGTCGGACTGCGGATTCATCTGAAGTGCCTTGCGGGCATTTTCGACAGCCTGCTTTGACTCGCCCAGCCGATTGTAGTGGGCTGCCAGGTTGATGTAGGGAGACGTGAAACCCGCCTTCCGCGACTCGTTTATTTCGGCCGACTTCCCGTACAGTAAAACCGCGGCGCTGTCATCGCCCATGGATTCCATGACGAAGCCGAGTGCGTCATATGCTTCCATGTACGACGGGTCGAGGCGGATCGCTTCTTCCAGTTCCCGCTTCGCGGGAGGGTAGTTGTCCTGGGCGGAATGGATCTTTCCGAGGTCGTACCGAATCTCAGCGCGCTGTGGATTGAGCTTCAAGGCCTGTTCTAACTCCGTCTGTGCCACATCGAAGCGTCCGATAAGCATCAGATTGCGCCCCAGCAGCCGGTGCCCATCAGCGTTGCTGACATTGAGTTGGAGAGACTTGGCGAGGGCAGAGATCGAATCGCCGATGCGATGCTGTCCGAACAAGGTGTAGCCAAGCACATAGTGCCCCCACCACGAGTTCGGGTTGGCCTCGAGATATTCCCGAATCACAGGCTCCAGTTCCTTAAACTGCTGTCGGCGAATGTAATCTTCAAAAAGCTTAACGGTATTGGGGTCATCTGGCTGGGCGGTGCTGGTGAGGCCCGGGAAGGTGATTAAGCTTGCTTTTTGCGGCTGGGGCTGGGGTGTCCCTGGCCTTTGAGCAGCCGCGCGTTGCAAGCTTTCCTTGGCTGGCGAGTACTGAGGATCTACCTCCAGGGCTTTCTCGAAAGACGCAGTGGCTGCTGCGGTGTCGCCTTTGGCCAGGAGTGCGAGACCTAAGTGATGATGCGCGCCCGGCCATGAAGGAAGCAGTCGCACCACTCTTTGCAGAGCCTCGATCGCAGTGTCGTGTTGACCTTTGTCCGTTGCGGCCCGCGCTTCGCCCAGCAACTGGCTGGCTGTTCCCTGTTTGCTTTCCTCCTCGATTGCGGCTCGACCCTTCTCGAGTTCTGCGGCTCCTTCCGACGGCTTTCCGGCACGTGTCAGAGCGAGACCCAGCTGGTAACGTGCCGCACCAAGCTTGGGATCCAGTTTCAGGGCTTCCTGAAGACGCAGGATGGCTTCCGGCAATGCATTCTTCCGCAGAAGGGCTTTGCCGAGTTCAAAATGTGCGGCCGCGAAACCTGGATCAAGGTCGATGACTTTTTGAAACTGCGGGATAGCTTTGTCCAACCCGTGTTCAGAGCTCTGTGCATAGGCCAGAGCCAGATTGTAGTGAGCTCGCACAAACACAGGCTGCGCGGCAATCGCCTTCTCCAGCAGACCAATAGCTTCCGCTGGCTGTGACCCGACCAGAGCGGCGCCCAGATTGCCAGTGGCACTGACATCATCGGGCGCAAGGCGCAGCGCTTCTCGGAACTCGGCGATGCCTTTCTCACTATCTCCCACTTGCACCAGCACCAGTCCGAGATTGTTGTGCGCTTCAGCGTAGTTTGGCCGCAGGTGTATCGCTTCCTGAAATGCTGACATCACTTGCTTTGGATCGGCTCCCTGCTTTCCGAGAAGGAGCCCAAAAACGTTGTGGCCTTCGGCAAGGTCCGGCCTGGCACTGAGAACGCGACGGAGCTCCGAAACCACAACGTCCAGACCGGGGATCGGTCCCACCGGTGCCGCCAAATTCAGCGCCGCCTCGAGTTGCCCGATTCCTTTCTCCACCTGTCCGGATCGCAAGAAAACAACTGCCAGGTCGAAGTAAGGCGTCTGGAGGGTTGGACTGAGCGCGATAGCGCGCTGAAGTAGGGGCCGCGCACGATCGAGCTCGCCTGTGTCCCGCCGGGCCATACCCAGGAACGAATAGACCTCAGCAGCGGAGGGATTCAAGCGGATCGAGTGTTCCAGCGATTCCACCGCAGAGATGCGATCACCGTTGTACCAGAGTGCCACGCCCAGGTTGTAGCGCGCCTCCGGCATGGCCGGGTTCAATTCTACAGCGCGCTTCAGACTCGCAATGGCCGCAACCAGATCACGTTCCTGGCCCTGCACGAAGCCGAGCAGGTTCCAGACATCGGCCGATGATGGCGTGTCATGGGCCAGCCGCGCGAGCGTCCTCCGCGAAGCTGCGCGATCGCCGCGCGAAAGCATCTCCGTCGCTTCCGATAGTCCAGCCTCGATCGCAGGCTCGCGCTCGGCCGCGGAGCGTCCGCGGCGAAGCGACGCTGCCTGCTGGCGCAACACGGTCCCGAGATTGTAATAGGCCTCCTGGTGTTCCGGGTTCAGGCTGAGGACCGATTCGAAAGCCTGAATCGCCCCTTCCAGATTACCTTGCTGCTTCATCGTGAGGCCGAGTTGTTGATGCGCTTCAGCGTCGTCAGGACGGCCTTTGAGGACGATCCGGAACTCCTCCAACGCCGCGTCGGCATCACCCTTGCTGCGCAGCGCGATTCCGAGATTCATGCGCAGCTGGGGGTCGTTTCCTTGCAAGGCAACCGCTTTCTTGAAAGCGATCACGGAATCCGTAACCTCGCCGGCCTGTGCGAGCGCTGTGCCTAGATTGTTCCAAGCGCGGACGAAATCCGGTTTCGCGTCAACTGCCTTGCGGAATGCGGCAATGGCTTCCAGAAACTGGTTCCTCTGAAGGTGGAGGACTCCGCTCCAATTGTGCGCCTCGGCCGACTTTGGATTCTTCTTCAGGACCGCCTCAAACTCGGCAGAGGCTTTGTCCAGTTCTCCCGCCTGCTGAAAGGCCAGCCCTAGAGCGATTCGGGCTTCTTCGTGGCCTGGGTTCAGTCGTGCGGCCGTTGTGAACTCGGTCTTGGCCGGTTCCAGTTGCTCCGATTCACGCAGAGCGAGACCAAGGTTGTAATGGGCATCGGCGGAGGAAGGACTCAGTTCGACGGCGCGGCGAAAAGAAGCGAGGCCAGCTTGCACGTCGCCAGATCGAAGCCGGGCGATGCCAAGGGCGATCTGAGCCTCGACGTTCTTCGGTTCCAGCTTCACCGCTTGCTCCAACTTCCTGGCGGCCGCTGCCCAATCCTGGTTGCGAAGAAGCCGAATGCCTTCCTGGTAAGGAGTGGAGGCCGACTGCGCTGCGCCAAGAGCGGGCAGCGCGAGGGCTGCGGCGAACACGAGACAGGACAGAAGGCACCTCATTTTGGAACTACGGCTCTTCATTTCAACGTCTCAGAGAAACGGCTCATTCATGATCCTTTTGAGATGAAGCAACCTGCAGCACTGAAACTGGCAGGCCACGTTTCAACCAACCCGGGGTGGTTCGATTCCGCCGTTGAGACAGCGCCTGGTGGGTTCGAACCGCCCCTCCTTTGGACTACTGCGTTTGTCAAAACAAATCGCTCTTCACGACACCCTTAGTCTCCTGGATAACGACGATCTGATTTGCTTTGATATCGTCGAAAGTTTCTTTGAGGCCAGACGGCCACAAGACCTCGATGCGGTCCGCCTTCTCTGCCGTGCCCAATCCGAAATGCAGCCGGAGGTCGTTTTGCGAGTAGTAGCTGGATCCGCTCATCACTTCATCAATTTGATCGCGGCCTGCGATGGTCACTTTCACGCGTGTTCCAATGGCGCTGCGATTCGAACGTGTTCCAACGCACTTGACCGTCACTGAACGACTCACGTTTCCGCCGTCATTCCGCAGCAGAGAAGGCGGCGCGTCGAGGTTATTCACTACAACGTCGACATCTCCGTCATTGTCTAGATCTCCAAACGCGCAGCCACGCGCAACCTGCTCCGACTGAATTCCTGGACCCGACTTGGAAGAGACATCTTCGAAGCGCCCGTTGCGAAGGTTCGAGTACAGGATCTTGGGCTGCTTGTAGGAGAGATGTAACTTACGCACGGCGAGCTGTGAGTAGACGTGGCCGTTAGCTAGAAGAATATCCTTCCATCCGTCGTTGTCGAAATCGAAGAACACAACGCCGAATCCCAGGTATTTTCTATTGATTCCCAGGCCGGCGGCAAGGCTGGCATCATGAAAAGTGCCGTCACCATTGTTACGGTAGAGGGTCGTGACCTGGTCGGAGAAGTTCGTCCTGACGATGTCAAGCCAGCCATCTCCATCCGAGTCCCCAACAGCGACGCCCATTCCAGACATGGCCACACCGTTCTCATCGAATGCGCAACCAGCTCGGACTCCGATTTCACTGAACGTGCCATCATGGTTGTTGTGATAGAGCAGGCTTGGGGCTGTGTCGCACGCCACATAAATGTCTGGCCAGCCATCGTTGTCGAAATCGGCTGCCGCTGCACCCATCCCATACGACCCTAGCGGCCTCCAATTCTTCGTTACAAACGCGGCAGAGGATGGCCCACGTGGACTGGCAATGCGGGATCTCTCCGACACGTCCTCGAAGATTCCATTGCCTCGATTGTGGTACAGGAGGTTAGTCCCCCCGGGCAGTCCCTGCGGGCCGCAAGGCACCGGAATCTCGTTGAAACGGCAGTACGCGGACTCACCCGGACGGGGCACACGTTCCGGGTCGAAGTTCACGTAGTTAGCGACAAACAGATCGAGTTGGCCGTCCCGATCATAGTCGAGAAAGGAACAGCCGGCTCCCCACCGCTCCGCCGAACCCGCCACGCCGGCCTTTTCTGAAACGTCGACAAACGTGCCGTCTCCATTGTTGTGATAGAGGACATTCCGACGCCAGTAACTTACAAACAGGTCATCGAAGCCATCGTTGTCGTAGTCTCCGATACAAGAACCTTGGCCCCATCCGGAGTATGCGACGCCAGCTTTTGCCGTAACATCCACGAATGTCAGGTCGCGATTGCTGCGAAAGAGGTAGCTGGTAGGTTTTGGATTGCTCTTTGAGATCTGAAAACTAGAACCGTTCACCAGAAAGATGTCGAGCCAGCCATCGTTGTCGAAGTCGAAGAGGGCGACGCCGCCACCCATTTCCTCGAGCAGAAACTGTTTGTTGAGGGGGCTGCCGGAAACATTGCTGGCTCGGGCAAGGCCAGATACCGAGCTGATGTCAGTGAACGTAACAACCTGGCGCGCGCCAAAGACGCGGGTTACCACCACCAGGCTCAGCGCCCAAAGAAGATGTCGGGTGCAATTGAACGTGACGCACACCCTTGAATTGCCAACGCAGCTCCGCGGGCTGATGTGCAAAGAACCTGTACCTTTTCGCCCGCGGTCAAACCTCGTCATTTATTGGAGATTGTAGGGCAGATTCACGGAAAGGCAGAATCTTTCTGGGAATCTGGGCGTTGGCTCCAAAAAAGCGCCGCGTCATTTTCAATCGCACCCAAACTTACCCGTGCGCGGACATACTACGATTCATTGTTTCGGGATAAAAAAAGGGGGGCGCCGGTCGTTGAGCCTGAGGCGCCCCCAGTTGGTCAACTCTGGAATGAGCGATCAGTATTCGAACTTCAGGCCGAACTGAATCGAGCGGGGCTGGTTGCACTGTGTGCCCGTCTGGCCGAAGTTCCCCGCGCTAAAGTTTGTCGCCGGATCGCAGAAAACCACGCGATTGCTCACGTTGCCTGCCTGTGCCTCGAAACGGATCCTGTACCGCTCGTTGATGGTCGTTACTTTAAAGATGCTGACGTCTTCCACGGCGTTCCGGAAGCCGCGCGCTGTTCCGTCACGGGACGGTGCATTGCCAAACTGCAGCGGACCCGGATCAGACCATCCGGCCCGGTCGAAGTAGCGGTCCCGGTTGGGGTCGAACTTTCCTTGGAAGGTGGCCACTGCGTTCGCGCTTCCATTCCGGTTCGGACGCTTGGTGGTGTTAAACAAGAGGCCGGCCAGGTCGTTGTTCATGCTGATCGCCAGCGGACGCCCGCTGTCATAGCGGAGAATCCCATTGATTGTCCAACCCTTGCCGATCAGGCCCAAAGCACCCGTCTTGTTCTTGGCGATGGGGAGTTCGTAGGTGCCCGAGAAAACAAACGAGTGCGGAACGTCATCTCCGGCCAGAGACCACTCTCCCGCGTGAGTCAGGATCGGGTTCTGCACTCCAGCGCCGCCGCGTTGTCCACTGTCCGCGCGGTTGTTGTAGAGCCGCGACCAAACGTAGAACGTGCGGAACTGCATGCCATTTGAAAACCGCTTATCGAGCTTGACCTGAACAGAGTTGTACCGGCTCGTGCCGACCGGCACGTCGCGATACTCGATAGCCTGATACTGCGGGAATGGCCGGAGAGCTTGGGCAACAATGCCTGTGAAACCAGGATAAGGCGGCGTAATTCCTGCGTTCCTGGCGGTAGCCGAGTTGATGTCAGATTGCAGCACTGCCGTGCCGAGAGACAGCACCTTCGGATCGTTCATGTTGTAGCCCGGCCCGAGGAACTGCGGGTTATGCGGCAAGCGAGTCCCCTTGTTTCCTACGTATGTCACATCGAGCAGCATGCTGTCGTTGATCTGATGCTGCAAGGTGAAGGACCAGTTTTGGTATCGCGGCTGCTTTAGACCGTCGACCGGATATCCCACCGGCGCGGTGCCGTTCGAGAAGGCCGGGTTGATAAAGGGCGGCAGGAAAATCCTGTCCCTGGGGAAACCGTCATCCAGTCTGAAAGCGGGCTCGCGGCCGTTGGTCAGGTTCGGCGCTGTCGGGTTGGCTTCATATCCGATCGTCGGCCTGCTGCCCTGACCGAAAGTGACGCCAGCGTAGTAGATGCCGTACCCGCCCCGGACCACAGTGTGATCCGTCAGCTTGTAGGCAAATCCGAAGCGTGGGCCGAAGGCATCCACTGGGATGTCGTCGAAAGTCCTGGATCCCGTCCTGCCGGAGCCGGTGCCGGCAAACAACAGAGCGCCCGGACGGCCGCCTGCGGCCGGGTTGGGCGTTGTTGGACTGAAGCTGGAGAACCGGTCAAAACGCTCCCTCCAAGGCCCCTGGTAGTCGAAACGCATTCCCAGAGTGAGATTCAGCCTGCTGTTGACCTTATATTCGTCGTTGATGTAAGTAGAGTGAAAATTACCGTTCCACGTGGTGAAGGCTGGAATCAAATAGTTGGCTGTGTGAACCTGCCCCAGCAAAAACGAGGCAAACGGATCGCCCGTCGCGGCGAGGTTGTTTCCGTTCGTGTCATAACCACCGGTGCCGAGACGGTTGAAATTGAACGAACCTCCCGTGGAATTGGCCCAGCCTCGATAGTTGAATTGGTGGTGCCGGAACTCGTAGCCGACCTTAATCGAGTGCTTGCCCTTCAGCCAGGTCAGGTCGTTCGTGAACTGCCCGCGGTTGATGGCCTCGAAGCCCAGGCCAATCCACTGCATGCCAATCTGCGTGTAGGGAATGTTGCCCGTGAACGTCATGTTCGGAGGGCCCGCGGTCTTGTCGAGGATTCCACTCTTGTCGGTGCCCCATAGCTTGTCGCCCCAGCCTACACCCGCCGAGATGGGCGTCCCACCCATATACCAGCGGTCCCAGGACACGGTCGCGTGGTACAGCAGGTTGTTCTTGATGATGTAGTCGAACTGTTGCGTGGCGTGGTGGGTTGCAATCCGCTGGAAGAAACCGTTCCCAATGTAGGTGTCGTTCTTTTCCGGCGACACTCGCGGATCGTATTGGGAATTGCAGCCGCCAACCTCACCGCAGTTGCGGATCGCAGGCCGGTGCGGCCAGAAGAAGCTGGTCGTACTCTTTAGCTTTTCGTTCCACTGATGGTCCACGCGAAAGACGAAGGTGCGGAAATCCGCAATCCAAGTTTGGTCGCCAGCTGGGTTTCCGGCCACGTTGAAAGTGGTTCCCGGCCGGTCCGGCCTCACCATCAGCGGCACGAGCTTGCCCGCCACAGAGCTTCGCAACGGATGGCCTGCGGGAATGATGTTGTTCGGGAAAGGATCGCGCACGGGCGCACCGTTCGGCGCCAAACGCGTCGTTGAGGGATCAAATATCTGCCCGCCAAGAATCGGCCGGCCCAGAGCATCCGTGCCGACCTGGGCTCCGGTGAGCAGCGCACCGAAGTCACCCGCCTTAAAGGCGTCGACGGGAGTCGTGTTGCCGAAGCCGGGAAGAACCCCGGAACGGAACTTCAGCCAGTCAAAGTTGGTGAAGAAGAATGTCTTGTTCCGCCCGTCGTAGACGTGGGGAATCACCACGGGACCGCCTACCGTGAACCCGTACGCATTACTTCTTTGCTTCGACGCCCTCGCAGGAAAGAACCCGCGAGCGTTCAGCTTGTCATTGGCGAAATACTCATAGAAACTGCCGTGGAGTTCCTTTGTGCCGGACTTTGACGTGTACTCAACGGTTCCGCCGCTTGAATGGCCGTACTGCGCTGAGAAGCTTGCAGTAATGACCTTCATTTCGCCAACGCTTTCAATAGGCGGCGCGCTTTCATGGCTTTGGTTGTGGCCGGAGGCATAACCAAAAGCCACTCCGTCAAAGAAGTTCTCCATCGCAAAAGTCTGGCCGCCGTTCAAGCGCGAGCTGAACTGGCTGCCACGGAACATCGGATCGCCGTTCGGCTTCATCGGCGTATATCCGGGCTGGAGTTGCAGCAGCGCCTCGGCAAGGCGGATATCCGCTCCCATGATGACCGGCAAATTCTGGTAGAAGGTAGAGTCGACGGTATGCGTGACGTCGGCATTGGCGGTGTTGAGAATCTCCGCCGAGGCCGTCACGGTGATCTGTTCCGACACCTCGCCAAGTTCCAGACTGATATCCTGCCTGAATACTTGTCCCCCTATCGGCCGGATGCTAGAGCGAACGGCGCTTTTGAAACCAACCATTTCCACGGTAATCGTGTAGTTACCAAGGACTAGTGAAGGTGACGAGTATGAACCAGCTTCGTTCGTGGTCAGCTCCGTGACCACGCCCGTGTCGTCGTTACGCACCTTAACGATGGCGCCAGCAACACTTTTATCGCTGGGGTCTTTGACGACTCCCGTAACGATGGCACGGTCGGCTCGCTGGGCGAAAAGGAGCCCCGAAATCCCGGTTGCGAGCAACAGAGTCAAGAGCACAAATAGAAAGCAGCGTTTCATAAGATGCCTCCTTGGCTGGGCAGCGAAACTAACAGGGAGACGAACTCAAAACCATTTAACTCTTCTCAAGAGGGCCTGAGCTCACTCGCAATGGACATTTTTGTAGAGACGAATCTTGTAAGGGCTTACATTAAGTTTAGGTCACAGTATTGTCAAGAACTTTTTTCGGAGTTTCTTTGCTGGGCTCCTTTGCGGACTCTGGACTGATCTGCTGATGATGATGCAAGGCATTGAGCTACGACCTCTTGAGACAGCGGAAGAAGGACTGATTTGGACACGACGCTCACGCGAGCGTTATCTCGAACTTGGTTATCGAGGCCGGGGAAAGACGATGTCTGAAGGGTGAACGGCTGGATGCAGAGACCTGCTCCTTGGGTTCAACAGCTCTTGGATACTCAAAGGAGTTGTGAGCATGCACATCCGCTGATGCAAGTGTTGTGATCCTGATAGAGCCAACGTTGCCGCCTCTAACTGCAATGTCGATTTCCTGGAGCTGGTCTAGGCTTGGGTTGGTCACGGTGAGTGTCAGCTGTCCGCCCTTGACGGACGCAGAACCATTCACCCCGTGCACAGTGGCAGGATTGCCGTTCCGATTCAGCGTCGCAGCAGAGATCTCACTGAAATTTGAGTTTTAGTATGGTCAGTGAATGTCTCGGAAAAGTGTACGTAAAGCGGCTGCCGTTTAGAGAAACGTTGACCGTCTTTATCACGGGCCTCACCTTGGTGTCGCTGCCGAAGGTGTGGGTCGCCTTCAAATCAGGATGATTCAATTCCCACAATTCAATCGCGCTCGCCAACTTGCCCTCCACGTTCGCGATTTGGGTGGCGATATCCATCTTTTCGCTGCGGTTCAAGACGTTCACAAAGACCTGCCGTGAGCTGGGCTGATGGGTAGCCGAGACGTCCAGATAACCGAGCGACGCGCCGTTGTCCGGCTTGTATTCCGGCTGCTGAACCTGAACGCCAAGTGCCGTGTTGCCGCGCTGTTTGGCATACTCGGCCAAGGGAGAGTAAATGGTCTGCAGGTACATTCCCTGCTTACTGGTGAAGATCGGTGCGATAACGTTGACGAGCTGTGCCAGGTTAGCCATCTTCACGATGTTGGCATGGCGAATAAACGAATTGAGAAACATTCCCATGGCCAGGGCATCTTCGTAGTTGTAGATCTCCTCCAGCCCGGTGCGGCCGATCTCGTACTCCGTGCCTCCCCGAGCCCGATACCATACGTTCCATTCGTCGAAAGCGATGTAAATTGGCTGAGGGTTGGTCCGGCCGCTCTGGGCGGCTTTGATCAAGCCTTCAACAACCTCGATCCGGTGGTCAATGTCTCGTGACACTGCAAGAAATTTCTCGAAGTTGTTTTCACGGTTTCCGATGTAAGTGTGCAGCGAAATATAGTCAATTTCCGTCTTCAGTCGTTCCAAAACAGTACGATTCCAGCCAATCCAGTCCCAGCCGGGCCGGAAATTCGAGGAGCCGGAAGCGATCAGCTTGATGGACTCGTCTGCCCGCTTCATTGCTTTCGCTGCTTCGAGGGCGAAGGTCGCATAGTCATTTGCGTTCTTATGGCCTAGTTGCCACGGCCCATCGATCTCATTGCCGAGCCCCCAGTACTTGACGCTCCAGGGCTTCTCGCGTCCATTCTTGCGCCGTTGCCGCGCCCAATAAGTGTCCCGAGTTTCATTGCAGTACTCCACCCACTGTCTCGCCTCGTCGATCGTGCCGAGCCCTGCGTTGATGCACAAGTAAGGCTCAACGCTCAGCCGTTCGCAGTAGCGCAGAAATTCGTCGGTCCCGAAGCGATTCGACTCGAGCGCGCCCCAGGCGTGGTCCGGCCTTGGCGCTCGCTGGTCACGAGGACCAATACCATCTTTCCAGTTGTAACCTGACGCAAAGTTTCCTCCGGGCCAGCGCAGCAGCGTGACCCCCAGCCCCCGGGTCGCTTCCATAACGTCTTTGCGAAAGCCGTCGGCATCTGACAGTGAGCTGCCTTCCTCGAAGATGCCACCGTAGATGCAGCGCCCGAGGTGCTCGGCAAAATTCCCGAACAGATGTGGATGGACCTCGCCGATCACACGGTCGGTGTCAATTTTGATTGTTGGGACGACTTTCAAGAGATCCGCAGTCGCGGCCTGCGGCTGGGCGTGTGCCTTCACCAGAAGAACCCCCGTGAAACAAAAGATCACGAGGGCAATGACGTGACTGAAGCGGTTCATAGAAGTCCTCCGGGTCAAAAGATTTCGCTGAATGCCGAACGCTGCAAGAAAACACCTGATGCCTACCGCGCGCGAGCCGAAGCAGCTTGGTTGGAAGCGGGCAGGCTTGAGTCAGACAATCTGAAGTTCGACTGCCACCACTGATTGTTTTGGGACAGTTACCGTGACAGTCTCACCCGAGATCGAGACCGCGAGGGTAGAGGGCACAACCTCATTCGGAGCTTGAAAGCTGTTTGTGGCCCGCATCTCCTGGTGCGTGAGCATGGTGCCACGTCCTTCCTTCGCACGAGGACCGCTGGCGAAGCGGAAGCGCGTGGTGACGGAAGCGTCCAGGGAGGGGTTCGTGAGAGTCACCGTAACTTGCTTTTCCCGAATCGACGCTGACCCGGCGATGCCGGCAATCCTGGCCGTCCCGCCGATCACAGGAACCGTCAGTTCCTCCGCTCTAAGTTGCATCGGCACCAAGCGGGCACCCAAGTGGGACCGGTACATTTCAAAAATATGGTACGCCGGAGTTCGAACGTACCTGTCCTCGCGCGCGAGAAACAACGAGTGAAGGCAGTTGACCGTCTGCGCCACGTTCGCCATTTCAATTTTGGCGGCGTGCCGATTGAAGATGTCGAGCGTGATCGCCGTGTGCAGGGCATCTCGCAACGTGATCGGCTGGCTCAGAATGTAGCCCGGCGTGATTTCGAAGCCTGGGGGATACCAGACTCCCCATTCGTCGATGACAAACTTTGTCCGGTGCCGCGGATCAAACTTCGCCATCGCGTTCCAGTGCTGCTCGATGACGGCTTCTGTGCGCAGACCTTCCCGCAGCACGTCATACCAGTCCGCTGCCGAGGATTCTCCTGCTTTTGCCGAGGTATTCCGAAAGTCGGTGTAGAAATGAAGAGCGAATCCCTGGGGCTGGTCACGGTGGCCCTGCATCGCTTCGAAAAAGCCTGTTGTCCAGCCGATGTCTCCGTCTTTGGAGTGTCCTCGCGGTCCAGTGGCAATCAGGAACGGTTGCAGATAAGCCGGGAACTGCGTGACAAACTGACGGTAGAGGGTAGCGTATTCAGCTGGCTTCATGTTTCCACCACAACCCCAGGACTCATTGCCCACGCCCCAATACCGAACTCCGAATGGTTCCCGATCTCCGTTTGCAGCTCTCTCATCCGCGAGACTCAAAGTGCCGGCGGGAGCATTGCAGTACGACACCCAATCGTGGAACTCTTGCGGAGTGCCCGACCCCACATTGGCAGCAACATAAGGTTGCGCACCGACGAGCCTGCAGAGTTGCATGAACTCGTGGATGCCGAATTCGTTTGTTTCCGTGGCATGCAGACCGGCGGGCATCCGCGATTCCCAAAAGTTGTAGGTACGTGGCCGCTTGGAGGAACCGATGCCATCACGCCAGTGATAGCCATCTGCAAAGCAGCCACCCGGCCAGCGCAGATTCGGAGCCCCGAGGCGTTTCATATCTTCTATAAACTGCTTCCGAATGCCACCGACGTTCGGAACCTTGGAGTTTTTTCCTACCCAGATGCCGTCATAGATCACACCCCCAAGGTGCTCGATGAAATGTCCATAAATGTGAGGATTGATCGCAGGGCCTGATTCCTGTACTGCGAGCTCGATCGTCGCCTCCGCAGCAGAGATTGGCCTGGAGTTTACCAGGGCAGCTACTCCTGAAAACGCGACGCTCTTGAGAAAGGTGCGGCGCTGCAATCTCGTTTTCGGGAACAGGCTTTTTGCAATGCTATGGGTTCGTTTATTTTGCATTTTGACTCTAGTCTCTAACCTCAAGGATCAGAGGGAACCTCGTAGCGTTGGAAAAACCTCCAATGAAAACCACTTCCGCAGAATCGCTGTTCGCTCAAGTCACCAGCAGGCGGTCGAAAGCATCCCGGGGAAGGTCAGCCAGCGATGAAACACACAAACTGGCCGGCAGCTGCTTGCTGGCCGAAACCCCGATGCTGCGCATGCCTGCGCGACTCGCAGCCTCGATGCCCATTGCAGCGTCTTCGACGACAACCGATTCCTGCGGCGTGACACCCAAGAGCGATGCAGCCTTGAGGAAGACCTCCGGATCCGGTTTGCCGCGCTGAACGTCTTCAGCGGCCACGGTAGCCTGAAAACCCTCCACCACGGCCAACGCGTCTAGCACCGCTTGCACATTGGCTCGCGGCGCCGACGATGCGATTGCTTGCAGCCAACCCTCGCCGTTCAAGCGCCTCACCCATTCAGCTGCACCGGGCAGAACAGCAATGCCGCCCGACTGGACCAACTCGCGAAAGCAAGCTTCCTTCGCACCGGCTATTCGGGAAACATCATTCTCGTTAAGTCCTGTGCCCAGCCACTGAGCCAGAATGGCGTCATTGCGCCATCCGAACGTCGCCAGAAATTGGGAGCGCGTAATCTCCACGCCATTGGCTTTCATCGTCTCCCGCCACGCCTGCCAGTGGAACTCTTCAGAATCCACCAGAGTGCCGTCGAGATCCCAGAGGACTGCTTTTGGCATCGATGTGAGGGGTGGGCCGTTGAGACCTCAAAGCAACGACGCGAGGCAGTGAGACAAGTAAGGGTTGACCCACAAATCTGAGGCGCGCCTGCCACAGACCTCGATAAAAGTACAATGACAAATTGTTCAGCTTTGCACCCAGGCCCAGTTATCTCTGCCCGTAGTAAGCGCCCGGGCCATGTTTTCGCAGGAAGTGCTTGTCCAGCAGTTCTGACTGTATTGTTCCCATCGTTGGAGTGATCCTTAAGGTTTCACTGGCCAAGCGGGCGACAACCTCGAGCACCAAAGCATTTTCCACAGCCTTGGCCACGGAGGCGCCCCACACGAACGGAGCGTGGCTTGCGACCAGCACGGCAGGCATTTGGCGCGGATCGAGAGCGGCAAAGCGTTCGACTATTACCTTTCCCGTGTTGAGTTCATAATCAGATTCGATTTCGGCACGGCTCATCTGACGTGTGCAGGGCACTGGTCCGTAGAAATAGTCTGCGTGCGTCGTGCCAAGTGCCGGAATCTCGCGCTGGGCCTGAGCCCACGCCGTGGCATAGAGACTGTGTGTGTGCACAATGCCAGCGATGCCCGGAAAGGCTCGATAGAGCTCAAGGTGTGTGGCAGTGTCAGAGCTGGGTCTTAGAGCGCCTTCAACCGTCTCTCCACTGGCAAGTCGAAGAACCACCATGTGGTCAGGCCTCATGGCGTCGTACGAGACGCCGGACGGCTTGATGACGACACAACCCGTGTCGCGGTCCAGGCCGCTGACGTTGCCCCAGGTTTGAATGACGAGCCCTTCGCGAACGAGCTGCAGGTTAGCGTCACAAACCTGGCGTCTCAATTCCTCAAGCATGGTGAATTACTTTCTGACCCGGTTGCGGACGTCGAGCAACTGCTTCATTACGTCGTACAAATTCCCCTGCCACTCCCGTCTTCCAAAGGCATCATGCAGACGTCTATAGAGCGCGTAGAGTTCTGTGTAAACTGTATGCGCCGCAGGATTGGGTTGGTAACTGCGCGGCTTGATCCCAGTCATCGCCTTCTGCGCATCCTGATAGTTGTCAAAGCCACCTGCTTGCTTTCCTGCCACGACGGCGCCGGCGATGGCGGCGCCCAGCGCACAGGTCTGCGACGAGCGGCTGATCCTCATGGGCCGCCCGGTGACATCCGCATAGATCTGCATCACGAGGGGATTTTTCTCAGCGATACCGCCGCAGTTGATGACCTGCTCCACTTTAACTTCATACTCCTCGAAGCGGTTGATGATGGTGAGTGCACCGAAGGCGGTTGCCTCAATCAACGCCCGATAGATTTCCGCGGGACTCGAATAAAGCGTCTGGCCAAGCAGCAGTCCCGTGAGGCGCTGGTCCACCAGAATCGTGCGATTGCCATTGTTCCAGTCCAAGGCGAGCAGGCCCGACTCTCCGGGCTTGAGCTTCGCCGCCTCAGTTGCCAGGGCATCGTGGGTGCCGGCCTTGCCGCCAGGTTGAATGGTGCTGACAAACCAATTGAAGATATCGCCGACAGCCGACTGACCTGCCTCGAGGCCGTAGTAGCCCGGCAATACACTGCCGTCGACGATGCCACACAGACCCGGAATGTCAGCCAGACTCTGACTGCTGGGTGCCACCATCATGTCGCAGGTGCTGGTGCCGATGATCTTGACCAGCGTGCCTGGTCCGATGCCGGAACCCACTCCGCCCAAGTGGGCATCGAAGGCGCCCACAGCGACAGGGATGCCGACAGGAAGCCCTGTCCGCGACGCCCAGGCTTTGGTGAGCTTTCCTGCGGCGCGATCGATGGTATGCGCTTTCGAACGCAGTCGCGGCCGCAGTTCCGCCAGCTTCGGATCGAGCCGCAAGAGGAATTCTGAATCTGGATAGCCGCCCCATTGCTCGTTGTACATGGCCTTGTGCCCAGCGGCACAAATCCCAGCGGTCAGCTGCTCCGGCGACTCAGTGCCAGTAAGCATCGCCGGAATCCAGTCGGCCATCTCCACCCACAGATGAGCTGCGTCAAAGACCTTCGGGCTCACTCGCCGGCATCGCAGAATCTTGCTGAAGAACCATTCACTGGAATAGGTGCCTCCGCATTTCGCCAGATACTGAGGCCGCATCTGGCTAGCCAGTTCAGTGATCTCAGCCGCTTCGGCCACTCCGGTGTGATCCTTCCACAACCAAGCCATGGCAGCCGGATCTTTGGCAAACGGCTTCTGCAGAGCTAATGGCTGGCCGTGACGATCCACGGGCAGTGGCGTGCTGCCTGTGGTGTCTACGCCGAGCCCGATCACTTGCTCCGCCTTGAAGCCGCGCACCGCGCGCTTCGCCTGTGCAAGAGCCTTCTTGATGCTGATCTCGGCACCCTTCACATAGTCCGCTGGATGCTGTCGCGCCAGGTTCGGATCTCGAGAGAGGATGACACCCTGCTCTCCATGTTCGTAGTTCCAGACCGCCGTGCCGACCTCGCGTCCACTAGATACATCAACGACTAGTGCCCGCACAGAGTTCGTGCCGTAGTCCAGCCCGATAGAGTAGTGGCTTTTCATGATCGTTGCAGGAATGGCTCCCTCGGGCTCTTACCCCGTGAAGTAGAGATAGGCAATCAGAATGAGGCCTAAGACAATAGCAGAGCTGGCGACATCCCACGGGTTCCAGCTCAGCCGCGATTCCCGCCGATGCTCTTCGGTCACCGTGGCATAGGTCAATCCCTCGATCTGTTTCTCCTGCGGGGCTTCGCTCAGATAGCTGACTCCAATCATCACTCCGACCGAAACGAGAAAGATCAGCAGGCTGTAATACTGGAAGTAGATGTTGTTCACGATCCAGAGAAATGAACCTGCGGCATAACCCTGTTCAAACCCGGCCATCCGCAGGCTGACGGGAGTATCCACGACGAGACGAAAAATTCCAAGCACGAACCCTGAAACAAGAGCAGCCAGGCAGCCCTTCGCATTCAGCCGCTTCATGAACACGCCAAAGAAGAAAACGACAAAAATCGGCGGAGCCAGATAGCCTTGAACGCCCTGCAAATAGTCGTAGAGCCCCTTGCTTCCGCGGATCACGGGTATCCAAAAGAGACCGATCAAGATCATGGCCACGGTGGCGGCACGTCCGACCCAGACGAGTCGGTGCTGTGTCGCTTTCGGTCTGAGTTTTTGATAGAAGTCGATGGTGAACAGCGTCGAGCAGGCATTGAAGGCACCGGCTAGCGAGCTCATGAGTGCCGCCAGCAGGCCAGCAACCACCAGCCCCCGTACCCCCACAGGCATGACATACTTCACCATCAGGGCAAAGGCAGCCTGTGCCTGGTCGGACAAGGCTCTGCCGTTCGCATCTACCATCGCGGCAAACTCCGGGACTCTGCCGGTCTTAGCCAAGCCGAGCCAGATCATTCCCGGGATGATAAAGATGAAGACCGGCAGCAGCTTGAGGAAGGAAGCAAAGATGCTCCCGCGTCGAGCCTCGCGTTCGCTGGGCGCGCCCAGGGCCCGCTGGACGATGTACTGGTCCGTGCACCAGTACCACAATCCGATGATCGGAGCACAGAACAGCATTCCGAGCCAAGGATAGTTACCGTTGAAATACCACGCGATTCGCGTGGATTCCTTCACTGGCGCCCATGTCCCTTCCATGCCAGCAGGGATAAGGGGCTTCCAAAGATTGAACATTTCGGAACCGACGGCTGCCCGCAGTTCGGCCCAGCCACCGAGCTTGTTGATGCCGAAGATCGTTAGCAGTACGGAGCCGATAATCAGAATCATTGTTTGCAGTGCTTCAGTATAGGCAACGGCGCGCATGCCACCTAGCGCGGTATAGAGACCCGTCAGCACAACCACCAGGACTGATCCGATCCAGAAGCTGTCGAGCGTTGTCGAACCAATCTGCACTTGCATCTCCGGCAACAAGGTGCCGAACACCACGCCGCCGGCAAAAATGCCTACAGCGATCTTGGTGAGGACGTAGGCCACCAGCGAGATTAGAGAAAGCACCCAGCGCGCCGTGGGAGAGAAGCGCTTCTCCAGGAACTCGGGCATGGTGAAGACCCTGGAGCGAATATAGAAGGGAATCAGGACCCATCCCAGCACCAGCAGACACCATGCGTGGAGTTCGTAATGAGCCAGAGCCACGCCGCTGGTTGCGCCCGCGCCGGCCAGACCAACTAAGTGTTCCGAGCCGATATTAGAAGCGAAGATGGAAGCACCCACCACAAACCAGCCCAGATCCCTTCCAGCAAGGAAGTAGTCGTCAGCTGTGTCCTTGCCCTTGCGGATCACCCACCAGGCCAGCCCAAGCAGAACGCTAAAGTACGCTGCAATGCAGAACCAATCGAAGGAGGTCATGGTGTATTTGCCTCACCGTCCGAAGTCGGAATAGATACAGGGGTATACAGGCATCGCACGGGTTTATTCTTCGCGGAAGAACGGCAAGACTGCGGACTATCGCTGGGTTCTCCGCAAATGCACACTGGTCGCAACGCAGACCTACCGTTCGAGGTCTGCGGGTCTGGTGGTTGATGCCTGCGCCACCCTGCTTTGGTTCTAGAGACTTTCTTAGCGGCCTGCCCAGCGTGGGTCAATCAACAGTGGTGATACGTTTGCCACCCCAAGTAAGTTGCCGCGGCGTCCTGGATAGCACCCGCCACCCGGTCGCGGGTCGCTGCAACGTGATGCTCGAAACCGTTGCGACAGATGTGCTGCAACAACGTTTGAAAATCCGGCACCTCAATGACGCCGTAGCCACCGAAGGTCTGGAGCTGGTCTTCGGTAAAGCGTGCCTCTCCAACGTAGCATGCCACACGACCCTGCAAGTCGTCGGTGGAGACACGGCAGTAGGTGAACGGTCCCGGAGCAATGCGCCCGACAATTGTCCCAAAGGTATTCTCCTTGCCCACAGTTCCAGCAATGATTTCCTGGTAGTCCATTTTCTGTTCGACGAAGAAAGCCTTCGGCAGGTTGGAGCAATGAAACACGACTCCTTTGTTCGGGTCTTCAGCGAAGTTATTGTTCCAGTCGAGCAACGCCGCAGGCTTTAAGGAGGCTGCTTGCAGCACAACCATCCCCACCAGTCCGGCAATGTCCGTCTCGCAAGCACTGGGTAACAACCCATTCGACATCATGCTCATGAGGGTACACGGCACCACTCCGTAAAACTCTTCAAGCGACGTCCAGCACTGAATGGCCGTGGCAGTCAGGCTTTTTTCACTCATCCAGCGGTCGATCGCGACACCCAGCTTGGCCATCTTCAGCAGGCTCTCCTGGGGAATTCCGCCCACTTGGGTGTAGCCCCGGATGCCGGCAAGCTTCTCCTGCACTTCCTTGTCGCTGTCATTCATGCGCCGGATCCATCCAAGAAGCTCTGAAAGATCGAGCGTTTCCACTGTAATTCCGGAAAGCTCCAGCAGTTTCTCGCTGTAGCGAACCGTGTTGAAGGCAGCAGGACGAGCGCCCAGAGCACCAATGCGCGCATGTCTCAGGCGGCGCACCACGCGGCAGGTGCCGCCGAAGCGACGCAGATCTTCGCGAAAAGATGAATTGGCTGGATCGACGGTGTGGAGACGTGTCAGTGAATAGCGAATGCCATACTGCCGCAGGTTGTTGCAGACAGACATCTTTCCACAAAAACTGTCGCGGCGATGTTGAATGCTCATCTTGCCGCTGTCATCGTTGAAGGCGTGGATCAGTACCGGAACACCCAGTTCCGCCCAGCGTAGTGTATTCGCCACTGCCCGTTCGTCGCCGAAGTTTGGCAAAGTGACCACGATGCCCTCAATTTCATCGCGATGCTGGCGGAAAAGGTCAGCGCATTTGCGGGCGTCTGACAGACTCTCCACAGCGCCAAAGCGAGTGGCCTCCGGAGATAACGCGACTATCTTGAACCCTTCCTCCTCCAACGTTCTAAGAACCGTTGTCCGCCCCGACTCGCTGAGATGAGCCGGAAAAAAACCTCGATTGCCCACGATCAGGGCGAGTGTCGTAGGATGAGCCATGGGTCACCTCCCTTGGAAAATTCATGTCGCAAAACTGGACTGCCGCACCCGTCAAACCACGGCAGCTCAGGCAGGAAAGTCCGTTCCAAACCGAGGCCGGTGACAAACTGTCCGGTATATTTTCAAAGCAACGAGGCGTCGAAAATGGGCGACACGAATGGTGAAAGCGCTTGCAATCCTAAGGCCCGAAAACCCGGTTGTCAAGGCTTGTGTTCGAGCCTTCAATTCGATGATTTCGGCTTTGCCGGCAACTACCTTGCGGAAGAGCCTGATTCGCCGGCGGCAGTTTTCCTCAAACGAGAAGCCGCGCACCAGCCATGGGAGCCGGTGCGCGACCACTCAGGACGCATCTCGTGGTTCTGTTGTGCGCTGGGTGCGGAAGCCATTAAACCGCATCGGAGCGACTCGGCGCTGCGGTGAGGCCTTACAGAAAATCCATGTTGATTTCTGAAACCGATTCTGGAAACATCCTTTCTAAGAGCAGATGGCTGGCGGCGAGGTTCCTCCTTGATGACGCTTGATGACGTTGCCAAACGAGCGGGAGTTTCAACCGCAACAGTCTCGCGTGTGTTAAATAACTCGGCTGTTGTGCGGGAATCCACCCGAAAGCGCGTGCTGACGATCACGGAGCAGTTTAACTACCGCCCGAATCGCTTTGCGCAAGGCCTGGCGGGCGGCAAGACGCGTACCTTCGGAATGATTGTTTCCAACATTGAAAACCCTTTCTTTCTGGATATTCTCCATACCCTCGAGGAAACCGCCACTCAGGCGGGTTTTGAACTGGTGTATGAGAATACCGACTACCAGCCAACGCGCCTGGCCGCCGCGGTGGATTTGATGCTAGCGCGGCCGCTTGCGGGACTTGCCGTCGTCGTCTCTGAAACCGAACAGAGAGCCGTGCAACGGCTGACTGAGTGGGGCCGCCCGGTGGTTGTTTTCGATATGGATGCAAAAGGAGACAGCATCACGCAAATCAAGACGCGATACGAGAAGGGCATGCAGCGCACCGTGGAGTATCTCAATTCCCTCGGACATCGACGCATGGCCTTTGTCGGACACCATGGAGTGCTGGATCCCCTCCGAGAGCGTGAGAATGCTTTTCAGAGAACCGTAATGCGGTTCCCAGATGTCGAATCGGCCACGGCGACCAGCACTGACAGCCCTTTGGGAGGTCGCCAAGCGATTCACCAGCTGCTTGCTTCGGGCTTCAAGCCGACCGCCGTGATCTGTGTCAACGATTTTATGGCCATCGGTGCTTTGCGAGAACTGAGGGATGCAGGACTTCGCGTTCCTAAGGATGTGTCTGTCACTGGATTCGACAACATACAGCTGTCTGAGTATCTGTATCCCGCCTTGACAACCGTCAACCTGCCCCGAGGCCGGATCGCCGAGTTGATCTTCCAGGCCCTCAATCCCAGTCGGGATCAAGCACGAGCGACCCACGGCCAGATTCTAATAGAACCCGAGTTGGTAGTTCGCGAGTCCACAGCACCGGCGCGGCAAAGCTGAAGTGGACTCGCCATTCAGCGATCTGCCAGCAGTCGACAGCTGGATTGTGTTTTCCTCGACAAATCTGGTAATGACTGATCAAGTGGCAAATGACACCAACCCTGATGCAGGCTCCGATCTTCCACTGGTGCGCGTCTCGCGGTCTGATTGAACTCCGATACAGCTGGACAATTGAGGCTAAGGCTTCGCTTGAGGATCACTACCGCGGTCCTTGGGCTATGAAGGGATCCGACCCATGAAGACTCTGGCTCAGCCACAGGACATAGCCGAAGTGACAAGCCGCATCAGGAAAGTCAGCCAGACCAGTCCGCGTCAGTGGGGCCGGATGTCCGTCCACCAGATGATCTGTCACTTGAACGATTCCTTCCGCGTCGCAATGGGCGACAGACCAGCTGTGCTGACTGCACGATGGCTCCAGCGAACTGTGCTGAAGTGGATGGCGCTATACCTGCCGCTGCCTTGGCCTGAGGGAATCAAGACCGCTCCCGAGGTCAACCAGCTTGCTGGTGGCACGCAGCCCATCGATTTCCTCAAGGATCACATGGACCTGTTGGCCCTGCTCGAACACTTTACACAGTCGCAACGGCATTTCCAATGGCAGGCCCATCCGACCTTTGGGGTGATGTCTGAAAAAGAGTGGTTACGCTGGGGCTACCTGCACATAGATCATCACCTCCGACAATTTGGTGCTTAAAGGACCTGCACCATTCAAATAGCCTTGATTCAGCAAGTCGCGGAAGGAAGCTGCGCTGAAGCGCAGAGAGAGGGTCGTTCAGAAACTGATGCAAACGATCAAACAACTCAAGGCCTGGCGGGTTGCCGCGCCGGATGGCTGTGCATTGGCCAACCGTGATGGCGGCCATGAGCCTTATTTTCGCAGGACGGTAGTTGCCGCCTGGGACAATCAGGATCGCATCGGTTTGGCTGAGGTCCCCGGCATCGCAGGGATGGACGAGCTAATCAATTCGCCGCGGGTCCAGGCCATTGTCGTGGGCCGGCCAGCGATACAGTTTCGCGCGATCGTTGAGGAACTCGACGGCCTGGTGGGCGGCGACGAAGGCAGCGACCGGGGCGACAGAACCTGGGACGCAGACCTCGGGCGGCATCTGAAGAGCGGCGTGGAAGTCTCCGTGGGCGACCTGCTGGCGCAGCGGGAGGGAGTTCCGCTATGCGACCTGTTTGGCAAGCGGCGGCGGCCTGCTTGTCCAGTGAATGCCTACGGGTTCTGGCATTTCGATCCTGCCGGAACTGGAATCGAATACCTGCCGCCAGACGGACCGAGCGGCTGGGACCTCTGGCGCGCCGCGCCAGTGATGAACGTTTCGAGCCTGGTGGAGCTGTTTGGGACCCTGCTCAAATTCACTGGGGCAAAGTCGCTCAAATTGAAAGCGGGTGTTCTCAACCCAGCTACCGAGGTCGAGGCCATGCTCGCCCTGAAGCGGGCCTTCCCCAGCACCAAGCTCACACTGGACCCCAACGCCTGCTGGGATGTTCCCACTTCGATCTGCGTGCTAGACCAGCTCAAGGATGTGATCGACTACGTAGAGGACCCTACCTGGGGCTTGGAGAACCTTGCGCTGGTTCAGAAGGTCATTCCGCTTCGTATCGCGACCAACATGGCCGTCACGCGCTTCAAGCATTTCCTGCCGGCGATGCAGGCGGGTCTCGACCTCATCGTGCTGGCCGATCCCCAGTTCTGGGGCGGCATTGCCGCAGCCCTCGAAGTAGCGAGGCTGTGCCTGGCTTCCGGCTGGGGGCTGGGCTGCCATAGCAACAATCATCAGGGAATCGCCATGATGACCTCGGCAACTCTCGGCGTGTTGGTGGATGAAAAGATTCTCTATGACTTTGATACACACTATCCCTATTCCCGTTCGAAGTTCGAAGTGGTGGACAATCCACCGGTCATTCGGGACGGTTGTGTCGAAGTCCCCGACGCACCGGGCCTTGGGCTGCGCTTAAACTGGGACAAGCTGGCGGCCGCCCATCGTCTGGCGCTGTCGCTGCCCAACCAGTCTCGTAACGACAGAACCTTTATGGAAAAGAAGTATCCTGGCTGGAGGCCCAATCCGCGCCAGTGGGCGCTGAAAGGGTACGAGAATGGTCCTGAAAACTCCAAAGTTGTTTGACTAACGGCCGCCGCCCAGAGCGCGGTAGAAGATCCATAGAGGCCCGATCAGCAGGTGCCTCAGATTGGTGAAGAAGGCTGGAGATCGCCTTTCAAAGACGGAGTGTCCCACAAACTGCATGACCCATCCCAAGAGGAAAGCAGACCACAGCACGGGCAACGATAGTTGAATGCCAACCCAGTACCCAGCCAGCACTGCAGCCGAAAACGGCAAAGCCAGTCTCCATTCCAGTTTGAAGTAGAAAACCATCACACCTGCCATCACCAACAACGCCGCATCGATTCGCACGGACGCGATCGATGTGGAAAGCCTGGCCAGCAAGCCCAGCACTGAAACAACAATCAGCGGAATACCGGCGTAATGAATCAGCTTGTTCGCGAAGCTGCCGTGATAGGACTCGTATTCCCTGAAATCAGAAGCGAGTTGTTTCCTGACTGACAATTTCACAAACCTCCTTTCCGTCTGGTGGGAGTCCTGCAAATTCGTAAATGCAGACGAAGGACGGATTCAATGCATTCCCGGTTCATCTGATAATCAGCTCGCGTTTGTTCACCTAACTTCAATTGCATATCCTACCAAAGGAGTCTTCGGTAATCTGCGTCTTTCCTCGTAACCTGTGCGGCCGCGTTCGCGCGCGCTCCTGTCCGGTCCTGATGAAGCAATTCAATACAGCTTTGGCACTTGAAGCTGAACACGCTTCCCATGCAAGAGCAGGCTCCTCAACAAAGAAGGCACTGCCAAACACGACCCTATTTTTGAACTGAAGGCGTTGGTCATTGAGCAACAGAAGGCCATCCGTGATCTTCAGTCAGGAACTGGCAAACCGAGCGCCACGGTCGCCCGCCTTCAGAATAGGAAGCCTGAGATCCACTTGCCAGAGGCAGATCCACCGCTGGTCTAGGTTGCAAGCTTGAGCGAATCTCCGCCCAGGCCGAGCGTCTGGAGAACCCGGCAGATTCCGGTTAGCCCAACCTAAAACGCACCTCTGCCACGGACTCCTCAGGCCACAAAAGTCAGCGCGGGCAACCCCAAAAAACGATTGTCGACCCCTCAAGTCTGGCATATACTCTGGCTAATTTGTCCCACTAAATAGGTGAAGTGCTGCGAGTTGGGTGCTGCCGTGGCAGATCTTTTTGCAAAGGAGAAGACTCTTATGAAGAACTGTCTTCAGATTAGGACTGTCTTTGTGCTGCTGATCTCTCTCGGTTTTGTAAATGGAACTCAGGCACAGACGACTGGGGAAATCACAGGAACAGTCACCGACACGTCTGAGGCCGTAGTCTCCGGTGCCACGGTCATTATTCGAAATACGCGCACGAGCGTGGAGCGCACTTTGACATCAAACTCGCTGGGGCAGTATGTCGCGAGTGCGTTGCCCGTCAGTGATTACGAGGTGGAAGTGACCGCGGCGGGTTTCAAGAAAGTCAGGCGTGCTGGCATTACGCTCAGCGTGGCCGACCGCTTGGCCATCAACGTCCGGCTGGAAGTGGGCGAACTCACCGAAACGGTTTCCGTCGAGGCGGCAGCGCCCGTCGTTGAGACAGAAAAGGGTGACCTCAGCTACCTCCTCAGCAACAAACAGGTGACAGACCTGGCTGTCAACGGGCGCACGTTCACACTGCTGCAACAGTTGACGCCGGGCGCCTCGCGGCAAACGGGGGATGAGGGCGGTGTCGGTTTCAGTAGTAGCAAAGGGTTTGCCATCAACGGCCAGCGTACAGATTACAGCGGCATCCAGTTGGACGGCGTGGAGAATACGGACATGGGAAACCAGTCCGGCCTCTTCGTGTCCCCGGGTATGGAGACTTTGAGCGAGGTCAAGATTCAAAGCAGCAACTATTCGGCTGAGTATGGCACGGCGGGCGGCGCGAATGTGCTGGCTGTGACGCGGTCCGGAACGAGAGACTTTCACGGCGCGGCCTACGAGTTTCTTCGCAACGATGCGATGGATGCCCGAAACGCCTTTGCTCCACTCAAGCCCACGCTCCGCTACAACAATTTCGGCTATCGCATTGGAGGCCCCATCACGATTCCGGGGTTCTACAATGAGAAGCGCGACAAGACCTTTTTCTTCTTCGCCCAGGAATGGCGGCGGCGGCGGACGCAGCAGATTATCCGCGCGGCCACGCCAACTCCGGCGATGCGCACGGGCGACTTCTCAGCGGAAGCTGCCCGCATTGGCCGGCCCATTCTGGATCCAGACACCAAAGTTGCCTTCCCCAACAACCAGATTCCGGCTGGACGTCTCAACCGGAACGCTCAGTTGCTGCTGCAGCATGTGTTTCCGCAGCCAAACAGCGCAGGGTTCTTGAACTACCAGCAGAACGGCGGCATCCAGGAGAATTGGCGCCAAGACACGATCAATATCACTCACGACTTCACTCCCAACGTCAAAGCCATGGTGCGCTACATTCAGGAAAGCTGGACCCAGAGCCTGCCTACACTGTTGTTCAGCGGCGCTCAGTCGTTTCCAACCATTGGCACCGATGTGTTTCTGCCCTCGAAGAGCTTTGTCGCTAAGCTGACCACGGTTATCAATCCCACGCTCCTGAATGAGTTCTCATTCAACTACGGCAGCAACTATGGGCCGAAAGAGAAGCGCGCCGTCACGTTGCGTGGCAACTACCTCGAGCCGCAGGGATTTAGCATGCAGCGCCTGTTTCCGCGCGTGGCTGGCCTCCCCAACAAGATTCCCAATCTCGGTTTCAGCGGCGGCTGGGGCGGCATCAACAGCAGTTACTACCCCTGGTGGGCGCATCACAACATTGCCGCGGCCACCAACAATCTCTCAAAGACGGCTGGAGCGCATTCTTTCAAGTTCGGCGGCACCTACCAGTTCTCCAAGACGCCCGTGGAGTCTCAGGTCGGCGATGCTTATCAGGGCGGCTTCAGCTTTGACGGAAGTTTCACCAATCATCCAACGGGCGACTTCCTGCTTGGGCGCGGGGCCAGCTACCGCGAACTGGACAAGTTGCTGGCACCCAGTTACGACTATCCCCAGCTCGAGATTTATGCCCAGGACACGTGGAAAGTGAATTCGCGCTTTACGCTGAATCTGGGTGTGCGCTGGTTCTACCTTCCCCATCTACACGAGGCCGACAATCTGATCAGTCCGTTCCGCGTCGCGCGTTATGATCCGTCCAAAGCGGTAACGGTGCTAGCTGATGGAACCATTGAAAGCGGCTCAGGCACCGCGTTCAACGGCATTGTCAACGTGGGCGGTGACATTCCGCGGAGTTTGGTCGACACCTACTACAAAACTTTTGGTCCGCGCTTTGGCTTTGCCTGGGACCCGACCGGCAGTGGGAGAACCTCGATTCGCGGCGGCTATGGCATCGGGTACTTTCGCATCGAAGGAAACGACACCTATCAGATGGTCGGTAACCCCCCAGAGCGCGACAGGTCACTGTCTTTAATCCGCTGCTGGACAACCCGGGTGCGGGCCAGGCCTCACCCAACCGGCCCGTGAACGTGGTCACCTTGGATCCGAAGTTTCTGGTTCCCACTACCCAGACCTATAGCCTTGGTGTGCAGAGGGAGTTAGTCCAGGGAACGGCCGTTTCCATTTCGTATGTGGGGACGCGCGGGACGCACCTGGAGAGGGCCCGCGACATCAATCAACCGCTGCCCGTGAGCGGCTTTGACTTCGACACAAGGTTAAATGCCCGCACCATTCCAACAGAGTTAATTCGGCCCTTCAAAGGATTTGGAAGTATTCGGCAACATGAGACGACGTCATCCTCGACCTATCACTCACTCCAAGCCACACTGCAGCGCAGGTTTTCGAAGGGCTTACTGTTTGAGAGCTCCTACACGTGGTCGCGCGCGATTACGGACGCCAGCGGATTTGGCGAGACTCCACAGAATGCCTACAACCTGAAAGCAGAACGTGGCCCCGCAGGCTTCGACCGAACGCAGATGCTGATTCTGAACTACATCTACGAGCTGCCCTTCTTCCGCGATCGTTCCAAAGTGACTGGCAAGCTGCTGGGTGGCTGGCAGGTGTCCGGCATCACCCAATTCCAGGGAGGCGTTCCGCTCAACCTGAGCATCACGGGTGCAACCATCGGCCTTGCGACGCGGCCGAACGTCAAGTCTGGCGCAAGTTCCGAAGGGCCCCAGACGGTTCAACAATGGTTCAACACGGGCGCCTTCGAAGCACCGACTGCGGGTTTCTTTGGAAACGCCGGACGCAACATTCTCCGTGGTCCTGGCATTCACAACTGGGACGCGTCGCTGTTCAAGACCTTCGCTGCCAGCGACCGAGTCAACATTCAATTCCGAGCTGAAGCGTTCAATCTTTTCAATCACAGAAACCTCGATGGGGTCGTCACGCAATTTGGCGCAGGCAACTTTGGCCAGGTGACAAGCGCCAGAACCGCGCGTGTGGTGCAAATGGGCTTGAAAGTGGAATTTTGAGGGCTGGCCAATTCTCGATTGACGACTACCGATTACGGATTGTTGAATCAGGGTTGCGATAGAGCTTCAGTCGCAGCCCTTTTTTTGGCCTATGAAGGCAACTTTCCACTTTCTGATCCTGACCGCGTTGTTGCTGCTGCGTTTTTGGCAGAATATCCAAGCCGACGGAGTCTTCGACCGCGCGCGCCAACTACAGGAGGAAGGTCGTCATGCGGAGGCAGAAGGACTCTATCGCGGGCTGCTGAAAACTCAGCCCCGGTCTGTTCCTGTACTGACGAATCTAGGGGTCGTGCTGGCACGACAAGGCAAATATGGTGAGGCGGTCGGCGCCTACAAGAACGTGCTTCGGCTTGACCCGGCGCTGCTGCCAGTAAAGATGAATCTCGGCATCGCTTACTACCAGGCAGAGGAATACGAGAAAGCCGCTCAATGGTTCAGGACAGTTCTAAGCATCACCCCCAGAGAAACCCGGGCACAGCATTTACTGGCCTTGTGTTATCTGCAAACTGAGCGGTATGCGGAGGCTGGCAACCTTTTCGCGAAACTACTGCCCTCGGATGATCTTTCCGTGAATGTGGGCGCTGCGGCGGCCCTCCTGAAGACCGGGCGCCAGTCAGAAGCGGAGACCCTATTGTCGAAGGCGGTGCAGGGGCGGGAAGGCTCTCCTGAAGTTCATTTCATGATGGGTCAAGCTCACCTCGGGTTAAGGCAATACGAGCAGGCAACACGGTCCTTTCAAAGAATGATTGAGCTGGCGCCGGCGAGTGCCGAAGGACACTTTTACCTCGGCGGGGCGTATTTCAAACAAGGAGACTTGGCGCGGGCCCTGGAAGCATGGCGCCGGGCAGTCAGGATTGAACCTGAGCACTTCCCATCCATCTTTGCGATCGGTGCACTGCTGGCGGGCCAGCGGAATTTCGACGAAGCCAGGAAATGGCTGACTCGAGCTCTCGCACTGCGCCCGGAGCACGGCGCCACGCATTTTGAACTAGGCAGGCTCGCCAGTCGCCTGAAAAAACACGAGGAAGCACTGCCGCACCTGCTGGCCGCGGCGAGGCTGGAGCCTGAACTTCGGGAAGCCAGTTATCTGCTGGCCACGACATACCGAGAGCTGGGAAAGCTGGAGGAATCCAGAAGAGAGCTGGCGCGCTACAGCCAGTTGCAGAGGAGCGGGCTTAGCAAGGACAGGGACTTGATGCAGTCGGCCATGAGTGGTAGTGGTAACCCATAGCAGCCGGTGGAACGGGGCTATGCATCGAAGTTTGTGTTAAGAGAAAGCACCTTCTCCTCGACCTAAGGACTCACGCTGTCCGGGTTAGGCTGACGCAACACGAAGGACCTTCGGAGTCCGCTTCGGGAGCGCTTTTCGAAGAATTCGCCCGGTGGCAGCATTTGTATCATCTCCTCTGTCCTGGCCAGAGGGCCGCCGGACCGTCAACGTTCGAAGCGAATCTCGAATGAGCGTCCCGTTCGCGCAAGTGACCGTAGACCTCAGTAGCCCTTGCGTCTCAGGTCTCGCTCTGAGAGGCCGAAGTAATGTCCTATTTCGTGTTTCAAAGTCTTCTGAATTTCCCTGGCAATCTGCTTGTCAGTTCTGCAAATGGATTCGATGTTCTTCTGATAGAGCACAATCTGCGAAGGGGGAGAAGCCCAGGAAGAAGATTGGTGCGTCAAGGGCACACCACGAAAAAGGCCGAGGAGTAATCCCGGAAACTGTTCCTCGGTATCTTCATCGGGGTAATCCTCGACCAGGACCGCAAGATTTTTCAGCTTGTCCTTGAAAATCTTGGGCAAACGCCCCAACGCCTCATCCACGAGATGGGAAAACTGAATGCGGTCCACAATAACATCCTAGCGTGAGAGCGCGTCGCGCAGACCCGAATGGCGCTGAATACCTTGCGCGATGGATTCTCGAAGCACTTCCAGGCTGCCCCAGATCTCAACGTGGTTGCGCGCCCGAGTGACAGCGGTATAAAAAAGCTCGCGCGTCAACACCGCCGAAGACCGGCTGGGCACGAGGAGCAGCACACGGCTGAATTCTGAGCCTTGCGCCTTGTGAACGGTCATCGCGTAGACTGTTTCGTGCTCAGGCAGCTTCGCCGGCAGGATCTTTCGAAAACCGCCAGCCTCTGCCGGGAATCGGACGCGCAGGTCACCCGTTTCTGAATCTTCCATCACGATGCCGATATCGCCATTGAACAACCTGAGCTGGTAGTCGTTGCGATTGATCAAAATCGGCTGTCCCTTGTACCACTTTCCCCTGGGCCGAATCAGGCCTTTCCGAGTGAGTGTCTCTTCGACAAGCCGGTTGACCGCAGTGACTCCAAACGGCCCCTGTCTGAGGGCGCACAGGATGCGGTTCTCTCCTAGCCGCGCAAAAGCCTCCTCAGGATTGACGGCATCCAGATAGCTTGAATAAGCCTCCAGGACCCAGCGCTCCAGATGGCTCTGCAGCAAAGCAGCTGTTGTAATGGCTTCCCACCGCAGATCAGACAGGCTCCGTGACTCCAGCAATTGGCAGAACCGATCCTGATCCTGCGATTGGATCGCCAAACTCAATTGTCTGATGCCGGAATCCGCCCTGAAACGATAGCTCTCCCGCAGCAGGATCATCGTGTCCCTCAACGGTTGGCTTGCAAGCCTCTCGGTCGGGGAAAAGGCAACCTCAGCGTCTGCTCCGGCGTATTTTCCAACCTGTGTGCTGAAATCGCTCGACAGTCCAGCTTCTTCGGCCGCGCTGCAGATGTCGCCGAAAACGGCACCCGGTTCCACGGAAGCCAGTTGGTCGCGATCTCCCAGCAGAATCAACTGGGCCGATTCCGCAATTGCTTCAACAAGCCGCGCCATCAAGGGGAGATCGATCATTGAGGCTTCGTCGACCACGATGACGTCGTAAGGAAGGGGATTGTCTCGATCATGCCGGGTACGGCTGGACCTTGGCGCCGTTCCCAGAAGTCGGTGCAGCGTAAAAGCCTCCTCTGGAATGAGGTTCACGACGGCCAGCGACGCGTCAAGACTAGACTTCGCCTGCTTGACGGCTTCCTTCATCCGGGCTGCCGCTTTTCCGGTGGGCGCCGCCAACGCAATGGCAGGCGTCTTGGCCCCAGACTGCTCGAGAAGCAGCACCAGGATTTTGACCACTGTGGAAGTTTTCCCAGTTCCCGGCCCACCCGCAATGACACACAGATTACGGAGGACGGCAGCGATCGCCGCCACGCGCTGCCAATCCGCCTGGCCGGACGCGAGACCCTGAAACAATCGCTCCAGGCCATTTTCAAACTTCCTTTCATCAACGTCGGTCAGCCTGCGCCCTGCACGCTTCCTAAGGAAAGCAGCGAGGCGGGATTCGTGTTCCCAATAACGATAAAGATACAACCGGAATGCGTCGTCTAGAATGAGCGGTCGAAACTCTCCGGGCGCGCCGACAACCCTGGCGTTCCTCAACGCAGGCACCCATTCGTCCAAGCTTGGAAGGAGCGTTTCACGTCGACTCTCGCCAGCCGGAAAGGATTTCCCCGCAACCGATGCCAGCTCAAGACAAACATGTCCTTGCTGAGTGTGATGGCTCGTCAAGGCTGCCGCCAGCCAGAGATGCAAGTCGTCCCTCTGTTCAAGGCGGAGAAGCAGGTCGGCAAAATGGCGGTCGATCTCTGTGAAATCAGCGGCGTCTGGAGTGTGCAGCGTTGTAGTTGTCATCTAGGTCGAAAGGCTCGCTGTTGTCTAACCACGTTGCGGCAACGCCGAGCTTTGAATCCAGGCGCGAGCAAGCTGGCACGAGCGTTGCCCAACAAGCGGAAAGCGGCGGCAAGCCGCCGCACTCCAAAGCTCACAACTCGAGACTCACCTTGAGCGCCCTTGCCGATCAATCTGCATGCAGGCAGCGGCTCAACTCGCGCACCAGTGATTGCGACGGCCGATCTCGATACACACCGTACTGGGATCCGTGCGCCGGATCCATGCCCCGCAGGAAGAGGTAATACACATTTCCAAAGTGAGTGTTGTAGCTGTAGCCCGGAACGCAAAACGAAAGATAGCGGTCCAGTGCTACGACATACAGATGATACTGGAGAACGTACATCTCTCTGATCATCGATTCACGCAGAGACCGGCCATCGTAGGCTGCAACATCGCTGCCCAGAAAGTTGCTCTTCCAGTCAACGAGATAAAAACGGCCGTTCCACTCGAAGACCAGGTCCATGAACCCTCTCATGACGCCACGCACCGGTGGAAAGTCAAGCCGCTCGAGGGCGTCGGGCAGTGACTCCGGCAGCTCCGGCCCACGATGAAGAGCGAAGGCTGCTCTGAGCTTTCTGGATGTCAGCAGATCCAGAGGAAAACTGAATTCGACTTCACGCAGGCGCTGTTTTTTTTCCAGCCGCGAAAGCAAGAACTCAGGGTGATCAACATTCAAGGGCGTAGACATCACCTTCTGCAGCATTTGCCACACGGGCGCCTGCCAAAGGGACTCAAATCCAAATTGCTCCAGTTTCTCGCGAATCAGCTGCCGCGAGGCTTCTGCCGGCTCCAGCGAGAATTCCAACGTCTCGAGGATTTCATGCAGGGCCGCGCCTGCCCGCATGCCTCTCGGGAAATCAAAGAAGGTTTTGCCTCCGGATGCTGATGGAACCGTCTGCCCGACCCACGACCAGACGGAATCGCGGTCCTGCTCGCCAGCTCTGGCCCGTCCTGAGACGATCGCGCTGAAGCTCGACAACCCCCAATCACGGGCAATCTCCCGGCCCAGGATGCGGCACGTGAACTCTACGGCCGGTTGGACCGGAGGCTGATAAACAGGGCCGGCAGCGGCCGAAACGATGCCCACTTCTATGGCCCGGTTTGAAGTGTCCGCGAGGGACTCCAAATGCGACTGGATGTCTCTGTCGCTCAGTTGAGTGAAATGCTTTTCCAAGTTTTCGTGCGGCGCTTCAGACGGTCCGTCTCCGGTCGGATGGAGCAGGCGGGCCAGCGCCGATTTTCCGGCGTCCTTAAACGCACCCCAGAAAACAACGCACAGCTCCTCGGCGCGAGTCAAAGCTACGTACAGCAAACGTGTGTTCTCAGCCAGTGCCTCACGTTCTGCGAGGCGCTGATGCTCGTCGATTTCAGCTGAGCCAATGTCCTGGACAATCTCGCTCGTAGCTGGATCGTGAAAAGTGACCGCATCGGCCTTCACGGAGAAAGTGTCCCAACAGAACGGGCAAAACACGACGGGATACTCCAGGCCCTTGCTTTTATGGATCGTGACGATCTTCACCGCCTGTTCGTCGGTCTCGAGCCGGATTTGATGCTCTTCGACGCGCGTCGCCTGATTGCCTTGGCGGGCCTTCTTTAGCCAGCGCAATAATTCTTCAACACCAAGCCGCTCCTTCAAGGCTGCCTGGTGCAGCAGCTCGGAACAATGCAACAGGTTGGTCAGCCGGCGTTCGCCATCGGAAAGCGCCAAAAGACGCGGCCGCACTTTTTCCCGCGCAATCAGTGATGCCGCCATCGTCATGAACCCGGCGTCAAGCCAGAGGTCGCGATACGCCGCAAAAGCCTTCAGGCGTTCATCCCAGGCCGGCTCATCTTCCGCCAGCCGTGCCAGGGCCAGCCCGTCGAAGCCGAACACTGCCGTTGCCAGGGCTGCGCGGACTCGCCCCTCCTGGCCGGGTTCCGCGATGGCAGCCAGGATGCGCTGCAACTGCTGCGCCTCGTCCGAGTTCAGGACGCTGTCTTCGCTGTAGACCACCGAAGGAACCTGCACTTGTGTCAAGGCCGCGTGAATCAACCCTGCTTCGTGGTTGGTGCGCACCAGCACCGCAATGTCACGCGGAGACAGTGCCGCGCCATCCAACGTCGCGCGCCCACCCGCACTAGCCTGCAGCAGCCGCACAATCTCGGCAGCCGTGGCCGCCGACATGGCTTCCCTGCCCTCGCCCTTGTTGATGGGTTGGCCTTTCCCAGCCGGCCGTTCTGCAAGCCACAACTTCAGCGGCGCGGTGTCTGGAACTCCGTGCCAGGCAATTCTTCCCTTCGCCGCTGCAGCCTCGACTCGATGAAATTGGATCTCAGGAAGAACAAACGGATCGGGACACTTGAGGAACAGGCTGTTCACTGCCTCAACCAGCCTCGGCGCCGATCGCCAGTTCTTGATCAGTGTATAGCGTTCGCTCGCAGCGCAAGAGGCCTGAAGATAAGCGAAGATATCTGCACCTCGAAAGCCGTAGATCGCCTGCTTGGGATCTCCTATGAGAAACAGCGCACACGAGCTGCCGGAGTAGATCGCGTTGAAGATCCGATACTGGAGCGGGTCGGTGTCTTGAAACTCGTCGATCAAGGCCGCGGGATAACGCGAACGCAGCGCATGCGCCAGGGCTGCTCTGCCCGGCCCCTGCAGCACTCCGTCGAGGTCGAGCAGCAGATCGTCAAAGAAGCGCGAGTTCTGCTGCCGTTTTCGCAGACGCAACTGCTGTCTTACGAAGACCGCGGCTGCTGCCTTCTGGGCCAGCCAAAAAGTATTGAACACACTGCTCAGCCGGTTGCAGCGCTCGGCGTACGACTCACATAGTTCGAAGAACTCATGCCTGGGCGGGGCACTCTTCCCTTTAACGCTGTTGGCCAGCTTCGAGCGGCAAAACATCTCGAAGCCTTTCGGAAAATCCATCGGGTCCTCCGCAGCGAGGAATTGCTCCATCTCAACCAGGCTGGATTCGACCCCAGTTACGCGATAGATGTTGCGATTGAGCGCCTTGGCCTGAAGCAGGATCTGGCTGATCTCTGGTTTCGATTCTGCCCACACGGCGTGCAGTCTCTTGAAACCGTCGGCGACGGAGGCTTCAAGAGTCTTCAATTCGGCGGAGTCAGGTTTCTGAAGCTGGGGAATTATCTTCAGGAAAGGCCAGGAGAGTCCCTGCCGCACAAACTTCAGCAGCGCCTCCGGTGTCCAGCGCTTCCTCAGCGCATGCCGCACAAACAAGGCTGACGCCGGGTAGAACTCGATGCGCCAGAAGTCGTCGGCGATCTCTTGGATGAGAGCATCCTGCGTGGTCACTAACTCAGCTTCGAACATTGCTGCGCTTTCAAATGCGTTCTCTTGAAGCACTCGCTGACAGAAGCCATGAATGGTGAAGATGGCAGCCTCGTCCAGCATTGTCATGGCTCCAGAGAGGACCTTGTGGGCTGTTTCCCAATCGCTAACCTTTTCAAGCAGCCCAGACAGAAAGCTGTCTTTGCCCTCTCCCGTCTCAAAGGCACGCGAGGTCTCCTCTAGCCGCGCTCGGATTCGGCGTTTTAGATCAGCCGCGGCTGCCTCGGTGAACGTCACAACCAGAATTTGGCGCACCTGGAGACGCCGCTCCAGCAGCAGCCGGACATAAAGCGAGGCAATGGCAAAGGTCTTGCCCGTGCCGGCGCTCGACTCGATGAGTTTGCTGCCCGCCAGACTTGCATTGAGGAGGCTGAAGGGCTCCATCAAGATAGGCCCTCCTGCTCGTGTTCCAGTAATGGGCCGAAGATCTGCCGTGCCAGACCGCGGAATCGGTCATCGAGAGGATCCATATTTTCAAATGCCAGCTTGTTGTACCGATCCTCGCTCTCGGCCGGGGGGCGGTCTTCGCCTCCGTAGGGATCCACTCGCCACACGTTCTCCGCCGCGCGCATTGCATGACTCTCCTCCTTGCCGTCACTGAGGCTCTTCGCGTACGCGTAGGAGGATTGTGGGAAAAATCGCAGGGGTTCTTCGAGCCCCTTCCAATAGAAGTCCAGAAGACGCTCGAGCAGCGTTTGAGCGCGAGCCAGCCTTCGATAACGCCACATGCCGTCAGTGGCAGCCAGTAAGCTCAGCTTCGGATAGCTCGAAGGCGCACTGCACTGCAACAGAAGATGATCAATCCACACGTCGAGGCGGTCTTTCGCTTTAGCCGCGGCACAGCGGTAGCGCACCAGATGGCTCGGCCAGATGCGGTCAACGCGACCCGTCACGCGGAAACTGCCGAGACTCAGATCTAAATCCACTGCCGCTAGACGCTCTCCGTCCAGTATCGGCCGCAGCGACTTCACGAAAGCATGCACTTCAGCGACACAGGAGCGAAAGGCCACGTCGCCCGCATTGCCCGCAGGCAGGAGGCCTTGGCTCTTGGCCCACGGATAGGCAGCGTCAATGTCTTCTCCATCGAGAGCTTTGTCCACAAGCTCCTGGTTCAGGCCGTATTTGTCCAAAGACCCGAGAGAAAAAGGCTCGCGCTCTTCCAGCAGAACGTGGTCTCTTTCAAGGTTTAGCCCCAACCGACTACGAAAAAAGTAAGAGGTTGGATTTCGATAGAAACGCTTGAGATCAGCAACGTCCAGGCGGCGGAACTCAGCTGGCGCCTCACCAATGGAACCCGTGACAAAGGGTTGAGGCGCACGAACCGGGGAAGTCTGCATGGCCTGCCGGGCCTGCAAGGCTTCCAGGTTGTCCTTCGAGTATGAGAACAGTCTCGAGCCTGCCGAAAAATACGATGGGCTGAATGCCTGCAGCCGGTGCCGAACAGGAAAATGTTTGCGAACCGGCATTTCTTCAGTCCCAATGGCAAACCCTTGGTCGAGCACATCGATCAGTTCGCTTATCACCACGGATGGGGGTAATTCACTATTGTCTCGAATGCTTTGTCCCACGTAACTGATATGGAGCTTTTCGCGGGCTGACAGCACCGCTTCCAGAAACAGGTAGCGGTCTTCTTTCCTCAAGGAACGATCTCCGGGCTGGGGTGCGCTGGCCATGAGATCGAATCCGGGCGGACGTCCCAAGCGGGGAAAGGCTTTGCTATCCATGCCGACCAGGGCAATCACCCGGAATGGAATGGTTCGCATGGGAAGCATCGCACAAAAGGTAATGCCGCCGGAGAGGAAGCCCTGCCCAAACTCGACGCCGTGCAGGCGCTGTTCCAGCCAGTATTTGATCGCATCCAGCCCTACAGGCTCGGCAAAGTCACTTAGGCGTTGCAGATCCGCCAACCGGTGCAGGTGCCCGCGCAGCATCTGGAATTCCTCAGAAATCTGCTCGTTCTCTTCCAGGAAACGCGACAACACGCCCAGCAGGCTCTCGCTCCATTCCGCCAGCGTCTGGGAACGCTCCAAACCGCCGACGGCAGCAAAGAGACTTTCGAGATACTCGACGAATCGGCCCAACACCAAACTGCCGCTGCCTTCGACGCCTTCAGCGGGAAGCACTCCAGCAAACATCGCTCTCCCAGGCATCGCGGTTCCCAGCAGTAGCCGGTCGAGACCTTGCCGCCAGCTGTTCTCGTCAAATCCTGGCAGGCCGTGCCGCTCGCGGTCTTGGCTGTCATAACCCCAGCAAATGCGTGTTTCACGAACCCGCTCCAGGATAAGGTCGCGGTCTTCTGGCCCAATTCCAAAGCGGCGCTGGACCACCTCCATGTCGAGAAGGTCCAGCACGGCTGAAGCTTCAAAGCGGCTGCCAGACAAATCGAGGATCTTCAGAAAGCCTTGCGCCACGACACTGTCGTTTCGGGCCGTGCGGTCCGATAGGGCAAACGGAATGCGGTTCTTCCCTTCCCGATCCTTACCGAAGACTGTCGAGATGTAGGGAGTGTAAGACTCGATGTCTGGAGTCATCACCAGAATGTCGTTCGGCTGCAAGGCAGGATTCTCGTCAAAGAAGGCCAGCAGGTTGTCGTAGAGCACCTCCATTTCCCGCAGCGGGCTATGACAGGAATGGATTTGCAGCGAAGCATCGCTGGACTCAATCACCGTGCGCAGGCCATCTCTGCCGCGATGGCGCAAATTCAGGATGTCAGATTGAAGGCAGGCCAGCAGGGTCGCTTCGCCAGGGTCTTCATAATGGCTTTTGTCCTGCATGTCCTCGCAGTCGAGCAGCATTCCTGAAAAGTCACGTCCTAAGCTTCCTAGAGACGCCAGCAGCGGGTGGCCCGTTTCGAAGTACGGATTCACCGGAAACGCCAGCTGCATCTGCGACTTCTGGCGCTGTTGCCGCCTGGCCTGTTCCTTCTCGGAAAGGATGTCGGTCCAGTACTCGCGGCTCGGGCTGAGAAGGAACAGATGAACGTCCATAAAGCTGGAGGCCGCAGCGAATACTTGCAGGTGGAACGGCGGCAGAGAGGGAATTCCAAAGATGGAGATCCTTGGCGGAAGCTCGGTCGCGGCGGGAATGCTCTTTCGTACAGCCGCAAGAAAACGCCGCCGCAAGGCAGCCCGATGCAAACTTTTCGCATTTGAAACAAGCTCCCGCCAGAGTCGCGCCTGCCAGTGCGATTCCTGATCCCGCTCCCAAGACAGGACCATTTCCGGACGGTACAAGGTGTACTGGTCGAACGTGTCAGCAATGCGCTGGCATAGCTGCGCTCGCCTCAGCTCTTGCTTGCCAACCGCCAGGTAGGTCCGGAGCGGCTCAAAACCAGGCGTATGTTGCCGACCGTCCAGAAGCCTCTGAATGCGAAATGAAAGAACCTCTGGAGAGAATCGTTCGTCCAGGATCGTACCTGGGAGAACGGACTGGAAAAGTTCCTGCATCATTCGGTTGGGAAACGGAAACCAGGAGTTGGCCCAGATGCCGAACCTGGACGCCAGTTGTTGGCCTACCCACCGCTCCATGCCTTTGCTCTGGACAACAATGATCTCCCGTTCCAAGGGAGGCAGCGGCGGACTCGAAACGACCTGAGCTAGGTCATCGAGTAGAACTTCGGTGCGGTTGCTGTAGTAAACGTGGAAGCCGGGCATGGAGGCTGGGCGCTTCAGAACGGTTGAGTTGGATCAAGTCGAAACCAAGGCTTTGTGTGTAAAGTTTCTCAGCTTTGCCCCGCGTAGCATACCCGGCAAATTATCCTAAAGCCTCCCGCAACTTAAAGCTTTAGTTTTTTGGACTCCTCCTAAAAAGCCAGGCTGAAGTACTCAAAATTTGGAGCTAGCAGATCCTCAATAGAGACAACCACACCGACAATTTGACATTCCAGAACTAGCCGGTTAGCCTTCCACTGGCTTCTGGCTGCCTCAACACTGGTGCGCCACCCTGCGGGCACAAGAGAGTCAATGCAGTTAAGGCTGCGGGATACGGCCTGCAGCGATAGTTGGTCAGTCAGCCGAAAAGAGCTTCGTCATCAGATAATTAGTCTACAAGCAGTCTGACTGGTCACTCAGCGGAGTCCTATGAGCGAAGTCGAGCCGGTCGACAGGCAGATCGAGAAGCTTTCGGCGGCGGACTTAGCAGAGTCCCGCGCCTGGTTTCTCAAATCTGATGTGAAAGCCGGAAAGCTGCAAGACCTTGAGCTCAATCGCGACCATTCCCATGAACGCGAATGACTATCTCATCGATCACGCTGGACTTGATTGGAAGAGTCCTCGCAGCTGGCACAAGCGTGCACCGACCGCCGCAGGAGCGCGGCGGCTGTGACGCCGCAAGCCGACCGGCTCAGCCCGCGGGTTGTTTGGCAATATGCAAGGGCCAGGCAGCGGCTTAGCTTTTCGTTCGGCGGCGGAGGCGTGTCGATGAGCTGGTTTCCGGACACTGGCACAGTCACAATGATCGACGGCGGGGGACCACGTTCGGGCGGTCGGATGGCTGTCGGCGAAGCACCCGTTCACCGAAGGCGGCGTGCCCATCGAATTCGTGGACCGGCTTCGGGTGTTCGCCAGGAAGTGGGGCGACAGCATCAAATCCCTCGGCTGGGCGTTCCTGGGGGATCACTGCTGCGAGTTGTGCGGCCAGTTCACGGCCGCCGGCAACTTCGGTGTTCCACATGAACTCACCGAGTGAAAAAGTCGCGCTCGTCACCGGCGCTACCCGAGGCGTAGGCAAGGGCGTGGCACGCAGCCTGGCCGCTGCGGGCTTTTCCGTGTACGCCACGGGACGCTCTGCCGCTCGAGCCGATTTCGATCCCGGTGTCGTGGCGATAGCCTGCGATTCGACCGACGATAGAGCCACAGCTCAAGTCTTCGAACGCATCAGGTCCGAGCGAGGCCGGCTAGATGTTCTCGTCAACAGCGCATGGGGCGGCTACGAACAAATGGTCGAAGACGGCCAGTTCACCTGGCCAGCGCCGTTTTGGCAACAACCGCTGTGGAGATGGGAGGCGATGGTCACCGTGGGAGTACGGGGCGCGTTGGTGGCGAGCCAGCATGCCGCCCGCCTAATGGTTCCGGCGCGCCGCGGACTGATCGTACATCTTTCGTCCTGGGCCGCACAAAAGTACATCGGCAACGTGCTTTACGGTGTGGCCAAAGCAGCGATCGATAAGTTGGCGGCGGACATGGCCCACGAACTCACGTCTCACGGGGTCACAGTCGTGTCGATGTATCCCGGTCTTGTCCGAACCGAAGCCGTGTTGCAGGCGGGTGCCTTCGATTTGAGCAACTCCGAAAGCCCGGAGTTCATCGGCCGCACAGTCGCGGCTTTGTCCACTGACACGGAGGCCCTGCAGCGCACAGGACAGGTTGTTGTCGCGGCGGCGCTGGCTCGCGAGTATGGCGTCACTGATGTCGATGGGAAGCAGCCGCGTCCGCTTAGCCTCTCAGAGGCGTGATGAAGCGCACCAACCAACAGCACGCGGAACCGCTGGCGGGGTGAGGCCCAGCCGCCGCGGCTCAGTGGGCGTTCGGAGGACTGCGACGCTCGGGAGAGCAGGGTCCGGGTGGCGCATCCATGGCGCATTCCGGCCGGGGGTGCAACCTTCGACAAACGCAGAGAACTAACATCGCACCGCCTTAAGAACCTGCCTACAGGAGAGATAGTGGACAGAGTCATACAAAAACACGTGGACAACCTTCATTCTGAAGATCGAGAACTGCAAAACAAGGCCTTTTTTTATATTCTCGAGGTAACGGACAAACCCGTGCATTGGGCCTATGATGTGTGGGATGAGATGGTGGAAACCTTAAGTCACAAAGACAACCATCAACGGGCCATTGCGTCCCAGGTCCTGTGCAACCTGGCCAAGAGCGACCCAAAGAATAGGATGCTAAAGGACTTTGAGGCCCTCCTCGCCGTGACGAAGGATGAACGATTCGTCACCGCAAGACATTGCATGCAATCGATATGGAAAGTTGGCGCCGCTGGAAAGAAACAACAGAAGAAACTGGTTGAGGGTCTTGCCGGTCGGTTCCGAGAGTGCATCGCCGAAAAAAACTGCACCCTAATCCGCTACGATATCATTCAAGGCCTGCGGAAGCTGTATGACGCAGTCAAGGATGAAAAAGTAAGGGAGAAGGCGTTAGCATTGATTGAAACCGAAGAGGACCTCAAGTACCGCAAGAAGTATGCCAGTCTCTGGAGAGTCCAGTGAAGCTTCGGCAGGCACGCAAGTCACTGCCGAGACTCGGAGGGCAGCTTATCTCGAGCGCCTTTAGACGGCCAAAACACAATGAGCCAAGAAACCCAACAGCAGATTCTCGACACCCTTTGCGCAATACGGGACGGGCAGCGCGAAATTATTAGCTTGCTGTCTGCGCAACAGGCCATCGCAGCGGAACAGATGAAGAAGTCGAGGGACACTATCGCGGAGTCCGTCAGTCTCCAGCGGCTTGGTTTGCAACGTCAACGAACCATCACACTCATTGCCGTTCCCGGAATTCTTGCCTGCATCGCAGCAATCGCGTATCTCGTCTTGAGATACTTCTAATGCCGCGGCGGCACAGTCAGCACTCCTCGCCGCAGGCTGACGGGCCGCGATCTGAGCTCGAGGTTGAGTGCTAAGTCAGCAGGTCTGCCAGTATGGGTTTTGGAAAAACGACACCGATCCTCCGGATATTCGACGAAGCCAAGGCGATGGAATTCTATGTCGATTTCCTGGGTTTCCGCGTCGATTGGCCGTTTTGAAGAGGGTTTACCGCTATACATGCAAATCTCAAAGGATGGCTGCATCATCCATTTATCAGAGCATCATGGAGACTGCAGTCCCGGGGCAGCGATGAGGATTGAAACGAACGAACTGGAGGCGTTTCAAAAGGAGCTCGCTATGAAGGGCTACAAGTATGCCCGACCGGGAATAGAAGAGATGCCCTGGGGCAGCAGGGATATGTCGGTTAGTGATCCCTTCGGTAATCGATTGACGTTTACAAGTGCCATCAGCACCTGACAAGCCGAATGCACTCGAAAGCAGCGGCAGGCGGCCGATGCCTTATTGGTTAGACGGCATTCTTGGGAGGAGTCCAATGATCACCGGCGCGCACTTTCTACTTTACAGCAGCAATGCAGACGCCGATCGGCAGTTCCTGCGCGATGTGCTTGGCTTTAGGGGAGTCGACGCGGGTGCCGGGTGGCTGATCCTGGCGCTGCCCCCAGCCGAGATCGCCGTCCATCCTGCCAGCCACAACTTTGTCCAGCGTCACGCGGCGCACGAGTTGCTTGGAGCGGTCCTGTACCTCATGTGTGACGACTTGCATGGGTCCATCCAGGCGCTTGAAGCGAAGGGTGGTACTGCCACCGAGGTTGAGAAGGCAGAGTGGGGCCTCAAGACAACCATCAGGTTGCCGACGGCAGTGGGATGGCGCGGCTCTGGGAATGCCGCCTAAGGTGCCAGTCGAGCTGCCAGGCGGCGCCTGATGCGAGAGTTCAGTTCGTTCCCGACGCGGCCTGTCTGCAGTCACGACTCCTCTTCGCTCGGCTCCGTGGTCGTGACGGGGACACGAAAGCAATGTCCCCTGTCGCAAATCGGGCGCAGCTAATCTCGCACGCGGTTGGACGCGGGAGCGGCGGCTCCGCACCGTCGAGAGTATTCTCCGAAAGGGACGTAAGAGCCGGGCGAGAGTCGGGCAAGACGGCAGCGCGTATCTCACGCGCCGTTGGGCCGGGTGGGTTGTGTAAGATAGAAAGGTGTAAGAGCAAGGGCAATGCGCAAGCGGATAATTAATCAAGATCCTTACAATGTCTCGGCCGTCGATCCAAGCTGGATAGACCTGCAACGGCTGGCGCGAGTCGAACTCACGTCCGAAGACGCGGCGTATCCGATCGAGTCGGCGCTGATACCGAGCGGCGGATCGGGCTGGCGGGCGGCCCAAGCCGGGGAACAAACGATCCGCCTGTTGTTTGATGAGTTGCAGAGGATCAAGCGTATTCAGCTACTGTTTCACGAAGATCAACAGGCACGCACGCAGGAGTTCGTGCTGCGGTGGTCGCCGGACGGCGGTCAATCCTACCGGGAGATTGTGCGTCAGCAATATAACTTCAGTCCGCCAGGCATGACGCGCGAGTTTGAAGATTACGCGGTCGACCTGGCCGATGTGACGGCGCTGGAATTGAGAATCGTTCCGGACATCAGTGGAGGAGATGCCCGAGCATCGGTGGCGCAGTTACGCATCGCATGATCTCTCCTTGGGACAGCTCCGGCAGCTTATTGATCTTCCGCCTGGACTTAACACGGCTGCGCACCCGACCGCCCCAAAAACGCGAATCGTGAGCGATTGTTGTAAGGTCCTGAGCGAAGTGTTACGATTTGATTATTTGAAAGGTTGCGAAACGGCGGAGGCATTCATGAGATCCATAATGCGGCTGGCTTTGGGGTTGACGGCATTCACGATGGTTGGCCCACTTGAGGCTGCCGCTCCCGCGCTGTCTTATAATGGCAGTACCCTGAGCCTGACAGCCGAGAACCAGACCTTTGCTCAAATCATGGGCCTGCTTCAGCAGCAAACAGGGCTGCAGTACGAGCTCCCGGGGGAACTCAGCGGGGTACGGCTGCCTTTAGTGGAAATCAAGAACCTGAGTGTCAAGGATGCCCTTTTGAAGGTACTCGAAGGCAGCAATTATGACTACATCCTGGTGGCAGAACCGAACCAGCCTGGACAGGTGCGCCGGTTGCTTGTGACGGGCAGATCAAGCAAGGTGACGGCCGCGGCAGGCGCGTTTCGAGGCAATCGCGGACCGATTGAGGATCCCTTTGGGGGTGGAGTCGAGACAAACTTCGAGGACAATTCGAACGTGCAGCCTCCCGAGCCGCCTCCAAATGCAGTCCAGCCCGGCCAGAACCCGCCCGTGCAAGGCTTCAACCCTCAGCCGGGTGTCCAGCCTGTTCCGGGGAATCAGAATCCACCACAGCCCGGGACGGTGTTTCCCCAGCAGCAGGGGCAACCGCAGCCTCAAGGACTTCAACCCTTTAATCCGTTCGGAAATCAGAACCGCCGCTCGCCGTACTGAAGTTTTGCTCTCACATTCCAACCTGAATTCCCATGCTTGATGCTGGCTGAAAGTTCGGCAGACGGAGTGACGAAGATCTCCAGTTTGCTCGGCGGTTAGACTTATGAATGAAAAAACGGCCAGTTTGAATCGGCAGGCATTCCACAACTACCATATTCTGGAGACGTTCGAAGCGGGCATGGTGCTGCAGGGTACTGAGGTCAAAGCGATCCGCGAAGGGAAAGTGAACCTGAAGGACAGCTACGGGCTCGTGAAAAACGGCGAGGTTTGGCTGCTTAATTGTCACATCAGTCCCTATAGCCACGGCAATCGCATGAACCACGATCCGCTGCGGACCCGAAAGCTGCTGCTGAATCGGAGTGAGATTCGCAAGCTCATTGGAAAAACCACCGAGCGCGGGTTAACACTCGTGCCAACCAAGATCTACTTCAGCAAGGGCCGTGCCAAGTGTGAGATTGCTCTGGCAAAGGGCAAGAAGCTGTACGACAAGCGTGAGACTGAGAAGCGCAAAACGATCGACCGAGAGACAAGGCAGGCCGTGAAAGAGCGACGGTAGCGGCTCCGGGGCTCCGAGCACAACATCGTGGAGAAATTCGAACTCAGGACGCGGCAGCAATTTGCGGCGCTGATCGCGAAAAGGGATCATTGGGCCAGGATTCAATCCGAGCCTTCTGCCAAGGAGAGGTTTGAACGCTTGATCGGTTTGGGCTGGGCCTGCGAGAACTGCGCCCTCGACACGCTCTCCGATCCAATGAGCTGGCACGCTGAAGTTCTCGACGAATCCCGGACACAGCAACTGCAGGGACACATGGCAGCATCCCAAGCGCTGCTTCGTCTTGTTAATGAAAGAGAGTTCTTGTCGAGCGAAAACCTCCTGGAACTGCATGGGGCCATGCTTTCAGGCGCTGGTCCGCGCGCCGGGATCTTTCGCCAAAAAGAATGCAAGCCTCTCGCGGACGGGCACGAGCCGACCCACGTTGAACTGGTCCGCGCCGTGGTTGATAACTCGTTGGAGTGGTTCCAGTCAGACAGCTTTGCCGAAATGCATGAAGTGGAGAGAACTGGTCTGATGCTTGTGAAGCTTATCGATATTCATCCGTTTGACGAGGGCGGTGGGCGGACCCTGCGGTTATTTTCTAATTTTTCCCTGCTGAAAGCAGGCTATCCACCCGCGGTCATCCCGGCCTCGAGAGCCAGCCAGTATGCAATCGCTATCCAGAATTCCTTACGCTTCCACACTCAGCCCATTATCGATTTGATCGCTGAGGGCGTGGAACACAGCTTGGCGCATTGCCTGGATGAGCCTCTGCCATCTCCCAAGTTGAATGTCCTGCCCGCGTGAGCGAAGCTTTAGGGACTCCTCTGCCCTTCCATTGCCAGGTTGAGAATGTCGGCCCGCAGAGCCCACGCCACTTCACTTCCAGCCTGAAATCCAAGGGAAACCCGGCGCGAGAGACACCCATCGAAAAACCGAGACTGCCATCGAGAACAGCAAGAGCAGATACAGGAAAATCAGCGCCACGGAAAGTAAGCTCTCTGCCGGAAAGCCTCGGATCCTGGGCTTTCTGGGGCCTTCCTCCGACCCATTCGCAGGTCGCGCGATCTTGCGCTTCTTGGCAGTTCCTGCGCCCGCCATTCTGATGCCTCCTGCCACTCGTCTGACTAACTGTCGAAATTTGGCCAGCACACCTGTCGCGGTCCTTAGAGTTTCGCTTCACACCCTGGATCGAAGTTTACCGCCGGACTAGTTACGACGCTTTGGCATTGAGAGATCTGCGCGACGGCGGACTAGATCGCCAACCTTGCCCAGTAGCTCGCTGGAATTCCTCAAGCACTCTTCCAGGAAGCCCACCACGACAGGGTCTCTGGCCAGAGTAATGAACTCGTTCACCCAATTGGCGATCTGTCAGCAAACAGACTGAGTTAGGTGCCGCTCAATCATTCTGGATTGGTCAGATGACATCCTAGCGAAGGAAAATTTTGAATGATATCCCCTATTTAGGGGAGAAACTGCCTTTTTTGGCGGCTTCCCGTTACACGATGACCAAGCACTCGCGGGCCTGAGGTGGACTTCCAGGAAAATATGCTAGTATCTGCCACACTGATTCGCCGTTTCCTAACCTTAACTCAGAGCCTAGAACTTGGTGAACGTTGCCCGACTTGTCCTTTTCTTTGGATTGAGCCTGCTCGCGACCATTGGTGCGCGAGCTGAGAGGCATTCTCTCCGGACCTATACCAGCGCTCAGGGTCTGGCGCGGGACTACGTCAACCACATCGTTGAGGACTCCAGCGGCTACGTCTGGTTATCGACGGCGGAAGGTTTGTCGCGGTTTGACGGATACCAGTTTCGCAACTATGGCGTTGCTCAGGGCCTGCCGGACCGCGTGGTCAAGCAACTGGTCCAAACTCGCCAGGGCGATTACTGGGTGGCTACTGGAAAGGGATTGTGCCGTTACAATCCTTCAGCTCTAGCTTTAGTGGCAAACCAAAGCAGGCGGTTTGGCGTGCTGACGCCGAACGACGATGCACGTGCGTCTTATTTCAATGTCTTGCTAGAAGGACACTCCGGAACGATCTGGTGCGGGACCCGAGCGGGACTGTTCCGCCTGAGCGACACGCCTGGCAGCGTGCTTTTCGACCCCGTAGATCTGGGAATGCCGGCACAAGAGTTTGACTCTTCGGTGATTTTTGCATTAGTCGAAGACCGCCAGCACACCGTCTGGGTTGGGTCAGGCAGCGGGATTTACAGGCTTTGGCCAAACGGGCCAGTAGAACATTTCCAGGGGGAATCTGGTCTGCCGGGTCACTACATCCATGCGCTGCTAGAGGATCATTCGGGCCGAATCTGGGCGGGCACGAATCTCGGGCTTTGCCGTCTCGTGCAGCAGCCCAGCCAGGGTTCCCAGCTGGTAGATCGTTGCTACCAGCTTGGTGCTGATCCGGCCGGGAATCATATCCTAGCGTTGCTGGAATCCTCTGACGGAACCCTATGGGTGGGCACTCGCGGCGGCGGACTGTTTGCCATGTCCGCGGGACTGCTTCCGGAGGCAGATCCCGTATGGCGGCGATACACCACTCGCGAAGGCCTGACTGACAATTCGATCAATACGCTCGCTGAAGACCGGTACGGCAATCTTTGGGTTGGAACCGAGAATGGTGGTGCCGTAGTCTTCGCTCGGACCGGCATCGTGACGTTTTCAGCAGAGGACGGCCTTCAGGCTGGTGCCACCACGGCGTTGCTTCGAATGCCAGATGGCAGCGTGGGTGTACAGACGCGCAGCCGCCAGAATCTTTTCCTTCATAGCTGGGATGGCCGGCGTTTCCTGGCGCATCGACTCCGTCTGCCCAAAACGCTGACTGGCCTGGGTCGGGGCATTCAGCAGACGATGTTGTTTGATTGCGAGGGAGCGTGCTGGGTAGCGACAAGCGAGGGTTTGGTTCGTTTTCGAGCCACAAGAACTGCGACCCGCCTCGCCGATTCCCGGCCAGAGGCGCTATACGAAAGGCGCCATGGTATGCCAGGTGTTGACGTCTACCGGATCTATGAGGACGGCAACGGTGACATCTGGGTCAGCACCTTGTATTCGGACAAAACGGCCCTGAGCCGCTGGGAACGAAAGTCTGGCAGGTTTTACCTCTATCCTGAAGTACCTGTAGGGCCTCAATCGCCGCCCACAGCATTCCGGCAAGACCGGGAAGGAAATCTCTGGATTGGTTTCCAAGATGGAGGTTTGTCACGCTACCGAGCAGGACGATTTGAGTTCTTCAAAGCTGGCAACGGTCTGGGAGAAGGGCAAATTGCGACGATTTATCTGGACGCCGTCGGCCGTCTTTGGATAGCGACGAACCGGGGCGGCGTCAGCCTTCTCAAAAACCCCTCGGCCGATATTCCAAATTTCCAGAGTTTCACAACGCAGCAAGAACTCTCTAGCAATGATGTCCGTTGCATCACGCAGGACGGACACGGACGGCTCTTTTTCGGCACGAGTCGCGGCCTGGACGAACTCGACGAGGCGGCCGGACAGTTTCGCAGTCTCTTCCCTTCCGCCCTGGAGGCGCCTTTGGCGCCAGTGAACCTTGTGATCTGTGACGGCGAGGGAGCCGTGTGGTTCGCGACTCCGCGCGGAGTCTCGAGAGTCCGACGCGAAGGCCATCACTCCCTGCCCATTCCACGGCCACTCATCACCAGTCTGAGGGTCAGCGGAGTACCCTATCCGATTTCGGATCTCGGCGAAAACCAGATCGCCGGGGTGGAACTGCAGGCCAGCCAGAATCACGTGCAGGTAGATTTTCTGGCACTCGGTTTTTCTCCGGCCGAGTCGCTGCGCTATCGGTTCCAACTTGAGGGTAGCAGGCTCGCTGAGGGAGACACAACCGCGCTGCGCAGTGTGAACCTTGCCAGCCTGGCACCGGGACGCTATCGGTTCCTGGTAGGCGCAATTACCCCAGAAAAAAGCGCCGACATGGACATGGCCTCGGTGTCTTTCACCATACACCCGCCCTTCTGGCGCCAGTGGTGGTTCTTGCTGTGCTTTGGGGTGATGATCGGAACTGCCGGATATTCCGGATACCGTTACCGACTCAATCGCCTGTTGGAGGTGGAGCGGGTTCGTACGCGTATCGCAACAGATCTGCATGACGACATTGGCTCGAGCCTGTCGCAAATCTCCATTCTGAGCGAGGTGATCCGACAGCGCTCAGGCTCTGAAGATGCCACTTCATCTGAAGCATTGGGGCGCATCGGAACTTTGTCTGGGGAGTTGCTGGACTCGATGAACGACATCGTCTGGTCAGTGAACCCCAGCAAGGACTACCTTTCCGAGCTTGTGCAGCGAATGCGCTGGTTTGCGCAGGATCTGCTCGAGCGAAGTTCAGTTCGCCTCGAGTTGTCTTCTCCTGCGCTTGAGTCTGATCTCCGTCTCGATCCGGAGTTGCGCCGCCACATTTTTCTCATCTTCAAAGAAGCTATTCACAACGCACTGCGGCATTCCCGCTGCACGCAAATCAATGTCAAACTGGTTCTGACCGGAGGCGGGCTGCAGCTGCAGATCCACGACAATGGCAGCGGCTTTGACATCGTGTGCCAGGAACGTGGCAACGGACTGGCCAACATGCAGCGGCGGGCGAGCGCCATCGGCGCCTGCTTTGAGATCGACTCCCGAATTGGCGGCGGCACGCTTCTTAGCCTCACTGTTCCCTGGGGTGCGCACCAACGTCTCTATTCAGCCTTCCGGCGATCCATCTCTGACCAGGAATCCGGAAGGGATGGAGGATTACCACGTGCCTGAACGCGCCCGGCGACACAAAGCAATCCAACCCGACAGAGCGATACGCGTCGCTATCATAGAGGATCAGCGTGAAATTCGTGAAGGCCTGGCGCTGCTGATCAACGCTGCTTCCGGCTTCAGCTGCGACCAGCGGTTTCCATCTATGGAGAAGGCACTAGCCGGGCTTGAGAATGACGTGCCCGACGTGGCGCTGGTGGATCTCGGCCTGCCGGGGATGTCAGGCATCGAGGGTATTCAGCGACTCAAACAAAAACATCCTTCACTGCACCTGTTGGTGCTGACCGTGTTCGATGACGATCATCGCATCTTCGAATCATTGTGCGCCGGCGCCTCGGGCTATCTCCTTAAGAAGACGCCTCCTGTGCGCTTGCTCGAATGCATTAAAGAAGTTGTGGACGGCGGCGCAGCCATGTCTCCCAGCGTTGCCAAGCGTGTCGTCACTTTTTTCTTGCACGTTCATCCTGCCACGCAGCCTGAATGCGAGCTCACACCACAGGAGCTCCGCGTGCTTCGTTTGCTCGTTGAAGGCTATCAATACAAATCAGCGGCAGAAGCACTGGGTGTGGGCGTTTCCACCGTGTCCACGCACGTGAAACACATCTACGAAAAGCTGCGAGTCCACTCAAAATCGGAGGCCGTCACAAAAGCCATCCGAAAGCGTTTGGTTGTGTAGTGCCTGAGGAAACTGGGTGAGTTGAGGGGAGGATTTCGAACTCCCTGCTCCGAGTCCTTGCCCTTCGGTGTATCGATAGACCACGAGGAGGAGGGTGCGCGTCTATTTGGCTTTGATCGGCTGCGGTGCCGCCCCACGTCGCCCTTATTATTAGAACTCCAAAAAAAAGCCCTTGCAGTCCAGAGACTGCAAGGGCTTCGCTGTGCCTGGAACCGGCAGCTCAGTCCTGAGAGGAAGCTACCTGCTAATTCGACGTTGCCATTTCGTCTGCATTCTCTTCTTCGGTGAAATCCGAGTTCGCGTCAAAGGCTTCCTGAGCCGTCTCCTCTGCGGGGACTGGTTCGTCGGCTTGTAGCTTCACGTTCCGGTAGTGCTCCATTCCCGTCCCAGCAGGAATCAACCGGCCCATGATGACGTTCTCCTTGAGACCGCGCAAGTAGTCCACTTTGCCGCTGATCGAAGCTTCGGTCAGGACGCGAGTCGTTTCCTGAAATGACGCTGCCGAGATGAAGGAGTCGGTGGACAGGGACGCCTTCGTAATGCCAAGCAGCAGCGGCTCACCCCGAGCTGGTTTGCCATGCTCGCCTGACACACGCTCGTTTTCCTCACGGAAACGGAATTTATCGACCTGCTCCTCAAGGAGAAACTCCGTATCGCCCACTTCCTCGACCTTCATCCAGCGCATCATCTGCCGTACGATGACTTCGATGTGCTTGTCGTTGATGTTGACGCCTTGCAGCCGATAGACTTCCTGAATCTCGTTCACCAGGTACTTCTGCAGCTCCTTCTCACCCAGCACGGCCAGGATGTCGTGCGGGTTCAGCGGTCCGTCCATCAGGGGCTCGCCCGCCTTTACTGTTTCGCCTTCCTGAACGTTAACGTGTACGCCGCGGGGCAAGGAGTACTCGCGCTCCATGCCATTTTCGTTGGTCACAAGAATCTTGCGTGTACCCTTAGCAATGTCTCCGTACTTGACGACCCCGTCAATCTCCGTAATGACGGCTGTCTCGCGCGGTCTGCGCGCTTCGAACAGTTCGACCACCCGAGGCAGACCGCCGGTGATGTCCTTCGTCTTGGTGGTTTCACGCGGAATCTTGGCCAGAACGTCGCCAGGATCAACATCCTCGCTGTCTCCCACCATCAGGTGAGCCCGTGATGGCATGAGGTATTTTTTCACTGTCTTGTGCTTGTCTGAACTCTTGATAAGAATCTGCGGCTGGCGCTTTTCGTCCTGCGACTCCGTGACCACCCAGCGCGAAAGGCTGGTGACTTCGTCGACTTCCTCGGCCATGGTTGCTCCATCGACCAAGTCCTTAAACTGGACGGTCCCGCCTACTTCGGTGAGAATCGCGTAGGTGTACGGGTCCCATTCGACCAACCCGTCGCCTTCTTTCACATCTTCGCCTTCCTTAAATTTGATCTTGGCGCCATAAACAACAGAGTACCGCTCTTTTTCGCGGCCTTTCTCGTCGACTACGGCTATCAAACCGTTGCGATTCATCACAACCAGATCGCCATTCTTGTTTTTTACCGTGGTGAGGTTGATAAACTTCAGCGTGCCGTGGTTCTTGGCATCGAGTGTGGATTGCTCCGAAACACGGCTGGCGGTTCCGCCAATATGGAAGGTCCGCATGGTCAACTGAGTTCCGGGCTCACCGATAGACTGCGCGGCGATGACTCCGACGGCTTCGCCCAACTCCACCATGCTGCCTGTTCCAAGGTTGCGCCCATAACACTTGACACAGACCCCGCGCTTCGACTCGCAGGTCAGCACGGACCGGATCCTCACGTGTTCAACGCCGGCCCCCTGGATCTCACTCGCCAGGTTCTCTGTGATCTCCTCGTTGACGTCTACGATGACGTTGCTTTCGTAATCCTTGATCTGCTCCAGAGAGACTCGACCGACAATGCGATCACGCAGCGGTTCGATAATCTCGCCGCTTTCAACGATGGGACGTACTTCAATACCATTGATTGTGCCGCAGTCAACTTCGGAGATGATGACATCTTGCGCCACATCCACCAGGCGGCGAGTGAGATAGCCGGAGTCGGCTGTCTTCAATGCCGTGTCCGCCAGACCCTTCCGGGCGCCGTGGGTGGAAATGAAGTACTGCAGCACCGTGAGGCCCTCGCGGAAGTTGGCCTTGATTGGCGTTTCGATGATTTCACCCGAGGGCTTGGCCATCAAACCTCGCATGCCGGCCAGCTGGCGGATCTGCTGTTTGGAGCCGCGCGCCCCAGAATCCGCCATGATGTAGATTGGATTGAACTCGGCTCCCTCCTTGTTCTGCTTCTCAATGCCGCGAATCATCTCATCCGCTACCTTTTCGGTAACGTTCGACCAGATTTCGATAACTTTGTTGTAGCGTTCGCCCTTAGTGATGGCACCTTCCTGGTACTGTTGCTCAACCTTAAGCACATCATGCTCGGCCGAATCCACCAACTTGTCCTTCTCTCCAGGAATGAGCAGGTCTTCGATGCCGATCGAGATACCTGCCCGGGTCGCATACTGAAAGCCCAGAGCTTTCACCTCGTCTAGCATCTTGACCGTCTTTTCCAGGCCAAGCTTGAGGTAGCAATGTTGGACCAACTGTCCGAGGCCCTTCTTCTTCAAAAGTCCGTTGACGAACGGCAGCTCCTTCGGAAGATGATCATTCAGAATGACCCGTCCAACGGTGGTTTTGAGGAAGTCTTTCTCGAGATGGATCACCTCGGTATGCAGGACACTTTGATCGTCGTAAGCTGTGGTAAGGTCGATAACATCTCCCATATAGCGGTAGCGAATCGGTGTCAGTGTTTCCAATTCGCCAGCTTCCAGGGCCAGCAGTACTTCATCGGTGCTGCCGAAAGCGCGCCCTTCGCCCTTGGTTCCAGGCCGGGACATGGTGAGATAATAGCAACCCAGTACCACGTCTTGTGTCGGAACCGCGATTGGCATGCCATTCGAGGGTGAGAGGATGTTATTCGAAGACAACATGAGAACCGAAGCTTCAATCTGCGCCTCGGGAGACAGCGGGATATGCACGGCCATCTGGTCGCCATCGAAGTCCGCGTTAAAGGCTGTGCAGACCAGCGGATGAATCTGGATCGCTTTTCCTTCAACCAGCGTGGGTTCGAATGCCTGGATTCCCAGCCGGTGCAGTGTCGGAGCACGGTTGAGCAAAACCGGATGCTCACGAATCACCTCTTCAAGGATGTCCCACACGATAGGATCCTGCTGCTCCACCATTTCTTTGGCGGCCTTGATGGTCGTGCAATGGCCAGCTTGCTCCAGCCGGTTGTAGATGAACGGCTTGAACAACTCAAGCGCCATCCGCTTGGGAAGTCCGCACTGGTGGAGCTTGAGCTCGGGACCAACCACGATCACAGAGCGGCCAGAGTAGTCAACGCGCTTGCCGAGGAGATTCTGGCGGAACCGCCCCTGTTTCCCCTTCAGCGTGTCAGAAAGCGACTTCAGCGGCCGGTTGTTAGCTCCGCGCAGTACCCTGCCCCGACGTCCGTTGTCGAACAAAGCATCCACGGCCTCCTGAAGCATGCGCTTTTCGTTGCGGACAATCACATCGGGAGCATGCAACTCAATGAGCTTCTTGAGGCGGTTATTGCGGTTGATGACCCGTCTGTAGAGGTCATTGAGATCCGAAGTGGCAAATCGTCCGCCATCAAGCGGAACGAGCGGGCGCAATTCCGGCGGAATAACCGGGATCACATCGAGAATCATCCATTCGGGCTTGTTGCCTGACTTGCGGAACGCCTCAACAACTTTCAACCGCTTGGAATATTTCAGCTTCTTTTGCTGGGAGGTTTCCGTCTTCATCCTGTGACGAAGTTCGATGGAAAGTTCTTCGATGTCGATCTGTTTGAGCAGTTGCTTGATGGCCTCCGCCCCCATGATCGCGGTGAACTTTCCGGCGTATTCCTCCATCAGCTGGCGGTATTTCTCCTCGTTCAGAACCTCTCGCTCTTTAACCGGCGCGTCGCCCGGGTCAATGACGACATACGCCTCGAAGTAGAGAATGCGTTCCAGCTCACGCAGGCTGATATCCAGCAGATGGCCAATACGGCTGGGAAGGCCCTTGAAGAACCAGACGTGGGAGCAGGGACTGGCCAGCTCGATGTGGCCGAGGCGCTCGCGGCGAACCTTCGAAAGCGTCACCTCAACACCGCACTTGTCGCAGATGACACCGCGATGCTTCATGCGCTTGTATTTGCCACAGAGACACTCCCAGTCCGTTACCGGACCGAAGATCTTGGCGCAGAACAGGCCATCGCGCTCGGGTTTGAAGGTGCGATAGTTGATAGTTTCGGGTTTTGTGACTTCGCCCTTGGACCAAGAACGAATCTTCTCGGGCGAAGCCAAGCTGATTTTGATGCTGTCGAAATCAGCGATGACTTGGGCTCGATCGTACGGATTTTGTCGAAACAAGGCAGCCTCCATTGAGGTTACAAGTTAGAGGTTAGAGGAGAAAGGTCACAGGTTGCCCTCTGTCCTATCCCCCCTGTTCCCTTCTTACTTCTCCGCGGGCCCCTTAATCAGCTCCACATCCAGGCAGAGGCTCTGGAGTTCGCGGATGAGCACGTTAAAGGATTCCGGCAGCCCGGGTTCGATGGCCGCCTCTCCTTTCACAATGGCTTCATAGATCTTGGCGCGCCCATAAACATCGTCGGCCTTCGCAGTCAGAAGCTCCTGCAGAATGTGGGCAGCACCATAGGCCTCCAGCGCCCACACCTCCATTTCTCCGAACCTCTGGCCGCCGAACTGGGCCTTTCCGCCGAGGGGCTGTTGGGTAATGAGAGAGTATGGGCCGATCGACCGGGCGTGGATCTTGTCGTCGACCAGATGGGAGAGCTTCAGCATGTAAATAAAGCCTACCGTCACTTTTTGCTCGAAGCGCTCGCCGGTCATGCCGTCGTGGAGATAGGTCTTCCCAGAAGTGGGCAGGCCAGCCTTCTCCAGCTGGAACTTGATCTCCTTTTCGGTCGCGCCATCGAAGACAGGTGTTGCGTAATGCAGACCGAGAACCTTGGCGGCCCAGCCCAGATGAGTCTCAAGAATCTGGCCGACGTTCATACGAGACGGCACGCCCAGAGGATTTAGAACGATCTCCACTGGAGTCCCGTCTGGCAGATAAGGCATGTCCTCCTGAGGCAGAATGCGCGCGATGACGCCCTTATTGCCATGCCGTCCAGCCATTTTGTCGCCCACCGACAGCTTGCGTTTCATCGCGACGTACACCTTAGCCAACTTGATGACGCCCGGTGGCAACTCGTCACCCTTTTTCAACTTGCCGACCCGCTCATCGTGAAGTTTCTGCAGCACATCAATCTGACGCGCGGTCATTTCCTCAATTTCGAGCACCTGTTCGGATGCGGTTCCATCTTTCTGGCCGGTTCTGACACGAGCCAGATCCTTGGCACTCAAGCGCTGAATGACTTCGCGAGTCAAGGTCGTCTTCTTGGTCAGAATGCGTTTGCCGCTTCGCTCGTTTACCAGGTCAGACGTCAGCATCTGTCCTTCAAGTAGCTGGCAAAGTCGTTTGTTGCGCTCGTCTGTGAGGATTCGAATCTCATCATTCAGGTTCTTTTCGAGCTTCTCAATCTCCCCGTTCTCAATGGCTTTGGCGCGTTCGTCCTTGTCCTGTCCCTTGCGCGAGAAGACTTTCACCTCAACGACCACCCCTTCAATTCCCGGAGGTGTGATGAGTGAGGCATCGCGCACGTCGCCTGCCTTCTCTCCGAAAATGGCTCGCAGGAGTTTCTCCTCAGGTGTGAGCTGTGTCTCGCCCTTGGGTGTCACTTTACCTACGAGCACGTCCCCAGGTTTGACCGTGGCTCCCAGACGAATGATCCCGCTCTCATCCAACTCCTTGAGAAAGCTTTCACTGACATTGGGAATGTCGCGCGTGATTTCTTCCGGGCCCAGTTTGGTATCACGCGCCTCAATCTCAAACTCTTCAATGTGAATGGAAGTGTAATAGTCATCCTTAATCAGCTTCTCGCTGACCAGGATGGCGTCTTCGAAGTTGTAGCCGCGCCAAGGCATGAAGGCCACCAGCACATTTCTCCCCAACGCCAGCTCCCCTTGATCGGTGCAAGGCCCGTCGGCCAGCACATGGCCGGCGTGAACCGGATCACCCTTGCGCACAATCGGTTTTTGATTGATGCAGGTGTTTTGATTCGACCGTTTGAACTTCTTGAGTTGGTAGATATCGGCGCCCACTTCCCGTGACAACTGGCCGCTCTCGCCGGTATCGACTCTCACGATAATGCGCTCCGAATCGATGCTGTCTACAACACCAGAACGGCGGCAGAGCACCACAGCCCCGGAATCGTGCGCGGTCACTTTTTCCATGCCCGTCCCGACATAAGGGGCATCGGCCCGCAACAACGGCACCGCCTGTCGCTGCATGTTCGATCCCATCAGCGCGCGGTTGGCGTCGTCGTTTTCCAGGAATGGGATGAGAGAAGCTGCGACGCTGACGAGTTGCTTCGGCGAAACGTCGATATAGTCGATCTCTTCCTTGTTCTTGAGCACAAAGTTTCCTGCTTGCCGGGCGTTGACCAGATCCGATTGGATATTGCCTTCCGCGTCGAGCTCAACGTTCGCTTGCGCAACAACGTACTTGTCTTCCTCCCAGGCCGTCAGATAGAAGGAGTAGGGTTCGAAATCTGCCAGACGTTTTTTCTTAGCGCTTGCCCGAAGTCCCTTGTTCTCATTCTCAACAACACTTCGTTCGACGTGTTCCCCAATCTTGAAATCGGAATCTCCGCCGTTTGTAACAGTGACGTACTCGACAACCTTTCCGTTCTTCACCTTCCGGTAGGGACTCTCGATGAATCCAAACTCGTTGATGCGAGCATAGCAACTCAACGACGAGATCAATCCAATATTGGGTCCTTCCGGCGTCTCAATGGGACAGATGCGTCCATAGTGCGTGGTGTGCACGTCGCGCACCTCGAAACCAGCCCGCTCGCGGCTCAACCCACCTGGACCGAGTGCAGACAAACGCCGCTTGTGGGTAATTTCGGAAAGTGGGTTCGTTTGGTCCATAAACTGTGAAAGCTGACTCGAACCGAAGAATTCGCGCACAGCCGCCATTACTGGCTTGGCATTGATCAAGTCGTGCGGCATCGCCGTCGACATTTCCTGGTAAACCGACATCTTTTCCTTGATCGCGCGTTCCATGCGAACCAGGCCGATACGGAACTGGTTTTCCAGCAACTCGCCCACGGCGCGAACCCTGCGGTTCCCAAGGTGGTCGATGTCGTCCACGATACCGATGCCTTTGCGGAGCTTGAGCAGATACCGGATGACCGAAAAAAAGTCATCGGGCTCAAGCGTGCGCTTGTCAAGAGGCGAATTCAAGTCGAGCTTGATGTTGAACTTCAGCCGTCCCACGCGAGAAAAGTCATACTTCCGGGAATCGAAAAACATGCCTTCAAACAGGTTAGTCGCCGTTTCCAAAGTTGGCGGGTCACCGGGGCGCATCTTGCGGTAGATCTCAATCAACGCTTCCTGTGTGGTCTTGATGCTGTCCTTTCTCATCGTCTGGCTCAACACCACACCAACATCATCCCGTTCGGGATTGAAGATGGAGAACTCGGTGATTCCCTGGCCGATAATGTCAGCAATATTGTTCGGCTTGAGCTCCTGATTCGACTCGAGCAGCACTTCGCCGGTTTCCTTGCTCACAACGTCTGCCACGGTGAAACACCCCTCCAGATCGTTCGCGGCGATTTCTACTTGTGTGATATGCGCTTTGGTGATGAGGTTGTAAATGCTGTGGGAGATTTTCTTCCCTGCGTGGCAGATCATTTCCTTTGTCTTCGGATGAACAATGTCATGTGCAACCTTGATGCCGATCAGATTCTCCGAGACATTCCAGTAAAGCCTGTTCTCGGAAATGCTGACGAGGTCAGTCTTGTAGAATGCACGAACCAATTCCTCATCTGACTTCAACCCTAGAGCACGCAGGAAAATGGTTCCCAAAAACTTGCGCTTGCGGTCGATTCTTACGTAGAGAAGATTCTTCTGATCGTATTCAAATTCGACCCAGGAGCCCCGATAGGGAATGATCTTGCCGAGGAAGTAGGTTTTAGCGTTGGCGGACTCAAAGAAGACGCCGGGCGAACGATGGAGCTGGCTGACAATGACTCGCTCAGTTCCGTTGATGATGAACGTGCCGTTTTCCGTCATCAGGGGAATTTCGCCAAAGTAGACCTCCTGCTCCTTGATGTCGCGGATGGTCTTGCGGCCGGTATCCGGATCTTTGTCATAGATCGTCAGCCGAATGGTTACCTTCAGCGGCGCAGCATAAGTCATGCCGCGCTCCTGGCACTCCGCCATGTCGTATTTCAGTTTCAGGCTGACAGGATCTCCGCAGCGATTGCAGAAAGTCGAGATGTTCCGGTTAAAGGTGCCGCACTTGGGACAAACGACGTCGTCTATAGAAAACGGGTTGGTGATGACAACCCCACCGCAAGATCGGCAGCTGCTTCGGAGATGCGAAAGCCCCTTCAGATTCGTGCACTTGCACTCCCAGTTGCCAATTGAGAAGTCCACAAACTCCAGAGATGAAACACCGCGAAAATCGCTGATGGGGAAAACGGAGTTGAAGACTGCTTGCAGTCCGATGTCTTCTCTCTCAGCTGGCAAGAGGTTCATCTGAAGGAAGCGCTCATACGACTTCTTCTGTACCTCAATCAGATTTGGGATCTGGATCGAGGTCAGAATCTTTGAAAAGTTCACACGCCTTCTGTCCTTCCCGTTCGATGCGACCGCCATCTTTTTGACTCCTTCAAAGAATCGGCTTCAAGCTGGCCGGCTTCCTCAAATTAGATCTGTTGTCTTTGGAAGAATGGACTTCTGACTACGGGTACTTTGTGGGGAACTCTGGAAAGGGGAAAGCGCACTTTCCCCTGAGAGAAATCGATTCAGCACTCGATTGGAGATTGAATCTTCGGTCAATAGAAACCTGGATTACTTCAACTCGACTGCAGCGCCCGCGTCAGCAAACTTCTTCTTGATCGCTTCGGCTTCATCTTTGCCGACACCTTCCTTCACCGTCTTCGGGGCTCCGTCAACCAAGTCCTTTGCCTCTTTAAGTCCCAGGCTCGTCACTTCGCGCACGACCTTGATCGTATTGATTTTGTTCGAACCCACATTTGTGAGCACCACAGTAAACTCGGTCTTTTCCTCAGCAGGAGCAGCTGCGGCACCACCTCCGCCCGCCCCGCCAGCTATAACCACTGGAGCTGCGGCCGCCGCCGATACGCCGAAGGACTCTTCAAGCCCTCTGACCAACTGCGATGCCTCCAAGAGGCTCAATCCCTTGATGTCATCCAGGATCTTTTGAACTTTGTCAGACATTTAACCAATTCCTCCTCAACATTAAATGGACGAAGACTTTCCGAAAACCAACCTTTAGCAGCTTCTTTCCGAAGGGGACGTCGGACTAATCTGAAAATTTCCCCTGTTCGAGGGCTTGATTGATGACGACCGCCAAGTTGCGCGGCACTGCGGACACCACGGCAGCCAGCCGTTGGGCTTGAGCATTCAAGAGGAACATCAACTTCGAAATCAGGTCCTCCTTAGAGGGCAGATTCGCAATCTGGTCCAGTTCGGACAGATTTACCACTCGACCTTCAACGACTCCGGCCTTGAAAACAAATAGCGGACTACTCTTGGCGTACGTCGTAAGGGCTTTGGCCAATGCAACAGGGTCCCTCTCGTTGTAAGCCACCGCGCTGCTGCCCGCAAACTTGTCCTTCAAGGGCTCGACTGCGGTTCCCTCGCATGCCCGCTGGGCCAGCGTGTTCTTTACCACCTTGTACTTTGAACCAGTGGCCCGGATGCTTCGCCGCAGATCGCTGTCCTGACTGACGGTAAGCCCCTGAAATCCAGCTACAAAGAAATTCTTGGCATTCTTGAATTCAGCGTTCAAAGCTTCAATCTCTCTGCTCTTCTCGTCACGATCCATAGATCACTCCGTTCAAACTTCTTGGCCCGCGCTACCGGACTATTTCTCGAATGCTACCAAATCCAGCGGAACTCCGGGCCCCATCGTAGAACTAATATAGATGCTCTTGACGTACTTGCCCTTAGCAGCGGCGGGCCTTGCTTTGACAACGGAATCAATCAGTGTCCGAGCATTATCAGTGAGTTTCTCGGCACTGAAAGATGCCTTGCCAACCGGTGTGTGGATAATAGCGGTCTTGTCGACTCGAAATTCGACCTTGCCAGCCTTAATCTCTTTGACAGCCTGTCCCAGGTCGAAGGTAACAGTGCCCGTCTTAGGATTCGGCATGAGTCCCTTGGGCCCCAGCACTTTGCCTAACTTGCCAACCGATTTCATCATGTCTGGAGTGGCAATCAACGCGTCGAACTCCAGCCAGCCTTCCTGAATTTTGGCCACTAACTCCTCGCCACCGACAACCTCTGCCCCGGCCTGTTCTGCCTCTTTAGTTTTCTCGCCTGAGGCGATAACACAAACTTTCTTGCTCTTTCCGAGCCCATGCGGAAGCACAACAGTTCCTCGCACCATTTGATCCGCGTGTTTGGGGTCAACACCTAGCCGCATGGCAATCTCGACCGTCTCATCAAACTTGGCGGTGGCCATCTTCTTGATCAGCGGTATCGCTTCTTCCAGCTTATAGGCCTTGGCTTCAACGAGGAATCCCTTGGCTTTCTTGAATCGTTTTCCAACGCGACCCATTTTCGCTCCTTAACTCAAACTCACGATATCGATTCCCATGCTCCGAGCCGTGCCCTTGACGATCTTTACCGCCGCCGCCACATCATGGGCGTTCAAGTCAGGCAATTTCAACTTGGCAATCTCTTCAACCTGTTTCTCAGTGACACTCCCAACCTTGTTCTTGTTGGGTTGGCCAGATCCCTTGGCAATACCGCAGGCTCGTTTCAGCAGGACCGAGGCGGGCGGGGTCTTGGTTACAAAGGAGTAAGACCGGTCCTGGTATACGGTGATAACGACCGGAATAATCAGCCCCTCCTGATCTTTCCCCGAGGTCTTAGCATTAAACGCTTTGCAAAAGTCCATGATGTTGACGCCGTGTTGACCCAAGGCTGGCCCCACTGGCGGTGCCGGTGTCGCCTTGCCGGCAGGAATCTGCAACTTGATGTAACCGGTAATTTTCTTTGCCATTTAGAATCTCACTCAGACAGCTAGATTTTCTCCACCTGCAGATAATCCAATTCCACCGGAGTCTGTCGACCAAAAATAGTCACCATCACCTTCAGTGTGTTCCGGTCTTCGTTCAATTCGTCCACAGTGCCTGTGAAAGTATTGAACGGTCCATCAATGATCTTCACCGATTCGCCCTTCTCGAACGTCAGTTCAATCTTGGGCTTCTCTGCTGTCTGTTCAGCGTGGTAGATAATTTGGTCGACCTCATACTGGCTCAGCGGCGAGGGTTTCTGGCCCGAGCCTACAAATCCGGTCACGCGCGGAGTATTCTTGACAATGTGCCAAGCCCGGTCTGTCATATCCATTTGCACAAGGACATAACCCGGAAAGGTCATCTTGGAGCTTGTCACTCGCTTTCCACCCTTCATCTCAACCACATCTTCCGTTGGAACGATAATCTCGCCAAACTCTTCATCCACTCCAAAAGCCTGAATGCGGCTGCGAAGACTCTCAGCGACTTTCCGCTCAAAGCCCGAGTATGTGTGAACGATGTACCACTGTTTCGCCATGGCCGCTCCCCAAGACGTCCCTACTTCAAAACCTTAAAAATCTGGTCCACACCCAAGCGCAGAATCAGATCCACCAAACTAAGGTAGAAGCCAAAGAAGAAGACAGCGCAAAGTACAACCACCGTTGTGCCGTAAACCTCCTTCCGTCCCGGCCACGAGACTTTCTTGAGCTCCGCGCGTACTTCAAGGAGAAACTGCTGAAGCCGCTTGATTCTGAGCTTCTCCAACAATGAAGAGCCGCTCACCAAAGTCTCAGTAGCCATAACTATAACCCAACCTTAACGATGAAAGCTGGCAGGCCAGGAGGGACTCGAACCCCCAACATCCGGTTTTGGAGACCGGCGCTCTACCAATTCGAGCTACTGGCCTGCATATGGAATCCAAAAGCACAGGACTCTCCTGATGAAGAACCACTACTTGGTCTCACGATGCACCGTATGGGTCCTGCAGGTATTGCAGAACTTCTTGAACTCGAGCCGTGCAGTCGTCTTTTTCTTGTTTTTTGTCGTGGAATAATTTCGGTTCTTACACTCGTTGCACTGCAAAGTGATGATATCTCGCATTTTACTTCACACCACCTTCGAAATTCTTCAGCGAATTTGTTTCAATGAAACTGCGGGGCAAGCCATCGTCTAAGCGATGACTTCGGTCACCGTGCCGGCTCCCACCGTCCGTCCGCCTTCCCGAATCGCAAACCGCAGCCCCTTCTCCATCGCGATCGGCGCGATCAGCTCGATCTCCAGCGACACATT